>Ga0315338_1000105_pt1 | contig 381484 bp, 280 predicted proteins | sample ASW8metaG_FD_204518 | JGI IMG/M metagenome (GOLD analysis project Ga0315338, IMG submission 204518) | Ammonia-oxidizing marine archaeal communities from Monterey Bay, California, United States - ASW #8 | ecosystem: Environmental > Aquatic > Marine > Coastal | place: USA: California | collected... | reverse complement strand
AGGTCCGCGGTGAGGCGGGCCGTTCCTGATGCAGGGGTGATTATCGACGGGAGGGGGGAGGGGAGGGAAGGGGTATTCGTGTCATACGAGGGGGGTGGGGAGGCGTGGTCGGTGAGGGGGCCGAGGTGGTCACGGGTGGGAAGGCGAGGTGCGGAATCGGTGGAGATATCGGGGGTGGGGTGAGACCGGGATGGGGGATGGGGTGTCGGAAGAGTCGGGGGTGGGGAGGGCCCGAGCCTGGGGTCTCCAGGGCGGGCTGGTGGAAAGGGGCAAACTTGCAGAGGGCCGCGTCAAGTGGTTGGGAACGCACATCCGATGTCGTATATGGACATGATCCGACATTCGAGCTATGGTGCATTGATGAACGTCAGCCTGGGCAAATTCGAGGCCTTCGTGCGCGAGCGGGTGGACTCGGGACGCTATGGCTCCGCGTCGGACGTGGTGCGCGCCGGGCTCCGGCTGCTCGAGGAAGAGGAGCTGTGGCGGGCCGAGGCGCGGACCAAGATCGCAGAGGGGTTGGCCGCCGCGAAGGCTGGCAAGCTCATCGACGGGGGCGAGGCCATGGCCGAGGTGCGTGCGCGGTTGGCCGACCGGAAGAAGCGCAGGTAGTCGACGCTGAATGGCCGGCTACCGGTTGACTGAACCGGCGCAGGCGGACCTGTTGGCGCTCGCTGACTTCATCGCCAATGAGAGCGTCGATGCGGCGGAGCGCGTCGTCGAAGACCTCGACAAGGCGATGCGGGGCCTGGCTGAGATGCCGGGGAAGGGGCATGTCAGGGAGGACCTGACCCGTGAGCCTGGGGTCCTCATCTGGGCCGTGGGTCGGTACCTGGTTGTCTATCGACAGGACGCCCGGCTGTTGGAGGTCCTGCGCATCCTGCATGGCAGCCGGGACGTTGGACGGGAGCTGGGGCCGGGTTAGCTGACGTGTCGGTCAGCTCCGGTGGAGGCGGCATCGTCGCGATCCGGGTGCAACCAGGGACGGGCCAGTGCGGTCCAGTAGGGCGGCAGGTAGTCCTGGGCTCGGCCCTTGTGGCGATTATTGACACATTACCGATGAGGAAGCACAATCGAGGGATGGCCGACCGCCAGACCCGCAACGTATCCCTACCCCCCGAGCAGGACGCCTTCGTGGACGCGATGGTGTCCGCGGGCAGGTACCGGACCGCCAGCGAGGTGGTGCGGGATGGGTTGCGCCTGCTCGAGGAGGCCGAACACCGCCGCTTGCTCGAGAAGTGGATCATCGGGGACCTGGCCGCGGGCGACGAAGAGCGCGTGCCGACCGGCTTGAAGGAGCGGGTCCGGAGTCACTTCCAGGGGCTGGTGGATGAGGCCCTGGCCGATGTCGACAGCGGGCGCGTGGTCGATGGCACGACCGCGGAGCGGCGGTTGAGGGAGCGGCTCGAGGAGCTGCGCGATTGACGGTCGGCTACCGGCTGGCGTCGAGAGCAGAAGCGGACCTTTGGGAGACACTGGAGCGGATCGCGCTCCGGGATGGAGTCGACCGAGCACAGGGCGTCATGGCGCGCTTCTTCCGGGCGTTCGAATCCCTCGCGGTGATGCCACGGGCGGGCTCGACGCGACCGGTGTTGACCGGTGACCGGGTTCGGTGGCACGTCGTCGGGGGATGGATCGTGCTGTACGAAGAGGACGATGACGGCGTCATGATTCTGCGGGTGCTCCACGGGGCGCAGGACCTGGATCGGATCCTTGGGGATGACGATTGAGGTGACGGGCGCATGGACCTCGTCGGCGATCCAGTTCCGAGTCGCACCATTGTTCACCGCTTTCACGCGTCCCGCGGTTGACGGAATCATCGGCGAACAATGGTGCGACTCGGTATTCCAAGATCCTCGGCTCGGTAGCATGCCCTACGCCATCTCATCGCCGCTCGCCTGGTTGCAGAAGGAAGGGCCTCTCAGCAGGCGGCTGCGTCGCCCGTGCCGGAGCGCAGCACCAGCGGGCGTTCCAGTGGCACACGGGTCCGTCTCTCGCGCTTCGCGTCCCCCATTCCGACGTCGTGGCTGCACGTGGGGCCCCGGTCGAGTCTCAGGAGTGGGTGATCCTGATCCTCGAAGCCGGTAGAGTTAACGGGACACGGGCGCACGCTGTGATGGGCACGGAGGAGGTTCCGAGCCCGTCCTTTCGCGACGCTCGCCAGGCCTGCCATGCCCCCAGCGGATCTCTCCCGTCACGACATCGCCCGCGCCGTGGCCGGAGATGTCGACGAGTTGGAGCGGCTCCTGCGTGCGATCGAGCCCGAGCTGCGTTCGGGACTCTCGATCCGGCCGCTGTGGCGCCGCAGCCTCGAAGCCGAGGACGTGTTGCAGGTTTCGTTCCTCGAGGCCTTCATGCGGATCCGCTCGCTGCAGAGTGTGAGTCCGGACGGATTTCGGGCCTGGATGAGGCGGCTGGTGGAGAACAACCTGCGCGACGCAATCCGGGCGCTCGAGCGGGAGAAGCGACCCGACGCGCGACGGAGGCAGACCCGCGGGGCCGAGGGCGAATCCGCGCGCACCATCCTCGCGCAGCTCTCCGCCACGGGAGTCAGCGCCAGCGGCTCGGCCGCGCTCGCGGACGAGGTCACCCGGCTGCACGCCGCTCTCGAGAAGCTCCCCACCAGCTACCGCCTTGTCGTGCAGCGGCTCGACCTCGAGGAGCGACCCGTGGCCGAGGTGGCCGAGGAACTCGGCCGCAGCCGGGGCGCCGTGCATCTCCTGCGCTCTCGGGCCCTGGACCGGCTGCGGGAGCTTCTCGTGCAATAATCTCGGATCGAGCGTGCCGCGGCGCCGGGAATGACGCCTGACCCGGCAGGCCTCGCCGCCCCTGCTCCTCCCACTGGTGCCCCGCTGCTCCTGTTTGCGAACCATGACCGATCCCCACGCTTCCGATACCCCCGGTGACGCCTCTCGCCCCGACCCGATCCGCTCGGCGCGGGCCGAGGCCGAGGGGGCCGGCGTCGGGCCCGGCGAGCTAGCCCCAGCTGGCGACACCCTGGGCACCGGGCCACTGGGCGAACAGCCGGGCGACCGGATCGGTCGCTACAAGCTGCTGGAGGAGATCGGCCAGGGGGGCATGGGCTCCGTCTGGATGGTGGAGCAGTCCGAGCCAGTCCGGCGCAAGGTCGCGCTCAAGATCATCAAGCTCGGGATGGACACGCACGAGGTGGTGGTCCGCTTCGAGGCCGAACGTCAGGCGCTGGCGCTGATGGACCATCCGCATATCGCGAAGGTCTTCGACGGCGGCGCGACCGGGAGCGGGCGGCCGTACTTCGTGATGGAGCTCGTCGACGGAACGCCGATCACCGATTACTGCGATGCGGCTAGTGCCGGTCTGCGCGAGCGGCTCGAGCTGTTCGTCAAGGTCTGTGAGGCCGTCCAGCACGCCCACCAGAAGGGTGTCATCCATCGGGACATCAAGCCGAGCAACGTGCTGGTCACCCTGCATGACGGCGTCCCGGTGCCGAAGGTGATCGACTTCGGCATCGCCAAGGCAACGAGCGCCGAGTTGACGCACAAGACTCTGTTCACCCAGCACGCCCAGATACTGGGCACGCCGGAGTACATGGCTCCCGAGCAGGCGGAGCGGAGCGGCCTCGACATCGACACACGGGCGGACGTGTACTCGCTCGGCGTCCTGCTCTACGAACTGCTCACCGGATGCCGGCCTTTCGATATCCGCGAGGTGCTCGAGCGGGGCTACGACGAGCTCTTGCGCACGATCCGCGAGGACGACCCCGTGCGGCCCTCGACTCGTGTGTCCACCTCGGCCAACGCGTCCCCGATCGCCCTCCGGCGCAACGTTAACGTGGACACCCTGAGCCGGCGCTTGCGCGGCGACCTCGACTGGGTCGCGATGAAGGCGCTGGAGAAGGACCGCACGCGGCGCTACGAGACCGCCAGCAGCTTCGGGGCGGACGTCGAGCGCTATCTGCGCGACGAGCCGGTCGTCGCGGCCCCGCCCAGCGCTGGCTACCGCTTGCGCAAGTTCGTGCGGCGCCGCAGGAAGACTGTCGCGGCCGCCGCCACGATCGCCCTCTTGCTCGTCGCCGGCTCGATCGGTACGGGGGTTGGTTGGTGGAACACCAAGCGCGCGAACGCGGCGCTGGAAGACGCTCTTGGCGAGAAGGACGAGGCCCTCGCGGAGAAGGGCGAGGCCCTTGCCGAGGAGGCGCGGCAGCGCGTGCTGGCCGAGGCGAACGAGGAGCGCGCCGCCGAGGCCGAGGTCGAGGCCCTGGCGCGGGCCGACGAGCTCGAGCAGGTCGCCCTGTTCCAGTCCGCCCAGCTCGCGGAGCTCAACCCCGAGGTCATGGGCGCGCGCCTGCGGCGGTCGCTGCTCGACGCCTCGCCCGAGGAGCGTCGCGCGGTGCTGACCGAGAGCCTGGCCGGCGTGAACTTCACGAACCTTGCCCTGCAGTCGCTCGAAGAGAACATCTTCCAGCGCACGATCCAGGCCATCGACGCCCAGTTCGAGGAGCTGCCGCTCGTCCGCGGGCGGCTGCTGCAGTCGACGGCCTCGACGATGCGCACCCTCGGGCTGCTCAGCGCGGCCAGCGACCCCACGCGACGCGCGCTCGACATCCGGCGCGCTGCGCTGGGGGACGACCACACGGACACGATCTCGGCGATCGGCAACTGGGCTAGCCAGCTCTGGGCCGAGGGCCGGCTCGAAGAGGCCGAACTCTACCGTCGCGAGGCCCACGAGGGCTGGCGCCGCGTCCTCGGCGCCGAGCACCACGAGACGCTTAAGTCGCTCGGCAGCCTGGGCCTGGTGCTCATGGACCAGGGTCGCTATGAGGAGAGCGAGGCGCCGCTCACGGAGGCTCTCGAGGGGATGCGCCGGAAGCTCGGCGACGAGGACCCGAGTACGCTCAGGCTCCTCTACAACCTGGGAGTCCAACGCTTTTACACGGGTCGGCTCGACGAGGCCGAGGCCCTCTTCCAAGAAGCCCTGGAAGGGCGGCGTCGCGTCCTGGGCGACGACCACAAGCATACGGTTAAATCCGTCGGCAGTCTGGCAGCCGTCTACTTCGAACGGGGCAACTACGCCCAGTTCGAACGGGGCAACTTCGCCCAGGCGGAACAGCTCTTCTCGGAAGCTCTCGAGGCCCAACGCCGTCTATCCGGGGACGATCACCCGGATACGCTCAGTACCATCAAGAACCTGGCCGCCGTGCGCCAGACCATGGGGCGACTCGACGAGGCCGAATCCCTCTACCGCGAGGCCATCGAGGGCATGCGCCGCGTCCGCGGAGACGACCACCCCTCGACCCTCGGGGCGCTCGACGGCATGGGCTTCCTGTTGCAGGACAAGCTGAAGGCCGCACGCAGAAGAGGAGAGCAGCGCCCGCTGGCATCGGCTCTCACGGCTCTTGGCGCCAACGAGCTCTTGCAGGGAGCCGCTGCCACGGCGGAGTCGACGTTTGCTGAAGCCTTGGAGGTGCTCGACAACGCGGGTGCCGAAGAAGGGCAGGTTCAACGCGCCCTGAATGATCTGGGAGCATCGATTGCGGCGCAGGGTCGGCATGCCGAGGCGGAAGCGCTGCTCGGGGGAAGCGCCGAGTGGATGCTCGACCACCCGACCGATCCGGCGGCGGGCACTGCGCTCCAACGCATGGTCGAGCTCTTCGAGACCTGGAGCGCGACCGAGCCGGGGCAGGGTCATGAGGCGCGGGCCACAGAGTGGCGCACGGAGCTCGAGGCGTGGCGCGCCGAGCACGGGACGGACGCCGAATGAGGTCAGGCGGCGTTACCGAACCAGGTCTACCGCCGCACATCTGCGACCATCTCTCGCGACACCATCCCAACTCCCACGCGGAGGTGGAGGGAACGACGCGCCTGCTCGCCCTCCTCGAGGAGGAAGACGAGCGAGAGGAGGGACGGCTCCAGCAAGCCACGAGCGAGCTGGGCACGGCGCTGGCCGCGCAGGGGCGCGCGGCCGAGGCCGTACGGGGTTACCGAACCAGGATTACTGCCGCACACCTCCAACAGTTATCTCACGGCATCGATCTCCCTCCGATATGGACGTGCGGAAACTACGTGCCGAATCGCCGCCTCCGGTTGGCTGGGAGTTGGAGGGACGGACCGATTCCTTACGACGCCTTGGTGCGACTCGGTACGGCCCGGATGTCGGGAGCTCGAGCGGGATTGACGGCTGGCTATCAGCTGACGTCAACAGCGGGGCACGAGCCCTCCGTCGATGGGCCCGAGCGTTTGCGCCTTCACTTCGTGCGCGGGCTGGACGCGGTGGATTCGTGAGAAACCGCGGGCGGACTGCAACCGCCACGGGGCCGGCCGGTCAGTCGTTTGGGACGAGGTAAGTCGGCGATTCCGGGGGCTCGATCGGGGCCCAAGGGGCTGTTGTGGGGGGCAGGCACTGACATCAGGAGAAATTATGTACATAAATACGTACAGATCGACGATGATGACCGCATGGTTCGCAGCGACGACATCACGAGCTTCACCGAGCACCGCCGAAACCTCCGCGAGCACCTGCGCCAGGTCCGGGAGACGGGGCGTCCGCTGTTCGTCACCACCAACGGACACACTGACGCGGTGGTCATGAGCCCCGAGGCCTTCGACGCCCTGGCCGAGAAGGCCGAGCTCGCCGAGAGTCTCGCGCTACTCGAGCGTGGCCTGGCCGACTCCCGGAGCGGTCGAACCCAGCCTGCGAAGGCGGCGCTCCAGCGGATTGCGTCCGAACTGGGGCTGAAGCTGGATCCGTGAAACGGTACGCGGTCGAGGTGGCCGATGCTGCCCTCGCCGCGATCGCCGAACAGGCACGCTACCTCGTCGAACAGGGCCGCTCGGCGGACACGGCGCGGCGCTGGCTGGAAGGCATCTGGAGAGCCGTGGATTCTCTAGAGCTCTGGCCCCTGCGCGCCTCGCGAGCCGAGGAAGACGACTACGTTTCGTACGAGGTGCGCAGGATCATCGTCGGTGACCAGCTCCTGCTCTTCACGGTCGACGAGGCTCGGCAGGCGGTCGTGATCGTCGGGCTTCGACACGGCCGTCGACGGGTGAGGCGGGACGAGCTTCCTCGCCGGCCATCGGGACCGGAGGACGGCTGAGGACCTGGGGAGTTCCGCGACCGAACAGTTTCCACCGCCGCATCGAGGACCACCTTCAGCATTCCAGCGATCTACATTCGCTCATCCGAGTCCAATGGGCGTGAGAGCAGGGAAAGGTCCCGACGTGACAGGTGGAAAGTGTTCGGTCTCGGTACGTTTCGCCTCGTGGGATAGGCGTCGGATTTTGTCCTGACTCGGTATCGCGCTAGGCAAGGATCTCCCAGCCCATGAACCCAACCACCGTATAGAACAGATTGCTCAGGCTGTGGAGGGCGATGGAGGCTCTCAGGGAACCGGTGCGCACGAAGAGCCATCCCCACGCGATGCTGTAGAGAAGGTACATCGGCCACAGCACCATCGGGCCGTGGCCGGCCATGAACACGAGAGAGGTGAGCAGGATCGCGATCCAGGTGGGGAATCGGCTGGTCAGGGCGGATTGCAGGTATCCGCGGAAGACGACCTCTTCCATCACGGGTCCGACGAAGAGCGCGAGGGTGAGGAATGCGGCCATCCCCGGAACGGAGCCCGTCTCCTGGATGTGGGCGAACATCTGCGAGCCGCCGCCAATCACGCCGCCGTGACCGACGAGGGGTAAGAGTAGCGATCGATAGACCCACGCCAGAAGGTGGGTGCCGCCAAGGAGCAGCGCGACCAGCAGCGCCCCGTGATGGGCGGGGATGGCGGTGGGTCGCAGGCCGATCTGGTGCTTGAAGGAGGCGCTCCGTTTCCGGATGTCGGTCCAGACCCAGACCAGCACCAAGGCGCCTCCCACCAGGACAGAGGTCATGCCGACCATCTGGATATCGACGGACGCTGCCCCCTGGTCTCCTCCGCCGAAGAGCTTGACGCCGTAGGCGAAGGCCACGCCCACGAGGGTCTGGCAGCCGTACATGATCAGCAACGCGAGGATGCCTCGCCTGACGGTGAGAGGGTTGGGCGGTCGGGCATCGACCGTCGAGCCACCGGCTTGCGCGCTGACTGCGGGCTCTGGGGAATCGAAGGATGCGGGGTCGCGATCGGTCACGGGTTTCCGGGGCAGCTGTTTCCTGGGCACCGCGTTCTATCACCGGGGAGGCGGGTCGCGGCGCGCCACCGCAAGAAAGCCACATGAAAGGCGGAATCAACGTGTACAGCAATCAGCGGGAGTATGGATCCGTGACCGTCTTCAACAGATTCGCGCTCCCCGGGGCCTCGAACCCGTTGACGATGGTCGCGGTTCTGCACTCTCGGCGACCTGAGGTGCGGAATTTGCACCTCAAGGCGGCGGCTTCCTGACCTGGTTCGGTCACCAGTCCGGAGGGTGCGCCGTGCGCGGCGGGCTGGCCGTGCCGATCATCCATCCCCGTGAGCAGGTCGGGTGATCGGCGGGCGCGTCTACTATCCGGAAACGCTGGTCGCGCTCGACCTTCGGAGGCCCGCCCTGGACTGCCGGCGTGCCGGGTTCATCCGTCGTGTCGTTTGCTTGCCGGGTGGTCCTCGTCAGGCTCCGACGTTCGATTGGAAATGAACGCCCAGGCATCACGCGCGGGGCTCCAGCTTCAAGCCAGCGAGTCCATGCGCACGATCGATGGAGCGGCCGGGTTCGAAGCGGGGTAGGCGAACGTCAGTGCGACTCGCGGCGGTCACGAGCTCATCCTCCCGTCGATGCCCGTGGATCTGGCGCCGGCGTCGGTGCTGGTCCAGGTGGCAAACACGGCGTCGCGCAACAGACGCGCGCGCTCGAGCTCGGGAACGCCAAGCGAGTAGCGAATACGCCGCTTGCGGTTGTCGTCGGTGTGGATCGTGTAGTGGATCCACCAGGTGTCGCCATTGCGCCACAGGTGGTGGTCGGGATTCCCCGCGTCGATGCGGATGGAGAGAGTCTGGTTCACGGTACGTGGTTCCTTTGATAAGGGGCACGCAGCAGGAACCCGGGGCACGGGGCCCCCGGCGGAGATCTTGTTCCCGTCAATGGGTGACGGGCGCATCGACCTCGTCAGAGGTCAAACCACCTTGGCTCTCCGGGCCAGGTTGGCAGGTCCGCGGTGAGGCGGGCCGTTCCTGATGCAGGGGTGATTATCGACGGGGGTTGGTAGGGGGACAAGGGGGATTCGTGTCATACGGGTGGGCGGGAGACGTGTCCGGGCGATGTCGGCGAGCAAGGGACGGGCGGTGGGGCAGAAACCGGTAGGTCAGGTGACACCACAGCCTGGGCTGCCCCGTCTTCGGGTGCACACGGGGCCGTCTGGGGCTCCTCGAGCCCGGCCTTGCGTCATGCCGAGAGGGAGGTAGCATCTAATAAGAGTCGAATTCAATGCGGAGGCCCTGCCATGCTCGATGTCGCCAAGGACATCCATTCACTGACCGAGTTCAAGCGCAACACGCCGTCGTTCCTGGAACAGCTTCGGCGTACGCGGCGTGCGCTCCTGTTGACCGTGAACGGCAAGGCTGAGGTCGCGGTCATGGGCGCCGAGACCTTTCAGGCGGTGCTCGAGTCACTGGACCAGCTCGAGACCCTGCGCGGAATTCGACGCGGGCTCGACGAGGTGTCCCGCGGTGAGGGGATGGTGCTCGAGGAGTTCGACCGCGTGATGCGCGACAAGCATGGGCTATCGGGTGGTGATCACTCCGGAGGCGCAGCGGGGGATTGAACGCGATCTCGGGTTCATGGCGCGGCGGGCATCGAGAGCCGTCGTCCAGCGCTGGTACGCGGGGCTGGTGGCCGCCATCGGATCGCTGGCGGAGATGCCGGAGCGCTGTGGGTTGATCCGGGAAGGGCCGATGTTCGACGAGGAGTTGCGGCAGCTCTTCTACGGGCGGGCTCGATATCGGCGGCGGGTGATCTTCGTCATCAAGGGCGACACGGTTCACGGCGTTCATTATCGCCACGGGAGCCTGCCGCCGATGACGGGAAGCGGTGGCGGTGAGGTGGGCCGTTCCTGATGCAGGGGTGATTGTCCGGCGGCGGTGGGTGGAGAAATCGGGGGTGGGGTGAGACCGGGATGGGGAATGGGGAGTCTGAGGCGAGGGTACTCTGCCTCCGACGCAGCCAGTCCTCGAACAGGATGTTAGAAATTGACAGATATCCACAGATGGCCTATGTTCGGACCGATGAGTGGCGACAACGACCTCACGAGCATGACCGTGTCCCTTCCGGCGACGCAGAAGGCCTACGTGAAGGCTCGGGCTACCCGGTCCGGGTGCAGTACTCCGAGCGAGTACATCCGGCGGCTGATTCACGCCGACCAGCGGGCGTCCGAGAGGGAGGAGCTGGAGCGGAAGATCCTCGAGGGGCTGGGGGCGCCGGCCCGGGAGATGACGTCGGGCGACTGGGAAGAGGTGCGCACGACCCTGCGGGAGAGACTCACGAAAGGACGCAAGGCTCAGTAGGCGGTTCCCGTCGGCCGGCGAGGGTCGTCTGGCGCCGGCTGGCGGAGCAGGACCTTACCGAGGCGTACCTGTTCATCGGCGCTGACTCGCCGGCCTCGGCCGAGCGGCTGCTCGATGCGGTGGAGGCAGACGTTCAGCGTTTGATCGAGAACCCGGAACTCGGGCGCAGGTGGGAGCTTCGCTCCCCTCGTGCCTGGAGCGTCCGAGCTCGGATCGTGACCGGGTTCGGGGCGTACCGGATCTTCTATCGGGTGGTCGGAGAGGATCTGGAGGTCCTTCGCATCTTGCATGGCGGCCGGGACGTTGGGCGGGAACTCGAACGCGGGTAGCTGACGTGTCGGTCGGCTGCGGTGGAAGGTGATTCCGAGAGTCGGTGCGTGACTCCGTATCGCGGGTGCTACAACACCGCATGCTTCAACTTCAGCGCATCGTTACGCACCCCGGCGGCGCCCACAAAGACGACCTGCTGGCGGCTTGTGTCCTGGCTGCGCGCCACAGCTGTCCGATCGTGCGCCGGGATCCGACGGAGGCTGAGCTCGCGGATCCGGCGGTTGCGATCGTGGACGTGGGGGGCTCGCATGACGTGGAGCTCAGCAACTTCGACCACCATCACTTCCCCCGGGAGCACCCGCCTACCTGTGCGCTCAGTTTGGTGCTGGATTCCATGGGGCTCTATCAGGATGCGCTGCAGTTCTGCGATTGGTTGGAGCCCGCCGAGTGGTTCGACTCCCGCGGACCCAATCGCACCGCCGAGTGGTTGGGGGTTCCGCGCCGCGCAATCTCGCGCCTCAACTCGCCCATCGACATGACCCTGCTGCGACGCTTTGCGGCCCGGGCGGAGCACGGTCCCGGCGAGACTCTCTACGAGTACATGAAGCTCGTGGGCGAAGACCTCCTGGGCTTCTTGAGGTCGGTACGCGAGGGCATCGATCAGGTCGCCGAGCAAAGCGTGCGCTGGTCCGTGAGCCGCGACGGCGTGAACATCGAAGTCCTCTTCCTGGAACGCAGTGAGGTGCTTCCGGACGATCCATCGGCAAGTTTGGCGCGCCACATTCGCTCCGCCGGTCTCGACAAGGAAATTGGCGTGACCGTGTATCCCGATCGGCGTGGCTCGGGCTACGGCATCAGCCGCTACGAGGATCACCCGGCCATGGACTTCTCCCAGCTGGAAGGCGAGAGCGACGTGCACTTCGCGCACAAGAGCGGCTTCATGTGCAAGACCACGGCCACCGAGCCCGAGCGATTGAACGCGCTGATTCGAGCGGCCATTCGGTTCTAGCCGTTACCGAACCAGGTCTACTGCCGCACACCTGCAACCGTCTTTCGCGACCTGATCCTCCCCCCTACGCGGAGGTGGGGTGGATGACGTGCCGGTTCGATAAAAACCTGGCCGCGAGGCCTACGCGGTGCCGGCGCCTCTGAATGCGGACCCTTTTAAGACGTTCTGCAGGACGTAGGGCAACCGGCTCCGTACCGGCTACTCCGCCGGAGGGATTCCTGCGAGCTGTCGCCCCAGGCCCCAGGCGGCCACCAGGTTCAGGATGACTATCCCGAGCGCGAGGGCCAGCGTTGCGAGCAGGCTGACCGATCCGAGCCAGACTTCTACCGGCTCGTGGCGTTGCAGAGCGCCTCCCCAGCTACCGAGCACGATCCCGCCGAAGATCGGGAGGACGTACCAGAGCCACGCGTGCTGCAGGAGTCGGCGCTGGAGAGCGAGCTCGCGCCGATAGAGAGCCAGGAAGCTGCGGCTGTCTCTCCAGAGATCCTCGGGCGTCATCGCCGAGTGCCCCCAGCGGCGGATGGCGTAGCGCACCCAGAGCATCGAGGCGGAGACGAGCAGCGCCCCTCCGGCGGACACGAGGTTCTCGTTGATGGCCTTCGCGATGGCCATCATCAGGAAGATGCCGGCGAGGGGGAGCGCGACCAGGGTCTCGCGTTGGTTGCGCTTTCGAATGACGGTGTTGTGGTCCTCCGCCTGCTTGCGAAGCCCGGCGATGTCTGCCTCGACGGGGGCTGTCTCCTGCGAGCCCCAGAGCTCCTGGAGCGGATCGAATTGTTCGTTGGGTTCATTCATCGTGTGCCTTCCCGCGTCTCATCCTCGAGGCGACGTGTCAACCTGGCCCGCAGCCGGTGCAACCGCGTCGATGCATTCGTGCTCGAGAGCCCCGTGATCTCGGCGATCTCCGTACGGGAGAATCCCTCGAGCTGGAGGATGACGAGCTGGCGGTCCACGGGCTCCAGCTCGCTGACGAGGCGCTGGAGCCGGCGCAGTTCCTCGCATCGCTCGGAGAGCGTGGCCGGATCGTCGTCGAGCGTCGCCTCGGGGCGCGGCGTATCCCGTGCGTGCGTCTCGGCGTGGTGGCGCGCGCGCCCGTGGCCACGCTGGTGCTTGAGGGCCGTGTTGTGTGCCACCCGGAAGGCCCAGGTGCGGAGGCTGCTATCGCCGCGAAACCCCGGTAGTGCGCGCCACACGCAGAGCAGGATCTCCTGCATCAGGTCCTCGCGGAGCCCGGCATCGAACTCGTACACCGCCACCAGGCGCCGGAAGGCGGGTCCGAAGCAGTCGACGATCTCGCGCAGGCGCTCCTCTCGGAGGGTCTCCGGGGATGGCGGGGGAGTGACTGCGGGGGTGGGTCGCTCTGCAGCGGGTTCGTGGAGGTTTTTCATCGGCGACTGAGGAGATTGTCCCCGGCCGCGGTGTGCGGTCACACCGGAGTCGAAAAAACTTGTACGGAGCCCTCATCAGCGGCCTCTGCTCCTGGAACGTTTTATCAGGCGGTGAATTGGGCCCCAGCTTTGCCCGGTCCTCTCGATTTCGGTTGGAATAGAAGCATGGGAACAGCGGGGAGCGTTGGGCGATGGTGGTTGGCATGTGTGCTCACGCGGCTGCTGATCCCCGGATCTGGCGTCTCACAGGATCCCCAAGTGGTCGACCAGTTCGACCTGCTGTTGGAGGCTCTCGACCCGCCGAGCGCGGGCGAGCTGATCGAGAGCCTGGGTCCAGTGCCGAGCCTGGCGGAGTTGTTGGTGCCCCTGCCAGGCGACTTCGTTCCGATGACGGAGCGTGCTATTGCCGGGGCGTCCGATCCACGAATTGGAGAGCTTGATGCGGAACTGGACAGCGAGCCAGATGCCTCGATTGCGGCCGGACTCGCCTGGGATCTGGCCGAGTTGACGGAAGAAACTCTGGGTGCGGATCACCCGGCTCTCGCGCGCGCCCGCGGGCGCGCGCGAGAGTTGGAAGCCTTGGGGCTCCTGGGCAAGGAAGATCGCGAGCGACGGAACGAGCTCAAAGTAGAGACAGCCGGTGCTATCGACGCCTACAACCGGGGCCGTCTGGACGAAGCGTTGGAGCGCGCGATGGAGGTTGCGTGCATCGAGTACGAGCTGATGGGGACTGCGGGACAGCTCGCATCACCACTTGGAACAGTCGCGGTCTGCCTCTATGAGCGCGGAGACTACGCCCGAGGCGAGCGGGCTGCCCGGGCCGCCTTGCAGCAGTCGATTGAGGAAGTTGGAATCTGGGACCGCAAGGTAGCCACCGCCCTCAACAACCTGGCTTCCCTGTCCACGATCATGCGTCGATTGGACGTGGCGCGGAAGCTGCATGCGCACTCCCTCGCGGTGCGGCGCGAACTCTTTGGGGATCAGGTCGGTGCGTTTGCCCAGGCGCTGTTGCAGCTGGCCGGGCTCTTTCGCCTGAGCGAGGATCATGAGTCCGCCGCGCAGGTCGTCGATCGTGCCATCGCAATCCTCGAGGCGACCGGGGAGATGCCCGATCGCCTCGGCACCTTGCTGAAGGAGCGAAGCGTACTCGAATGGCTCAGCGGTGAGGACGATCAAGCCCGCATGAGCCTGTTGCGCTCCATAGAACTCCTTCGATCTGTGTATCCAGGCGATCATCCCTCGATCGCAGATGCGATTGGAACTCTCGCGGACGTGGAGCGCGAACGAGGAAGCTTCGAGCAGTCCTTGAAGCTGGCCCGGGAGGCATACGCGATGGAGCGTCGGTTGCACGGGCCAAGCAACCCAAAGCTAGGCACGCCTCTGCACCGACTTGCAAACAGCCTGGGGGTCATGGGCGATCTGGCTGGTGCCGAACAAGCGTATCGAGAAGCCCTCGATGGCATGACCTCGGCAAGTGAGGGTCACACGGAAGAACGCGCGATGGTCCTCCTCAGCCTGTCGGAACTGCTCAGGGCGCGCGGAGACCCGGCCGGCGCTCAAGAGATGAGCGACAGGGCGACCCTCGAGCAACGAGGGCAACTGGGGCGCTCTCGACTCTTCGCTGGAGTCCTGCGCCGTCAGGCCCGCCGCAAGTCACTGGCCGGTGATCTGAATGGCGCCCTTGCGGACCTCGAAGAGGCGCTCGCAATCTGTCGGGAGCGGCTAGAACCAGATCATCCGCGCCTGGTCGAACTCAACGTGGCGCGTGCTGCACTGTACCTCGAACAAGGCAACCTCGAGGCCGCCGAAGAGTTGCTCGAGGTCGCGCTGCGTTCCGAGGCGGAGCTTCAGGGTGGGGCACGAGAGATTCGAGCGGATGCCTGCCAGTTGTCGGGCCAGCTCGCATTCCTTCGTGGGCAACTGGAGCCCGCGGCCAGGTTCATCGGGACGGCACTCTACCTGCGTCAGGACCTGTTCGGCGCCCCCCACCCGCACCTGGTGGAATCGCTGTTCCTCGCAGGCGAGATCGCCGAAGCGCAAGGCAAGGAGCAGGCGAGCGTCGATGCCTACTCCGAGGCGCTGGCCCAGGCCAGCGCCTTGCGGATTCGCATCGCCGGAGATGAACGGGATCGCGCTGTATTCGCCGGCCGCCTGTCCATCGGGAAGATCGCGCGCAAGCTGGTCATGGCACACCTGGACCTCGGGCAATTCGACGCGGCATTCGATGCGGCTGAACAAGGCCGTGAACGAGCCCTGCTGGACCTGGTCACGAGATCTGGAACGGATCTGATCGCTCTGGCCCGGGAATCAGGCGCGATTGGCGTCGACAGGTTGGAGGGTCAACTGGGCGAATGTCGCCGGGCGGAGAAGAGCCTGCGTCTCGTGGAAATGCAATTGCGCGCCGCGAGCAGCCGCGCCACGAACACCGTCGAGGATCTGGAGCAGTTCGAGAGTGAAATGCAGGACGCCCAGCGGGCATTGCTTGCCGCGGAGGGACAACTCGAGTCGAGTCTGCGGGAAGTCTGGCCCAGCGCCACGCCCCTGTCTGCAGAAGCGGTTGCTGCCGAGCTTGGGCCCCAGGAAGGGCTGTTGCACTTCACCGTCGACGATCAGGGAATGGCGCTCGTCGCTGTGCGCGGCGGTCCCGAGGTTGCCTGGCATGGAGAGCTGCTGGCTCATGGCGAAGAAGGCGTACGGCGCCTGCAGGGACGGATCCTGCAGTGGATCGCTGCGGTGCGGGCCGGGGAAGCCGTGGACGAAGAGCTGCGGCAGTCCATTTCCGATCGGCTCATTCCCCCGCAGGTTTGGGAGCTTCTTGCGGGTTGCGAACGCGTCGTTCTCGTCCCCGACGGGACCTTGAATGAGCTGCCCTTCGAGTGTTTGAACACGCCTCTTGGCCCATGGGTCCAACGTGGACCACACGTCGTGTACAGCCCCTCGGCGACACTCTTCGCCCGCGGGCGGCGCAACCCGAGGGTTGCGCCGGAGGGCACACCGCGAGCGCTCATCCTGGGAAACCCAGCGTTCGCACAGGACAATCTGGAGCGCGCCGTCGACACGGAATGGGCCAGCTCGACTTTGGACTCCGGTGTTCTTCGAGCGCATTTCGACCGACGTTTGACCCCGCTACCCGGAAGCGAAGTCGAGGCGCGCCGGATCGCGCAGACCCTGGGTGACGCGCAATGGAGAGTCGAGACGTTGATCGGGCCCCGGGCGGTCGGAAGGGCCTTGCACGCCGCCGCCCCCGGCGCCAGCCTGGTCCATCTTGCCACCCATGGATTCGCTGCCCGGTCCGAACGGCCCTATGAATCAGCCCTTGCCCTCTCCCTGCCGGAGGGAAGCGAAACGCCCGGCGCGGCCTATCTATCGCTGGACGACCTCATCCGCAATTGGGGAGGACGCCTGAATGGTTGCGACCTGGTTGTGCTTTCCGCGTGCGACACTCAGGTCGGCGTGATACTCGGGGAAAGCCGCGTGGCACTCTCATGGGGGTTCTTTTTCGCCGGCGCCGATAGTGTCCTGGTCAGCCTCTGGAAGGTGGATGATCGCGCAACGACGTTGCTCATGGACCGCTTCTACACGAACTACGTGGGCGCATTTGACTCCGAGCGGAGGGCCGGAAGTGTCTTGTTCCCGGCCGGCCAGGCGATGAACGAGGCGGCCGCGCTGTTGGAGGCGAAGGCCTGGCTGGCAAGCTCACCACCGGAGCAGAACAAACTTCGACTGGAAGAGATCGGCTTCGACGAGAGAGAAGCAGGCCTTCAGAGTCCCGACCGCGGCCAGTTCCCACGGCCATCGAGCGGGCCGACTGCTCGACCCATTCTGCAAGCGTACGACTTCCGGGCGCCGCGCTACGGAAGCGCCTTCGTGCTCTACGGGCAACCGGACTAGTCCGCCGCCGGTTAGTCGCTGCCGCCTACGCTCGAGAACTGCACCTGGGCTCCGATGGCATTTGCCTTTGATTGCCAGGCATCGAGGCCTTCCTCGATATTCCAGTCGTTGGACTCGATGGAGCTCCACGGCAGCCTCGCGTCAGAGACAAACAGGGCTACCGAATGCACCCGCTGGTTCACGTCGAGTTGCAAAGGATACGGACCAAAGACGTATTCGGATGAACCTTCAAAGGACGCGCTCGTGCTCCCCTTCTCATCCAGAGGAATCTCGAGGGCAGTACCGGACTGATCGAAACCGACGAGTCGCACCCAGCGGGCGGTTTGCAAGCGGACTCCGACAAAGAAGTCCTTCGACCCTTCTTCCGCGCCGCGCTCGACTCGGAAGGCGCCATCCCGCGTGCTTGCGATGGCCAGCTCGAAATCGGGTCCATCAATGGGGTCGGAATCCCAAGGAGCCAGTCGCGCCATGATCAGGAGCAAGGCAGCCGCTGCGAGAACCTTCCAGACGCCTCGGACCGGGGCGACAGGACCGGCCGCCGTAGGCGACGCATCCGTTGATCGGAGTTCGCCGGTCGAGTCCTCAGCCAGTTCCGAAACGAGAGTCCGGCAGGGGGCGCAATCCGCCAGGTGGGCTTCCACCCCCGTCCGTTCAAACTCCAGCAGGCGGTCTTCCGCGAACGCGACGAGTTGCACTTCGTCCGGGTGGGGGCGTGACTCCTGGGTCATGGGGCTTGCTCCTATTGCGAGCCGTCCGGGCGGGACGGGCGGTGGCGGGGGCTTTGCTGTTGCGAGCCCAAGGCCTGCAAGAGTTCGTCAGGAGGCAGCGGGTCGCCGCTGAGGTCTTCGCCAAACTCCTGCTCGAGGCAATCGCGGACCTTGGTGTAGGCTTGTTGAATGAGGCGGCTGACACGCGAGTCGCCGATGCCCAAGAGCATGGCGATCTTGCGTTGGGGCAGTTCCTTTTCGTACTTGAGCAGAAACACAAGTCGCGCCCTGGGACTCATGGACTCCCTGAGCCGGCTGCCGGCTGCGTGCAAGCGTTGCGCGAGTTCGTTGTGCTCTGCCGTGTGAGTGGGATCGTGCTGCTCACTGAGCATCGTATCCTGCGGCAGCTCCTCGTCTCTCGCCGAGCGCCGAACAGAATCGATCGCCCGTCGACGCACGATCGTGCAGAGCCAGCCGCGCAAGGAACCGGTACCGTCGTAACGGGCCAGGACAGAGGCTCGGCCCTCCGCTTGCGCCGCAAGCAGGAATCCTGGTAGCTCGTCGGCCAGCTCTTCCGCGGGCCCGCGCCGCGCGCCCCGGCGCATGGCGGCGGAGATCACGGAGCGCCGATACAGCTCAGCATAGAGCTCCCAGGCCCGTGGATTGCCCCGCTCCCAGGCCATCACCAAGCCCAGGTCCGCGAGGTTTACCGTCTCCAGCGCGGCCGCAAACGAATCCCCAGAGGGTGCATGCTGCGCCGAGGTGAAGCGCTGCAACGTACGAGTGACACAGGCGCTGGTCAGGTCAGTCAGGTCGACATCCAGCGAATCCAATCGAGACCGTTCCTCACTCGTGAGTCGGCGCGTTTTCGCGTGCACGAGTTCGATCCAGGGCGTGTCCGTGTTGCTTTCCATGTCGCTGACGCGGCAGTCTAGCAACGGGCCAAGACCTGTAGCCATTGGCGGCGGCAACAAGGCGCGACGCGCCCTGATCGAGCAGGCCGCGACGTACGAAGAAGCGGCGGGGACTGACGCCCCGGCCGCTTTCGTTCGCGAAACGTGTCTCTGCACGGTCCTGGTTCCAGGGTCAGGGCCTAGGCGTCGGTCAGGAAGCCAAAGACGGTCACGTCCCGCCAGTCAACGGCACCGTTGTCAAGGATTCGCAAGCCTGCGTTGCCGTCTCCCACGATTCGGATCGGGCGAGGGGCAGTCCAGCTGTCTTCCGCAGTCACAGAAAACTTGAGCAGCAAGTCGCCGACTCCGGGGACGTCGCCTCCGGGAACGATTGAGACAGTCTGGTGCGTGTGGCCACTCTCGAGAGCCCAGATCAGATGCTCAACATGAAGGACCTTGCCGTCCGGGACGACATAGCTGAGCTGTGAGTCGTGAAGTGTGATATTCACCACTTCCGTGGTCCCGAAATTGACGGCCTGGGCGCTCGGTCGCGCCATGAGAGACTGGGGAGAAAGGGCCGTGGAGGTGGTGTTGAATCCGAGCAGTACAACTGCCGCGATGCCTGCGATGAGAGCAAAGTGCTTCATGTGAATAATTGTGTTGGGTCAAAGGGGGCAGCGCCCACGATCTGAGGGCGCCACTCTGAGGTCCCGCCGGGCAGCTTGGTTTTGCCCCCCTATTCCGAAGTTTTCCGAAAACCGTCCCCGACCCGACGCCCAAGGGCGTGGCGCAGCCTCACCGGAGCAAACGTACCCGGCGGATTTCGCTCTGATGCTGTACGCGGGCCTCCCGATCGGGCGGAGCTGAGCTCCTCGGGCTCCAGGTTCGAGCCAGCGAGTCCCGGCGCACGATCGATGGGGGGGCTGGGCGGCGTGGCCGGTGTGGGGCGACAAGGAGGCCGCGGCCGGCTGCGCGAGGCGCGGGGTGGGTGGAGTAAACGGGGGTGGGGTGAGAATCGGTATTGAATGGCCGTGGGGCCTTGACAAACATTCTTGTCAATGCTCTAATCCACCCGTGCTGGACATTGAAACAGTCGAGGAACCCGCCGCGGTCGCGGCGCTGATGGACCCGCTTCGGGCTCGGATCCTCTCCGAGCTGACCGAGCCTCGCTCGGCCGCGCTCCTGGCCCAACGGGTCGAGGTGCCGCGTCAGAAGGTGAATTATCACCTGCGCGTACTCGAGGAACATGGGCTCGCCCGTGTGGCGGAGGAGCGCAAGTGGGGCGGGATCACCGAGCGACGACTGGTGGCCACGGCTGCCTCGTACGTCGTGTCGCCAGATGCCCTCGGGCCGGTGGCGAGCGATCCCGATCGCACCGCCGACCGGCTGTCGGCCGGCTACCTGATCGCTCTCGCGGCGCGGGCCGTGCGCGAGGTCGGGCGGTTGGTGCGGCTGGGGCGCGCAGAGAAGAAGCGCCTCGCGACCCTGTCCATCGACACCGAAGTGAACTTCGCCACACCGGCCGATCGCTCGGCCTTCACCCAGGAGCTCGGCGAGGCGATCAGGAACCTCGTCGCGCGTTACCACAATCCTTCGGCGTCGGACGGCCGCGTGCATCGCGTGGTTGTCCTCGCCCATCCGATCGAGAAGAAATCATGAGCATTGAAAAGGACGACAAGGGCCGGCGCCGCGTTGAGGCGGAGGTCGAGATTCAGGCCTCACCCGAGGCTGTCTGGAAGGCCATCGCAACCGGGCCCGGGGTCAAGTCCTGGTTCATGGGGATGGAGTCGGAGTACGACGAGCGCGTCGGCGGAGAGGTGCGCGCGGACATGGGCGAGGGAATGGTGCCGGTCTCGAAGCTCACGGCCTGGGATCCGCCCAATCGCTTCGCCACCGAGGGAGACAACCCCTTTGGCCCCGGGTCGCCGAAGATCGCGTACGAGTGGACCGTCGAGGCCAAGGGAGGGGGCAAGTGCGTGATGCGGATGGTGCAAACGCTCTTCGCCGAAGACGACGCGTGGGATACTCAGGTCGGGGACACCTCAGCCGGTTGGCCTGCCTTCTTCCACGTGCTGCGCAACTACGTCGAGCGCCACGCCGAAGAGCCGAGTGGCGTCGTCCAGGCCGCGGTCCCCGTGCCGGGCTCGAAGGACGAAGCGTTCGAGCGCCTCACAGACGCCCTGGGCGTGCAAGAGATCGCGAAGGGAGCGTCCGTCGACTGCAACGTGGACGGCGTCCCGGCCTTCTCCGGTGAGATTGAAGACATAGTCCACGGCCGCAGCAACCGGATCATGATTCGCCTCGAAAAGCCCTTCGCCGGAACGGGCTGGATCGGCGTGGGACCGATCGGGGGCAAGATGACCGCGATCGTCTCGCTGTACCTCTACGGCCAAGGTACTGCCGAAGCGAGCGCGCGCGATAACCCGCAGCTCACGGAATGGCTGCAGGCGCACGGCGAGACCGTGTCGTCGTAGAGTGAGGTAGAGATCCCGGCGCCCGACAGAATACGGTGTCGCACACCCTGTTGTTGATCCGCAGCCAGCCCGTGCACTGCGTCTCGTTACTTGCGAGCAACAACAAGGTATGCGGCACCGTACAGCGCGGCAAATCGATACGTCACTGGCCGCTGCCAAGCGTAGAAGCGAGAACCATCGCCGTGAGATTGCCGAGGGCGGAGACTATCCGGATAGGCTCCAGACCAAGGCTGCCGAGCTACTCGCGTGTCTGGGATAGGCGTCGGATTTTGTCCTGACTCGGTATCGGCTAGTTTGGGCCTGGATTAGTGGGTACGTCAGTCGTGAACGGAAACCGTCGGTTTTTGAGAACTACCCTAGTTTGGTTCTTCAGCACCCACATTTCGTACCAACTCCATTCGCTGACAACTTCATCCATCCTGGTGCGAACGGCCCACATATAGTGAACCCCATCCCGCAGCGGCTCTGTGATGATGTGATGCGGTTCGGCCAAGTTCTCCGCCAGGTAGATTGGATCCTCATATGCCACCATGATTCTGGACTTGAGCTGAGTCCCTGTCGGGATGTCCAAGTATTTTGGAATCCAGATCCCCAAGTCGAACTCCATCTCATCAGGTATCTCTTCACCTGAGGCCAAGCGCCACGAGAACTCGGGCGTGAGTGTCTCGATGGTAGTCGTCGGCTTCAGGTTGGGCCGGATTGGGTGAAGCTTTGGAGTGTCCGGCTCGACGATATGAAAGTCACGACCTCCATATGTTCCGAGACCGACACAAGAGGTTAGGAGCAAGGCCACAAGAGCAGGAGCAAGTCTTCTCATCGCTCTCTACTCTCCCGCTCCGGTGGGTGAATTGAGTGCAGTCTCGAGTGCCACGAGCCCCCACTTAATCGTCTCCTGACTCGCCATCGACATCACATTTCTGCCACGGGTGAATCCATTCAACGAAGTGTCCCTTCCAATCCCCTGATACTTACTCTCGCCGTCTAGGTGCACGCTTGCCAGGACTTGGCCAGTGCCGGAATCCTCAAGGGTCCAATAGCTCTCGACTCCGAAACACCAGCCGTCGTCGGGATGCATGCGAACTCTCTCGAGCCGTACCGTCAGGTGCAGCTCAGAGGCATCCTCCACCCCCGAAAAAGGACCGTGGGCAATAATCGCTGCTTCAAGCGCGGCTTTGAATTCCGCCGCCTTGATCTCAGGATGATGCACGGACTTTTCCCCTCGTGCCCCGGCCTTCATCCATACTCCGTTAGGAATCTCGATGGCCACGGTGCGCGGGTCGAGCCGAGTCAGAGGCACCACCCCAGGAACCATTTCTTGGGCGGACAAGGGAGACGAGCAAGAGCTCAGTACGACCCCTGCGAGAACGGTCATGGCAAGCAGTTCGCTTCTCATGTTCATCGAAAATGTGACCGGTTGTTTGAGGTTGTTGGTGAATGCTGACCCAAGCAGTGGAGCCCTGTGTATTTGGCGCTCGCCCTGGCGTTGGTGCATGAATCGTACGCTCCTCGATGGCATCCGTCGATCGCCTGGCCCTCCTGATGGCCCAAGGGTGATGATCGCGGCATGAACTTGCGAGCACCTCCCACGTACAAGACCAAGTACCACATCAGCAACTGGGCAGAGTACGACCAAGCGCTCGTGCAGCGGGGCGACATCACATTGTGGATCTCGGAAGATGCGATCGAACCCTGGCAGCCGAGGCGGCCGTCCCGTAACCGTGGCGGGCAGAGGAAGTACTCGGACCTGGCGATCGAGACCGCGCTGACGCCCAGGCTTGTGTTCCATCTTCCATTGCGCCAGGCCGAGGGCTTTCTGCGTTCGGTACTGGGTTTGATGGACGTCAATCTCGAAGCGCCGGACCACACCACGCTGTCACGGCGTAGCCAGCATCGCGATACCGCGCTACACGTCGGGCAGACGTTACCGCGTTACCGAACCAGGTTTATCGCCGCACACCGGCAACCATCCTTCGGGACATGATCCCCACCCCCACGCGGAGGTGGGGGGAATGACGTGCCTGCTCGCTGTCATCCGGCGGGTTGGGCGGGGCTTCGAGGGGTGGACCAACTCCAGAGGACGTCGTGGTGTGCGGCGGTGAACCTGGTTCGGTAACCGGGGTAGTGGAATCGGCGCGTGGCCTGGTGCAAGCCGTGCTGCCAACGCCGACACCCGGCACTTTGATGAACGAGTTCTCGGCAGCTACAGGGGCCATTGGCCGCGCATCGAAGGTGACGAGGACTCGTCGCCAAAAGTCCAGAATGTCGCCGCCCGTAGCACGGCTCGGGCGGCCCGAGGCATTTTGGCGATTTCCTGAAGGCCGCGGGCATTGGTTCGCGCTGATCATGGAGGCCGCCGCCCGAGTTCCACACTCGGCAGTCGTGAGGCAGCGCATAGAATCTTCCTTGTGAATCCCAAGAGCTGGAAACGAGCGCGCGAGATCGTCGAGGGCGCGCTGGAGCTGGAGCCGCCCCAGCGCGGGCCCTTCGTGGAGCGCGCAGCGGAGGGGGATGCCGAGCTGGCTCGCGCAGCGCTCGAGCTCCTGCGAGAGGTCGAGGTGGCCGAGACCGACGGGGACTGGCCCCGGCCTCCGGATGCGGTCGAGAACCTCGCGGCCGGCCGGCAGGGCGACGACACTCCTCCGCGCCAGGTCGGCGATTGGGTTCTGGGCGAGCGCATCGGAGCGGGTGGGATGGGCACGGTCTACCGGGCCTTGCGGACGGTGGAGGGCATCGAACAGCGGGCGGCGGTCAAGCTGCTCAAGCGCGGGTTGGACACAGAGGAGCTTCTCAAGCGCTTCCGGCGCGAGGGGCAAGTGCTGGCCCGGCTGGAGCACCCCAACATCGCGCGCCTGATCGACGGCGGTGCGAGCGACGACGGTCGCCCCTTCCTGGCCATGGAGTTCGTCGAGGGCGATCACGTCCACCGCTGGTGCGACGCCCGCGAGTTGGCCGTGCCCGCGCGCGTGGAGCTCTTTCGCGAGGTCTGCGGGGCGGTCCACTTCGCGCACACCCAGCTGGTCGTGCACCGCGATCTCAAGCCGTCCAACATCTTGGTCGACGGGGACGGTCGGCCCCGCTTGCTCGATTTCGGCGTGGCCAAGGTCCTGCGCGGGGAGGGCGGGGGGTTGCAGCCGGACGTGCTGATCACGGACCACGACCGACCGGTGCCGATGACCCCCGAGTACGCCAGCCCCGAGCAGGTGCGCGGCGAGACGGTCGGCACCGCAACGGATGTCTACTCCCTGGGAGCGGTGCTGTACCAGCTGCTCACGGGCCAGCGCGCGCACCGTTTCGTGACCCGCAGCCCCAAAGAGGTCGAGCAGGCGATCTGCAAGCAGAGCCCCGCCCAGCCCAGCCAGGCGGTCGTCGCCACCCGAGATCCGGAGCCGAGCACCGACCCGACCACCTCCGCCAAGGCTCGCGGAACGTCTCCGCGCGGGCTCGCTCGGCAGCTGTCCGGCGATCTCGATTGGATCGTGATGAAGGCGCTGCACAAGGAGCCCAGCCGCCGCTACGGCTCCGTCGAGCAGTTCGCCGAAGATCTGGAACGCTTCCTCACCGGCCGCCCCGTGCTGGCGCGGCCCGACTCCTGGATCTACCGGGCCCGTCGGTCCGTGGCGCGCAATCGCTGGGCCACGATGGGCGCGTTGGCACTCGCGGGCACCGTGTCCTTGTCCTGGTGGAATTCCGAGCGGCTGCACGGCGACGTGACCGCGGCACGGACGGCGGCGGAGGACGTGGGAGGCCTCGCCATGCAGGTCATCGGGGAGGTCACACAGGAGCTGAATGACCTGCCGGGTTCCCTCGAGCTGCGCGCGCGCTTGGTCGCCGGCGCCAGCGCTCGACTCGAGCCGCTGGTCGCAGGAGGGAGCGACCCAGCGCTGCTACTCGAGCTGGCCAGTACCTACCTCAATCTGGGTGCGATGCAGGGCGGCAACGACTCGTCCTCGCTCGGGCAGTACGAGCAAGCGACGCTCACCTTGATCAAGGTCGACTCACTGCTCGGCAAGCTCGAAGGAGTCGGGCCAGCTCACCAGCTGACAGCGCTCAATGCCAGGCGTGATTGGTTGGCCGGGCTCCTGCTGGACCACCAAGGGGACACCAGCGGGGCGATCGAGCTGTTGCAACGGGCAGTGTCAGGGCATCCGACCCTCGAGGGCAAGTGGCGCGAGCTGCACAGTTCGCTGGCGCTTCGGCTCTCGGACGCGGGCTGGTATGACGAGGCGCTGGTCATCCTCGAGCAGGTCACTGCGTTCGCTCGGGAGCGCTTCGATCAGGCTCCGGACGTGCCCCGGCGCTCCGCGCTGGCCGCGGGCTTGTTAGACCAGGGGCATGTGCTGCGCAACCTTGAGCGCTTCGATCAATCGGAGACCATCCTGCGGGAGTCGCGCGGTCTCTATCGAGAGCTGCTCGAGGAGTTCCCCGCGGATCTGGAGTACCGCACCCTGCTGGCCAGCGCCGAACAGAAGTTGGGGGTGCTGCTCACCCAGACCGGGCGCGCAGGAGACGAGTCGGAGGCGCTGCTGATCGACGCCGCGGCAGAGCTAGAGCGGCAAGTCGCGCTGAATCCGCGCTGGCTTATTCCGCGGGACGGGCTGATCAGCGCGCTGTTCAATCTCGGCGAGCACGCCATCTTCACGAAGCAGTACGAGGCCGCGCTCGAGTTTCATTCGCGCGGGGAAGCGGCCTGTCTGGCTCGGCTGGAGGTGGCGCCGGGCGACCTGGCAGAGCGTCAACTGGCCTCCGCCCGCGACCGCATGGGGTATGCGCTCAACGAACTTGGACGTGTCGAAGAGGCCCGCGAGGTCCTCGCAAAGGCCAAGGCCTTCTTCGTCGAGCGCGCAGCCGAGAGCGACGCGGCCCTCGCCAAGCGTGACCTGGCGGTGAGCTGCTACATCCTCGGGGCGTCCTATCGCGTGGCGGCCAACGGTAGCCCGCCGCCAGCGGGCTACGTCGAGAACCTGGAGGCGGCCTACGACGAGTGGTATCAGTGCGTCGACCTGCTACTCGAGCTCGATCGCTCGGGTCAGCTGATGGAGCGCGACCGCGGACAGCTCGAGCACCTCCAGGAGGAGCTGCTCGATATCGAAGCGCGGCTGATCGCGGCCGAAGATTTCTAGCTCGGGCCAGGAGCCTGCCAACCAGAGGATCACTCGGGCGGGGACATCTCGTCCCGCAGCCAGACCCGTGCGATGCGCCAGCGGCGCTCGACGGTGGTCTGGGAGACCTCGAGCAGCCCGGCGATCTCCGGCAGGCTCAGGCCGCCGAAGAAGCGCAGCTCGACCAGCTGGCCCAGCTCGGGATCGACCTCGCCCAGGCGCGAGAGCACATCGTCCAGATCGATCACGTCGATTTGCTCGCTCTCGTAGCCGGCGATCAACTCGTCCAAGCCGTTCTCGACTTCCCCCTGGCCGCGCTTCTGCGTCTTCCGCGCGCGTGCGTGATCCACCAAAATGCGGCGCATGGCGCGCGAGGCCGTGCGCACGAAGTGAGCCCGGTCGTTGAACCCACCCCCGCTGCCGGCCACGCGCATCCAGGCCTCGTGTACCAGCGCCGTCGGCTGGAGCGTGTGCCCGGTGCGCTCGGAGGACATGTACTTGCCAGCCAGACCGCGCAGATCCCCGTAGAGGGCCTCGAGCAGCTCGGCCGCGGCCGCCTGGTCACCGGACTCCATGCGGGAGAGCAGCAGGCGGGTGTGTTCCTCGGGCGGGGGCTGCACGACCCCTTGAGTATCGCATACCCACGTGGATCGGATCGCCGGATTCCCTGGAGGGGTTCGGGGCGGGTTCTCGCTCCTTGTGGGTGAAGGCAGCTGGCCGAGACCCGGTGGCGCCTGCAAATCGAATCCACCCAACTCAAAAGAAGAGCAATCATATGTCCCTCCAACTCCAGTTCCTGGCCCTTGCGGCCACCTCATTCGCCGGGGCGCACTCCGGCGATACCCCCTCGCCCGAATCCCAAAACGGCGTCTCCCAATCCCGAGCCGAAGCCTCCGCCGCGCTGCTACCCGACCTGAACAAGGCCCTGGCCGACTACGACGGAGACGGCCTGCTGGACGCGCTGACGCTGACCACCGACGGCCATCCGCGCCTGCTCTGGAACGCCGGACCGACCGGGTTCGTGGACGCCACCGCGGCAGCTGGCCTGACCGCCGTGGGCGCTTCTCAGGGAGCCGCCTGGCACGACGTGGACGGAGACGGCCGCGTCGATCTGACCCTGTTCACACCTGAGGGCGGCGTGCGCCTCCTGTACAACGGCGCGGGTGGCCTTTTTGGCGAGGGCACCGAAGGCAGCGGCTTGGAGCACGTTCGCGGGGTCGTCGCGGCGCACTGGACCGACCTGGACGGGGACGGGCTCAGCGAGCTCTGGACCCGTCGTGCGGACCGCGAGCAGCTGTGGAACAACAACGGTGACGGCACCTTTTCCGAGCTGACCTTGCCCGCTGCGGAGCCGTCGGGCCTGGGCGAATCCGGCGCGTCCGGAGCGGGCGGCGGCTACTCGATCAACGCGGGCTCCGCCAACCCCGCCGCGATGATGTGCCTGCCGCAGATTCAGGACCAGGCCGGCGGTTGCCTCGTGGCGTCCTCGACGCCGTCGTTCGGGCAGCTGTTCCCGCTCTCGGTCGCGACGGTCTCCGGGCTCTCGGCCGACACGCTGGACGGCATCGACTCGTCGGTCTTCACCCAGCTGGGCCAGTCGATTCAGGGCTCCGAGATCTCGAACCAGACGGTCACCGGCTCCAACATCGCATTCTCCACGATCACCGGATCGAACGTGGCGCCTTCATCGCTCACGGGCTCGGATATCCAAACCTCGACCCTCAGCGGAGCACATATCCTCACTGGCTCAGTCCCGGGCACCGACCTGGTTCCCAACTCGGTGACAACCAATCAGATCGCGAACAACACGATCACCGCTATCGACATCGCCATCGGCGGCGTGACCGGCAACAACATTGCCAACGGGACGGTGCGGGGTTCAAACGTATTTGACGGCACCTTGACAGAAGCAGATCTCGCCAGCGGGACCCTCACGGGCGCAAGCCTGGCTCCGAACAGCGTCAACTCCTCGCATATCGTCTCGGGAGCGGTCGGCGCGACCGATATCGCCCCGAACGCGATCAACTCCAACCACATCCAGGCGGGTTCGGTCAATTCGACGGACATTCAGGACGGCCAGGTGGGGGCCAATGACCTGGCGCTGTTCTCGATCACCAACGCCAACATCAGCGGATCCGCCGCGATCAGCGGCAGCAAGATCGTCTCGCACTTCGGGGCGCAGGATCTCTCCACGGATAATCGACTGGGTGTCGGTACCGTGACGCCCCTGAAGGACGTGCACGTGGTCGGGTCTCCGACCATGGGTACGGTGCTGATCACACCCGATGAGCCCGTCGGCGGTGAGGACGCCGAGCTGATCCTGGGCGAGACCGACGCCGGCGACTACGGGATGCGCATGTCCTACGACGGTGGGACCAACACGATGTCCCTCGGCGGGGTCTTCGCGGGGGTCAACACTCCCCACTGGCAGCTCACTCGCGACTCGGGCCGCATGGGGATCGGGGCCGCACCGTTCCCCGATGCGCGCGTGAACATCGACGACGACAACCGCTGGGGGATCCGGGTGACGGCCAACTCGACCAACCCGGGGATCACCTACGGGGTGTCCGCGGTCAACTCGGGCGCGGCGGGCATCGGTATCTACGGCGAGGCCTCGGACTCCACCGGGGTGGGCGGGGCGGGCGTGTATGGCGCGACCTCGGCCCCGCTGGGCTTCGGCATCTCCTGCGCCGGGACGTTCATAGTCACGGGGGCCAAGCTCTTCACCCAGCCGCACCCCCAGGACGCCAGCAAGGAGGTCCGCTTCGTGTGCCTCGAGGGCAACGAGTCGGGCACCTACTTCCGCGGCTCGTCGAAGCTGATTGGGGGCGAGGCCGTGATCGACGTGCCCGAGGAGTTCCGGCTGGTGAGCGAGGGCGCGGGCCTCACGGTCCAGGTCACTTCGGTCGGGCTTCCCGCCGCGCTCTATGTGGTCTCCAAGGACCTCGATCGGATCGTGGTGCGGGGAAACGTAGACGTCGACTTCGACTACTTCGTCAACGGTGTGCGTCGCGGCTACGGAGACTTCGAGACGATGGCCGAGAACCGCTTCTTCGTCCCGACCGAGCGCGGCGTGCCCTTCGGCACCCAGTACCCGGAGGCGGTGCGGCAGATCCTGGTTGAGAACGGCACGCTGAACCCGGACTACACGCCGAACGAGGCCACCGCCGCCGCCAACGGCTGGACCCTGCGGGACCCGGCCCCGCTGGGTACGATCGAGACCGAGTTGGTTCCCGTCGACTGACCGTCTCGGGGGCCCGAGGGAGCGCCGTGACAGGCGGCCGAGGTCCAGATGGGCTTCGGTCGCCTGACTTCGTTTTCAGGAGCCCCGCGGTGCTGCCAATGCCGACAATCTGCACTCTGACGAAAGTGCTCTCGCCGTGTCGGCGGTGACGAGAACTCCTAGCGAAATGTCCAGCCCGTCGCCCCTGGTAGCACGGCCGAACAACTGCGCTGGCCTCAACCTGTTGCGACAGCAAGCCAGGCGAGGCGGCGACAATGGCGCCTTTCTGGCCCGATGGACGAGGGCTAGCCGAGAATGCCCAGCAACTGGATCACCCCAAAGAGGCATACGAGCGGACAGAGAACGGTCATCGGACGGCCGAACTTCTGCCGCCATTGCGCCAGTCGCTCCGGGTCCTTGGGCACTCGAGGTAGGATTCCTCGAGCGAGCAGCAGTCCGTAGATCCCGCCGAGAAGCGGGATGATCCCCTCCAGATTGCCCCAGTTGTTCATGATGTGCCTCCGAGTCGAACGGGTCTCTTCATCGGCATTTCGGCCGATACGGCTTGAACGAGCGGGTGACTGCTGACCGAAAGGATCGCAACCGAGGCGATTGGCCACTCATTGCCGGCGGTGAGGCTGCCGCACTCCGCGTTCTGATGTCAGGCGCTGGATAGGATGTACTTCGGGAAGGGCGAGGATGCCCCAGATGGTCTGAAGTCGGTGAGCGGGATACCGAACTCTGTTGTCGCGTTACCGAACAAGGTTTATCGCCGCACACCTGCAACCATCCTTCGCGGCATGATCCCCACCCCCACGCGGAGGTGGGGGGAATGACGTGCCTGCTCGCTGTCATCCGGCGGGTTGGGTGGGGCTTCGAGGGGTGGACCAACTCCAGACGACGTCGTGGTGTGCGGCGGTGAACCTGGTTCGGCGACTTCCGATGATGGGAAGCGGTGGGGGTGAGGAGAGGCCGTGACCGGGCGTGGCTCCGTACCCCGGGGTACAGGAGCTAGAACAGCGCCAGGTCTTCGAGCAGGTTGAGGTCGCTGCCTCCCGCGTCCGTCGTCGAGAGGACGAGCTGATCGCCCGCCGGGGACAGCGCGATGCCCGGACCGTGCGACCAGGGCGTGTCGATCAGTGGCCTGGCCTCCCGCGTTGCGAGGTCGAGCAGGCAGACGCGCACGCGGAAGTCGCGCCACTCCGTGTAGAGCAATCCGCCCTCGGTCAGCGACCAGCTGGTCGAGAAGGCGGGGTCGAAGGAGGGCACCACGAGCTCGGCGTCGCCGCCGGCGAGTGGCTTGCGCCAGATGCCGCGCTCGAGCGACTTCGAGAAGTAGAGCCAGCGGCCATCGGGCGACTCGAGCGCGACCAGCTCGCCCTCGTCGACCACGCGCGTGAGCGCGCCGTTCGATGTGTCGACGCGCAACGCCTCCCACGAGCCACCGAGGTCGGAGGCGACGTAGAGCGAGTCGCCGTCAGCCGACCAACCGGAGAGGATCAGCGAACCCTCGAGCTCGAGCACCCTTTGCGCGTCGCTCTCTTCACCGGAGCTGGACCTGACCCAGATGCTCGAGCCGGACGGGGTGCGCCGCAGGTAGGCGAGGCGCGCGCCGTCCGGCGACCAGCGCGGCCGCGCCACGCCGTCGGGCCCCGTGTCCGTCAGGCGCTCGGGCCGTCCGCCGTCGGGGTCGGCCAGCCACAGCTCGACGGAACCGCTGCGGTCGGACACGAAGGCGATGCGCGTTCCATCCGGCGCGTAGTCCGCGTCCCGATCTGTGTGCGTGGTCGCGAGGATGGGCTCGATCACGGGGGCGTCGCTTCCGTCCAGCTGAACGCGGTACAGGCGCTGGCGCGCGCGGGCGTCCTCGTAGACGAGCGTGCGGCCGTCACGCGAGAGCGAGGGATAGGTGACCCGCTCCTCGCGCACCGGGATCTCGGTCAACGCGCCATCCGCCACGCGCATGCGGAAGAGATGCGCCGTATCGCCTACTTCGGCCGCCAAGATGAGGTGCTCGTCGTCCGCGACCCAAGCGAGGCCGCGCACGGAGAGCCCGTCCGTGTCGAGGGTGCGCGGCTCGGTCAGGTGCTCGCTCGGCTCGTCGGCCTCGCCAGGCACAGCGGCGAGTACGATCTGATCGCGCCCGCAGCCCACCGCCGAGCGCACGAACGCGATCGTCCTCCCGTCCGGTGAGAACACGGGCGAGTGGTCGGTGTGTTGCGCCGGCGGTTCGCTGACGGGGAGCGTGCGGCGCTCGTCGAGGAGCAACCGCTGGACCCGAAAGCCGCCGCGCTCGCCCTCGCGCCCCGCGAAGACCAGCGCGCTTCCGTCCGGAGCCCAGTCGAGGCCCTGAATCCAGGCCGTGGTCGTGAACAGCTGCTCGGCATCGCCGCCGGCGCTCGGGACGACGTACACCCCCGATCCCTTGCGGCTCGCGCGCAGGAACGCGACTCGCTCGCCGTCCGGCGACCACGCGGGATGTACATCGGCAGCCGGGCCGTCCGTCAGTCGCCGCGGAGCGTCGGCGCCGACGCGCTTGACCCAGATGTCGTAGTTCTCGTTCCGCACACCGCCCCAGGCGAAGGCGACACGGCGTCCGTCCGGAGACACGGCCGGGTCGGTCTCCCGGCCCACGAGCGTGGTGAAGGGCCGCGGCTCGACGATCCGCGCGGGCGGCGACGCGACCTCCGCGCGCGAGCGAGGGAACAGGAAGAGCGCGAGCGCCAGCATCAACCCCGCCGCGACGACACCCGCCGCCGCCAGACCGCCGGTTCCCCCGGCAGGCGTCGCAAGCGGGCTTCCCGGGCGCGGGGCGTTGGGAACGTTCTCGGTCGGCTGCGCCTGCGCGCGGCTGACGGGCGCGATCAGCCGGTAGCCGCCCTTGCGGATCGTCTCGATGTAGCGCGGCGCATCGGCCGAGTCCTCGAGCCGCTTGCGCAGCTCCGAGATCCCGCGCGTCACCGAATCATCCGTGACCACGATCCCGGGCCAGACGCGGTCGAGCAACTCGTCGCGCTCGTACACCCGGCCCGGCTCCTCGGCCAGGCAGGCGAGCAGCTGCACAAGCTTGGGCCGCAGGATGTGCGTCGTGCCGCCCCGGACGAGCCGGTGGGACGCCGGCGTCAGCAGCCACTCTCCGATTTGAATCGACGGGTTCATGTGTCTCGGCCCCGTGAGGCGGTGTTCAGCGAAATTGGATGTGCTTCGGATGCCATCTGGAGGCTTTCCTGCGCAAGGGGAGCCAGAATCCTCATGCGTCGGTACCCGCGATCCTCTCCAGGTGAGCCATCTCGAACCTTACGAAGACACGTCATGAATGTTACGTCGAAACGCCGCCCCTGCCTGGGCGGGCTCCTGGCGCGGCTCCTGCCCGCCTTCCTCCTCGCCTTCTCCGTAGCCCGGCTCGCCGCCGCCACGACGGCGCAGGTGTCGCCCGAGGATGACCACGGCGCCGCCCTCGCCGAGTTCTACCTCGAGCCTTATCTCACCACGGGCAACTTCAGCGGGTCGATCCTGGTGGCGCGCGGCGGCAAGGTCCTGCTCGAGCGCGCCTATGGCTTCGCTGACATCGAGAACGAGCGCCCGAACACGCCCGACACGTCCTTCTACCTCGCCTCGACCTCGCGCATCTTCACGTCCGCCGCAATCCTCTTGCTCGAACAGGCCGGAAAACTCTCGGTCTCCGATCCGCTCTCGAAGCACCTCCCGGGCTGGCCGCGCGGCGACGAGATCACGATCCACCACCTGCTGACGCTCTCGGCCGGCTTTCCGAACGTGAACGAGCTGCCCGGTTATCCGCTGTGGTCGCTATCACACCAGACCCCGGAGAGCCTGTGTGCGAAGTTCCGCGACCTGCCGCTCGAGTTCGCGCCCGGCGCGCGCTCGGTGCACTCGAACTCCAACTACAACGTCCTCGCCCTCCTGATCGAGAAGCTCTCCGGCCGCACCTACGGCGACTTCCTCGAGGATGAGTTCTTCGGCCCACTCGAGATGACGCGCAGCGCGCACGACGCGGACTCGAGCCAGGTCATCGAGCACCGCGCCCTGGGTTACCGGCCGACCGGCCTGGCCGAGCTGAGCCCGCACCGCGGCCTGCAGTGGAGCGTGAAGACCGGTAACGGCTCGATCTACTCGACCACCCGCGACCTCTATCGCTTCGACCGCATGCTGGCCGAGGGCTCGATCCTGAACGAGGAGTCGGTCGAGAAGCTCTTCACGGAGTACTACCCGAAGAACGGCTACGGCTGGTTCCTGCTCCGCCGGTTCGACGCGAAGGAGGCCTCGGTCACAGGGCGCAGCCCGGGCTTCGGAAGCTCCTGGCGGCGTCTGCTGGAACCCGACGTGACGGTCATCGTTCTCGGCAACATCTACAACGGACTACCGGGCACGATCGCGCGCGACCTCCTCTCGCTCACGATGCGCGAGATGCCACCCATCCCCTCGATCGGCCCCGACCCCCCCGACCCGGTGCTCCTCGCCGCCGCGCTGGGCACCTACCAGTTCGGTCCGAACTTCTACAAGGCCAACGCGAGCGTCCAGCTCCACGCGCAAGACGGCCACCTCTTCGACGGCCAGAGCTGGCTGATCCCCGCAGGCGAGACCACCTTCATCCACCGCACCTACTGGTCGACGCTGACCTTCGAGCGCGACGACGACGGCGAGGTGACGCGGCTGCACTACGACGGCCACGTCGGTGAGAAGGTGCGCTGACGGGGGCAGTCGGCGTAGGAGGGAATCGGGGGGTACGGAGCCACGCCCATCGTCAACAGGTTCGAGGCCCCGGGGAGCGTGAATCCGTTGAGGATGGTCATGGCTCTGTACCTGCGCTTTTCGCCGGGTGATGTGGCGGGATCGGATCGGTTGTGCGCGCCGAGGTCGTCCGACATGGGTGGGCTCGGTTCGCGGGAGTTTCGAGCCGGTGTCGCGCCGTTTCGGGGGCGGTGGGTCGGATGCGTTGGCGTGAAGTGGGAGGAAGGTGACTTGCACGGGATTCCCGCGAGTGTCGAAACGTGAACAGGCTGACTCACATGGGGGGTTGCCCTTACCCGCCATCCACCCGTACACCTCCACTAAACTCACAAAGCTTCTACCTGCATCACAATTCCTGCCACCCCTGAAAGCAGAAAAGTGGTGAAGTCAATCCGTGATGACCCTGGCGGGACGGACGCCGAGGTTGTAGTCGGCGTTCGTCGGCGTGCCGTCGTAGCGGTTCGCGGAGCGCGCGTAGACGGCGGCGTTGCTGCAGCCGCCGCCGCGGTACACGCGAGTTGCAGAACCTACGAAAGGGCTCACAGGATCAGTAGCGGGGCTGCTGCCGTAGAAGTTCGGGTCGAACCCGTCCAGGCACCACTCCCAGACGTTCCCGATCACATCGTACAGCCCGAAATCGTTGGGCAGGAGCCGTCCCACCGGCCCGTGCCCATCCATACCGTCGTCCCAGGATTCGTTCGCCACCACTCCCGTGAACCCGCGCTTGTAGCTGAGATCGCCGATGTTCGCGTGACTCGCGAAGTCCTCGAACGCGAACGGCCGCGGAGTGCTCGACCCCGCTCGACTCCCGTACTCCCACTGCGCCTCGCTCGGCAGCTCGAGATCGACCGTCGGCAACAGCTCCATGCAATCCAGCCAGCTCACCTGTTCCACCGGGTGTGCACCCGCGATCCAACCGTTGAATGTCTCCGCTGTAAAGCGCGACGGATTGACTCCCGCCATCCGCTCCCACTGCCCCTGCGTCATCTCGTACTTCGATAGAAAGAACGCCGACAGTTCCACCTCGTGCACCGGACCCTCGTTCTCTATCGCGTCCGGGTCGTAGTTGCGGCCGTTCGGGTTCGCGGACCCCACGCCCATCCAGAACTGCCCGCCCGGCAGCAGCACGAATACCAGTCCCGTGTGCTCCTCCATCACGACGCCGCCGTCCGCGCCGCGCTGCGGTTCCGCGCCGGACTGCACGTGCCAGAACTCCCACAGGCCGGAATAGGGGTCGGCTCCCAGGGGAATCAGGCCCATCTGCGGCCCGAGCGAGAGCTCAGGGTAGGCCGCGCTGATTTCCGACGAGGCCGCCTTCCAGCGCAGGTCGTATTCACCACCCTCGGCGAAGCTTGCCCGCAGATCCTCGGCGAACGCCAGGCGCTTCGGCACGCTCCAGCCCCGTTCCGTGATGGATGCGTCTTCCGCCAGAAGGCCCGCCTCCAGCCCCTCCAGGCCGGTGACCAGGCCGGTGAAGGTCTGGTGTCGCCAGCGCAGCTCCGGATCGACCTGATTCCAGTCCATGTCCGAGCCCTCGCCTTCTTCGAGCTGCCCGGAGACGACCTGGCTCAGGTACGCCTCTTGCCGCACCTGGCGCAGCGACGCGTCGTGCAGGGCCTTGCGCTCCACCAGCGCGCGGGCGCGGTCGATCCAGTCTCGGTAACGAGGGATCATCTCCGGGTACGCCGGCCAGAGCTCCGCGGCCTGTGCGACCAAGTCCTGCGTGAGCAGCGTGTCGGAGAGCCGCTTTACCTCAGCCAGTTGCTCCTCGGCGGTGCGCTCCAGCCCCTTCAAACGCTGCGCCGCCGACATCGTTCCCGGTTTCACGTCGGGCGCGAACAGCGCCACGTTTCCGCCCTCGTGATCCGGGAAGGTCGCTTGCAACGGCGTCTGCCGTTTCTCGGTCCTGCGCTCGACCTCGCGTCCTACGTGGTTGAACAGTTCTCCGAACGTGACCACCTGATCCCCGTCCAGGTCCGCGTCGCCTTCCAGTCCGTCGAGCAACGCGCCGGTGAACACCGAGTGCCCGCCGCCGCCCGCATCGAGCACCGCTTGTTGCGCGTTCCCCGCAGTGATCACCTGCCGCGCCCGGTTCGACAGTCCCGCCGCCACCGGCGGCGCCGCGCGTGTCACCGCCAGTCCGCCGAAGCAGCAGTCCAGCACGAACAAGGCGTGCTTCGCCGGTACCAGCTCCGAGATGTCCTCCACATCATTCATTCCGATCAGGCTCGACCATGATGGCGAACCATTGGATTCGGACTCCCCATCGACCGGGACGATGTAACCACGCGACTCGCGCCGACCCGCGCGCGTGACCCCGTGGCCGGCAAAGAACAAGACGAACAGGTCTTCCTCTCCGACGCGCGCTGGATCGCAGGCCCATTCCTCGAGTGCTTCCTCCAACGTGTCCTGGGTCGCGTCCTCGTTCACGACCAAGCGCACGTCCTCTGACTCGAACCCGTAACTCTCGATCAAAATCTTCGCCACCGCCCGCGCATCCGCGACCGCGTACCCCAGGTCCGGATACGCCGCGTCCTCGTACTCGTCGATCCCGATCACCAGCGCGTGCCGGCGGCCGTAGGCAGAGCTCGAGGACTCCTCCACATCATCCAGCGCGAGACCGCGCTTCGAGGCACCCTCGTCCTGGGTTGCCTGTCCACGAGCCAGGGGGTGAAACGCGAGCAGCGCGAACAGGACCAGCTTCCAGGACGGGGCGAGCATGCCGACAGGATACACCGCCAGGGCGTGGAGAGGGGTACGGAGCAACGCCCATCGCCAACGGGCTCGAGGCCCCGGGGAACACGAATCCGTTGACGATGGGCGTTGCTCTGTACCCGCGCGACTCGGAATCAGGCACGCGCGGAGCCTGGCTCGAATCCGACGCCTGCGCCGGCATACGCCTGGCAACTCCTAGCCCTCTCCGCGCAGGCGTCGGATTCGTGCCTGGCTCCGTACTGGGCTCCAGAATCGCCACAACTCGGGGGGCGCCGAAGCCGATAGACGATGGGTGAAGAAGCTCCTCCAGATCCTGGGGATTGCCATCGTCCTCTTCGTGGGCGTCGCACATCTGGCGGCTCCGAAACTCATCCCCGCATCCGACCGCTTCGAGAGCAGCGCCATCTCGACGTTGCGCACACTGAGCTCCGCTCAGTCGGCCTTCCAGGCGATGTGCGCGGTCGACACCGATGGCGACGGGGTCGGCGAGTTCGGCTTTTTCGGCGAGCTGGCAGGACGGGTCGCCATGCGAGGTACCGACGAGACGCTTGATCCCATGCTGCTCTCACCGACCTACGACCGCATCAGCGCGGACGCACTCGGAGACGGAGTCCTGATCCGGCAGGGATACGTCTTCAAGCTGTTCCTGCCCACGGAGGAAACCGCAGGAGTCCGCGGTGTGGCAGAGACCCCTGACGGCTGGCCGGATCATCCCGCGCTCGACGCGGACGAAGGCGAGCAGCGTTTCTGCATCTACGCCTGGCCCGTCACGTTCGGCGTCGGCGGGGAACGCGCGTTCTTTCTGGACCAGGCGGGCGACATCCTCCAGCTCCGAAACGCGCGCGGCTTCTTTCGGAAGGAGCCGATCTACACCGGGACGGACGACGGGACCCGGATCCCCGCTTTCGACGCCGTGTACTCGACGAGCGGCGACATGCGCTCGCCCCTGGGCCTCCACCCTCTGGAGAGTGTCGATCGCGCGGGGTGGGATACCGAGTCAGGACAAAATCCGACGGCTAAACCGTAACCAACCTCGCCCCGGGGTCGTCCCTGCTTCAGGAACGATCCGATGGCCAGAACTCCTCGAAGCGACGAATCCGGTGCCTGGCATCATGTGATGAATCGAGGCCTCGCGAAGCGGGCCGCGTTCGAGAACCGCGAGGGCGTACGCTACTTCAAGTCTCGAATCGCTCATGCGACCCGTCGGCGGGAACTCGAAGTTCATGCCTTCGCGATCCTCACGACTCACTTCCATCTCCTCGTTCGGAGCCCCGAAGGGCGAATGGCCGAAGGGATGCGGCGAGTTCAGAACGAGTACGTGCGCTGGTTCAATCAAAAGAATCGACGTGATGGCCCACTCTTCAGAGGACGCTTCCTCTCGCGACGTGTCAGGAGCCTCGAGTACCGCCGCATTCTCGTTAGCTACATCGATCGCAATCCGGTTTCGGCAGGGGTGGCTCCAGCTCCAGAATCGTACGAGTACGGAAGCGCGCGATACTACGCGCAGCAGGATGGCCCGCTCTGGCTGACCAGCAGCTGGGTCGAAAGCGACTGCGCGGAGCGATTCGGACGAGGCGCGTTTACATGGGACGCGTACCGACGAGCCTATTCTGCACGAAGCGCAGACAGCCTCAGTGTCGTAGAACAGAGGCTCCGGCACGCGCCACATGAAGTGGACCCGCTCGATGATCTCGTCCACGGAACGCCCCGATCGGTACTTCAGTGGATGAGGCGAATGGCCGCGCTCGCCGATGGAAGCAAACCAGGATTGTCATGCGTCGCGGCGGCATCGGTCAGTTTGGCTTGCCGGCGTGGAGGCGAGCTCTCGGACTGGAAGATTCGGGTGGGCAGACGCAACGAGATCGATCTTACGAGTGTGCTCGAGGTCGGGCTCCTGCGGGATCTGTCCGGTCTACCCTGGGTGGAGATCGCTCGACGAATCGATGCGTCGCCGGCCGCCGCCAAGCGTAGATACGAGATCCATCGCCGTGAGATTGCCGAGGGCGGAGACTATCCGGATAGGCTCCAGACCAAGGCTGCCGAGCTGCTCGCGTGTCTGGGATAGGCGTCGGATTTTGTCCTGACTCGGTATCGCTACGCCAAACGGCGCTGGAGCCAGGCGCGCGCCATGCTCCAGTCGAGGAAGACGCTGCGGGTGGAGTAGCCCAGGATTTCGGCGGTTTCCTCGACGGTGAGGCCGGCGAGGAAGCGTAGCTCGACGATGCGAGCCTGGCGCTCGTCGATCTCTGCCAGTTCGGTCAGGGCTTCGTCCAGGAAGACGAGGTCGACTCCCTCGGTCTTGCTCGCGGGTTCGTCGGTTTCTGCCAGGTCGTCGAGCGCTACGGCACGCAGGCCGTCGCCACGTTTTCGGGCGCTGCGTGCCCGGCTGTACTCGGTCAGGAGCTGGCGCATGGCCAAGGCGGCGACTCGAAAGAAGTGCCGCCTGTCATTCCAGCCCTTGGAATCCTCGGGCTGCACCATCCGCATGTAGGCCTCGTGGACGAGGGCGGTCGGTTGAAGCGTGTGGTCGCTGCGCTGGCGCGCGAAGATCTTCTCGGCCAGGCTCCGCAGGTCCTTGTAGACATGGGGCAGCAGGCGGTCGACCGCGGACGAATCTCCGTCCCGGATCTGCTGCAGGCAAAGGGTGACTTCGTCGGAATGCACTCCTTTCAAGCCTAGCAGATTCGTTCGAGCGCGGGCAGGTCGGGCCGATCACTCCATCCGTTCGAGTGGGCGGACCAGCCTGACGCCGATCGCTTGATTCCGCATCGCTTCCTGGTTGAAGAAGAGGCGTTCGGAGCTCCGAGCCTGGTGCGCGGGCACCGAGAATCCGCCGCCCCGGACGATTCGGTGAGGCGGATCCACGGGACTCTCTTCGTTGAAGGGCTCGCGCATCGGGCTGCTCCCGTAGAAGGCGAAGTCCATCGCGTCGCGGCACCACTCCCACACGTTCCCGTGGACGTCGTACAGGCCGAATGCGTTCGGCACGAAGCTGCCGACCGGGGCGTGCACGGAGAAGCCATCATTCCAGGGCTCGTACTCCTGATCGGAGTCCGCGCCGTCGAGCTTTGCGGCCTGGTCGCTCAGGTTCGCCGCGAACTCCATGTCCTCCACGTATGGCCCCGTGGACCAGGGCGCGTCGGATCCGGCCCGCGCCGCGTACTCCCATCGGGCTTCGGTAGGGAGCATCAGGCCAAGCCGCTCCGCTACAACGCGCGCTTCGTTCCAGGTGAAGGACTCGGCCGGATGTGAAAGGTCGACGCGATCCTTGGTTCGAGATGATCCACGGACGTACAGCGAGGAGCTCGTCTTCATCACCTGCAGCCACTGTCCTTGTGTCAGCTCGTACTTGCTGATGAAGAAGGGCCCGAGCTCGACGTCGTGAACGGGCGCCTCGGCCTGGTCCGCCATCTCGTCGTAGTTGACGTGGTTCCGGTTTATCGTTTGCGCTCCCATGGGAAAGACTCCACCTGGCAAGAGGACGAGTACGATCCCCGTTTCCTCTCCGATCATGAGTGCCGCGGTGGAGTCGTCGCGCTCCGGGCGCGCGCCACTCTCCGTGTGCCAGAACTCCTGGAGCCCCGAGTCGGGGTCCGCACCGAGGGGCACCAGGCCGAGTTGTGGCGCGAGCTCGAGTCCTCCGAACTCCGGGTGTGCGCGGACCGCATCGGCGGCATGCTCCCACGCCTCCACGCAATCACCGATCGTCCGCTGCCGAAGTGTGGACGCAGCGTGCAAGTGCGAGCGCATCCGGGCCAAAGCCCCGACCCGGGGCTCGGCCAGGCGCTCGATGGAACCAACCAGCTCGCGCAGGCTTTTTCCCCACCACTCCCGCTCGCTCACGTCGGTGCCAAAGCTCGCCAGCTGGCCGGCGTCGAGCTTGGCCAGGGCGGCGCTGTGCCCGCCGAGGCTGTGTACCAGTGCCTCGGCCCGTCGGACCCAATCCTCGAGACCTGGTACTCGGTCTGGATGGATCGGCCAATACCCATCGGAGAGTGATTCGAGCGCCAGTAGCTCAGCTTCGTCGGCCAGGCGCAGGAGGATCTCGCGCTCGTCCGTGAGCTGGCGCTCTCGCTCCAGGGCCGATGCTTCCGCGCTCGTGGCCTCTTCGGCCTCCTCTTTCGCAGAGTTCATTGCCTGCACGGCGTCGACAAGAAGTCCGCCGACTCCTACCAGACCGAGGGTCCCCAAGGTGAGCATGGTCGTCGCGATCGGGTAGCGGCGCCCGAACCGTCGCAACGAATGGACTGCGCCCGGTGCTCTCGCCTGGACGGGCTCCCCGTTCAGGAAACGCCGCAGGTCCTTTGCGAACTCGCCGACGCTCGCGTAGCGACGCTCCGGGTCCTTCTCGAGCGCCTGGCCCACGATGTTGCCCAGATCGCGCCCGAAGGCAGCCGAGAGTCTCGTCGGGTCCTCGCGGCGAATGGTCCGAGCCGCAGTGGGCAAGCCAACTCCCTTGACGAGGTACGGGAGGTGCCCGGTCAGGAGCTCGAACAGGAGGATGCCCAGACTGTACTGGTCCGAGCGTTCGTCGGGTCTCGCTTCGTCGAGCGACACCTGCTCGGGGCTCATGTAAGGCACGGTGCCCAGCAACGCTCCGGTTCCCGTCTCGGTGAACATGTCGCGATCCACGTTGCTCGCGCGCGCGATGCCGAAGTCCAGTACCTTGGGATGGCCGACGGGGTCGTGCTCGTCCGCAAGCACCAGGATGTTCGCAGGTTTGAGGTCGCGATGGACGACTCCCGCCTCGTGCGCCACCTGGATCGCGTCACACACCCGTGCAACGAGCTCGATCCGGCTGCGCTCGTCCATACCGAGCTGCGCGGCGTGCACGTGGATGGGCTTGCCATCGACGAACTCGAGAGCGAGGAACGGAACCGTTGCGTTTCCGGACGCCGTCTCGACCTCGGCCTGTCCCGCGTCCAGGAAGGCGGCGATGCCCGGATGGCGCAGTTGCTGGAGAACCTTCGCCTCGAGCTCGAAGCGGGACTGCATCTCGCGGCCGCCGATGCCGGAGCGCAGGACCTTGAGCGCACAGGGCGCCGTGGACCCTTCTCCTTGCGCCAGGTAGACGATCCCCACCCCGCCCTCGCCCAGCTCCTCAAGGATGCGGTACGAGCCGATGCGTTCCGGCAAGATGCGGCGCTCTTCCATCATCGAGCCGGCACCTCGCGGGCGACCCTCCGCGCCGGTCGCAAGCCGAGTTCGTTGAGCGCTGCATCGGGCTCGACAGCCCAGCGTGCGGCGGAACGCGCCAGGGGCGAACGGCCCGTCCAGGTCCCTCCACGCATCACGCGGTGTTCCAGGGAGTCACCGTCAGGATGATCTGATCCCACAGGATCGACACGAGGTTCGGCGCCGTAGAGGAACCAAGGGTCACGGCACCACTCATGGACGTTTCCTGGCATCCCGAAGATCCCGAACCCGTTCGGTTCGAGGGCGTCGACGGGCGATGCGTAGGCGAAGCCGTCCGCCCAGGCTTCACATTCCCACCCCGACGGCACACCACCGGCTCGGGCTGTTGCGTCGGCGAGGTTGGCGAATCCAATCAGGGAGTCGGCGACGGAACCAGTACTCCACGGCAATTCGCTGCCGGCCCGCGCAGCGTATTCCCATTGCGCCTCCGAGGGCAGCTCGAGACCGAGCCGCCGCAGGGTCTCGGCCGCGTCGATCCAGTTCACGGAGCTCACCGGTAGAACGCTCGGGTCCGCCTCTATCCCTTGGACCACATTGGGACTGGAGCCGGTCCTTCGTAGCCACTGTCCCTGCGTCATCTCGTGCTTGGCGAGAAAGAACGGCTCGAGTGAGACTTCGTGCACGGGTCCCTCCTCGGTCCCCGTTGATTGTGGGTCGTGATTCGGACCGGTGGGATCCGTGGATTGCGCTCCCATGTTGAACCGGCCCCCCGGCAGCAGCGTGAGGATGATTCCCGTCTCGCTGGAGATCCGCCAGCGGCCCGTGCTCGGATCCCGCTCGGGTCGTGCGCCGCTGGAGACGTGCCAGAAGTCCCACCAACCCCACTCGTTCGGACCGAGCGGCACGAGGCCGAGCTGGGCCTCGAGCACGAGATGTCCGTAGTCGGCGCGCGCCTCGATGTCGGCCATCGCCTCGTTCCATTCCTCTTCATGGTCGCCGATCGATCGCTGCCACAGGGTTTCGGCGACGCCGAGCCGCGTCCGAACGTCCGCCAGCTGCCCTGCGGGTGACGCGAAGTCCTGCAAGCGCTGAGTCAAGACGCCAAGCTTGTCGACCCACCACGTGAGCCCGTCGTCCCCGAGCGCGGCGACCTCGGACTCGTCGAGCTCTTGAAGCTCTGCCTGTAGAGACCGATGCTCGGGGAGCCGCTGCACGGCGAGATCGGCTCGCGCGAGCCAGTCGCGGTAGGCATCGATGTGTCGAGGGTGGGCGGGCCACAGCTCCTGGGCGCGAGCTTCCAGGAGATCGAGCTCGCGCAGGTCCGAGAGCCCGAGGATGCCTCGACGCTGACGCTCGATCAGCTCGGACCGCTGGAGCGTCATCCTGCGGCTCTCGTTCGCCAATCGCGCACTCTCCCGTGCGCGAGCATCGGCCGACACCGCAAGTCGCCACGAAACCGTCATCCCGATCAGGGTCAGGCAACCGATCGCGATCGCCGCACTGACGATCGGTCGACGTGCGGTCCACTTGCGGATCCTGCGCCAGGTCGTGGGACCCCGTGCGGCAACTCGCCTGCCCGCTGCGAAGGCGCGCAGATCGAGAGCCAGCTCTGCCGCCGATCGGTAGCGCCGTGCCGGCTCCTTCTCGATGGCGTGCCCGACGACGAGCTCCAGGTCTCCGGCGAGGGCATGGGAGTGGCGGCTGAGCCGCGTGGGTTCCTGGAACTGGATCCGCTCGACCGCCACGGAGATCGACTTACCCCGAACGTCGATCGGTAAGGATCCTGCGAGCAGCTCGTAGAGAAGCGCGCCCAGGGCATACACGTCCGAGGAGGCGTCGACCTTGTAGGCGCCCCCGGAGGCCTGTTCGGGACTCATGTACGCCAGGGTTCCGAGCAGCGCACCCGATCGTGTGGCGGTTGCGGTGTGGATGTCGACGTCGGTGGCGCGGGCGATTCCGAAGTCCAGGATTTTTGGCTGGCCAATCGGATCGCCGTCGCGGTCCTCGATCAGGATGTTCGACGGCTTGAGATCCCGGTGAACGATCCCCTTCTCGTGGGCGTGCTGGACGGCGTCGCACACTCGCGCGACGAGCTCGACCCGCTCGCGGATATCGAGCTCCTTCGCGGCGGCATGCCGACCGATCGGCAGGCCATCTATGAGCTCCATGGCGAGGAAGGGCACGCCCCCCTCGATCTCGCCACCGTCGTAAAAGGCGGCGATGCCGGGATGACGCAGGTCGCGCAGGAGCCTCGTCTCACGCCGGAAGCGCGTGAGCGACTCGCCCCAGGCCACGGCCCCGGTCAGGACCTTCAACGCCGCGGGCTGGCTGGAACCGTCGCGCCGCACCTCGTAGACGACTCCCATCGCGCCCCGTCCGACCTCACGGATCACCGAGAACGGGCCCACACGCTCGGGCGGCGCGTCTTCGTCGGGCTGCGGGCCCAGGTGTGCGCGTGAACCCTCGGAGACCAGCGCCTCCCCGGCACGTCCGAGAGCAGCCTCTTCGAAGTCTTCGACCGGCGCCTCGAGCTCCTTGAAGAGTTCGAGGAGTTCGGTTCGTGCCGCCTCCGGAACACCGCGAGCCGTCAGTTCGCTCTCGCGTTGTTCCGGAGTGTGGTCGAACAGCTCGTGGAAGAGCTCTCGAACTAGCTTGTGTTGGTCGCTGCTCATCCGCTTGGCGGGCCTCAGGTCATCATGGCAACCCGTCCGTCAGTCACCTCGCCCGGCCCCTGACCCTGGATCCTCAGGGATGCAAGTAATCGACGACGACCGACTTTATCCGAAGGTCTCCCGAAGAGCTCCAGTCGGAGCCTGCGTTTGGATCGACACGTGCCAGGTAGTTGTTGCTATCGGTATTGATGGTAGTGTCCACGTTCTCCACGACGATGACGAAATCGCCGGCCGAACCGGATGTCGTCACTTCGACGAAAGTCATTCCCGCGGAGGATGTGTTGCTGTACCGCTGGACGCGAACTCGGAGATCGTTATCCACGTCTGCGTCGTAGCCGTAGAACGTAATCCGGTCCACGTAGGCGCCGTCCGGCAGGTCAAGGCTCGCCAGCAGCTCGTTGCCGCTGACCTTGAAAGATCCGGTGGGAGTGACGATCACCTGTGTGTCGCTTTGCAGGGCCATCCAGTCTCCGTGACCTGCGATATAGGTCGAGAACCACGGGTGTCCCGGGCCGTTCTGGCCTGGTGAGCCCTGCGGCCCCTGGAGCCCCGCCAGACCCGACTCACCGACGGGACCCTGCGGTCCCTGCACCCCGGACGGCCCCATGGGTCCCGCGTCTCCCTGGGGCCCCGTGTCTCCCTGAGGTCCGGTGCTCCCATCCTCGCCGGGAGAGCCTTGCGCACCCGGGTCGCCGTCTTCCCCTATTAACGTTGCCGTGGTCTGGAGGGTGCCGTCCGGAAACCGGAAACCCGCCAGGCCCGTCGACGGAGTCGTTCGCGCTGCGATGAAACCGTCCACGTCGAGGGGGGTCTGGGGGCCGGCGGTGTTCACACCCATGTAGTGCGTCGCGGCATCGATGAACCACGCCGTCGAAAGGGGAAAGAGCCTCCCCTCGGTGGCATGGCTCGAGGCGCGCAGACAGTCGCCCGGCGTCAGGGCGTCCTGGATCTTGTGAACGCCGCCTACCACCACACTCGACCCGGAAGGCCGTGGACCGAATCCGGGCTCGAGCCCCGTATCGACGTCGACGAACCGGCCCCCTTGGTTCTGGAGCAACACGGTACGACCGTCGAGGCTCGCGACGAGATCGGCATCCGAGTCACCGTCGTAGTCGATCCACTCGAGCGCCACGAGGGCGGAAGCGTCGATGCCAAGGTGGGTTGCGATCTGTTCGAGGGGTCGCTGTGTGCCCTCGTCGATGGCTGCCGAAAGTTGGGAAGGGGAGTGCGCCTCTGTCTGGAAGGCCAGGCCGGTGGTCGCGAACAGGGTCAGGAAGATCTTCATGGTAATTCTCCGGGGAGGTGGCGTTGATGATTTGGTTGAAGGGCTGGAGGCGGACTAGGGGTGCGTGTACTCGATCAGCATCGACTTGAACCCCAGGGCACTGCCTTGCCACGAGGTGGAGGGTGAGATCTCGACGTAGTAGCTGGCACCGGTCGTATCGATGGTGTGAGTGACGTTCGCCGTTGCCGACCCGAAGCCGGACGCTCCGCTGGAGGACAGCGTCTGGACGATCTGGGTCGACCCGTCGAAGCCCGCTCGAACGAGGCTGGCCGCGATGAGTGCCGCCGAACTGTCGTCACGGAAGGAGAACGTGAGCTTTGAAATCGAGACGCCGTCGGGAAGGTCGACCCGGGCGTACATGGAGTCGGTGCTGCTGCTCGACAGGTAGCGAGCTCCGCTTTCCCAGCCCCGAAGAATGTTGTCCGTCGAGTCCTCGGCCTGGCAGTCGAATGCCTGGACGAGATACTTCTGGATCCCTATGTAGCCGAGACCGTTGCTCCCGCCCGGACCCTGGGGCCCCTGCAGCCCCTGGGGTCCCCGCGGTCCGTTGGGCCCTCGCGGCCCCGAAGGTCCCGGATCTCCCGCAGGACCCGTATCTCCAACAGGGCCGGTGTCTCCGACCGGGCCCGTTGCTCCGGGGGAACCGTCCGCGCCCGGAGAACCCACAGGGCCCCGATCACCGGACTGATCGCCCGACACTTGCGATGTCCCGTCCGGGAACAGGAAGCCCGAGCGTGACCGGATCAGGCCGCCGACATCGAGCGCCTCCATGGGCTCCGTCGAGGTGAGGATGCCCATGTCGCGGGTGACCGGATGAAAGTACCAGTCCAGGTTGGTCGGATAGAGCATGCCGAGCGTCGGGACGCTCGCAGCCTGGATCCGCGCCGCGGAGTCGCTTGCGTCAATCAGGCTCGGCGCACACAAGCCACCCGGGACGCTTGCGCTCTGCGAAGCTCCCGGAGCGTCCGAAGGAGCGTTCTCTCGGGCCGCGTGGAACGAGCGCCCGGGTTGCGCCAGGTAGAGTCGCCGTCCTTCCGCGTCGATGAGCAGGACGTCGTCGCGACCGTCCCCGTCGTGGTCGGAGCAGAGGACCTCTCTACCCGCTGCGGCCTGGTCGAAGTCGGCTCCTGCGGGGAGCTCCTGGAAAGCGCCCGTTCCCTGGTTCCACAGCACGCGGATACGTCCCGTAGGATCCAGGGCGAGAACATCCTGCAGGCCGTCCCCGTCGAAGTCTCCCCAGGAGAGCGTCGGTCGGGGAACGTCGGGCAGCATCTGAGATGAGGCCGTGCCGGCCATCGAAGCCAGGCTGGCGGAGATGAGGAGTAGGGATCGCATCGTTAGTCCTTCGAGGTAGTTGGGAATTCGGTTGTTGGCGCGTCGGTTAGTCATCACAGCGTGTAGTCGATCACGACCGAGCGGACGGCAACTGCCGTGCCGTTCCAGCCGAAGGGGGGAGGAGGTGTGACGGAAACGAAATAGGTGCTGTTGGCGAGGTCGACGGTGTGAGTCACATTGGCGCTCACCGTGTAGCCGCCGACGTTTCCAGCACCCGAACCGATCGTCGCCAGGGTGCTCGTGCTGGATGAGGTGTGGGGGAGCTCGATGAGGCGCGCCGTCACGAAGAATGTCGGTGTCCCTTGGTACCCGTGGAACGTGATCGCCTGGATCTGGGCTCCGTCGGGGAGGTGAACACCCGCCAGGAGTGCGTCCATCCCGCTGCTCCGCGAGACTCCGACGTTGCCAGGCGCCAGGCCGTTCCGGAGGACCGTCCCCTGATAGGTATCCGCAGCATTGAAGGAGCTGGCGCTGATCTCGAGCTTCTGCGTTCCATAGAAGCCGAGGCCATTCGAGCCGGCAGGGCCCGTAGGACCGGTCGGCCCGATTCCGCCCGGAAAGCCCTGGGCTCCGGCTGGTCCGACGGGCCCCTGCGGCCCAATCCCACCAACGGATCCTTCAGACCCCGTTGCGCCCTGACTCCCGGTGGGACCGGGATTGCCCGTCGGCCCCACGAAACCCTGCGGCCCCTGCAGGCCCTGGTCCATGCGCGTGCCTTGAAAGGTCCCGTCGGGGAACATGAAGCCGCCGACCCTGGACCGGATGATGCCCCCGACCTCGAGGGCGTGCACCGCCATCTCTCCGTCGAGCTGGATGCCCATCGCGCCGGTCGACGGGTCGATCGACCACTGGTCGGACAGGGGGGTGAGCATTCCGATCATCGGAGTGCTCGAGGCCTCGAGACACTCGCCCGGTGAGCTCGTGTCCTCGATTCCCCTTGCGCACCCCGACGGCCAGGGCAAGAGCGTGGCTGCTCCCATGGACGATGCCGAGCCAACGCGCACCGATTCGAAATGGTTCACCTGGTTATGGATGAGCAGGTCACCGTTCTCGGTGGTGATCCAGAGGTCCGGACGACCGTCGAGGTCGTAGTCCTTCCACTCGGCGTGCGTCCAGTTCCCGGCTTCGAGGCCCAGCTCCGGTCCAGCCTCCTCAAGGACACCTTCTCGCGTTCCCCGGAAGAGCCTCGCATCCCCGTTCGACAGCAAGAACAGGCAGTCCTCGTATCCATCGGCGTTCTGGTCGGCCCAGGCCACGCTCGCAACACCACGAAGCTCCGCGAGCCCCGCACCGAGCGTGTCGTCGAACAGATGTCCGTCGCCGCGGTTACGCAGCAACCGGACCTCTCCCGAAGCGTTGATGGCAACGGCCTCGAGAAGCGTGTCCCCGTCGACGTCGCCCCAGTGCAGACTGGAGGCTGGCGTGGTAGCGGGAGCCAGTTCGGGCCCCTGTGAAGTGGGCATGGCGAACGGCGTGAGAGCCGCCATCGCGATCAACGTGTGCATTGTCTTCGTCCTGTGTTGGGAGCTAGCGGAGGGACAGGCCGCCGATCCCGGGGCCCCGTCCACCCTTCCCAATGAGAACGAGGCCCCGGCTGTGCAAAAAAAATCCAAACGGGGCACCCGGCGCCCCAGGAGTGCCCTCCAGCAGCCCGGAGGCCGGATTCGAGGCTCCGCCCGCACCGGGACGGACCCCGGTCCCGAGTCCATCGGAAGGCCGTCGATCAACGGGTCAGGAAGTACAGTGCCGCACACCTAGTTGTTGATCCGCACCCGGTCCGTGCCGCACACCATTCTGTCGGCGAGCAACAACAATGTGTGCGACACCGTATTCGCTGGATCATCCCGCGCTCGACGCGGACGAAGGCGAGCAGCGTTGCTGCATCTACGCCTGGCCCGTCACGTTCGGCGTCGGCGGGGAACGCGCGTTCTTTCTGGACCAGGCGGGCGACATCCTCCAGCTCCGAAACGCGCGCGGCCTCTTCCGGAAGGAGCCGATCTACACCGGGACCGACGACGGGACCCGGATCCCCGCTTTCGACGCCGTGTACTCGACGAGCGGCGACATGCGCTCGCCCCTGGGCCTCCACCCTCTGGAGAGTGTCGATCGCGCGGGGTGGCGACGACTTTAGCGGATGGGTACGGAGCCGCGCCCATCGTCAACGGATTCGCGTTCCCCGGGGCCTCGAACCTGTTGACGATGGGCGCGGCTCCGTACCCTGTATCCTCGCGACGCCCTTGCCGAATGCACAACCCGCCACCAGATCATGTCTCCCTTTCTACTCGCGTTCGCAGTTCTCTTGCTGATCCTCATCCCGCTGGCGCCGCGGCTGATGCGGCTCAGAATCCGAATCCTCAGGTGGCTGCATTGGGACTGGGCCGTCAACCTCCTCGAAAAGCATTTCGATGTCTGGGTGTGGATGTTGCGGATCGTCCTGTTCGTGATCGCGGTGGTACTACTCCGGGCCGGTTGGGTTACGGAGCCGTAGGCATTCACTGTCCATTGCCTCGGCGCTACCCGTTCGACCTGAATGGGAAGCGGCGATTACGAATGGATGGACCATCCGCCCACGAGGGCTTGATGTGCGGCGATGAACCTGGTTCCAGGGAGCGTTACCGAACCAGGTCTACCGTCGCACACCTGCAACCATCCTTCGCGAAATGATCCCCACTCCCACGCGGAGATTGGGCGAATGACGTGCCTGCTCGCGGTCCTCCGGCTGGTGGGGCGGGGCTTTGGTGTGCGACGGTGAACCGGGTTCCGTATCATCAGGGTAAGCGATGGGCGGAATCACAAGGAGAAACTTCGTCAGCGGGACTCTCGTGGCCGCTGGAGTCTCGATCCTTTCACCAGGGTGCAAGAGGCCTGACGACCTGGACGAGCTCGCCTCGTCGTACTATCCGCCGTCGCGCACGGGTCTGAGGGGAAGTCATCCGGGGTCCAATACCCACGCGCACGCGAAAGCGTGGTTCGGGCAATCGGACTGGGGGCCGACCACCGAGCTGACGGAGAGCTATGACCTGGTGGTCGTGGGGGGAGGGATCAGCGGGCTTGCGGCTGCCTACTTCTACCAGCAGGAGCATGGTCGGGATAAGAGGGTGCTCGTCGTGGACAATCATGACGACTTCGGAGGGCATGCGAAGCGAAACGAGCACACGATCGGCGGCAAGACTCTCATCTCCTACGGCGGCTCACAGACGATCGTAGAACCCAAGCATGCATCCAAGGTCGTCCGTGCTCTGCTGGAAGACATCGGTGTCGAGTTGGGGCGCTTCGACACGGCCTATGACCGCAGCTTCTTCAGGAGGAACAACCTGGGAGCCGTAACCTACTTCAACCGGGATGTCTTCGGCGAAGACAGGGTGGTCAGGCATCCCTTCTGCAACTACCCGAATTACATCGAAGGGGTTGTGATGGGGGGGAAGCTCTCCAACGAGGAGGCGGTACGGCGTGCGCCGCTAAGTGAAAAGGGCAAGGAGCAGTTGCTTGGCGTGCTGAATGGCGGGTTGCACTCAATCGATGTGCCCGAAGCAGAGCTGGACGACTACATCTACTCGCACTCCTATTTCGACTATCTCGAGAATACCCTGGGCGTCGATGATCCCGGGGTCTTGAGGATGGCTCGGCACTCGGCTCTGGACTGGGCATCGACGGGGACGGACTTGATGAGCATTGGTGCCGCCAAGGATAGTGGCGCATTAGGGTTTGCTCCCAAAGCGGTCTACGACGAAGGCAATCCATACAACTGCCACTTCCCGGATGGCAATGCCGGCGTGGCGCGGGCCCTGGTGAAGAAGTTGATTCCAGACGTGGCGGAAGGAACCAACGCCGAAGATCTCGTCATGGCGAAGTTCGACTATGCCGAGCTGGACAAGCCCGGCAATGGGGTTCGCATCCGCCTCAACAGCACGGTCGTGAACGTGCGGCACGGGGGCGAACCCGAGAGCTCCGGCGAGGTCTTCGTCGACTACATCACCGACAATGAGTCGCATCGGGTAAGAGCGACGAACGTGGTGATGGCCTGTTACAACCAGATGATCCCGCACATCGTCCCGGGCCTCCCCGAGGAACAGAGCGCGGCACTGCGGCTTCAGACGAAGAGCCCATTGCAATACACCACCGTGGGCTTGAAGAACTGGAGGGCCATGAAGGAAGCGGAGATCGGCATGGCCATGTCTCCTGGCAACATGCACCAGGCCGTCTTGATGGATTTTCCCGTGAGCATGGGGGGGTATGAGTACACCAGAACTCCGGACGACCCCTGCGTGATCCAGATGATCAGTTGCCCCTATGGAGCGGTCGGTGCATCACGAAGTGATCAGTACCGCGCAGCACGCCTCAGAATGCTGAACCTGGAGTTCAAGGACTACGAAGAGGAGATTCGGTCACACCTGAGCGGCATGCTCCCGAAGGGGCTCTTCGACTTCGAGAGGGATGTCGAGAGCATCACGGTCAACCGTTGGCCCCACGGCTACACGGTCGGTGGCCCGGGAGATTCGGCGAGAATAGGGCGACGACCCTTTGGCCGCATCACCATCGCCAACTGCGACTCGGGCCCCGGGGCCGACATGAAGATCGCCATCGAGATGGCGTCGAGAGCTGTGAACGAACTGGCCTAGAGAGCGCGAGCGTACCGAGACCGAACAGTTTCCGCCGGCCCGCCTCTGCTCGCTCTCCGAGTCTTGGTTTGACGCGTAGGTACGGAGCCCATCCCATCGTCGACGGGTTCGAGGCCCCGGGGAGCGCGAATCCGTTGGCGATTGGCGTGGATCTGTACTCGTCTTGTAGAGTTGCAGGCCACTGACACCCGGCACCGCGACGAATGACTGAAACGACCTCCGAACGGGACGATCCCTCCCCCTTTGTTTTCGACAACACGTTTGCGCGTGAGATGGAGGGGTTCTGGGTCCAGGCGCGGCCGGCGCGGGCTTCGGTGCCGCGCATGGTTGCGTTCAATGGGGAGCTTGCGGAGGAGCTCGGGCTCGACGCGGAGGGGCTCGACTCGGAGCGCGGCGCGCGGTGGTTTGCGGGGGCCGAGTTGCCCGCGGGGGCCGAGCCGCTGGCGCAGGTTTATGCGGGACACCAGTTCGGAGGGTTCTCCAGGCGGCTCGGAGATGGGCGGGCCTTGCTCCTCGGCGAGGTGATCGATCGGGCGGGTGTGCGGCGGGACATCCAGCTCAAGGGTTCGGGGCCAACGACGTACTCGCGCGGCGGCGATGGGTTGGCGGGGCTGGGTCCAGTGCTGCGCGAGTACCTGATCGGCGAGGGTATGCATGCCCTGGGTGTGCCCACGACGCGCGCGCTGGCCGCGGTCACGACGGGAGAGACGGTGTACCGGGAAGAGCCGACACCCGGAGCGGTGTTGACGCGGGTGGCGGCGAGTCACGTGCGCGTCGGGACCTTCGAGTACTTCGCGTCGCAGGGCGACCGGGAGCGGGTGAGGAAGCTGGCGGACTATGTGCTGGCACGTCACGACTCCGAACTCGTCGGGCGAGAGGGGCAGTACCTGGGCTTGCTCGAGGCCGTGTGTGAGCGTCAGGCGTCCTTGATCGCGCGCTGGATGCATGTCGGGTTCATCCACGGGGTCATGAACACGGACAACATGGCGATCAGCGGGGAGACGATCGACTACGGGCCCTGCGCGTTCATGGAGCGCTATGCGCCCGACACGGTGTTCAGCTCGATCGATCGCAACGGGCGCTACGCGTACGGACGGCAGCCGCAGATGGCGTTCTGGAATCTGTCGCGCTTCGCGGAGACGCTCCTGCCGCTTCTCGACTCCGACGAAGAGCGGTCTGTGGAGATCGCGACCGCGGCAGTGCAGTCCTTCGTGCCGCGTTACGAGGCCCACTGGCTGCGTGGAATGCGCGCCAAGCTGGGATTCTGGACCGAAATGGGCGGAGACGAGCAGATCGCAGGCGACTTTCTGGGTGCCCTGCACGACGGGCAGGTCGACTTCACGCTCGCATTCCGGAGCCTGGCGCAGGCCGCGCTGGGGAACCGCGAGCCCCTGCGATCGATGTTCGGCTGCGCCAAGAGCATCGACGCATGGCTCGAGGGCTGGGAAGCGCGCCTCGAGCTCGAGGACATTGAAGCCACGGCTCGTGTCAAGACGATGCAGCGCGCCAACCCGGCCTTCATTCCCCGCAACCACAAGGTCGAGGAGGCGCTCGAGGCAGCGGCCGAGCGCTCGGATTTCGGTCCATTCCGGGAGTTGCTCGAGGTCATCCGCCGTCCGTTCGATGAACAACCTGGGCGCGCGGCCTACTCGGTACCGGCGCCTCTGGATGCCGAGCCTTATCAGACGTTCTGCGGGACGTAGGGTGCGGCTCGGTATTGCCGCGGGTCATGTGCCTGCTCGCTGCATTTCATTTTGATGGGCGAGAGTTCGAGGGTGGGGTCGACTCCTTACGGCAAGTGGGTGTGCTGTGACAAGCCTGGTTCCGTGACGCCGTCCATTTCGCAACGCGAGCGAGGATTTTTTGCAATCCGAGGTACCGTTGGCGACATGAGCATGTGCGACGGATGGCCATGGGAACGAAGATAAAGGTGTCCGCCGCGGTTCTCGTCGCGGCGGCCGGTGTGTACTTCGTGGTACGAACACCGCAGGCCGAGTCACCGCGGGTGGCGTCGGTGGAGCCGCTCGCGGAGGATGCGGACCTCGCGGACCAGGAGGGCGTCGAGCTCCTGCCCGTAACCGAAGGCTCGGTCCCAGACTCGATCGCCGGGCCCGTTCGGCGGAGCACGGTCGCGAAGGACCCGCCTGCCGAAGTGGCTGCGACCCTTGGAACGAACGTGCTTCGTGTGGTCATCGATGGAATCACCGAGGAGGACGCGCGGCTGGCGAGGGTCACGGTGGCGGCTTCGGACGAGCGCGGAAAGAGGATCGCGGGCGTCGGGCGATCGTGGCCGTGCCAGGGATTGACGAGCGAGTTCGACCTGGATCCGCTCCATGCGAATGTGGCGGAGCGAGACCTGCGCGTCGGCTCGATGCTGGTCCACGTCGACCATCCGATGCACCTCCTCGAGCACTTCTGGCTTTCACCGTCCGACGCCGTCGAGGTGGAGAGCGGCCAGACTGTCTACGAGGTTCGGGTGACGTTGACCGGAACGGTCTTCTGGCCGGAGCTCACATTGGCCGTGCGCGACGCGCGCACGGGGGCGCACCTCGAGAACGTCGAGCTCCACTGCATCGGGACCGAGTACATGGGCTTGCTACGCCAGCCCGGGCCGGGCCAGCCCTACTCCGCGCTCGGCCGCGGCCTGAGCTCGCCCATCGTGCTGATGGGCGGGCACAAGGCGGAAGAGCTGGACCGCGTCGGAGCCGTAGCGTTGCGGCTCGTGGCGGGGGAGCCGCCCCAGACCATCAAGCTCGCGGGCCGCGCCAATACCGACCGCGGCGTCGTCGTGTACGCGCGGGCGCCCGGTTATGAATGGGGCCGGCTCGTGATCGACTTCTCGAGCGGCGGCGAGCGCGAGCTGCTGCTGGGGCAGGGTGCCGCGCTGGGCGTGCGAGTGGCGAACGTGCAGCTCGAGCGCTACGCCGCACTCGGGACAGAGGCCAAGCTCTACGTCTATCAGCCGGGTTGGGGCGTAGGTCAGGTCTGGGTTCAGCCGCTCGACGAGACGCTCGAGACCGAAGGCCTGAGGCTCGAGGGCGTGGAGCCGGGCGAACTCGCCGTCGCGGTCGAGCTAGGGGTGATCGGCCAGTGGTCCAGGAAGCGCACGGTGCTTGCGCGCGAGGAGCTCTCCCTCGCCGCCGGTGAGACGCGCGAGCTGGTGCTCGCGCTGTCCGATCCGCCCGCGCCGCCGGAGCGCGTGACCCTCGGCGGGGTGGTGTCATTTCCCGCCCCCACGGCCAGTTGGGGCGAGGAGAGGGTGCGGCTGCAGCTCTACCAGGCTGACTGGGGATACGGCGACGCCGATGCCGAGCTCTCGCTGGCCGAGATGGTGCGCGTCGACGGTGAGCTTCCAACCTGGGCCTTCCAGCTGGAGGACATCCCGGTCGGCACTTGCCAGATCCATCTCTTGCCGTTCCTGAAGAGCTGGATGATCGACGTCCCGGCCGGTGGTCGCGAGGACGTGGCGCTCGTGATCCCGGAGCTCGCCGAGGTGCGCGTCGAGACCGTCGACGCACAGACGGGGGAGCGGATTCCTCTCGAGCAGCTCCGTTACATCTACAAGGAGGACCTCCCCGGTCGAGTGCACCAGATATGGAGCGACCAGATCTGGGCCGGATTCGACGGCGAGCCGGGCCTCTTCCGCGTCTGGACGGCGCCCGGCGCGGCGTACGTCGGGACCTGGAAAATCCCAAGCGAGCTGGGCTACGGTCAGAGCGGCAAGGACCTCGAGCTGGTCCCCGGGCTCCAGTCGGTGCGCCTGGAGCTCACACCGCCATACACGATTCGCTTCGAGCTAAGCGTCGACGGGGCCGCCCTGCCCTACGATGACGGGATCTACCGGGGCCTGGGCCAGGGCATCCGCGGGGTCGACCACGACGGTCGAGCGAGTTACGTGTCCAGGCGGGTCGCCGCGGTGACCGCGCCCGGGGTCTACGAGATCAGCTTCGAGGGCGTCGGCGCCGACCGTTTCCTCCCGATCGCGCCCCGGCAGGTCGTAGTGCGCGAGGGCGAGACGGCGGAGGTGATCGTCGAGCTGTACCTGAAGTAGAGAAGGCAAGGAAAACGCGTAGCACGAAGTCAACAATCGGATTCTTCAAGAGGCGATCTGCCCCACGAACACATTGATGGATTGGAGTTTGATCATGAAAAATAGAAACCCACTCATTCACGACACACAACGCGTTATCCAGAAACCGCGTCATCGCCAAACATTTGCAGCAATCCACAAGTTGCTTCAGATCCCAACACTGCCAGTTCTGCTCTGCTTGGTTTCCTGTACATCAACCTCTGAAGATTCGCACGAACTCGAGAAATCTCCGGAGTTGAGGGAGAGTCTCGAGCTGACCACTATCGAGCTGGAACAATTGCACTTGGGTGAAGAAGACAGTCATTCGATTCTCAAGAACCAGATGGACGACTCTCTATATCAGGCAGTGGAGGGGCGACACGTCGAGACAAGCAACAGGGTTATCAAGACAAAGAGCGAGTCAATCGAACTCGCCAAGCCAGTCTTCCTGGAAAGCTATGGGAAGGACTACGGCATAGAAGAACGCCAGTACACGAGTCACCTCATACATGGTTTCTGGGTCGTGAAAGGCCTGTTGCCCCGTGGATACACGGGAGGGACGTTGGTTGCAGTATTCGACTCTGAGAGCGGTGACCTCTTTTCCACACTAGTTTGGAAGTAGAAACCGCTGCCAGCAATTGGGGGTGATAGGACATCCAGACACCCTGTCGCCCGCTCGCGTCCGTGCCTCGCGATCCTCTGCCCAGCCTTTTCGTGCTTCCCCCGACGGCGAGTTACCGAACCGGGTCTACTGCCCAACACCTGAAGCCATCATTTGCGACATGATCTCCGCTCCCATGCGGACGTGGGGGGAATGGATCGCCTGGCCGCTGTAAGCCGGCTAGCTGGGCGGCGGTGCGAATGATGGACGGGCTGCTGACGACGTCTTGAGGTGCGGCGGTAAATCAGGTTCGGTAGCTTCTGCTGTCCAACGGATCGACCAGGGTGACTATCGTTCAATGAGAGGCCTATCAGCCCACTGGGCCGCTCTCCGCCCGGCCGCGGTTGCCCTGCCGAACGACCCATACTCCTCGAAAATGAACTCCACCCTGTTCCTTGTCGCCGCCTTGATCCCGTTGTCGCAGGACGTGGGCGTGGAGGTCTTGCCCGCCGCGCCCCTGATCGAGCGGCACCGCTCGCACCTCTCGTTGCAGTGTGATTTCCGTGTCTGGAACGGGAGCTCCCGGCCGGTTTCGTTGACGGAGCTCGTGCTGCTCGAGCGCGATGGGGGAGGAGAATTGATCCGGCGTCGCTTCGTGGACCAGAACGGCACGGCACCCTCGATTCAAACCGTTACCGGGGGGCCGCTCGCGGCGGATGGGATGACCCACTTCTTCAATCCGTTCCATCACTTCGAGCTCGACGGATCTCCGGCGCAGCTGGATTTCGTTTTCACGTTCTCCTCGGGCGCGAAGACCTGGAGCGAGACGCTGTCCTTCGATGGCGAGGTTTACGAGACGCGCACCCCGTTACGCCTGCCGATGAACGGACGGCTCCTGGTCAAGGACGGCCACGACTTCCTCTCCCACCACAGGCGCATCAACTGGGACCATCCCGGGGTTCAGGCGCTGGGGCTCGAGGGCAACGCCAGCCGCTACGCCTACGATCTCGTCGCGCTCGGACCGGAGGGTGAGGAGATGCGTTCGGAATCCGGCGGCCACGAGGACTCCTACACCTGGGGTGCACCCGTCGTCGCGCCGGGTCCTGGTCGCATCGTCCGGGTCGAGAACGACGCTCCCGACACCGTCATTCGCAGCGGTCGAATCGTGCCGAATCCGAGCGTTACAACGGCCGACATGAATTCCTTCGCCGGGAACCACGTCGTCATCGACCACGGTAATGGCGAGTTCAGCACGCTCGGCCATCTGCGCCGGGGCAGCGTGGGCGTCGAACTCGAGCAGGTCGTGAAGGCGGGCGACCTCCTGGGCGAGGTCGGGCTCTCGGGCTCGGTGACGCACGTGCACCTTCATTACCAGCTGCAGGTCGGGCCGAGCTTCCTGTCGGACGAAGGCCTCCCCGCCGCGTTCGAGCGCTACCGCCTCCATCGAGGGAGCACGTCCATCATCGCGACGGGCGTCCCGGCGGACACTGGCGACCTCGTCGAGCACGTCGGGGTCGGGAACTAGAGTTACCGAACCGCTCGGTGTCTTCGCACACCCTATCCGACGTTCTACCTGCAGTCCGCTGGTTTGAAGTCGAGCTCGGCCATCATCCACGTGCAGACGAGCTCCGGAATGAGGTGCCTGCCGTTGTCGCTGTTCGTCAGGATCGCCAGGCCGCAGTTGCGTTCCGGGACGCCGATCACGAGCGCCTGCCAGCCGAAGTTCGAGCCTCCGTGGCGCACTGTCTTGAACGGCTGAGTGTCGTCGTCCCGGATCATGTACCCCAGCCCGCACCGAGATCGGGTCGCGTCGTTCAGGAGTACGGGTTCGAACATCTCTTCGATCGTGTCCGCTTCGAGCACGCCACGGCCCGGCTCCGAACCGGTCGGGCCGGAGAAACCCGCTGCCACGAAGCGGCCGAGGTCGCGCGCCGTCGTGTAGAGGCCGGCGCCGGAGGTTCCCGTGAAGCGGTAGGTGGGGTAGGGCTTGCCGGAGTCCGCGTAGGGGACCGCCGCGCGCGTCGCCATGGATCCCGTCCAGCCGAAGTGGCTGTCTGCCATTTCGAGCGGAGCGAGGACGTTGGCTGCCATGTAGTCCGTGAAGGTCTCCTTCGTGATCTCCTCGATCAGGAGCTGCAGGAGGACCGTCCCGCCGCCGGAGTAGCGCCACTCGCTACCGGGCGGGCTCAGCTGCGTCATCGGGGAGCCGCTCGGTGCGTAGACGCTGCCGGTGTATTCACCGGAGAGGATGTCCTCCAGCTTCGGTAGCGGCTTCGAGACCTCGAAACCGGGGATGCTGTGCATCGACAGGCCCGCTGTGTGGCTCATCAATCTGCGCGCGGTGATGCCGGCGCTGTCGAACTCGGACTTCGGGAACTCCCAGCGTGTCAGATGGCTCGCCACGGGCTCGTCCGGGTCGAACTCTCCTCGCTCCACCAGACGCATCACTCCCCAGGCCGTCACCAGCTTGGAGATCGAGGCGATGTTGAAGATCGTGTCGCTGGTAACGGGTCTCGCTGTCGAGACGTCGGCCATGCCGAAGCCATCGGCCCACACCACCTCGCCACCGCGCACAAGGGCGACGGCGGCTCCCGGGACGCCGTGCTCTTCGAGCAACGCCGGCACGGTCTCCTTGAACAGGGTCCGGGTCTCATCCCCGGCGGGAGCCGTCGAGTTTGCCAGGACCAGGGCCACGGGGACGAGTAGATGGATCATCGAAGCTCTTCTACCGCAGGATCCACGAACTCGCCAGCTCGAAGCGCGCCCGGGATGACTTCTGGGGACGCGAGTGGACCATCGGGGCACGCTGAGGCAAGTCGAGGTAAGAATCCGTGATTGGGTCACGTGATCGGAGGCGCTCCGTACACCAAGGCCTTAGGCTCGGTTCACCGAGTCGGGCCGAGACCCCTCGCTACTCCGCTCGGGTAACGCCGCGCCTCTTCGCCACGCAAGTTTCCCATGAGACGACTCTCTGCCCTTCTCCCCCTGGCCTTCGCTCTTTCCACTCCGGTCACGGCCCAGGACGTCCACGACGGGAAGGCGTGCTCGGCGACTCGTCTTTCCGCGAGCCTTGCGGGCAGGTTCGACTGCATGACCGTTCCGGTCTTCGAGAACCGCGAGAAGGGGGCCGGGCGGGAGCTCAACCTGCATGTCGTCATCCTGCCGGCCACCGGGGACGACGTCGCGCCGGACCCGGTCTTCTTCCTCCCCGGCGGCCCCGGCCAGGGAGCGGCCGCGCTCGCTGGTCACGTCGTCGGTCTCCTCGACGAGGTCCACCGGGAGCGTGACATCGTCCTGGTCGACTACCGCGGCACGGGGGATTCGCACCCGCTCGACTTCGAGATGTCGGGCGACGACATCCTGAAGAGCCTCTCGGATCCCATGCCGCGCGAGATCATCGAGCGCGAGCTCGTACGCCTGAACAAGAAGGCCGACCTGACGCAGTACCACACCAATGCGATCGTCGACGATCTGAACGATGTGTGCGACTACCTGGGCTACGAAGAGATCAACCTCTGGGGCGGGTCCTACGGGACACGCGTGGCGCTGGTCTTCCTGCGCCGTCACCCCGAGCGCATCCGCTCGGCCGTCATCAAGGGCGTCGCTCCGATGGGCTACGCGATAGGCGCGGGGTTCTCGACCTATGCACAGGATTCGCTCGATCGGACCCTCGAGGCCTGTGCGGCCGATCCGGACTGCTCGTCGGCCTACGGGGACGTGGGCGCGCACCTCGAAAAGCTCTTCGCGCGCCTCGAAAAGAATCCGGTGGTCGTTCCCGTGAAGAACCCGCTCGACGGTTCGACCGTAGAGGTCACGATCACGCCGGACGTGATCGCACTCACCCTCCGCGACGCGCTCTACGCCATGCCGATGCACGCGACGCTTCCCGGCATGATCGCGCGCGGCGCCAGGGGCCAGTTCGAGGAATGGGCGGAGCTGTCCCTCTCATTCACAGTCATGATGGGGGAACAGCTCTGCGAAGGCCTCTTCCTGTCGGTCGCCAAGGCGGAGGATGCCCCGCTTCTCGAGGGGATCAACTTCGACGAACGCACGCGCGGCACATTCCTCGAGGCACGTTTCGCCAAGGGCCTGATGAGCGCCTTCGAGGCCTGGCCGGGCGCGACGGTCGATCCCGCGTTCTGGGAGCCGGTGCGCTCGGATGTCCCGGTGCTCGTGGTCTCCGGCGCCCTCGATCCCGTGACGCCCGCGATGCAGGGCGAGGAGGCCGTGAAACACCTGTCGAACGGCTTGCACCTGGTGTTCGACAACGGATCGCATGGCGACGCGGCGTTCCGTCCGTGCATGGACGAGGTCTATGCGGACTTCTTCCGATCGGGAACGGTCGAAGGGCTGGACACGAGTTGCGCGTCGAAGGTTCGGCCGACCCAGTTCACGATCGAACGCTGATCCAGTTGCCGAACCAGGTTTAGCGCCGCACACCTGAGCCCATCGTTCGCGGCATCATCGCCATTTCCACATGGGCGTGGAGAATGACGTGCCTGCGCGCAGTCCTCGGGCTGGTTGGGGGGAATTCGAAGGGTGGCCCGCTTCTTGACCACGCCTTCGTGTGCGCCGACAAACCTGGTTCCGTATCCGCTCATACCGCAGGGGCATCCGACGCGGTCCACGTCGGTTTGCGATCGAGACGTATCCAGCTGCCCAGGAGGTGAGCCGGGACGACCATGAGTAGGAACGGCACGTGGTACCAGACAGGCATCTCGTTCCAGACGGAGGTCTGGACGGCGATTCCGATGGCGAGCTGGACGAGGGCCAGGATCGTGACGACGCGCATCGGGTTCTGTTTCGTGATCCATGCGGCGAGGTAGCCGGCGAGGATCGAGAGAAGAACGGAGATGGCGAGGAAGGCGAGTAGCACGCCGGATCCTCGGGGGAAGCCTTCAGTGTCGAAAGCTTCGGGTAGGGCGCTCGATAGGGCCGCGTTGCTTCCCGTCCAGAGCCCGCCCCAGATGGCGACGCCGACCACGATGGCGAGGACTGCGCGCATCATTGGCTCTGATCTCCGCAGAAGGTCGCGGCGGCGCGCGATTCCATCTCCTCGGGCGGAACGTCTTCGATGTGAGTCCCGATGGACCAGCTGTGGCCGTAGGGATCGCGCACCACGGCGTAGCGGTCGCCCCAGAACATGTCGGCCAGGGGCATGATCACTTCAGCGCCGGCTTGGGTCGCTTGCGCGTAGAGCGCGTCGACGTCCTCGACGAAGATGTGGATCGTGACGGGTGAGCTCGCGCCCTTTTGTGGGCCGAGCGCGCCGTGCTCGGGGAATTCGTCGTTGAGCATCACGATCGAGTTTCCGATACGGACGCTCGCGTGCATGATTGCACCCTTCATTTCGTGGCGCGTGAGCTCCTTGGCGCCGAAGGCTTTGGTGTAGAAATCGATGGCGCTGGCGGCGTCATTGACGACGAGGTGCGGGGTGACGCTGTGGAATCCTTCGGGGATGGCAGTGGGCATACTTTCTCCAGGGTTTGATACAGAAACGGATCTCGTGCGGGGCCTGGAACGCGCTAGCGTTCCGAATCCTGCGCGTACTCTTGTGCTTTGTCGGGCTCGCCCTTGGCGAGGTAGAGGGACGCCAGAAGGCGGCGGGTACGGGTGGTCTCGCTGTGCGTCGGGCCGAGCTGCTGCGCGATCACCTCGCAGGCGGGGACGAGGAACGATTCGGCTTCCTCGAGCCTTCCGAGGGCCATGAACGCGCTGGCCACCCGGATCTTGCCGATCGTATTCCACCACGATGCGCGCGCAGGTTGCTCGCGCAAGAGAGCGGTGGCCGTGCGGGCCTCGTCCGCGGCCCGTGAAGTCTCGCCGCGTCGGTTCGCGGCGACAGCGAGCAGCGCGTGTACCTCGGCGAGCTCATAGGGGAGGGCATCCCGCTGAGAGCTGAGCGAAGTGAGCGCTTCACGCGCCATGCGTTCCTGAACCGCACTACCACGTGCGTGATCCGCGAGCCCGTTGGTCCAGCCGACGAGCATGCGCGCGAGGACCAGGGAGCGGGCGTCGTCGGGGGCGAGTGAGGCGCGCCACTCGGAGTAGAATTCCTCGAGAGGTTGTTCGAGGTCGGTGACCTCGAGCTCGCCCGACTGCGTCGAATAGCCGACCGGTCCACACAGCCCGTCGAGGGTCCCGATCGTCTGCACCAGGCGCTCGAGACCCGGTCCGAAGGCGTAAGCGGCGACGGACCAGGGCGGCGTCACCCATCCGGTCGCCGCGGCACTGGCCATTGCGTCGCGGTGGAAGCGCGCCTGGTCTTCACGACCCCAGCCGGCATACAGGCGCACCATGCGCGTGTGCGAGTCGTAGACGTAGAAGTTCGACGGCTCCGCGATCGCAGCCAGGATCTGCCGGTGCCCCTCGACCAGCAGCGGTTCGGCCTCTTCGAAGCGTCCTTGCTCCGCCAGGTTTGCGCCCAGCATCGAACTCGCAAGGGCGACGTGAAAGCTGTCGTCGCCATAGACTTCGCGCATCAGCACCAGGGACTCGGCGATGCGCTGCTCGGCCTCCTTCGGCCGGCCGAGGCGATTCAGCACGCCGACCAGCTGGCCCATGGTCTCACCCGTATCGGGATGATTGGACGGCAGCTCGCGCCGCAGCAGGGTGAGCAGCGATTCCAGGATCGGGACCGAGTGTGCTTCGTGGGGCGTGTACCACAGATTGTAGGCGCACGCCATGTAGGTCGTCGCGACGACGGCCCAGGAGCGGTCGCCTGTCGCGAGCGCTTCTTCGGATCGCCGCTCACACTCGCGGAAGACCTCGAGCGCCTCCTGGATCGGCTGCTCGTCCGAATTGCGCGCGGCTTCTCCTACGGCTTGGGCCAGGCGGTCGAGTGCGCCCGCCAGCTCTGGATGGGAAGCGCGCACGTAGTCGTGACCGACGATCTGCGAGCGCAGGGCGAGGGCAAAGGCGTCAGGCCGCTCGAGGCGGAAGAGGACGTTCGTCAGGGTCCACAACGCGTCGTGGAAGAGGATTCCATCGACGCCCTCGAGGCTGTCGAAGAGCTCGATCGCGCGGCGCAGCTGCGGTTCGGCGAGCTCGTTCTGGCCGAGGGACTCGTAGGCGTGACCGATCGTCGAGCGCAGCCTGGCCTCGGCGTAGGGCTGGTTCTCGAAGCTCGACAGGCGACCGGCCGCGCTCGCCAGCAATACCTCGATCGATGCTTCAGGGTCGAGCGCGACCTCGGGATCCGTCAGGCCCAAGGTGTCGATCAGAAACGTGAGCATGTGCTCGGCGTTCTCGTTGGCCGCGATGGCCTCGTCGCGCTGCAGGCCCGCCTCGACCATTCCTAGCGTCGTTCCAATCGTGCCGCCGAGCAGCGCGAGCAGGACCACGAGTCCAGCCGTCACACCGACGCGGTTGCGCATCAGGAACTTGCGAATGCGGTACATCGCGCCCGGCGGACCGGCGACGACGGGTTTCTTCGCCAGGTGGCGCTCCAGGTCGGCGGCCAGGTCGCTCGCCGTGCCGTATCGCCGACCGCGCTCCTTCTCGAGCGCCTTGAGTACGATCCAGTCGAGGTCTCCCCGCAAGAGCCGGCTCAGCGCCGGAGGGTTGGCGCGCCTGCGTTCCGCTACGTTCGCGTCGCCAGAGGTGCTGATGCGCACCGACGGGCGCTCCGGTTCCTCGTCGCGGATCACGCGCTGGATCTCGCTCAGGCCGTGCTCGAGGAGCGCGACCGGGTCGAAGGGGGTTGTTCCGGTAAGCAACTCGTACAGGAGCACGCCCAGGGAATAGATGTCGGTGCGCGTGTCCACGTCGAGCGCGGAGAGCTCCGCCTGCTCGGGGCTCATGTACGCCGGTGTGCCGATGAAACGCTCGTACTGGGTGAAGAGCGTCTTTTCGGTCAGTCGCGTGTGCATGGCCTTGGCGACGCCGAAGTCGATCACCTTGGGGACCGGCCGGCCGTCGTCCAGGGTGACCATGACGTTGGAGGGCTTGATGTCCCTGTGGATGATGCCCTTCTGGTGCGCGTGCTGGACGGCCTGGCAGACGGGCAGGAACAGTTCGACGCGCTCACGCGTGGTGAGGCTGTTCTTGTCGCAGTACTCCGTGATCGAGACGCCGCGCACGAGCTCCATCACGAAGAACGGGCGTCCGCTCTCGGTCATGCCTCCGTCGAAGACGCGCGCGATATTCGCGTGGTCCATCAGGGCGAGAGCCTGGCGCTCGGCCTCGAAGCGGGCCACGACCTCGCGCGTGTCCATGCCCAGCTTGATGACTTTCAGCGCGACCTTGCGCAGCACGGGCTCGGTCTGCTCGGCCATGTAGACGACGCCAAACCCGCCCTCACCGATGACCTGTAGCAATTTGTAGCGGCCGATCCGTGTTCCCTCGCCCTCGGTATTCGCCGAGGTGGGCAGCCTGGCCGGGGCGAAGGACTCGTCTCGACCGAGCTGCTCGAGCATCGCTTCGACGCGCTCGCGCAGGACGTCGTCACCGGAGCACTCGCGGTCGAGGTAGGCGCTGCGTTCGCTCGAAGCGAGGTCGGCGGCGGCCTGGAAGACGGCTTCGATCCGGGCGAGGTCAGGGTCGCTCATGAGGGAATAGGGCGCATTCATCGGGCTGCAGGCCAGTGCGCGATGGGCTGCAGGCTCCCTTAATCAATCTCGGAAAAAAAGCGTGCGGCTCTTCCGAGGGCGCCATTCTACTCGCCGGGCGCCTCACCCAGCTCGGTCTGCAGCCAGGTCTTGATGAAGCGCCATTCGCGCTCGATCGTGCCCACGGAAAGGTCGAGTACGCGCGCCGTCTCCTCGTTGGTCAGCCCGGTGAAATAGCGCAGCTCGACGATGCGGCCCTTGCGCTCGTCCGACGCTTCCAGCCGCTGCAGAGCCTCCTCGACCGCGAGCACGTTCTGATGGGGTGGCTCGATCGGAAGCTCTTCGTCGACCAGGTCCACGCGCTCCATATCCCCGCCGCGCTTCAGCCCTGCCTTGCGGCGCGCCGATTCGACCAGGATCCGCCGCATGGCGCGCGCCGCCGCCCCGAAGAAATGCCCGCGCCCGCTCCAACCGGGGTCTTCGTCACCGACCAGGCGCAGGTAGGCCTCATGGACGAGGCTCGTTGCCTGAAGGGTCTGGCCCGGCCGCTCGATCGCGATCCGGGCGCGTGCCAGAGAACGCAGCTCTTCGTAGACCAGCGGCAAGAGCTCTTCGGCCCGCTGACCGCCGCCGAGCGCCATACCGTTCAGGATCTTCGAGAGCTCGTCTTTGGATGAGCTGGACATCTGGGAGATCAGAATATCGATCGTACAGAGTTGCAGCAAATCACTACCTGCTCTCGCGAAGAGCGGCTTCGGGCCCTGACCTCAACAAGGGCGAGATTCGGACGCCCGCCAAGGATTGAGAGGCGTACACTCTCTTCTTGATCCGCCGCCAGCCCGTGCCGTGCGATTCGTTGTGGGCGAGCAACAACCAGGGTGTGCGGCACCGTATGCAGTCTGTCGTCGAGAAATGGTTTGCGGAGACGCTCGGGGCTCCAACGCCTGTCCAGGTGCGAGCCTGGCCGGTGATCGCGTCAGGGCAGAACGTGTTGCTCGCGGCGCCGACGGGTTCGGGCAAGACGCTTGCGGCCTTTCTGCATGCGCTCGACGGTTTGCTGGCGCAGGGGAGCGATCTCTCCGATAGCACTCAGGTGCTGTACGTGTCGCCGTTGCGCGCGCTCTCCAACGACGTGCAGAAGAACCTGGTGCGGCCCCTGGCCGAATTGCGCGAGATCGAGCCGGAGTTTCCGGAGGTGCGAGTCCTCGTGCGCACGGGGGACACTCCGCCGTACGAGCGGACGCGGATGGTCAAGCGTCCACCCCACGTGCTGGTGACCACGCCGGAGAGCCTGGCGATCTTGCTGACCAGTGAGGGCGGACGATCGATCCTGGGTGATGTCCGGGCGGTGATCGTCGATGAGATCCACGCCCTGGTGGGGAGCAAGCGCGGCGCACACCTCGCGCTCTCGCTCGAACGGCTGGAGTGGCTGGCGGGCCGACCCGTGCAGCGCATCGGACTCTCGGCGACCCAGAAGCCCCTGTCGGAAGTGGGGGAATTCCTCGTCGGTCCGGACAGGGAGTGCACCCTGATCGACGAGGGGCACCAGCGTGAGATCCAGCTGAGCGTCTCCCTCCCCGCGAGCGAGCTGGGCTCCGTCTGTAGCCATGAACAATGGGGTGAGATTCACAAGGCCATAGCGGGGCTGGTCGAGGAGCACCGCAGCACACTGGTCTTCGTCAACACGCGCAAGGCCTGCGAGCGAACAGCTCGCGAGCTCACGCGGGATCTCGGTGTGGACGCGGTCACCAGCCATCATTCCAGCCTCTCGAAGGAGCGACGCCTGGACGCGGAACAGCGCCTGAAAGCTGGTGAGCTGCGTTGCCTGGTGGCATCCGCTTCACTCGAGCTGGGGATCGATATCGGAGACGTGGACCTCGTGGTCCAGGTGGGGACGACGCGCTCGATCGCGACCCTGTTGCAGCGTGTCGGACGTTCGGGACACGGAGTCGGGCGCGTTCCCAAGGGCGTGCTCTTCCCGGTCTCAAAGGACGAGTTGACGGAGGCCGCGGCCCTGATGCTCTCGATCCGGCGCGGGGAACTGGATCGAACGCCCCAGCCGGTCGGGCCCCTGGACATTCTGGCCCAGGTCATCGTGGCGGCCTGCGTCGCCGAGGATCAGTGCGTCGATGAGCTCTACCAGCGCCTGCGGCGGGCGTGGCCGTATCGCGATCTGGATCGGGAGCGGCTCGATGACGTGATCGCGATTCACACCGGCCGCCAGTACTCGCTGCTGCACCTGGACGAGGTGGGTGGGCGACTGCGTGCTACACGGCGCGCGCGACTCGTCGCGGTGACGTCGAGCGGTGCGATTCCCGACAAGGCTGACTACGCCGTGCTGGCGGAGCCCGAAGGCCTCAAGGTCGGGTCGGTGGATGAGGATTTCGCCATCGAGGCCAGCGGGGGAGATGTCTTCCAGCTGGGCAACATGTCCTGGAGAGTCCTGCGCACCGAGCCAGGAGTCCTGCGCGTCGCGGATGCCCAGGGTGCGCCGCCCAGTCTGCCCTTCTGGTTTGGCGAGGCACCGGCCCGGACGATCGAGTTGTCGGTGGCCATGGGCGAGGTGCGCGAGATGGGCATCGACCCGGTCTGGTTGCAGGATGTCTGTGGGCTGGAAGCAGAGACGGCGCGGGTGCTCGCCGAAGAGCTGAAGGCGGCGCGCGATGCGCTCGGCGTCGTGCCCACGCCCGACCGCATCGTGGTCGAACGCTTTCCCGACGACTCGGGCGGTACCCAGCTGGTCGTGCATTCCCTCCTCGGAGGTCGCGTCAACCGCGCCTTTGGCCTGGCGTTGCGCAAGCGCTTCTGTCGCTCGTTCGGTTTCGAGTTGCAGGCGGCGGCCAACGAGGAGTCGGTGCTCCTCTCCCTTGGACCGATGCACTCCTTCCCGCTCGACGAGGTACTCGACTACCTCCAGCCGGAGAGTGCCCGTGACGTGTTGCGGCAGGCCGTCCTCGCCGCGCCCGTGTTCCAGACGCGCTGGCGCTGGAATGTGTCGCGCGCGCTCCTGGCTCCGCGGTCGTCCGGCGGCAAGCGTCTGCCCCCGCCCATTCAGCGCATGCGCGCGGATGACCTGCTGGCCGAGGCCTTTCCCGATGCGGTCGCCTGCGGCGAGAACCTGGCGCCTGGCGATATCGAGATCCCCGAGGGGCACCCCATGGTGGATCAGACCCTGCACGACTGTCTGCACGAGGCGATGGATTTCGACGGGCTCGAGGAGTTGCTCGTGGGACTGCGCGATGGCCGCATCGAGCGCCATGCGGTCGAGACTTCCGAGCCCTCGCCCCTCGCAAGGGGCGCCGTGGCCATCGGCCCGTACGGGTTCCTGGACGATGCTGGCCTGGAGGAGAGGCGCACCCGCGCCGTGCGCAGCGGGCCGCGCTCGGAAGCCGTGGCGGAGATCGGTGTCCTGAGTCCGGACGCCATCGAGCGCGTGCGCGACGAGGCCTGGCCGGATCCCAGGCACGCGGACGAGGTTCACGAAGTGCTCACGTGGATGGGCTGCATCGAGGCCTCCGAAGCTGCACCCTGGGCGCACTGGCTTGGCGAGCTCGAGGCTGCCGGGCGAGTGGAGCAGGAGGACGGGCGCTGGTTCGCGAGGGAGGCAGATCGTGACCCCCTGGCCGTCGCGCGCGGCAGACTCGAGGTGCTGGGACCCACGGCGTCGAGTCACGAGGATCCCCTGATGCGCGCGCTCGAAGGCGAAGGGCTCGCCGTGCGTTTGCACCTGGACGGAGAGCCCCACTGGGTGCATCGGCGCTTGCTGGCTCGCATCCAGCGCTACACGCGAGAGGACCGTCGGCGTCGAGTTCGGCCCATTCCGACCGCGGCCTTCCGCAGCTTCCTGTCCGGCTGGCACGGACTCGAAGGACACACCCGTTTCGAAGGACCCGCGGGCTTGCTGGAAGCAATCGAGCGACTCGCCGGCTGGGAAGCTCCCGCGCCCGCCTGGGAAGCCGACCTGCTACCGGCCCGGGTGCGGGGCTACCAGCGGGAATGGCTCGATCAACTCTGCATGAGCGGTCAGGTGGCCTGGGGCCGGCTGTGGGGTTCGGCATCACCCGCAATCAAGGCGACACCGATTGCGTTCTTCCCGCGCGCCGAGCGCGTCCAGTGGGAACAGTGGGCGGGGCCCGGTTCCCGTGACGAAATGGACTGGCCCGCGCAGCGCGTGCTCGACACCCTGGCGGAACGGGGACCCCTGTTCCGGACGGACCTCGAGAGCCTTCCCGGAACCCTGTCGGTGGATGCGGAACGTGGTCTGGATGAATTGATCGGCCGGGGCCTGGTCAGCTGCGATTCCTTTGCAGCCCTTCGACCGCTCCTGATCGCACCATCGAAGCGACGTCCATCTCCGTTCGCGCCCTCGGGACGCTGGAGCCTGTTCCGGATGGAGGAAGCAAAGGACCCGGACCCGGAGGTCGCCGCCAGGATACTACTACGCCGGTACGGCGTGATCTTCCGCGCCGTTCTCGAACGCGAACGCCTGCCCGTCGGCTGGCGCGATATGCACCGTGCGTTGCGGCTGCTGGAGCTGCGCGGTGAAGTGCACGGAGGTCGCTTCGTCGACGGCTATGCAGGCGAGCAATTCGCCCTACCCCAGGCCATCCGCGGCCTGAGAGCGGCGGCCGAGGCCGTCCAGTGGACCCAGGTCGTCGCCGCGGATCCGCTCTACCTGGACAACGTACTGGTGCCGGGAGTCGGCCAGCTCGTTCGCTAGGCGCGGAGATACCGTGACCGAGCGGTTTCCACTGAGCGCGATGCCGAGGGCGCGCCGAGCGGGCCGGAGGAGGGTGTTCTGATTCGGTGCTTCTTACCAGGGCTGTCTCACAGCTCTACTCAGGTTCACCGGTCAAGACCCAGGGCGACCAGTCACGCACATTGGCGCCGGCGGCGCGCAATGCGCACTTGGCGTTCCACAGTGCGCGCGCCTTGCCTTCGCCCTTGACCCACATACGCTCGTAGAATTCCTCCATCAATCTACGAGTCCATTCGTCGTCCACTTTCCAGAGCGATGTGACGGCGGTACGCGCACCCGCCGCGTGCAAGGCGCTCTGCAAGGACCGAATCCCCTGCCCCGGAGCCTTTTCGCCGACGTTCGTCTCGCAGGCGGAGAGGACCGCGAGCTCGCAACCCGAGAGGTCGATACCCGCGAGCTCCTCCGCAGTCAGGATGCCCGGCACACGACCCACCGAGTCCATTCTGGAATTCGCGCCCGCGAGCGCGAGACCACAGAGCGTCATCGGTGCCATGCCACGCACGATTCGATCGCCTTGCTCTTGCTCCCAATCGGGCCGAGTCCTGGAGACGTCAGTCCAGGAGACCACGAACTCGTCGGCGAAGTACCCGTGTGTGGCCAGGTGGATGTAGCGCGAACTCGGGGCGTACTCGCGGATCGCCTCACGGGTTGCCTCAGCTCCCATGAGCAACGTCGGCGTGACCCCGAATCGTCTCTCGAAGGTCTCGGAGAGCCACTCCGCCTCCTTCAATGTGCCGGGAAGGGCCCTGAATCCGTCGGGGAGCCGGCCGCGCGAGAGATTCACCGGTGCCGCCGCGATGGGGTCCGCGCTCCAGCCGGCAACCACGGCTGCGTCGAAGTCCACGCCACCGATCGCGAGCAGAGTAGGATCAGCGGGATTCCACTCTCGCTTCGCGAGGATCCTGGCGAACGACACTTCGTTGTGGACCACGAGTCGATCACCGACCACACCGTCGTCGAGGGGAAGGGCGTCGAGGGGAACCAGGTGCAGCACGTCGTCAACGCACACATGCAAGATCCGGACCTCGCCGGTGGCCTCCAGCACCGGCTCGAGTACCAGGGCACGTAAGGCCGATCCGGCCGCGTGTCCCGTTCCGTCCTCGGTCTTGCCGCGATCTTCACGGCCTATCCCGCGACCGCTGGTGCTTCCAATCGCCGATCGCCAGCGACGAGTGGCGTCGGCGATCGGCGCCAGCGGGCCAAGGTCGACGCGCGTCAACGATCCACTGGAGCCAACCACGAAGGCGGTCATCCAATCGACCTGGACCCCACTGTGTTCGGTCTTCGTGTAGGAGCGAAAGCCGACACCCGCGCCGTCCTTGGGCAGCTGGTCGGCCAGGCTCGAGGCATCGATCGTCGGCGGCGCGAGTCCCGACTGGACCAGGACACGACGCAGGCCCGCGATGGTGCGATCGCGCTCCAGGACAACCTCGGCAATCTCCTGGGCAGTAGACCTCTCCTTCTCATCGGGGCTGCTCAGGGAGGCGGCCATGGCGTTGACTCGCTCCCTCAGGGCGAAGGCACGTCCGTGGAGTTCCTCGACTTCGGTTCCCGCTTCGCCCGCCGGCGAGACATGCAGCCCGCCACCCGTGAAGGATCGAATCTCCTCCACCAGCGAGAAGAGCTGCTTCTCGTGCTCGGCTCTCCTCCCCTCAATCACGTCGCTAAGGGTCAGCCAGAGGGAGATCGCTTCGGATCCCTTGGAGGCAGTTTCCCAGGCGAGTCTCGGCGGCAGTGCGACGAGGCCCCTGATCCATGATCGCTCTCCGACCAGCGCGCGGTCCATGAGCGAAGTCAGCTCCTTCTCGGCATCCTCGGCTCCCGAGGAGGCCAGCGTCCGGGCGACGTCTCGATAGACTCGACGGCGAAAGGAGTTGTCCTCCGGGTAGTTCGCCTCGCAGGTTCTGATGAGCTCCTCCAACAGCTCCCGTGCCCGCTCCGGCCTTCCGTCCTCACGGGCTGTTCTTGCCAGATTGGCCTTCATGGCGATCATGAACTCGTGCGTCGGCGGGTACATCTGGGGCCAGTTCTCCAGGAGGCGCTCTTGAATCGACAGTGCGCGCTCATGATTGCCGGTCTTCATGAGCAATGTCGACAGGCTCGCCTCCGCTCCGAGGATCCGCGGATGACCTGGCGGCAAGGTCAGCTCGAGCTGTTCGAGCAAGTCGACAAGCAGATCCTCGGCTTCAACGAGGCTCCCTGTGCTAGTCAACACCATGGCGAGATCCTCCTGAGCCAGCAATCGCGTCGGGTGACCGTGTGGCAGGACGCCCTCGTCGGCGGCCATGACCCTGCGCAAGAGTGCCTCGGATCCGTCCAGATCTCCCATCTGCATGCACAGAACGGCAAAGTTCATGCGTGCCATGATCAGCCCGGGGTCATCCTCGACACCCTGCTGCGCGTAGACGTCGAGCACCTTCCCATGCAGGGCGTACGACGCCGAGTAATCTCCCGAGCTCCGGAGCATCGCAGCGAGGTTTAGCCGGGTCTGTTGTATGTCGGGGTGATTGGGTGGGAGAGAGCTCTCCTGAACCTCGAGCAGGCGCGCGAACATGCCCGCGGCCTGTGCGTGCCTGCCTTGACGCGCGAAGGCGACGCCGAGATTCAACCGCGCCTTCAACAATTCGATGTGATTGGCGGGCACGGTCTCCTCAAGGACTGCGATGGAAGCCTCGAGCAGAGCTCGCGCCTCCTCGATCTCTCCTGCCTGGAGAAGAGAGGCGGCCAGGTTCTTACGTGTGCGCTGCAGGTCGAGATGGTCCGCAGGCAAAATGCGGGTGACGAACTCGAGGTTTTCGCGGTCGAGTTCAAGCGCCGCGGTGAGGTCGCCGACGTAGTGGCACGCAACCGCGAGGTTTCCACGCGCCCTCATGATGCGTTCGTCGTCCGGGTCCAGGTATTCCTCGCGATACTCGAGCACCCTCTCGAACGCTCTGCGGGCCAGGTGGTAGTCGCCGACCTTCAGTGCGAGGTTGCCCAGATTCCACCGGGACTCCGAGAGCTCCTCGCGATCATCTGCACCCTCGATCGTGCCGAGGACCTCTTCCACGAGCTGTATCGTGCTCTGCGCTCCGTTTTTGTCTGCTTGCGAGTGCAGAGCCAGCGCCTCCTCGAGCAGGTATCTTGCCTCGGCCAAGGATTCTTCGATATCCCCCTGGGCGGATTGTTCCTCCTGACAAAGCGGTGAGAAACCTGACGCCCCTGCCATGAGGGTGATGCACAGCACAACCTGGACTGGAACAGCTCTCATTCGGATACCTCGCGACTCAATCGCGCTCTCGTGTTCTGGGAACCGGAGATGTTACGCCACCCCGGGGTTACCGAACCAGGTCTACCGTCGCACAGCTGCTACCATCCTTCGCGACTTCGTACCTTGCTCATGCGGAAGTAGCCGAATGACGTAGCTGCAGGCTGTCGTACGTCTGGTCGGACGGAACTTCGATGGATGGTCCGACTCGTGACCATGCCTTTGGTGTGCGGCGGTAAACCTGGTTCGGTAACGCGGATTCAGCCTTCCGGTAGCCCCCTCCGGATTTAGCCTTCGATCCCAACCAGGCGGAAGTACTGCACGAGGTTGTTCTTGAGGGTGATCAACTCGTTGTTGATCTTCTGCTGATCGGGCCCCTCGTACACGAGCTCTTCGACGAGGATCCGGCTGATGGCCCGGTTCATCCGTGTCATCGGTGAGAGCATCTGGCGGTACTCACGGGGAATGGGGACGACCCTGTCGGATTCCTCGACAGCTGCGGAGAGCCCGCCGGACTTCGCCGCGGCAACGATGCGGCGCGTCTCCTTGGCGGTTTTTCCGGCGACGAGTGAGAGGACCTGCTCCTGCGCATCCTTGTCGAGCTTGATGATCTCATTGGTCTTCGTAGCATTCAGATCGCCTTGGCCGCGGGCCCGCTTGACCGCTTCCGAAGCCAGCGCGTCGCGCTTGATGGCGCCGCGGATCACCGCTCTGGAAAGACCGATCTTCTCCGCCGTGACCGCGGCAAACGAATCCTCGTCCTGCTCGTCTCTCTCCTTGTCCTCTTGCTTCTCCTCGGCCGTGCGATCGTCCTGTGACAGGTCGACCTTGTTGGCCGCTGGATGCAACTTCTCGTAGATCTCGCGGCCCCGGTTCAGGTACTGCTCGAGCTCGAGTGGCGTGAGGGCTGATCGAACGAGGTTCTCGTCGATCGAGATCAACTCCTGGACGAGCGCGTCCCGGTCCACCACGTTCACGGGGATCTCCTTCCATCCGAGCTCCTTCGCAGCCTGGTATCGACGCGCACCGGCAAGCAGCTCATCATCCTGGTTGATCGTCACGGGATGGATCAATCCGACGCTCTCCAGGCTCTTCTTCAGAGCGCTGACATCGGTGTCTGCGCGGAGGTACTCGCTGTTCAGCTTGACGTCGGAGATTTTTCGAACAGAGACGTTCACTGCGGATCCTTGTTGGGGGCCGGCGGGATTTGGGCGCCGCATTATCCGCAGGTCTCTGCCAAAACCAAGAGGGCAGTGGCGCGTCTCTTGCAGGGCCGGGGCGTGGCGCTGCCTTGCCGAGAGCCGCAGGTCATCCCGTCGCGGCCGGTGGACAGCGTTCGGCAGCGTTCAGCGCAGTCCGACGTGCACGAACGGTGCCCAGTAGAACGGATGCCCCGGGTCGGCCGCGAGTGAGCGGTTGAGGGCCTGCGCCTCCAGACTCACGCCGCGTTCCGGGCCGAGTCCGACTTCGCTGCGCCGCAGGGCGAGCTTGGCCGCGCGTAGGGCATGTGCGGGCGCGTGGCCTTCACGTAGCCAGGACGCGTAGAAATCTGCCATCGTGCGTCCCGCCGCGAGGTCATCGACCTGCCACAGGCTTGCGATCAGGCCGCGCGCGCCGGCGTAGAGGAAGGCGCGCGCGAGCGACTCGACGCCTTCGCCGGCGCGGACCTCGCCCCGGGCCGTCTGGCAGGCGGAGAGCACGACCAGGTCGCAGTCGAGGTCGAGCTCCAGGGCCTGGCCGATCGTGAACCAGCCGTCGTCCGCCGCAGTGGGGGAGAGTGCGATGCCGGTTCGCTGTGGGTGCGCGGCGTCGATGAATCCGTGGCAAGCGAGGTGCAGAACGGAGAAATCGCGCAGGTTGCCCTGGAGGTGCGTACGGGAGGCTCGTGCACCGAGGTGCAACTCGAGGCGCCCGTGCTCGAAGGAGCCGCTGCGCCCGTCAGGAAGCACGGGCTCGACGGTGCCGAGGACCGAATGTGCGATGGCGATGGCCTCGGCGCGAGTGCCGGGCAGGCGCGTCAAGCTGGCGGCGTGGGGCCTGGCGCGGGCGAGCGCGGCCGTGGGACTGGGGGCGGCGGGCGCGGAAGCATAGAGCGGGTCGGCGAGGACCAGCAGGCTGCCCTCGGACGAGCGCTCGGGCGCGCTGGCGAGCTCGATCAGCACTGGCGTCGAGGGTCCGTAGCTGATTTCGTGCCGCTCGAGGACAAAGGTGAGCTCATCGAAGCCGGTGGGGCTGCCGCTCGCTGTCTCGATGACGAGCGCCTCGAAGGGCAGTGCGGAGAGCTCGGCACTCGGGACGATCAACAGGCGTTCGATCGGCGCGTCGGTCGCTTTCATGGGCTGCGCGAGCAGTCGGTCGTGGAGCGCACGGCCCCCGCGAGCAACTTCGGCGACGCTGGCAAGATGCCCGGGGCCTCTCAGCCCGAGGAGAAATGACTCGACCTCGCGAGCGATCTCCTGGCGCGGACCCAGGTCGAGGAACTCCTGCGTGTCTTCTCCGAGAACGTAGGCGTAGAGCCGCTCTTGGCCCTGCACGTACTCGACGAGCAGTTCGCCCGGCCGCAGTACCTCCCGCTGCACTCGATCGGGACCTACGCCCAGGGGCAAGTCGAGGGCCGCGTCTTGCGGCGAGACCGTGCGCAACCGAAGCGCAAGCCGGTCAGCCTCCGCTTGATGGGCGGACGCCTCTCTTCGCAACGCATCGACCTGCGCGCCGGACCTCTCGCCGACGATGGCCTCCGACACGCGGGCGAGGGCCGCGCCGTACGCCGCGCGCGCCTCCCGACGCTGGCGCCGGAGGTCGATCGCCTCGGCCGTGCGCCCGCCGGCCCGGTGCTCTGCAATGCCCTCGAGCAGCGCACGCCCCTTCCAGCGCCCCGCCGCGGCGAAGCCCCAGCCGACGATGGGCCGCCGGTCGGCCGGATCGGAAGCCGACTCCGAGAGCCGTAGTGCCGTCAGGTCCTGGATCGCATGCCCGAGTTGCGCATGAGACCCGCGCAGCCCGCTGGCCTCGCGGCTGTCGAGGCCTCCATGGGAAACCTGTTCGAGCGCCTCCTCGGCCGCTGCGATCGCGACGAGGGCCTGCTCGGTGTCGCTCAGGGCGATCGACGCACAGGCGATGATCAGGTGCGCGGTGGTCAGACGCCCGGAAGCACCGATCTGGGTGGCGACTCTCTCGGCCTCGCGCGCGAGGTGGCGCGAGCGCTCGTAGTTCTTCCGCCCGAACTCGACCTCGGCATGGTTCGAGAGCGCGATCGCCTCGCCGTGGGAATCCCCGATCCTGCGTGCGAGCTCGAGCTGCAACTCGTAGAGCTCCTGCGCCGCCTCCAGGTCGCCCTGGTATCGGTGGATATTCCCCAGGTTGCCCAGCACCCACTCCTCCGAGGAGAGATCGCCCAGCTCGCGGGCCAGCTCGATCGCCTCCTCGAGGAAGTCGAGCGCGCGATCGTAGTCACCGAGATCCAGGTGGACCGTACCGATATTGCCAAGCACGTTGACCTCCAGGGAGCGGTCGCCCAGCTCTCGGAGGGTAGCCAGGTTCTGCTCCAGCAGCCCGAGGGCCAGCGTGGAGTTTCCGAGGGCCTTCTCGACCATGCCCAGGCGGCCGAGGTCTCCGGCTTCTTGCGCACGGTCGCCGAGCTCGCGCGACAGCGCCAGGCCACGCTCATAATGTTCACGCGCCGTCGCGTACTCGCCCGTCTGATAGTAAACGTTCCCGAGATTCGACGAGGCTGCCGCTTCGTCGCGACGATCGTGGAACTCGCGCGCCAGGGCGAGCGCCTGCTCCTGGTACTCGCGCGCTGCGGAGAAGTCCCCGAGCGAGATCGCGACCACCCCCAGGTTTCCGAGGGCGCTGGCCTGCGCGGCGCGTTCACCGATCTGACGATAGAGGTAAAGGGCTTGCTCGAAGTACTCGCGCGCATCGGCGTACTCGCTCTGAGCAGTGCAGATGGCGCCGAGGTTCGCCAGGGAGATTCCCTCGCTGATGCGGTTCCCCACCTCGCGCGAGAGCTCGAGCGCATCCTCGTAGCCGTGGCGCGCCTCCTCGTGCCGGCCGAGGTAGAAGCAGACATTGGCGAGGTTTCCCTGGGCCCCCAGTTGCTGGACCCGATCGCCGATCTCTCGCGTCAGCGCGAGTTCCTCCTCGAAGTGCTCGCGCGCTTGTGCGAAGTCACCCAGGTAGAGTGATAGGATGCCCAATCCCCCCTGCGCCTTGGCCTCCTTCGGGCGGTCTTCGATCTCTCGGGCGAGCTCGAGCCACTGCTTGTAGAGCTCGCGCGCCCGGGCGAAATCTTGGGCGTCCAGGTAGGTCTTCGCAAGATTCCCGAATGCCGCCGCTTCGGTCCGGCGCGTGCCGAGCCTGCGCGCGATGTCCAGTGTCACCTGGAAAGCTCGGCGCGCATCGTCGTAACGGGCGAGCGCGGATGCATGGTTGCCCTCGGCCAGGTGGTGGAGCGCCGCCAGGTGCTCGTCACCGCGCTCCAGTGCGCGCTCGGCCGCGGTGCGTCGCCATTCGATACCGGCGTCGAGCAGGGTGGGTCCGGTCGGGATGGGATGCTCGCCAGGGTCGACCGAGAGGGCGAACTGACCGGCGCCTTCTCTCGCTGTCACGATCAGGAGGAGGGAGGTCGAGGACTCCAGCATCAGCACGACGCGTGCGTCGGTCTCGATCCCCGAGTTGTCGTCCTCGGCGAGCAACTTGCCCGTATCATCCTCGACGCGCAAGTGCGCGTCGAAGTCGTGGGACGCGAGCTCGATCGTCACCGGTCCGGGCTCCTCCACGACGAGCTCAAACCTCAACCCGGCGGGCGCACCGTGCGCCTGCGGATCGTCGATCGACAAGACCTCCGAGATCACCTCACCGACGGCGACGCGCGTCGGTTCCGATCCCTGGAGCGCGCCGAGCAGCAAGAGAGGTGTAAGCGACAGCATGGGATTCACGCCCGGGAGGGACGACTCCCCACGAGTGATTGTGCCAGAGTAGGTCTGGAGCCGCAGTAAATTGCTGCCCGTTGCCACTGTGCCCCCGCGCCGGGCTCGTCAAACAGGTGTCAAATTGCTGCGCCTCGAAGCGGTCCCTGTCCCGGGTGATAGGCTGAGGCGATGAAGCTCCTGAATGCACTCGTCGTCGTCTCGCTAACCTGCGCTTCCGCCCTTCCCTGCACCGGCTTCCTCGTTGTCGGAAACGGGAGGGTTCTGTTCGGGAACAACGAAGACTATCTGGATCCGGAGACGCGCGTCTGGTTCATTCCGGCGACGGGCGATCGCCATGGGGTGATGTACCTCGGCTTCGACAACCGCTTTCCGCAGGGCGGGATGAACGACGCTGGGCTGGCCTTCGATGGATTCGCGACCAGTCCGAAGCCGCTGACGGGGCAGGGCGGCAAGCGCGTGTTCCAGGGGAATCCGATCAGTGAAGCGATGGAGACCTGCTCGACGGTCGAAGAGGTGATCGTGTTGCTCGAAGGGATCGACATGAGCATCCTCCTGACACCGGCCATGCTGTTCTTTGCGGATGCGAATGGCGACTCGGTCATCATCGAGGGCGACGAGTTCCTGCGGAAGGAGGGCGAGTTCCAGGCTGTCACGAACTTCTACCAGTCCGAACAGGACGACGACCTGGCGCAATGCCCGCGGTACGCAGCGGCCGTCGGAATCCTCGAGGCGCGCGAGGAGACGTCACTCGAAGTGTGCACTCGCGCCCTGTCCGCGTCCGCTCAACGCGGGCGCAAGATCGCCACCCTCTACTCAAACGTGTTTGACCTCGAGGCCCGCACCGCCCACCTCTACCTTCTCTACGACTTCGAGCACCCCATTGTCCTCGACCTGGCCGAGGAGCTCGAGAAGGGGGCGCGGACCCTGCGCCTCCCCGATCTATTTCCACCCAACCCGGCCTTTGAGGAATACGCAGCGCGCCAGACGATAACCATCGAAGAACGCATCGCCGCCCGCCGGGGCCCGGTCCTCGCCGATGAGGTACTCGAGTCTCTCGAAGGCGATTACGTGCTCGAGATCAGTGGCTCGACCATTCAGATCGCCATCCAGCGGGAAGGAGATGCCCTCGAGGCCACCAGTCCGCTGTTTGCCCCGGCACAGGGAAGCGTCGTGTTTCACTCCGCCACGCCCGACGAGTTCTTCGTGATCAACGACATCGGAGAGCTCGGCGCGCAATTCCATCGCGACGAAACGGGCACCGCCACCGGCTTCACCCTCGACGTAGACGGGCGCAAGCTGGAGGCGACACGCGTCAGCTCGGAGTGAGTGCTCGCTTCCTGGGCTCACCGGGATTCGATGTCCTCCGTCTGCCGCATCATTCCTCGACGGATGCTCTCAATCGCTCGATTGCCTCGTCCCACTGTGCGGAGGCGCGGGTCAGGTAGTCTCTGGCTTTCGTGATGGAAGCAGGCCTGATGGTAAACCGGCTTTCCCTTCCGATGCGCTTGCAGGAGACGACGCCAGCCTGTTTCAGGACCTGCAGGTGTTTGGTGACGCCCTGGCGTGTCAGATCGAGGCCCTCCGCGAGTTGAACAATAGAGTGCTGTTTCCCGTCACTGAGGCGAGAAACAAGCTCGAGGCGAGTCATGTCGCCAAGAGCTGCAAACACGGGGGCAGAACCGATAGCCCCCCTAACCCTCGACATGGGCGGCAACGTTTTTTGCCTGAATGTCCCAGCCCTCCGTATTCGAACGCAGCACCTCCAGTCGTTTCGCTTCTGGAAACTGTTGAAAGCCCGTTTCCGTAATGGTGAGACGTGTGCCTTCGCCTATCGGCTCTAGCCGAAATTCGACGTGCACCTTCGCTTCCGCGTCGTACTCCGTGTCGGGGTCAACGGCACTTGGGGGCCAGGAAAAGGCAAACAAGCGCTCGTGGTCCATTTGCTCGGTCACCGACACCCACTTCACATGTTCATAGCCCGGGTAGGTGATATTGCCGGTCGTTGTCGCCCCAACCTTGAAGGGGTTGTCGAGTCGAACTCGAAACCACTCCCCGAACTCCTTGTGATCTGTGATGGCCCGCCAGACCCGCGCGACAGGCGCTGCAAGATCTACGACCTTTTCAATCCGGTCCTGGTCTGTGTGATTGCTCATTACTCGACCTCCTGGTTTGCATACCGTAGCCGGGGTCTCTCAAAAAGGCAACCAGTTGGTTGCGAAAAGTTTGAGCGTTGCCGATCCAGCTTCACAGCCGCACACCTGAAGCCCTTCATCACGATCGGACGTCATCGGCCCAGGCCTATCGCCGCACAGCTATTGCGTTTCCTCACGGGATCGTTTCCATTTCCAGACGGAGATACAGAGACAGCTGCCTACTTGCTGGCCTGCGCCTGACCGCACAGGATTCTATGGAATGGACCGACTACTGATGAGATCCTGGTGTGTGGCGACAAACCTGGTTCTGTATCCACTGCTTGCCGCATGTGTCGCCGCGCCTCCTGCGCAGCATGGGGGCGATCAGATCGTCAACCTCTACGATGCGTTCGGTCCCGAGAGCGAGGACCTGATCCAGGACTTCGGGTTCTCGGCGCTGGTCCGCTACCAGGGGAAGACGATCCTGTTTGACGCGGGCACCAATGCGGATGTGCTCAAGGCGAACGCGGAGGCTCTGGGCGTCGACCTGGCGGAGGTCGACTTCGCCGTTGCGTCCCACGCGCACTTCGATCACATCAATGGCTTCGACTACCTTCTCGAGGTCAACCCAGACGTCAAGATCTACTTCCCGGCGGACATGTTCTGGGGAATGAACGTCGAGTTCGATCTTACGGGTGCGGAGGAGGGCGTTGCCGCGTCCCTTGCGCCTGAGCAACGCTATTTCGGCGGAACGAAGGAGCAGGTCATGTTCCGCCAGAGTGGACGGTTCTGGGGTGCTGACGTGGAGTTTGTCTCGGACCATACGAAGATCGGACCGGGCATGACGCTGATCGCGACGCGGTCGCCGTTCATCGGTTACTTCACCAGCTATCCGACCATTCGAGGAGCCGGGGATCGGCCCGATGACTCGAGCCAGGTGAAGACGACCGGACTGCCCGAACTCTCGCTCAACCTCGAGGGTCCGCGTGGCGACGTTCTGATGGTCGGATGCTCTCACAGCCAGGTCGAGACCATCGTACGCACCACCAATGCTCACCTCGGCCGCGCCATCGGACTGGTCTATGGTGGCTATCACATGCTGCCCTACACGTCTGCCGAGATCCGCGGCGTGGCGGACCGGATGAGGGATGAACTCGGGGTGATCGGTGTCGCGCCGGCGCACTGTTCCGGACACGCTGCCTTCAGCGTGTTCGGGGATGTATTTGGCGAGGACTATCACCTGGCCGGTCTGGGAACGACGACCGCGTTCCCGTGAGCGGGCGATCGGGGTAGCACCGCATGGAGTGGTGGGGGCAGGCCGCTCGGAGCCTGTTTCAGTGCCCTCTGATCACATTGCGGCTCGGCTCACCTCGTCAGCCAAGGCCCAGAGGGTGCGAATCGGTCGGACCGAGGAAAACTTCGGTTTCGCTGTCCAATCCGTCTGGGCTCGCGGTCCTTGATTGGACCCGTGGCCGGTCGATGGACCCACCGAAGGGCCTTCGCCACCACCACACAATTGACCTGATTGGATACGAATCATGCCCAGCTCAACACGACTTTCGGCAGCCGTCCTTGGCTCCGCTCTCTTGGGATCGCTCATTCCGGCCCAGGCGGTGTCGCCGACCGGTCAGGCCCAGGCGGGCGCCAATCCGTCTCCGATAATCGGCCTCACGGCCGAAGAGCGGGAGATCCTGAGCCATCAGGAGATCGTCTACCTCGACGATGGACAGGGCGGGTCGACCAAGACGCTTCGAATCGCAGGGATCAATGTCCAGGTCGTCGACGGATCGGGAGCGACCACCGGGGTGCCAACCGGCCTTGGCAACCTCATCGTCGGCTACAACGAATTGCGTGGTAGCGGCGACGATCGGACCGGGAGCCACAACCTCCTTGTCGGTTGGAAGCACAACTACACCGAATATGGCGGATTCGTTGCCGGTGCGGTGAACTCGATCAGCGCCGAGTGGGCGTCCGTCAGTGCGGGCAGGAACAACCATGCCAGCGGTTCTGCTTCGGCGGTCAGCGGAGGAATCTTCAACACGGCGAGTGGGACCAACAGCTCGGTCAGTGGCGGTGGTTCAAACGTCGCCAGCAACTATTCGAGCTCTGTGAGTGGCGGATACAACAACCTGGCGTCAGGCCAGTACTCATCGGTGAGCGGGGGCGCAGCGGGCCTGGCCGGTTCGAACAGCGCGTCCGTAAGTGGCGGGCTCCTCAATCAGGCGCTGGGGTACGGCGGCTCATCCGTCAGCGGCGGTTACGGGAACCAGGCGAACGCATACGGTGCGAGCGTTTCCGGAGGCCGGGACAACACGGTTACCAGTTATTTCGCGTCGATCAGCGGCGGGCTTCGCAATACCGCGGGCGGCTACGGCGCCACGGTCGGCGGCGGACGAAATAACACATCGAACGGCTACTACTCCGCTGTGGGCGGAGGCAATTCTCGGTCGGTGCCCGGCATCGACGATTGGCGCGCCGGGACGTCGTTCGAAGACAACTAGTTACCGAACCAGGTCTATCGCCGCACACTTTGCGAGACTGGATGCGGTGAGCCCTGCTCACCCGGGGACGGGTGTGCGGCGGTAAACCTGGTTCGGTAACTGCGCTGTGCGTATCGTGGGAGCGATGAGCCAAGACGATTCGAGTGGGTCCGATGAGTCACAGGAGCCGGAGACGGTGCAAATACCGTCCGTGGAGAGCAGCTTTCCGTCGGGTCTCACGAGAGCGCATGGCAAGGGGGCCGATCCGGCGGTAGAGCTGAGGGATGAGGACCCGGACCCGGCAAGTCGGCTGGAGGATCTTTCGAGGGACAGGACCGATCGGCGCTACGTTCTGAAGGGCGAGGTTGCGCGCGGTGGGATGGGGGCCGTGCTCAAGGTCTTTGACACGGACCTGCGTCGCAGCCTGGCGATGAAGGTCATCCTCGATACGCGCAGTTCTCTCACGCCCGAGACGAACGCGGTCGACCCGGCTGTGCTGAGCCGGTTTCTGGAGGAAGCCCAGATCACGGGTCAGCTGGACCACCCGGGGGTCGTTCCGGTTCACGAGCTCGGAGTGGACTCCGATGGACGTGTCTACTTCACCATGCAGCTCGTCCGAGGGCGGACGCTCAGGCAAGTCTTCGGGCTCGTCAACGATGGTGAGGATGGGTGGAATCAAACGCGTGCGCTGGGCGTGCTGCTGAATGTCTGCGAGACGATGTCCTATGCGCACGACAAGGGCGTGATCCATCGCGACCTGAAGCCTGCCAACGTCATGGTCGGCAAGTACGGCGAGGTGTACGTGATGGACTGGGGGCTGGCGCGGGTCGATGGGCGCGGGGACAGTCGCGATGTGCGTCTCGATCCGGAAGCCCAGGCTTCCCTGTCGGAGGTGCGCACGGACCGCGGGGAGGGGCGTGACAGCCAGTCGGACTCGCCGCTCGTCACGATGGACGGCGCGGTCGTGGGCACGCCCGCCTTCATGCCGCCCGAGCAGGCTCAAGGGCGCGTGGCGGATCTGGATCGGCGGTCTGACGTGTACTCGGTCGGAGCCATGCTCTACCAGCTCCTGACGGGTGGCGTGCCCTTCGTGCCGCCCGGGGCACGGATCTCGCCGCGCACGCTGCTCTTGCGGGTACTCGAAGGTCCCCCCAAGCCCATTCGCGAGCTGGCGCCGCGTCCGGTTCCGATCGAGCTGGAGGCCATTTGCGAGAAGGCGATGGCGCGCGACCCAAAGTATCGATACCCCGCGATGGCGGCACTCGCCACCGATCTGCGCGCCTACCTCGAAGGGCGGGTCGTCGAGGCGCACCGTACGGGCGCGGTCGCGGAGATCTACAAGTGGGTGCAGCGCAACAAGCCACTAGCGGCGGCCCTCGTCGCGGCAGTTCTGGCCCTCGTGGCAGGTCTGGCGACCAGCCTCGCCTTCAAGGCGAGGTCGGACGAGAGCGCCGCCGTCGCGCTGGAGCGCGAGCGAGAAGCACATCGGGAGCGGAACAACGTCTTGCGCCTCTCGGCATTCCAGGACCTGACGGACCTCCAAGGCGAAGCGGCCGCACTGTGGCCGGCCGTGCCACACAGGATCCCCGAATTCGAAAGCTGGCTGGTTCGAGCGCAGGACCTCACCGCCGGACTGAATCCGGATCCAGCTGACGACGATCCCGGGCACCGAGCGCAGCTCGCGTCGCTGCGCGCCCGTGCGGTGGGGCAGGCGGATGGGGAGGGCATCGACGCGCTCCCTCGGCTGGAATTTGCCGACGACGAGGATCGCTGGTGGCATGCGCAGCTTCAGAAACTGGTCGCCGAGATCGAGTCCTTCGGTGATGAAGAACGCGGGCTGATCGCCGGGCAGTCGCCCGAGTTCGGCCGGGGTGTGGAACGGCGGCTAGCGTTCGCCCAGGACTTGAGGGAGGGCTTTGCGCCAGGCGGTGAGTGGGCGGCTCGCTGGAAACGGGACTTGCCGGCGATCCGTGCGGTGTATCCGGGGCTGGACTTGCCTGTTCAGGTGGGCTTGCTTCCGATCGGAGCCGACCCGCATTCGGGGCTCTGGGAGTTCTTGGACCAGGCGACCGGAATGGAGCCGCGCCGCGGAGCGGACGGCCAGCTCGAAATGACCGCGGAGTCGGGTGTGGTGCTCGTGCTCCTGCCAGGCGGAGCATTCTGGATGGGGGCGCAGGCGAGCGATTCGAACGGGCTCAACTACGACGCGCAAGCACTGAGCAACGAGGCACCGGTGCACGAGGTGACCCTGTCGCCCTTCTTTCTCTCGAAGTACGAGATGACCCAGGCTCAATGGGAGCGCATGACGGGCCGCAATCCGAGCCAGTACCGGGACCCGACGACGACGGACGCGGCGCCGCACCCCGTCGAACAGATCACGTGGCTGGAGTGCGCGCAGTGGTTGCCCCGTATGGGCCTGGTCCTGCCCAGCGAGGCGCAGTGGGAGTACGGCGCGCGAGCGGGTACCGACACGCCATGGTGGACGGGTGCAGAGCGGGAGTCCCTGCGCGAGGCCGACGCCGTGAACCTGGCGGATCAGACTGCGGCCCGCGGCGGCGCGACCTGGCCCTCCGTCAACGACTGGCCTGAGCTGGACGACGGTGCGGTCGTCCACTCCGAGATCGGGCGCTACGCACCCAATGCTTTTGGCCTGCACGAGGTGCACGGCAACCTGCTGGAGTGGTGCCTGGATGGATCCAGTGACTACCCCGCAAGTCCCTCGTCGGACCCGGTCTTTCCGGGGGAAGGCACTCCCAACCGCGTGTCCCGCGGAGGCTGCTTCTACGACACCGCCGGCTACGCCCGCTCGGCCCTGCGCCTCTACTCCCCGCCGGCCTACGCGGGCGACGATCTCGGAGTGCGCCCCGCGAGGCACATCGCGGATTGAGTGGCGATACGGAACCATCTGTGACGAGGCGCGGTGACTGCGTGGGGGCCCGGAATCCTCACCCCGTCAGGATTCTCATCGCCGCCTCGAGCCTCAGCGAGCGCCGCTCAATGAACACACACCCCGGAGCGCGGGGCACTCAACCCGGATCGGTATTCTCAGTCGAGGATCAGCTTGACCAGGTCGCCTACCCTGCGGTGCTTCTCGATCGGATGGCGCAGGGGCTGATTGAGTTTCAGCTTGTAGGAGTTGCGGCGACCTTCACGGTAGCGCTGCACTAGGCCCTCGGCCTCGAGGTCAGTGAGAATGCTCTGTACCGCGCGCTCGGTGATTCCGATCAGCTCGGCCACGTCGCGCAGCCGAATATCCGGATCGCGGGCGAGACAGATGAGCACATGCGCGTGGTTGCTGAGGAACGTCCAGCGGTGCTCTGGTGTCCTGGCCGGATCGCCGGGTTGGCGTGTCTTCGAACTCGCCGTCCCATGCGAGGGCGCCTTTTTGGAGCCCCCATTCTTCGACGCTCCGTGATTCATGTGTCCAGCGATTCCTGCATCTTTGCCTCAGGTCCCGAGAATACCCCCACAGCCGGCTCCGGACCAACATACGACCTAAATTTCGCGTATTCATCTTCACAGATCGCGGCCCGCTCCGTTAGAACGTTCGCCATGAATCCCTTCGCGAGCCTCAAGCAGGACGCGCCCGCAAGCGTTGTCGTGTTCTTTGTCGCTGTCCCGCTGTGCCTGGGCATCGCGCTGGCCAGCGGTGCCCCGCTACTGTCCGGCATCATCGCCGGCATCGTCGGCGGGATCGTCGTCGGGATGATCAGCGGATCTCAGGTCGGCGTCTCTGGACCGGCGGCAGGCCTGGCCGTGATCGTTGCCGGCGCCATCCAGGAGCTGGGCAGCTTCGAGGCCTTCCTCGCGGCCGTGGTCCTCGCGGGTGTGCTCCAGATCGCCTTCGGCATTGCGCGCGCAGGGATCCTCGCCTACTTCTTCCCGTCGTCGGTGATCAAGGGGATGCTCGGAGGTATCGGACTGCTGATCGTACTGAAGCAGATCCCGCACGCATTCGGGCACGACACCACTCCAGAAGGAAGCCTCTCATTCCAGCAGGCTGACGGCGAGACCACGCTGTCCTCCTTGAACGCGATCATTCCGGATTTCACGCCCAGTGCACTGCTCGTCACCGCCATCTGTCTGGGAATCCTGGTCAGCTGGGAGGGCTACCTGGGCAAGAGCAGCAGGTTCTTTGCGCTCTTCCCCGGCCCGGTCGTCGCCGTCCTCTTCGGCGTGGCTTTTCAGTGGTTGACGAGCCGCTTCGCGCCGTCGTGGGCCCTGGAACCGATCCACCTCGTCAGCGTCCCCGTGGCCACCAGCGCGCGCGAGCTTGCGTCGCTGCTCACCTACCCCGATTGGTCCCAGCTGATGACCACGGGCGTGTGGGTCACGGCGCTCACCGTGGCGGTCGTCGCAAGTCTCGAGACCTTGCTCTGCGTCGAAGCTACTGACAAGCTCGATCCGGACAAGCACGTGACTCCCACGAACCGTGAGCTCATCGCGCAAGGCGTGGGCAACGCGGTCTCGGGGGCAATCGGTGGTCTTCCGGTCACACAGGTCATTGTACGCAGCTCCGCAAACATCCAATCCGGTGGTCGCACCAAGCTCTCGGCGATCTTGCACGGCGTTCTGCTCCTCGTCTTCGCCGTCGCGCTGCCGGGCCTGCTGAACCAGGTTCCACTGGCCGCCCTCGCTGCAATCCTGTTCGTCGTCGGCTACAAGCTCGCGCATCCCGCGATCTTCAAAGAGATGTTCGCGCAGGGCCCAGCACAATTCGTACCGTTCGCGGTCACGATTGCGGGCATCGTTCTGACTGACCTGCTAACAGGGATCGGCATCGGAATGGTCGTTGCGCTCTTCGCGATCCTGAGGGCGCACTACCTGAATTCTCACTTCCTGCACCTCAAGGAGCGCGACGCTCCCGGAGAGCGCCACGAGGTCGTCTTCCGACTCGCCGAAGAGGTCACATTTCTCAACAAGGGAGCCCTGCTGAGGGAACTCAAGTTGATTCCGGACGGCTCGGACGTGACGATCGACAGCTCTCGATCAGTCGTCATCGACCACGACGCCTGCGAGATCATCACGGACTTCATTGCAAGCGCGCCGAGCCGCGAGATCCGAGTAAATCATATCCAAGGCGCCGATCTAGCGACCCCACTCCGCCCCACCTGGGGCAGAATCCCAACTGCTACATTGTCACAATGACTCCGACCAACAAGACGACTCAGAACGCCGATAGTCAGGCAGCCATGACTCCCCAGCGGGCGCTCGCGATGCTTGCCGAGGGCAACGAGCGCTTCCGTGAGAACCGAGTTCTCGACCGGGACCTCTGCCACCAGGTGGCTCAGACCGCAGGCGGGCAATGGCCATTCGCCGCAGTTCTGAGCTGCATTGACTCGCGCACGTCATCCGAGCTGATCTTCGACGCCGGAATCGGCGATCTCTTCAGCGCTCGCGTGGCCGGCAATTGCATCAATGAAGACGTGCTGGGCAGTCTCGAGTTCGCGTGCGGGGTAGCGGGCACACCTCTTGTCGTCGTGATGGGCCACAGCCGATGCGGCGCAGTCAAGGGCGCGTGCGACGACGTGCAGCTCGGAAACCTCACGGCCCTGCTGGCCAAGATCAAGCCGGCCGTCGAGGCCGTGAAAGAGCCAGCCGATGCGGCGCAGCGCACCTCGGCCAACGCGGCCTTCGTTGAAGAAGTCGCACGCAAGAACGTCGAGCTCTGCCTGGAGGCGCTGCGCGAACGTAGTGCCGTCCTGCGCGACCTGGAGCGAGACGGAAAGATAATGATCGTCGGCGCCCAGTATGACGTCGCGACGGGGATGGTCGAGTTCTCGCAATGAGGACATGAATGTCCCGCTGATCTTGCTGGCAGTCTTCTTGCTGATCCTGGTCCCGCTGATGCCGAAGCTGGTCCGGCTCAGAATCAGAGTCCTCAGGTGGCTTCACTGGGACTGGGCGGTCAATCTTCTCGAGAAGCACTTCGACGGCTGGGTACTGGCCTTTCGGATCGTCTTGTCCGTAGTTGCGGTAGTGCTGCTCTATCTCGGCTTGTGATCGCTACCGATCCCGGACCTGGGTCCGTATCACTCGCTGATGGGGGGGCCGGTTCTGCCCTCTCGCGGTTCGGCGTGCCCCAGTACGTAGCGACCTGACCCGTCCGCTGGCGGCTCCCCGTCGGCCAGGGCGATCAAGGTCAGTATCCCGTCCTCGACCTTGAAGCTGGCGTCGACCACGTCGCCAATGTTGCCCTGATCTTCGGAGCTGTCCTTGACGATCTTGGCGTGCAGCTGCATTGGCTCGGTGCCCGGAGAGATCGTGAATTCCGTCTGATACCAGAAATCATCTCTCTCATAGAAGTAGAGCGAGTTGCCCGAAATGCTGACCGAGCAATCCTCGTTCTCCCAGTAGCCCTGAAGAACGTCTGCAGAGGGATGGGTGGAATCGGATCGGCACGCACCGAACAGGGCGATGGAAAGCCAGGCGGATGAACCCAAGAGGACGAGCGTGCATGATTTCTTGTTCATGAGGAGTCCAATCCAGAGAGGACCTCTGCAGCGTCGGGAGATTCAGACCATCGATTCAGCCGGACTCTACCATGGCCCAGGATGCGCCGGAGTAACTGCCCCGTAACGTCAGGATTCGCAGAGTGACTTGAGTGCCGCCAGGGCCTTGGGCCAGACGTTGGTCATGTAGCCCTCGAAGCTTGCGAATACCTCGTGCTCGATGGTCACCTCTGTCCCGCCGGGGACGGTCGCCATCCGGTAATTCTCGAATGCCGGCGCCCAGCTACGCACGCCGTCGCTCTCGGTGTCCTCGACACCGTTCACGACGTAGCCGATGTGCTTGATGGAGATAAGCTCGTGGGGGCGATTTGCGGCGATGACGGCCAGCATCCCGCTTCCGCCAGGAGCGAGGAAGCGCATGCGCTCACCCTCCGACCAGGTGCCTTCGAAGTACGAGCCCGCCAGGAATGGCTTCGTCCACTGCTGGTAGCCCTCGGGGCTGAGCATGGTGTCCCACACCTTCTCTACCGGAGCGGCGATCGTTATCTTGAACTCGAGCGTCTTGACCTCGGGTGTCTCAGCGTCTGATGTCTCGACCTGGGGGCTCTCGGCAGCCGGCGGAGGTGGGGACTTCGGCGAGGAGGTGCAGGAGCTCAGGCCGATTACGAGCGTGCAGATCGCGAGACGGCAGGAGTTGAGTGCTAACTTCATTTCTTATCTCGTGGTGCTCAGCGGGAGACGGTCGAAGCTGCCGTGGAGGACGAGAGGCTCCGAGGGCCAGTTGAGGGGCTTTCCCGTGTCAGCATCCTCGGAGTGGGCGAGCTCGATGCTGAAGCTACCGCTGAGTTCATCAGAACCGGCCAGGGCGGTCCTGCTGAATGTACCGATGGCCGGATCATCGGGCCGGCAGCGCACGGTGCGCAGGCGCTCCTCGAACAGGAGCTTGAAGACCACCTGGGTCTCGGCGGTCACTCGCCCGTCGGTGTCGAGGTCGATGACCAGGTCCCAGTCGTCAGCGCCGAATTCGAGGTGCTCGGGGCCGACCCTGCCGATGGAGGCGCCGGCGCTCGTCGATTCAAATCCAAGGTGCCCTTCGAGCCCGAAGAGCTGTGGCGGAAGGATCCCACCGAGGGGCAGGCCGAGGCGCGGCCGGATGATCTGCGCCACGAACGTCGGACCCGACGAGGATCCCGGAACTATGGTGGCGACCGGACGGTCCGGCTGATACACGACGAACGAGAACAAGATGAGGGCGGCAAGGCTGGCCAGCAACCCTAGCGGGATAAGGATCCACGAATGTTTGCGTTCACGTGTCATGGGTCGCTCCTCGGTCTTGTACGCCCAACTCGTCGTTGAATTTCCGCCAGCTCATCGAATAGCGCCAGAAGAGATGGGGCTCGAGGTGATAGCCCGGTAGCTCCTCGCACGCGGCTGCACGGAGCTCATCCAGGGCCGGGTATTCGTCATGCTCGAAATGCGCATCCCAGGCCGCCCGGGTTTCGGATGGGAGTCGCAGCCTGCCCGTGTGCCAGAACCGCAGAGCGATGCTCAGGGGAAAGGCCAAGGCGCGCTGTCCGAATCCGAGCAGTCCATTGGGCCGACCCAGGTCCAGGATCAGTAGCGCGCCGCCCGCCCTGACCCAGTCGCGCATGCGGGCGAGGCTCGAGCGTAGGGGCAAGTGGTGGAGAGTGGCCACGGAGACGACGGCGTCGAAAGAGCCCGGCGCGGCCTCGAAGCGGTCGAAATCGACCAGCTCGTATCGGATATTCGCGTGTTCGTCCGAGGCCTCTGTAGCGACGCGGATCATCTCGGGCGAGGCGTCGAGTGCCACCACCTCCCGACAGCGGCTCGCCAGCCGGCGGGTGATACGGCCCGTGCCGCAGCCTATCTCGAGCACGCGATCGCAGGGATCGGGCAGCCCCTCGAGCAGACGCTCGACATATCGAGCGTCCGTCTCCCAGTCCTCGGGCTCCAAGCGCGCGATGCGATTGAAATCGGCACGCACATCATCGAGGGCAGTAGGCATATCGAAGCATCAGGGCGGCGTGTCATCATAGGCCGCATCCGAGTCTGACGACAGGGAGGCGCGGTAGCGCCGTCCGACGCGCGTCTACAAGGCCTTCTCTCCCAATGCCGGGAACACGCGCGACACCTTGGCCAGCAAGTAGTCCCCATAGGTTCCCTCGAACAGGTGCACACTCGCGTGGTCCCACCGTTCGGAATCCTCTTCGAGGGGCGGCTCGTCGGGCCAGATCGGTTCGACGGACGCCTCCATGTTTGGATCGAAGAAGAATGGCATGGAGAGCCTGGTTTGATCACTGGCGTTGAGGACGCGGTGCGGCGTCGACCGGTAGCGGCCGCCGGTCAAGCGGTCGAGCATGTCGCCGATGTTACACACGAAGCTGTTCGGGACCGGGGGCGCGTCGATCCATTCGCCGTGGGACTTGATCTGCAGACCACCCGCGTCGTCCTGGTGCAGGATGGTCAGCAGGCCGTAGTCGGTGTGCTCGCCCACGCTCCACTGCTCTGCGCCGGTCAGGAGCGGTGGGTAGCTGAAGAGGCGGAACAACACGAGCGGATCGCGCGTGTAACGGGTGGCAAGGAAGTCGACTGGTAAATCCAGGCTGAGGCTGATTCCTCCGGCCAGGACGTGACCTAGATCCGTCAATGCAGCGATCGTGTCGAGCACCGCCGCGCGAAAGCCGGGCAATGGCGGAAACTGATTCGGTCCGTGCAAGGGCTTGCCCGCTCGAACGCGAGGATCGGATGTCGGCAACTCGGCGCCGAAATAGAGTCCTTCCTTGTTATCCGGCTGACCCGAGGTGAGCTCGGCTCCGATCGGGAAGTATCCGCGCCAGGCGCGACCGCCCAGCTCCATGCGTTGGGCTAGCTTGTTCTCGAGAGACCAGGCGAAGAACTCGCGGGCGAGGGCTTCAAGGCTCTCGATGAGATCTGTGTCCACGCCATGATTGACCGCGTAGAAGAAACCGGTCTCCTGGCAAGCCTCGGCAATTGCGCGCGCCGCGGGGGCCGGATCGCCGCCGCGCAGCTCGCTCACGTCGATGACGGGAAGGGAGGGGCTGGGCACGGCCCCAGGATACATCGCGGGAGGGTCATCCGCAGACTACGGGGGTCAGAGATGGTATTGAGCCGTAGCAATGGGCTTCCCACTGCCACGGCCCCAATCGTTCATTCCAGGCGGTGGACAGCCGCGCCGCGGCCTTTTCCAGCGAGTAGCAGATTGCTGCGGATGCTCACCTGGTACCAGACCGAGGTCCGCTGCGTCAGCGGCAGAACGTGACCCCTTGTCCGTTGGTCAGGTTGTTGCCCGACCCGCCCGGTCCCATCGGGTCGCGGAACCAGTATTGAAAGTAGCGGGTGTCTCCGAACTGGACCATGCCTGCGCCCTCGCCGAGGGGGAACACGCCGAGGTCCAGCGCAAGTCGCGCGACGCCGCCGCTGTCCACCATGACGATCGGATTGAGCCGGGTCGAGGGACCGCCCGCACAGCGGAACCCGTCGCCGAAGGGCAGCTGAACAGCATGGGTGGCGTAGAAGAACATCCCGGGCTTGCCGGGTGGGCATTGCCGTGCTTCTACGGTCATGTCGTTCTGGGTGATCGAGACGCTGCCGAGGATGTGGAGTGAGGCGGCCAGGCCACTGCTGTTCACGTTCGAGGTGCAGAAGGAAACGTTGCCCCCGTGGCAACCGGCGCCCCAGAGCTCGACGACTCCGGTGCTTGGAGAGGTGATGAGAAAGTCCGGCTCGCCGTCACCGGTGGCATCGACCCCACCCGAGACAGTACCGGGGTCCCCGAGGTAGCCGCCTCCATCGATCTCCATGATTGAAGCCATCGAGGCGCCCGAAAACAGGTGCATCTTCCCCAGGAGACTCGAGTTGCCCACGGCTCCGAACAGGTGGTCCCGTACGCCGTCCTCGTCCACGTCACCGGCGCTGGCCACGTCGCTACCGAACCGATCACCAGGTACGTCGTGGTAGTACTGCTCGAGGAATCCGCCGTGTACGCCGCTGAGCACAAATCCGGCTCCGGCATTGCTCGCTCCCGAGCTATTCCATGGCGCACCAACCAGCACGTCCTCGACGAAGTCACCATTCACGTCGCCAGCTGCAGCAACCGCCACGCCAAAGGCGGTCGACTCGGTCGAGAAGTACTTCTTCTGCCAGATCGTGCTCCCGGTCGCGCCAGAGAGGCAGTAGACCTGGCCATGGAAAGCATACAGGCCGCTGACTCCATCCTCATTGGGCGCACCGACGATAAGGTCATCGACGCCATCGCTGTCCACGTCACTGATCCTGGCGATCTCCGCGCCGAAGTAGCCGGCCGAGAAGTCACCCAGCTTGCCCCATATGGTCTGGGATGCCGTTCCGTCCACGACATAGCGTCCGGACACGACCACCACCTGCCCATTCGAGTTCGCCGGATGAGAGATGGCGATATCAGGATAGCCGTCGCCATTCACATCGCCGAGTGCCGCAAGTCCCGTCTTCGGCTCGCTGCCAAACAACATGCGCAGCTGCCCGCCCGTCTGGCCGTCGTGCACCCGCAGCCCGCCGGAGCTGGCTGTAAACCCGAACTCATCGTACCCATCGCCATTCAAGTCGGGAATCCCGAGCACTTCCTTGCCGAAGCCCTGAAAGTCACTTCCCGTCACAGATCGGAGCAACGACCCATCCAGGCCCGAACGAACCGTGACTTGCGACGCGACCAGATCACCGATGATCGCGTCCGCGAATCCGTCTCCGTTTACGTCCACGGAGAGGTCCAGGGCACCGGGCCAGTCGTGCCCCGGGACCTCCCAGAGCATCTCCTGGGCACTGGCCGGGGCGAAGGTCAATAGAGTGATACCGAGTAGGGGGCTGAGGTTTTTCATGGTTGGCTCCTTGGCTGCTAGAAGCCCTATCCGGAACCGCCTCGAGGGATCACGCGCAAGCCCCACCTTTTCTATCCTGTCATCCGAGCCGCCCCGAGTTTGGCCTGCGGAGAGGGCGTACCCAGACCGAGGACCTCCTACGGCCACATCGGGCCACGGTATCGCGAGGACTTTTCTGGTGCCGTGCTCCTGGCCCGCGCCTTCATCCGACATCGGGACTCCTCTGGTGCCGGGCTCTTTCAGACCCCCCGTATCGACCTCTTTCAACGCCGCGGCCGGGTAGACTTGGACGGGCAGGATCCCGACCCCGTGGGCCGTTACAGGGATACTCGTCCGTGGTGTATCCTGTGGGTACGCCCCCAGCGCGACATGGAGATACCCAGGAGACAGAGCCATTCCTCATGCCGAGGAGCCGTCGCACCGCTGGTCGCCCTTGCGCTGGCCGGAATCTGCGCTGCCCTGTGTCTTTACAGCTTTCCGGGCATCGGCGGCGATGGGAATGGCTCCGACGTGGCGCTGGTTCCGGAGGGCGTGGACGAGAGTGCGGGTCTTGCTCGATCGCCAGCGTATCCCGAGAGCCCACAGCCTTCGATTCGAATCCCGGCGGATCCGGCGCGGGAGTCAGCGAGCGTCGAACCGCGATCTGATCAGTCCCCTGGGGAACACGCACAACCAGCGCCACTCCAAGCTCGCCTGCGCTTCGAGGATCCAGAGCGGCAGTTGCTCTTCGAGAATCTCCACCAACTTGCGTTGATCGACCCGCAGCAAGCCGCGAGCCCGCTTGCTGATTTCGTGTTGAGCAGCCAGGACGAGACCCGCGAGGGGATCAGCTGTCTGCGGGCGATTGCGCTTCTCGGTGGCATGCCGTTCCACGTCTCCAAAGGTGACCTCCAGCGCATTGTCGAAAACACCGATGGCGACGTGCGCCTGAAATCTGCTAGCGCGCTCGAGCGCCAGGGTGACGGACGTGCGATGCGCATCGAGATGGGGATGATGGAGCAGAATTTCCTCTGTTCGAGTGGGACGGACCGATCTCGGATTGCGCGCAGGGTTGCCCGGCTGCGTAGCGCGTCGGCCTTGCCGCTCCTGCAAACCATGCTGTCGGATGCCGACGCGGCGATCCGCAAGGAGGCCGTTGCCGGCCTCGGAAGAATCGAGACTGCGGCGGCCCGTGCTGAACTGGAGCTGGCCAGCATGTCCGGATACGAAGACGTCCGCTCGCGCGCGGAAGAGCTCTTGCGGGCTCGCACTCCCTTCCAGTCCAGGTGAGTCTCGTTCACGCACGAGCGCTACTGCTGCTCCTGTGCCTGCTACTTCTCGCGAGCTGGATTCCCCTGGCCGGAGAGCTCGACGCAGAGACCGTCACGATCGACGGTCTGCTTCCCGCCCAGGAGCTGGCGCGCTTGAACGAGGCCCGCGAGCTCTTTTCCGATGGATCGGAAGCGATGCTGGTCGCGCTGGTAGGCGAGAGTGAAGCCTGGGCCGATTCACGCATCGAGGAGTTGCGCGTTGCCCTGGAGGGCGTCGCCGGGGTCGAGGGTGCCGAGCGCTTGCCCGACAGGGTGCCGCTGTCATCCGACGCAACGGACCCCACGAGCTTCGTGCTCGCACTGGTCTCCCGTTCGTCACTCGAGCTCGCGTCCGCTCGTCGTCTGAACGCAGACTTCAAGCGCCTGCTCGAGAGTGCCCGACGGGATGGCGAGACCACACATTTCATGGGCGCGCCACGCCTGCGAGCTGAATCCTGGGAACTCGCGCGAAGGGACTTCGAGAGGCTTCTCCCGTGGCTGGTGGTCCTCGTGCTCGGAGTTCCCTACCTGTTCTTCCGGAGCTGGCGCGGTGGCCTGTTCATGCTGCTGTGTGCAGGGGCGACCACCTCGCTGACCCTGTGGGCGATCCGCTTGCTCCACGGAAGCATCCCCGCCCAGGTCCTCTTGATCTTGCCCATTCTCTGGGCTGCTGCGTCGGTGGATGCGCTGCACGTGCTGGCGCGACTGGCGGATCCCCGTGGCTCACGAGCTGGCGGATCTCGGGTCCTGGCTGCCCTGCGAGATCTGTTTGGTCCGTGTGCCACGACCAGTGCTACGACGGCCCTCGGCCTCGCATTGATCGGAGCGGGTGCCGAGTCAGATCTCCTGCGGCACCTGGGACTCTGGGCCGGTGGGGGAGTCCTGCTCGCGCTGGGTCTGACCTACGCCCTCGCGCCCTTGTGCTTTCGGGACGGGCACTACTCCGTGCGGGGAGCACGTTGGCCCTTCGCCGTTGGAGTTGCCGTGTTGCGATTCACCCGGCGTGGACCGGCCCGGATACTGTTGGGCAGCGCCGTCGTGTCCGTCCTCTGCATCTGGCTCGTGCCGCGCCTGGGCGTGTCGACCCGGTATCCGCAACTCTTCGCTCCGGAGCTGGAACTCTCGGCCGACATGCACGCCATCGCGACCGCTCTGGAGTCGGACCTGAAACCCCTGCAGCTTCTGGTGCGACGGTCGGAAGAAGGAGATCCGCGCCCGATCGCGCTCCTACGATCGGTGATCGCCGTCGACCAGCAAGTGCGGACCCTTCCGGAGTTTGCATTCCTGTGGCCCGATGTCGCCTCTCTCTTGCCAGATCCTGAGGCCGGACGGCCCGCCCCGGGCGACAGGCTTGGGGAATCGCTGAACGAGTGGCTTCGCGACCCGCAATCCCTGCCGACGCGGACAGCCCTGGAGAGCTGGGTCGATCTCGACAAGGGCTGGGCCCGCGTAGACCTGCATTTCCACCCGATGAGCTGGGCCCGCAAACAAGCGATCCTGGCGCAGCTGGCCGCATTCGATCGCACGATGCTCACGAACCATGAGCTGACCCCCTGGGGCCCCGGCTACAGTGCCCACGCGATCGAGAGATTCGGCATCCGCGATCTGCTTGAGGGAAGCCTGCTGACGTGCCTTGCGATGCTGGCCATCCTCGCCATCGCCCTGCGCGGCCTGCGTCTGGGCCTGGTCGCGCTCACATGCAGCCTGTGGCCGCTCCTGGTCGTCGCCGCCGTGATGGCAGCGACGGCACGACCCTGGTCGATCGCGCTCTTGCCGCTACCGGGCGCGGTCCTCGGAATCGCCGTCGACGACTCGATCCACCTGCTCTGGTCGGGAGAGAACCGACGAGCCACCGGACGCCTGCGCGCCCTCCCGGCCGTGCTCGCCAGCACCGCCCTCGTCTCACTATCGGCCCTGTCCCTCTCCTGGACCTCACTCCAGGCGAACCGTGACTTCGGCCTCCTGATGGCATGCGGAATGATCGCTGCCCTCGCGATCGATCTGACCTTGTTGCCGGCCCTCGCTACATGGCTTCGACGCAGAGAAACTCGACGAGCGCGGTCATGAGCACATTCCCGCCCGGAGCATCGAGCACGTCGAGCGTGGTACTGGCGGCAGGTGCCGTCAGGGCGTTCGCGAGGGCGATCAAGACATTCGCATGGGTCGTGTTCACCCCGTCGACCTCGTAGCCGACGGTGTTCTCCAGATCCGCCGGAACGGCGATGGTGAGTGCGGCGAATGAAGATCCCGCGGCGGCGCCGCTGACCGTTACTCGTATCCGTGCGTGATAGGTCACGCCCATGTGCGAGACCTTGAATTCCTTGCGATAGACACCGGCGACGGGCAAGCCGTCCGCAAACGTCATGTCATAATTCGTGGAACAGATCCCCGCATTCCCGAACACGAAGAAGTCGGACAGAACGGGCGGATCCTGAAAGGACATGCTGGGCGGAATCTCGTCCGTACTCGCGGCCGGGTCCCAGAAGGCCCCGAGGCCACACTTCTTCCTGTAGATGTCCGGATCGCCGCCGGCGAAGGGAACATCCCGGTAGAGGAAGCTACCCATGAGGATGGCCGTCTTGAAAGTGGTCAGCATGGCCGCGTCGGTCAGAATCGCCTGATTCGGACAGGGCAACACGCCGGGTAGATCGGCTGCCACGAGCGCGGGTCCGCCGCCGCCGCCACCGCCGCCGCCACCTCCGCTATTTCCGTTGTCGTCGTCGGAACTCGGACAGCTCGTGAGCAGGAGCGAAAGGGAGAGTGGCAAGAGCGTCCGGGTGAGATTCATCGTGGGTGTCCGCTGGTCAAATATGGAGGAGGGGTCTCTACACCCTATCCCACCCCTGGCAGGGAGTCCAAAGATGGGCGGTCCGGTACGTTCAGCTGGCGATCGCAGGCCAGGCCGGGACTCGTCAGCATGGATGGGCGTTGCGCGCTAGCTTGCGAAGGGTCGGACGGAGTCGATAGGTGATCCAGGTCCCTTCTGGACGGCCCGGGCGGTCGACCTATGTGTTCGACTCGTTCTCGCCGCTGCGAGCGAGCTGCAGCAAGGATGCCCTCAACCGAGCGTGGCCGTCGAATAGCTTGACGTATTCCGACTCCCGGACCCCGCCCTTTGCCCGCACCACGCGGATCAATGCCCGCACGGATGATCGGGTCCAGCGATCCACACCGGGAAGCAGCAGGATCAGGGGACTCCAGCGCTCGAAGGCCGTGCGTTCGGAACGGGGCCAGTCGCGCCAGCGCCGGACTCCCAGTCGCGAGGCCGCTTCCTCGGCCATGACTCTCACCCCTCGGCGGCGGTCGGAGCCGAAGCGTTCTGCGACATACCTCGTGATGGCCAGGCTGAGCTCAACCGCTGGAAACACCCCGATGACATCGTCTCGGCGTGGGCCGATCGTCCAGTAGACGTTCTGGGCGGCGAGTCGCTTCAGCGCTGTGCGGTCCGAGCGGTGCTTGGGATTGCGGCGCATGGACGCGAGCTCGGAACGCATCAGCTTCAGGACGCCCTTGTCACGGGCTCGAAACCCGAGCTTCTGATAGAACCACCAGGCGCCCGACTTGATTCCCTCGGCGTTCTTGTGGCCGAGCTGGTACGGGTAGATCGTGAAACTATCCGTTCCAAAGAGGGCGCGCACTGTCCCGAGTACCCGGCCGTAGACGTAGCCCGCTTCACCACCGCGGTAGGTATCGAAGACGTTGTAGGCGATCTCGGAGGACTCGAAGAGTGCACTGACCAGCACGTAGCCGATCGGGACGCCATTCTTGAGGGACAGGAAGGCGTACACGGCTTCGAGGACGAGGCGCTGGTCGGGGACGAGGCCTATGCACGCGAACTGAAGCCCGTCCCCGCAATCGATGATCCGGACGTCATTCGGGTTTCCGCAGGCGAAGGAATCCAGATCACGACTGCGCGTCACCATCGCCTCGCGCGCAAGATCGATCAGCTTGCGGCCCTCTCGGGGGGAGACGAATCGTATCGAGCGGGGTGGAGTCTCGACGGCTCGGGCCAGCACGGGCCGATTCCGTCGCAGGGGAGTCTTCTGGTAGTGAACCTCTGCCCGAGCGTAGCGTGCGACCGTTCGTGAGGGCCCGCCGGCGGATCCATTGATCCGGAAGTACAGGTTGGAGTTCTCGAAGGCGCGCTGACTCACACTTGCGTCGGCCGGCAAGGCATCGAAGCTCCTGATCAGGAAGGCGGCGTCGGTCTCATCCGGGCGCCGCAGCAGGTCGACCCACTGCCGGGCCCCGAGCTTCGCGTCGTAGAACCCGGGGATCTCGGCCGGAAGCACGAAGGACTCGATCCAGGCCTTGAGGCTCGGTTCCTTGTAGCCCTGCCAGTCGACCTCGAGCGAGTCGCCGTAGCGTGTCGCCAGCCAGCGAGCCATCGGGGCAAAAAAGGAATAGTGGATGTCCGTCCCCGCGATTCCGGTGTCGTCGAGGCCGGACCGAAAGCGACGCAGATCGGATCTCTCTCGAAAGGACGCGAGCATGCGCTCTACCTGGACGAGCACGGGCTCGTCATCAGGGTAGGCGCGCAGGAAGCAAAGTACTTCGTGAAGGCGCTCAACCTGCCTGGCCGAGGAGAGCTTCGCCTCTTCAAGCTGCTCGAGACACTCCAGCTTGCGCAGCGCGGCCTTCGGCGTGAAGACTGCCAGCTTGCTCTCAAGCTCTGCTAGCCGCGCTGTACTCGTCGATGCCATCGTGATTCCACGCGAGATGCTACCGGGCGCGGTGATGGGTCGGCGTACATTTTCTACCCGCCAACTCGGGTGGACCGAGTGGCGGGTAGAGATGGTGGGACGGTCTGCGGCGGGTCAGAGGGTGGGGGCCGCCACCCGTGGTCGCTGTCTGCGGCGGATCAAGATGATCGACCCGGCCGCCGCGAGTAGCAATGTCATGGCCGCCATGGCCCATTCAGACATGGTCGGGATGGTGGTGACAATATCTGATTTGCATTGGGCGATCGCATCCACAAGGCCGGGATGAGTGATCTTGGTTCCGCTGTTGGGCCCGCCTCCGTCACAACCTCCGTGGGTGTGAATTGCCATGGCCATTCCGCGGTCGTCGAGTACGGGGCTGCCAGAGTTAGCCCCGCAGGTGTCAATCAAGTACTCGAGGATCGTCAGGAAGCAGCCCACTACCGGACCGGCGTGGGTCTGCAAGATCTTGTTGCGCTGACCGGTCAGGTCACCCGCACTACAGAGACAGGCTGCATTTCCTCCACCCGTGGCCGCGTCAGTTCCATCGACGCCGTGGCCGGTGACTGCGGCCTGACCGCCGATTGCTGGAACACCAAGTGCGATCGCGAGATCCTGCTCCTCGTAGGTGCTCAGGTTCGTGTCGGGATTTCGGAAACAGGTGAACACAGACCAGTCGTCACCCTTTCCGCCGTTGTCCGAGATGTTGTCCTTGATTGCAAACTGCTTTGCGGCGGGTGGGTGATTCATCGTGCAGTCGGCATTGGATCCCGGCACATTGAACTGCACGACTGTCGACATCTGGAAGGCACCGACGCCCGCGACGAGGCAGTGGCCGGCGGAGAGGTGGCACTTGTCTGGCCCGGGTGGCGTGGCAATGATGAAGCCGGTGCAGCCGCCGCGAAGGCTGTTGTCGTCGCCCAGAACCCCGGTCAGGAGGCGAGCGATCGCATCGTGGTTCGTCGGAGCCCGGTCGTCATCGATGCCGCATATCGACGGCTGCTGGGAACCCGAATGGCTCGGTAGGCCGATCAAGACCTGCCTCATCGAAATGGAATTGTTGCGAGTGCGTGCTCCGCCAATCATCTCGACCAGCACTCTATTGCCGTTGAAGAAGGCCGAACCCCGTCTCCACTGGTTCATCTGCTCCGCATTCAGGGTCTGGAAGTCGGCGTCCAGCAGGGAGGTCATCCGAACGAAGCTGCCCCTCTGGAGCTGGACATCGTCGAACGCGAGCCGAACCCAGGGCGCTTGCGGGCCGGCGTCCACGACGATCTCGAACAGGACCTGGGGATCATTCGCCGGATTGTCCAGGGCGCCGCTATCGAAGGCGAAGCGTTGATAGCGCGCCGAGATGTTCGAAGTCTGGGCGCTGGCCGTGCTGCAAAAGATCGCGCAGAACAAACACGAGAGGACAGCGAGCAATCCTGAGGGTCGTAAATCGCAATCGGAGGTCAGACTCATCAAATTCTCCATCCAGTATGAGTCGTGCGCGGGCAGCACCTCGATCCGGGCGAGGAGTCGGCGATGCCGATCTTGCGCACGAGAATTGTCGATGCGCCACCGGGGATTCCAGTGGCGCGAAACACTTCAGCCGCGACGACTGTGATCGCCGTGTCGGGACAGGGCGGCGATCAGCTGGCAGGCAGATGGTGCGTCGCACTTCCCTGGAATGATCCGGACCGGGCGGGGTCCAGAACTGTTCCGCCCAGTTTCATATGAGCTGGCCAAGTCGGCAAGGGGCTTTCCGGTGCAGGCCCGCTCGCCGAGCCAGCGCTTCACGTCGACGGTCTCTCGAAGACGCATTTCCGATCGTCGCGCCGTTTCCGGCGGGGAAAGCCATCGCGGTATTCCCGCACAGGTCCGTACGCGCCCGCCGCTGCGAGACCCGCATTGCTAGAAGTGTCGATACACGCCGTGAGGACCATGCACGTGCAGCTCGATTGTCTCTTCGTAGCTCGCACCGAGCTTTTCTGCCAGTCGGATCGACGGCGTGTTGGCCGGGTCGATGTAGCTGACGAGTGAGGGCGGGCGAGCGACTTCGCGCGCAAAGGCGAGGCTCCGCGCGGCCGCCTCGAAGGCGTAGCCCTTGCCCTGGTGATCGGCGGTGACCCAGTATCCAAGCTCGACCTCCGGCCAGCCGGGGGATTGCCAGAGACCGACGCAGCCGACGAAGTCTCCGCTCGACTTCTCCTCGACTGCCCAGTATCCGAATCCCTTCAGTTGCCAGTGCCCGATCTGGAGCGCCATGCTGCGCCAGGATTGTTCGGAGTCCATCAATCCGCCGACGTACTTCGCGTTGGCCTCGTCGGAGTAGAAAGTGGCGTAGGCGTCGAAGTCCTCTTGGCGCCACATGCGCAGGATCAGGCGCTCGGTCTGGAGGGCTTCGACGCAGAGCTTGGAGGTGGTCATCGAACCATTCTAGCAAGCAGGTGGGTCGCACTGTCCTGGTCAGCGGCGAGTACCGGGACCAGACGCTTTTCAGCGGTGCACGACACGACTACCCTGGCCCCCAGCATGGGCGGCGGAATCTCGAGGCGCGACTTTCTGAACGGTACCCAGGTCGCGATCGGTGCGTCGTTGCTAGGTGCGTGCTCGAGGCGCGTCCCGTCCTCCAGATCCGTTCCGGGAGCCGACTACTATCCTCCCGCCCTTTCGGGGCTTCGCGGAAGCCACGACGGCTCGTGGGAGACGATGCACGCGCGCGTGAGTGGCGCGGACTGGCCGGTCGCTGCACCCGAGGAGCATTACGACCTGGTCATCGTCGGAGGCGGCATCAGCGGGCTCGCAGCCGCTCATTTCTTTCGCGCCAGCCGACCCGGCGCACGCGTGCTGATCCTGGACAACCACGATGACTTTGGCGGACACGCCAAGCGCAACGAATTCCGCATCGGTGGCGAGACGCGGATCGGCTACGGGGGCACCGAGTCGATCGATACGCCGTCGGGTTACAGCCGCGTTGCGCGGGACCTGCTGGTCGACATCGGGATCGACACGGACAAGTTCTATCAGGCCTACGATCAGGAGTTGTACTCGTCGATGGGGCTGAGCAAGGGCATCGTCTTCGATGCAGAGACCTTCGGTGAGCAGAAGCTTGTGGTGGGATACAACAAGATCCCATGGGAGGAGTTCGCGGCCCAGACGCCCATGAAGGCCGAGGCGAAGAGGGATCTCATCCGCTTGTGGACCGATGAGAGGGACTACCTGCCCGGCCTCTCCCAGGCAGAGAAGCATCAGAAGCTGCGAAGGGTGAGCTACGAGTCGTTCCTGCGGGAATACGTCAAGGTGGATCCACAGGTCCTCGCCATGTTCCGCCGCTGGGGAATGAGCTTCTGGTGCGTGGGGACCGACGAGATCCCGGCGACGTCGGTGCAATCCTACGACGGCGGGATGCCCGGTCTGGATCACACCCTGAAGCGCGAGGGCAGTCGCGGCGACGAGCCCTACATCTTCCACTTTCCCGACGGCAATGCGTCGATCGCCAGACTTCTCGTTCGAGCACTCATTCCGGAAGCAGTACCGGGCACGACGATGGAAGACGTCGTGACGGCGCGAGTCGACTACTCTAGGCTAGACAAGGAGGGCGAGGCGGTCCGGATCAGGCTCAACAGCACGGTCGTTCGGGCCGCGCATACCGGCGACTCGGAGGCCGTGGACGTGACCTTTGTCCATGGTGGCCAGCCCCACACGATCCGCGCGGATCAGTGCATCATGGCCTGCTACAACTCTGCGATTCCCTTCCTGTGTCCTGACCTTCCTGCCGCGCAGAAGAAGGCCCTTTCGTCTGCCGTGAAGGTGCCGCTCAGCTACGTCAAGATCCTCGTCCCGAACTGGCGCCCCTTCGCCGAACTCGGACTCGACTTCGTGTACTACACGGACGACTTCTACAAGCAGGTCGAGCTCGACTATCCGGTCTCGCTGGGCGGGTATGAGCACGCCCGGACACCGGACGACCCGATGATCCTGCACATGTGCCACGTGCATCATTCACCGCATATCCAGGGGCCGGAACAGTGGCGCGAGGCGCGGCGCAGGCTTCTGGGCACGCCCTTCGACGTCTTCGAGCATCACGTGCGCGATCAGCTCGACCAGGCTCTGTCGACGGCGGGTTTCGACGCGGAGCGCGACATCCGCGCCATCACCGTGAATCGCTGGCCCCACGGCTACGCCTACAGCCCGAATCTCATCTGGGAGCCGGACTACGCCTCGGACGAGGACAGGCCCTGGGTTCGAGGTCGCAGGCGCTTCGGGCGCATCTCGATCGCTAACTCTGACGCCGGAGCTTCGGCATCGACCGAGGCGGCGATAGACCAGGGCTGGCGTGCGGTACAGGAAGCACTCTGATCGATTCCAGTCCGAGGTCGTGGAGCGGTGTCGCGCGCGCCGAACTCGTCGACGAAACGAAACGAGCCCGCGGGCGTCGCGGGCTCGTGGGTAGCTCGCCTCGACGCCCCTACTTCTCGAAGTGCTTGGCCGAGAGCGTGATCACGGAGAAGACCCCGCCCGTCGGGTCCGCGATGGCTGCAAAGCGGCCGACCTCGGGGATGTCCATGGCTGGCGCCTTGATATCGCCGCCGAGCTCGACCGCCTTGGCCACGGTCGCGTCGCAATCCGGAACGCTGACGTAGACCATCCAGTGGGGCGGGACCGGGCCCCAGTTTGGATCGATCTGCATCATGCCGCCGATCGACTTGTCGCCGACCTTCCACTCGGTGTACGGCATCGGGCTGTTGTCACCCTTGTGGTCGGGGACCCATCCGAAGACCTCGCTGTAGAACTTGGCGGCCGCGGCCGTGTCATTCGTCATGATCTCGTTCCAGCAGAAGCCGCCGTGGTCCGCGCCCATGTCGGGGCGTTCTTCCTTCTCGCCCATCTTGAAGATCGCGATCGCTGCGCCGGTCGGGTCCATGAAGCCGCCCATACGGCCGATGCCAGGGACGTCCATCGCCGGCCAGGTCGGCTGGCCACCGGCCGCAATGGCCTTCTCCATGGTCGCGTCGACGTCGTCGACCGAGACGTAGCAGGCCCAGTTCGGGGGCACTCCTTCGAACATCTCGCCCGCCATCTCGTAAGCGCCGCCGATCTCCACGTCGCCGAGCTTGAACAGCACGTAGTTGCCGGGCATCTCACCGGGCATGGGCGTCTCTACCGAACCCCATCCGAACAGCTGGGTATAGAAAGCTCTGGCCGCCGCCAGGTCGCGGGTGGCGAGCTCGTTCCAGATGAATGTTCCAGTGGTCGTCGTTTGATCGGTCATGATTGGGTTCCTCCTGGGTCTCCGGATTTGGCCGTGAATTGTACTCGCCGGACCCATGGCGTCGTGGTGTCACCAATCCGGGTTTACATTCCATCAACCTTTCAATTTCCACGCGCCCCGAGTCCGAGACCCGAAGTGACCCCGGTCATCGACGGCCCTCCATCGGGTCGGTGCTCACACCAGCGGCGGCCCAGGTCGTCGAGTTCCGGTGACTCACAATGAGGCCAGGATCCCCGCAGGCTGGAGGCAGATGGCGGAAAAGGGGGGGCGGCCGATCTGGAGAAAGATGTGCAGGACCGTCCCGGCATGTTGGATGACCCTCATTGATTCGCTGAGCGAATCGATTGGATTCGAAGGCATGCCCGCTGGATCCACGCCAAGTATCCGACAATACCGGAGTGTGGGGCGCGCTGCTCCGCCAACTACGGAGGCCGCAATGACCTGTGCTCTGATACTTGACTCGGGAATCGACCGCACGCGGGGCGAGCGGCGACAACGATTCTGTCTGTTCGTTCCCGCAGTGTTCTTGTGGGGCTGCATCATGCCCGCCGAAGGAGAGGTCGCGGGCGATCTGTTCGAACGCCACGAGATCACGCTCGGCTTCGAAAAACGCCAGAGCGTCATGACGGGGTTCCTGCTCGAGGGCGATGTCGCGGACCTGGCCGTGGTACACATCGACCGGGAGGGGGCGCGGCGTGTGATCATCCACGCCTTCGAAGGCCAGACCTGGAAACCAAGGCTCGATGCGACCCTGCGGCCTGGGGTGACCTTTGTCGACGTCGCAAGTATAGATGGGCGCGATCGCCTGCTGACCTTTGAACCTGAGCCTTCCGCGCAAGCGCATGGTCGAGGGCGACTGAGCTGGTTCGATCCCGAGTCGGGGTCAGAGCAGATGCTGGTGGCGGTGACAACCAACTTCAGTCCACCTCTTCCGGGGGAGGTTCCCCATGTTGACATCAGCCGAGACGTCAATGGCGACGGGCAGGACGACCTGCTACTGCCGACCGTCGATGGGTTCGAAGTGTTGGTGCAGACTCGAGGTGGCGCCTTTGCCGATCCGGTGAAAGTGGGTCCTCCCAGCGACCTGAGCCGAATCTTGGGTCCTGACGGCTATCGGTACGAACCCTGGGGACAGAGCCGAGTGCATCAGATGGACTACGATCATGATGGTCGCATCGATCTCGTCTCGTGGAGGGAAGGCCACTTCGAGGTTCACAGGCAGGATGAACAAGGGCACTTCGATCCGGTGCCCAGATCATTCGGCACCGATGTGCCGTTCGACTCGGACAGGATCTCATCGCTCGCAGTGGGGAAGATGACGGGCAGGGTGCTGCACTCGATTGCAGACTACAATGGTGACGGAGTCGGTGATCTCGTGGTTCAAGTGCTCGAGGGCAAGCGCGTCTCTTCCAAGCGCTCGTCCTACGAGGTGCACTTCGGCGGGCGAAGCGCTGATGGCGGTACCGCGTTCGGGTCGAAGCCCGGGGCCACGTTCCGGTCGAAAGGTAGCGTTCATTTCGGGCTGGACCGTCACGACTTCGATGGCGATGGCCAGATCGACGTGCTCCTGACCACCATCGACGTCAAGTTCCTCGAGAACAGCCTCTGGAAGCGACTCAAGGGATTCATGGGGGATGACGTCATCATGGATCTGGAGTTCTACCGCATGCAGGGCGGTGCCTACTCCGATGAGCCCGACACCCGGCACAGGATCGGCCTGGATGGTTTTCCTAGCCACCGAGAACCGGGCGCGGTGCCCATGGACCTGGCACTACGAGGGGCCACGCACGAGAAGCGCAGAACGCAGAAGATCTGGCCACGCGCCTTCAACAGCCCCCTGCTGGTTGGAGACGTGACTGGCGACGGCCGCCTGGACCTGATCCGGGGCGGGCATCCACGGCTCATGGAGTTCCATGCCGGCGTGCCCGGGTCGGAACTGTTCGCCAAGCGCTCTCGTTCGGTATCGATCGCCATGCCGAACGATGAGGAATACATCTGGCTGGCGGATCTCAACAAGGACGGCAAGCAGGACCTACTCATGCACCATCCGTTCACCCTGAAGGACGGTCACGGAGCTCGCAAGCGGCCGCTCGGAACCGAGGCCCATCGGATCACCGTCTTCATCGCCCGCTGAAAGAGAAGCTGTCCTTCAGCGGTCCACATCGTTCAGGGCCCGGCTCCTGGCGCGCCTCGGACACACGGCTCGGTCCTTGGCTTAGCTCAATCACATTCGTCGGGCGTTCCGTTGCCATTCAGGTCAGCGGACACCGGCGCGGGAACGCTTAGCAGCAACTCGCGCGCGATCTGGCGCGCGTTGATATGACGCAGGGGTAGACCACCCATTCCCACCTCGTAGCGCGAGACGAGCACATAGAAGATGCGGTCGATGCCCGCCAGACCGTCGAGAGTCTGGCCGCTCGAATTGAGGTCAGGCGGTATCGTGTGGGTAACTCCCGTTCCATCGCCCGGAATGATGATGATCTGATTGATCGAGGGCTCAGCGGCGTCGTACATGCGCTTGACGTAGATCTTGTACTGCTGTCCATCGACCTGGGTGGCAAGCTCGAGGGCATCTACCGTACCCGAGCTCGAGATGGTCGGCCCGGTGATCTCGAAGGTGTCGATCGCGCAGTTCGTCGCTCCCATCACGAAGATTCCGTCGTGCTTCGCAGTGAAGTACTGGCTGTCCGGTCCAAAGGCCGAGCTCTCGACGATGCTCGAGTTTGAGAACGGGATCGCGGTGGCGAGATTCGTGTTCATCCGGCCACCGCAGTCGTACAGGGCTCCCGACGGCCCGATTATGAAGCAGCTACCCACCTGGCCTCCTCCGAAGCTGAAGGGGTTGTCGTGGAAGCCGGCAATGACGGGGTGGTTGACTGCGATATTGGCCACCGCGCCGGTGAGAGAACTCGTCAGGTCGCACTCATCCGGGACCAGGTTCAGATTGCAATCCACACTGGATCCGACCGCGACATCGCAGCTATCCGGTACCCCATTCAGGTTGCAGTCCGGGACCAGTCCGAGAGCCAGGTCACATTCATCGGGAGTCCCACTCAGGTCGCAGTCGAGATCGCACCCATCCGGCACGCCGTTTCGATTGCAGTCGGCGAGCACCTCACCGACGCCAAACGAGAGGCGTACATCGTCCACCTGCCAGCCCCGGAAGTCATTGGCGAATGAATCCATCGAGTTGAACTTGAAATCGATCGTGATCGGGCCGCCGAGGAATGCAGAGAGGTTTACGCCGCGAGCTTCCCAGGCGAACTGGGGGTCCGGCGACACATGGTCGACCAGCATGCTATTCACGACCACGTCCCCAGCGTCGTACGGATCGGCCCCCTCGCCTTCGTAGGCTGAACAGTACGTAAGCCTGAGAGATGTCGCGCCGGCGGGTACGACCACCTGGGGTAGTCGCATCACTCCGAATTCAGAGCTGGCCTCGAAACTACACCTGTCGTCCACTCCGAAGTAGGCGTAGTTCGGGCCATCGCAGTGGGGGAGCGGTGAACAGTCACTGGTTGAATGCCACGACCCACTCACGATCCAATCAGCCGGGATGCCGTTTTCGAACGAGGTCTCGAGTAGCGTGATGCGCCCGAGGTCGCATTCGTCCGGAACCAGATTGCCGTCGCAGTCCGCACTCGTGCCCTGCGCAATCTCCTCCATATCGGCGATCCCGTTGAGGTTGCAGTCGCGCGCCGTGGGCACGACAGATCGGGGTCCTCGTCCGGGCGCGGACTGTTGCTGGGAGGGGGGCGCCGCCTGTGCTGCGGCCGCAAGTACCAAACCAATCGTTGAAACAAGCATCCTGTCCTCCAGGTCGATGGCAGTGGATGGGAGGTTTCGGGAGCGGCACGAATGCCAGTTCCCTGCTGCCTATCGTTGCCGCAAGACCCCGAAAGTGTTGGAGGAATCCGCTTAAAGGACGCCTTGCGCGAGATCGGGACCCGTGGATTGTGAATGAGACCCCGACTCAGTCACATTCGTCGGGAGTACCGTTGCCGTTCAGGTCCGCGGACACCGGCGCGGGCACAGCCCGCAACAACTCGAGTGCGATCTCTCTCGCGTCGACCGGTCGCAGGGGCAGCCCACCGACTCCCGAGTCGTAGCGTGAGACGAGCACGTAGAAGATCCTGTCTATGCCCGCGAGGCCGTCCAGGGTCTGGCTGCTCGAACTCGGATCGGCAGGAACCGTGTGGGTGACTCCGGTCCCATCACTGGGGATGATCATGATCTGGTTGATGGAGGGGCTGAACGCGTCGTACATGCGCTTGACGTAGATCTTGTACTGCTGACCATCCAGCTGGGTATTCAGCTCGAGCGTATTCACGATTCCCGCCAACGCCACGGTCGGTCCGCTGATCTCGAAGGTGTCGATCGAACACCCGGTCGCTCCCATCACGAACAAGCCGGGGTGCTTTGCGGTGAAGTACTGACTGCCCGCTCCAAAGGCCGGGCTCGCTGCGACGCTGGAGTTGGTGAATAGGATTCCACTGGCCAGATTCGTGTTCATCCGACCACCGCAATCGTACATGGCCTGCTGCAGACCGATCGTGAAGCAGTTACCTGACCGCCCCCCGTTGAAATTGTAGCCGTCGGTGTAACCGGCCGTGATGACGGGATGGACGACCTCGAGGTTGGCCAGCGCGCCGGTCAGGGAGCTTGAAAGGTCGCATTCGTCCGGGACAAGGTTCAGGTTGCAGTCCGCGCTGCTCCCCAGGGCGACGTCGCAGCTGTCGGGGACGCCATTCAGGTTGCAGTCCGCCACAAGACCAAGCGCCACTTCACACTCGTCAGGAGTCCCGCTCAGGTCGCAGTCCAGATCACAGCCATCGGGCACTCCGTTTCGATTGCAGTCGGCAAGCACCTCGCCGACTCCGAAGGACAGGCGTACGTCGTCTACCTGCCAGCCCCGGAAATCATTGGAGACATCATCCATCTCGGTGAACAGAAAGCTGACCGTGATGGGCCCGTCGCCAAGGTAACTCGTGAGGTCCCTCGTGCGGACCTCCCACGCATCTTGCGCCTGGGGAGACACGTGGTCGACCAGGTCTCCATTGACGAATACATCGGCCGCGTCGTAGGGCTCGGCACCTTCGCCTTCATAGGCTGAACAGAATGACAGTTCGAGAGAGGTTGCGCCCGAGGGCACGACGACGGTAGGCGCCGTCAGTAATCCTGAGAAGGAGCTGTTCTCGAACGTACACCTGTCGTCCTCCCCGTAGTACGCGTAGTTCATTCCGTCGCAGCGCGGGAGCGGTGAACAGTCACTGGTCGTGTGCCACGAGCCGCTCGCACTCCACCCGGCCGGGATTCCGTTCTCGAATGAGGTCTCCAGGAGAATGATCCGCCCGAGATCGCACTCGTCCGGTATCAGGTTGCCGTCGCAGTCTGCCTTTCCGCCGAGCGAGATCTCCTGCAGATCTTCGATCCCGTTGAGGTTGCAGTCGCGCGCCGTGGGCACGACCGAACGAGGGCCGCGCGGGGGGGCGGACTGCTGCTGGGGAGGGGGCGCAGCCTGGGTTGCGGCGGCGAGTACCAAACCGAATACTGATAGAAGCATCCTGTCCTCCAGGTCGATGGCAGTGGATGGGAGGTCTCGGGAGCGGCGCGGAAGCCAGTTCCCTGCTGCCTATCGTTGCCGCAAGCCCCCGCAAGTGTTGGAGGAATCTGCCCAAAGGACGCCTGCCGCCAGGTCAGGGCCCGGTATTTGTGATGAACGCCTTCAGATCGGCCGCCAGGTCGACCAGTGTCGGGTGGTGTACGTACATCATGTGGCCGGCCGGGTAGTTCTCCAGGACTACCCGTTCGCGATCCATCGTGCTGCGGGCCACGTTGTTCTCGGCGGCGAAGAAGCTCGTGGCGATATCGTAGAGACCGTTGGCGATGAATACGCGCAGGTCGGGATTGTCGGCCATGCCCCGCGCCAGGTCGGGCGCGACGTCGACATAGCCCTGGAAGGCCGCCCACTCCTCCTCGGGGCGCTTCCAGTTCTCTCCTGCCTCCGAGCTCATGACGACGTAGTCACGGCGCATCGAGACATCGAGCTCCGCCCGCAGGTAGTGCTGAAAGCCAGCGACGTAGGCGCCGCTGATTCCGGACCCCATGGGATCACCGCTGGGAACTTCACCCACGGCGTCGGATTCTGTCCCGATGTAGCGTGAGTCGAGCCGGCCGACGACAAGCCCCCGGTCGCGCAGGAGCTCGCGTCGGAAGCGATCGGTCGAGACTCTCATGTTGGCGCGCTCGAGGTACTCGGTCGAGAGCCCCGTATAGCGGTGGAGCTGATCGATGATCGCGGAACGCCGTTCGGGTGAGAGGTCGCGTCCCGCGAAGAGGGCCGGTACATACTGCTCCGTCGCAAAGGCACGCACCTCATCGAGGAATCCATCCAGGTCGTTCGGTCGTTCCGGCAAGGCGTCGTGGTACCAGGCCGTGGCGGCATAGGTCGGAAGGACCGTGGCGTAGGCCGCGTCATTGTCCTGTCCGTCGACGAGCTCCATGTCCAGGGCGGGCGATACCAGGATCAGGCCGTTCAGCGCGACGGCGTTGAATCCGCTCTGCAGCTCTCGTACGAGCAGCGGTCCGCGGATGCCGCCATAGCTTTCGCCCAGGATGTACTTCGGTGAAGCCCAGCGTCCCTTGTCGGAGATCCAGCGCCGGATGAAGCGTGCGACCGAGCGCGCATCCTCATCGATGCCCCAGTGATCCTCGGTGTCGCCGTCGGCCACGACGCGACTGAAGCCCGTGCCGATGGGATCGATGAAGACCAGGTCGCTCACCGTGAGGAGAGTGTGCGGATTGTCGATCAGTGGGAATGGCGGCGCACCGGCGGCTTCGCCGTCACTCGGCACCTGGACCAGCTTCGGGCCCAGCAATCCCATATGCAGCCAGATCGACGCGGATCCGGGCCCCCCGTTGAACGCAAACGTGACCGGTCGCTGGGTGTTTGGGGAATCCGAAAGCAACTCGTAGGAGATCGTGAAGAACTCGGCCTCTGCCTCGTCCGAATCGTCGCGCAGATAGGTGGTCTCGGCCACGGCTCGATAGCGACGGGTTGCTCCCCCGATCTCGACGCTGTGCTCGGTTACGAATAATTGCTCCTCCGGCTCCGGTCCACGCGCTTGCTTGCTTTCGGAGTCAGCCCCTTCCTGGGCGGCGAGCGGCGCGACGAGCAAAAACAGGGAAGATGCGAGTGGCAGGAAACGAATCATGGAATCCTCGGTCGGTTGAAACGGGGTGGTCAGGAGATCATAGCGAGTCCCGCCCATCGGGGGCCGCGGCGGCACGGATCGACCCGTTTCTACCGGTCGAGCAGCGCGCGGACGGGTGCCGGAGGCTCGAAGAGAGAATCTGCAAGCTCTTGCTCATGCACTATCCGATCCAGATTGATGACAAGCCCGGGGATGCCCGTGTGCTCTTGCCGGATCGTGTGCGGCAGCAGCACGCCGTCGACGGTGCGGTAGTCCGAGTAGGTGAAGACTGTAGGGATGGAGTTGCCCTCCAGCTCGGTCTCGCACTCCGTCTGGATGTGCAGGCCCGTGTCGGCGTCATAGGTACGAGTCTCCTGAACGCCGTCCCTGGAGACCAATGTCACGGCGTGCAAGGTCTTACCGTCGACTTCGCGGGGCCCCGCGTAGTCAACCCGTTCGAACTGCTTGCGCCAGATGGTGGGAGAATCCAGCGGGGCTTCACGCAGGGCTCGGGCGAGAGCGGGGCCGCGCATCAGCCAGTTTCCGGAGATGTCGCTGTAGATCCAGGCGACCTTGCCCGTGCTTCCATCGACCTGATCGCCCATGGACTCCGAGCGGAATAGTCTGCGGTAGTCCGTGGATCGGGACTCGTGAATCGAGAGTGAGGAGATGATGTTCACGCCGTCATGGAGGACGGTGCCAACGGAGACCCGATACTCGTGCTTTGCGTAGGCATCGGCTCCGCCGGTGGCCTCGACGTGACGATCGAGGATCGATTCGGCCTTGTGAACATCCGACAGTGACGGGGCAGTGGGCGCCCAGAGGGCGAAGGCGAGGACAAGCGAGGCGCTGATCGATGAATGGAGCATCTGAAAATCTCTGGAGTGAGGGTGGGGGTAGGCGGAGCGCTATTCGTTGCCCAGGATCCAGTCGATGGCGAGTTGCAGGGCCTCGTCCTCATAGGGGTCGGAGCCGGCCCGACGCGAAGTGACGCGGTCGGGCACGACACCCGTACCTTCAAGGGTCTCCCCGCTGACGGTCTCGTAGTTGGCGATGATGTACAGCAGGGAGTCTCCGTTCGGGAGTCGGGCGAAGGCCGCGGGCAGTACGGCGCCGGTGGTCGTCTGGCCGAAAAGGCGCGCGCCGCCGACGTCGCGCATGCCGGCTGCAAAGATCTCGGCGGCAGAGCCAGAAGCCCCATCAATCAGGACGGCAACCGGGCGCGAGAAAGGCGTGGCGCACGGAGGGACGTGCGATTTTTGCTCGCTGTTGCGCATGATAGTCGTTCCCAGATACGCGTCCTCCTGGGAGTTGAACATGGCGATGATGCCGGAGGCCATCGATCCGATTCCGCCGCTGTTGCCACGGATGTCGATGATGACCCCGGCGCTGCGCTGGAAGGAGCTCATCGCGGCGTGGAACTGGCTCATCACGAGGACCGGATCAAAGAACCAGTTGAACGCGATATAGCCGATGTCCGGTTCGATGAGTTCGTGCTCGATCCAGACCTGGATGGGGAGCATGCCCTCGAACTGGTACTCGCGACCGCGCCGCTTGCCGAATGGGATCTCGACCTCGAGCGGCCCCCCATCCGGGTCAATGAATTCGACCACGATCGAGGCACCCGAAGCCCGCAAGAGCGGAAAGTTGACGGCACCGGTAGTCTCGCAGAAACGTGGAACGGCGTGATCTCCGACGCGCGCGATCTGCCACCCGGCCTGGACCCCCGCCTGGGCCACCGCGGAATCCGGCTCTACGGAAGCCACCTGGGCCTGACCCTCGATCAGTGCCACCGCGAATCCGGAGCCGCTGTCCCAGGTCTGCTCACTCGGCGGAGTGAATGCATCGCCCTCGGCCGTGGACGGAGTTGCAGCGCCCGGCATGACGGCCAGGTGGGATTGCTGCAGGCGCGAGAGCATCCCGTTGAGAATTCCGCGCAGGGCGGACCGGGATCGGGCCTGCTCGGCCTTCGGTCGGAGTTCATCCCTGACGGCCTCCCAGTCGATGCCGCCCAGCTGTGGGTCATAGTGTTCGTCCCGGACCGTCGTCCAGACCTGGTCGAATGTCGCCAGATTGACCTGGGCATCGACCTGCTGCCCGTTCGTGGTCGCGGAATAGGCGGTCAGGGGCAACAGCGCAAGCGTTGTTACAACCGTCGTCAGGGCCCTGGACGGAAGAAAACAGATACGGCTCATCGAATCCTCGAAGCGTCTGTGGGTGCGACCAGCATGACCTCGGTGTCGGCGATCAAGGTACCCGCTTCATCCTGTACCTCGATCCAGTCCGGGCCCAGGTAGAACTTGCGCAGCTGCTTCGCGCGTTCCTGCTGTGACTTGTAGGAACGGATCCAGACGAACTGGTTCTCGTTTTCAAGCGATCGAAACTGTCCGACGACACGCAGTCCGGCCTTCTTCTGCGGCTTCAGCGTCTTGTTCTCGAAGAAGTCGATGAACTCCTCACGCTTGCCTTCGCGGATCGTGTACTTGCGGATCTCGAGTATGCCCTCGTTTGCATTCATGACGGCCGCGGGCACGACGCTTTCGGGGTCGCCCGGGATGCGCTGGGTGTCATCGAACTCGAAGCTCATCCTCGTACGCTTGCCGACCTCGACGGGTGCAGCCTGCTGACCTCCGTCCGTGTGAATGCCGATGACGCTGCCGGGGATGATGCCAGAGAGCCCCGTAAAATTGCCGAGCGGGTCGAAGATCGCGACGACATATACGGTCTCTGGCAGCCTCGAGAGGGTCAGGGCCTTTCCATTTTCCTTTACCTGGCCGGCCGCGACCATCTTGCTTCCTCCGGACATGTCAGGCCCGTCGAACAGCAAGATGCTGATTGGGTGCTGAGCATCGACCTGCTCGGGCCCGGAGTAGGTCACGGTCAGCTCGAGGCGTGAGTTGCTCTCATCTTCGGCGGGAGCCAGGCAAAGGGCGACGGCCGCAAGGGGCGAGAGCATCAGGAACCCCTGGAGGCCCCGCGTCGGCGTGTTCATGAGCATGTTCATCGGTAGGTGGCTTCCTCTTGATAGGGAGGGGGCGGCCGTTTCCTCCCCTTGCCGCGAAGCATTCGGTGCCCGCTGCGTTATTCTATGAAGTAATACGAATCGTACGTCAGGACATACGAATCGTATGTTTGACCCTTTCGCCTCTTACACAAGCCATGCCCAAAGCCAGCACGTCACCCCACTCCGGTCTCAGCGAGCTCGAGGGAGGGGTCCTGGGGATCGTCTCCGGGGCACCGGGCTCCACGGCCCATGGCGTGCGGGAGCAGTTCCGCTTGTCGCGCTCCTCGCACTGGAGCGGCAGTGCGGGAGCCATCTACCCGCTGATGAAGAAGCTCCACGAGCGCGGGTTGCTCACCGCAGAGGAGAGCCAGCGCGGGACCGGTGTCCGACGGTCCTACTCGATCAGCGCGACCGGATCCAAGGAGCTGAAGCGCTGGCTTGGTCCGCCCCTGCCGGAATGGGTCGCATCCGTGACCTTCGATCCTCTACGAACGCGCATGTCCTTCCTCGACGCGCTCTCGCCCGCCAAGCAGGAGAGCTTCCTGGTCGAGGCCGAGCGAATGCTGACCGAGGAACTTCAGGAAACCCGAGAAGAGCTCGACCACGTCAGAGAGACGGGTTCGTTCTGGGAGGTGGTGACCGGGGAAGGATGCCAGGCGATCACCCAGGCCCGGCTGCGCTGGATCCGCCGCATACTCGAGGCCCTCCGGGAGTCCTGACGACGGATCCGGCTGAATGCAGTGCCAGGAGTCAGGCCAGGTGGACTCACCCTGCCACGGGCAGGTCTCGCCGCGACGTTGCGGTCCCCTTGCTCGAGGTGCAGGCGAGTCATGAGAGTCGTACCGTCGTGAACTTCGATCTTACTCTCGAGGCTCATCAGCTAGCTCCCGCCATGCGAATGGAGCCTACTTTCCGCATGGGCCACGAAGTTGTCCGGACTAGCGGTTAGAGTGGGGCGCGACAGCTTCAACGGATAGGCGAGGAATCGACAATGGCGACCTTTATCGTGCTACTGGACTACACGGATCAGGGGATCCGAGACCTCAAGGACTCTCCGCAGCGCGCCGACGCGTTCAATGCGTTTGCCGAGCGCGCGGGAGTCAAGATCGCCGGCCAGTACTGGACCACGGGCAGCCATGACGGCGTGCTCATCATGGAGGCGCCGACGGAAGAGATCGCGGCTTCCGTGCTCTTGCACCTCGGCGCGGTCGGGAATGTGCGGACGACTACCTTGCGAGCATTCGACTGGGCCGAGGCCCAGGAGCTGATCCAGAACGAGTAGGGGCGCCGCGGTAGGCCATCCTGGGGAGATGAAGGTCTGGCCCGTGACCCGGATGGGTCGAAGTGCACGCTGGCGGCATCATGCGACCACGAGGTCGCGCGTGATCTCGTCGATAGACGGTGTACCGGCCAGTTGCATGTCGAGCTGGAGCTCGGTCTGGAGGAGTTCGAGTGCGCGCTCCACTCCTGGCTGGCCGTAGGCTGCAAGCCCCCAGCAAAACGGTCGTCCGATGCACACCGCACTGGCGCCCAGGGCCAGGGCCTTGAAGACGTCCGTGCCGCGCCGAATGCCGCCATCCAGAAGCACGGGCATGGAGCCGCCCGCAGCTTCCACGACCTCGGGCAGGCAGGCGATCGTCGCGCGATCACTCTCGAGCTGGCGGCCTCCGTGGTTGGAGACGACGATGCCATCGACGCCATGTTCAACACAGAGGGTCGCATCCTCGTGGGTCACGATGCCCTTGAGTATGACCTTCATCGAGCAGTTCTCCTTGAGCCAGGCGACCATGGCCCAGGTCATCGATGGGTCATTGATGCTCTCATACTTTCCGAGCCCCTCGTAGTTGCCAAGGCGCACTTCGCCACCCGCAAGCATCTTTGCGAGGGTTGAGCTGTGCCGTTCCCTGTTGCCGATCACCGGCGTGTCGACAGTGAGGGCGACCGTGTCGCAGCCGGCGCGCTCGGCACGCCGCAAGAGCCCGCGTGTGACCTCGCGATCCGGTGTGGGGTAGAGCTGGAACCAGACCGGCACGCCGCCTGCCCGAGCGATCTCGCCCACCGAGTGGTTGGATACGGACGAGACAAACATGCGGTGACCCCGTGCTGCCGCGGCACGCGCGGTCGCGAGTTCGCCATCGGGGTGGAAGAAACCCTGGAAGCCGACCGGGGCCAGGAGAATGGGTGAGGACAAAAGGTGCCCGAACAGCTCGAGCGTCGTGTCGATTCGCCGCACGTCGACGAGGCGCCGCGGCCGGATCTGCACCTCCCGGTAGCCAGCTTCGTTGGCGGCGACCGTGCGCATGTCGTCCGCCCCGCCCGACAGGTAGGCGCTGGCGTCGGCGCCCAGCGTGCCGGCGGCGAGGGATTCGAGCTGGAACAGATTCTGGAGCGACCCCAGGTCTTCGGGATGCCGGTCGTTGATTCCGGCACACCCGAGTGCGCCGACCAGCGGAGATGCGCCCATCCAGGCCAAGAAGTCGCGCCGTCCGATACACCTGACAGACCCAGCGTTCGGTGATTGCAGCATGGGGAGATGTTAGCAGTGACGGTCTGCATATGCGTATCATGTCCGGCCCATGGAGAACGCGACGCTCGAGGTTCGAGACCTGGTCAAGCACTACGCGGCAGTTCGAGCCGTCGACGGGGTGTCCTTCACGGTTCAGCCGGGGGAGATCTTCGCGCTACTCGGCCCGAACGGTGCCGGCAAGACGACTCTGGTGCGCATGCTGCTGGGAATCATCCTGCCCGACACCGGTTCGGTCGACTGGCAACTCGGCGGTGCAGCAGGTGGGCGAGATCCGCGCCGACTGGGATATCTGCCGGAGGAGCGTGGGCTGCACAAGGACGTGCCGATTCTGCGAAGCCTGATCTACTTTGGAATGCTGCGCGGGATGACCAAGGCGGATGCACGCAGCGCTGCCTCCGATTGGCTGGAGCGGCTCGAGCTGAGCGATCGTGCAAGCGACAAGCTCGACACCCTATCGAAGGGCAATCAGCAAAAGATCCAGTTCGCTGCAGCCGTGCTGCACCGGCCCGCTGTCGCCGTACTCGACGAGCCATTCTCTGGTCTCGATCCGGTCAATCAGGAACGCTTCCTGGACCACCTGCAACGGATGCGCGACGAGGGGACGACGATCCTGCTCTCGGCGCACCAGATGGCGCTCGTCGAGCGCGTCGCGGATCGGCTCCTCTTGATCGACCGCGGGAAGGCGGTCCTCACCGGAACGCTCGACGAGATCCGCGAGCGAGCGCTGGTCGGGCGGAGCGTCCTGTTGACCTTGGATGGTACACCTGAAGAAGGGGCGCTTGCGGGCTGTCCTGGTGTCATCTCGGTCGAGGACCTCGAGGAGGGACGCTTCCGGTTGCAGCTGACTGATGACGGGCCGCTCAATGAGCTTCTGGCCGAGCTGGCGCGCCGGGTCACGGTGCGCGAGATCCACGACGAACGTCGAACCCTTCACGACGTTTACGTGGAGGCCGTCCGAAGTTCGGCAGCCGGGACGGAGGGAGCCGCATGAGCTCGTTGGGCTTGATCAGCACGATTGCGGGTTTCGAGTTCCGGCGCGTATTCAAGCCGAAGGATCTGGTGATCACGCTCGTGATGTTCTGTCTAGGGGCGCTGTTCTTCGCGTGGCTCCGGAGCATGGACGAACCCGGCACCAAGGTCGCGATCACGGTCATCGGAGACGCGTTCGAGGTCGAGAACGCGGACCACCTGCGCTTCAACTTCTTTCCTCTCCCGACGGGAAGTCTCACGGATGAGGAGATTCGCCGGCAGGTCGAAGTAGGGGATATGGGGACGGTGGTTCTGATCCGCGCCCTCGACGATGTGGAAATCATCGTCCAGGACAAGGCCCCGGTGTGGTACCCCGAGCTGATCGCAAAGGTAAACGAGGCCCGGGTGGCGGCACGTGTGAAGGAATCAGGCCTCAGCGGGGATGAGCTAGATAGCATCTTTGCAAGTCCTCCGGTCGACCTCAGCTCGGCGACCGAGGTCGACTTCGATGCGCAGGATAAACTCAAGCTGCTCGCGGCCCTCTGCCTGGGATGCATGATCCTGGGTCTCTTCGTGGGCAGCGCGCACCTCTTCACCGGCATCACTGGTGAGAAGCAGAACCACATCACCGAGAGCGTGTTGTCTGCGGTCCCGGTACAGACCTGGATTGACGGCAAGTGCGTCGGGCTCTGCTTCGTCGCCCTCTTTGGCATCGTTTCGGTCGGTCTATGCTGGATGATCGGCAATCAGATCTTCGGAATCTTCCACGAGCCCGTCTCGTTCCCGTTCGAGATTGTCGACTTCACTCTCTTCGGCAGCTTCGTACTGCTCGCCCTGCTGGGTTTCCTGATGTGGTTCACTTTCTTCGCCGCGATTGCGTCGACGATCGACGACCCGAACACCTCGTCACGCAGCATTTTCATTCTCGTTCCGGCGATTGCGACCGGTATCGCATTCATCGGGATCGACGAGCCCGACGCCGGTATGTACCGGCTACGGTCCATCTTTCCGCTCACCTCTCCCGGGTCGATGGTGGTGCGGCTGGTGAATGGAAACGTCGCGTTCTGGGAGTTTGCGCTGGCGGTCGCACTGCTGGTTGGTGCGATCTGGCTATTCAGATCTGTCGCGGGCAAGATCTTCGGGATGGCCATGCTGATGCGCGGCAAGGAGCTCGCCTGGAGGGAAATCTGGCGCGCCTTCACTCGCGCGTGAAGAGGAAGCGGGACGATCTCACTCCGCCAGGAAGGCCAGGATCTCCTCCATCAAGCGCGGTCCCTGATCCGTCTCGAAGATGAACTGCGCATGGGCGTCACCCTCGAGTACCACCAGTTCTTTCGGCTCGGGTGCTCGTTCGTACTGATCACGGATCCGAGGTAGCCTCAGCTTTCCGCCGCCGCTGAAGTCGTCGCGGGTCGTGATGAATAGCTTGCGACCCTGCATCCTCTCCGGCTCGTCGATACTGGGTGCCGCGAGCAGCACGATGGAGTCGATTTCGCCGGGACCGGCCTCGACAGCCGCGCGCGCGCTGGCCCAGCCTCCGTAGCTGGCGCCGATGACCGACACCGTTTCGACGTTTTTCGTGCGCAGGAAGCGGACCGCCGCCAGCACGTCGTGATAATCGCCGTCCGGCTTGGCATCGGGCCCGGCCTGGGAGCTACCGCGGCCGCGGAAGTCGATCGCCAGTGTGCGGTAGCCGGCCCTGGCGATGGTCGGGGCCTGTTCCGCCCAGCTGGATCGGTCGAAACGGCCTCCGTGGGCCAGGACCACCCCGTGCTTGCCACTCCCGTAGAGATCAGCGTAGACGATACCGCCATCTCCGGTCGGAAAGTTGACCAGCGTTGGTCCGGAGCAGGCGCCGCAGATGGCCGCTACCAGGGCGCAAACGAAAGGCGCGATCTGCATTGCAACAGCATAGGGAGTGGCCCCCCTGACCGCCCTTCCGAGCCCGAGGGTTCCCCTCGATTCGAGCTCCAGGGCCTCGCGATCCGGATTCATGAAACGGTTGGCGGGGTCGTGCGTATGTCGTCCCTCACCCCTCTCGCCGTTCGCTTTCCGTTTCCCTGCAGCGCACCCCATGATCGAGCACACGACCCTACTAGCCGTTTCCGCCCTGGCCCTCGCAGCTTCAACAGCCTCAGGAAGCGGAGTGTCCGGTGAGGCCAAGGCCGAGCCCGCGCCGGAAAGCGACGTCACCATCCGTCTTTCCGAGCGTCTGGACGACGCCCACATCGAGAGTCCGCTTCTCGGTCTGCGCCCGGCGCCCGACCTCGGTTCCCTGGCGGATCCGGCGCTCGACGTCCTGCTGGAAGAGCCCTTTGAGGACTTCGATTGGGATTTCGTGGGCTGGCCCCGGGTGCCCGGGGCTGAGATCGTCGAGGCGGGCGGGGGCCGGGCCCTCAAGCTCGACAACACACTCGACGCATCCCTCGGCTGGGTTCTTCCGGTGCGAACGGACGCCTTCTACCGTTTCGAGCGCTCCGTGCGCGTGGAGGGCGCGCCTTTCTGTGACGTCTACGTGGTCGAGTCCAGTCGCGAGTTCGATGGCGAACGGCCCGAGACCGACCAGCACTTTCTGGCCGGACGCGGCTCCGCCTTGAAGATCCACAGCATCGCTTTCAAGTCCGACGATGAGTCCGGAGGAGAGTGGCAGCACGGCAGCACGAGCTTCTACCCGACGCCGCGTACGAATTCACTGGCGGTCGTCTTCCGGCCTCGCACCGGTGCGGACCGAGGGGCCACGATCAGTGCCATGTCGTTCGACAACATCCGGCTGGAGGAGGTCGTTCCAAGCCGCAAGGAACGCATCCGGCTGATGAAGGGGGCGCATCTGGCGCTGACCGCTGATCCCGACCTGGGTATGCGCAAGGCAGGGCGCCTGCTGCCGTTGCCCTCGGCGCGCGGAGTCCAGAAGGGGGAGTCGGCCGAGTCCAACTACAACTGGCGCCGCGCACTCTACGCGCCGCCCACCACCGAGCTGGCTTTCGACCTGGTCTTCCCGAAGGGTGCGCGACTGCGCCTGGCGACTGGCCTGGCGCGCGAGACGCCGTCGGGCGCCGCGGCCAGGTTCCAGGTCGATCTTGTACTGGACGACAGCGAACCTGAACGACTGCTCGATGTCGTGCGCGCAGCGCGCGCCGAGGAATGGCACTGGGAAGAACTCGACCTGGACCTTTCGGAGTGGGCCGGGCGCGAAGGCACGCTGATCCTGCGTAGCCTGTCCGAAAAGGGCGATCCCCATCCGCTTTGGGGCAATCCTCGAATCGAGGCTGGCGGCGGCGAGTCTGATCCGCTGCTGATCCTGATCGCCGTGGACACCCTGCGCGCCGACCGACTCAGCTCGTACGGCTACGAGCGCGAGACCACTCCTTCCCTGGACCGCCTTGCGGGCGAGGGTGTGCGCTTCGACCAGGCGCGCTCCAACTGCAACTGGACCTGCCCATCATTCGCCTCGATTTTCACGGGCATGGTCCCGGTGCGCCACGGTGTGTCCTCCTACGGACCCGCGACGCCCTTGCCCGATGAACTGATGACATTGGCCGAGCATTTTCAGTCGCGCGGCTGGGCCACTCGCTCGATCGCCTACAAGGTCCCGCTCTTTGAGGGGAACTACGAACAGGGGTTCGACCAGTCCTTCAACGTCCCGCGCGACGTGATTCGCGGCGAGGAGAACCTCGCGCGCGCGCTCGAGTGGCTGGAAGGACACCACGGTGGCCCGAGTTTCCTGTTCCTGCATTTCAATGATCCCCATCAGCCCTTCGTCCACCCCGAACCCCTGGACCGCGACTTCGGAAACGCTGCCGGCATATTCGGGGGAGGCGTTCCGAGCGGGGAGAGTGAGGAGACGCAACGCAAGTTCGCGGAGCTGTACGACGGTGCAGTGGCCTATGTGGACTCGTGTATTGGCCGTTTCCTCGAGGCACTTCGCGAGCGCGACATCTACGACAACGCTTCGATCGTATTCGTGGCCGATCATGGCGAGCAGCTCTGGGAACACGGGCGCTTCGGGCATGGTGGCAGCGACTTGTACGATGAGATCGTGCGCGTGCCACTGATCGTCAAGCCGCCGGCCGAAACCTTCGAGCCCGGGCGTGTGGTCAACGCCGAGGTCAGCGGATTCGATGTCATGCCGACCCTGCTCGAGCTGGCCGGCATCGGGCCGCCGGCGGATCTCGATGCGCTATCACTCTTGCCGCTCATTAGCGGCGACATGGAGAAATTCGACAGGGCGGTCGTGACCGAGAATTCGCGCCGCGGACTGGCTCTGGTCGAAGGTGGCTTCAAGCTAGTTGTGGAGCTCGGCACAGGTCGCCAGATGTTGTTCGACCTCGTTAACGACCCCAAGGAGCTCAATGACATCGCGTCCGAAGATCCGGAGCAGGTCGCGCGTCTGCGTAGCCTGACCATCGCCTACCTGCTCGAGCACCGACCCGGCGACTACCTGCTGGTGCACGCCGACGAACAAGGCTCGACCCTCAGCGTCGGGACGCGGACCGTGCGAGCGCTGATTGGCCCGCCCCCGCAGCCTGATCGCTCCAGAGGCGCACGCCAGAGCACCGTCGAGCTGCCCGCCGGTGCGTGGGCCTTGCTCCAGGTCGAAGGCGAGGATGCCGCTGATGTCGTCGTGCAAGGGCTCGAGCACCGGGGTCCCGAGCTTGGCTTCGGGCCGTGGGTTACCGGTGGTCTGTCTTCCCTCCGCGGACCGGGCGTCTGGCGCCTCCACGGTCCAGACTCGAACGCGCCGGTGGATACGAGCGCGGATCCTGTTGACGCCGAACTTCTCGAGCGCTTGCGGGCTCTCGGCTACGCGGAGTGACACAGGGCTAGCCCGTCCGGATAGGCGGACGGGCGGGCCTGATCACACCCCGCGAGCGGACAGCACGGCGGACAGGAGGTCTGCCGGCCGGTAGGGCTTCTTGAGGAACCCAACGCCCGGCGGTAGGAGGCCAGCGGTTGATTCCCGCGTATAGCCACTGGAGAGCATCGCGGCGCAGTCGATACCCTCGGACCGCAGACGGGTCAGGACCTCGTCACCCCTCAGGCCGGGCATGCGGACATCCAGTAGCAAGAGGTCCAGCTCATCGGCGTGCTTGCGGGAAAGTTCGAGTGCCTCGTGCCCGTCGCTCGCCTCGATGACGCGATGACCTGTGGGCTCGAGCACACGGCGTGCAAGGCTACGTACCGACTCATGGTCGTCCGCGATCAGGATCACCCCGCCGCCCCCGATCGTGCGCCGCCCCGTCGCGGGCTCATCTGCCTCTGCATTACAGCGCGGCAAGCAGAGGGTGAACTTGGTTCCGACCCCAGGCGAACTCTCGCATTCGAGGCTACCCGAGTGGGCCCGCGCGATTCCGAGTGCCGACGCGAGACCGAGCCCTCGGCCATGGGTCTTGGTGCTGAAGAATGGCTCGAAGACGCGTTTGAGGGTGGCTTCGTCCATCCCGAGCCCCTCGTCGTAGACCGACAGGTGCACCTCCTCGTGCGTACTGTTCAGCGTCAAGCGCACTCGCCCGGCGCGGCCTTCCAGGGCCTGCGATCCGTTCGTGACCAGATTCAGGACGACTTGCCGTATCTGGCTCGCGTCCGCGCGGACCAGAGCACCGCCGCCCTGGTCGTCGAATTCGATGTGGGTGCGGTGGGCCAGGCTGCTACTCACCAGCCCGAGCACTTCATGTACGAGCGGTCCTATCGCCACCGGTCCCTTGTGGGTTTCGGCCCGACCCGCGTAGGCCAGCATCTGATCGGTGAGTTCGGCTGCTCGTGACGCGGCGTGCTCGATCTCGTCCAGGAGCTTGCGCAAATGGGATCCTGGCGGCGAATGGGGAAGGGCCAGGGAACAGTTACCAAGAATACCCGTCAGCAGATTGTTGAAGTCGTGGGCCACGCCTCCCGCGAGGATGCCCAGACTCTCGGCGCGCTGAGCCTGTTGCAGAATTGCTTCGGTGCGCTCGAGCTTGGTCACGTCGCGAGCTACACCCACGATGCCGCGGATCTTGCCCTTGGCGTCGCGCATGGGCGACTTGCGGATCAGATAGGTGCTTGGACCGTGGATGGCATTCTCATAGGTCTGGCGAAAATCGAGGGTCTCGCCGCTGCGCATCACGGCCAGGTCCTGCTCGCGATTCGACTCAGCGATCTCGGTTCCGTAGATCTCGTCGTCGGTTTTCCCCACCATGGCCTCGGGGTTTTCTACGACGCCAGACGCCTCCGCCTCGTTTGCCAGGAGGTATCGTCCGTCTTCGTCCTTCACGAACACTGGATCGGCGACGCTCGCGAACAGACTTGTCATCAACGCTCGCTGCTCGTCCAGATCTCGCTCGTCTTCCACTCGACCAAGGGCCAGGCTCGCCATGTTGGCCGCGGTCACCAGAAGCTGCATCTGCTCGTCTGTCGGGCCGCCCTTGACGGTGCGGGAGATGGCGAAGCTTCCCATCGCCGAGCCTTCGCGCAGCAACGGGATCGACCAGCAGGCTCGCAGGCCGTACTTTCTCGCCACGTCCCGCAGGCTGGCCCAGCGCGGATCCGTCAGGACGTCTTCCACGATCGCGGGCTCACGTGTGAACACCGCAGTGCCGCAAGATCCGGCCATGGCGCTTGGTACAAGGCCATCAAGGTCGACCCACGCCGGTTCTGGGAGACAGGGCGCTCCGATGAAGGAAAGCGAGTTCTTCTCGGCGTTCAGTTGCATCACCGAGCAGACCGAATCCGGCACCATCGTTGCTACCATCTCGCACAGGTAGTCGAGTGTCTCCTTCAGGGGTGCTCCGCTGGCGATCCGGTCCAGGATCACGCGCTGGAGTTCGCGCTGAGAAGAGGGGGGATTGTTCGCATACGGCATCTCGGCATCCTAGGGGTTGGGCGCGAGAGACCGAAGCACTCCCCGGTCGCAGACCATTCCGCGACCCCCGGCTTCCGTGGGAGCTCAGGCGGCCGTCGATCCTGAGGCGTCCCCGATGCTCATCGGCGGGGGGGTGGGCTGCCATGGAGTTCAGGCATACGAAGTCTTATTCGGCCTCCATTTTTTCGCAAATGATCGACCCGTCGCGACCCCGGCCGCGAGCGCGACCCAGGCACAATTCGAGAGGCTTCAGACCGAGAATTCGTCGACCGAGGGCCGTCTCTATCGATCGTGAACAGCGGGGCGCACCGGCCAGCTTGCCGATCGATCGAGACCAAACTGGGCACGGAGCTCGGCGAGAGTCCCGTCGGCCTCCATTGCGTCGATGGCCGCGTCGAGCCGGTGGCGGAGGTCGGCGTCGTCCAGCCGCAGTACCAATCCATAGGACTCCGTCGCGACGGGATCCTGGAGAACCTCGAGATCCTCCGCGGCGCGGGCGAATGGTACGGCCTCGAACTCGTCGATGATGACCGCGTCAACCTCTCCGGCCCTCAAGGCCGCAAGAGAATCGCGCCAACGGCTGGTCTCCATGACGCGTGCGCCCTCGACCCTATGAGCTGCTGCTGCTGAAGTGGTGCCCGCGCTGGCCGCGATTGAGCGACCGACGAGGTCCGCGGGCGTGCCTGGCTCGCCCGAGCCCGCGCGGACGAGAATGGCCAGGCAGGTGACGAAATAGGGTCGGGTGAACCCATATCGCTCTTGCCGCTGCGGTGTGATCCCGGTCGTTGCAGCCACCACATCGTGCGCACCCCCGAGTAATCCCGTGAACAGGGCGGCATAGGACTTCGCGCGTGCGAATTGTGCCCGCGACCCCGATCGCTCGAGCGCGCGGCGGGCAACTTCGATATCGAAGCCTGCTAGCGCTCCGCTGTCGTCGACGTAGTGAAAGGGAGCGAAGACGGCGTCCGTCGCCACACGTGTTGGCGGCATGCTCGTACAACTAGCCGTCATGGCAGCGGCGGCCACGGAAATGAGCAGTGTTCTGGAGTACATCGGAGCAGTCTACCCGATGGGAGGCATCCAACATGGCGATACGGGCCTGCGGAGAGGGTCGGCAGCGCCCAGGCCAGGTCACAACAGGGTGGGCGACTTCGTGTGACAGTCGAGGTAACGTATCCCAGCGGCCTCGGACGTTTTCGCCATGCAACGATTCATCCGCATCTTCCTCAAGGGCCTGACCGCGGTCCTACCGACCTTCCTGACCCTCTACGCGCTCTGGTGGTTGGGGTCGACCTCCGAGTCCATTCTCGGACGGCTGGGCCGCTGGGTCTTGCCCGAGGGCTTCTATGTTCCCGGCCTGGGCCTGCTCGGTGGATTCCTGATCGTCTTCACGGTCGGACTTCTGGTGGACCTGTGGATCGTTCGCAAGCTGGCCGGGGGCTTTCGGCACCTGGTCGCACGCGTCCCGCTCGTGAAGTCCGTCTACGGTGCATTACACGACCTGATGCGCTTCTTCCGCGGGGACGCGGAGAATGGCCTTGGGAGCCCTGTGCTCGTGACGGTCGACGGAAAACGGTTGGTGGGCTTCGTGACCCAGCGTGATGCCGACCAGGTGCTGCCCGGGGTGCCCGCGGGTTGCGTCGCGGTCTACCTGCCCATGAGCTACCAGCTAGGCGGCTTCCTGGTGATGCTTCCGGAGGACCAGGTTGAACCCGTCGACATGCCGACGGACCAGGCCATGCGCGTCGTGCTCACGGCCGGTATCGGTGGTGGCTCCGATGAGGACTGATCGCCCGGTCGATGGGCCGGGTCACTCGTCGCTCAGGAGCTTGTCGGCCAGGTCCTGACCGAGCATGTCCAGGTAGCGCTGGTCGGCCCACTCGTCAAACTCGGTCCAGCGCGCCTCGAACTCGTCGGGGTCGACCGTTCCGAAATCCAGACCTTCCTCGACCTCCTTGCGACGGGCCTCGATCTCGAGAAACAGGTCGACGAGCTTGTTCACCTCCCAATCGGCGAGGTTGAACTGCTCCGCCAGCTCGTTTGCGCGATACCGGCTGGAGAATTCCAATCCGGTGAGGCGGTCCTGCTCATTCTTGAGAAGTTCGGCGCGCCGGCGGTCTTCGCGCTCCTCGGCAATCCAGTCGAGGACGAGGGTGCGCAGTTCGGTCTTCTGGCGCTGGGCTTCGACTTTCGTGCTCTCCGATTCTCGTGCTGGCCTTGGGTCGACCTCCAGGGCGGCAATGCGCAGTTCGAGCTCGGCCAGGCGAATCTGGAAGTTCGTTGGCTGACCGTGCGCGGGATCAACTGCAGAGAGCACTTCGACGTTGTGTGGCTCGGCCTCGTGGGTCCGGCCGGCTGTCGGCGACAGGGGGCGCGCTTCGACGACCGAGGTAGCTGGCACAGCGAGGGGCGAACCGCGCAGTAGCTCGAACGTTGCCACCGTAGCGAGGGAGGATGCGACTGCCAGGAGAGCGATCGTGACAGGGGAAGTATTCACACGCGCGAGTCTACAGAATTCAAGGAAACAGGGACTGCCACATCTCATCGGAGAGAGTGTGACCTGTCTCGAGGAGGGTCTTGAGGTTGCAGCAGACCACCGGCCAGCCAGTTTCAATGCCGGCCTGCATGTCCGAGGCCGCCTGCAGGCCTGAATGTGTGATCTCGAGTTTCGCGTCCGGTCCAAGGGGCGTGACCTCGAACGTGACACGCGAGACCTTGGCCTCGTCCGCCGCGTCCCCGGGCAAGGACCAGGTCAGCACCATGCGACGCGGCGCGTCGAACTCGACCACGGTCCCGACGATGTCGACCGTTGGGTTTTCGTCCGAGCTGACGTGCTGCCAGGTCGAGCCTGGATTCCAGTCGGAAACGTTTGCGTGCTTCCAGTACAGGCGGGTCAGCTCCGGGTCCAGCAGGCCGTTCCAGACCCTCTCTGCGCCGGCGGCGATGTAGGTGACGTAGACGAAATCGGGCGCTAATTCAGGCATGGCAGTTTTCCTCATCGGCCATTCTACCCTTCCGCGATACCGACCGTTTGGGACGCCACCCTTCCGGCTAGAATGGGCGCACGATGCCGACCCCCAATCGAAAGCGAACGCTCATGTGGACTCTGATCATCATCGTGGCAATCATCGCGCTGACCATCGTCGTTGGGTACCTCATGCCGGTGCGCTACGAGGGGCGTACCGTCGTCGAGTTCGACGGTAGCGTGCAAGAGGTCTGGTCTGCTCTGCAGGATGTCGAGGCCCATCCCATGACCGGCAAGATGATGAAGTCGTTCGAGGCCCTTCCGCCGGAGGATGGTCGGCCGGTCTGGACCGAAGACATGGGCCACGGCGAGATCATCACCGTGACGACAACCACCTTCGAGCCCACCGGTCACATGGTGCGCGAGATGGCCTCGGGATCCGTCAATATGAAGAGCCGTTGGGAATACGTGCTCGAGCCCCGGGGCGAGGGCTGTCGAGTGACCCTCTCAGGCGTCACCGATATCGAGAGCGGCACCTGGCACACACCCATCTTCCGCGTGATGATGTTCATCGGTGGGGGCGTAAAGAAGGGGCTCGACATCCAGCTCAAGATGGTTGCGTCCACCTTGAAGGGTGCGGCGGGATAGGACCGCAATTGGCGACGGGCTACTGGAATGAAACGCTGAGTCCGTCCGTCAGGTTGTATCCGCTGCCGCCGGGCCCCGCCTGGTCGCGGTACCAGAGCTGGAATTTCCAGGTCGAGCTGGGGACGATCTGGCCGACCGCAGGTGACGTGGCCAGATCGATTGCGCGGGCTGCGCTGCCGAAGGAGTTCGCCCGGGCCAGGGGATACAGGCGCTGGGTTTGGCCGCCGATGCACCGAAAGCCGTCACCGAATGGCGCCTGGATCTCATTGGGCCCGTAGAAAAACAGGCCGAACACCGACGGTGGTACGCCCTCGGCGATCAGGGTGAAGTCCTCATCGGTGATCACATAGCTACCAATACCGGCGATGTGCGCCCCGGCGCCGACCGAGTTGGGAGCGCTACTGCAATAGCTGTTTCCGAGGCCTGTGCGCGCGTGGTCGAACAGATAGTCGACCACTGCCGGCGCAAAGGCGTTGGATGGGGCCGGGACGTGGCCGCCGCCGTTGATGGTCCAGAGTTCGGCGGAGCCGTCGTCGCTGCACTCCGTCACGTAGCGGCTGACGGTAGTCTCGTTGCCTACGATGTGAAGATCCAGGTCGAGCGGTGGGGCGGAGTTGTCGGGGATCAATGAACAGCCGGAGAAGTTTGCCCATTGCTCGACCGTGGCGATGGCGCCGGGATAGAGAGCCCCCCCGAAATTGCCGCCGTTGAAGAGCACCGTGTTGTCGCTGGTCCCGTGCATCTGGAGCACATGCACGCCCGATGCCGGCGCGCAGGCGGCAGGGTTATTCCAGGTCGCCCCGGCCAGGCTAGCGATCGCGGTGATCAGGTCGGGATGGTCGCAGGCCATCCGGTAGGACATGAAGCCCCCGTTCGAGTGTCCGATCAGGTAGATCCTGCGATCGTCGACGTTGAGCACCTGCCGCACGGCCTCGATCAGGCTGCGCAGGTAGCCGGAATCGTCCACTCCAGACCCAAAAAAGTCGCAGCAAGCATCTGTCGCATTCCAGAAGCGGTTAGCTGAGCCGTCGACCGTTCCGTCCGGGTGCAGATAGAGGAACCCGCGCGCATCCGCCTGGGATGTGAACTGCATGTAGGATTCTTGCGATGCCCCGTTTCCACCGTAGCCATGCAGCAGCATGACGAGCGGCATGGGCACCTCGGGGTCGTAGCCGGCCGGAACGTGAACCGAGACGGGGCCGCGCCCCGCGTCCACGTCGATGTCGCCGGCGCGGGTGTTCGGGGCCAGGCCAAGCGCAAGCGCTGCGAGCAATATGAGTCGGTAGCGGGACAGCGCGTGGTGATTCTTGGGGGATCGTCGCATGAGACAATCCTACCGATTCCACGCCTCAGCGGGCCGCTCCGCGGCGAATCTTGCCGGCAGATTGGCTACTGGAACATGACGCTCAGGCCGTCACTGACGTTGAAGCCGTTACCACCGGGTCCGCCACCGTCCCTGTACCAGAGCTGAAAGTTCCAATCGGACCCGGCCACGATCGTGCCGACCACGGGCGCCGTCGACAGATCGATCGTGCGGGCAGCTGTGCCAAAGATGTTTGCGCGCTTGAGCGGCCACAGGCGTTGCGTAGCGCCGCCGACGCACCGAAAGCCATCTCCGAATGGAGCCTGAATCGCGTTGGGCCCGAAGAAATACAGCCCGAACACGGACGGCGGAAGGCCTTCCGTGATCACGGTGAAATCGTTGTCGGCCACGACGGTACTACCGAGGCCAGCCATGCGCGCACCGGCGCCAGCAGAGTTAGGGGCACCGATGCAGTAGGGCGTGCCGATTCCCGGGCGAGCGTGGGCGAACAGATAGTCGACAACGGCCGGCGAGAAGTTGCTCGTAAGGGTGGGGACGTGCCCGGCCCCGACCATGGTCCAGAGCTCTGCGGATCCGTCCCCGGTACATGCGGTGGCGTATCGGCTCACGGTCGTCTCCGCGCCGGCGATGGAGGCCACGAGGTCGAGCGGCGGCGCCGAGTTGTCCGGAATCAGGGAGCAACCGGCGAAGTTAGCCCATTGCTCGGCCGTGGCCACGGCTCCCGGTTGATTGGCACCTCCGAAGAAGCCGCCGCCATAGAGGATGACCGTATCCGCGGTGCCGTGGATCTGGAGTACGTGCACCCCCGATGCCGGGGCACAGTCAGTCGGGTCGTCCCAGGTCGCGCCCGCCAGGCTAGCGATGGCGGTAATGAGATCAGGATGGTCGCACGACAGGCGGTAGGACATGAAGCCACCGTTCGAGTGGCCGACCAGATAGACGCGCCGATCATCGACATTGAGCGCCTGCTTTACAGCCTCTAGCAGATCGCTGAGATAGGTGGAATCGTCGAGGCCGGCCCCGAAGAAGTCGCAGCAAGAATCGGTCGCATTCCAGAAGCGGTTACCCGACGTGTCGAAGGTCCCGTTGGGGTACAGGTAGAGAAAGCCCTGCGCGTCGGCAAGCGGCGTCAGCTGCATGTACGACTCCTCCATCGGCCCGTTCTCCGTGTAGCCATGCAGGAGCATGAGGAGCGGCATGGGGATGGCCGGATTGTATCCCGCGGGAACGTGGACGGAGACCGGGCCGCGGCCTGCATCGACAGTGACGCTACCCGCCTGGGTAACGTGGCACAGCATCAGCGCCACGGCGCTCGACAGGCAGAGTCGGCTCAAGGACAGGCCCCGGTGATTCTCGTTGGATCGCTTCATTGGTTTGATCTTATCCCGATTGGACGAATCCGGGGCGGCCGAAGGCGAGGCCGCCCGGGTGGTCTCTCGAGAGCCAGGGCGAGGGAATCCGTGGATGCAGGCCCTGGAATCCGTGCTGGAGGGGAGTCCAGCCGCCTTGACTACCCCGCTCGGGGGCCTCGACGAGGGGTGGTATGCTGTCCGAGGCTCTTCCTGTCCTCGAGACCCCCCAGCCTCCCGAGAGTTGTCTGCATGATTTCACGCAATGCGATCGTCGCCCTGGTTCTCTTCGCCTCGCTGTCCAGTCGCGCGGATGCCCAGGGATCATTCAAGCACTGGGAGACACCGCACGTGCACCCGCTCGAGCTGAGCGCCGACGGCGCAATGCTGCTGGCCGTCAGCACACCCGACAACCGACTGGAGCTATTCGATGTCTCCGGCCGGATGCCCGTGGGCCTGGGCGCGATTCCGGTCGGGCTGGCGCCGGTCTCCGTGCGGCTGCGGACACCGACCGAGGCCTGGGTCGTGAATCAGGTGTCGGATAGCGTGAGCATCGTCGACCTGTCAGCCGGCAACGTCGTCCTGACCCTGACAACGGAGGACGAACCGACCGACGTGGTCTTCGCAGGCAGCCCGGAACGCGCATTCGTCACGTGCTCCCAGGTCAATCGAGTCCTGGTCTTCGATCCGATGGATCTGTCGCAAGCACCGATCGCCGTCGATATCGATGCGGAGGATCCGCGCGGGATGGCCGTCAGTCCCGACGGTTCGGAGGTCTACGTCGCCATTCTCGAGTCCGGAAACGGTTCGACGATCCTGGGAGGCGGCAATGTCGGCCTTGGTTTTCCGCCCAACGTGGTCAACGACGTTGCGGGGCCCTACGGAGGAGTGAATCCTCCGCCGAACGACGGAGCTTCATTCGTGCCGCCCATCAACGGGGCCAACCCGGCGGCTCCGGCGGTCGGCCTGATCGTCAAGAAGGACGCGGTCGGTTTCTGGATGGACGACAACGGAGGAGACTGGACGGCTCTGGTCAGTGGAGCGAACGCGGCCGCGTCGGGTCGGCCGATCGGCTGGGACCTGCCCGACCACGACATCGCGATCATCGATGCGGCCACTCTCAGCGTGAGCTACGCGAACCAGCTCATGAATATCGGCATGGCCATCAGCGTGAATCCGAGCAGCGGCGACGTCGCGCTGGTCGGTACAGATGCGACCAACGAGATACGCTTCGAACCCAACCTGACCGGCACTTTCGTCCGGGTCAACCTGGCACTCGTGGATCCATCCGCGATGGGGGGCCCGTCCACCATTGATATCGTAGATCTCAACCCGCACCTCGACTACTTGACGGGGACCGTGGTCCAGGGTCTGCGTGACCTCTCGATCGGGGACCCGCGCGGCATCGTGTGGAATGGAGCGGGTACACGGGCCTACGTGACGGGCATGGGCTCGAACAACGTGATCATCCTTGATCCGGCCGGCGCGCGAACTGGTTCGAGTCCGACGATCGAGGTCGGTGAGGGTCCAACCGGGATCGTGTTCGATGTTGCGCGCGATCGGCTCTACGTCCTGAACAAGTTCGAGGCCTCGATCTCCACCATCTCCACGATCACCGAGACGGAGCTGGGCAAGGTGCCCTTCTTCGACCCCTCGCCGGATGCGATCAAGGTCGGTCGCAAGCACCTCTACGACACCCACAAGAACTCTGGCCTGGGACAGATCGCCTGCGCTTCCTGCCACGTCGATGCGCGCATGGACCGCCTGGCCTGGGACCTGGGAAACCCGGCCGGCGCGATGAAGGGCATGAATCAGAACTGTCCCGACGGTGGCTGTCAGGCGTGGCACCCCATGAAGGGACCGATGACGACCCAGAGCCTGCAGGACATCATCGGCCGCGAGCCGCTCCACTGGCGCGGTGACAAGGACGGTATCGAGGAGTTCAACGGCGCGTTCACCGGACTACAGGGTGACGACACCATGCTCACCTCCCAGGAGATGCAGGAGTTCGAGGACTTCCTGGCGACCGTGGCCTACCCGCCGAACCCCTTCCGGAACTTCGACAACAGCTTGCCCGACAACCTGCCCCTGGACGGCCACTTCACGACCGGTCGCTTCGCGGCAGCTGGCCAGCCCCTGCCCAACGGCGACGCGACCCGCGGCCTGGATCTGTACCGACCGCCGAACGGTCTGGACGGCGGCGTCGCCTGTGCGACCTGCCACACGATGCCCACCGGAATGGGCACGGACAACATGCTCGTCGGAGTCAGCTTCGTGCCGATTCCGCCCGGTCCGAACGGGGAGCGTCACCACGCCCTCGTTTCGGTCGACGGCTCGACCAACGTGACGATGAAGGTCCCGCAGCTGCGCAACCAGTACGAGAAGACCGGATTCAACGTGACCCAGGCCAGCAACCGCTCGGGCTTTGGGTTCCTGCACGACGGCAGCGTCGACTCGATCGAACAGTTCATCTCCGAGCCCGTATTCTCCGTCGCGAACGACCAGGAGGTGGCCGATCTGGTCGCCTTCATGCTGGCCTTCTCGGGATCGGACCTACCCCAGGGCTCCGGCCTGCTCGAGCCGCCCGGATCCCCGGGCCTCGACACCCATGCTGCGGTAGGCGTGCAGACGACCCTGGTCGACCTGGGCAGTGCTCCCGCCCAGCAGATCTCCCTTCTGACCGACATGATCGCCCTGGCCGAGACCCAGGCCGTCGGATTGGTGGTCAAGGGAGTGCAGGGCGGGCTGCAGCGCGGCTACGCCTACCAGGGTAGCGGTAGCTTTCAGTCAGACCGCGCGGCCGAATCCTTGACGAGCGCCCAGCTACAAGGCGCAGCCGCTGCGGGGAGCGAGCTGACCTGGACCATCGTTCCTCATGGTTCCCAGACGCGCATCGGTATCGACCGGGACGAGGACGGCATCTTCGATCGGGACGAGCTCGATGCGGCCACGGTCCACGTCCAGTCCATCAGCTTCTTGAGTCTCGGCGGAGTGGGCATTCCAGCACTGGGCCTCTTTGGGTTCGTCCGTATCACCGATGCGACCGGTGCGCCAGTCCAGGGCGCGGGTGTCGCGGTCACCTGGTCGGATGCATTCGTCGGAAGCGCGCATCGCCGCACGAATCGCCACGGCCTCGCGGCTTTCCGGGCACCCTACGTGGGCAGCTTCGCCGGCTGCTGGACCCTGGAGGTCACGAATGTGACCGGTGCCGGCCTCACATACGACGCGGGTGCAAACGTGGAGACCAGCGATTCGTTCGGAGCTTCATGCCCGTGATTTCGAGTCGGGAGCCGTGGAAACGGAGCGCCTCTTCGATGGCGCTTACCAGTTCCTACGGCTCCCGACGAATGTTCAGAGCGTGATGATGATCACGCCGTCCGAGATGACAACACAGCCTGTATCGATGACGGCATAGGTCAGTGTCCCCAACCGGGGCACAGCATGTTCTCAACACTCAGGCCGAGCGCCGGGCCAGGAGGATTGCATCCATCAGGGACAAACTCGGCTGTCCAGGCGGCCTTCGCCAGGAGTTCCATCCCGCTTCGCTGGACCTGATCAAGGCCCACACTCGGCTGACCCTGGGAATCGAAGTGACCGGCGGTTGGTGAAGAAGCCACACGCCGATGATAGCCGACCGGTGAGCAGGACGTGGGCACGCGACGACCCGCGGAGCCGGGTGATGGGGTGCCCCGGCCTCGGGGCTTGCGGTCAGCCTCGCTTGCACTAGGCTGGAATGCCTTCCATTGGATTAGCCACTCGCTGTTTCTGACCATCAACCCACGGAGGAACCATGAAGATTGCAGTCACTGTGCGTCGTTCCTCCGATCGTTCCTGATCCCGGCTGGGTCTTGACCAGCCGTCCCGGGGTGCTCGCGGCCCCAGGAGTGTGACGGAGGATCGGAGTCCTGACTTCGACCGCCGCGGTACGCGGCCCATTCAGGGGTCTGTACCGATGCTGGTCTCTTGAATCGAGAAGCCATCAGGCCACTCGACGTTCGAGGAACTCTTCAGGCAACCGAGCCATTTCTGGCTACGGATATACGGGAACAGTCGATTGAATCGCAAACAGAAGCAAGTACAGCGACACGAGAAACAGATCAAACACCACAAGACGCTCGCGGAGCGCAAACAACTCAAGCAGCTCTCTCGGGAGCGGCGATCAGAGGCCCACTCGAAGAGCCGCAGTCGTCGAGCCGCCGAGGCCGATGGTGAACCGGAAGGTGAGCCCTTCGAGAAGATGAAGTCACATCGCGGGCGGGTGCGCTCGGGCCGCGAGGTGCGTGAGACCCTGGACCAGGTCATGTCCCGGTCCCGCGGAGAGCTCGATGCCCTCGTGCTCTCCGTCCATCGCGGGCGACTGGATCTGCTCATCGGGGAGCGGCGCGAATCCGTGCCGGTTCCAGCGTCGATGTCCGATGACGCACGCGGCCGCTTCGCGGTCGGGGATCATGTGACCTTGGCGCGATCCGAGGACGATGCATTGCGAGTGCGCACCGTGGAGCCGCGGCGCAGTGAGATCGCGCGCTCGGATCCCCACGACCCGCGGCGCAAGCGCGTCTTGGCGGCGAATATCGATAGCGCCGTGGTGGTGTGCTCGGCTCGTTCGCCCGCATTCCGTCCAGGGCTGATCGATCGCTTCTTGATCGTGCTTCGCCAGGGTGGTGTGAAACCGGTGATCTGCGTCAACAAGGTGGACCTGCTCGTGGACGATGGCGAGCGGGAGGCGGTACAGGAGCGGCTCGAGATCTATCGCTCGAGCGCACAGGTGCTCGTGACCTCGACCGAGACCGGTACGGGTCTGGCGCAGTTGCAGCAGGCCATAGCGGGCCAGACCGTCGTATTCGTGGGCCAGAGTGGAGTAGGCAAATCGTCCCTTTTGAATGCGCTTCGCCCGGGCTCTGCCTCGACGGGGGATGTGCGATCAGGCGACGGAAAGGGCCGGCACACGACCACTGGCTCGACGCTCCATGAACTGGATCAGGGCACGCGGGTGATCGACACGCCGGGTATTCGATCCTTCGGTCTGTGGCAGACTGGCAAGCACGAGCTGGCGGCCGAATTCGCGGAGTTCGAACCCTACGCGGACGGATGCCGATTCCGAGATTGCCTGCATGTTGTCGAACCGGACTGCGCAGTGCGTGCGGCTGCGGAGAGCGGCCAGATCGAGCGTCTGCGGTACGATGCGTACCTGCGGATCCTCGAGTCACTCGATTGAGCGAATGGAGCCGCAGTAATGACCTTGCTGCGGCTCCGCTACTCAGTCCGCCGATTCCGCCCTGGCTTCCAGCCCGGCCAGTTGCCGCTCGGTGGAGGCGAGCAGGCTGGGACCGCCCTCGGCGAAGGCGAATTCGCGCGCGCGCTCAACCGAGGCGATGGCATCGTCGAAGTTGCCAATATGGGCGTAGAGGTCGCTTAGCGTGATGAGCGCGGCAACCTCCGGCGGATCTCGGCGGTCGATGAACGCGACCAGAACGTCGATGGCCGCCTGCGGATTGCGTCGCTCCGGGTCCGGATGCTTGGCGTGTCGCACGACGAGGAACTTGACGAGGTCCGCATCGTCGGGATTGGCGAGCATACCCTGCTGCAAGAGCTCGTCGGCGCGCTCATTGTCGCCCTGGGCCTCGTAGACCTCGGCCAGAGCGACGCGCGTGCTGGTCGCCCGCGGACTCGTCGTCAGGTATCCCTCCAATATCGCGGGTACCTGTTCGGGACGGCCCACTGCCTTGTAGGAATCCACGATACGTTGCGCACCCTGTGGGTAGTTGGGGTCAACGTCGAGGACCGCCTCGAACTGAACGATCGCCTCCTCATTGCGATTCAGGCGTCGCAAGGCGGAACCATAGAGGTAGCGGGCGCGTGTGTAGCCCGGATAGGCCTCAACGACTGGCTCGAGAAGCTCGCGCGTCTCTTCGTGACGCGACTGGACCATGCGCACCAGGGCGAGCTCGAAGACGGTCTGTGGTGTATCGGGGCGCAACTCGAGGCAACGCCCCAGGGCGATGGCTGCCTCGTCCAGGCTCTTGGCTCTGCGGTATGCAGTTCCCAGGGCCTTCCACGCCGGGTAGAAGTCAGGATACTCCTGCACGAGCTCGTTCAGCTCGGCGATGCGCTGAGCCTCAGGCTTCGAATCGTGGTTGGCAACCGCGACCCGGTGCAGAACCGGCATCATGATCTGAGGCCGTTGAGTTTTCGCTGAACCGTCGGTCCCCCCGGATCCTGCCTCGAGGTAGCCCAGCGCCTGCAATTGTTCCAGCTCCGCCATCGTCGGTTGCACGGTCGGAGTAGGAGCGACGGTCAGGACATCGCCGAAGGCTCCCATCAACAATCCGTGAAGCTGCGCGGTCACGTCCGGCTCGCTGGTCGCGAGATTCTTCAGCTCGCCAGGATCCTCGATGCGTTGATAGAGCTCGGGTACGGAGCTGTGTATGTACTTGTAGTCGCCAAGGCATACTCCGGTCAGGGGCTCCCACCCGAATTCCAGTGCACCCGCCATGGTCTGGAAGAAACGCGGCTGCTGCTCGGGAGCGGGCGCCAGCGTGTCCTGGGCGTCGGTGGCCTGTCCGAATTCCAGGCCAAGCAGGGACAGTAGCATCGGCGCAACGTCGACCTGGGACGTCGGCAGGGTGCAATGGGTTCCGTCGCCAAGCCGGTCGCCAGCGCGCAGGATCATGGGAACGCGCAGCGTCGTATCGTAGACCAGGTAGGGGTGCGTGATCTCGGCGTGCTGCCCGAGCCCTTCGCCATGGTCGCCCACCACTGCGACGAGTGTCCTGGAATCAAGATCGGCCGCCGCGAGCCCGTCGAGAAGATCTCCCAGCGCCGAGTCGACAAAGGCAATTTCGCCGTCGTAGGGATTGTCTTCGTACTCTTCGGCGAACGGAGTCGGTGGTGAATAGACGTGGTGCGGATCGAAATAGTGCACCCACAGGAAGAATCGCTCGCCCTTGACCTGATCCATCCAGGCCAGTGCGCGCGCGGTCGTGCGGTTTGCGGTTCGTTCAGGAAAATGCTGCGCGGCCGCCGTCGTGCCGCCCGACAGGTCATCGTCGTAGTGCTCGAATCCCTGGGCGAGTCCCGCTTGAGCGTTCAGCACGAAGGCCGAGACAACTGCGCCAGTGCGAAACCCCTCCTCTGATAGGCGCTCGGCCAGGGTATGGTGCCGCTCATTCAGTCGAAACAGTCCGTTGGCATGTGCTCCGTGTCGGGTCGGATACAGGCCGGTCAGGATGGACGCGTGTGACGGCAGCGTCTCGGGGGCGACCGCCATCACATCCGAGAAGACGAGGCCCTCTTTTGCGAGCCGATCGAGCGTGGGAGTCTCGATGTCGTCGTTTCCGTAGCAGCCAATGCGGTCCGCGCGCGTGGTGTCGAGGGTCACGAGCAAGAGATTGCAGTCGCTCAGATCCCCGGCCGATGCTGGAACGTGGGAGACGGTCGGCAGGTCGGGCGTGATGCGCAGGATCGACCGCTCCGGAGGGACGAAGGGCCCGGGGAGGTTGGGATCGACGGTGCTACTGGGGCCGGCGATGTCGTCGGCCGGAACTGGATCGCCAGAATGCTGGCCCAGGCGCCACGCCCAGTAACCCGTAATCATGGCCAGGGCCAGCATTCCACCGGCCGTAAAGCGCTTCTGAGTTGCGTTCATCATCACCTGCCTATCGTAACGTACCGGGTATCCGGGATGGTGGTCGACTCGTCCTCCCCAGATGCCTTCCGGGGATTCCCAGGAACCTGGCCGAGCTCGGGCGGTTTCTATCGCTCGAGTCGGGCACTTCGCCCCAACTGTCAGGCGTGGGCCCGACTGCTTCAGGATTCAGACCAGGAAAGATCATGATCTACCGTTTCAGTGCCGCGATCGCGCTCACCGCGGCGTCCCTCTTCCTCGCATCGCCCGTCTCAGCCCAGAGGACGGATTCCCACGATCGGAGGGGTGTCCAGGCCCCTGCGGAGGATGGACAGCACGATGCCCTGGCCCTGGACGAGCGGGGGAATCGTGGCCGTAAGGGTTGCGACAAGAATGGCCGTGACGGGGCCCGAAAAGAGCGCGCCCAGCGACGCAAGCGAGCCCAGGAGATGCGGGCGAAAAAGAGGGCCAAGATGCGCGCCAAGCGGAAGGACGCGAGAAAGAAGCGGACCGAGCGCATGCGTGCCCGGCGAGATCGGGCCAGACAGGGAAACGACTCCGCCCGCGATCGCCAGCGAGACGGTCGAGGCCAGGGGAATCGACGGAAGCGTGGGGGCAATCAGCGCGGCCAAGGGCGGCGCTAGCTCGAGGGGGAAGTAGCCACACTGCGAACCTCATCGGACCCGGGGCCGGGTCCGGTGAGGTCGACAGTGGCTGAACAGCTGACGGATTGAAGCGGCTCCCGGTCTGCCCCAGCGCTAAGCTGGGCGGCACTGGTAGACGATGCAGAAGCGGCCCGAGAATGAGCGTTGCGCGCAGATCGATCTGGACCCTGACGGCATGGGGTGGAAGCGGGCCCTAGCTTTCGCCCATGGGGACGGACGCCGATGTCTCGAATTGTTGCGCGGAGGGCTGCTTTGCGCCCTCGCTCTGGCGAGCTGTCAGAGCTACACCAGGCGCCCCCTTGCCTCATCGTCCCATCATGAGGCGTGGCATGCTCGCAACCTGGAAGACGACTCCATGAGCGAGTTCCTCGACCGGCTGGCGCTCGAGGCGGGTGATACGGCGGATGGGCTGAACCTGGACGACGGGCTGAGCCTCCACGAAGGTCGGCTGGTCGCCCTCGAATTCAACCCGGCGCTGAGGCTCGCGCGCATGCGCATCGGCCTGGCGGTGGCGGGGGTCGAAAACGCCGGCCTCTGGCAGGATCCCAGTTTCTCGTTCAACGCTGCGCGCCGGACCGATAGCACACCCGATCCGTGGCTCATCACCCCGGGACTGGCCTTCTCGATCCCCCTATCGGGCCGCCGCGCTGCCGAGCGTGATCGTGCGAGCGCGGGCCAGCGCGCGGCCGAGGGAGCGGTGCTCGAGGCCGAATGGGCCCTCTGGCACGAAGTCGAACAGGCCTGGATCATCTGGTCCGGTGCACAGCTGCGAGTGGCGGAAACCGAGCGACTCATCGAGGCGCTACAGGGCCTGGTTCGCTCAGCGCCGCAGCTGGCGCAGAGCGGCGAGATGACGACCAGCGAGGCGGCGCTATTCTCCCTGGAGCAGGCTCGGCACAGAAACCAGCTCGGACGACTGCGAGGTGAGATGGCGGCCGCGGAACTGGCCCTTCGGGCGCTCATGGGTCTCGCCCCCGAAGCTCCGATCGACCTTTCGCCGTCCTTCTTGCCCGACGCGTCGATTCCAGAACCAGCTGCAGCTAACCAGGGGCCCGGGCTGATCGAGCGCTTCAACCCGCGCCTCGAGCGCCGGCGCCGCGAGTACGATGCGTCCGAAGAGAAGCTTCGGCACGAGGTCGCGAAGCAGTACCCGATCCTGTCGATCGGACCCTACTCCGAATTCGACGAGGGCAAATCGCGGGTCGGCCTGCTTGGAGGCTTGCCGCTCCCGTTTCTCAATGCCAATCGTCGGGCGATCGCAGAGGCACGGGTCGAGCGCGAGATCGCGCGCGCTGTCGTCGAGACCGAATACGAGACCCTGGTCGGAACATGGTCCATCGTGAGAATCCGGCTCGACGCACTGCGGGCTCAGCGCGCCGACATGGAGCAGGTTCTCGTACCGCTGGTCGACCGCCAGCTCGAGGATACCGGCGCCCTGCTTCGTCTGGGCGAAGGCACCGGCCTCGGGTTGCTCGAGAGTCTCTCGCGCGCCCACCAACTCAAGCTCGACCTCATCGAAACGCGTGTCTCCGAAGCCCTGGCTCGCTCGGAATTCGCTCACCTCTTGGGTCCCACGACCGGCGCATGGCCGTTCGGCGAGGAAGAACTGAATTCATGATGCCCAGGCCAATCACCATTCTCCTGTCCCTGGCGCCCGCGGCCTGCACGCCATCACCGGAGGTCGACCCTGGCCCGGAATCAGCCTCCTCTGAGCCGGCCGAGGCGACAGCACCCACGAATCGCGTCGAGATTCCCGCCAGCGTTCGAAGCAACCTGGGGATCACCTTTGCCGAGGTGGAGCTGCGCTCCGTGGCCCAGACGATCCGCGTCCCCGGGGCCTTTGAGCTCGAGCCACGCGCGCGGCGCGAGTACCGCATGGCCCTGCCAGGGCGCGTTCAGCTGGTGGTCGATGAGTACGAGCAGGTCGAGGCCGGCCGTGTGCTCTTTCGCTTCCAGTCGCCGGCATGGCCCGAACTCCTGCACGAGATCATCATCGGTGAGCAGTCGATCGACACGGCCCGGTCCGAGATCGACGTCGGCCAGGCCAAGATCGCGGAAGCCGATCGAAACCTGGAACTGACGCGCCAGCGCATCGCGGTACTCACAGGTGCCGATTTCAAGAACGCGGACCTCGAGCTCCAGGCGGCGGAGCTCGAAGCGAGTCTGCCGCGCTTGAAAGCCGAGCTCGAGCTCGCGAGGACGCGTCTCTCCAACGCCCGCCGCACGCGTGAGCACGCGCTCGAGCGCGCGGCCACGGCCGCCGGCATCCCGCAGGAAGAGCTCACGGCCGAAGTACAGATCGACGGCGCCGGCGTGCCCGCATACACGACGATCGATTGGATCGACGTGCGCGCAGTGCAAGCGGGTGTGGTCGAGTCACTCGCGGTCACCGACGGAGCCTACGTCGAAGCTCCGAACGCCGTGCTCTCCCTGATCGATCCGAATCAGGTCCGATTTCGCGCGCTGGCACTCCAGGCAGACCTCCAGAAGCTCGCGCAAGCCAGCGATGCGCGCATCGTGCCGCCGGCTTCGCCGAGCACTCCCATCGACGCGGGCATCGCGGCGACCATGGCAATCGGGCTGGATGCGAATCCCGAGGATCGCACCGTATCCCTTCTCGCAACTCCCATGGACGCGGATGGGGGCGGGGTGCGACCCGCATGGATGCGACCCGGTGTTTCAGCATTCCTGGAAGTCGTGATCAAATCGACGGACGCTCCGGCTCTGGCCGTCCCGCGGTCGGCAGTCGTGCGCGACGGCCTGATCCACGTGCTCTTCCGGCGGGATCCCGCTGATCCGAACAAGGCCATCCGGCTCGAGGCGGACCTGGGCATCAGCGACGGGCGCTGGGTCGTGCTGAACAGCGGCGTCATGCGCGGCGATGAGGTTGTCCTCGAAGGCGTGTACGAGTTGAAACTTGCGACCCAGCAGAGTGGTGCTTCCTCCGAGGGTGGCCACTTCCACGCCGATGGCAGCCATCACGGCGATCACTAGGGGCCTCCCAAGGTGCTGAAGAACCTCATCAGGTTTTCGATCGACCATGCGTCGATCGTGCTGGTACTGGCCGGAATCGTGCTCGGGTTGGCGGTCTACCGCTTGCCACATACGCCCGTCGACGTGTTCCCGGAACTGAGCGCACCGACGGTCGTGGTCATGACCGAGGCGCCGGGCCTGGCGGCGGACGAGGTCGAGCAATACGTGACCTTCCCGGTCGAGGTCGCGATGAACGGGATTCCGGGCGTACGACGAGTACGTACTTCCAGCGCCATCGGCCTCTCGATCGCCTACGTCGACTTTCGCTGGGGCGCGGATATCTATCGGGCGCGCCAGCTCGTGTCGGAGCGCCTGGATACGGCGCGCGAGGAGCTGCCGCGGGGTGCCCATGCCGAGATGACGCCGATCACATCGATCACCGGCGAGATCATGTTGCTCGCGGTGTCGTCCCCCGATGGGCTCGAGGAGCGGCGCAGCGCACTCGAGCTGCGCGCCTACGCGGAATTCGACCTGCGCAGCAAGTTGCTCGCGATCCCCGGCATGGCCCAGGTCACGGTCATCGGAGGCGAACTGCCCGAGTACCAGGTGCTCGTCGAGCAGGACCGGCTGCGCTTGTACGACCTGACCATGCGCGATGTGGCGCGCGCGGTGGAGGCTGCGCACAGCACATTGAGTGCAGGCTACTTGCCCGATGTCGACAGCATGGAGCTGCCCGTTCGACAGAGCGGCCGGGTGCGCTCGGTGGAGGACATCGCCGGGACCATGATCAAGTTCCACGAGGGATCTCCGGTCACCATCGGGCAGGTGGCCGAGGTGCGCATTGGCCCTGCACCGCAGCGTGGCACCGGATCCGACGGCGGTCATTCCGCCGTCGTCATGACCCTGCAGAAGGCGCCCGGGACCAATACGCTCGTGATCACGGACCAGGTGGACGAGCTGCTCGACAAGCTGGAACCGTCCATGCCGGATGGCGTACACGTCAACCGGCAGATCTTCCGGCAGGCGGACTTCATCGACCTGGCCGTCAGCAATGTGGTCAATGCACTGCGTGACGCGGCCATCATCGTGTCGATCATCCTGGCCCTCTTCCTGCTCAGCGCGCGCACGACGATCGTCACCCTGACCGCCCTGCCCCTCTCCCTGGCGGCGGGCCTGCTGGCCCTGGACGCGCTGGGTGAGACGATCAATGTGATGACTCTCGGCGGGCTCGCCATCGCGGTCGGAAGCCTGGTCGACGATGCGATCATCGATGTCGAGAACGTCTTCCGACGCCTGAAACAGAACGCCAACGCACCCGTCGGCGAACAGCGTTCGAAGCGCGACGTCATCTTCTCTGCCAGCAATGAGATCCGCCCGGCGATGGTCTTTGCAACTGTCATCATCGGCCTGGTCTTCGTCCCGGTCATGTTTCTGGAGGGCATCGAGGGCCGCTTCTTCCGCCCGCTCGGTATCGCATTCGTCGTGTCCCTGCTGGCCTCCCTGCTGGTCGCCCTGACCGTGACCCCGGCCCTGTGCCGCTTGCTTCTCAACGCGCAGCCCGGTCCACGTGAATCGCGCGACGCCTTTCTCGTGCGTGGGATCAAGCGCGTCTACGAGCCGATCGTTCGCTTCGCACTGCGCTGGCGCAAACTCGTGCTGCTCACGGCGGCGCTGGCCACATCTCTCTGCCTGTGGCTGGGAGCGACCTTCGGGTCCTCTTTCCTGCCGGAGTTCAATGAGGGCACCTTCACGGTCGGCCTGTTCGCGCCACCCGGTACATCGCTGCCGGCCAGCGACCGCATGGCCTCGGCCATCGAGGCGCGACTTCTGGAGCTCGACGGAGTGCGCAGTGTCACCCGCCGCACCGGTCGCGCCGAACGCGATGAACACGCCGAACCGGTCAACAACTCGGAGATCGACGTCACCCTGGAGGCCGGTGCAAACAAGGTGGATGTGCGTGCCGAGATCACCCGTATCCTCGATCAAGTCCCGGGCATCACCGCGAACATCGGCCAGCCGATCGAGCACCGTCTCAGTCACATCCTCTCGGGAACGCCTGCGGCCATCGCGATCAGTATCTACGGTCAAGACCTCGGGCGATTGCGCGCGATAGCGGCGGATATCGAGGTGGCCCTCGACGGCTTGCCGGGCGCACGGGACGTGACAGCCAACCGGGAGGTCATGACCCAGTCCCTCCCGATCGAGTATCGCCCCCAGAGCCTGGCGGCCTATGGCCTGACCCCGCTCTCCGCCGCGCGCCAGGTGCGCGACGCCCTGTTCGGCATCACCGTGGCCGAGGTGAACGAGGGTGTGCGCCGCTTCGCGCTCACCGTCCGCATGCAGCCCGATGAACGGGACGATGTCGATGACCTGAAGCGCCTCGTGCTGCGCGGCGAAGGCGGCGCGCTCGCGCGCCTGGAGGAGGTCGCCGACATCGGCCCGGAGATGGCCTCGGCTCTGATCGCGCGCGAGAATTCACAGCGCAAGGCCGTCGTCTCCCTGAACGTCAACCAGGGCGCCAATCTGGGACACCTCGTCGCCGAGGTCCGCACACGAGTCGACCCGATCGTCGAGCGGCACGGCTACACGGTCGAGTACGGCGGCCAGTTCGAGGCCCAACGGTCCGCCAGCCGCACGCTCATGCTCTTCAGCGCAGTCGTCTTGCTGGGCGTGCTCCTGATCCTCGACCTGGCGATCGGTTCCGTGCGCATCGCGTTGCTGGTCCTCGTCAACCTCCCACTGGCATTGATCGGTGGCGTGCTCGCGATCTTCATGAGTGAGTCGCCGGATCTCGTGAGCAATGTCATGGCCCTCTTCGGACGCGGTGACTACACGGCCCCGGTACTCTCCATCGCGAGCCTGGTCGGCTTCATCACGCTCTTCGGTATCGCCGTGCGCAACGGCATCCTGCTCGTGAACCACTATCGCTACCTGCTCGAGTTTGAGGGATGTACGCTGCACGAGGCAATCGTGCGCGGCTCCATGGAGCGCCTGGTTCCGATCCTGATGACCGCGCTCACGGCGGCCCTGGCCCTGGTTCCGATCGTCATCGAGGGAGATCAGCCGGGAAACGAGATCCTCAGCCCGCTCTCGGTCGTTATCCTCGGCGGCCTGCTGACCTCGACATTCCTGAACCTCGTTCTTGTTCCGGCCGGCTACGCGGCCATCCACCCGGACCGCCTCCCGCCCTCCGACCCCTCGTCACGCACCCTCGAATCAACCTGAAACATGAAGCACCTATCCATCCTCGCCGCCGGAATGGGACTGATCCTCTTCGCAACCGGTGGTTGTGGTCACCACGGCTCGGGGCACGGTGAGCACGCTGATCACGACGACCATGGGGGGCACGACGACGGGGAGGAATCCGGCGACCACTCGGACGCCGGAGAAGGTGAATCCCATGACGACGGCGAAGAAGGGGGTCACGGGCACGCCGAGGAAGCCCTCGGAACATTCAAGATCGGCGGCCTCGACGTGGAGTGCGCACAGGGGCACGGTGCTGTTGCGGCGGGCAAGGAAGGCCACCTGGTCGTGAAGCTGCCCTACTCTGACGACGGGTCCACGATCGTCCGCGCCTGGATCGGCAGCGAGGACCGCAGCCTCTCACTGGTCGGCAAGGGTACGTACGCTGCGTCCCACGACGACTACGACATCCACGCATCCGCGCCGAGTCCGCTTCCCGCTGCACCCATGTGGTGGATCGAGATCGAGAAGCCGGACGGAACCAAGCTGGTTGGCTCCGCGAAGCCGATTCTCTAGTAGCGCGCGCACGTACACCTCTCCGTAGGCAAGAATGAAGCAATCCACCACACGAGTCCTGCCCTGCCTTGTCCTGGCTACGGGTGCCGCGCTCATCAGCGGCTGCGCTTCCACCCACACGGATCATCTCGCGACGGACAGTCCCCGCGCGCAGGTCTTCGAGGGCATGGGTGCGCACCAGCGCACGATGACAACGACCTCGCCGGAGGCGCAGGAGTATTTCGGCCAGGGCGTGGCCTGGATGTACGCCTTCAACCACGACGAGGCCATCCGCTCATTCGCACGCGCGGCCGAGCTCGATCCCAAGGCCGCGATGCCGTGGTGGGCCATCTCGCTTTGCGAGGGACCGAACTACAACGACGCCGAGATGACCGATGAGCGCTCGGCGGCGGCCTGGGGTGCGCTCCAGGAGGCGCGCGCTCGCATCGACAACACGACGCCCCTCGAGCGGGCCTTGATCGAGGCCCTTTCCGCACGCTACGCCAAGCCCTGGCCCGAGGATCGCACGGACCTCGAGCAGGCCTATGCCAATGCGATGGCCAAGGTCTGGGCCGACCATCCGGACGATTCCGACGTGGGTGTCCTGTACGCCGAGGCCATGATGGTGCAGCGGCCGTGGATGCTCTATTCGGTCACCGGAGAGCCGGAGGGGGACACGCTTCACATCGTGGCGACCCTCGAGCGCGTGATGGAATTGGACCCGGGCAACCCGGGCGCCGCCCACCTTTATATACACGCGGTCGAGCCGAGCCTCGAACCCGGGCGCGCGACCGCGGCGGCGGACCGTCTGGTCGAACACATGCCGGGGGCCGGGCACCTGAACCACATGCCGTCGCACATCTACGTGCAGACCGGCGAGTGGGACAAGGCGGTCGAGCAGAACCTGCTGGCCATGCAGGCCGACGACCGTTACCTGGAGCTGTCGCCCGACCAGGGACTGCAGCACATGTACATGGTGCACAACGCGCACATGCTGGCCTACTCGGCCATGATGGTCGGGCGCGAGGCGGAGGCCATGGAGGCCGCGCGGGCCATGTGGGAAGACGTGCCGCCGGAAATGCTCGAGGCGGTGGCGTCATTCGTCGACCTCTGGATGACTTCTGTGTACGACGTCCAGAAGCGCTTCGGGCGCTGGGACGAGATCCTGGCCGAGCCGGGCCCGCCCGAATTCCTGCCCATCACGACCGCCGGCTGGCATGCACACCGGGCCATCGCCTTCGCGGCCAAGAAGGACTTCGAATGCGCCGGGCGCGAGCAGGCCGAGTTCCGACGCATCAAGGCGGAGCTGCCGGAGGACGCCGTCTTTTATGGCGATCCGGTCCTGCGCATCCTCGAGGTCAGCGACCTCTTCGTCGAGGCCGAGATCGCCCTGCAGAAGGAAGAGTGGGCGGCTGCGGCAAAGCTCCTGGAGAAGGCGGTCGAGATCGAGATCTCCCTGGCCTACGGCGAACCGCCCCAGTGGCTGCAACCCACGCGACACACCCTGGGCGCGGTCTACCTCAAGGCGGGACGCTTCGAGGACGCCGAGCGGGTGTACCGCGCGGACCTGGCGAAGTGGCGCGGGAACGGCTGGTCGCTCTACGGTCTGGGCCGCGCACTCGCGGGCCAGGGCAAGGACGCCGAGGCCCGGGAGTTCGAGCGCCTGCACCGTGCAGCCTGGTCGAAGGCGGACGAGCCGCTCACGACCAGCTGCAAGTGCCTGCCCAACGTTTAAACGGGGCGTCCAGGTCGGCGTCGAACCAGGCCGACCCTCAGGGCAGCCGCTTCCACAGGAACGAGTAGGCCAGGGCTGACATGAAGGCGGCCTGCTTGTTGTCCGCCGCGCCGCCGTGGCCGCCCTCGATATTCTCGTAGTAGAGCACGTCGTGGCCCTGCTCGAGCATGCGCGCCATCATCTTGCGCGCATGGCCCGGGTGAACGCGGTCGTCGCGCGTGGACGTCGTGAACAGCACCTGGGGGTACTGCGTGTCACCGTCGATATTGTGATAGGGCGAGTAGCGCTGCAGCCACTCGGCCTCGACCGGATCGTCGGGGTCGCCGTATTCGCCCATCCATGAGGCTCCTGCCAGTAGCAGGTGATAGCGCAGCATGTCGAGCAACGGCACCTGACAGACGACCGCCTGGAACAGATCCGGGTACATGGTCGTCATGTTGCCCATCAACAGGCCACCGTTGCTGCCGCCCTGGATGCCGAGGTGGCGAGCCGACGTGACCTTCTCTGCGATCAAGTCCTGGGCCACCGCCGCGAAGTCCTCATAGCACTTGTTGCGGTTCTCCTTCAGGGCCGCCTGGTGCCAGCCCGGTCCGAACTCGCCGCCGCCGCGGATGTTGGCCACCGCGTAGACTCCACCGCGCTCGAGCCAGCTCGCGCCGGTAGTGGCGCTGTAGCTGGGCGTCAGTGAGACCTCGAAGCCGCCGTAGCCGGTCAAGAGGGTCGGGTTCTGGCCATTACGCTCTGCGGACTTGCTCATGACGAGGAAGTAGGGCACCTGGGTGCCGTCCTTCGAGGTCGCCGTGCGCTGTTCGATACTCAGGTCGCCCTTGTCGAAGAACTCGGGCAGGGCCTTGAGCTTGGTCGCGGGTCCGGCGCCGATCGTGCCCTTCCACAGGCTGGTGGGGGTCAGGTAGTCGGTGATGATCAGCCAGTAGTCGTCGCTCTCGTGGTCGTCGACCGCGCTGACCTGGATCGTGCCGAGTTCCGGAAGCCCGGGCATGGGCCGCTGCTGCCAGCTTCCATCCCTGTGCGACAGGACGTAGATGCGGTTCTTGACGTTGTCGAGCACGTTGAGCAACAGGTGATTGCGAGTGCCGGTGTAGCTGGCGAGGGAGGTGCGCTCGGTAGGTTCGAACAACAGGTCGAACTCACGCTCTCCGTCCAGGAAGGGGTCCAGGTGGGTGGCCAGCAGGGACCCGGCCTTGTAGTCCTTTCCACCGACGCTCCAGTCTTCACGCAGCTCGATCAGGAGCCACTCGCGATGGGTACTGGCCATCGCGCTGTCCTGCTTCTCGATCTTGATCGCGTCGCCGCCGCGCAGGACGAACATCTCGTTGGTGTAGAACGTCATCGCGCGATAGGCGAAGTCGCGCTCGAAGCCCGGTGTCGGATCGCGGAAGGCCGCTACGGCCACGTCTTCGACCTCGCCCTCCGCAACGAGCTGCGCCGACGTCAGGGGCGTGCCGCGCTTCCACAGCTTCACGATGCGCGGGTAGCCCGATTCCGTCAGCGATCCTTCGCCGAAGTCCGTGCCCACATAGATCGTGTCGCGGTCATGCCACGACACGTCAGACTTGGCCTCGGGCAGGGTGAAGCCGTCGGAGACAAAGTCCATCGTCTGCAGGTCGAACTCACGAACGACCGTCGCGTCCGCACCTCCGCGGGACAGGGACAGCAGACAGCGCGTGCGATCGGGTAGCAGCCACGACGAGCCCTTCCAGACCCAGTTCTCGCCTTCCTTTGCTCCGAGCGCATCCAGGTCGAGCACCGTCTCCCAGGTCGGCTCGTCGCGCTTGTACTCCTCGAGGGTCGTACGCCGCCACAGTCCGCGCGGATTGTCGGAATCTTGCCACAGGTTGTAGTAGTACTCGGCGCGTTTGGTCACGTACGGAATGCGCGCCGTGGAGTCGAGGATCGACAGGATGCGCGCCTGCAGCTCGGCGAACTCGTCGCCCGCGGCCAGGGCCGCCTGGCTGTCCGCATTGCGGCTTCGAACCCAGTCGAGGGACTCGTCGCCGAGAACGTCCTCGAGCCACAGATAGGGGTCATCCTGCGCGCTGCTCGTGGGCGCATCGGTGGTTGCATTGTGCATGGTGGGGGCCTGGCAGGCGGCGAGTGCCGCGGCGACGATCGCCAGCAAACAGGGTTTCGTGCTGGGTTGCATTCTGGATTTCATGGGGGACTCCTGGGCAACAACCATAGCGAGCAAGGTTCTGGGGCTACAGAAGTGAATTGCTGGCCCGCCCTGCCTACCATCCCGCCATGCGAACGGTGATAGCGACAATGCGTACAGCCTGGCTGCTGCTAGCCCTTGCCCTGATCAGTGTGCCCGCGTCGGCACAGGAGACGCCCGATCCGCCGCCGGTCGCGGAGACGCCGCGCTTCGACAGCCCGCAAGCCGTCCAGCAGGCCTTCTTCAAAGCGATGGAGACCGGCGACGCGCGTCTCGCAACCGAGACCTTTCCCGAAAGCGCCTTCGGCAGCCAGTCCGAGGCCGAGGTGGCCGCACACCGGCTTTACGAAGACGTCTTCCTGCGCACGCGCCGTATCCAGGTCGGCAAGGAGATGGCCTCCGACAACCTGGAGGGTCGGGACGAATTCACCTTCGAGACCTGGGCGACCGGTGACGAGGACAACCGCATCGAGCTGGTCTTCGCGCGCGTGGCCGATGGGGGCTGGCGCTTCGGCAAACAGACCCTTAGGTCCATCGGCGAATGGTCGTCCCAGCTCGCGAGCGTGGGACTGTCGCCCGAGGTACTCGACGGCTTTTCGACCCTGGAGCGACTGCGCTACCGGATCCGGAGCAAGCTGCCCGACGCGCTCACCGCCCACGTCTTCCTGGTCGAGAACTGGCAGTGGGCCGGCCTATTCCTGCTCGCCCTGGTCGCCGCCCTCGCGGACCGCATCGTGCGCTTCATCGCCGCGCGTATCGCCGCGCGCGCCACCCGCGGCGAGGGAGTGCGGCTCGACAAGGACGTCCTGTTCAGCTTCCAGCGCCCGGCCGGCCTCTTCGCCGGCGTGGGCGTGTTCGAGTTCCTGTTGCCAGTGCTCGGCATCGACGCCGGCGTCCTGTCGGTCCTGCGCCTGGCGACCAGCGCCGTGGCCGCCGTCGCGGGCGTCTGGGCCTGCTACCGCCTGGTTGACGTCCTGTGCGATTACCTGGCCGCCAAGGCCGCGCGCTCCTCGAGCAAGTTCGACGACATGCTCGTGCCGCTTTTGCGGCGCACCCTGAAGATCTTCGTGGTAGTGGTCGGCCTGCTCTTCGTGGCCTCGCGCATGTCCGAGGACCTGTGGGGCATCGTCGCCGGGCTCTCCCTCGGCTCCCTCGCCATCGGCTTCGCCGCCAAGGACTCCGTCGAGAACCTCTTCGGCACCTTCACCGTGCTGATGGACAAGCCCTTCCAGATCGGCGACTGGATCGTCTCCGGCGACCTCGAAGGCACGGTCGAGGCCGTCGGCTTCCGCAGCACGCGCATCCGCACCTTCTACAACTCCGTCATCACCGTCCCCAACCGCGAGTTCATCGGCTCCGCCGTCGACAACATGGGCAAGCGCCGCTACCGGCGCATCAAGACCACCCTGGGCCTGACCTACGACACCCCCCCCGAAAAGATCGAAGCCTTCTGCGAGGGCGTGCGCGAGATCATTCGCCAGCATCCCTACACCCGCAAGGACTACTACCACATCTACCTGAACGGCATGGGCGCCAGCTCCCTCGACGTCCTGCTCTACGCCTTTGTCGAGACCCCGGACTGGAGCACCGAGCTACGCGAAAAGCACCGCCTCTTCGCCGACATCCTGCGCCTGGCCGAACAGCTCGGCGTCGGCTTCGCCTTCCCGACCCAGACCCTGCACATGGCCAAGCCAGAGGACCTCGAGCACCCCGACCGCCCCGAGTCCGATGAGCGAGGTGCAGCCCGCGGCCGCGACCTGGCGGCCGAGATCGTTGGCAAGAGTCTGGCGGCTACAGGTGGCCGCGGATCGATCCCGGACCCGGTCGAGATCCAGACGCGGTCCACGTACGGAAGCGACGCGTAGCGGTACCGAGCACCAAATCTGACTCAATCATCAACCGGCTGTTCGACCGGCGCGGAATACTCTTGGGTCGCCACGGTCAGACCCTGGGTCGAGTTCGGCACTTGCATGGACCAGGGCGAGGTGCTGCCGGTCGCGTGGGAGGCTTCGTGCCGAGGGGGAGTGGCGCCAAGGTTGAATCATGACCTACACTCAATGGGTGACCGTTGATTCCGCACCACGATCTGCTGCCGATTGAGATCTACCGATGCTCGTAATACTCGCGCTTGCGCTAATCCTTCCTGGGCTGACCCAGGATGCAGGACCGGCCACTTCGGTGCACCAGTTGCCAGGGCTCGAGATCGGGGGCGGCGTGCTCGGGGTGGTGACGAACGACGACCCGATCATCCGTACGGAATTGCTGGCTTCTTACTATCGGTCGCCGAGCGGGTCGATCGTGGGCAAGAGCTTTCGTGTCCAGGTCGAGGAGTCGGGGCCGCATCACATCAGTCTGCGCTCCATTTTCTTCGATTCCTACCTCGTGCTGCGAGACGAGTCGGGCGAGGTCCTGGCCGAAGACGACGATGGGCTAGGCGGCGAACACTCGCGCGTCGTCTTCGAGCTCGTGGCGGGCGAGATCTATCGGGTCGACGCATGTGCCCTGTATGGTAGGCGCGGCAGTTTCGAGATCGGGCTTCGAGCTGGTCTTCCATCGGACGATCCCGCTCCCGACCGAGCGAGCGCGGGAAGGCTCGACCAGCGCCCCCTGCCCCCTGTTTCTGACCTCCCGGCCCTCGAGCCCGGGGTGCGCCTCTCTGCCGATATCACGAACGGGGATCCGATCGTGGTCACGGACGTCCTGCTGCGCGAGCGATGGTCGACCGGGCGGATCGTGGGCAAGAGCTTCGGTGTCCAGGTCGAGGAGTCGGGGCCGTATCTGATCGAGCTGCACTCCTACTTCCTGGATACCTACCTGGTCCTGCGGGACGAGTCGGGCGCGGTCCTCGCCGAGGATGATGATGGCCTGGTGAACACCCACTCCCAGGTCGCCTTCGAACTCGTTGCGGGCGAGATCTATCGGGTCGATGCCGCCGCCCTGCATCGCAAGCGTGGTCTGATAGAGCTAGAGCTTCGCCCCGGACGCGCCGCTCGGTCGCCGGAGGAGCGGGACGCCGCAGCGAGGGAAGACCGGCAGCGCTGGGCGGAGGTGCTCGCGGGCCTTCCCCAGGACAGAGCTGTCATGACGTCCAGACACCGCCTGGGCGATGTTCTCCGCGGTCTGCGCGAATTCGAAGCTGCGAGCGAACAGTACGAGATCACGCTCGAGTGGATATACGCTCACGAGCCAGGCAATGAAAATGCTATTCTCATCGCCCGCAAGGCCCTGGCGAGCACTCTCAAGGGAATGGGCCAGCTCGAGCCAGCGCGCGAGCTCCAGGAGTCGATACTCGCTGCGCGCGAGCGGACGCTACCCGAGCATGACTCACGAGTCCTTTGGGCCCGCTCGGCTCTGGCGTTGACGCTCGTGGAGCTCGGTGAACTCGAAGCAGCCTGCGAGCTCCAGAGATCGTGCGTCACGATCCGTGAACGATTCTTGTCCGCGGATGACCCGGACCTACTGATCTCACGCATGAATCTGGGGGGGATACTCGAGGACCTCGAGGACTTCGACGCTGCGCGGGCGATGCGGGAGTCGGTGCTCGCCATATGTGAGCGGACCTTTCCTCCCGATCACGCCACACTCCTCAAGGCGCGCCTCCATCTGAGTGGCTCGCTCGCGGCTCTCGGCGATCTGGACGCCTCGCGAATGCTCAAGGAGTCGGTCCTTTCGGTGTATGAACGCACACTCGCCGCAGACGACCCGAGATTGATCGCCATTCGTCAAAACCTGGGCGTCGTCCTCCAGGCCCAGGGCGACTACGAGGGCGCCCGGATGCTGTTCGAGACGGTGCTAGCGGATGCTGTCCGGGCATACCCGAAAGGGGATCGCATGAGGCTGACCGTGCGCGAGAACCTGAGCAATTCTCTCTTCAGGTTCGGCGAATTCGAAGCCGCTCGGCAGCAGCAGGAGTCCGTACTCGCGACCCGACAGGGTATTCTGCCCGCCGACCACCCCGCGACCCTCCGTTCTCGTATGAACCTGGCCCGCACGCTGCAGGCCATGGGGGAGGCCGATGCTGCACGCACCCTCATTGAGTCGGTCGTCGTGGCCCACGAGCGCATGCTGTCCGCGAGCCACAGCATGTCCCTGGCCTCCCACACCCTGCTGGCCAGAATCCTCGCTTTGCAGGGCGATCTCGAGGCTGCTCGCGCCCTTCTCCCGGGTCTGATCTCCGCGTCGCGCGGATGCCTCGAGGGCCTTGTCGCGACGTCCCCACGGGAGGCCAGGGCGATCGCGCGTGACGAGGCCAGCGTCCGGCTGGAGATCATTTTCTTCCTGAGCGAGGGCGGTGCTCCCGACGAGAGCCTCCGGGCCGAGGTGTTCGATCTGGTCGAGACCGTGCGACATGTGTCCCAGGCAACACCCACGGCCAACCTGGGCGCGATGGACGCGGAAGTCGAAGCGTTGCGTTCGGAAGCGGCCAGGCTCCGAAGGAAGCTGAACGACCTGGTCAGCGGCGACAGGCCCAAATCGATCGCCGACGAGGTGATCGAGGTCAGCAGGAGGCGCGATCGCGTGGAGCGGACCATTCGCGCCCGGCTCGCCGAACAGGGCCATTTCACCCGTTCGATCCGTGCGCAGGACGTTGCCTTGGGCCTCGGCCCGGATGCCGCAGCCGTGGGGTTCCTGCGCTACGCACGCATGTCCCGCGACCCCGAGACTGCGTCTCTGCCGAGCACGCCATCGCTCCTGGCGCATGTCGTGCTTCCTGACCAGCGCGCCATGCGGGTCGAGCTGGGCCCGATCGCTGAGCTGGAGGGCCTGGCCCATGCGTGGCGCACCGCCCTCGGCAAGAGCGTCGGTCCGGAGGGTCGTGGCGTCGCCGTCGAAGAGTCGGGCGCCGATGCCACCGAGGACGAGGTGGCCGCCGGCGAGGCCCTTCGGCGCCGGATCCTCGACCCGGTGCTCGCGGTCATCGGGGATGCCGACAGCTTGCACGTCTGCCTCGACGACCTGCTCTGCCTGATCCCTCTCGACGCCCTGCCCATGGCCGGCGGCCGAGTAGGCGACCGCTACCAGATCGTCGGCGAGGTCTCGTTTGCGCGCTTGATCGCTGCCCCACGGGCGCCAGGCCCCGAGGGCGGACTGCTCGCCCTGGGCGGCGCCAGCTTCGACAACGAACCGGGAGACCCGGCGGTCGCGAGCGTGGACCTGGGTTCGTCCCCCCTCGCGTCGGTCACCCGCAGCCTCTCGGGGGCGGGCTTCACGGCGCTTCCCCACACGCGCCTCGAAGTCGAGGCCGTGGGGGAGTTGTTCGACACGACCTTCGACCGGCAGGCGGCATTCCTGCTGGGCGAGGGAGCCAGCAAGTCGGCCCTGCACGCCCGCGCTCCGGGAGCGCGCTTCCTCCATATCGCAACCCACGGGTGGTTCGTGCCGGACAACGTGCGCTCCCAGAAGGACGATCCTTCGAGCAGAAGTCTCAGGCCAATGGCCGGAACAGGCGAGATCGTCCGCGGGCTCGCCCCCATGACCCTCTGTGGTCTGGCACTTGCCGGCGCCAACCTGGGTCGCGACAGCGACGGCCATGTACCCGGCATCCTGACGGCCGAGGAGCTGGCCTCGATCGACCTCTCGGAGTGCGAGCTGGCAGTCCTCTCGGCCTGCGAGACGAACGTCGGTCTGCGCCGCGCGGGCCAGGGCATCCAGTCCCTCCAATCGGCGCTGTACGCAGCCGGTGCACGGACCAGCGTCACGTCCCTGTGGCGTGTCGATGATGCGTTGACGCACCAGCTGATGGAGCAATTCTACTCCAACCTGTGGATCGACGAGATGGGCAAGGCCGAGGCCCTGTGGCAGGCGAAGCGCGCGCTCCGGGAAGAAGGCCACCCGGTACGCGACTGGGCGGGATGGACACTCACCGGCGATCCGAACTGACTGGCGAACGATACCGAGACCGAACAGTTTCCGCCGGCTCACCTCGGCTCACCTCGGCACGCTCTCGGCGCAATGGCAGGCGGCAAGTGTCCGTTCTCGGTGCTTCGCCCACGAGTCCGCGATCGTCGATAGACTTGCAGTAGCGTCCTTGTTCCTTCCTCGACCTTTCCCAGCTGTTGCTGCCATGACTCATCTCATTCACGCCGCTGTCGGTTGCCTCGCTCTTTGCACCACGTTGGTCGCTGCACAAAGGCCCGCGGGCGGATCTGTTCCACTGACTCCGGATCCGGCCAACTCGGCGAATGCACCGGTCATTGGTACCGATGCATTCATCGGTGGGGGACGTCGCAACCAGGCGCCTGGAGCGCGATCTGTGGTGACCGGTGGGTACGGCAACATGGCCCGAGGAAGCGGCGCATCGATCAGCGGCGGCGAGCGGAATCGGGCGGTCGGGTCGAATGCCACCATCAGCGGTGGATACGGCAACCTCGCGGGAGCCTCCAGCGGGGGCGCTTTCTCGACCGTCAGCGGTGGCGTCTTCAACGAAGCGGATGGATTGGAGGCCACGGTGGCCGGGGGGCGAGAGAATGTCGCGACATCCCACGCTGCCTCGATTGGCGGAGGTTTCGACAACCTTGCGCGCGGGTCCTTTGCCCATGTAGGGGGCGGGTTTGGCAACGTCAGTGATAGCTACGGCACCGTTGGCGGAGGCGCGTACAACGTCGCGGGCGGCGCCGATAACACAGTTGCCGGGGGGCGCCGCAATCGAGCGATCGGTTTCAGCTTCAGTAGCGTCGGCGGTGGCTTCTACAACACGGCCTCGCACTCGTACGCCGTCGTCTCCGGGGGCTCCGACAACGAAGCCTCGGGTAGATTCTCCATGGTGCCCGGCGGTCGACTGAACGAGGCCTTCGGCGAATACAGCTTCGCAGCCGGACTCAAGGCCAAGGCAGAGCACGCTGGCTCTTTCGTATGGGCCGATAGCGTTTCCGTCGACAAGGGGTCTTCGGCCAATGACGAGTTCAATGTCTACGCCGGCGGCGGCGCTCGAATTTTCTCGGCCAGCGACGGTACGACGGGTGTCTTGCTCGCTCCGGGCGGAGGCTCGTGGACCTCGGTCAGCGACCGCGATGCCAAGGAGAATTTCGAGCCCGTAGATTGCGTGGAAGTCCTCGATCGAATTGCTGCGATCCCGGTTTCCACCTGGAACTACAAGGCACAGGACGATTCCATCCGTCACATGGGACCCATGGCCCAGGACTTCTACGCCGCCTTCGGGCTCGGCCTGGGTGACCGGTCGATCGACACCATCGATCCGGATGGCGTCGCCCTGGCGGCAATTCAGGGTCTGCATTCCGAGAATGCCGCGCTGCGCGGCGCGGTCGAGGCATTGAGCGAGGAGCTTGCGGCTCTCAAGGCGCTCGTCACGTCGATCGACAGGTAGGACTAGCGTCACCCCGTTCTGTCGAGTCCCCTGGAGCTCGGTTCGCTCGTCAACACCCTTTTCTGTTGGGAGCGCTCGGAGCAGGCCACGGACTCGAGATGATACCGAGACCGAACGTTCTCCGCCGGATCACCTCGTGACGCTCTCGGTGTCATGGCAGGTGGATAGTGTTCGGTCTCGGTACGTTCCGAGCTCGGATCGTTTCGTGAATGGGTCCAGCGCCTAGGATGACGCTCGCGCAGGCACCTTGGCCTTCGCACCACGACACCGCTTCGGACCGAAGAGCATCATGCGAGTACTGATTCTGCTGGCCTTGTTCTGCATGGGCACGGCTCCCTCGAGTGACGAGCCCTGGATCTCATCTGCGACGGCCCCGGCCTACTTTGCGGTCGACGTGCAGGACGTGGACGAGGCGATCGCCTGGTACACGCGCGCCCTCGCCGTCGATTTGCTGGACGACAATACGGCCGACGATGGGCGCTGGCGAATTGCGAACCTTGGAAGCGATGCCCTCTCGATCGAGCTGATTTTCGATCGACGGAGCCAGGAGCGTTCCGATGGCGCGCGCCACAACGGCCTGGCCAAGGTTGGAGTCTCTGTTCCCGACGTGCGGCCAGTCGCGGACCGTGTCGAAGCCGACACGGGAGAACGGCCCCGGGTAGTGGAGTTCGAGCCCCACGGGATCCGTCTGATTCAACTGCACGACCCGGAGGGCAATGTCATCCAGTTGCACTCACCATTGAGCGAGGAGGTCCGCGACGAGGACATCTTGCTCCGTATGCACCGCGACATCCTTCGCTACCACATCGAGAACGATCTCGATGCGTGGATGGCGGGCGAGTCAGAGGACTACGTGAGCGCCAATCGCGGTGCGATTTCGAGGCCCACCATCGATGAACGGCGCGGGCGCCTGCAGCCCTACCTGGATACGACGACCTTCAGCAAGTACGAGGACCTGGTCGATCCGGTCGTGCGCGTATCGGATGACGGCACTCTGGGCTGGGTGATCTGTCAGGTGGAGATGGCGGGCGCGCAGGGCGAAGAAGAATTCTCGTCGGTCTGGGCCTGGGTCGAGCTCTACGCCAAGAAAGATGGGACCTGGCGACGGGTTGGCAACGTATCGAATAGTCGCGAGTAGATACCGGTGTGGCTTCGTACTCCGACGGGCATCACGGAGTCCAGCAGAGAGTCCTGCTCAAGACGGTCCCGGGGAGCGCCTCCAGTTCAGTACGCGAATAGGGCTGATCCTTGAACTCAGCAGCCTCATTGTCCTGCCAGATCGAGTACTGATCATCGAAGTGGGCGCTGGTCGAGTCCTCGGATTGACCGTACCAGAGCAGTGTCTCGCACGAAGGCCTGATTCTGTACTCGCAGAACTGGGAGTAGCCCATGCTGAAGCCCTGTAGCATCGTCGGATTGGCTCCGTTGCTGGGACCGGCCCAGGTCTCGGTCGTCGAGAGGGGAGGGAGCGATTCGAAGAAGCTCCTCCAGTGCTTCACATAGCCGTAGCGGGCGCTTCCGCAGTTGGTCAGATCACAAGGCGCACAGTAGATCTGTCCTTCGTCGGGAGTTCCGACGTACCACTCTTCCCAGTCATCCGGGTCGGGGCTGCCTGGAAGGCCGCAGTCTGTCGAAGCTGAATCGTCGACATTGAGCGCCGTCATTCTCGTCCAGATCCTTCCGATGACCTCCTTTACCGCAAAGGCTTCATCGGCCGTGAGCTGGATGGACGGCGTCATGTTGATTCCTTCGATCTTTTCACGAAGGAAATGGGCGTCGCTCGTGAAGCCCGCCACGGGGTCCGTGGTCAATGCTCGCTCCGAATTGAGAAAACGACTCGCGACCGCACTCGGCAAGACGCCATCGACGTGATCGAGTTTCGAGTCGTGATCGTCGATGAACCTCTCCAGGTAGCGGATGATCGTGATTTCGTTGACCTCGAAGGTGTCAGCGATCATGTCACCATCCCAGTCGATCGGATTGTCCCTCAAGTGGATGGCGAGCGTCCCCCAGCCACGGGCGTTGGTCAGGGTCGTGTCCCTCTGGATGTCCCGGATCGCCGAAGCAGGAGTGCTCCCGGGCGTCAATGCCTGCAGGCTTTCGAGCAGGCGTGCACCACGGAAGGTGTAGCCCCCGCCGCGATTCAGGGGGATGGGGTACCAGGACCCTACTGGCAGGTTGTTCGCGCTCCACGCAAAGCCCGACGCGGGGTTGAGGACCCAGGGCTTGAGATCCGGCGGAACGATCTCGATCCAGCGTGATAGCAGGCTCGTGCCGTCCTGGACACCGGAGCCACCGAGGGGCGAAACGTCGATATTCGTGGAACGCAGGGCCAGTGAACCAACCACGCTGTATCCGCACGACCCGTCGGGCATCATCGGAGAGGGTTCGTGAGCGTAGACCAGGTTGATGTTGGGGTAGGAGATCCGACCGAGCGCCGTCCTGAACTGGGGGACTCGAGGAGCCTTGTACATCCGGTAGTAGTCGATCGTCGGCTCCCGCTTCTCGTAGAACGGTACCGACAGGCTCGCGTACTGTTTTCCGCCGGTGTTGTTGATGAGGCTGGTGATGACCGGACCGAAATCCTCGGTCTCCTTGTAGATGATGTTCGCGGGGGCCTCACCCAGGATCGCGATCGTCTCTACCGAGTTGTGGTTGAGGTCGATCTCCAGGACGTTCTTGTTCTCGTCGGTCACGCTGTACTTGTCGCCTCCGGGAACCAGCTCGATTTCATACAGATCGACCTGGTCCATGCCAAACTGGGTAACGCCCCAGGCAGCCCTGTCAGTCGATCCGTACAGGAAGTTCGGGCTTCCCGGCAATGTGGCCCCGCGCGCATTGAAGTTGGGACTGACCATGTGGCCCTCCCACGTATCGTTGGGTATCGATACGCGCGTCTTCGGTCCGCCGTAGAGTGCGGGGGCATCGGTCAGGGAACCGTTGCTGGCCCATGCCTCGCTGAAAGTAGGCCCGGTCCGGTCCAGGGTGAGCGACTGGCCGGACCCTCTCACTGACCCGTTGACCAGCAGCCCATTGTCCTTTGCATACTCGAACATTGCACCGCGGACATCCCTGGGCACGTCGGATTCAAGGACGGATGCCACATCTTCGTCATACAGCGGAGTGCCGAGCACCGCGAGGACAGCTTCCTCATGCGACAGATTCGCCGGCGCCCCGCGCGCGATGTCATACGCCGTCAGGTTGTCTATTTCACTGGTCGGCTTACCCTGCGTTGACCTGGTCGTCCTGCCTAGACGTAGCCAGATCAGCACGGAAGACTTGATCGTCCATGGTTCGTAGTGGGGCAGGCCGTAGGTCGCGAAGAGGGCCGGAGGGTTCTGGGGATCGAGCGTTCGCCGGAACCTGTCCACTCCGCTCGCATAGGACTGTAGCAGCGAGAACCCTTTTGGATTCATGTTCGCGATCAACCGATCGGCCAGCTGGCTGTAACCGTAGGTGCGAATTTCCTTGTCCCAGTCCAGGTAGACATCCGCGAGGTTGGGATTGCTCGGGTCATTGACACCGCGCCCCAGAAACTCGGCCGTTCGCCCTTCCATCTGAATCCGGTGATACGTCATCTGGAAGTAGCGGTCCTCGGCGCACGCGTAACCAAGGCCGAAGTACGCAGCCCCATCGCTCTCGCCGAAGACGTGCGGTACTCCGTAGCTGTCCCGCAGAATGTCCACTTCTTGACCGAAAAAACAGTCCTGATCTTCTGCAGTCAGGGGCGCAAGAAAGAAGCTCACTGCGAGCGGCCATCCGAGTAGGGCACGAAGCTGAAGCATGTCAGTCCTCTTGAAATCGACGTGACGATCTTGCCCCGCGCACAAGTCGAGGAGCTGCACGTCGCCAATGTTAGGACCTTCCTCGATTCGTCGATAGTGACCGAGACAGTTTCACCATCCTGGATTCCAGTCCTTCGATCATTAAGTCGAGGCGATGCAATTCAGTCGATCAGGCGGAACCATCGAAGGTGTCGATTCGTCGGGGGATTCGGGCCGTTGAGAGGCTCGGAGTGGAGCGCCTCGGTATTGTCACGGCACGCAGGTCGGGTAGCAGTCCGCGCCCGGCCCACTTTTAGTCCAGCCCGTCCGACCTGCACCGGTGTACCCTCTGCGCATGAAGTTCCTCGTCGCGCTCCTGATCATTGCCGCGTTCCACGCCCGTTCTTTCGCCCAGGAAGCCGTTCCCGAGGAGCGCGGACTGGTCCTGAACAGCGCGGGCGCATTCGACGGCTACACGCTGTTCGCGCCACTCACCGAGAACGCGATCTACGTCCTCGACATGGAGGGTGAGGTCGTGAAACGCTGGCCGATGGAATCGGTCATCGAGAGCGTGCGCCTGCTCGACAGCGTAATACCGAGTCGCACCAATTCTACCCGGCGTGGCCTTGACCGTCTGAGGCAACCCACAAGCGCCTTTCCGGCACACCAACAGATTGCCGAGTAGATTCGTCGTGTCTGCCGAAGGCCGGCAAGTGTCGTGCGAACCCGTGCTCTCGCCGCACGAAGGTCACTGATATTCCATCGAAGAGGTTGGGCCCCTTCGCCGCTGACGAGTCGCGGAACCAGCATCGAAGGCTGAACGTCCCCGGATTCACGATTCCCAGCGTCTGCAGGTCGACGCCTCAGAGACGGGATGTCGAGACCGAACAGATTCCGCCGGTTCGCCTTGGCACGTAGAGGATGCCGTGGCAGGTGGAGAGCATTCGGTCTCGCAACCCCCTGTCCCGGTTTGATGCGCTCCCCGGACCCGACCGAAAGCGACCATCCACCCGCGCCGAAGATTTCTAGATTTCCGCGTGTGCTTCCCTGGGCCCACTCCCTTGAAAAGGGACAAAGCTGCGTCGACCGCAGATCGCGGCCGGCGACAGAGCCACGCAACCCCAAACGGAGTCGACGGTGATGCAGCCCCTCTTCCTCACTCTTGCGCTTACCATCACGCCCCTCGCCCAGGCCGCTTTCGCCCAGGACCCAGCTCCGGTGAGCAACATCGGCCAGGTCCGCCAGTTCTCGATCCCCTCGGATGGAATCAACCCGGAGCGCATCGGGATCTGGTTCTTCCTGACGGAGACCGGCGGGAACATGATCGAGGTGCTACCGGACGGCTCCCTGTACTCGGTCAGCCCATTCGAGGACGAGGCCAAGCACGGTACAGAGACGGCCTTCTTCCCGGACGGGACCATCTTCCGTGTCTGGAACTTCGTCGCGGGCAACGCCCAGGGCAACATGGTCGAGTCCTTCGCCAACGGCGTGACGTCGATGGAGGTGGCCCTGATCGACGGGATTCACCACGGCCCGATCACCCGAAACTACCCGAATGGCAGCGTTGCCCAATCAGGAACCCTGGTGCACGGCCTCCGGCACGGCACCTTCAAGACCTTCCTCCCCAACGGTCGCTTGATGGCGACCGAGACCTGGTGGAACGGTCAATCCCAGGGTCAGAACATCATTCATGAGCCGAGCCCGACCGAATACGCCGCCTACCAGGAGGCCGCAGCAGGTCAGGACAACCTGTCGCAAACGCGTGCGTGGAAGGTCTACCTCAACGCCATCGCCCAGTCGCCGGCCGGCGTCTGGCCGCGCCTTGCCGGCCTCGCAGCCCTCGGCGGCGTGCAGGCCGGGACCATCAACTGGGACTTCGGCCGCATGGACGCCGACAGCGACGGTCGGCTATCGCACACCGAGCGTACCGACTTCGGGATTCCGGCGACCGATGACATGGAACCCTGGGGACCCGAGGAGCTGCGTGACTACTGCCGCGCCTCGCTTAGCCGGATCCCGGGTGCTCGCTGGTTTGCTGCCGAATAGGACCTGCTCGTTGAGGCTTCCGTTACCGTGAACCAGCGCGGCGATCTGCTCGGCGTCCTGGGCACGCTTGGTCGCGCACGACAGAAGCCCTTTTCCGTCCCGGATGACTCTCGCACTGTTCCTCGCTTGAGGGACGCGCCGATCCTTCGTCATCAACCAGTTAGCAACCCGAAATCACAAGCTGCTGATGGACCAAAGGAAGGGGAGACCGTCAATTCCTATTGACCGCTCCATCGGCAGCGCGCGCAAGCACGACTGCGCCGGAGACCGGCCGTCTCACCCCATCGATCAGTTTCCGCTGGCTCACCGCGGCTCGCTTCTGGCGTCATGTCAGGGCAAAGTGGTCGGCATCGGTATTCGTCACTTGCGACCCTCGACTCAATAAAGGGCTGTATGGACCCAGTCGTCGTCAAGCCACTTATCGTTGACTCCATCGTGGTCCACCGAGAGCCGAGGAGATGGGCTTAATGGCGACTCAAGCTCTTGCCCGCGGGAATCGAGCAGGTGGAGGACAAGGCTCTCAACGTCTTGCGTATGAGAAATGATTCTACGGGACTTCGTCCTCGATCGAAGGCAGAGAGTCTGAGTCGTTGCTTGTCCTTGGCTGAACCGTACTCCCCGGAGCATGAGATTCTCTGTTATGGCGGTCGCTAGGACGAACACATCGTCGCCTGGCACCAAGTCGTCATCCCAGGCGACGGTCCTGTCATGCACCATCGAAACCGCGTCGGTGTTCTTCCCGACTTTGCGGTCGACTGGCAGTGCCAGCGACAAGCCACCCGTCGACTTGGCGGCCGCCGCTAGGACGATTGCTTGTGGTCGCCGCATGACGCCGATGTACGCGTCGACGCCGAGGTCCGGAATCAGTGCTGACAATCCCGCTCCTACCGCGGAACCGGTGAAGATGCGTGCTCGCGAAACCTTCTGGAGAATAGGGTGAATTGTCTTGGACGAAAAATCTCGCTCATTGCTATTCGACGCAATCGTCGGAGGGTGTGAGTCCGAGCGGAAGGAATCTAGGGTGCCAACCAAGAGGCGTTCTACAAACCCAGCGACGTCGAAGCGGCGATTGATGTTGCCATTGCGGTCAACTAGTTCCAACTGAGCCAACAATTCAGAGAGCGATTCCCGGCCGAGAATCCCCGGCGGGGTTACGACTACGAGGTAGTCGGCGCAAAGGTCGGTTGACTGACCCGAAATGAATGATCCGGGCGCTCCACCGGCAATGGCTGATAGGGCACCATTGTCATGGCCGGCAAGGAGGGCGCCCCTACCACTCACGGCGCTCATGACGACTTCCAACTGCCACTGTTCTTGGTCTGGCGCGCGACCAAAGTCCCATTGATCCGACCGGGTACTCTGCAGCGCGGCCCATAGGGCTCCCAAGCTGCCGCTTCGTTCTTCGTCGGGTTCGACGTGAGCGAATTTTCCGCAGCAATATGCCCGACTTAGGTATCCAAGCATCGATTGAAGGGCAAGCTGGGTGCCAGTTTTCCGATATCGCCTCACGTCCGACTGGGAGAGGGAGAACGCCAGAAATATCGCGGTCTGCTCGACCGCCCGAGTGAGATCAAGATCGCACCACGAGGTGGCGAAGCTCCCACCTCGGGACGCGCTAGCGGCTGTCGTCATGTTCAGCGATTAGGATTGCGACCGTATAAATTGTCGGTGAAAAATGCGGACGAGACCGAAAATGTACCCTGTCTGGACCAAAAATGGCCGGTAAATATGCCAATAAATCAGCAGCGTTGCCCAGGAAATGGCAGTTAGAGACGATCGATCCATTTTTTTACGCCGCAAAATGTCCAGATTTTGCTGCAGGAAAATCCACGATCTGCCAGGATGTCCAGTGTCCTGACGGGATGAGCCCCGAGAACTGATCATGCCAAACAAGAAACCCATCAAGAAGCCGACCGTCGACGTGCTCCCTGGATGGGCCTTGGGCGTCCTCGCTACCCTTTCAGGATTACTTTTTGTCGGGTCGCTTGTCGGGCTCTGTCTAGGCGTTGTCAGCACTGACGCCTCACTGACGGCGTTCGTCGTCGCCAACATTTTTGCTGTTGTCCTCGTCATTATCGCCGTCAGGGGAGAGAAGCCCAGTTTCGGCTTTACGATCGAGTTGGTCTACCAGGCCGTGTGTTCGCTTAAGAACGCGATGGAGAAAATGCTAGGGCGTTAGGAGTCGGTCGAACCGGTTGATCGAATCGCCCTTGGCAGTGACCTGCTCCCCGGAAACAGAACCACGTAGGATGAGAATTCTCGCCTTTAGAGACGGAGCAACATCCTATGACCCGCAAGTCAAGATTCAGGGCCGAGCAGATCGCGTACGCGCTGAAGCAGTCTGAAGCCGGAGTCCCGATCGCCGAGGTCTGCCTCAAGTACGCGCCTGTAGTCCAGCTAGCGCAAAGTGGCGATTCCATCACCAGACACTTATGGGGCCGGTACCGGCTTGGTCCTTCCGGCCGCCTTCCTCGTGCGACCTCCTCTCGCGCCAGGATTCCCACCAGAATGGATTCGCGTTCTCAGAGCGCCAGTTCGGTAGAGAGAAGCTCTGCGGAGTCGTCCATGAGAAGACTCTATGGGGACGTGATGCGTCGATGGGAGCAAGCGTGTCAGAGATGGTTGAGACTTCCCGAGTGGATCCCACGGATGCTCTTCTGCTCTTGACTTGGTCATTCCGGCCAACCCATGATCGGTAGAGGCATGGACACCCAGAATCGAGGACCAAGATGGTGAAAGCAAACCTCACGCTGCCGAACGGCACAACAGTCGAGATCGAGGGCACTCCTGCAGAAGTTCAAGAACTGCTCGCATTCTACGGAGGTGGAAACAGTGCCGGACCACCAGCCAAGAAGAAGAGTCGAAGCAAGGGAGGTGCTGGGAAGAAGGCGACTAGAAAAGGAGCAGAGCGCGCGCGTGCGGAGACCGAGGAGGGAGTCGACATAACGGAGATCGTCAACCTCGTGAAGGGTTGCGATGAAGCGGAAGACATCGAGGCCAGAATCCTAGACAAGAGCAGCCAAGTCGATCGAACGCTGCTGCCTCTTTACATCGTCCACGAGCACTTGGGCAACGCACATGCTCTCTCGTCGGGTGACGTGAACAAGGTAACTACTCAGCTTAGTGTTCCCGTCGCCACAGCAAACGCGTCCAAGACGCTTTCTGGAACGGCTTCAAGGTATGTCATCGGTGATTCCGCGCGGAGGCAGGGGTCGACTGTCCGCTACAAGTTAAATCGCCGAGGGCTGAAGTACTTGTCGGCCGTTATTGCGGGGGAGTCCGGTGACTAGTCGGGCTGAGTTTGCAAAGCAGCTAGCTGAACTGAAGCTGAGCCATGTAGATCGGGCCATTGCCTTGCTCTGGTTCTACGATCAGACACAGGAGTACGAGGAGCGTTCGCCGGGCGATCTAGCGAGTGACGTCCATGAGGAGGGCTTTCCTCGGCCGAACGTCTCGCGTCTTCGAGCGGACCTCACAAAGAGCAGGAGTGTTGTTCGGGGTGCAAGGAAAGGCACGTTCCGAATCGACATACGCAGACGCCAAGCGCTGGACGATCAATACCTTCCTTTGCTCGACGTTAAAATCGTCGAGGTTGAGGGGGCCGTCCTGAATCCCGATCTTGTGGGTGGGACGCGTGGATACCTACAGAAGCTTGTCCATCAGATTAACGGGAGCTACGAGTATGGATTCTACGACGCGGCAGCTGTTCTGTGCCGTCGCCTAATGGAATCCCTGATCATTGAGGTCTACATCCACGAGACGCGAGGCTCGGACATCCGCAATGGCGGAGCGTTTCTTAAACTCGAGCGGCTCATTGCACATGTTAGGAGTGATTCAGCAATCACGCTTAGCAGGAATGCTCCCAAGAACATGGTCGAGATCAAGCAACTCGGAGATACGGCCGCCCATGATCGGACCTATATCACTCAACAGGGAGACATTGATGACGTAAAGGCCAAGTTCCGCCGACTGATACAGGAGCTGCTAAGCCTCTCCGGGATCAAGACCTAGGCGCAAGCTAAACGACCTTCTATCCGAGAGATGCACGGCTGCCCGGAAGACAGGCATGATTGGCGCGCGATCAACGCGGAGGCTACTTGAGCTTCTCCCCCTGCAATAGCAGGGCGACCGCCTGTTCTCCTGGTCGATTGATCTTTGATCGAACGAGTGCCCCTTGGCGCCGAACCTTGTCTGCCGTGAAGTACTTGCGGTTCTTTCCCATGACCGTGGCGATGTTCGAGTTCTTGATCCTCTTTCCAAGGCCGTCCGTCAGCTGCTCAACATGGCCACTCGACAGATAGGGGGTGTCACAGTGTTTGGCAGCGAAGTGGAAGCAAAGCAGTATTCTTGGAAGTTGAGCAGCCTTGTTGAGGATGTGTTCTTCAGCAGCACTGTATTCCTCATCCTCGTGGATTGCGGCCAGTAGCTGAGCCACATCAATCTCAGGCTCGTCGGAATGGCTCGCTGCCCGGGGTTTGGCTTGCCGCTTCTTGGGCTTCGGCTTGCGCTTCACTTCTTGTTGAGGCGCCGGGGCTATCCTCTGGACGTCGAGTAGCTCCTTCAGCTTCGAATCGACGTAGGCCTTGTCGGTCGATTCGACCTCCAGCTCGAAGTCACCGTCTCTGTATTTGACTCGGTATTGTCCCGGCAGGTTCTCCCCGCGAGTAGTGGTACGCCCGACAGGATTCGAACCTGTGACCCCGGCATTAGGAATGCCGTGTTTTATCCAGCTGAGCTACGGGCGCGTGCAGTGGGCAGTGTACTTGGTGCGCCCTCATCCTATCCAGCGGGAAGACCGCTACTTGGTCGGCATACATCCAAAGCTGGGCAACTGCGGGTCCGAGGCAGGGCGGTGTCACCAAGCCCAGCCTCGTACGGGTGGACTAGGCCTGGATCGAATGAGCAACGTTGTCGCAGAATGGACGCGTGACTTCCGAGCCTTTTGCCATCCGCACGCCTGGCGAGTACTTCGAGCGTGTGCTCCTCTCGTGGGGTCGCTGGTCTAGCTCCAGATGCTTCGAGGAGGGCGAGATCTCAACGATCAACGACTTCGGTAACGACCTTCAAGGCAAGCCGGCCTTCGCCAGCTAGAGAACCAGAACACCATTGAGAATAGGTGTGAGCTCGCAACCTGGTTGCGAGCTCATTTTCCATCTAACACTCTTCCCTGCGTGAGGATCTCCCCGGCTCAGGACTAAACGGAGAATAGGATTCTCTAGGTCATGACCTGCCCTCTACTTTCGGCCATGGGTCAACCGACTGGTACCCCCGTTTTTTCCACGACGGATGAGCTCGATCCGTGCCCGAGAGCCGCCGTAGGCCCGGTCAGCCAGGTCTGATCAAAAGAACGAACGTAAACATCCGTGGTTTGGATGACGGCGCTCGTTATCTGGGCGTGGGAGTGAGAGTTCCCATGACCACGCGCGAGGTGCGCGGTGGGGAAGCCGATGAGAGTCGGCTACGGCGCCCCGGAGTGGACTGGCACCATTCCGGGGGCCGATTCCCTACCTGGAATCGGGTGGCTGGCACCGCTAGCATCGGTTTGATCATCCAGCCGGAGGATCACGTCACCGGCCTCCTGGGCGGCGCGGGGGGATTTCTGCCCGGCCCGGGGCCAGCACAGGAGAGGCCAGCCATGAAGGTTGCTCGGTTCGCGGTCGGTTGTTCTCTCGTCCTCACCTCGTGCGCGGGGCTGAGTCAGCCCCAGGGCTCCAAGCAGGTCTGCTTCGATGAGCTCGAGTTTCCGGGCTATGTGGATGTGGGCATTGGATACGCCGTTGCATTCGACAGTCGCAGTGGGAGCCATGGCGACGCGGATGGGACTTTCGTTTCGCTCAAGGCGTACCCGGCGGGGCGCTGGTATTCGAAGCGCAAGAGTGAGACGGCCCAGGCACTGGCCAAGGCATCGGCCAACATGGTTGCGGATATCGTCGAGCCGCAGGAGACGCCGGCTGGGGACGGGCCGCCGGCGGGAGGGGCTGGCGTGGACGGTGCGCCGGCGACGGATGAGAACAAGGTCGACCTGGCCGAGACGGTCGAACAGCTCATCAAGGCGCGCGCCGAGATCATCGAGGACGATGCGTATTACGTCGTGGAAGGGCGCGATACCTGGAAGCACCGGCTCTCGATCTTCTACGGCACGTCCGTGGGCGACCTGGCGGGTGGCGGGCTGGAGAGTTCGGCCAATGCGGTCGGGGTCGGCTATGACGTGGCTCCGCAGCTCGCGTTGCAACTGGGGTGGGCCTTCTATGACGTGGAGACGGACGGAGTGATTGGCACCGATTCGGGCCTCTTCTTCAGCGTCTCGCTCAATCTGAGCTCGTTCAAGTCACTACTCTCGGCGGGGTCGGGCAAATGATCACCACGAAAACGACCCGGGCAGGGCACCTGCTGCTGGCCGCCGGCGCGTTGACGGTGAGCGCATGCTTCACGCCCCACGCGGACTACGTTCCGACGAAGCACATCGTCATGTTCGATGGGGATGGGGATCCCGTCGATCCGACTTCACAGCCCTTTCTCGGATTGCGGTCCTATCGCAAGATGCCGCGCGAGGCTTTCGAGGAGTACCTCGCCATTCTCTTCGAGAGCATCGATGAGTACCTGGGACATGGCAGGGTCACGATTGCAGAGGAGGTGCTCGGGGAGGGCAAGCAGGAGACGGTCGTGGAGCTGGACCACGGGCACGGCGAGGTGCAGCGCGTGCTGCTCTTCATCCATGGCGGATTGAACGGGCAGAAGGGGACGATCGATCGGGCTGCCCATCTCTACGAGAAGATCCTGACGGACGAGGAGGACGGGGCCTATCCGGTCTTCATCAACTGGCAGTCGAACCTGATGTCGAGTTACCTGTCCCATCTGCTCTTCGTGCGCCAGGGCCACAACTGGAGCTGGCTGGGCTTGATCGTGGCGCCGGTCGTCCTGGTCAAGGACGTGGTCTCGGCCGTGGCGAATGTTCCGTTCACGATCCTGCATGAGTTCGACAGCTTCTCGAAGGGGATGCCCTATTACACGTCCCCCGACCAGGGCAAGGCCTACTCGGTTGCGAAGACACTGACCGAACGCGCTGCGCGCCTGAAGCGCGACTTCCCCGAGCACGGGGACCAGCACCTGGTAGCGGCGGAGCACGCGGCCTCCATCGATCACAGGGTCGCGGCCGTGCACCAGGCTTCGCCGGAACACGAGCTGGCGGCCGTGCACCTGGAGTCCGCGGACCATGTGGCATGGAGGGAGCACGCTGGATCGGCGGAGCACATGGCGTGGGCCGACTCCGGAGCGCTGCGTGGCCATGGGGAGTCGGAGTCCCACCTGGCCTGGGCCGAACACGGCCTCCTGGCTGACCACGTTGCCCCGACCGAGCATGAGGGACAGATCTCGCACATTGAAACGGCCAGGCACGTGGGGTCGCCCGAACACGGGGCATGGGCCGAACACGAGCTGGCCGCCGAGCACGAGATCGAGGCTGAGTACCTGCAGGACCCGAGCGAGTCGGACGTGGGCCTGGCCAACGCCGGGTGGGTGATCCTGACCCTCCCGGTGAGGCTGGTGACCGCGACCGCCGTCGATATCTTCGGGAAGGGCGCCTGGGACGCGATGTTGCGCAGGATCGAGTTGCTGTTCGAGCGTCAGGACCAGTACGAATCCGGCAGCCTGAGCCCGAGACCGGCCGAGGGGCTACCGCGCTTCCTGGAGCGGCTGGCGGCTTACCAGGAGGAGCATCCCGAACTGCGGGTCGACCTGGTCGCACATAGCATGGGGACGATCGTCGCCAACCGCATCCTGGACCTGCGCCTGCGGGATGCGACGCGCGCGCCAAAGGTCAGCAACATCGTCTACATGGCGAGCGCCTCGACGACCCACGATTTTCAGTCCAGCGTCTACCCGTACCTCGTGCAGCAGCCGGAAGCAAAGCTGTACATGCTGGTGCTGCACGACAAGGCCGAGGTGAACGAGAGCCAGCTCGTCGGCCTCTTGCCGGCAGGATCTCTGCTGGTCTGGATCGACAATTTCCTGACGAACGTCCGCTCCCACGTGGACTTCCGGATCGGGCGCTTCACGCCCCTGATGCTTTCATTGCATGTCATCGAGGCCAATCTGCGCTCGCGGATCTTCATCAAGAGCTTCAGCATCGGATCAGGGGACGACGACGATCCGAACCAGCATGGCGAATTCAACGACGCGCCATTCTGGAAGGAGTCGTTCTGGACTCCGAACTGGAAGGGCGAGAAGGAAGGCGAGGACTGTGACGAGGTTGACGCCCCGGCGGATCCGATTGATCCCGCACCCGAGGAGACAGCAGCGGAGGCGGGCCCGGCCCTCGCGACTCGATAGGGAATATTGCTTCAATTCCCCCGTGACGGTGGGTCCGGACGCCGGATGCAAAGGGTGGACCATTCTCGACGCTCTCGTTGAGGAGGTCAGAACCCTCTCCAGTAGTCAGGACCCATACGATGAAGCATCCGATCATTCACCTCGCCTCTCTCGCGCTGCTCAGCGCCGCGCCCGTTCTGGGCCAGGCTTCCGGATTCCATTCCGGCGAGATTATCTACATCAGCCAGGCGATCCCCGGCGTTTCGCCTACGGGGGCCGGGATCGTGCGCATTGACCCGGCGACCGGCGCGACCGCTGTGGTCATGCCGCTGACGGGGGCCAGCAGCCGGCGCGACGCGGCGGCCTTTGATGCGTATCGCGAACGGGTCCTCTTTTTTGGCCAGCTTCCGGGCCCCATGGAACCAGAGCGGCTCTACGAGCTCGATGGATTTGGCAACGCGACCTCGCTCGGTTTCGACGATGAGGACATCTATGCCTTCGCCCCTGCCAGCGGCGGACGGTTCTATCTGCTCAACGCGCTTACCAGCCAGATCGAGTACCTGGACGCCAACAACCAGCATCACGTCCTGATGGACATTGCCGGAACCCAGCCCTTTCTCGGAGGTGGCGTGGACATCTGGTCCATGGTCTACGATGCCGCCACCAACTCGCTATTCGCAGGCATCTCAGGTGTCAGCATGTTTGGGTGTGGCACCAGCGGGAACTCGCGCGTCGTGCGCATTCCCCTCTCGAACGACGGATCGAAGGTGCGCGCCGCGCTCGAGTGTGTTGAGATCGTGATCGACCCGACCGTCGGGAGCGCGCCGACCATGCTGGTTCACGGGCCAAACGGCAACTTGATCGTTGGCGTGTACATTCAAACCGCCAGCACCCTCCCGAACTTGGTCCTGGTCGATCCGGTTACGCTGGCTCTGACGCCCTATGCCTTTCCCGACATCGGCAACGGGTCGATCAACGGCGGCATCTGGTCCCGGACCCTCGAGAAGGCAGTGATCGTCGACCTGTTCGGCAACAGCCTGCACAGTTATATTCCCGGCGAAACGGGCGTTGGAACCGTCATCACCCCCTCGATGCCGATCTCGGGCAGCGGAAGTGCGGAAGGCATATGCGTCGTCGAGATCTCCCGGGGCGAGGGAACCGTAGTCCAGCCCTACTGCGAGGCGAAGATCACATCGGAAGGCTGCCCGCCGTTCATGCTCGCCTCGGGCGTGGCCCAGGCCAGCGCGTCGAGCGGCTTCCTGATTGAAGCCGATCAGGTCCCGGCGCAAACGCCGGGGCTATTCTTCTACGGCTTCGGGGGCCCGGCCGCGATCCCGTTCCTCGGTGGAAGGAAGTGCATGCGTGGCGCAGTGAGACGCACGCCCGTGACGATGTCCACAGGCTCGGGACTTTGCGGCGGTACCTTGTTCATCGACTTCAACGCCTACATGGCCACCGGCGTGAATCCCAACCTCGTTCCCGGCCGCACCGTATGGGGTCAGTTCTGGTTCCGCGACCCGGCTCACCCGGTGGGCGGCATCGGCCTCTCAAACGGGATCACGTTTACGGTGCTGCCCTAGGCAGGGCGTCAGTCGGGCTCGGGGGACTGTCCGCCCCGGGCCGCCGCCAGGTCAAAGGACGACGAGACGTACCGGTTGGGGACATTGCGGGTCGGTGCGGGCGCTCCATGCTGACGACGGTAGAGCCCGTCGATGTTGGAGTAGGTTTCCCGCTCGAGGCGATGGAATTGAGGAAGCAGGCCGCACTGTGCGTAGCTGATCGGAGTGACATCGAACAGGACCGTCTCCCAGTCGCACCCGGCTCCCCAGGCGAGTCCGCGAACACGCACGCTCAGGTCAGCTCCGCCATCGACCAGCAACTCCATCGCTGGGCGGCAGTAGTTGCGATTGCTGTTGACCGCGTGAAAAATCGGCGTCTGTCCACCAAGGCCGTCACTGTCGACATCTGCCCTCGAGTCGACATCGGCTCCGAGCTCGAGGAGCCGCTCGAGGCAACCGGTGGAGTTGTACTCCGCGCACAGATGCAGCGCTGACACGCCCTGGAGGCAAGTGTAGGCACCGTCCAGGTAGATCTTCCGACTCAATTCTCCCGGTATGCTGTCCAGGTGATTGCTGAGCCGACCGGAATCGTCCAGCAGGATCGCTTCGAGGAGGGGGTCGTCCAATGTCGCGCCTGCGTCGAGCATGGCCTGCAGGCACTTGGCGAAGCGCGAGGTACGTGTGTACATCTCGATCAACCACCGGATCGGGGGCTTTCCACGGATCGGTACGCGAGGGTCTGCTCCAGCGTGCAAGGCAGCCAGAATCGCCGGAGGTGAGTGGATTTCGAAGGCGCCGATTAGATCGTCCGTGGCCGTCATCGATTCCTCAGGTGTTCGCGGGGCTTCTCTCTCTGTTCAGATCCGTGGAGTCACGGTTGGACGCACTCTATCAGATCGAGCGAACTGAGAGTTCAGGGTGGGGTGATGTCGGAGGCGAACGCCTACCGCAGCCAGTCGGCGAGGCCTTCGACGGGACGAGCGGATTGCAGGTCTGCCAGCCGCTCCGGGAGCACTCCACCGTGGGGCCGGGCGCCGAGATCAACCGGGTGTGTCGGGCGCGGAACCGGAAGATGGAGGCGTGCCTTCCTCGCTGCAATGGGATTCGCCGTGGCGGGCCAGGATGCGGGCGTAGGCGATGGCTGACAGGGCACCGAAGACGAGCGTGGCGAACAGGTCGTTCACGTCGAACGGGTGGTTCTGCGCCAGGTTGAGGGTCTCGTAACCGACCAGCCCCAGGAGGACCATCACCACGATGCGCCAGTCCCACGCAGTGCCGCGCCCGCTCATCGTCAGCAGCATGAAGATGGCTGTCACGGTCCCGAAGGAATTGCCCAGGGTGTCTGCGATGACCCAGTCGTCGATCCCGTTGGCGTAGATGTAGGGCCTGTAGAAACTGCGGCCCATCTCCGTGACGAAATAGGCCGACATTCCAATCGAGAGCGTGATCTTCTTCAGCGTCGAGTAGTCATTCCGACCGATCAGGTGGTGGCGAACACCCCACGCGATGATCGGGAGCAGAACGAAGGGGATGTAGTCATCCATGATCCGGGGGCAGTGTACCCGTCCACCGAACCTCGTGAATCAGCTGCCGAGAATGCGCGGTATTCCCGTGACCGGCGGAGGCAAGAGTGAGCCGGGACGTAGGTGGGTCCACTGGACGATACTGTCCCTATCTGAGCTGGTCGAGCTTGCGCCGCACGGCGCCGCTCTGTGGGTTCAGCTCGAGTGCCCGCTCGAAGGACTGGCGCGCTCCGGCAATGTCGCCGAGTTTCAGCTGGGTTTCCGCGAGGCCGGTCCAGGCCTCGAAGGCCTGGGGGAACAGGCGAGTGTTGAGGGCAAACAGGGCGTGCGCCAGGTCCGGGTTCTCCAGGTCTGAGATGCGAAGTGCGATGCGACTGATGTCGGAGCTCAGGTCGATTGAATGCTCGGCGAGCTGCCTCAAGCGATCCTCGGCCTCGTCCGGAACAGCGACCAGGAAGTCCACGAGAGCGCGGCCTGCTTGCAGCATCGGAACATCGCGTCCATCGACCATATCCATTAACTCTTGAGCGCGATCGATGTTGCCCACGGCCAGGGCCTCCATCGCCCCGTTGACCACGAAGTTCGCGCCGCAGATTCCGTTGAACGCGCCGGCTTCGTCACGCACTGGCATGTAGAAGCGGTGAGTGTCCTCCTCGTACCAGCTTCCGTCCGGCTGGATATGCAGCCGAAAGGTTCCCTCGAAGTCTGCGTAGGTGACCAGGTGACCGGGGCCTGCCTCGAAATCCACCGAGGACGTGGCCGGGCTGCCCATCACCGGGGGCGGGTAGGTCCACTCACCGACGAATTCGCCGAGACTATCGGAGTCGACATGGGTGATCCTGGGATTGGTGCGGGACTCGAGCGGGACGAGACGCGGGCTCGGCGCCACCTCTCCGGTGCGTGAAGCGAGCACCGCCTCGATCAGATCCAGCAGTGGCTCCATCGGAGTGTTCTCACCCACGTAGGTATTGGCGCGGTTCACGATCACGATGTCACTGTCGGGGAGCGCCGCGATCATCTGGTTTCCGACTCCCAGGGCGGAGACCATGCCGTGGCGCTCGAAGCGCGGTTCGAGGAACACCCACCACATGAAACCGTAGCCCATGATGTCGCTATCGATCGAGTAGAGCCCCGTGCTGCGCTTGACCCAGTGCCGGGAGAGGACACTCTCGTCCGCCCACATCCCGCTGCGCGCGAACAGCAGCCCGAAGCGCGCGGCGTCGCGCGCGGACATGCGAAACGGATAGGCGGGGTACTTCGACTTGTCGCGCTCGTAGTGAAAGTAGCCGTCGGTGACGCGCCAGTCCTCCATCCCCAGGGGGATTCCGAAGTGCTCGTCGAACGCTTCGAACACGGAATCGCCGGTCTCCATCTCGAGGATCGTGGCAAGCGTGTTGAAGTCCCAGTTGTTGTAGGCGAAGTAGCGCCCGGCTCCCTCACTTCCACGCGGACGACCGTCCGTGCGCCCCGCGTAGGCTGCGGGATGGAAAACTCCTGATCGTGCCTTCAGTAGATCGAGGATGCGCGCCGTCTTCTCGGTCTCCATCAGGGGACTGGGTTCATCGTCCATCCCGAGATCGTCGAGGGTCTTGTTCAGCTCGATCTCTCCACGGTCCCAATAGACCCCGTAGAGCGCCGACAGGAAGCTCTTGCGCACGGAATGGCACATGAAACGCCGATCGACGTCCCCCCACGCAGCCACGACCGCGCCATCGGCGATCACCATGAAGGCCGATGATGGCATCTGCTCCCAGGTCTCGCGGGCCGCCTCGAGCTCGGAGATGTCGAATCCAGCCTGGGTCGGATCAGCGAAGCGCAGCCAGCCATCGCCCGGAACGCGCTCCTGGGCATCGGAAGTTGAGGTCGAGACGAGACACAGACTGAGGGCGAGTACCGATTGAAGGCGCATGATCCTGGGGGTGCGGGCGCGAGTGCGAGTATTTTCGCATTATCGATGGACGATGCATCGATCCAGTAAATGCCCGTTGAATGCGGGCGCGACCGGGGATTCTACGCATTGCGGTACACATTCTATCGTCGCACCCCACGCGACTGGAGCGCCGTGAGCCTGTCGCCCGATATGGGACGAGATTCCTGATTCCGGAAGGCCTTCGGCCGGCCCCTGACGACCAGATTCTGCAGCGGGATCGATGAGATGAAGGCCGTTATCGAGCTCACCGTAATGCGCGAAGCCGAGCCGAAGCCCACGTTGTCGCCGTTGGGCTGGTAGCAGTAGCTTCAGTCCGTGCACTGGGCGAGGGCGGACCATGGTCGGTTTGCGTCCATCGCGTCGGACTGGTAGCTGCCCCCTGCACTGGGAGTCGGGGAATTCGCCAGGGCCGATGCTCCGGGTCGCCCGACGTCGGCCCACGAATTGCTGTTGGCAGCCTCGTCGACGGACCACAGGTAGTCCTTGGTGCCCCCGACCCGCCCTCAGGGTGTGCGCACTCGACGCAGCCGGAGGTCATCGGGGGGGAGGGAGGGGCGCCATGGCGCGCAGCTCTACTCGCGGATGCAGAAGAGCGAACCGGCTTCACGTAGAAGCAGCGCGTTGCCGGCCACCGACGGCGTTCCCCAGTAGAGTCCGTCCAGGCGATTCGTGCGAAGCACGTCGTATTCCGGACCGGCGTCGATGACGACCGTCGTTCCCGCTTCATCCATTATGTGTAGCTCGCCACCGGCGATCCACGGGGTGGCGACGATCTGCCCCGCATCGGGCACACGCTCGCGCCAGAGTTGCTCGCCCGTCGCTGCGTCGTGACAGGCCAGGACGTTGCTCGAGCCGAGGATGTAGATCAGCCCTTCATGGACCACGGGCGAAGCGAAACCGGGGCCTGAGCGCTCGGCGCGCCAGGCGATCGCCTCGGAGTCCTCTGCCGTCGCGGTCACCGTTCCAGTCGCCGACGCATTGACCGCCATGAGCGGGCCACGGCTCATGGGGCCGCTGTTGCCGAAGTAGATCCGCTCGTCGTCAAAGGTCGGTGAGGACGAGAATGAGCCGCCCATGCCCTCGAGTTGCCAGTGCTCTTCGCCGGTCGCCGGGTCGTAGGCGACGACCGTGTCCGGTCCACAGGCCACGAGGCTCGTGCGTCCCGCGGCGGTCCACAGAACGGGAGTGCCCCAGCTCGTTCCGAGCCCGCGCTTCACACGCCAGCGCTCCCTTCCGGTTTTCGTCTCGAATGCCGCCAGAAAGGACGCTTCCTCGTTGTCGTTCTGCAGAAACACCAGTCCGTCGTGAGTGACGAGCGAGATTCCCCAGCCGAAGTCGTTTCCGGTCCTGAACACTCCCGTCTCCTGGCGCCACAACTCCTCGCCATCGAAGTCGAAGCAGACCAGCTCGCCCAGAGCACCGAAGGTGACGAAGATACGTTCGCCGTCGGTCGTGGGCGATTCGGTGGCGAAGGTGTTCGAGCGGTGGACGGGATGCAGCGGCACGCGCTTGCCGACATCGCGGGACCAGATCTCCTTGCCGCCCGCCAGGTCGTAGCAGGCCAGTCGAAAGGTCAACTCACCTTCGGGTTTCGCGCCCGCGCCTCGGGTGCTCGGGTCCATGACTCCGGCAGACATGCCCTTGGGCCCGTCGTCCTGAGGATCGAGAGCACTGGTCAGGAATACCCGGCCGCGGGCGACGATGGGGGAGGACCAGCCGCTGCCCGGGACATCGACCCTCCAGGCGATGTTCTTGTCCGGGCCCCACTCGGCCGGGAAGGACCTCTCTTCTAGATTGCTCGTCGCGGAAGCGCCTCGAAAGCGCGTCCAGTCTTCGCCGCCAGTGTCCGTGGGGTTCAGGTGAAGGAGCGTGCCCTGCAGTGCCTCTTCGAGCACGGGGTCTCGCGCAGCGAGGAAGTCTTCGATGGTCGGCGTGACAGGCCGATCAGGATTCACGCCGTATCCTTCACGAAAACTCGCCACTCCGGTCGCTTCGCGGACCACAGGCAGGTTCACCCGGATGCCGCTGTTCGGCAGGGTCAATGTGAAGAGCAAGCCGGCCGTCGGCCCTTCTGCGCTCCCGCCGGTAGGCTCGCCAACCAGCTCGACGGAGCCGGCCTCCTGCAGCTTGGCGAGTAGCATCGTTGAGCCGGACGCGTTGAACGGCCCGGTCAGAACGGTGATCTGCCCATCGAACCCGTCGGGATGGGGGGCGAGTTGAACCTGGGACTCGCCCAGGATCTCGAACCATCCGTCGTCGCGCTCGCGAAAGTTCTCCACGGGCTGGTAGAAGGCGCCTTCGATCCAGGTGGAGAGGTGTTCAACGAGACCATCGAACCGGATGTTGCGCACGCGCCGTGTCCCACCGACTGCGATCGGCTCGTCGATCAGGAAGCGCGCCAGCATCCAGCCTACGTCCGCCGATCCGCCGCCGCAGTCGCGCAGGTCGACGACGAGGTGCTCGCAGCCTGATTCAGCGATCTCCTGGAAGATTTTTGAGAAGGTCGTCTCGGGATCTACCGGCCTGCGGTAGTTCACAAACGTGCCGACCCGCAGCAGGGCGGAGGTCTCGTCCAGCTTGAGCCACGAAACCTCGTCGGCGAAGTCGGTCCAGCCTCCACCCGGTTTCGCTGCGCGCCAGGCTTCCAGGGTGGCCGCTTCGACGACCACGCTCGTCGTGCCTTCAAGTCCCGGAAGGCGAACCTCGAGGCCGAAGCGGGACCGAAAGCGATCGAACATAGGTAGGAAGTGATCGAAGCCGGACTCCTGATACTCGTAGGCGGTCTGGAGTCGGCTGGGCCGAATGGCGTCGGTCCAGCCGTCGACGGGAACGGTCGGCGCGATCTGTTCGATGCGATCTGCGATGGAAACTCCGTCGATACTCAGGACCTCGGCGCCGCGCGGTAAATCGATGCCTTCTACCGGGCTGTCCACGTACATGCGCCCATCGAACAGGACAAAGTGAAAGGGGAGCAGCGTGGCTTCCGTGCTGCGGTAGTCCTCCAGCCACTTCGGTCCGTCCACGCGAGTGTGCCCGCAGCGCAGTTCCGCCATGAGAACGGAGATCTCGCGATAGAGATCGAGGTCGCTGGTGTCGCCTGAGATTCCGTCCTCGAGCGCAAGACAGGCCTCGACGAAGCTCTCTTCAGGTGCGTAGCGCCCGAGCCCAGCGTGAACGGTCTGGACCGCTTCGCGCAGAAGTGCGATATCGTCGCGGGCAGCGTCCTCCGAGATCGGGCGCGGCTCCTGCGTCGGCGTGGTTGCGAGCGTGAGAGTAGCGACGAGTCCGTACCACATGGTTCAGTACCCTTCAGGTAGCCAGAGAAAAGTCAGAGGGTCGGGTGTGCGAATTGTGCTCTCTCGAAACAGGGCGCCGGTCGGATCGAGTCTCTCGGTCGATAGAGAGCTTGGCGTTACCTTGGGTCGCGGGCGTTCGGCCGGCGGTGCGATCTCTCGCGGTCGAGGCCGAGCCGCTAGGATCATTCATCAATGATGGTCCCCAACAGAAGTGGAGCCGAATGGGCCTCGAATGGCCCACCCGGCTCCGGGTCCTGCCAATTCTGCCGAGAGCAATCAGGGGATCAGGACGTTCTCGATGACGTGGATGTTGCCGTTGCCGGTCTGGATATCCGCGGCCACGATCCTCACGCCGTTCACGAAGACGTCGTTGCCCACGACCGTGACGGATAGCTGGTCGCCGCTCAGAGTGGTCAGCTGCCCTGCGGCGATAACGTCCTCGGCGAAGAGGCGCCCGGGGACGACGTGGAAGAGGAGGATCTTGGAAAGGACGCGGCTGTTGCCGGGGATCAGGAGCCTTGTCAGCAAGCCAGAGGGAAGGGTGGAGAAGGCCAGATCGTCAGGGGCAAAGACCGTAAACGGCCCCGTCATCCGCAGGGCGGCATCGAGTCCGGTGGCACCCAGGGCGGTCTCGAGCGCCGTGAAGGTGCCGGCGGCCGAGGCGGTGTCGACGATGTCGATCAAGCTCGGCAGCAAGACCTCGTCGATCACGTGGATGACACCGTTGGTGCAGAGAATGTCGTTGTCGAGAAGATTGGCCTGGTCGATCTGCACGGACGTCCCGTTGACGGTGACATCGACGCGCTGAGCGTTGAGGGTCGTGAGGTAGTTCGATGCGACGACATCGCCAGCGCGTACGCCGGCCGCGATCACGTGGTAGGTCAGGACCTTGGTCAGAAGCTCATTGTCGTTGAGGAGCTCCGTGACCAGAGCGGGCGGAAGAGCGCTGAAGGCGTCATCCGTGGGCGCGAATACGGTCCACCGCTGGGGGCTCATGGAACCGTCCAGGGCCGTGTCGAGACCCGCCAGCTGGACCAGGCCCACGAGCTGGGTGAAGCGGCCGTCCGCTACGGCGGTTGTGACCACATCCTGGCGCGCCATGGCCGCCTGGCCTGCAGCAGGGGCAGCCGCCGGGGCGAGTAGGGCGAGGTGCGAGACGAGAGATATCATTGGACTTCGTGTAGCGGTTGGTTGACTGGTGATCCGTTGATGCATCGTGCTGGTGAAGTGCTCTCACCAGCTTCGAGGTCCTCTTCGCTCCCTGCAGGAGCCTGGATTCATCAATCTCGAAGAATCTCGATTTTGCACCTGAGGCCTGTTTGCGGCGGTTCGGACCATGCCTCGCGAGGCCAGAGCCGGCGGACTCTACGCGGAGGGTCGATTGCCATCGGTTGGCCCGGCAGGGAGATTCGAAGCCACCAGGTCGACGCCGCGCATCCAGCCTCGTGCGCTCCAGGGCTCGGACGAATGAAGAACCTGTCCGTCGGCGATCGACTACGTCAGCCCGTCAACGGGCAGACCGTCGCCCTCTCAGGGCAAGGCCGAGCGAGGTGCAGGAGCAGCGGCGTCAGGAGCGCATACTCGAGGGCCAGTGCGACCCAGGTCAGGAGGGGTGCTTCCCCGGGAGCGACTGCCATGAAGCGCGTCCCGCCCAAGAAGGAGAGTGGCCCGCCTATTGCCCCAAGTACGACGGCGAGGGCGGGTCGCCCCGCAAGCCAGCCCAGTGAGTGGTGGGGCAACGTTCCGAAGAGGACCCAGAGCGCGGTGATCCAGGGCGGAGCAATTCTGGCCGGCCACACAGCTTCAGAGGATGGGTAACAGGTGGCCCCGATCAGACCCAGGCCCGTATCCACCAGCATCCCCAGCACTCCGATGGCCAGGATGTAACCCAGCTCCCAGCGGCGCTCGGACGGACGCACGACGAATAAGAGGTGCAACGCGACGATGACCAGGACGACGAGGGGTCCAGACCACATGTCACCGTGAGCCGCACGGCTCACGCACGCGAACCATCCGACCTGGAACAGGAGGTAGTTCGCGAGGTTCCTCACGCCTGGCTTGCGCGCACGACCGGGGCCGGCTGCACGCCTGGCCGCTGAAGGACCATGTGGACGTCACTGATATGACGCTCGGCGAAGCCCCCTTCGCTGTACGCGAAGTAGAACTCCCACAGGCGCAGGAACTCGTCCGAGTAGCCCATGGCTCGCGCCTCCGACCAGCGCCGGGTCAGGTTCTCGCGCCAGGTGGCAAGGGTCTTGACGTAGTGCGGCCCGATGTCCTCCAGGTCGACCACGCGCAGATCTCCCGACCTGGTCATCGCGGAGCACAGTGCTGTCACGGACGGGATGCACGACCCGGGGAAGATGTGCCTCTGGATGAAATCCACCGAGCGCCGGGCGCTCTCATAGTGCTGGTCGGCGATCGTGATGGCCTGGAGGGCCATGGTCCCCTCCGGCTTCAACAGCCTCGCGCAGCAGCGGAAGAAGTCCTGGTAGTAGGCGGCGCCGACGGCCTCGATCATCTCGACCGAGACGATCTTGTCGTAGCGTCCCTCCAGCTTGCGGTAGTCCTGGAAGAGCAGTGTGATCCGGTCGTCCAGGCCCGCCTCATGGATGCGCTGCGCGGCGAGATCGTGCTGCTCCTTGGAGATCGTCGTCGTCGTCACGCGGCAGCCGTACTCACGGGCGGCATGCAGGGCGAAGGCTCCCCAGCCCGTACCGATCTCGAGCAGATGGTCCCCAGGCCGCAGGTCGAGCTTCATGCAGAGGTGGTCGATCTTTGCGATCGAGGCATCCCGCATGGTCGCCCTCTCGTTCTCGAAGATGCCGCACGAGTAAGTCATCGTGTCATCGAGGAAGAGCGCGAAGAATTCGTTGGAGACATCGTAGTGCGCGCGAATATTGTCACGACTTCCGTCTTCGTTGTTGCGCCGTAGCGCGTGATGGAGTGCGAGCAGGGGCCGTGAGAGCCTCGCCAGGCCACCCTCCAGGCCAGCCAGGGCCTCCCGGTTGCGCACGAAAAGGCGCACGACGGCCGTCGGGTCCGGGCTGGTCCACCAGCCCTTCGCGAAAGCCTCCCCGCCTCCGACGCTCCCGCGGTAGGCCACGGCGCGCCAGAAGCGTGCATCGTGGACCCGGATCGTTGCAGGGGGATACTCCGCATCCGCCTGGCCGAACTCGTGACACCGCCCCCCCTCATGGAGGGTGAGCGCACCGGACGTGACTCCTTCCATGCGGGACAGGACGAGTCGCTGGGTCAGCGTCATGCGTGCTGGACGCGTGGTCTGGCTCAAGGCCGCGGTGGAGTTGTTGAACTTCATGAGAGTGGAGCGTCCTGCACGGGTGTGCGTTTGTCCGGATGGGCGAAGAAGGGTGTCCGTTTGAGATAGAGGCGAGCTGCTTGCCAGTAGATCGCGAGGTGCAAGCGCAGCGGCTGGAGCGGATAGCGGAAAAGCGCCGCTGCCAGGCTCGGACCGGTGATCGGACGACGCTCGCATGAAAGGCCGGCATGAAACACTGCGCGGCCCTTCTCGATGTTCGTCATCGAGACCTGAATGCGATCGTCAGTCCTGGAGAAACGCCATTCGTAGACCTGATCGAGATCGAAGAAGGGCGAGACATGGAAGGCCTTGTCGAAACGGAAGGCCAGTTGCTCGGTCCCTCCTCCATCGATCCTCGAGTCCTGCCTGGATCTGCTGGCATCGAGGACGTACGAGTGCCGCTCGCCCCAGGGAGTGTTCGTGATCTCCGCCACGAGCGTGTCCAGCCGGCCTTCTGCGTCGTGGCAGAAGTAGAAGCTGACCGGGTTGAAAAGGTAGCCCAGGGTGCGTACCTGAGTCAGGAGCCCCAGATGGCCTGAAGGGCGGCGCCCTAGCTCTTCCTCCACCCGATCGAGGACGGCCTCCCGAAGCGGCTGTGATGGCGACCCGAGGTAATCGGAGCGGCGAAAGGAGACCAGGTTGGGTCGATCCACCGACCACAGCCAGCGCCGACGAAAGAGCTTCGGGAGCTCCTCGAGGTCGAGGTACAAGAGGTGCATCCCATGATCGAATGCGTGCGGCCTTGGCCCGAGGCGTTCGTGCCGCACCCGGCCCCGGTACAGTGCGCTACGCATCAGGCGGGCGCTCCCTGGCGCAGGTTCTGGAGAGCGGCGAGGGCGCTCTGCACGCCGTCCTCGTGGAATCCATAGCGCCAGTACGCGCCACAGAAGTGCACGCCGTGTGCTCCATCGATTTCCGAATGACGCCGCTGGGCGGCGACCGTTTCGTTCGAGAAGATGGGATGGTGATAGACAAAGCTACGCAGCACCTTGCTCTCTTCGATCTCGGCCGTGCGGTTGAGGGTGACGAGGTAGGGCTCTTCGCTCGCCAGCCGCTGGAGGTTGTTCATCCAGTACGTCACCGTCGGGAGCCCGGAGTTCGGCTGCGCCACGTGGTAGTTCCAGCTGGCCCATGCCCGACGACGGCGCGGCATGAGACTGGTGTCGGTATGTAGCACGACGTCATTTCTCTGAAATTCGAAGGCCCCAAGGACTTCTCGCTCTTGCGGCGTCGCGTCGGAGAGCATGCGCAGGCTCGTGTCGGCGTGGGTTGCCATGACGACGCGATCGAAGAAGCACTCTTCGCCCCGAGCGGTACGCACGCGCACGCCGCGCTCCGTTCGTTCCACCCGGACCACGGGCGTGCCCAGGTGAATGCTCTCCCTGAAGGGCTGTACCAGTCGCTTCACGTATTCCCGGGACCCGCCCTTCACCACGAGCCAGGTGGGCCGGTGTTCGACCTGCAGGAAACCGTGGTTGTGGAAGAACTGCACCAGGAAGCGCAGCGGAAAGGCGAGCATCGTCTCCGGCGTGGAGGACCAGACTGCGGCGCCCATCGGGATCAGGTGCTTCTCGATGAACAGGCGCGAATAGCCGCCGCGCTCGAGGTACTGCCCCAGGGTGGTCTCGTCTTCCGGGCGGTCGAGCACCTCGGGCGCCTCTCGATAGAAACGCATGATGTCCTTCACCATGCGCCAGAACGCAGGCCGCAGCAGATTCGAGCGCTGCGCGAACAGCCCGTTCAGATCGGTGCCGTTGTACTCCAGGCCAGTGGCCCCGCAGCGGACGGAGAAGCTCATATTGCTCTCCTCCCAGGCGACCCCGAGCTCGCGCAGCATGGCGCAGAAATGAGGATAGGTCGACTCGTTGAAGACGATGAACCCGGTGTCGACCGACAGGCTTCCGGATCTGCTCTCGACATCGACCGTATGGGTGTGCCCACCGATCCAATCACTGGATTCGAAGACGGTCAGGTCGTGCTCGCGGTACAACCCCCGGGCAGCGACGAGCCCCGAGATTCCGCTTCCGATCACACAGACCTTCACCGCCGCCGTCCCTTCTCGACGATGCGCGCAGGCACTGGATTCAGCCTCCAGACGAGGCCCAGAAACGCCATACCACGCAAGATGTAGTAGCTCAGGTCGATCTCCCACCAGCGGAAACCCTGGCGCACGGAACTCTGATAGCGATGGTGGTTGTTGTGCCAGCCCTCGCCGAAGGTGAGAAGCGCCAGAAGCAGGTTGTTGCGGCTGTCATCGTTCGTTTCGTAGGGCCTGGAGCCTGACCGATGCGCGACAGAGTTGATGCAGAAGGTCACGTGGTACGTGACGACCGTCGAGATGCAAAAGCCCCAGACGATGAGCTGTCCACCGCTCGTTGCCAGGCCGGCGCCTCTGGCCAGCTCTCCCAGCAGGAAGAATCCACCGAGGGATAGCAGCGGCACCACGACGTCGAACCGATCCAGGAAGCGGAGTTCCGGAAAGCGCGTGAGGTCCTTGACCAGATCCAGGCGCGGTCGAAAGTTGCCGCGGCAGAGGATCCAGCCGACGTGACTCCACCAGAACCCGTCACGTGCGGGCGAGTGCACATCGTCCTTCCCATCCGAGTGCCGGTGGTGGGCTCGGTGGTGCGAGGCCCACCAGATGGGCCCACGCTGGACGGCCGTCGAGCCCAGGACGGCGAAGGCGAACTGCACGGCTCGCGATGTCTGGAACGAGCGATGAGAGAAGTAGCGGTGGTAGAAGGCGGTGATCGCGAACATGCGCAGGGCGTAGGCTGAACAGGCCACCGCGACCGCCGTCCAGCTCCAGCCCACCACGATGACAAGCAGGCAGCTGGCGTGCAGGATCACGAAGGGCACCACCCGCAGCCAGTCGGCCTCGCGGGGGTCGCGCAACGTGTCTCGCTCGTCCTCGGCCCAGGAATCCAGCCAGCGCACGAAGCTCTTCCACACGCCTCGACGCGGAGCACTCTCTGTGTTCTTCGCGTTCACACGATCTCCCGCCGGGCCGGGCGCAGGAGAACGTGCGAAACACACCATTCCTGACCGTCCGCAAAGTTGAAGAGTTCCGCACAGGAGAGAAAGAACACCCGCCAGCGGTGGTACCAGCGATTCGCTTGACGTGGGCCGTAGGTCTCTGCGAAGAGTGCGAGGACCTCGCTGCGCCGGGCTTCGATGTTGCGCAGCCAATCCTCTGAAGTGCGGGCGTAGTGCGTGCCGGGAACGACCCAGCGCTGCTCCACGTCGAGCGGGATATCCAGCCGATCGATCAGATCCGGGCAGGGCATCATGCCCCCCGTGAAGAAGTGCCGACTCATCCAGTCGGAGTCGTCCTGGACCTCGAACGGGTAGGCGTAGCGTCGATGGGCGAAGACGTGCAGGAACAGGCGTCCCTCGGGCTTCATCCAGCCACTCACGCGGGTGAGCAGCTCCTCCCAGTTGCGCATGTGCTCGAACATCTCGACCGAGACGACCCGGTCGAATCGACCTCGAGCCTGGAAGTCGTTCATATCGCAGGTCACGACCTCGATGTTCGTCAGTCCGCGCTTTTCCGCCTGCGCCTCGATGTGGCCTCGCTGGGGAGCCGAATTGGAGATCGCCACGATGCGGCTGGAAGGGTAGTGCTCTGCCATCCATAGCGTCAGGGAGCCCCAGCCGCAGCCGAGCTCGAGCACGTCCTGTCCGTCGACCAGTGCGGCCCGCTCGGATGTCAGTGCGAGCATGGCCTCTTCCGCCTCGTCCAGGGTCGTCGACGGATCCGGATAGTAGGCGCTGCTGTACTTCAGTCGCGTCCCGAGTACCTGTTCGAAGAACGCCGGAGGCACCTCGTAGTGCTGCTCGTTGGCCTTCTCCGGAACGGGGGCCACCTCGCTCGAGCGCATGCGTTCGACCCACCACTCGAGGGCCAGGTCCCGGTCAGGCTCGAAGATCGAGCGTTGCTCTCGCAGCCTCTCGTCGAGCAGACGGCGAATTCCTCGACGCAGAAGGGGCTTGGGAACACATCCCCGTTCGACGAGTCGTAGAGCAGTCTTCATGAGATCCGTGGCAGTTTCTGGGACGCGCCCCTGATGGGGCCGGGGAAGAAGGCGTTGGTTGTTCTCTGATAGGCGCGGTAGTCATCCCCGCGGCTGCGCAGGGCCTGCTCCTCGGTGGGGGGCACGCCGGTGACCTTCAACACGAGGAAGAGCATCACTGCCGGGGCGAGCCAGAGGCTCCAGCCCCACGCGAGCCCGATCCCGAGGACCGGGTAGACCAGCCAGTGCAGCCACTCGAAGAAGTAGTTGGGGTGCCGCGAGAATCCCCACAGACCATGGCGGCACGTTCGGCCCCGGTTGCCCGGGATGGCGCGCCACCTGGCGAGCTGGTGGTCGGCGATGCTCTCCCCACCGATCGAGACAATCCACAGCAGGGCGGCGAGCAGGTCTTGCGATCGCCAGCCAGTTTCCGGCGCCCGGCAAAGGACGAGGAAGACCAGGGAGAGCAAGACGGCCAGCAGCCCTTGGGCCTGGAAGAACCAGAACATCCACGGGTCGAAGCGGTCGGCCCAGCGTTCGCGCAGGATCGCGTAGCGACCGTCCTCGGCCTCCCGACTTACGCGCCGAGCCAGGTGCCAGGTGAGGCGCGCGGACCACAGGCCCGCGAGCCCCGCAACCAGGGCGCGCCGAGGTCCCCAGCCGGTGGCCAGGGTCGCGTAGCTCAGCGCCATGATTCCGAGACTCGCGGCCCAGATCAGGTCGACGATGCCAGCGTTACCCGTGAGCCGCTGACGTCGCCAGGCCACGGCCAGGGCGGCGGACAGGGCCCCCAGGGCGGTGAGGGGGATTACCAGGTTGAGGGTCACGGGTATGGGTTCGCGGAAACCTGGCCCCTGGATGCATCCGGCTTCGATCGTCGTGCGAATAGGTCCCCGTGGCCCAGCTATCGACAAGCTCGGGGCCGCTCGGCCGTCATCCAGGCCTCGTTCTGGGCCTTCTGGCGTGCGCAGCGGCTGTTTTGCTCACGGGCGCCTGCCGCTCGATGACCAAGCCGGAGCTGGAACAGCGGCTTCGCCAGCTAGGAAAGAACGAATCCCTGGGCGAGCTGGGCCGGACGACCTTCGTGGCCGATCTGGGTCAGGGTCCCCGGGACCTCGAGCTGGTCTACCACCGCGCACCGGCGCTGAATGGCGTGGACGCGATTCCGGTCGTACTCGTCCACAACACACCGTCCACCCTCTTCTCCTGGACGGAGCTCATCTACGGCGGGCTCGAAAGTTCGGGTGACGCCGGATTCGTCGGCCTCAATGCCGGGCGAGACGTCTTCGCGATCGAGGTGATCGGGCACGGGATCGCCCCCGGCGACGTTGCGCCGTGCAGCTTCGAGAGCTGCGCCCTCTTCGTTTCGGCGGCCATCCGCGCCCTGGGCCTCGAGCGCGTCCACCTGGTCGGCTCCTCCTACGGCGGCGAGTTTGCCTGGCGCGCCGCACTGAACGAGCCCGCGCTGATCGCGAGCCTGACGTTGATCGACTCATCGGGGTTTTCCCGCCGGCCGGAGGATTGGCTCTCGGAGGAGATCGTCATGCGGGAGAACTCCCTGGCGAAGATCGGCTGGATGCTCAACTCGCGCAAGCGCATCGAGGCAGCCCTTTCGCCCCACTTCCGAGGGCTCCCGCCCGACCGGGTCGAGGAGTTCTTCCTCGTCTGCGAGAACGCGGACAACTGGAAGGCGATGATCGATCTGGTACGCGACGAGAACGGGAGTCGCGAGTACGAGCTCGACAACCTCCGAGCGCCGACCCTTGTCCTCTGGGGTGAGGCAGATCTCGCATATCCCCTGGACGTCTACGGCCAGCGCTTCGTCGATCGGATTCCTTCCGCAAGACTCGTAACCATCCCCGGGGCAGGCCACTACCCACACGAGGAACGCCCCGCCGAGGTCGTGCGCCTCCTGTCAGACTTCTTCAACGCCGAGGAGAGCGAGCCGTGATGCCCTGGGTAGTCCTCGTGATCGCGGCGGTCTGGTACACGTCGCCGCCGTCCATTGCCTCGGTGCCCGGTCCGGTCACGAGCTTCGCAGCCGGCGAATTCGAGGTCGCACCGACGGAGCTCCCCTGGGAGGACCTGTCGCCCGAGGTGTTCGACCGGCGCTGGGTCCTACCGGAGCGTCCCAGGGCCAAGGGGCGGGACTTTCTGAACGCGATGCGTTCTCTGCTGCAGCTGCGGTTCGAGATCGAGTGGGAGGATGGGAGCAGCTACCGGTGCTTCGGTGATCTGGTCGCCGCTTCCCACAGGCTGTCTCCGGAGGCCCGCGATCGGTGGTATGAAGCTCTCGACCGGGCGGCTCCGAGGCTGGTCGCCGACCACGGCGGGGTCATGACGCAGCTCCTCTTCGATGACCACCTGTCGTCGGGTCGCTGGAAGCCGTCGAAGAATCACAAGCGCGACGGATTGCTCGTCGCGGAGTCCTGGAACATGAAGGGCGAAGGCGCCCCCTGGGATGCAGTCCGCGTACGCCCGGTCATGGAGCAGGCCGCCGCGATCCTCCATGCGGACCTCGCCAGCATCAAGGCGGTCGAGAACGACTACCGAGCCTACCCGAACAATGTCGGCGCCGACTACGAGGAGATCTACCCCATCGCGAGCAGCTACTTCATCGGCTCGGACCCTGCCCGCCGCCCCTTCTCTGCCCTGACGATCCGGTTCCGCTGCGACCTGCCCTTTCCCTTCTCGGACTACACGACCCGCCTGGGGATCCTGAACACATTCGATGGCGCAGGCGTCCTGCACACGGACATCTACTCCACGAGTGAGGACTTCTACTGGCTAGCCGGCCGTGACGTTTTCCTGCCCGTATCCGACTCGGAGGGTGAGTGGGTTGCATTCCTGCTCGTCCGTCACTTCGGCTTCGATCTCGACGGCGTCCCCGATGGACCGAGCAACCGGCGTGAGGCACTTCGGACCTCCATGGGCAACCTCAAGCGCAACTCGGAACGGCTCTACCGTGGGCAGGATGCCAGCAAGCGCACAACCCGTAACGATCCAGGTGTCCTGAACAGTATCCGCGTGCGGGGGCGCAAGTGAAGGCGCTCCCGAAGCTCGTATCTCGCCTGGTGACCCACTGATCAAGAATTCCCATCCCCGCTCCCAGACCACGAGGCCTCTATCGATGAAAGACTCCCTCGAAGCAAGAATGTTGATCGACTTCTCCAGAGCAAGCGAGATCGCTCGCTGGTCTGCAGCCAACGACGTGGTCATGGGCGGAACTTCGACAGGCGGGCTACTGGCAACGGCCAACGGCACGGCACTCTTCACGGGTACCGTCTCCTTCGAGGGGGGCGGAGGGTTTGCCTCGGTTCGATCGGACAACGCGGTCCATGATCTCCACGGGTCCAGAGCCCTGATCGTACGGGTGCGCGGAGATGGCAAGCGCTACCAGCTGCGCCTGCGCACGACGGACGAGCGGAACGGCATCTCCTACCTGGCGCCCTTCGAAACCGAGCGCGAGCGCTGGCTTGATGTCAGCCTGTCATCCGAAGCGTTTCAGCCGTCCTGGCGCGGACATGTCATCGCAACCATTCCGGCTCTGGAATTTGAGGTTGTGCACAGTCTTGGATTCCTGATCGCTGATCGACAGGCCGGGGATTTCGCTCTCGAAATCGCGTGGATAGCAAAGGGCTGACGAACTGCGTGGAGTTCGTTTCGCTCGGAGCGCTCGGCCGATCCTTCGAGCCTCAATCGGCCGAACCACCGTCCAGTAGTAACGCTGCGCTTCCAAGCTCGAGCAGCTTCGCTGCGGAGAATCCTCGATCGTGGAACCACCGAACGCGACCCTGTGCATCCAGGAGTAGCACGCGAATGTTGCGCGGGCGTTCGTTGCCGGTGAGCGCGACCACCCGGTCCGCCTTCGGGCCATAGAGAGTGACCACCGATTGCCAGTCTTCGTTCGGGATTCCGCTCCGCATTCCAGAATCTATCGTGCCGGCGATCAGGCGCGGAAAGAGCCCGACCACGGCCGGAATCTCGAGGATGCGGACAGGGGGCGGAGCCTGGAGCAGTCCGATCAGCCATCGATCGGCGTCGAACTGCGCATCCTGAACGTATCCAACCAGCAAGACGCTGGGCTCATCGAGAGGAAGACTCACCGTCTCGCCGTCCAGTGCCTGTCCAGCGACCTCAGGAAACGGCTCTCCAAGCGGATCGCGGTTCTCGACGGTGGCCCTACACGACGTGGATGCGAGGAGGCTAGCCAGAGCGATGGCTCCAAGAAGGAGCGCCTTCCGTCCCATCGACATGGTGAAGACGGATGAACGAGGGATCGAAGTAGTCATGATCTGTGAAGGGCCACTCGCGGGCTCCGGGTTTATTGATCGATGGGCCAGTCGGGTCCGAGCTATCGATTCGCGTGTTTGGCCAAACCGTCTCCATCGGGAAGCAATCGCGCCAGGCTACTCATGCGATGGTCGAAGATCCGCTCCAGATCCCGCCGCACGAAGAGTCGGTTGACAAGAGCGCCTCCTGGCACCGAGTACTCCACCTGATCGCGCACGACAACGCCGCCCTCGGTCTCGCGAAACGTGTGACGGTGGACCCACGACCTGTAGGGGCCCTCGACCTGCTCGTCCACGAACTCGAAGGGGGGCTTCCAGGATGAGATCAAGCTCCTCCATCGAAGGGGTATCCCGTGAACCCGGAGCCTGTAGTCGATCGTGGTGCCCTTGACCATGACGGGCGAGGAGCTTCCGACGACACGGAAACGGAGCCAGGCGGGAGTCAGGGCCTCCAGGTTGCGAGGGTCGGAGAAGAAGCCGAAGACGTCTTCCAGGCTGCGCCGCACCGTCTGTTCCCGGTCCAGGGTGAAGGTGCCCGGCCGGCCTACGATGCCGTTCACGAACCCTCTTTCAGTGCCGCGCGAATGGCGCCCTCGAGGCGCGGCTCGCCGAAGACGAAACCACTGTCGAGCAGCACCTGGGGAGACACCCGGATGCTCGCGAGGAGCAGATCGTCGGCCATGCGCCCGATCAGGGTGCGAGCCGCTATTGCGGGCATCGCGGCGAAGGCCGGACGGCGCAAGACCCTTCCGAGCACGCGCGTGAACACGCGGTTCGTTACGGGGAAGGGCGCGCTGGCATTCACCGGCCCGCTCAGTCGCCTGTCGTCGATCGCGTGGCAGATCACCGAGACCAGGTCATCCAGGTGTATCCAGCTCATGAACTGTTCCCCGCTGCCGATCCGCCCTCCCAGCCCCAGCTTGAAAGGCAGCAGCATCTTGCCCAGCGCGCCCCCCTGGCGCGCCAGAACCACGCCAATGCGCAGGTGAACGACGCGAATGCCCGCCTCCTCTGCGGCTCGCGTCGAATCCTCCCATTCCTGGCAGACCTCGGCCAGGAATCCGGTCCCGGCTGGCGAGCGTTCCGTGAGGGCCTCTTCCCCCCGATCGCCGTAGAATCCGATCGCGGAAGCGGAGACCAGCACTTCGGGGGGCGTCTCGAGACGCGCCAGGCTCTCGGCCAGCAGCCGCGTTCCGCGGACGCGGCTGTCCCGGATGGCCTTCATCTTGCTTCGAGACCAGCGCCCGTCGGCAATGTTCTCACCCGCCAGGTGGACGACGGCGCGCGCCGCGAGAGAGCCCCGCTCGATGGATCCACTCGCCGGATTCCAGAGGACCTCGTCCATTCTGGCGGCAGTGCGGACCAGCTTGGTAGTGGGCCGCCCGTCCTGCGCGAGACGCTCGAGCAGGGCCTGGCCAACGAGCCCGCTGGCTCCGCTCACGAGCACGCGCCCGCTTCCGTCAATTTTGGCTGTCGAGCGCTCGCTCCTCGGGGCCATCAGTGTGTCGTCGATCATCGGGTTTGCCTTTCTGCATTCCCTTCGCCCGGCACCGGATGGCGGATTCGTCAATCCTCATCATTTAATACTCCCGCATTGCTGCCGAGTGCTGTCCCGAGAGAACTTGCTTCTGGATGCATCCGCTCGAACAACCGGGACGAAGGTGAGGCCAGAACCGAGGGTTCGATTCATCATCACTCCAGACCAAGACAAAGCCATGCTTCTCACCACCTCTCTACTTTCGACCGCCCTTCTCGCCGGATTCGCGGGCGACACCTGCTCCTCCAGCAAGTCCGCCTGCGCAGCGCACGTCGACAAGAACATCGTCGAGACTGCACTGGCCGCCGACTCCTTCTCCACGCTCGTCACAGCCTTGAAGGCTGCCGACCTCACGGCCGCCCTCGCCGGTGAAGGCCCGTTCACGGTCTTCGCTCCGACGAATGAGGCCTTCGCGAAACTGCCCCAGGAGAAGCTCGAATACCTGCTCGATCCGGCCAACAAGGGCCTGCTTCAGTCGATCCTGACCTATCATGTCGCCCCTGGAAAGCTGATGGCTGCCCAGGTCGTGCAGAGCAAGAACAGCACGACGCTCAATGGCCAGCGGGTCGAGTTCGCCGTCACGGATGGCGGCGTAAATGTCAACGGCGCCTCCATCATCAAGACCGACATCACCTGCTCGAACGGCGTGATCCACGTGATCGATTCGATCATCATCCCGAGTACGGCTGACATCATTGACACGGCCGTTGGAGCCGGCTCCTTCACGACTCTGGCGGCAGCCCTGGAAGCGGCCCAGCTCGTCGAGGCCCTGCGTGGAGAGGGGCCGTTCACCGTCTTCGCCCCGACCGATGAGGCCTTCGCCGCCCTGCCGAAGGGTACGGTCGCAAATCTGCTCGAGCCCGGGAACCGTGACCAGCTCGCCGCGATCCTGACCTTCCACGTCGTTCCCGGCCGGGTCTACGCCGACGCGGTTGCCGCGGGCCATGAGTTCAAGACCCTGCAGGGCCAGAAGGTCAAGACACGCAGCTCGAGCGATGGTTCCGGCCATCCCGCTCAGGTCCTGGTGAACGGGGCCCGGGTCGTGAAGGCAGACATCGAGACCTCCAACGGCGTGATCCACGTGATCGATTCGGTCCTGCTCCCGGAGTAGGTACCCGCCAGCTCAGAGTTCCAGAAGGGGGCGCGGATCGATCCGCGCCCCCTTTTCTTGTGATCGACGCATCCAGCGCCCCGCGGGGAGCGAACAGGTCGGCGGCAGCCACGCCCGACCACACCCGGACCAGACATGCGACGATCCGCCCACATCCACACCTTAGCTCTGTTCGCCCTCCCGATCCTCGCGGGCACCGTCCTCGGGGCCTCCGGCGGTGTCGACAAGGCCGACTCCTGGCCCCAGTGGCGTGGGCCGAACCGGGACGGCCAGGCGACGGGAACAGCCTGGGGGCCAGATCTTCAGGCCGAACGCCTCGAACAGGCCTGGCGCATCGATGAACTCGGACCGAGCTACTCGGGGCCCGTGGTCGACCGGGAGCGCGTGTACACGACGGAGACCGTCGACGAGGAGTTTGAGGTCGTCCGGGCATTGAACCGGACCAGTGGCGAGGAACTCTGGCGCGTGAGCTGGACGGGATCGATGGAGGTTCCGTTCTTCGCCGCGAAGAACGGCTCCTGGATTCGCAGTACACCGGCCGTCGACGAGGATTCCCTCTACGTGGCAGGCATCCGCGACCTTCTCGTGTGCCTGGATGCGCGCACCGGCAAGACCCGCTGGTCGGTGGACCTCGCAGGACGCTTCGGCACCCCCCTGCCGCCGTTTGGAGGCGTGTCCTCTCCATTGCTGTCAGGCGACTTCGTGTACATCCAGGCCGGTGCATCACTCGTCAAACTCGAGAAGGCCACCGGGAAGACGGTCTGGCGCAGCATGGTCGAGGATGGCGACATCATGAGCGGCGGCGCCTTCTCTTCGCCGGTCCAGGCCGAGCTCCAGGGGCAGGTCCAGCTGGTCGTTCAGTCGCGCACCGACCTCGTGGGGGTCAGCCTGGAGGACGGTCGGAGTATCTGGTCCACTCCCGTGAAGGCATTCCGTGGGATGAACATCCTGACGCCGACCGTCTTCGGCAACGGCGTCTTCACCTCTTCCCATGGTGGGCGGTCCCAGCTATTCACGATCGAACACGGAGAGATGGGCTGCACCGTCGAAGCAGGATGGACCAGCCCCGTCCAGGGATACATGACCTCTCCGGTTGTGGTCGACGGACACGCCTACCTGTTCCTGAAGAGCAACCGTTTCGGGTGCATCGACCTCGAAACGGGTGAGAGTCGCTGGACCTCGCCGCCTACGGGAGATTCCTACTGGTCCCTCGCCGCGCGGGAGGGCCTGATTCTGGCTCTATCGGACTCGGGAATCCTGCGCCTGATCAAGGCCGATCCCGCCGGCTACGAGGTCCTGTCCGAGCGAAGAGTCGCGGACGACGAAACCTGGGCGCACATCGCGCCCGCAGGTGACCAGATTTTCGTCCGCTCCCAGGGTTCGCTCATCGCGCTGGGCTGGAAGTGAGAGGCCGTGCTCTGCGCTCAGACAATCGCGGTGACGCTTCCGGAAGTCCTGTGGCCTTTTGCATTCGACACGTCGGGGCGTGAGAATAGGCCCAAGGCCAGCTCCTCCCCGTTGACTGCAGGTGTCAGGACCCAGCCGCCCCGGATGCAAGACTCGACCAACAAGGACGATGCGCTGCTGGTTCGTATCGCTTCTGGCGATGCAGATGCTGTGAGTGCCTGCCTGGATCGCTACGGAGCGATGGTCTGGTCGGTAGTGGGCAAGGCCTGGAAGGATTACTCGACGATCGAAGACCTCGTACAGGAGATCTTCATCGACGTCTGGAAGAGCGCCGAGAGTTTCGATCCCGAGAAGGCTTCGGAGGCTACCTTCATCGCGACGATCGCCCGACGGCGGGTGATCGATCGGCGGCGGCGCGTGGGCCGGATGCCCGAGTCCGAACTCCCCGAGCATCATGACGTTGGCCAGGACGATCCCGGTCTGGGTGGCGTGGACCTTGGAGACGAGGCGCAGCTCGCTCGAGAGGCGCTGGCCGAGCTGAAGCCGGCCCAGAGGCGAGTGGTCCTGATGTCGGTCGTGGATGGGCTCACCCACGTAGAGATTGCAACCGCAACCGGCATTCCGCTCGGCACGGTCAAGAGTCACATTCGGCGCGGCCTGGATCAGGCAGCTCAGAAGCTGCGCTCAGCGCGAGGGGGTGCCCGGTGACCTCCTACTTCGCAAACTGGGATGAGCGGACGCTGGACCTCGCGATCGACCGTTTCACGGTCGGCCTGGACCAGCACGACGACGTGACTCTCGACAGGATTGCGAGCCGCGAGGATCTCGACGAGTTCGAGAACACACTTGCAGCGGTTCAGCTGGCGTCCCTGAGCGACCTGGAAGCTCCTCCGACCGAATTCTTGAGTCGTCTCGAAGTTCAAGGCCGCGAACAGGTCTGGAATGGAATTCGCTCGACGAGATCGGAAGGCGGTACTTTGGGCCCGTCGCGTGTCCTCGCCTTCGCGGGCTGGTTGGCCGCAGCGGTGCTCGTTCTGTCATTCGTCATCATCCGCAAGGGCGACGACGTATCGCCCGTCGACGGGCGCACAGCGTTGATCGCAGACGCGCGGGATCTGATCCGCATCGACTGGACCGCGACCCCTGACCCCGCTGCTGTGGGAGCGAGTGGAGACGTGGTCTGGAGCAAGTCCATGCAGCAGGGCTACATGCGCTTTCAGAACCTCGCTCCCAACGATCCCGAAGAGACTCAATTCCAGCTCTGGATATTCGACCCGACTCGAGCGGACTGGGAGGCCAAGCCAGTCGACGGTGGTGTCTTCGACGTTCCGAACCAGGGCGAGGTCATCGTCCCGATCGACGCGAAACTTGCTGTCAGTGAGACGGCTCTCTTTGCCGTGACCATCGAGGTCCCGGGCGGTGTCGTGGTCTCCGAGAGGGAGCACCTGATTCTGACCGCCGCCCTCTGACTGCTCGCAACCCGACAGTCAGGCGTCTAGTTCCCGACGAGCTTGCGTCCCAGGACCGGAGCGTCTCTCGCGTGGAGAACCGAGCCACTCGCCCCTATCTCCTGGGCCCGGGCCTCCAGTCCGCTAAACGCCGATCCGCCAACCAGGACCTTCTGATCGGGGCGTGACTCTCTCAGCAATTCGATTGCGCGCCCCACCGCTTCCCGGTGCGTATTGAGAGTGGCACCAATCACGACAAGGTCTGCATCGAACTCGTCGGCGGAGAGCGGCAGGTCATCGGAAGGCGTATTGGCGCCCAGGCAGATCGTCCGCCAGCCGTCGAGTTCGAAGAAGGCCGCTACAATTCGAAGCCCGAGATCGTGGGCGTCGCCCTCGGCCATGGCCAGGACGACAGTCCCGTCATGGGAGGCGGGCCTGGGGACTCGGAGCAGAAGCTGCTCGAGAAGTCGCCCCGTTGCCTGACTGGCAAAGTGTTCCTGCGCAACGTTCATCTCGCCCAGATGCCAGAGCCGCCCGACCTCGCGCAGGGCCGGAGTCAACACCTGATCGAGGGTATCGGGGATCGACAGTTGCCCGTCACGAATGGCCGAGACCACCCCATCGATTGCGCCCTGACCATCACCTTTTCGAACTGCCGCAAGATAGGCCTCGGCATGCTTGCCAAAGCGAGGTTCGGGACCGCCTGATCCACCGTCGATGGCCGCGCTTCGTTCGAGTTCTCGGTCAGCTGCCCTGAAGAACTCCGGTAGCGATGCCCAGGCGTCGCCGGGAAGCGCCTCTTCGAGGACGCGACGCAATCCATCCAGTCCAGTCCGCAGAAAGCTGGCCTCCTGGCCACGCGCGATGAATGCGTCACGCGCCCAGGCAACCCGGGCCACAAACTGCTCTGGCTGGTCGTCGTCGACGGCCGCCGCGAGCTCCAGCACCAGGGTCTGGAAGTGCGTTCGCCAGGCCTCGAAGCCATCATCCGGCTCCTCGCCGCCCGCGAGTCCCTCGAATGCTCTACTGACCGCCATTGCGGCAAAGCCACCGGCGCTGGTCCGCAAGAGGTTTGCTGTGAATCGAGTGTCCATGTCAACTGGGTGCCGCCATCGATTATGACGCCAGGTTCAGGTGCTTGCCAGCGACCAATCAGCAGGCATCCAGTTCGATGGAGCAAGGGCGGATGTGCGCCTGGCGACCGACGCTCCGTCCGCTTCACCGGCCAGCGCGGTAGCCAGGTGGCTTCGGGGTGGACTGGGTGTCGTCGTCGAGCATCTCGTGGGCAGTTGAACCCGTGAGTTCGCGCTCGAAGCCGTGGCATGGCACCCGTACCTGGTCGCTGCAGGCGTCGTGCAGGGTCGGGCCCTCGAAGTCGCCGAGAGTGACCTCGACATTGTTCCCAGGTCTCGTGGGCTGCCTCGAGCTCGGAGATATCGATTGTAGCTTTGGTCGGATCAACGAAGCGCAGCCATCCATGGTGAAGCATCATGGAGGGCTGATTTGGGTGGGAGCTTCAAGGCGTATGGCATCACGTCATGAACCGGGGATTGGGCAGCAGATCGTGACCGAGAATGAGCAGAGGCGGCGAGATAAGCTCGCGAATGACGGCCGCCGAGCCTTGGGGCTGGGCCGGCGGATCGTACAGGTGGTCGAGATTGTGCGGGCTCGGTATCTCGTCGACTACGGCCTGCCCGTAACCACCAGATTCTGCAGCGGGATCGAGAAGATGAACGCCGTGATCGCGCTAGGTGTGATGCGCGAGTCCGAGCCGTAGCCCGCGTTGTCGCGGTTGGGCTGGTAGTAGTAGCTTCCGTCGTGGCACTGGGAGAGGGCGAACCAGAAGCGGTTCGCGTCCATCATCTTGTCCAGGTTCGGGAGGTCGAATGCGAGGGCGGCGGCCGCGTAGCCCATGCCCATCGTGGGTGAGCCGTGGGTATCCGGGAAGCTCTCGGGGTGGGTGCCCATGAGAGTCGTGTGGGCCATCGCGTCGAACTGGTAGCTGCCGCCGGAGTAGGGCGTGAGGAAATTTGCCAGAGCCGATGCACCCGTACGTCCGACGTCGGCCCACGAGTTGTTGTTGGCGACCTCGTCGAGGTACCACAGGTAGCCGTTGGTGCCCGTGCCGCGCTGCAGGTAGTCGTAGGCGGCATCGAGTCGACTCCTGCGAATCGTGATTCCGCAACGTTCCATCAGGGCGAGTACAAGCGCGCCCTGTCCGGTGATCATGGCGATCGGACCGTAGCCCTCGAAGCCGGGGTTGTGGCCCCAGCCGCCGTGCTGTTCCTCGGGGGTGGTCGGGTAGCTTCCCGGATGGGAGATCTGGACCCGCGGGTGGACCTGAGACTGATCCTGGTACTGAGTCCGGACGATGAAGTCGTGCACTTCCTGGAGTTCCGGTAGGATGCTGGCGTCACTGGTCAGGAGGTAGTACTCCGCCAGGACGATGCCGGCGGCCATGTAGCGCCAGTTGTCGAGTCCGCGCAGGTCCGAGAAGTCGCCGACCGTATTCTGGGAATGATAGGTCACGCTCGCTTCGACGGCGGCGATGTGCGCAGGCTCGTTGCTCGTGAGGAGCGCGAGTGGAGCGAAGGTGTCCTGCGGAACGGAGCCCCACGACCCGTTGCCGTTCTGTGTCGCCACGAGGTAGTCGAGCAACTCGTCACGGATCATGTCCGACTTCGGGCAGTTGAACGGGAAGGTCGGGCTGAAGCTGCCGTAGGTCGTCCCGACGGGGATCACGAGGTCGAGAATGGCGCCGGAGCGATCGAGGGTGACGTCCAGGTTCCCGCCGCCGCTCACGGTCTGCGAGTCCTCGAGGGCGACGGAGAACTCTCCGATCGGGCCCTGCGCACCGAAGACGGCCGGACCGTAGCCATCCTGGTGGTCCTCGATGAATGCCACCCCGCCAGCACCTGTCAAGATGTCGCCGACCTGGACGACGCCGGCGGCGGGTGAGCCGGGAAACACGTACTGGACCAGCAGGTGCTTGGGCGCGCTCGGAATCAGTTCGACGCGCATGCCCGTGATGCCGAGGTTGTACCACCAGCCCCCGACCGCGGCGTCCGGGCCCGAAGACGCGGTCGAAGACCACGGGTAGTTCCCGTTGTAGTCGACCTGGATGCCGAATGCCGGGCTAGCGAGGAGCGCGGCGAGCGAGCAACGCATCAATCTGTTCTGAATGCTCATCGGATCAGGATCCCTTCGGCGCGGTCGTTGGAAATCATCGTTACCGGCTGCGAGATCATCGCGCCGCCCTCGAACGTCACGGTGACCAGGAGCGGTTGTGCGCCGGCGTCGAAGCCGCCACCGTCGGTGTCGCAGTCGAATCGGAACACCTCGCCCGCGGCGAAGTCGTCGAACTCGAAGGTCACCGTCTGGTATCGCGTGGACGACCCTCCAACCGCATCACTGCCACGCCAACCAGTGAATCCAGTGCCGTCGCAGCCCGCAGCCTGGAAGGGAGCTCCGTACACCAATCCGGTCGTGACATCCGAGCCGTAGTAGGAGTTCATGCATGCAGGGCCCTGGCCATTGCCGTCACTGAAAAAGCCCTCGCCGTCCAGACCCGCGTTGCCCACGGTGTCGAAGTATTGATCGTTGCCGATGAACTCGACCTTGAGCCGCTCGATATCTGCGTGGGTGGCTCCGGGGCTACTCTCCAGGCGAAAGAAGCCAAAGTCCTCGGGCGAGCCATAGTAGCTGTTCGTTCCCTCGACGATGAACGCGAGGTCCGGTGGTTCGCCGAGCCTGATCGCCCCTCGATCCGACATGAGTGTCGACCCGGGGCCAACCTGCGCCGGAACGAAGACGAAGGCCTGGCAGCTGACCTTGTACCCGACCAGCGCCGGGTCGTAGTCCCACGGCAGGGTGACCTGAGCGGTCGGCGGGGTCAGGTCCATGACGACCTCCTCCTGCGGAACGATCAGTCTCCTGCAGTCGGCCTCCACGCCACCGAACATCGTGAGGGTGGCCGGCAGGACTCGACCGCGCCTGCCCAGCTTCAGCGTCGCCGAGGTTGCCGAAAAAGGAACACCGGTCACCGAGATCGTGACCGAGTCCCCTATGACAGGGAATCCATCCGCGAGAGACATGGTCAGGGGCATTCTCAGGCTACTGAGCCCAGGATTCGCTGCGCCACCACCGGCGGACACGCCCACGATCGCATTCACCGAAGCGATTGACGCATTGGTCTCGCCGTAGCTCAAGACGATATCGCCCGTGCTCCACAGCTGGCACTGAAAGGTGTTCGATCCGATGTTGGGGTACTCGGGCACGTCGTCCCAGGTGATCAGCGCCACCTCGTCAGGACCGAAGGTGCGCTCCTCGAAGTACAGCAGTCCTCCGGCATCCGAGTTCATGTCGGCGCCCAGGATGCAGACGCTGGGCGTTGCGGAGAGGAAGTTGGGCAGGACCTGGCCCGCGAACCAGCCACCGGAGTAGGTATTCGTTCCGGCTTCCAGATAGACGCGGCCATTCGAGTTGACGTCGATTGCCGTCGTCGATCCCGCGCCACCGGGATAGGTGAACGGGAAGGTCAGGTTGAGCGGACCTATCAGCGCGTCGTCGCCGCTTGGAAGGAGGGTCGCGGCGGCCGTGTGCTCGATGAACTGTCCTCCGGGACTCATGCTCCAGTTCCCGGACGACGAGGTGAAGCGCAGGTTCGCGTGATCCAGGTGCCAGCCCCCGGCGGGCATGTATCCGTACAGGACCGGCCCGGAATCCGTGGTAGGGGATGGACAGCCACGACCGTGGGTCGTGAACGATCCCTGCGCCATTCCTGTCGACGCAATACAGGCGAATACCAGCAGACGCAGGGCGGCCTGGAGCATGATCGTGACCTCGCTCGTGGCGAGGCGCTGGGGGGCTGAGGGGGCTGGGCGAGAGAACCGAGGAGCCCGCTATTGTAGCGCCACTCCCCGGGACCGGTGGCTCCGTACCCGCAGTACTAGTCGATCACGGTCATCCAACGCACGTTTGTGAGATGTCGAGCGCCGGTCGAGTCGACGATCGAGGCCTGAATCCCGAGCTCACGGTTCGCTGACGCGGCCAGGTCGTACTGGGGCAGCCTGATGTTCAGAACACCGCTCGCCGGGATTGTCCCGGCCGGCCGCGCGGATCCGAGCCGGAGGTTTGCCAGCAACAGGACGCCGCGTGGGCGCGGAATGAAGGCGTCCCGCGACGACAGGATCAAGCTGACCTGATCTCCCGGCTCGCCTTCGATCATCAGCTGGACGGTGTCTTCGTCCGAGGCAAGAGCCACGGTGTCGATCCGGCGTGCGCTGCCCGTCAGGCTCTGGACAGTGTTCCCCGACGCGGCGCGAATCTGCAATCCGTCGGGCCCGTCGTAGCAACCATAGTAGGGGTCGTTCCCTTGATAGTAGCCGTGGTCGCCACCAGCTCCAGCAACCAGGATGTTTCCGAGCTCCCGGACCGTGGACCCGCCGCCGCCCTGGCCCAGTTCGATCGCATCACCACCTTGACCGCCGTCGCCACAGTAGCTGAACGTTCCCTCATAATTGCCAGTGCTGCCAGACCCGCCCTGGACGAGTGCTCCGGCGACCCAGATGTTCGACCCGCCGCCGACAAAGATGCCATCGCCCCCATCACCACCCTCGACTACGAAGTGAGCTTCGACCGAGTCTTTGCCGTGGCCGCCCACGCACTCGCCCCCGAACACGGCAACATTTGAATCGTAGATCGACAGAGCAGAAGCTCCGTTCACGAGAAAGCAGAAGAGATGGGTGTAGCCATCATCGATTCCGCGGGCACCATCACCGCCTCGGATGACGCAGTCGACCAGCGTCACCTGAACGGAGTCTTCGATCGCTGCCGCGGGCAATGCACTGGTCGTGCAGTTGTCATAGTCGGCAACGGCGTCTCGCCCGAGCAAGGTGCAGTCCTGCAGTATGACCTGCCCCAGGTTGTCGTAGATGAACAGCGCCTCGTCATCGAGGCCTCGGAATTCGAGTCCTGAGATGCGCACCGACTTGGCCTGCGAGATGTTTCTCACCCTGACCAGCCCATTGACGACAACCGATCCTTCCAGACCGACGATCTGCAGGTCCTTGTCGTCTACCGCGAAGCGCTCATAGGTTCCGGAGTTGACATGGATGACATCCCCGTCGACCGCCGCTGCGACAGCGTCCACGATCTCATCGAATTGAGGGGCGGCTCCACCGACGCGATGGGTTTCGCCGTGGCCAATCCCCGAGAACACCAACACCGCGGCGAAGAAATGCGAAATCGACCGGAGGGCGGAAATCTTCATGGGGGCTCCTTCGTGTTTGGAGGCGAAGCCTGTACGCGTGGCTTGCTGGGCTTCGTGCAATATACACGATCTGACCAAGCTAGCGAAGGTACCGCGACCGAACACTTTCCACCGAGCGGGAAACGACCACCGCCTACGCTCGAACGGGTTGGACGCGGTCCCGTCGCCACGCGTGTCGATCTTGGGTACGGCCAAGCAACCCCTGCGTGTTCCAACCTCAGTACACAGAAAAATCGACCGTAAGGTTCTCGCGGCGCACGGTTGGACTCTGGAGACCTTGAGTCAATCGCTGCACTTCCGCGCTCACGTGGTCCTTGAGTTCCGACACCTGGATGCGGCCGTCACGATTGAGATCCGCAGTTCCGGTACGAAATCCGCTCAGCAGCGAATAGGTGAATACCCCGTTACGCCATTCGGGAGACTCGAAGGCGAACTCCGCGCCACCGGCCGATGAAATTACAACGGCTCCAGAGCCACGGCGCAGGTCGGCAAACATCTCACGCATGAGATCGAATACTTCGGACATGCTCACGTCGCGCCGTAGCAGACCCCTGGTCGATACGGATCGAGCCTTTACCCGACCGCCGTCTGACTCTCGCGTTGTCCTGCTCAGGGACGCCTTGTCGACCTCGCCGCTGAAACACGTATCCATGAGGAGCAGCTTCTCTCGGGCCGGGATACCGTCGAGCAGTCCTTCGAACTCGCCGTAGCTCACGCCCCGATCTCTCGGCTGCTCGAAGTCGATATCGGGCGTTGCGAACCAGTAATCGAATTCCTCGTCAAGCAGTCCGTGACCCGCAACGAAGACCACCACCTGGTCGTCAACCTGGCTCGCCTCGAGGGCCTTGCGCGCGCCAAGAATGGCGTCGCGGGTGGCGCTAGCGTCGAGTAGCACGGTGGCCTTGACCTCTGTGAAGAGCTCTCGGTCAATATTGGCGAGTTCCGTTGCGATATCGCCGGCATCCTTGGCCGCGTAGGTCAGGTCGTTGTCCTCACCGTCGTAGTCGCTGACGCCGATGGCCAGCAGATGCAGCGTTCGAGGCCGCGACTCCCCGGTATAGGTGACCCGAAACGCCCGACGCGGACTCTCGGCGCCGCGTTCGTTGCGGACCGATACAGCGACCTCGTTGACGCCCTCGCTCAGGGTCACCTCGAGTTCACGCGACAAGGATCTTGTGCCGAGTGCTTTCACAGGAATACCCGCGCTTCCATGGACCGGAACGTCGTTCACATACACGTGCAGTCGATCCAGATCTGCCTTTGAGTCCTGGGCCTGCACTTCGAACCGAATCTCACGGGACTCACTCCTGATGGGCGGCGTACCAACCAGCTCTACTTGTGGCAGATGGATATCCGTACTGAGTTGTTCAGGATCGTAGCCCATCAACCGGACCCGCTTCTCGTAGGCTCGCTTGAAGGTCACGACGCGACGTGCGCTTGCAATTCCGACCCGACCGAGCACGATGTCCGGGCGGTTGAATACCAGGTCAAACCCATCGAATGGGTAGACCGTTTTCGCCTTGCTGAAGTGGATGGCAGCCAGCGCCCCGCGTGAAGCCTGATAGTAGCCGTCGGGGCAAATGGCCGCGTAGTCCTGCTCACCGACCGAGATCAGCGACGCGAGGAGCTCTCCGCTCGCCGCGTTCCAGAGGGATATTTCCGCTCCACCTGCTGATGCAATCAAACGTCCGTCCGGGCTGACCGCTACGTGATGGACCTCTGCGTCATGGCCTTTGAGGCGATGCAGAAGCGTGCCATCCTCCACAGAGAACACGCGCCCCATGTTGTCGGAACCGCCGGTTACCAGGAGGCGACCATCCGCAGAGAATGCGATGTGGTTGAGCTGGTCAAAAATGCCTACCCGGTCGTGCGCGTCCGTCACCCACTCTTGCTGACCTGTCGCCACATCCCAGAGCTGGAGCTCGCCCCCCGAGCCTACCGCCAAGAAGCTCCCGTCCGGACTGAAGGCCATCTCGTGTGGTGCGGTCCTGACCGGGTCCTCGGTAGCCACAACATGGGCTTCGCTGACCTCGTTCCCATCGAGCGCCCACAGGTGAAAGCTCGCATCCTTTCCGGCAAACGCCACCGTGCGACCATCGTGGGAAAAGGCAACTGATTGGCCGTTGTAGCCAAAGAATTCCGCTTCACCGCCATTTTCTTGCAGCTGGCCAGTCCGTGTTTCATAGACGTGAATCAGCCGATTCGGGTTGTCGAAGCGACCGACAACGAGCGCCTCTCCGTCGCTGGAGAATCCTCCACCCATCGAATATGCCGCAAACGGCAGCTCGTACGTGCGCCGTCCCTCCAGCAGGTCCCATACATCGCCGCTCTCCTCGGTGATCACCATGGCCCTCTGGCCATCAGCGCTCAAGCGCGACCTCAGTTGGGTATAGGCTGGCATCGTTCCCTCCCACGTGTCCTGTGGTCGCAACGAAGTCAGGTCCCAGGTCCGGATCCGGTATGGCGTGGGCTGGGCCTGTCCATCGAGAGGGTTCAGGACACTGACGAGGCCCTGACCATCCGGCGTGAATGCCACCGCCGTCACCTCCTGGGCTCGACCGCTGAACGACTGCACGAGATCCCCGGTCCCGATGTCGAATAGCTGGTTGCCGACGAGCAAGTGAGCTCCGTCTGGTGTGAATGTGACCTCCCCAAAGGTGGGAAGAGGCACTCGCTCCCCAAGAACCTCTACGGTCTCGCCCGTCGAGATATTGATCACGTGGGCGATCGGGCCACCCACGATCGCAATCTGCTCACTGTCGGGGCTGAATGCCATCGCTCTTGATCGAATGCCATTGGCGACGAGTAGTCGTTGGCCGCCGACAGCGTGAATGCTGTAGGTCAGCGCGCCAGCGTATCCAGCAGCAGTGGCGATGAATCTGCCGTCCGGGCTCGCCTGCGCGTACGAGTAGTTCCCCTTCATGAATTCCTGAACGGTCTTCTCTCGCTCGATATCCCAGACATACGCCCGATAGAGATCGCTGAGCATGAGAAAGCCTGGCCCGAGTGGGGCCAGGTCGAGTGGTTTCACAACTACCCGCTGTTGCCTGATGAGCGCGCCCGTGTCGGCGGCCAGCTCCGTGTAGAAGTTGCCGTATCCTCCTATGTACACCCGGCTCGAATCTCTCGAGAACGCGACGCTATTGCAGAGCACCTCGCACTCGTAGGTCGCCCGCTGCTCACCGCTCTCCACATCCCACAGGATCAGGCGGCTGTCGGACGCTACGGTGGCAATCTGGCGCCCATCTCCGCTTACCGCCACGCCGGTAACCCTGGCGGAGTGCCCGACGAGGCTACGAATCTCGCGACCCGAAGCGACGTCCCAGATCATGGCTCCACCCGGCGCGGCTGTAATGAGAATGGAGCCGTCGGGAGTGAAACTGTTGTGCCCGGCAATCGTACTGGCCGGGTACCTGCTCTGGACAACCCTATGGGGTTGAAGATCTGATTGTGCCAGCACGGTTCCTGCGAGCAGCACGCCGAGAACAATCGAACAGGTCGTTTGCATGGAGCCATTCTACAATGGCCCGAAGGCACTGCATCTGTCGCTCATTGAATTGACAGGTCTCTCTGTCGCCGCGGCGGCAAGGCGCGGATACTCTCGGGGCATGAACCCCGAACTGAAACGTGCCGCCGAGATAGCCGGCCAGTACATCGACTCGTTCGACCGTCACTCCGTGAGCGTCGAGCCAGATCCAGGCGTACTGCGTGCCAAGCTGACAAAGGAGCTCACCGCGGATGGCGTACCGGGGTTGCAGGTAATCGACGAGCTCGCCCGCGACGCCGAGGAGGGCCTGTTGCACAGTGCCGGAGGCCGTTTCTTCGGTTGGGTGATCGGTGGCGGGCTGCCGGTTTCGATCGCGGCGGACTGGCTTACCTCCGCCTGGGATCAGAACGCGGCGGCCTATTCCTGCTCACCGTCCGCGGCGATCATCGAGGACGTGGTGGGGGCGTGGTTGAAGGATATTCTGCGCCTGCCAGAGGGGGCGTCGTTCGCCCTCGTCACGGGATGCCAGATGGCCCACATCACCGCGTTGGCCGCGGCACGCCACAGGATCCTGGCCGACAGGGGCTGGTCCGTTGAACGGCAGGGGCTAGCGGGATGTCCCCGGATCCGCGTGCTGGTGGGCGAGCATCATGAGACGCTGTTGCGCGCCCTGCGCCACCTCGGGATCGGCACGGATGCAGTTGTTCAAGTGGCCCAGAAGGATGACGGCACGGTCGATGTCTCCGCGATGCGCGCCGCGCTCGAGGCGGACGCTGATGCACCAACCATCGTGGCGCTCGCAGCTGGCGATCTTAACCGCGGTGCGTTCGACCCTTTCGGCGAGGTGTGTGATCTGGCCCATGCGCACGGGGCATGGGTGCATGTGGATGGTGCCTTTGGTCTCTGGGTCGCGGCGAGCGATCGCTTGCGGCACCTGGTCGCGGGGATCGAAAAGGCCGACTCGTGGGCGACCGACGCGCACAAGTGGCTGAACGTTCCGTACGACAGCGGCCTCGCGTTCGTGGCGGATCCCGAGTCCCACAAGGCCGCGATGACGATTCCAGTCGCGTACAAGGTCGAGGTCGAGAATGTTCGTGACCAGTTTGAGTGGGGGCCCGAGTGGTCGCGGCGCGCGCGTGGCATTCCGCTCTACGCCGCCCTGCGGTCGCTCGGGCGCAACGGTGTCGCAGGCATCATCGAGCGTTGCTGCGATCTGACACTGGAGCTTGTCGACGGGCTTGCCGCGTTGCCGGGCGTGGAGGCGTTGACTGCACCCATCATCAACCAGGGGCTCGTGCGTTTTCTCGACCGTGGAGATGGCGCAGGCGGCGCGCTCGATCACGACGCCCGGACCGATCAGGTCATCGCGCGCATCAACGCAAGCGGCGAGGCCTGGTTCGGGCCGACGACCTGGAACGGCATGCGGGTCATGCGCATCTCGGTTTGCAACTTCCGCACGTCGAAGGACGACATCACGCGCACAATAGCAGCGGTACGCGAGGCACTGGACGACCAGAACGACCAGGGATCCTGATTGGCGAGGGCATCGGGACAACCCAGCATCCCTGGTGCCTCGCCAGGGAAACTCGATCGTCGTGACTCGACGAGAACGCAAGCTCACTTCGAGGACGACGGTCCGGCGATCGTCACTCGGTCTACCCAGGCAGGGAATCGCTGAGTCGTCGGTCTCAGTATTCCGTCGCCTTTTCTGGATTGCTCGTAATCCAGGTCTTGCCACTCGCTCTCTAGCCGTGGATGGCCCGCGTCAGCTCGGGCCCGGATCGACCATACCCGTCCTTCGGCATTTGGAGCTTGCCGCCGGGGGACCCGGCCCAAATACGGAGTCACCTCCAATGCTACTCAAGACCCTCCAGACTGCGTCCGCGATCGTCTTGCTCTGTTCCCTGTTGCCCGCCCAGGTCCACGAAGGGGCAGCCTCCTGCTCCTCGGGTGTCGGGCCCCTGGCCTATGGCGAGCACGCCGCCTGTTCCCTCAGCTCACCCTCCGAGATCGACGTCTATCGGTTCAGTGGGAAGTCCGGCGATCGGGTCCGGGTGTCGGTCTCGGGGACCGGGACCAGCTGCCTGGACTGCAGGTTCGAGGTCATCGACTCGATGGGGATGCTGATCTTCAGCAACGCATGCAACACGGACTGCTTCACCACCAACCGCTGTTCCGTGGCCGCCGAGTCGGTCCTGCCATCCTCCGGGATGTTCACGATCCTGGTCTCGGATGCGGGCCAGAACAACTCGGGCACCTACGTGCTGAACCTCGAGCGCCTGCAGCCCGAGATTCCCGACTCGTTCCTGGAGTACGGGATACCGCGTTCCGTCAGCATCGGACATTTCTCGGATCACGACTTCCTCTCTCTGCGCGGCAGTGCAGGCGACCTGATCCGGATCACCGTCGCGGGAACCTCGACGACCTGCATGGCTGGCGCCTACCGGCTCTACGAACCGAATGGAAACCTGCTGGACAGCGGATCGTGTTCCACGGATTGCTTCACCACGAACCAGTGCACGGCGATATCGCCCAACATCCTGCTGCCGGAGGACGGAGACTACGCCCTCATGATCCAGGACGCAGGTCTCAACAATACGGGTACCGTGAGCGTCACGGTCACCTGCATCGTCGGCACCTGCCTCCCCAACTGGGTGCCCGTGGGAGCGAACTACTGCGCCACCAACCCGAACAGCACGGGCAATCCGGCCGCCACGAAGGCGTGGGGCAGCGAAACGCTCGGCGACGAGACCCTGTACCTGTACGCATCGAGCGCGCCTCGCAACGTCTCGGGCATCTTCTTCATGGGGCCGAACCAGGTCGTCGCCCCCCTTGGTGAAGGAGTACGCTGCGTCGGAGGAATGGTGCTTCGCTTTCCCGTCGTGAATGCCGGCAACCGCGGCGAGCTGCGCCGCAAGGTTGACTTCGCGGCCTTACCCCAGGGTGTCCAATTCCAGCCGGGCGAGACCTGGAACTTCCAGGGCTGGTTCCGCGACGGCCAGGAGTCCAACACGAGCGACGCACTGCAGATCACGTTTCAGTAGTAGTCGCGACCTTTCGGCGATGAATAGCGCTCCCCGGCCCACGCGGGGAGCGCTTCACGTCATCGTTGTACGGTTACGGCTCCAATGAATGGCGCGACCAGATACTCTCCGCCAGCTCGAGCCGGCACGCGCTCGGCGCGATGGCGTGTGGCGAGGGCACGGTCTCGGTACAGTTGCATGCTGGGCGATTCGTTCCTCTAGTTCGGATCACCGGTGAGCACCCAGCCAGCCCAGTGAGCAGGGGGGTGGCCCTCATCGCGGAGTGCCTGCTTGGCCTCCCACAGCGCATCGGCCTTGCCCATCTCTTCGATCCATAGGTTCGTGTAGAAGATCTCCATCAAGCGCCGCGTTGCGGCGTCGTCGACCTTCCAGAGTGACGTGATCGAAGTGCGCGCGCCCGCCGCGTAGAGGGCGGATTGCAGGGACTGGATGCCTTGACCCGCGCGGCGGATACCGACATTGGTTTCACAGGCGGAGAGCACGGCGAGTTCGCATTGAGATAGGTCGAGGGAGCAGAGCTCCTCCGCGGTCAGGATCCCCGGTACGCGGCCGAGAGAGTCTCTACCATTGTTAGCGCCAGCGAGCGCCAAACCGCACAGTGTCATCGGCGCCAGGCCGGAGACACGCTCCTCGATTCCCATGCGAGCAAAGCCCTGGTCCGACGGCCTCGCATCCTGGGTCGAGCGCACACTCTCCGGTGCGAACCAACCGTGGGTCGCGAGGTGCAGGTAGCGTTTTCCGGCAGCGGACTCGAAGAGCGCCGCCTTGGTCGTTTTCTTGCGCGTGAGCAGGCTGGGCTCGATCTCGAAGGCCTCTTCGAAGAGGTCTGCGGTCGCTTCAGCTTCATAGCGCGCTTGCAGTAGCTTCTGGAAACGCTCGGGCATGGCGCTACGTGATGACCCCGCCTCGCCCCCGTTGTCGTCGGATCCGCTGCCACGTGCGCGCGCCGCCTCCTCGCTCGAGTCCGCTTCACTCTCGTCGCCAGCTTCAATCGGCGCCGACGATGCGACGAGCCCCTCGGGCACTGCCCCCGCGGCGTCGTAGTCCACGCCGCCGAAGGCGAGCAACGAGGGCGCGGCCTCCGGCGGGGGAGCGGGCGCGAGGAGCCGTGCAAAGGAAACCTCGTTCACGATGCGCAGCCGGTCACCGACTCGTTCAACCTTTGCACCATCGTCATCCGTGTCGTCCCGACCAGACCCATCGAAGGGCAGGGCATCCAGCGGCAGCAGGAACAGCAGGTCATCCGCGCAAACGAAGATCCGCTTCACGTCCTCGCCCGCCAGCGCGAGAACCGGATCCAGGATCCGCTCACGCAGTCTGTCGCCCGCAGCCCGCTCGGGGTCGTCTTCCTCGCCCTCATCCAGACCGAGGCCGCGCAGCAGAGGAGCTCCGAGCGCCGCACGCCACGAAGCGGCCAGCTCTTCCAGCTCCAGGGCTGGACCCAGGTCGATCCGCTCGAGTGTCCCATCGGCCGCCAAGATGTGGGCCATGAGGTGATCCGCACCGGTCTCAATCCTCCCGGTCCCGTCAATCACATACCAATGAACTACCCGCCGGAATCCGACGGCCACCTCACCCGAGGTCAGCGCAGCGGCGAGCGGCTGGGTCTCGACCGGCTGAGTGACGACTCCACGTTCCGCGAGTCGCCGGCTGGCATCACGCTCCAATCGATCACGCCGCAAAGACAGCCTGGTCAACTCGGCCGAGAGTCCCTCCGCTCCCGCCGTGTCTCGTGCAGCCCCCGCGACGAGGTCGTTGAGTGCGCGGCGAACCTCGGCCGCTTCTATTAGAATCGGCGCCAGCTCGGAATCGGCCTCAAAGCCTGCGAGTGAGCGCGCTGCTTCTCCGGCCACGAGACGCATGGTCTCCGTCAGCTCGAAGACGCTTCGCGCGAGCTCGACCCCTGCCGACTCGCTGAAGAATAGCACCCCAGAATGCCGGTGGTCTTCGCCTGCGACCATTTGCTGCGACTGGCGCGGAGCCAGAGCGAGGGAAGCCTGAATGCGCATGCGCATTCCCACGACGAGCTTGGGGAGAAGCGCGCGCGCCCCGGCGAGATCGCCCATCTGCGACATCGAGTTGGCCAGGCTCATTCGGGCAGCAAGCAGGTTCGGGTGATGCTCGGGCAGGATGCGCTCGTAGCCCGCGAGGACGGATTCACGCAGGGCGCGCGCCCCGGCCAGATCGCCCATCGCGTACATCGAGCTGGCCAGGTTCATTCGGGCAAGAAGCAGGTCGGGGTGATCCTCGGGCAGGACGCGCTCGCGTGCCGCGAGGACGGATTCACGCAGGGCGCGCGCCCCGGCGAGATCGCCCATTCCGGACATCGAGACGGCCAGGTTTCCTCGGGCAGCAAGCAGGTCGGGGTGATCCTCGGGCAGAATGCGCTCGCGAGCCGCGAGGACGGATTCACGCAGGGCGCGCGCCCCGGCGAGATCGCCCATCGCGTCCATCGAGCTGGCCAGGTTGTTCCGGGCAGTAAGCAGGTCGGGGTGATCCTCGGGCAGGATGCGCTCGGAGCCCGCGAGGACGGATTCACGCAGGGCGCGCGCCCCGGCCAGATCGCCCATCGCGTACATCGAGAGGGCCAGGTTGTTCCGGGCACGCAGCAGGCTCCGGTGATCCTCGGGCAGAATGCGCTCGAAGCCCGCGAGGACCGATTCATAGAGGGCGCGCGCCCCGGCGAGATCGCCCATCGCGTCCATCGAGAGGGCCAGGTTCCCTCGGGCAGCAAGCAGGCTCGGGTGATCCTCGGGCAGAATGCGCTCGTAGCCCGCGAGGACCGATTCATCGAGGGCGCGCGCCCCGGCGAGATCGCCCATGGCCTGCATCGAGACGGCCAGGTTCGCTCGGGCAGCAAGCAGGTCGGGGTGATCCTCGGGCAGAATGCGCTCGCGAGCCGCGAGGACCGATTCACGCAGGGCGCGCGCCCCGGCGAGATCGCCCATTTCATACATCGAGACGGCCAGGTTTCCTCGGGCAGCAAGCAGGTCGGGGTGATCCTCGGGCAGAGTGCGCTCGTAGCCCGCGAGGACGGATTCACGCAGGGCGCGCGCCCCGGCGAGATCGCCCATCGCGAACATCGAGACGGCCAGGTTGTTCCGGGCACGCAGCAGGCTCGGGTGATCCTCGGGCAGAGTGCGCTCGAAGCCCGCGAGGACCGATTCATAGAGGGCGCGCGCCCCGGCGAGATCGCCCATCGCGTCCATCGAGACGGCCAGGTTCAATCGGGCAGTAAGCAGGTCGGGGTGATCCTCGGGCAGAATGCGCTCGCGAGCCGTGAGGACCGATTCATAGAGGGCGCGCGCCCCGGCGAGATCGCCCATCGCGAACATCGAGGTGGCCAGGTTCATTCGGGCACGAAGCAGGTCGGGGTGGTCCGACCCTGCGGCGTCCAGGACTTGCGGCATTGCCTTGGCCATGAATTCTCGTGCCGCGGGCCGCTGGCCTTCGTTCACGAGACGTGTCCCATCTCGGAGGGCGTCTTGCGCAGCCTTCTCCGCCGCGCGTCCAGCTTCGGTTTCGGGCGAGGCGATCAGATGCAGCGTCAGGGGTCCTGTGGATTCGGGATCGCCGGCGACGAGGATCACCAGCCAGTCTCCCGGCTGCACATCGAGCGCCAAGAAGGGCGTCGTGCCCCCGCCCGAGTTGTCGTCGGATGCGAGGGCCCGGGCCTCGGCGGCGTCGTCGACCTGCAGGAAGAGATCGAGCTCGGAGGTGGTCCAGACGTGCAGCGTGCCTTCGAACTCCACTTCGTATTCTGCGAATGCCGTCGGGCCGTGGCCCTCGATGGCGACTTCATCGTCCGCGTGGATCTCGAGCTCCAGGACGCGGTCGAAGGGCGTCGGAGGTACGGGCTCTGACTCCTGGGTGACCAGCAACGGGATGAGGGCGAGCAGGGCGGGAAGCATGGCGACCCTATTCTAGTTCGGATCGCCCGTGAGTACCCAACCGGCCCAGTGGGCGGGTGGATGTCCCTCGTCCCGAAGTGCCTGCTTGGCCTGCCAGAGGGCCTCGGCCTTGCCCATCTCTTCGATCCAGAGGTTGGTGTAGAAGACTTCCATCAAGCGCCGCGTCGCGGCGTCGTCTACCTTCCACAGGGACGTGATCGATGTACGGGCGCCCGCCGCGTAGAGCGCGGATTGCAGGGACTGGATGCCTTGACCCGCGCGGCGAATACCGACATTGGTTTCACAGGCAGAGAGCACGGCGAGTTCGCATTGAGAGAGGTCGAGGGAGCAGAGTTCCTCTGCGGTCAGAATCCCGGGTACGCGGCCGAGGGAGTCTCTACCATTGTTAGCGCCAGCGAGCGCCAAACCGCACAGTGTCATCGGCGCCAGGCCGGAGACACGCTCCTCGATTCCCATGCGTGTGATGCTCTTGCGATTGGGCTGGGAATCTGCGGTCGAGCGGATGCTCTCGGGAGCGAACCAACCGTGGGTCGCGAGGTGCAAGTACCGCTTCCCGGGGGCAAATTCGTACAGCGCAGCCTTGGTCGACTTTTTCCGGGTCAGAAGCGCGGGCGCTTTATCGAAGGCCTCCTCGAAGAGCGACGCGGTAGCCTCGGCCTCGTGGAGGGCCTGCGCGAGGCTCTGGAAGCGTTCTTCGGAAGCGGTGCGGGCCACACGGTCGCCGCCATCGGAGATGGTATCCGATTCGATCGGGGCCGAGACTGCAAGTAGATCCTCGGTCACTGCCCCGTCCGCATCGTAGTCGACTCCGCCCACGGAGAGCAGTGAGGGCTCGCCGACTTTCGTGGCTTGTGGTGCCAGGAGCCGCGCAAAGGAAACTCCGTTCACGACCTGGATCCGGTCGCCGACGCGGATGTCCTCCTGAGTCTTGGCGTCGAGTGGAAGGGCATCGAGGGGTAGAAGGAACAGCAGGTCGTCCGCACAAACGAAGAAACGGTTCACATCCGTCGTCACCACAGCCAGGACTGGATCCAGGATTCGATTCCTGAGGGCACGACCCGCGACCAGTTCAGCGGATTCGGTCACATTCCCGCCGGCAACAGCGTCGGTCGCGATTCCCCGTGACGCGTCTGCGACAGGCGTTCCCGCATCGGAGAGCGAGCCATACCTTCTGATCGGTGCGCCCAGCGCCGCGCGCCATGCACTGGACAGATCCTCGAGGTCTGATGCGGGGCCCAGATCGATGCGATCCAGGCTCCCGTCCGCGGTCAGTACGTGAGCCATCAGGTGGTCCGCGCCGATACAGGTCCTCCCACTCGCTTCGTCCACGTACCATTGGGCGATGCGGCGAAAGCCGACCGCCACATCACCCGGGGTGAGCGCGGCTGCAAGCGATTCGGATTCGATGGGCCGAGTTTCCACTCCCCGTTCCGCGAGCCGCTGGCTGACAACCCGCTCCAATCGATCGCGTTGCAGCGAGAGCCTTGTGAGATCGGCCGAATACGCGCTCCCTCCGGCATCTTCGCGCAGAGCCCCCGCGACCAGATCGTTGAGTTCGCGACGGACTTCGGCCGCTTGCGCCAAGATGGGAGCCAGCTCCCGATCCCTTGCATGGCTGGTGAGAGAACGCGCTGCCTCGGCAGCGACCAAGCGCATCGTTTCCGTCAACCCGAAGACGCTCCGCTTCAGCTCGACTCCCGCCGATTCGCTATAGAAGAGCACTTCCGAATGCCGCTCACTCTCGCCCGAGACGGTCTGCCGCGCTTGACGTGGGGAGAGGGCAAGCGAGCTGAGAATGCGCATGCGCATGCCTTCGATCAGCTTGGGGACATGTGCCCGGGCTCCGGCGCGATCACCCATCGCGTCCATCGAGATGGCCAGATCAGATCGGGCACTGAGCAGATCGGGATGATCCGCGGGTAGGCTGCGCTCCCTGGATGCGAGAACGGATTCGTTGAGGGCCCGGGCCCCTGCGAATTCGCCCATCGCGTCCAATGAGGTGGCCAGGTTGGTCCGGGCATTGAGCACGCTGGGGTGATCCGCGGGCAGAGTACGCTCGCTAGCCGCGAGGACGGATTCATAAAGAGCGCGGGCCCCGGCGACATCGGCCATCCGGTGCAGCGAGTTGGCCAGGTTCAATCGGGCAGCAAGCAGGTCGGGGTGATCGGCGGGCAGGGTGCGCTCGTAGCTCTCGAGGACCGATTCACGCAGCCCACGGGCGCCGGCGTGATCGCCCATCGCTTCCATCGAGCTGGCCAGGCCGGACTGGGCGATCAGGAGAGAGGGATGATCCGAGGCCAGGCTACGTTCGGCGACCGCGAGGACAGTTTCACGTAGGGCGCGGGCTCCTTCGTGATCGCCCATCGAGTCCATCGAGATGGCCAGGCTCGATCGGGCATGGGAGAGGGCGGGGTGATCCTCCGGCAGGGTGCGCTCGGTGACGGCGAGGACGGACTCCGAAAGGGCGCGCGCCCCCGCGAGATCGCCCATGGCGTGCAACACGCTGGCCAGGCTGCCGCGCGTACGCAGAAGGTCGGAATCATGGGCGGGCAGGCTGCGTTCGTATACCGCGTGTACGGATTCGAGGATGCCGCGAGACTCCGCGAGATCCCCCATGACGAACATCGAGCTGGCCAGGTTGGCTCTCGCTCGCAGCAATTCGGGATGATCGTCGGGCACGCTGCGCTCGTAACCAGCGATGACCGATTCATAGGTTGCGCGGGCATCGGCGAGATCGCCCATCTCGTACATCGACGTGGCCAGGTTGGCTCGGATAGAGAGCAGATCAGGGTGATCGGAGGGCAAGTTGCGCTCGTAAGCCGCAACGAGGGATTCCATGAGCGCCCGGGCGCCAGTGAGATCGCCCATCTCGAGCATCGAAGAGGCAACGTTGGACCGAACAGAAAGCAGGTTGGGATGATCGGCGGGCAGGATGCGCTCGTAGCCCGTGAGCACGGATCTATCGAGGATGCGAGCCGTGCCGTAATCGCCCACCTGGTCCATCCAGTTGGCCAGCTTGAATCGGGCCTCGAGCAGGTCAGGGTGATCCGAACCCGCCGCGTCCATGACTCCAGGCAATGCCTCGGCCATGAGCTCCCATGCTTCGGCGCGTTGGCCTTCGTCCACGAGACGCGTAGTGTCGCGCAGGGCGTCCCGTGCCGCCGTTGCGGCCAACCGCCCGGCCTCGGTTTCGGGCGCGGCGATCAGATGCAGGGTCAAGGGGCCCGTGGATTCGGGATAGCCGGCGACGAGAACCACCAGCCAGTCTCCCGGCTCCACATCGATGCGAAGGAAGGGTGTCGTGCCGCCGCCCGAGTTGTCGTCGGATGCGAGGGGCCGTGCCTCGGCCGCGTCGTCGACCTGCAGGAAGAGATCGAGCTCGGAGGTGGCCCAGACGTGCAGCGCGCCTTCGAACTCCACCTCGTATTCGGCGAAGACCGTCGGGCCGTGGCCCTCGATGGCGGGTTCGTCGTCGGCGCGGATCTCGAGTTCCAGGACGCGGTCGAAGGGCGTCGGAGGTACGGGCTTTGACTCCTGGGCGACCAGCAACGGGATGAGGGCGAGCAGGGCGGGAAGCATTACGGCCCTATTCTAGTTCGGATCACCGGTGAGCACCCAGCCAGCCCAGTGGGCTGGGGGGTGGCCTTCATCGCGGAGTGCCTGTTTGGCCTGCCACAGGGCGTCGGCCTTGCCCATCTTCTCGATCCAGAGGTTCGTGTAGAAGACCTCCATCAAGCGCCGCGTCGCGGCGTCGTCGACCTTCCACAGGGACGTGATCGACGTGCGTGCACCGGCAGCGTAGAGCGCGGATTGCAGGGACTGGATGCCTTGACCCGCGCGGCGGATACCGACGTTGGTTTCACAGGCAGAGAGCACGGCGAGTTCACATTGAGATAGGTCGAGGGAGCAGAGTTCTTCCGCAGTCAGGATTCCAGGTACGCGGCCGAGAGAATCTCTACCTCTATTAGCGCCAGCCAGCGCCAAACCGCACAGGGTCATCGGTGCCAGGCCGGAGACACGCTCCTCGATACCCATGCGAGCGAAGCCCTGGTCCGACGGCCTCGCATCCTGAATGGAGCGCACGCTTTCCGGTGCGAACCAACCGTGGGTCGCGAGGTGCAGGTAGCGCTTTCCGGCAGCGGAATCGAAGAGCGCGGCCTTGGTAGTCTGTTTCCGGGTCAGTAACGCCGGCGCCGTCTCGAACGCATCCTCGAATAGCGCTGCGATGGCTTCGGCCTCGTGGCCGGCCTGCACCAGGATCTGAAAGCCTCCTCCGCTGCGGGTCGCCGGGTCATCGCTCTTCGAGATCGCATCCGATCCGATCGGCGCGGAGGCCGCAGAGAGACCCTCGGGCACAGCCCCCGACGCGCCGTAGTCGACGCCGCCCAGTGAGAGCAGCGAGGGCTCGCCGGAATCAGGGGGCAACGGTGCCAGCAATCGCGCGAAAGAAACACCATTCACTACCTGGAGCCGATCACCAACACGCCTCGGCCCCTCCTCCTCTGCATCGAACGGGAGGGCATCGAGGGGCAGGAGGAACAGAAGGTCGTCGGCGCAGACAAAGAGGAGCTTCACATCCGGCTTAACCATGGCCAGGACTGGATCCAGAATGCGGTTCCTCAGGATACGGCCCGCTTCCAGCTCTGCGAATTCTGTCACCTTCTCGTCTGACCCGACGCTGAGCGTGACTCCACGAGACTCGTCTGTAACCAATGCTCCCGTATCGGAGGTTGGGCCGATCGTATCGAGCGCGCTGTCGCTTCTGATCGGTGCTCCGAGTGCCGCACGCCACGAGGCGGCCAGCTCTTCCAGCTCATGGGCTGGGCCCAGGTCGATTCGCTCGAGCGCACCATCGGACGCCAGAACGTGGGCCAAGAGGTGGTCCGCACCAATATCAATCCTCCCGCTCCCCTCGTTCATGTACCGACGGACTGTGCGCCGAAAGCCAACGGCCACCTCGCCCGGGGCCAACGCAGCGGCGAGTAGCCTGGACTCGACCGGCCGAGTGACGACTCCACGTTCCGCGAGTCGCCGAGTGGCATCGCGCTCCAATCGATCACGTCGCAAGGACAGTCTGGTCAACTCGGCCGAGAGCCCCTCCGCTCCCGCCGTCTCCCGTACAGCCCCGGCGACGAGGTCGTTGAGTGCGCGGCGGACCTCGGCGGCTTCCTCCAGAATCGGGGCCAGCGCCGCATCGGCATCGACGCTTGCGAGTGAGCGCGCTGCCTCGCCAGCAACGAGACGCATGGTCTCGGTCAGCTCGAATACGAGTCGTTCGAGCTCGACTCCCGCCGATTCACTCAGGAAGAGCAGCTCAGAATGCCTCTGGTATTCGCCCGCGACCGTCTGCTGCGCCTGGCGCGGAGCCAGAGCGAGGGAAGCCAGAATGCGCATGCGCATTCCCGCGACGAGCTTGGGGAGAAACGCGCGGGCCTCCGCGAGATCGCCCATCGCGTGCGTCGAGGCGGCCAGGTCGAATCGGGCAGCAAGCAGATCGGGGTGATCCTCGGGCAAGGTGCGCTCGCGGGCCGCGACAACGGATTCACAGAGGGCGCGCGCTCCGGCGAAATCGCCCATCGCGTACATGGAGATGGCCACGTAGTTCCGGGCATGAAGCAGATCGAGGTGGTCCTCGGGCAGGGTGCGCTCGCGGGCCGCGAGGACGGATTCATAGAGGGCGCGGGCCCCGGCGAAATCGCGCATCCCGTGCATCGAGCAGGCCAGGTTGTACCGGGCAAGAAGCAGGTCGGGGTGATCCTCGGGCAGAGTGCGCTCGTAGCCCGCGAGGACGGATTCAAACAGGGCGCGGGCCGGGGCGAGATCGCCCATCTGTAGTATCGAGCCGGCCAGGTTCATTCGGGCAGCGAGCAGGTTGGGGTGATCCTCGGGCAGGGTGCGCTCGCGAGCCGCAAGGACGGATTCAAGGAGGGCGCGCGCGCCGGCCAGATCGCCCATCACGTACATCGAGCCGGCCAGGTCCCCACGGGCTTGAATCAGGGACGGGTGATCCTCGGGCAGAGTGCGCTCGAAGCCTGCGAGAACGGATTCAAACAGGGCGCGGGCCCCGGCGAGATCGCCCATCAGTTGCATCGATAAGGCCAATTTCGCGCGGGCTTGATTCAGGGACGGGTGATCCTCGGGCAGAATGCGCTCGCGGCCTGCGAGGACCGATTCACGCAGGGCACGCGCCCCGGCCAGATCGCCCATCGCCTCCAGCGCGAGGGCCAGGTTTCCTCGGGCGCGCAATAGCTTGGGGTGATCGGCGGGCAGCGTGCGCTCATAAGCAGCAAGGACGGATTCACGCAGGGCGCGCGCCCCGGCGAGGTCGCCCATCGCCTGCATCGAGCCGGCCAGGTTTCCTCGGGCAGCAAGCAAGTTGGGGTGATCCGCGGGCAGAATGCTATCGTAGCCTGCAAGGACCGATTCATAGAGGGCGCGGGCACCGGCGAATTCGCCCATGGCATTCATCGAGATGGCCAGGTTGAATCGGGCGAGAAGCAGGTCGGGGTGGTCCTCGGGCAGGGTGCGCTCGCGAGCAGCGAGGATGGATTCGCGCAGGTCTCGGGCCCCGGCGAGATCGCCCATCGCCTGCATCGAGACGGCCAGGTTCGTCCTGGCATTGAACAGGTAGGGGTCGTCCTCGGGCAAGGTACGCTCGAAGCCCGCGAGGACGGATTCATAAAGGGCGTGGGCCCCAGCGAGATCGCCCATGGCATTGATCGAGTTGGCCAGGTTGAATCGGGCAGCAAGCAGGTCGGGATGATCCTCGGGCAGATAGCGCTCGTAGTCCGCGAGGACGGATTCACGCAGGGCGCGGGCCCCGGCGAGATCGCCCATCGCGTGCATCGAGCTGGCCAGGGTCCCTCGGGCAGCAAGCAGGTCGGGATGGTTCGACCCCGCGGTATCCAGGACCTGCGGCAATGCCTTGGTCATGGCTTCCCGCGCCTCGGCCCGGTGTCCTTCGTTCACGAAAAGTGTCACATCGCGTAGCGCGTCTCGCGCGGCCTTCTCCGCCGCGCGCCCAGCCTCGGTTTCCGGTGAGGCGATCAGATGCAGTGTCAGCGGACCCGTGGATTCAGGACCGCCGGCGACGAGAATCACCAGCCAGTCTCCCGGCTCCACATCGATCGGCAGGTAGGGCGTCGTGCCCCCGCCCGAGTTGTCGTCGGATGCGAGGGTCCGAGCCTCGGCCGCGTCGTCGACCTGCAGGAAGAGATCGAGCTCGGAAGTGGTCCAGACGTGCAGCGTGCCTTTGAACTCCACTTCGTATTCTGCGAATGCCGTCGGGCCGTGGCCCTCGATGGCGATTTCATCGTCCGCGCGGATCTCGAGCTCCAGGACGCGGTCGTAGGGCGTCGGAGATACGGGCTCTGACTCCTGGGCGACCAGCAACGGGATGAGGGCGAGCAGGGCGGGAAGCATGGCGACCCTATTCTAGTTCGGATCGCCCGTGAGCACCCAACCGGCCCAGTGGGCGGGGGGGTGGCCCTCATCGCGGAGTGCCTGCTTGGCCTCCCACAGCGCATCGGCCTTGCCCATCTCTTCGATCCAGAGGTTGGTGTAGAAAACCTCCATCAAGCGCCGCGTCGCGGCATCGTCGACCTTCCACAGGGACGTGATCGATGTACGGGCGCCCGCCGCGTAGAGCGCGGATTGCAGGGACTGGATGCCTTGACCTGCGCGGCGGATACCGACATTGGTTTCACAGGCGGAGAGCACGGCGAGTTCGCATTGAGATAGGTCGAGGGAGCAGAGCTCCTCCGCGGTCAGGATCCCGGGCACGCGGCCCAGAGAGTCTCTACCTCTATTAGCGCCAGCGAGCGCCAAACCGCACAGGGTCATCGGCGCCAGGCCGGAGACACGCTCCTCGATTCCCATGCGAGCGAAGCCCTGGTCCGACGGCCTCGCATCCTGGGTCGAGCGCACGCTCTCCGGTGCGAACCAACCGTGGGTCGCGAGGTGCAGGTAGCGCTTTCCGGCAGCGGACTCGAACAGGGCCGCCTTGGTCGTCTGCTTTCGGGTAAGAAGCACGGGAGCGGGCTCGAACACTTCCTCGAAAAGCTTCGCGATGGCCTCGGCCTCGTGGCGGGCCTGAACCAGGTTCTGGAATCCTTTCCCGGTCGTGCTGCGCGTCGCCAGGTCTCCGCGCTCCGAGGTCGCATCCGATTCGATCGGCGCGGAAGCCGCAGAGTGACCCTCGGGCACAGCCCCGGACGCGTCGTAGTCGACTCCGCCCAGCGCAAGCAGCGAGGGTTCTCCATCATTCACCGGCAGTGGGGATAGCAATCGCGCAAAGGAAACACCGCTCACTATTTGCAACCGATCGCCAAGGCGGCTCGGTCCTCCGCCCCCAGCTTCGAGCGGAAGGGCATCGAGTGGCAGGAGGAACAGAAGGTCATCGGCACAGATGAAGAGACGTTTCACATCCGGCTTCACCATGGCCAGGACTGGATCCAGCACGAGACTCCTGAGGTTTCGGCCCGCCTTCAGCTCTGCGAATCCTGGCACACTCTCGCCGACCCCGTCGCTGACCGCGATTCCACGAGATTCGTCTGCAACGAGCGTTCCCGCCTCGGACGTTGGGCCGATGGCTTCGAGCACGCCATGGACTCGGATCGGTGCTCCCAGCGCCGCGCGCCATACACTGGCCAGCTCTTCCACATCCAGGGCTGGGCCCAGGTCGATCCGACCGAGTGTTCCATCGGCCGCCAATACGTGGGCCATGAGGTGGTCCGCACCAGCCACAATCCTCCCGGTCCCCTCGTCCAGATATCGATGAACGATCCGCCGAAATCCAACTGCCACCTCACCCGAGGTCAGCGCAGCGGCGAGCGGTCCGGTCTCGACTGGCCGAGTGACGACTCCACGTTCCGCGAGTCGCCGGCTGGCATCACGCTCCAATCGATCACGTCGCAAGGACTGATTGGTCAACTCGGCCGAAAGTCCCTCCGCTCCCGCGGTCTCACGTGCCGCGCCTGCGACGAGGTCGTTGAGTGCGCGGCGGACCTCGGCGGCTTCTTCTAGAATCGGGGCCAGCTCAGAATCGGCCTCGAAGCCTGCGAGTGAGCGTGCTGCCTCTCCTGTAACGAGACGCATGGTCTCCGTCAGATCGAAGACGCTTCGCGCGAGTTCGACTCCCGCCGATTCACTGAAGAAGAGCAGTTCGGAATGCCGATGGTTTTCGTCTGCGACCCTTTGTTGCGACTGGCGCGGAGCCAGAGCGAGGGAAGCCAGAATGCGGATGCGCATACCCGTGACGAGCCTGGGGAGAAGCGCGCGGGCCCCGGCGAGATCGCCCATCTGGTACATCGAACTCGCCAGGTTCATTCGGGCACGAAGTAGGTCGGGATGATCCTCGGGCAGGATGCGCTCGTAGTCCGCGAGGACGGATTCACGCAGGGCGTAGGCCCCGGCGAGATCGCCCATCGCGTCCATCGAGTAGGCCAGGTTTTCTCGGGCAGCAAGCAGGTCGGGGTGATCCTCGGGCAGAATGCGCTCGCGAGCCGCGAGGACCGATTCACGCAGGGCGCGGGCCCGGGCGAGATCGCCCATCGCGGATATCGAGCCGGCCAGGTTCACTCGGGCATCAAACAGCTGGGGGTGATCCTCGGGGAGACTGCGCTCGAAGCCCGCGAGAACGGATTCATAGAGGGCGCGGGCCCCGGCCAGATCACCCATCGCGTCCATCGAGTTGGCCAAGTTCGCTTGGGCAGCCAAGAGGTCGGGGTGATCCTCGGGGAGGCTGCGCTCGCGAGCCGCGAGGACGGATTCATAGAGGGCGCGCGCCCCGGGTAGATCGCCCATCTGGTACATCGAGTTGGCCAGGTTCATTCGGGCGGCCAAGAGGACGGGCTGATCTTCGGGCAGGCTGCGCTCACGAGCCGCGAGGACGGATTCACGCAGGGCGAGGGCCCCGGCGACATCGCCCATCGCGTCCATCGTGTTGGCCAGGTTCGCTCGGGCAAGAAGCAGGTCGGGGTGATCGGCGGGCAGAATGCGCTCGTAAGCCGCGAGGACGGACTCACGCAGGGCGCGGGATCCGGCGAGATCGCCCATCACGTGCATCGAGGTGGACAGGTTCAATTGGGCACGAAGCAGGTCGGGGTGATCCTCGGGCAGAATGCCTTCGTAGGCCGCGAGGACCGATTCACGTAGGGCGAGGGCCCCGGCGAGATCGCCCATGTCGGACATCGAGTTGGCCTGGTGCAATCGGGCATGAAGCAGGTCGAGGTGATCTTCGGGCAGGCTGCGCTCACGAGCCGCGAGGACGGATTCATCGAGGGCGCGGGCCCCGGCCAGATCGCCCATCTGCGACATCAAGACGGCCAGGTTCGTTCGAAGGGCAAGCAGGTCGGGGTGATCCTCGGGGAGACTGCGCTCGAAGCCCGCGAGGACGGATTCATAGAGGGAGCGCGCACCGGCGAGATCGCCCATCGCGAACATTGAGCTGGCCAGGTTCCCTAGGGCACGAAGCAGGCCCGGGTGATCCTCGGGCAGACTGCGCTCGTAGCCCGCGACGACGGATTCATAGAGGACGCGGGCCCCGGCGAGATCGCCCAGCGCGTGCATCGAGTTGGCCAGATATATTCGGGCAGCAAGCAGGTCGGGGTAGTCCGACCCAGCGGCGTCCAGGACTTGCGGCAATGCCTCGGCCATGAGGTCTCGTGCTGCTGCCCCCTTGCCTTCGTTCACGAGGCGTGTTGACTCTCGCAGGGCGTCCAGCGCAGCCTTCTCCGCAGCGCGCCCAGCTTCGGTTTCCGGCGCGGCGATCAGATGCAGCGTCAGGGGACCAGCGGATCCGGGTTCGGCTGCGACGAGGAATACCAGCCAGTCTCCCGGCTCCACGTCGAGCGCCAAGTAGGGCGTCGTGCCCCCGCCCGAGTTGTCGTCGGATGCGAGGGGCCGGGCCTCGGCCGCGTCGTCGACCTGCAGGAATAGATCGAGCTCGGAGGTGGTCCAGACGTGGAGCGTGCCTTCGAACTCGACTTCGTACTCTGCGATCGCCGTGGGGCCGTGGCCCTCGATGGCGATTTCATCGTCCGCGCGGATCTCGAGCTCCAGGACGCGGTCGAAGGGCGTCGGAGGTACGGGCTTTGACTCCTGGGCTACCAGGAACGGGATGAGGGCGAGCAGGGCGGGAAGCATGGCGACCCTATTCTAGTTCGGATCGCCCGTGAGCACCCAACCAGCCCAGTGGGCGGGGGGATGGCCCTCGTCTCGAAGTGCCTGTTTGGCCTGCCAGAGGGCCTGGGCCTTGCCCATCTCTTCGATCCAGAGATTCGTGTAGAAGACCTCCATCAAACGCCGCGTCGCGGCGTCGTCGACCTTCCATAGGGACGTGATCGAGGTACGGGCACCGGCGGCGTAGAGGGCGGATTGCAGGGACTGGATGCCTTGACCCGCGCGGCGAATACCGACGTTGGTTTCACAGGCGGAGAGGACGGCGAGTTCGCATTGGGAGAGATCGAGGGAGCAGAGTTCCTCGGCGGTCAGGATGCCGGGGACGCGGCCGAGAGAGTCTCTACCTCTATTTGCGCCAGCGAGGGCCAGACCGCACAGAGTCATCGGCGCCAGGCCGGAGACACGCTCCTCGATTCCCATGCGAGCGAAGCCCTGGTCCGACGGCCTCGCATCCTGGGTCGAGCGCACGCTCTCCGGTGCGAACCAGCCGTGGGTCGCGAGGTGCAGGTAGCGCTTTCCGGCAGCGGACTCGAACAGCGCGGCCTTGGTCGTTTTCTTGCGCGTGAGCAGGGTGGGCTCGATCTCGAAGGCCTCTTCGAAGAGGTCCGCGGTCGCCTCGGCTTCATAGCGCGCCTGCAGTAGCTTCTGGAATCGCTCGGGAATGGCGCTACGTGATGACCCCGACTCGCCCCCGGTGTCGTCGGATCCGTCGCCACCTGCGCGAGCCGCTTCCTCGCTCGAGTCCGCTTCACTCTCGTCGCCAGCTTCAATCGGCGCCGACGATGCGACGAGCCCCTCCGGCACGGCCCCCGCGGCGTCGTAGTCCACGCCGCCGAAGGCGAGCAACGAGGGCGCGGCCTCCGGCGGGGGCGCGGGTGCGAGGAGCCGTGCAAACGAAACCTCGTTCACGATGCGCAGCCGGTCACCGACTCGTTCAACCTCTGCACCATCGTCATCCGTGTCGTCCCGGTCCGACACATCGAAGGGCAGGGCATCCAATGGCAGCAGGAACAGCAGGTCATCCGCGCAGACGAAGATCCGCTTCACGTCCTCGCCCGCCAGCGCAAGAACCGGATCCAGGATCCGTGCACGCAGCCTGCCACCCGCAGTCCACTCGGGGTGGTCTTCCTCACCCTCCTCCAGCCCGATGCCACGCAACAGAGGAGCTCCGAGCGCCGCACGCCACGAGGCGGCCAGTTCCTCCAGCTCGAGGGCTGGGCCCAGGTCGATCCGCTCGAGTGTCCCATCGACCGCCAGAATGTGGGCCATGAGGTGGTCCGGATCGGACTCGATCCTCCCGCTACCCTCATCCACATACCAATGACTTATCCGCCGGAATCCAATGGCCACATCACCCGAGGTCAGTGCAGCGGCGAGCGGCCCAGCCTCGACCGGCCGAGCGACGACTCCTCGTTCCGCGAGTCGCCGGCTGGCATCGCGCTCCAATCGATCGCGTCGCAAGGACAGTTTGGTGAACTCGGCCGAAAGCCCCTCGGCTCCCGCCGTCTCACGTGCAGGCCCGGCAATGAGGTCATTGAGTGCGCGGCGGACCTCGGCGGCTTCTTCCAGAATCGGCGCCAGCTCGGAATCGGCCTCAAACCTGGCGAGTGAGCGCGCGGCTTCTCCGGCAACAAGACGCATGGTCTCCGTCAGCTCGAAGACGCTTCGAGCTAGCTCGACCCCCGCCGATTCGCCAAAAAAAAGTACCCCAGAATGCCGATGATCTTCGCCTGCGACCGTTTGCTGCGACTGGCGCGGAGCCAGAGCGAGGGAAGCCAGAATGCGCATGCGCATACCCGCGACGAGCTTGGGGAGAAGAGCGCGCGCCCCGGCGAGATCGCCCATCGCGTACATCGAGTTGGCCAGATTCCCTCGGGCCAGAAGCAGGTCGGGGTGATCCTCGGGCAGGATGCGCTCGCGAGCCGCGAGGACGGACTCATAGAGGGCACGCGCCCCGGCGAGATCGCCCATCGCGTACATCGAGCTGGCCAGGTTCACTCGGGCACGAAGCAGGTCGGGGTGATCCTCGGGCAGGATGCGGTCGCGAGCCGCGAGGACGGATTCATAGAGGGCGCGCGCCCGGGCGAGATCGCCCATCGCGTACATCGAGTTGGCCAGGTTCGCTCGGGCAAGAAGCAGGCTGGGGTGATCCTCGGGCAGGATGCGCTCGTATCCCGCGAGGACGGATTCACGCAGGGCGCGCGCCCCGGCGAGATCGCCCATCGCGTACATCGAGCTGGCCAGGTTCCCTCGGTCGCGAAGCAGGTCGGGGTGATCCTCGGGCAGGATGCGCTCGTAGCCCGCGAGGACGGATTCATAGAGGGCGCGGGCCCCGGCGAGATCGCCCATCGCGGACATCGAGACGGCCAGGTTCGCTCGGGTAAGAAGCAGGTCGGGGTGATCCTCGGGCAGGATTCGCTCGCGAGCCGCGAGGACGGATTCAAGGAGGGCGCGCGCCCGGGCGAGATCGCCCATCGCGGACATCGAGACGGCCAGGTTCGCTCGGGCACGAAGCAGGTCGGGGTGATCCTCGGGCAGGATGCGCTCGCAAGCTGCGAGGACGGATTCAAAGAGGGCGCGCGCCCCGGCGAGATCGCCCATCGCGTGCATCGAGACGGCCAGGTTAAATCGGGCACGAAGCAGGTCGGGGTGATCCTCGGGCAGAATGCGCTCGTAGCCCGCGAGGACGGATTCATAGAGGGCGCGCGCCCCGGCGAGGTCGCCCATCGCGTGCATCGAATTGGCCAGGTTCAATCGGGCACTAAGCAGGTCGGGGTGATCCGACCCTGCGGCGTCCAGGCCTTGCGGCAGTGCCTTGGCGATCGAGTCCCGTGCCGCGGCCCGCTGGCCTTCGTTCAGGAGACGTGTCGCATCGCCGAGGGCGTCTCGCGCCGCCTTCTCCGCAGCGCGCCCAGCCTCGGTTTCGGGCGTGGCGATCAGATGCAGCGTCAGCGGACCAGTGGATCCGGTATCGCCGGCAACGAGGATCACCAGCCAGTCTCCCGGCTCCACATCGAGCGCCAGGTAGGGCGTCGTCCCCCCGCCCGAGTTATCGTCGGATGCGAGGATCTGTGCCTCGGCCGCGTCGTCGACTTGCAGGAATAGATCGAGCTCGGAGGTGGTCCAGACGTGCAGCTTGCCTTCGAACTCCACTTCGTACTCTGCGATCGCCGTGGGGCCGTGGCCCTCGATGGCGATTTCATCGTCCGCGCGGATCTCGAGTTCCAGGACCCGGTCGAAGGGGGTGGGCGGAAGCGGGCCCGTCACCTGGGGCCCGATCGGCGCCAGGCCTGCGAGCAATGTGGCGAGCATGGCGACCATGGTACTCCGCACGCGCCGGTGGGGGAGGGAGGTTCGGGTGTGGGACTCTGGGGAGGTGGTTCCGGTCACTGCGGGGGCGTTTCCGCCGGCTCATGTCGGCCCGCTCTCCAGGCAGGTGGAAAGTGTTCGGTCTCGGTACTCCCGCCGCGCCGGCGCGGGTATCCTGTTGTCCGTCCTCTCTCGCTCAGCACGCGAGGCGAGGGGTATAGGCCCTGGAGCCGATCTTCGATTGGCCCACACGGGGTCAGGATTGTGCGAGCCCATCACCTCATTTTTCCCAACGTAGCGACCGAGAGGAACCTGCCGTGACCGACGCGACCGGAACAGAACCCAGCGTAGATCAGGTCGAACTCCGATATGGTGGCAAGGTCCACCACTTTCCTCTCGTGCGGGGAAGCGAGGGTGAGCTGGCGATCGATATTCGCAAGCTCAGGAGCGAGACCGGCCTGATCACCCTCGATCCAGGTTTCGCAAACACGGGCTCGTGCCGGAGCGGAATTACCTTCATCGACGGAGACAAGGGCATCCTGCGCTACCGGGGCTACGGCATCGAGGAGCTCGCACTGAAGCGCTCGTTCCTGGAGGTGGCGTTCCTGCTCATGCACGGTGAGCTTCCCGAGCCCCCACAGCTCGAGAGCTTCCGCGGCGATGTCGGGCGCCACACGATGCTGCACGAGGACTTCAAGGCCTTCTTCGGATCGTTGCCACGCGAAGCCCACGCGATGCCAACCCTGGCGGCGGCGATGGGCGCACTGTCCACCTTCTACAAGGAGCCCGCCACCGACGAGGAGATCAAGCTGGCCACGGTGCGGCTGATGGCCAAGATGCCGACCCTCGCGGCCTATGCCTACAAGCATTCACTCGGGCAGCCGTTCATCTATCCGCGCAACGACCTCGACTACACGTCCAACTTCTTGCACATGATGTACGCCACGCCATGTGAGGAGTATCACGTGGATCCCGTCGTGGCCAAGGCGCTCGACCTCTTGCTCATCCTGCACGCCGACCACGAGCAGAACTGCTCCACGAGTACGGTGCGCCTTGGCGGCAGCTCCCAGGCGCACCTGTTCGCCAGCATCTCCGCCGGCATCGGAGCCCTTTGGGGACCGCTCCACGGGGGCGCCAACCAGAAGGTCGTCGAGATGCTCCAGCGCATCGAGGCGGAGGAGGGCAGCGCCGAACGTTTCCTGGAGCGCGCCAAGAACAAGGACGACACCACGCGCTTGATGGGATTCGGGCACCGGGTGTACAAGAGCTACGACCCGCGAGCCACCATCCTGAAGGAACAATGCTCGAAGGTGCTCGAACGTGTCGGCGGTTCCAGCCGCATGCTCGAGATCGCCATGCAGCTCGAGCAGATCACGCTCGAGGACGAGTATTTCGTCAGTCGCAAGCTCTATCCAAACGTCGACTTCTATTCCGGCGTCATCTACCAGGCCATCGGCATCCCCGTGGACATGTTCACGGTCATGTTCGCCCTCGGCCGCCTGCCGGGCTGGATCGCGCAGTGGATGGAGATGCGCAAGGATCCCGATTTCCGCATCGGGCGTCCACGCCAGGTCTACATCGGAGCCACGGAGCGCGCACTACCGAACGGCGGCTGACGGGCGATACCGAGACCGAACAGTTTCCGCCGGCTCACTCTCGGAGTCATGGTCCAGATGTTGCGATTCGACACGCCGACTTCCCGCCTACGCTCCGCCGCGTACCTGGAGGGCATCTCATACTTGCTGTTGCTCTTCGTGGCCATGCCAATGAAATACCTGGCCGGCCAGCCCCTCGCGGTCCGCGTCGTCGGTTCCCTGCACGGGGCGCTCTTCATCTGGCTCGGGATCCTGGTGCTAGGCGGGATCCGCTCGCGCGGCAAGAGCCTCGGCTGGGGAGCACGGATAGGCCTCGCGTCGTTGATTCCATTCGGAACTCTCGTCCTCGACCGCGAGCTGCGGGCAGAGGATGAGGATGCACGTCGGCAGGAGAGGTCTCCAGAACCGTCGCTCTGACTCGGTCTCGGAATCCCCGCGATCGGTCCTCACCTGGCCAATTTCAGGGCTTTCTTGTCCAATAGCCGTGGCCCGGGTCATCCGATGGGAGTGGATGGCCACCATTGCTCGCGCCGCCTGCTTCTATCGAGGTCGCCAATGTTCACCCTGGTATTCAGCTGGATCGCTTCGGCAGCATTCCTGACGCCCCCGATCCAGGTCCCGGCAGGCTCCCAGGCCATGCGCGCTTCGGCCTTGCCAGTGAGCCACTGTCTACCGGTCGGCGCGAGCCACATGATGAGCTTCGTAGTGGGCGGGCATCAGCCCAACACGCTCGTCACGGCGGCCGACCCGGACCTGCGCAAGTTCCTGGTATTCGTCCCCAGCAGCTATCGACCGCTGGGCGCCCCCTTTCCCGTCGTCTACATGTTTCCTGGTACGGGTCAGACGGGGCCGGACATTCAGGGCAACACCAGCTGGAGCCAGGTCGCGGAGCTCCTCGACTTCATCGTGGTCTACCCGGAAGGGCTGCGTTACCTGCTGCAGGACGGAACCACGCAGAGGAAGTGGAACACGCCCGCCGTGGTCCAGAGCGCAGACCCATCGGAGCTTCCACTGGCGGACGACGTGCTCTTCATTCGCGAGCTTCACAACACGATCGGCCGCCATCTGAATATCGATTGCGATCGCGTCTACGCCAGCGGTTTCTCGAACGGCGGTGCCTTCATCAAGTATCGGGTCCGCGTCGGCCTGGCGGACATCTTTGCGGCAACGAGCTCCGCGGCCGGGATCGGTATCGAGGCGGGTTCGCCCTCCGAGTATTTCCCGGCAGACGGCGCGAGCTTCCGCCCACACTTCGGAATCGGCGGAACGCACGACCAGGGATTTCTGGACTACTGCATCGGCCTGGGGGATCTCGCCCCAGGTGACCCGTTCCCTCACAAGATTGCCGATATCATCGCCACCCCATGTCTCTGGAACGCGGTCACCACCCTCGCGGCGGCGATCGGGCTGGATACCGGGGCGTACCGGGTGATCGAGCACATGGACTACACACAGATCCTCTGGGAGAGCGTGATCCTGCCGGGACCCGGCCCGACGGAGTATCGCTTTCGCATCTTGCCCGGACTCGGTCACGAGTACCCGAGCGGTAACAACTACCCGACGGACTACGTTCCGATCCTCTACACCTGGTTGAGCAGGTTCACGAGGTAGATACCGGGACGGGACGAACTCCGCCGGCCCAGCTCGGCGCGCTCTCCACGTCATGGCAGGCGGAATTTGCTCGGTCTCGGTACTGGCCGGCCGCGCGCTGGACCCGACAATTCAGATTTTAGTCGGAATCTCGGGACATGGGCGGGCCTACTAGTAAGGACTGCTGATGAAGACACATAGCCCCGAAGAGCGATTCTTGCGGTATCGAGACCGAGGTGATGTAGAAGCGTTGGGAGAGGTCTTCGACTGGGCCGCTCCGGAGCTCATGCGTACGGGCGCCTACCTTGCGCGGGATCCGCTGGCCGCGGAAGACCTGCTTCAGTCCACTTTTCTGACGGCGATCGAGAGGGCGCTCAGCTACGACGGAGATCGGCCCCTCATGCCCTGGTTGATCGGCATCCTGGCGAACCATGCGCGACGCTGGCGTGGACGTCGTACGACTGCGCCCCTTTCGAATCTGGAAGCTGAGGCACGTCAGGCCGACCCGGCAGCGCGCCTGGGGTTCGCCGAACTGGGGGCCGCGCTGACGGAGGAGATCGACCGGCTGGAAAGGCCGGAGCGCGAGGTCCTCCTGCTTTCGATCTTGCACGGGATGGGGCCGGCACAGATTGCCCTGGCGCTCGATCGTTCCCCGAGCACCGTTCGCAGCCAGCTCCACCGAGGTCGAGTTCGGCTGCAAGACAAGCTGCCTCGCAGCCTGGCCCCGCCCGCCGTGATCCTCGCCGGCGGGGAGTCGGAAGGGGCGTGCCTGGACATCAGATCGAAGATTCTCGAGCGAGCGGTCGGACGTCCGCTTGTCAGTAGCCCGCTGAGCACCACAGCGTCCGTCGGTGGGTCAGGGGCAGCTGGGTGGCTTGGAGTCGCAATGGTTGCATTGGTGGCAAGCTCACTCGGGCTCGTGTACTGGCTCCAAAGCCAGGCGCCGACCGACTGGACTCGGATTCAGCCGTCGAGTCCGATCCCGGACCGTGCAAACGCGGCCATTGGCACTCCCACCCCACTCGAATCATCGATCCGTGTCGCCTCGCGGACTGTTCTCGCGTCTGAGCCCGCCGAGCGTCCCGCGCCCGAAACCGAGATCGACTACGATCCCCTCCCATCCGAGGCTCAGTTCGAAGCGATTGTTGTGGATCCGTCTGGGGATCCGGTCGCCAATGCGTCCATCGAACTCATCAGTCTGGGCGTGCGTGGGGACTGGTCTGCACCGCGCGACCAGGGTCGCCCTCAGCAGACCGACACACAGGGCAGGGCGGTATTCACCTTCCCGCGGCAAGTCGCCGACGGCACACTCGTCGACGGGCTTTCGTTCAGTATCTGGTGTCAGGGATACCGGATCGAGCGGACCGGTCCGGTGAACACGATCCCCGAAGTGCAGAGGTTCGTGCTGCACCCGGCTTGCACTGTGGTCATAACGGCGTACATCGACTCGCCGAATGAGCTCATCAGCTTCGATTTGCCTCGAATCAGCCGTAGCGCAGGGCTCTTTGAGCGGGAGGGAGCATGGCAGGCGCTCGGCCAGGGGATGGGATCGAACCAGATCGTACCGGGACAGCACGAGTTACTCCTGGTCCACGTGGGTAGCGATGGCGCACAGTATTTCAGCGATCCCATCGTGTTCGATGCGACTCTCGATGAGGTTGTTGAGCTTCACATTCAACTGCGACCTGCCCGGGTCGTTTGCGGCGAGATCGATCCTTCCGTGCCGCGACCTGTTCGCGACGGCGTCGTCACGGTCCACCTCGTCAATCCACCCCGTCGCCCTGGATCCTCTCGGGGCCGCGCTCATGTCGACCGGGTCCACTACGAATCGACAACATCGATTCAAAGCGACGGGTCCTTCTGCTTCGGTCTCGGAAACGGGCTCCCGCCGATCCCCGGCGATATCGACGCGGCCTGCGACGGCTGGGTCGCATCGCTCTCGACTATACGAAGACGGAACGCAGCATCGGGGACGGCGCTAGCCGAGCTATTCAACGAACGCATGATGCTGTGCGAGGACGCGCAGGAGGCTCAGATCCCCATGCAGCCCTGCGGAAGCCTGAGCATGATTGCCACCGATCCTGACGGGGAGCGAATCCCCGGTGTCGAATTCCGCACGCCGCCGGATTACGACCGCAAGGACACCTGCGCTATCCCGAGGATTCCTTCGCTTGCCGCGACCACGGGAACGGACGGAATAGCGCACTTCAATGGCATTGCACCTGGATGGACATCCTTCATCGCCGACCATCCAACCCTTGACCTGCCCCTGGAGAAGGGTGCGCGCCGTCTCTACTTCCGCCGCAAGACCGTGCGGGTTGAACCCGAGCAGGCACTCACCGTCGAGGTGCAGTTTGAGTAGATAGCTGAGACCGAGTTCGAGTAGTACCGAGATCGAACAATTGCGGCGCCCGCGAGCCCGAGTCAGGTCGGGAGCCGCAGCGAATGGCTACCGATCATCTCCGCGCGACCACGTGCCGGATTCGTCTAGCCGATAGGGAACTGCTGCCGCTCCGTACCGTTTCTCTATGGCTTGTAGTCGAAGAGGTCGCTCTGCGCATGCTCGGTCTCGGTCGCGAGGTTCATCGCGCGCTGGACCTTGCGCATGGTATTCGGGGTCAACCGGCGGCCCTTCATTGCACGCGTGACCATCTTGTGGGTGATCTGCTCGGTCGAGGCGGCGACCAGGTCCTTGGGCTTCAGGTCACGCTCGGCCATCAGGCGCGCGATGGGCTGCTCGCCCATGTCGCGTTCGGTTGGGGAGGCGTCCGACGCGTCTTCCGCTGCCTTGCCGATGGAGGGCATGTAGCTCAGCCCGCAGCGCATGGCCTCGTCGAAGGTGAAGCCGGCCTCGGCCTGGGGGGCCATGTCGAGTCCGACGCGCTGAAAGAGCTGGAATGATGTGCGCAGGAGCTCGTCCGCGTGCTCCTGCAGGAAAGCCTGGACTGCGGCGATGCCCTGGTCGGGGGAGTCGGCGTCGAAGTCGCCTGCCATGACGGCCAGGCTCGTGAGCTGCTCGGCGATCCACTCGCGGTCGCGCACCTTGGCGGGCTCCTGGATCATGGCCGAGAGCATGCCGGCCACGATCTTCTGGTGGCGCGCGTCGAAGGGCGCCAGGGCGGCGCGCACTTCTTCGGGAGTCGGGGCGTCCATCGGATCAGTGGCCCCAGCTGCGGCGTCGGCGGCGGCCGGGGCGGGATTGGGAGGGTTCGTCGGGCAGCTCGAGGAAGACGCCTTCCTTGTTGCAGTTTGCGGTGATGGTCGTGCGCTGGGTGGCGTCGGCCAGGACGAGCACGGTGGGCGTCAGGAGTTCGAGCTTGCCCTTGGCTGCGGAAAGGACGCGCGCGGCTGTTTCCTCGTCAGGGCAACGGATGATCTGCATCGGTTCCCAGGCCAGGCGCACGGTCTGGGAGCACCAGCCGCGGATCTCGCGCATGACGTTATCCGGCAGGGGCGTCTTGGACACCTCTTGCAGGGTGGCCAGCATGGAGTCAGCGGTCAATCCGGCGCGGGACGCGGTCTGGATCGATTGGCGCGTCAGTCTGAAGAGGATGCCGATGTCCTGGCCGATCCGTTCGGCGAAGCGCGTGAGCGAGGCTTCGAGGGAAGGGCTGGCGGTCAGGAAGACGACCTCGAAGTCGGGCTGGACAAGGATGGCGGCGGACTCGGCCGCGCTGGGCCAGGACAGGACGTCGGTCAGGCACAACAGGTAGCGGCCCACGTCGGTCAGCTCGATCGTGAGATCATCGCCGCAGCGGCCGGTGCGCAGGCCTCCGTTCGGAAGCAGGGTGCGGTCGATGCAGCTGGAGAGGCGGTTGGACCATTCCTGTTCGAGCACCTCGTCGTTGACGGCCGGTTTGCGGACGTTGCGGCGACTCGCGCGGCTGGTCTCGAGCAGGGGATTGGCGAGCTCCTTGTTGTAGGTCAGGAACTCCTCCAGGCGGACCGCGCCGTCGAAGGAGTCGAAGGCGGCGGCGATCTCCGGGATCGATGTGTCCTGGCCGTGGGCTGGGGCGTACTCGTATGCGTCTCGGTGGTCGTCGTCGTCGAGGCGTTGGGGCTCGAGGTACATCTGCGCGCGTTCGGCGGCGTCCAGAGCGAGCCAATCGCGGCCCGCGTCGCTCAATTGCAGGCGCAGGCTGGTTCCGCCCTGGCCCGTGATCACGAGCAGGCCGTGGGATTCCGCGTACCAGCGCGCCCGGTGAACGCGCAGTGGGCGGGCCTGCTTGTTGCCGAGCCATTCCGGGATCGGGACCAGCAGGGACTCGAGCTGTTCCTCGGCCTTGGCGAAGAGGGCGCGGTCCGTGGAACGCAGGCGACGCGGCTCCGAGCAGAAGACGAGTAGCTGGACCACATCCTCGATGCTCCACGCCAGGCAACTCGAAACCTCGGGCGTGACCGTCGCGGGCGGCGGCGTCGGCGGGCGGTGCACCCGTTCGCTGATCCCGGGCCAGATGCCGAGGGCGGGCCGGTCGTCATCGTCGAAGCCGGCGTAGGCGAGGCCGTAACGCAGACCGGCCCAGATGGCATCGGCCAGGCGTCGCGGGGACAAATCGGTGAGGGCCGTCGGTAGCTCGAGTAACGGGATCGGTTGCTGGCGCTCCATGAGCTTGCGCAGGACGGCGCGCAGGTCTTCGCCGGCCTCGCGCTCGGCGAGGATCTTCTCGGTCGTATTCGTGCGCGACATGAACGCGCCCGGTGCCAGGTGCTGGCGTTCCCAGTAGGCGGCGTCGCTCTCGAGGAAGTCGTCCACATAGCGCCGGCCGGACAGGGCGATCGGCAGGGCGGCGCCGAGGGACCAGGGATCCTGGCCCGCGAGGGCCGAGCGTTCCTCGAGGGTCAGGACCTGCGCCATGTAGTCCTCGAGCGTGCGTTCAGTGGGCTCAAGGAAGATCGGCACCTGCTTCATGAAGCGCAAGGCGGCCAGCATGGGCTGGAAGAACTCCGTGGGCTGTACCCGCTCGCCGTCCTCGTTGCGCTCGAGAATCTCCGCGGCCTCCAGCGCCGGAAAGAACTCTTCGAAGTTCGCGGCGTCGGCGCTTTCATTGCGGCGCAATGCGAGGGCCGGGATGCGCAGCGCGGGATCCAGGCCTTCCCAGGTGTGCACAAACCGGAGCATCTCGATCCAGTCGATGTCGAAAGGTTTCAAGACAGCTCTGATTCCGACGTGTCCCGAATCGTGTAGGTGTAGCCCTGCTCGCAGAGGAAGAGCTGGCGGCGCAGGGCGAATTCCTGCTCCTTCGTGTCGCGCGACACGAGGGTGTAGAAGTGGGCCTGGTTCTCGCCAGCCTTGGGACGCAGCAGGCGGCCGAGGCGCTGGGCTTCCTCCTGGCGCGAGCCGAAGCTGCCGGAGACCTGGATGGCGAGTGAGGCGTCCGGCAGGTCTACGGCGAAGTTTGCGACCTTGGAGACGACCAGGGCGCGCAGCTCGCCGCTGCGGAATTCGCTGTAAAGCTCGTCGCGCCGGGCCTGGGACGTCTTTCCCGTGATGAGCGGAAGGTCCAGATAGCGGGCCAGGTCTATCAGTTGATCCACGTAGGTACCGATGACGAGCGCCTGGTCATTCGGGTGGGCCTCGAGCAGCTCCTTGACCATGAGCGCCTTGTCCGGATTCTCGGCCGCGATGCGCGCCTTGGCACGCTCGTTGGCGACCGCGTACTCCATACGCTTCGAGCCGGGCAGGGGCATGCGGACCTCGACGCACTCGGCCTTTGCGATCCAGCCCTGGGCTTCCAGGTCCTTCCACGGCACGTCCGCGCACTTGGGTCCGATGAGCGCGAATACGTCCTCTTCCAGGCCGTCCTCACGCACGAGGGTCGCGGTCAGCCCCAGGCGCCTGCGGGTTTGCAGTCCGGCGGTGATCTGGAAGACCGGCGCGGGCAACAGGTGCACCTCGTCGTAGACGATCAGGCCCCAGTCGCGCGCATCGAAGATGTCGAGGTGCGTGAACTTTGCGCTGCCCTTCTTGCGGTGGGTCAGGATCTGGTAGGTGGACACGGTGACCGGGCGGATGTCCTTGCGATAGCCGGTGTACTCGCCCACCTGATCCTCATCGAGGGAGGTCTTGTCCAGGATCTCGGCGATCCACTGGCGCACGGCGGTCGTGCCGGTGGTGAGCACCAGGGTCGAGGCACCGATACGATTCATGCAGGCCAGGCCGACGATGGTCTTGCCCGCGCCGCAGGGCAGGACGACCACACCGTTCCCGCCGTGGTCGGAGCCCTTGGCGTGGAAGGACTGGGCCGCATCGTCCTGATAATCCCGTAGTGACAGGGTTTCGCCGGCAAGGGTGGTCGTGCGCAGCTGCATGGCGAGGGATTCGCCGGCGGAGAATCCGGCCCGATCGTGCACCGGGTGGCCGAGCTTGACCAGGGCGTGCTTCACGCGGCCACGGTCTGCGGGTGCAATCAGGAAGGTCAGCGGCGTGGGCCGTTCCTTGAAGATCGTGCGCAGGCTGATGGCGCGGGCCAGCTCCTCTGCCAGGTACTCGTCGACGCTGCGCAGTACCAGGCAGTCATCGCCGCGTTCGAGAATCAGGCGCCCGTAGCGCGACGCCTGGTCCGAGACCTCGGCGCGCACGTTGGCGGGCACCGGATAGCGCGCGAAGTCCTTGAGGGTGTCGAGCAGGGCGCCCGGCTCCATCCCCGCGGCGCAGGCGTTCCAGATCGACAGGGGTGTGATCCGGTAGGTGTGGATGTGCTCCGGAGACTTGACCAGCTCGGCGAATCCAAGCAGGCGATCGCGGGCCGCGGCATAGCGCGGGCTGGCGACCTCGAGCAGAACGGTGAGATCGCTCTGGACGATCAGCGGCATATCGGATGAATCCATGGGGGGGCGAGAGGATACACGAACGAGACGGGCCAACCCGACGGACTAGATACCCTCTTCGCGCAATTCCAGCACCAGCTTGAGGGCGGAGCGCCGCAATGGGCCCATCAGCGGCAGGCCGCTCAGCTCGAGCAGCTTCACGACCAGGTCCACCGTGCGCTCGGTCAGGTGCCAGGTGCGGCGTCGGTCGGCGGAGCGGTCGTGCACCCAGAAGAGCACGATCGACATGTGCCAGGTCCACAGGAGCCCGGGTAGCTCGCCCGCCAGGCCGGCCGGAATCCTGGTGCGCGAGCCCTGGATGGCGGAGGCGAAGACGGCCGTGGCCTCCTCGCGCACCGGCTGGGACTCGGGGCTGAACGGGTTCAGGGGGCTGTTCGGGTCCGCGGCGGTCTTGAAGAGGGTGCCCGCGAAGGGGTGGTTACTCGACCGGTGGGTTCTGCGCGGTGTGGTGGAGTCGGCCCAGCAGGAGCGTCTCAAGGCCCACGAGGTGGCCCTGGACGGGGGCGACGCGGATTCGTCTCTGCGCGCGTGAAAATCTGGTCGGGATTTTTTCGGATTGGCCGTCAATTCCGATCGGCGTGTGCAGGTTGAGGCTGAGACAACCCCGGGGATCGGCCCTGGGGTCCGCATTCTTGACCCCGTCCAGCTCCGAGGCACCACCCATGAACGCTCGATCCCCCCTTTATATATCGCTGCTCGTCGCCACCTGTACCGGGTTGACGGCATCTTCCACCCGTGCGCAGGGCGTTATCGAGACGGAGAGGGTCCTGGGTGGCTGCGCGGATAGCCTGCGGGACGCGAACACGACCGCTTGCCTGGAAGCTGCTGTCGACGCGACCTTGGGGCAGCTGTTTCCCCTGAGCCTCGAGTTCTATCTCAATCCATTCACGCGCTTCATCGGGTGCGGGACGACGAATCCCCTGTACCCATTTCACGTGGTGGACAATCGCAGTGACGTGGGAGTGACATCCATGTCCATCCGGAATGTCGCCGAGGGCGGTACCGGGCTGACGGTGTTCTCGACCGACTCGACCGCCAGCAGCACCAACTTCGGAGTTCGCGGTAGCGCCGCGGCCTCCCACGGCTCGGGCGTCGCAGGCTTCAACTTCAGCGGGTCCTTCGTCACGGCGAGCGGTGTCAGCGGTACCACGTCGGGTGGTGGGGCGGGCGTTGCCGGCGCGGGTATCGATCCTGCGGATGACAACGACGGTGTCTACGGATCGACTCAGTCGGATACGGTCGGGCGCGGAGTTCTCGGGGTTCACTTCTCGAACGTTGGACTCGGCGCGGGCGTGGATGGGCGGACGTACTCGACTAGCGGGGGTGCCCTCGGCGTGCGCGGGGAGGTCAATCCTGTTTCGCCCGGCGGCTACTCAGCGGGCGTGTATGGACTGAACCGGGGCACCGGCAGCTCGGGGATCGGTGTGCGGGGGACCCAGAATGGGTCCGGGTGGGGAGTTCTTGGGGAGACCGTCGGTAGTGGGGTGGGGGTGCTCGGTATTGCCCCCGCCCCCGGCTTCGCGGTCTATTCCAGCGGAGATTTCGGGGCATCCGGCACCAAATCGTTCGTCCAGCCCCATCCACAGGACGCGTCGAAGGAGATTCGCTTCGTGTGCCTCGAGGGGAACGAGTCAGGGACCTACTTTCGAGGGAGCGCGCGCCTGGTCGACGGTCAGGCGCGCATTGAGGTACCGGAGGAGTTCCGACTCGCATCGGAGCCCACCTCCTTGACCGTGCAGATCACCGGCATCGGACGTGGCGAGATCTGGACCGAGGTCAAGAACCTCGACGAGATCGTCATCGCCGGAGAACGCGACATCGAATTCGACTATCTCGTCAACGGTGTCCGCCGGGGCTTCGACGGCTTCCAGGCGATTCGCCACAACCGGTCGTTCGTGCCGCGATTTCGGGGCGTCCCCATGGAACATGTACCGCTGCAGGTGCGCGATATCTTGGTCGAGAACGGCTCCCTGAATGCGGACTACACGCCGAACGAGGCGACGGCGTATCAGATGGGCTGGATCCTCGACGACAAGCCGAGTTCAGACTCCGAATTGAATGCTCCGGCGATCGTCCATGCTCCGGATCTCGACGCAGCGGGCGCGCCCCGCGACCGGTAGGATCGGGACCTGGCGCGGAATTGTCGCCGTGAGGTGCTGCATGGACCGCTCTCCGAGCCGCCAGGGCCAGAAGCGGGCAGGAAACGCCAGAATCTCACACGCTTTGACGCGGTCGGTTTACACTGGTTGACGTCCGATCGGCCCCGGTTTTCTCCTGCCACCCGGTTTTCGATCGATTCGCATCAACAGGAGGATTCCGTCGACCGAATGCCGGACGATGGTCTCTTCCCTTCTACCTCCAGGATGGTGCGAGTTCGATGAAAGCTACTCTGATTAGCAAATGCGTTGCCTTGACTCTCTGTGCAACGATCGCAAACGCCCAGGGCGCGGATGATTGCGCGAATGCGCAGTTGGTCGTCGGCCTCGGCACATTCCCCTTCGACAATACTGCAGCGTCGATCGACGGCCCGTTCGACTGCAACGGCCAGCCGGTCCGCAGGGATATCTGGTTCCAGTGGGTCGCGCCGTTTACGAGCGACTTCAAGATCAAGACCTGCAACCTGACGGCGCTCGCCACGCGCATCGCGGTTTACGACGGGTTGACATGCCCCCCAACGCTCCTGCTCAACTGCCAGCATTCGGGCTGCCTGAACCAGGCGATCGTTGATTTCGCAGCGGTCTCGGGCCAGCCCTACTTGATCCGGCTAGGGGGCCGCAATGTGGGTCCGGGTGGCGCTGGAAGTTTCCGGATCGAGGACAACCCCTGTCCGTCCTTGCCTGACGACGGTTGGGAGGAGAACGACGACTGCGAGGTCGCCCTACCTGTAGCTGACGGATCCTACCCCGGGCTCTTCGTACGCAAGGGCGACCCCGATTGGTATTCCTTCGATGTGGAAGCCGGCTCCACGCTGACGGTCGACGTGTTCTTCACCCACCTGACGGGTGACATCGACATGTTCCTCTTCGGCGATTGCGGCTCCCCGTCTCTCGATATCGGAGGGTCAGCGACAGACAACGAGACGGTGACCTGGGAGAATCCGGGCCCCAATTGTGCGACCTTGCACATGAGGGTGGAACACTGGACCCCGGACCTGGCATCGGACTGTCAGGACTACAGCATGACCGTAACGGGTACGGGAACATGCCCGACCTCCTGTGTGACATTCTGCTCGTCCCTGCCGAATCAGACAGGGTCGCCGGCGATCCTCACCTGCAGCGGCAATCCCACGTCGAGCCTGGTCTTGACGAGCACACCCGTACCCAACACCACGGGCCAGTTCTTCTACGGTCCGATGATGCTGGCTGGAAACCCGTTCGGTGACGGCCTGCTCTGTTCGGGAGGAATGCTGACACGCATGCTTCCGTTCGTCAGTGCAGGCATGATGATGAATGCGCCGAACACCGCAGCCTTCGCCATTAACTACACTGCGCCATACGCCGCCGGCCTTACTGGCAACCAGTATTTCCAGCACTGGTTCCGGTCCGGCCTGGGAACCGGTGACGGGTACAACACATCGGACGGACTGGCGATCACATTCTGATCGTCGGCCACGTCTGAGGAATAGAAAGGAGCCGGCGCTGTCGCCGGCTCCTTTCTTGTTGGACGGCGTGTTCCGAGATCAGAGGATCGGACGCAGGCGAATGTTGCGGAACTGAATTGCGGCGCCTTCCGATTGGAGGCAGATCGTGCCTGGCAGTTCTTCGCACCAGGTCGCCGTGTTCTGAATCTCGCCATTGACGTCGAGGGACAGGTTTCCGCGGTCGAGGGTGATCACGTAGCGATTCCACTCGCCGAGCGGGAGCTCGTTGGAGGGGCTCCGCTTGAGGGTGCGGCGCCCTTCGAGGCGTTCCTGGCTGGTCCACATTGGAAACTCGCCGATGTTCCAGATGTCACCCGCATGACGATGCTGAAGCTGCGCCTCGATGCTCTTGGGCCAGACCAGGTCCGGTCCGACCTTGCGCAGAAGCACGCCGGAATTCCCGGGACCGAGCTCGGGATCGAAGCGCCACTCCAGGCTCAGCTGGAAGTTCGTGAACTCCGCTTCGGTCTGCAGGTAGCCGATCGGGTTTCCGGCGCAGATGAGCACACCGTCGCGCACGGACCACACGTCGTTCGCGCCCGAAGTGCCAGCGTTGGAGTAGCTCGTCCAGCCATCGAGGCTGAGACCGTCGAAGAGTTCGATCTCCTCGCCGAACTGCAACGGACGCTCGTTGTCTTCGCGCAGGAAGGCCACCATGTCCACGAACTCCGTGGCCGAGAGACCCAGAGCCACCCCCTCCGGCATCGTCGAGAGTTTCTGTTCGTAGCGCCCCTCGATCTCGTCTGCGGGGATCACGCGCCGCTTGCCCTGGGTGTCCTTGAGGATCAGGTCCTCGCCATCGGCGAGGATGAAGCCCGAATGCAACACGCCCGACGTGGTCTCGATCAACCAGGTGTCGTAGCCGTGTGCGATGCCCGCGCTCGGGTTCAGGATCGCGTCGAATATCGCATTCTTGTCGAGCTTCTCGCGTATGGCCGTCAGGTCAGGCCCGATCGCGCCACCGCGCCCGCGGAATGTGTGGCAGCGGGTACACTGCGCCTCGTCGCTCAGGTAGACCGCGCGCCCGTTGCGTGGATCGGCGCGCATGGCGCTCAGCTCCGCGATCGACGGTAGCTCGCGGTCCTCGTATCCGGGCCGAGGAAACCACTCGCTCGCAAGGGCCCGAACGGAGAGATCCGGGTTGGCGAAGATGTGCTGCGCGCAGAGAGATTTCAGGTCCTCGTCGAGGACACCCTCCGATGCCAGGCGGATCAACATCAGCCCGCCTTCGGCATCCGCGGCGAGACCCGTGATCGCCGAGGTCTGTGCCGCGACCGAGCTGGACTGATCGCGCAGCGTCGACTGCCACTCGAGCACATCGTCCCGGGTGCGGGGACGCTCAAGGAAGACCTCGAACTCGATCGACGTGCCTCCCTGGGACGTGCCGCCGACGTCCGGTCCTGCGCGCGACTTGAAACGGTCGACACCCTCGGGGACGGTGAACGCGATGGCCGAACTGGCGTGGGTCCCGATGCCATCCTTGAAGGTGGCTTCGCTCACGCGCAGAGGTTCGCCCACACAGTTCGCTCCCTTGCGGACCCGGCCCCACTCGGCGGAGGCATCTCGCCAGTCGAGGTCGACGAGGGAGACCGGGCCCTGGGGCCCGTCGAAGCGTGGCTCGATCCAGTCGGCCCAGTCGCATGAGTTGCCATTGCCGCCATCGTTGACCGATAGCCAAAGGGTGAGCGCTCCACTCACGTCCACATCGATGTCGACCATGCCGGACCGGACGAGGCCGCTCGCGTAGACGCGCTCGGCGGCGTCGATACCACTGCGCTCGATCTGATCGAGCAACGCGAATTCACGCCACTCGTTCGTGTCCCGGTTCTCGATCCACCACAGCGCCAGTTCTCGGCCGTCTTCGGGTCCCGCTATCGCGATGTCGAGCATGGCCTCGCCCGCCTCGAGGGTCTGGATGAACGCCAGGGCGTCGATCGACTGGCGGCGCGCAGCGAACGGAAGGGTCGTGGCCAGGCCACGGGTACGTAGGGCTGCCACGGATTGCTCGGGATGAAGGCGCCAGGCGATATCGGCCTGCGACGGTGTCCATTCGACGGCAGAGCTGGCCGTGGCACCGACGAGGGCGTCGAACAGTTCGCTCTCCTTACCGGTTGCACCGAGCCCGAATGCTTCGAGGTAGGTGCGATCCCCGACGGGATAGGCTCGGGCAATCTGGAGCAGGGTCTCCTTCGACTCGGCGAGGGGCAAGTCGCGCTGGCTGGCCGCGACTTCGGCGCGCACGGCGGCCGAGCTGTCACTGGCCAGCCGCCTGGCGAGTGCGATCCAGGACCTCGCGGCTTCCGGTGATCGATCACGTTCGGCGCGTGCACGCAAGGCGCGCAGGGTCGCGATGCGGACGTCCGGCGAGCTGTCCTGCTCGCCGCTCGCGTCGTCCGTGAACATGGCTCGCACGAAGACACCCCGGGCGCGCAGCTTCGGGTCGGCCGAGCCGAGCAGTGCGGAGAGGTCTGGCATCCGGTCCTGGGCGCCGATCCGGCGTAGCGCCTCTCCACGCGGGCCCACAGCAGGGCTCGTGAGCGCGGCGACCTGATCGGCGGTCTCATCGAGGGCCACTGCAACCGGCGCATTCGAGGTGTTCGGTCCGGCCAACCGCAAAATCCGTCCGTAGGCTTCCCGGTCGCCGGCCATATGGCCGCCCACTCCCGGGTCGTACCAGTCGGCGACGAACACGGCGCCGTCGGTCGACACGGCCACATCGCTCGGCCTGAACCAGCGTGCCCCACGCGTTTCATCCGCACTCGCTCGACCGATCAGCCGACGCTCTTCGAGCTCCAGGCCTGCGCCGACCCGCTTCGGCAGGTGGGCGTACACGACCCCCGCGCCCGCATCCGCGTTGAGCACGGCGCCATCGAGCTCCTGAAGCATGCCCGGCAGCGTGGCCTCGTAGAGTGCGACTCCCGTCGGTCCACCCGCGCCAGTAATCGTTCCCGCCGGCAGCACGCCCGGGTCGTCCTGGTGCCAGTGCGCTGTCGGTATCTCCTGACCGGGTCTTTGATCGGCCTGCCAGGAGCGCGAGCCATCATTCGAGAAGAAGCCGTAGTTGCCGCCCTCCATGACCCAGAGCGTGCGACAGCTCCGGTTCCCGTCGTCGTCGTTGTCGCTCTGGAACAGGTTTCCGTACGAGTCGAGGGAGACCTCGTAGTTGTTGCGGAAGTTGTGGGCCAGAACCCGCATTCCGCCGCCATCCGGTTGCACAGCGTAGACGAGCCCACCGGTCCAGATGCGCCCATCGTCGCTCACCAGGCCCGGCTTGTTGTCCGCTCGATCGGGGCCTCCGCCCGAGTAATAGCTGCCCGAGCGCAGGTGCCACCCGGAGCTGTCCGTGACCAGGTGCGGACCTGCGTTGCCGACCGCCCCGTACCAGGCCCCGTCGGGACCGACGACCAGGGAGTGAACACCATGGTCGTGGTCGAAGCCGCCGAATCCGGTCAAGAAGACCTCGCGCCGGTCCGCGCAGTCATCTCCATCGGTATCCGTATAGATGAAGATGTGCGGCGAACACGAGACGAAGACCTGGTTGCCAAGCACCGAGATTCCCAGGGGTGCGACCAGGTCCTCGTCCTGGACGAAGATCTTGGAAACGTCGCAGAGCCCGTCCCCGTCCGTATCCTCGAGGATCATGACCCGATCACCGCCGGAGTGATCTCGACCGGGATTGCGACCGTCCCACTTGCGGTAGTTGACGGCTTCGGTGACCCACAGGCGACCGCGCGCGTCCACGTCGATGGCGGTGGGGTTGTAGAGTTCCGGCGTCTCCGCCCAGAGCGTCACCTCGAGGCCCGGGTAGACCTCGAACGAGTCGAGATCAGCCTCTCCGTCTCGAGCGCTGGCACTGGTAACCGAACACAATGCGACGACGAACCACCATGAGCGTGAGTAGACCATGGGTCGAGTTAACCACAGCTACCGCCTTTACGGCAACCCGTCGGGTAGGCCTTGATCGATGTGAGGGAGTACGATGCCAGTCACATTCGAGTCCGGTCTGGACACGACTTCTGAAACTGTCGCCGGCGGTCGCGTCCCCTTGACCTGGTAGGCCCTGTAAAGGAAGCCCCGCTCCTGGAACCGGGTCAGGCCTCCGGACCGGCCTCTAACGGACCTGCCGGCGTCATACTTGAATTTCCAGGTGCTGTGAGCGCGGGGTCCTTGCTATCGATCACGATGGGTTCATTGACTGCGACGGACCGTGGAGCCAGGTCACCTGTGGGTAGCCGTAAAGTAAAGCGAGCTCCCTCTCCTGGACCGTCGCTATGCCCGGAGAGCGAACCGCCCATCTCGACTGCAGTCGTTGCGGCCAGATGGAGGCCGAGGCCGTTCGCATCTGGCTTTGTCGAGTAATGAGCGGCGAAGACCCGCGGCAACGACTCGGCCTCGATGCCTGTCCCATTGTCCTCGACCGTGATGGTGACATGCGAATTGCCTTCACGCGAGATCCGTAGGCGCAGGCAGGGTGGGGCATCGAGTTCACCGATCATTGCCTGCAGCGCGTTTCGCACGATGTTGGCGAGCACCTCGGTCAATCGATGTCGATCGAGGGCAATCCGGGGCACCTCCTCATAATCGCGCATGATCTCAACGGCTCCGGATCCCATGGACCGAAGGCAGAGTTCTACTACGGAATTGAGCTGGGACGGAAGCTCGACGTCCTCGAGAAGGCCCATGCGCGACGAGGAGTTCTGAAGCGTATTCAGCAGGACCCTGATCTGCTCGATGCCATGGCCGGCCTCTGTCATGTCGTCGACGGCTTTGTCGGTCTGGACTCGTAGTCGCTCGACTATGCCCGAGAGGAAGCTCAGAAGATGTTGGCCGCGGACATCGTTGCTCAGGTAAGTGTCGAGATTGCCCCTGTTTTTCTCCAGCGCGGACAGAATGGCACTGAGGTCATCGGTTGCCGTAGCCTCGCGCAATACGGTTCGAGTCAGATGAGTCGAGATAGCGATGCCGTTCAATACGTTTCCGACATTGTGCATGACCCCATTTGCTAGATCAGACATGCCTGCCATCCTCGCCGTACGCACGACGTCGGCGCGGGAATCCTCCAGCTGCCCGAGCATTCGGTCGAACTCGCTGGCCAACTGGCCGATCTCATCTGTCCGGTTGAGTCCAAGCCGCGCGGAGGTATCGTTGGTGTGACCGATATCGAGTGCGTGGCTTGTCAAATACCTCAAGGGACCTGTCACAATCCACTGCAGCAAGATCAATACAGCGAGGGGAACCAGTACGACGATTGCGGCCGTAGAGAGCAAGTCGTAGCTCACGACCGCCGTGCCCAGAGCCCTATGCTTTCGCGCCGCGTCGACTTGGAGTAGAAGAGCCTCGCCCTGGCGCAGACCTGGGAGCTCTCCCCAGGCGCGCAGGGTAGCCGGGCCGAGCTCCTCGAACGCAAAGCCCTCATTTGCATCGATCTGATGGCGGATGGCGTCCTCGGTCTCACTAGTCGACCGGTTGGTAAGCCACACAATGCTCGAGGTGGTTTCGCCGCCTCGCACAAGACGCGGCAGGGACTTGGTATCGAGCATCTTGCCTATGGCGACGCGGGCTTTCGAGATTCCACCCACTTCCCGAACGGCCAGGAGCATCGGGCCCCTCTCCGTGCCCACGATGCCGGGCGGTGGGAGAGGTGATTCAAGCAGCACGCTACGCTGCGGCAGTCCCTCGTTCGGCAGGCTGCCTATCTCGATGGCTTCGCCCGTAAATGGAGCACAGGTCTTGTGGAAAAGGACCCGGCCGTCGTGATCATAGGCGAGGACCACATCGAATGGGGCTCGGGCGAGGGCGGCAAAACCGCTTTCGGCGCTGAGTGACTCGATATTCTCATGGACCGTATCGATAGCGAGCTCCGCCGCGCGGTCCAGGATAGCGAGTTCCGCCTCGACGACGGTCCGGATGGCATCGACCTCTATGCGGGCGTCTCCGATGTCGAGCTGATCGCACCGACCGGCAGTCACCACGCGATTCAATGCATGGTCTGCAAATGCCGCGAAGGTCACGGTACAGAACAGGACCAGGGCAATTTTCGTTCGCAGTGACACTTGAGGTCAGGCTACTGGTGATTCCTCGACGAGCTTCTCGTTGGTCGCGGCCCCTTGAGCGCGGGCGCTTTTAAGTGCTGCATTGAGCAGGACGCAAAATTCTTGCAGTTCGTCCTTCTCGCGGATCTTGCACTCGCCCGGCCATTGCCCATCGGCGACGGCACGAAGATGCCGTTCCATGCCGCGCAGAGGGCCTACTATCCGAAAGGTTGTGTGGATGCCGATCGCAAACAATGCCGGAAGCACTGCAGCCATCGCGATGAGTAGCGACCAGAGCAGGGCCTGAGGTAGCAATTCGATGACGTCTTCGCCGCCGGAGGGTAAGGCGCTGGCCGACCGCATGAGGGCTCCTGCCAGCGCGAGGCTCTGAGTCAAGAGAGCCAGTACACAGAGTCCCGAAAACAGACCAATGAGGCGAAGCTGAAGGCGGCGATTGGCAAGCTTTGTTCTGCGCATGTTGGTCCTTTCCATGAGAATGGGAATAGGTGTTCAGGGCTACCAGCCGGCCTCGCGCCAGAGCTGTGCTTCTTCACCGTGGTCCTCGCCGGTAATCCGCGTCAAGGCCAGGTAGGCGGCTCGCCGCACGGTCACGCTGCCCTCGGAAAGGGCTTGAAGTAGCGCAGGGACTGCGAGCGGAGATCGAAGGTGGCCGAGCGAGGCGCAGATCAGCGAGACGAGTTCCTCCTCGTCGCGCTGGAGTGCCGGGCCCAAGCCTTCCGCCACGGCGTGCCGGAAGAGCGTGCGCTTGGAGAGCTCGAGCACGATGCGCGCCGCCTCGCCGGCGGGTCCATTGCGGACGGTCTCGAATTCGTTCCGCGAGTCTTCGCGCCACCAGCGATCTGCGTTTTCGTACCAGTCGCGCCAACGCTCCTGCTGCGGGGCATGGTGGCGATTGGTTAGTTGCTTGAGTGTGTCGTAGGCGCGCTCACGCAGGAGTGCGTCATCGGCCGAGAGGAGGTCGATCAGGATGGGCAGAGCCGATTCGTCCTCGAGGTTGCGAACCGCGATGATTGCTTCGAGCTGCCTCTCTCGGTCATGTGGGAAGTCTAGATATTCGCGCACGGACTGGCGCAGGTCGGGGTCGACCGGGCGTCGAACATGGAGCGCGACGTGCGATATCTCGGTGAGCACGTAGGGGTCCACGGCGGGTACGCGACCCAAGATCTCAACCAGGGTTTCAAGGGTGGCGGACGACGGTCGGGAGCGCAGGGCTTCGAGCACGGCCAGCAAGAGAGATGGGTTCGCATGCTCAAAGAGTCCGGGCAGCGCGCTCGATGCTTCGGGGTGGTGTGCCAGGAGCAAGGAGATTCCCTCGGTCAGATTCTCCCTGACCGCATGCGGAACTCGTGCTTGCGTCTCTGCCGGTTCGCTCCAGTGCATCAGGTCCACGATCTGAGACGATCCGCCGAATGCGCCAATGATCTGAAGCGCAGCGATCCGTTCACCCTCGTCAGGGCCGAGCTCCAATCGTTCGTGAAGTAGGGCCTGAACGGCGTCCCAAGGGGCGCGCCCAAATGCCGTGATCAATGCGGCTCGTTCGCCTTGGCTTACAGGGCGAGCCGAGTTTCCGCGCTCGCCCACCCGGACTTGAAACCGCCGGTCGGCGAGTATGGAGAGGCGCCTGGGAAGGGATTCGACTCCAAGAGCATGCAGTCGTTCGCTGAGCTGAAGCGCGCCTCCCGTGGTGGCGCGGCAGTCGAGCAATACCTGAGCCACGTCGTCGGCTCCGCGTTCCTCATCGACCACGTCCGCAGAGGCCTGCGGGAGAGCCGGGAGTCTCCCGACCCAGGGTCCGGCGAGCGCCAGACAGGCAACGAGAACCTGTCGCCAAGCCGAGTGGTGCGCTGGAGCCAGCATCGGAGGGTGAGGTGCCCCGGCCTCCTGCCTTTCTCCCATCATGGTCACTAGCTTGTCGTCAACTCGCCTCATAGACCGCCCGTTCCGCACGCGGCAATGTCGGCCTCTCGCAGCCTCGTCATTTCGGCGCTGTCCAGTTCATGCGGTATGTCATAGATCGCGGACCATTCTTCCGCCGATAGGGGCAGGTAATTAGCGATGACTGTGTCCACGAAGACGCTCCCACCATTCGGAAAGCCCCCCTCGGTTCGCGCGTCGATCTTGGTTTGCATCCCGGGGCGAATACCGGTCGGGATAACGCCATCCTCGTCCTGACCTTGGTCGTCCTCTCCGGCGCCCAACCCCGAGTCGCGATCCACATTCAGCACCTCTGCGACCTGACCCCAGTCAAGGTCCGCTTCGCTGCCCGCGTAAACGCGCTCGATGCCGGACTTGTCGAGATAGCGGAGCTCGATAGTGACCGCCGCGAGGTCATGGGATTCGGTCAACGGTAAGAGTTCTGACCGGTTGAGCTCGAGCATGCGAAAGATGTCGCCGCGATTCTTCATCACGTCCGGCGTCTCCACGATCTTCCAGGAGACCACTCGAGGGATTGGGCTGTCGCCGGCGCCCTGGGCGTCGAAGTGCAGGCGTGCACCAGCCGCGATGGTCAGCTTGCGTGCTGCGATCGCTCCGAAGACCTCGAAGTCACTGCCCACGTACACATCGGTGCCGGGCGAGTAGATCGTTCCGTAGAACTGGGCCGTTGCCTGGAGCTTGACCGGAGCGCCGGCATTTCTCCTCGTGGGGATCGGGCCGACCTGGACGGCCAGTTCGTCGGGAGTTTCACCTGGAGTACTCACGATGGAGCCTGGTTGAAGGTCGAGTGCTTCGGTGATGTAGAGCGAGACGGCGCCGTTGCGCGTGTCGAGTTCGAGCGAGGCACCGGGTGCCAGGGTCAGCCTGTCGATCACCACGGTAGCGGGGCCGCGTATCACGAGCTGAGCATCGGCAGTGATGTTGACGGAGGCGAAGCCACAGCAGCCCGGAGAGATCAGGAAGGGCAGCAGGCCGTCGTGTGATACGGAACCGGCGCGGTCCACCTCGGGCACAGTCACCGGTGGTAGGTCGACGGTCTCGCCACGTGTGGTCCAGTCCCCGGCGACGACCACTCCGGTTCCCGAGTGAGTACTGGAGTTGGGGCCACTCTCGATGTCGCCGAAGACCTCGACGGTCTCGTCCGGAGCGGCGAAGAGTACGTTGCCGTTGGAACCCAGCAACCCGCCATCTCCAGTGGTGGGCCCGAGCACCGATTCGATCGGGTCTCCGCCCTCATCCGCGCCCGCCTGGTAGGGGAGCGAGGTCAGGAAGTCGATGATCGCGTGGTACTCGTCGGTGGCCCAGGCGTCGTAGCCGTCAGTGCCGTCGCCGCTCACGAACCCGTTGAATTCCAGACCTGTTCCAAGCTCTTCGGCCATGGCGAGAGCCTGGTCGATGTTCATGGTCTCGTCGTAGGTGAAGGTGTTCCCGTCCATTCCCACGAAGCGGTAGAAGAGCCCCTCGTAGAACATGATCCCGTTCGTCTCGTCGATCATCAGGTAGGGGTAGCTGGGGTCGATCTCCAGCTCGTCGCCGGCGACCTGGCCCTCGTAGCTACCAGCGCCCGAGTCGTAGCCATCCGTCATCAGGACCGACTCGATGACCATGTCCTCGTCGGAGAAGAAACCGAGGGAGACTTCCGTAGGCTCGACTACGAGCGCAAGGCTCGAGCGTGCCGTCCCGACTGCGGCCGTGCTGCGCAGATCAACGTGGCCGTCGGGCGTCGTGATCGCATCGACCCACAGAAGTCCGTTGCCGTACAGGGCCGGTTCCGTCTCGGAGCCGAGTTGCCCTGATCGTCCGATGCGCACGGCATGGAAGGCCTCGGCCAGCCCGGCTTCGGCCAGGTAGAAGGACTGCGAGATCTCGAGGCTGGCTGTACCCTTGCGGGAGACGGAGCGAATGAGCAACAGGTAGCCCGCACCCAGTGAAGACACGATCAATACGACGATCAGTGCCATCGCCAGGGCACTGCCCCGCTGACGATGCGTTGCGCGCGCCCAACACGGGCGGCCATTTCCGACTTGAGGCAGGGCAGGATTGGGAACGTCAGGCTTCATTGGACGTTGGAGCGGGGAGAGGCCGCTAGGCGAGAATCCTGATCGGGTTAACCCGCAAGCGGATGAAGCGATTTCCCAACTACGGGACAAATCGCGTTCGATTCTCCAAATGCTGATCCGATCGGTGGCGCCAGTCGTGGACCCGAATGGGAGCCACGGACCCCCTTGCGGCTCGCTCCGCCGGCACTGGGCCGTGGATACTCCCGACCTGTGGCCCGACTCTAGAAGCCGGTTGGGCCGGATCTACTGCTCGGCGGCGCTGGCCCCTGCAGTATCGTCATCGCTCTCGAGATTGCGGCAGGTGACGGTCGTCTGGACCGTCTGTATGACGCTCTCGCCGCCCTCGAGCATGCGCTCGAGCGTCAAACGCACCGTGACGCTATCTCGGTCGATGACGAAGCTCAATCCCCGTTCGTCAATCAGCCCGTTGCCATTGTCGTCCATGCCGTTGGGGATCTCACCCTCGAGGTAGGGAGCGACGAGGCTGGTCCAGACGACTCGGCGTTCGGCTTCTGTATCGGGATTCTCGCTCCAGTACACCTTTCCGCGATCCTCCTCGAGGGCAACCTCCTCCGGGTCGCTCCAGATGACGGCGCCGTTCTGGATGCCGAGATTGACCTGATAAAGCATGTCATCGGAGGACATCGGTGCCGAAGCCACCGGTATCAGCGAACCGCGATTCGCACCCATGATCTCGTATGCGATACGCCGCAGAACTCGGCGCGCCTGATCCTCAAGGGCAATCTCACGCGTCTCCTGGCTCAAGGACTCGTTTACGACGTGGACCGCACTGAAGGCCTTGACCGACACGATTGCGAGCAGCACCAGGACGAGCATGAGTTCGAGTAGGGTCAGCCCCGCGCGTTGCTTCACCCTGCTCCTCGGTCGATTCAAAACCGGAGCTCCGTAAAGAGTGTTCGCAGGTCATACGTTCGCGGCCCGTTTGCGCCGCGCCAGCGAACGCGAACGAGCGCTGGAACGATCGTGTAGTCATCGCTGCGGTCCTCCGCATTGATGATCACGTCTCCGTTGAGGTCTCGCGGTAAAGACAGGTTTGCCAGCTGCAGGTCCTCGCGGACCTCCCACACGGGCACGACTTCCGTGCCCGTGTTGGTTGTCGGAAGAATGATCTCTCCAACGGGGACTCCGGCGTCAGGATTGAGCGCCGGCAGGCCACTGACCGCGAAAGTATTCCCGGGAGCCGTCCCAGGACCTAGCGGGTCGTCGAACGGATCCGCGTTGTAGAGCCGAATTACTTCCGAGAATTCCTGGTTACGCACCTGCTCGAGGACGTCCTGAGCCGCGGCGTTCGCGACCCGGCCCTCACGGTTCGTCCTGCGTAGCCCAGTGCCCACCGCGAGGATCTGCACGAGCATTCCGAGTGCAACCAGCACAATTGGCATCGCTATCGAGATCTCGAGCAGCGTCATGCCCCGGCGCGAGCGGTAGGACTGGCGATGCTCGGTCGGCGTGTTCCTGTTTGAACCGAGGATGCGCATGTTCTTGGGTGTCCGATCGGTCGAGGTCTAGATCGACATCAAGTCGCTGACGACCCGAGGCAATCGGCCGAATTTCGGGGAAATGCAATTGCGGCGACCAAGGAGGAGCGGCCCGAGCCGGGCTGCGGCGCTGACCCCTGCCCCTGGGGGCTGATTGCGGTGGCGGGCATCTTGGGCTCGGTCCGCACGGTCATGTCGCGCCTGGATAATGGGATCGCCGGGGCGGGGCCGTATTCCCGGCCTACGACCCCAGGCGCACTTGTGTCAGTTGGCGTTGAGACGACGCGTAGCCGAGCAGGGCATCGATGAAGATGGCCAGCCCGCCGAGCTCGAGCATTTCCTCAAGTGAGGCCACTGCCAGAGAGGCGACGCTATCCGCTCCATGCCCGTAGTAGAGCTGGGCGCCGATCAGTTCGAGGCCGAGCGCTCCTCCGAGGTAGAGGGTCGCCGCCAGAGCAAAGGCACGTTTGGTGGCCAGGGGGAGGGCGAGCAAATGGCGTGCGTAGATCGCAGTCAAGATCACGACGAAAACTGCACCGGGGATGACCCATGCGAAGGCAAAGTAGCCGCCGAGTCCCAGCAGGCGTCGTGTCGGTCCGATGAGCATCTCGTGCATTCCCGCTGCCTCATCCATGGCAAGGGCGACGAAGACCGCTGCGAGCCCGAGCCACGCGCGGGCCTCAGTCCGGGGGCGGTCGATCGAGATCCACGCGAGTAATCCGGCTGCAACTAGCAAGAGGGTCGATGAGAACCACGTCGGCAGCGAGGTCTCGATGTCCATGCGGAAGAGCCTGATCAGCTCATTTCCACGCTCGGGCTGAAAGGTGAGCCGCACGAAGTGGGCGAGTGCATTCGCGGCGCTGAGCCCGAGGATGGCCCACGCCACGACCCGCCGGACACCCGCACGCGACAGGCTGAAAACAGCCTGCCCGTCGGAGTCTACCGTCGCGGTCTGGGGTCTCGCGCGACCGGTCGTGGACTGGTCTGGCCGAGGCCCGTGTTCGATGGTCGCGTGAGGCCCGTCAGGGCTCGCCTCGCGCATGGTCCGGGCAGAGCGATTCACAACTCCCCTTCATCGTGAATCCCTTTCCAATGGGTTGAGAGATTCTTCCAGATCCGGCCAGCCCCGTGCTCCGCGCGGTATTCCCCGTATGACACCTTTCGGTCGGCTGCTATGGTGCGACCGTGATAAGGGTCTATCTACTCTACGGACTGTCAGGTCTGGTGAGCTTGAGCTACCAGGTCGCGTGGTTTCGGATCTACGTCGACTGGTTCGGCTCGACGAGCCTCACCTTCGCGATGGTGCTGTGCAACTTCATCGGGGGCCTGGGCATCGGCGCGCTGGCGAGTCGGCCCGTGGCGGACCGGCTCGGGGCCTGGTTCAAGATCCGCGATCGATTGCGGCTGTACGGCGTGGTCGAGTTGTTGGTCGCAGCATCGGTCTTGCTACTCCTGGTTGCGCGGCTCGTGCCGGCAAGCGTCTGGGGTGATTTCCCCTACGTGTTGCGAGACGGCATCTTCGTGTCGTCGACCGTGATGCAGCTGTCCAAGTTCTGCATCGCGGCCCTGTGCGTGTTCGTGCCGTGCTTCTTCATGGGCGTGACCTTTCCGCTCCTGTGCGACGTGTACGGCGACAAGGGTCGTTTCCCGTCGACGATCTACGGTTGGAATACCCTTGGAGCATGCAGCGGTGTTCTGCTCTGTGAGTTTGTCTTGTTGCCGAAGGTTGGACACGATCTGACCCTCTGGATCGCGGTTGGGGTGAATGGACTCCTGGGCGCCTTCTTCCTTGCGAGCGGTGGAGCGCCGACCCTGACCGCCGGGACCGATGGGGGGGCGGGAAATGCCAGGCCGGCCAGATCCACGGACCCGGCTCTCGGAGCGGACTCGGTGGTCCCGCAAGCGGGCAAGTTTGGAGCGCTGCTCGCCTGTGGAATCCTCAGCGGGCTGCTCGCGGGTGGTCTGGAAGCTGACATGTTCAAGCGCGTCAGCTTTCTCAGCAATGCGTCGCCGGCGGCCATGTCGTTCATCTCCTTCTGGGCCATCCTGGCGATCTTCCTGGCGAGCTGGACCGTGCGCGCCCTGAAAGGCCTGAAGCTGATCCATATCAAGGGTGCCTTCGTCCTGGCGCTCGCCGTGTACGCCGCGACCTGGCACCTGGCCCACCCGATCCAGGCCTGGTTCGTGAACCGGGCCTACGCGCCCCTAGTGGATTCACTGTCGGACTCCGCTCGAGCGGCACTCGCCACCGGGCGTTTCCCGACCAGTCTCGGGCAGGTGCTCCTGTTCGCAGGCGTATTCGTCTTCCCCGCCTTCCTGCTGATATCCCTGCTGTTGCCCTACGTGTGCAATCGCCTGCAGAGCGGCGGGCGGCACCTGGGGATCGTCTACGGAGCCAATACCCTGGGCTTCTGCTTCGGGATGGTCGCGTTTACCTGGCTCGCGCCGCGTGTGAGCATTTTCTACTCGATGAAGTTGATGATGGTCGTGCTGGCCATCGGCGCGGGTCTGTTGTTGCTGATCCGGGAGAACGCTCGACTGGCTCCATGGAAGCCGGCCTCTGCTCTCGTGCTGCTGGTCGTCGGGTGCATATTCACGCCCGCTGGATTCGATCGCAGCTACGTCACGCCCGATCAGCTGGCAGCGTCCTATCCCGTACGCGCGATGAAGAGTAATGGCACCCACACGACCTACGTCGTGGAGGCGCCGGACGGCGACCGCCTGTATTTCGACAACCACTCGATGTCGGGCACCAATCACGCGGCCCAGGTCTACATGCGTCTGATGGCCCACTTCCCGTTGCTGGCCCAGGTGGACCCGCAGCGGGTGCTGCTGATCTGCTTTGGAGTGGGCAACACGGCAGATGCCATCTCTTGCCACGACACGGTCAAGGCCATCGATGTCGTCGACCTGAACGACAAGGTCATCGCGACGGCGCCGGAGTTCTCGCGTTACAACCACGAGGTCTACCTCGACCCGCGCGTGCGCTTCATCCACGACGACGGCCGAAACTTCCTGAACACGACCGACCTCACCTACGACCTGATCACGAGCGAGCCGCCGCCGCCAATGTTCGCGGGCGTCTATCGCCTGTACTCGACGGAGTACTACGAACAGGCCCGGGCGCACCTGACCAGCACGGGGATGATGACCCAGTGGCTGCCGATCCACGAGATGCCCCAGGAGGCCATCGACCTGGCCGTGGCGACTTTCATCGACGTCTTTCCCCACTCCCTGCTCTTCGTCGGCCATCGCAAGGAGTACATCCTGATCGGGAGCCCCGCTCCGATCGACCTGGCTCGGATCGAAGAGCGCCTCGCCACTCAACCATCGGTGGCGGTCGACCTGGGACGGCTCGGTATCCGAAATGCGCTGCAGCTCGTCGCCCGCGTCACGAAGGGCGAGGCTACCCTGGCGCGCGAGTTTGGTGATTTCGGGCTCATCAGCGACCAGCACAACGATCTGACCTATCTGTTCACCGACCCCCTGAACTCGGGTGTGATCACCTACGATCCCGCGGCACTGCTGGCCGACATCGGGGCCGATGGGCTGCCAATGGGCGAGTCCCTGCGCACGGTCGCCATGCACCTGGGCCGACTACGGTATGCGGCGGATTTTCCCTACGAGACCCTCGCAACGGTCGGCGCAGATGGCACCACGGGCGCAGCCATGGCCACCGCCGACTGGTCTTCGATCCGCGCACTCGAGGCGCGCTGCTCCCGGCTCGAACTGCGCGAAGGTGAAGGCAAGGCCGGCCCCGACGCGACAACGGAGCGGATTGGACTCCTGCGCGAGGCCCTCGCGATGGGTGAGGAGCAACCCGAGTTCCTCATGAAGCTCGCCGGCGCCCACGCCGCCCTGGGCCAACACGACCAGGTGATCGCCAATCTGGAGCGCTTCCAACGGGTCGAGCCGAATGACCCCAAGGGGTTTCTGAACCACGGCCTCTACCTGTCCTCGTTGGGTCAGTTCGGGCCCGCGATCCCGCACCTGCGGCGTGCGGCGGAGCTGGGACCCCACGACCCCTCCCCGCGCTTCGCCATGGGCCAGGCTCACGAGGCGACCGGCAACATGGCGGAAGCCATGGCCGAGTACGCACGCGTCCTGGAGGCAGATCCCGATCACGTCGATGCGCGCGTCGCACTGGGTGTTGCGCTAGCTCGCTCGGGTCAAGTCGATGAAGCCCTCGAACACTGGCAGAGAGCGAGCGAGCTCGATCCCCGAAATCCCCACGTGCACCACAACATGGGCATCGCACGCCAGGGACAGGGACGAACCAAGGATGCCCTCAAGCACTACCGCGAGGCCGTGCGCCTCGCGCCGGACTTTGCACTGGCGCACAAGAGCCTGGGAATCGCACTCGTAGAAGCCCAGCGCCTTCGCCCGGCACTCGAGCACCTACGCACAGCTGTGCGCCTGAACCCGGGCGACCCCGATACGCGCCGGATCCTGTCGCAGGTCGAGGCCAGTATGGGGAACCAGGCGGCCGAGTAGGGTCTAGCGATTCCTAACGGGTCCGCGCGGCCTCGGAGCGGCATCGATGTATTCGACGACCAGGCGCGCAGCTCTCTCGGGATTCAGCGGGTCGAATGCCGATGCCGCGCGACTCCCCTGGCCGGTGATGATCAGTAGCGCAGCGCTGCCCGAAACGAAACCCGGGCGGTCGACGAACTCCTGAAGAAGCTTGCTCAGGTCCGGTGTGCGCTGGCGCGCGCCCGAGGCGAGCCCGTAGCGCCACGGCTGGACTTCCCAGGTCACTTCGCTCGACGTGGTGGTCCGCCCGCTCAGATTGTAACGGGTAGAGACGATTGGAGTGGCCGAGTCCGCGGCCTCCGCGCGTAGGGTCAACGTGGTTGGCGTGTCTCCCGCACGGATCGAGGTCCAGTCCAGGTAGGCCCGCTGAATCAATGCTCGGTGGGGCACGTCGAGAGGAAAACGCACTCCGATCGTGCCTGCTTCGCCCAGGTGCAAGCCGCTGGTTTCGAGCTCGACCTTACCGGTCGAGGACTCCTGAGCGTCGTTGGCGGTGTCATCGATGGTGCACTCAATGCGCTTCGGCTCACGCACTTCGAGGACCATACCGGGAGAACTCGCCGAGCCCGCCGAGCTCTGGGCCAGAGCGCTGACCACGAAGTTCGCGGCCCGAGGTGGCACCCAGGAGACCTCGTGCGGCGCCTCGAAGGTCGTCCCGACCCGGTCTCCGCCGACGTAGAAATCGACGCGCGAGGCGTCGAGCTGAATGTTCGCTGCGAGGGTGACTTCGCGCCCGGGTAGCATGCGGGGCAGTTCGACGGAGGCGCTGATCTCTACCGGTCCCGCATTACAGTCGGGCAGGAGCCAGTGTTCGACTGTCGTGGCCAAACCCTGTGGATCAGTCACAGTCAGCTCCACGCGATAGGCATAGAAAGACGTGCCACATGGCGTCGGCGTGAGCAGGACGGAGGTCGCGCGGTTCCGGTCGACTGGCTCCGGATGGTCGTGATTGTCGTGGTGCAAGAACAACTGCCAGGCGAACGAGAAGTTGTCCACCCGGCTTTCGGAATCACGGACCTGTGCCTCGAGCGCCAGCTCCGTACTCTCGGTCACCGAGTATCTCGCTCCATTCTCGAAGCTCGTGATCGCGACCTGCGGGGGGCTATTGTCCAGGTGGACGCGGATCTCGCTCGTTTGCTCGCGACCCTCCGGATCCGATACCGTCAGTGTGACATCGCGTGTGGTCGGCGCCGGCGGAGCGGCGTCCGAGCTGCGAAAGACATACACCGGGCTCGGAGCAGTCGACACTCCTCCGTCTCCAAAATCCCACTGAAAGGCGAGGGGCATTCCCTCGGGATCGCTGGATGCGCTGCCGTCGAATCGGACCGTGAGAGGGCTCACGCCGTGATCGTCCGCGGCAGCGAGCACTCCCTGTGGAGCGACGTTACCGGCGCCGGTGAAGCGCAGGCGCCGGACCGTATTCGTTGACACGGACGCATAGACCACACTCCCATCCATGGGGTCCTGGGCCGCGTACACCGGATTGGCTATGTGCCCGAAGTCGAGCACCTCCTGAAGCTCGTCCTGCTCATCGAAGCGTAGGGCGCGTGCCCAGTTCGCGCTGAAGTCCATCAGGAAATAGGTATTCCCGAAAGCGCCAAAGCCAACATCCCCGAGCCAGGTTCCGCCGATCGCGCAGAAGCCCCGAAAGGACTCGCCCAGCACCGGGCAACCGGGCTCACCCAGAGTGGCACGTCGCGCCTCGCCGGCAACAAAGATCGGGACACGCGCGAGCTCCGCCTGATGACTCCAATCGATCGCTGCACGGTGGTGCATGAACGTTGGGGTCTCGGCCGGAATCTCGGTCGCGGGGTCACAGCGGTTGGGATAGATCGGATCGTGATCCTCGCGTTCCTGACGCAACAGTTCCTGGAACTGGAAGTACTGCTCGTCGCACGCACCTTGGGCGTAGAGAGGATTCGGGGCGTCAAGGTTTAGCGTGATGGCGTCTGTGTAGCGGAAGTCACGGCCGAGGCTTCCAAACAGGGGCCATCCCAGGTTCTCGCCCGCGCTCGCGACGACGTGCAGCTCCTCCCAGCGGTCCCAGCCGACGTCGCCGATGTAGAGCACCCCTGGATCTCCGAATGCTGGGTTCGGGTTGCCTGTCCCCGGGCGCAATGACATGCGGAAGGGATTGCGCAGGCCGAGGGACCAGACCCGAGATTGCGGCGAACGGGGTGCGTCGGGACGGAAGAAGGGATTCGAAGGCAGGCCATCCCCGGTTGCCGGATCCAGTCGCAGGATCTTCCCGCTCAGGCTGCCGATCATCTGGGAGCGGAAGGCCCCGACGTTCTCCTCCTCGCGGATGATCCCGTCGGCCACAGCGGTCTGCCAGTAGGTTGCGGGCAGACTGCCCCGGTCGATGTTGTTGTAGCTTGCCCCGTCCCCCGACGAGACGAGCAAGGATCCGTCGCCGCCGAAGACCACCGAGCCTGTTCCGTGCGACTCGAACAGGATCGGAATCCCCGTGTCGATCGAATCGCCCAGCAAGACCTTGCGGCTGCCGGGGATTACCGTCGTGAATCCCGTCGCCGGATCCGCGCTGAAGCGCGTAACGCGCCCGATAGTGGCCTCGTGGGTCCAGTTCGCGTTCGGGTCGTATTGGGGGGTTCCGAAGTAGATGAGGTGGTGGCGGTCGACGACGTAGTAGCAGTAGAAGTCGCCGTTGGTTGCGAACTCCGGATCGAGGGCGAAACCGAGCATCCCGAAGTCTCGCCAGCTACCGACCTCTTCCGAGATGTCCAGGAGTGGTGGCTGGACAAGTTCACTGTTCTCGACGAGGTACACGCGCCCCGCCCGCTCCCATATGTATGCGCGCCCGTTCGCGTCGAAGGTCACCCCAACGGGAGCCGTGAGGCCGTCGACGAACAGCTCATCGACATAGCCGTCGGGAAGGTGAGCGGAGAGGGGAAGGGCCAGGGCGCAAATTGCGGCTACCTCGCGCAAGTGATTGGACATGGAAGTCGGGCTACCCGAACGTCTTGAAGGATGTGCCACGTGGGCCAGGGTAGCACGGCTCCAGAAGTGCGGCGCCCGGTCGGGAGTGCCCTAGGAAGCAGCGGGGATCGCGTGCAGGGTGGCTGGCACCGAATCTCACTGCTCCTGGGACTCGGGATAGGCCGCAAGTAGGCGCCGCAGAAATCCCTCCAGGCTCTCGCGCTCCTCGGGACTGAGCGCCTGCATGCGCTGCTCCGCGATACCAAAGCGCGCCTTGGCTGCCCGTTCCGCGAGATCCAGACCGGATTCTGTCAGCCGGACCAGCACGCCGCGGCGGTCGTCGGGATCGGGATGGCGCGCGACGAGCCGGCGCTCCTCCAGGCGATCGATGCGGTTCGTGATCGAGCCCGACGTGACGCCGGTGTAGCCGCCCAGGCGACTCGGGGTGGCCTCGAAGGGCTTCGCCTGGCGGCGTAGGGCCGCCAGAATCTCCCAGGCCCATGGTTCCAGGTCGAAGGGCTCCAGGGCCGCGTCCGCCTCCCGCTGGAAATGCTTGGCCAGGAGCTTCACACGGGCCTGGACGCCCACCCCTGCCAGGGGCAGATCCGGCCGCTCCTGACCCCACTGACGGACCATTCTATCGACGAGGTCTCCCATGGACGGTGAGGGTACCGGGCGGGGTTTCTCGGATCGACGCGAGGGCCACGTTTTGACGTAAAGTATCTTGATGTCGAGATACTGGGTCCGTAGGATGCATCTGACGAGGTCGCGGCCCGCCGAAGCAGCCGACGTCTGACATCGCCATGCCCCGAAGCGCGCTGGGGCGCAACAAACCTCTCGGCGAGCCCCACCTCATCCCGAAACCTCCTCTTTTTGACGTCAACCGCAGAACCCACAACAGGAGCCCGTGGAACAACATCCCAACCTCCGACCCAACAGGAAGCGGACCAAAGATGACTGACACCAAGGACGTACCGCCGGGCGAATGAAACCCGGGTGGGGTTGACCTGCCCGGGCAAACCACTGTCCGGGAGCCCGCTCGCGGGGCGAACCACTCGCTTGTCTCCCACTCGCGGACGAAGGCCCCTTTCGAGGGGCCTTTTCGCAATTTGTTGCGGGTGATCCGGGGCCGTCATCGCCGGACTCGATGGCGCAAGGATTTGCTCCAGCCAGAGTTGGTCCGCATGACACGCGGCGCACACGGCATTCCAGGACCTGCGACCGGACTCCCTTAAGGATGGGAGCCACGCTTGCCGAGAGTCTTCCCATGGAGACCCTCTCGATCGGGCCGCCCCCCGCTGATTCCGCGGTCGAGGTCTACAGGCAGGATTCGGTCGTCGGATCCTTCGCGGCGGCTGCGATGCTGGTCGGAGTGGCGGTGGCGTTCGGCTTTGGTGCCCTGCGCTGTTTCGATCAGCCGCTGCTGATGATGCTGCTCGCAGCTCCCTTCATGGGATTCGCGGCTTTCATCACTCTCGCCCTGGCCGGGGTCATGTTCCAGGTCGCTCGGTCTTCGACCAGGCCCACCAACTGGCTGGCTGCACTGTCAGAGGACTCCCTGTACCTCAATCTCCGTGCTGCTCGCAACGCGCAGCAGGACAGAGACGAATCAACTGTCCTGCGCTTTACCAGCGACGAGATCGTCTCGGTTGGCAGGCTGCGCGAGATACGCCGTGAGGCCCAGGGAAATCGCCAGCAGGCGACCACCGTCAACTATATCGAGCTCCACGTCTCGGGTTGTGAGCCGGGTGAAATCGAGATCCCGATCGAGGTCGAACGGGAACGCGAGGGTGTGCCCCAGCGATTCATCGGCGTCGAGATCCGCGGGACCCACCAGGACGTACCTGCATTCAGCGTCGAGCCGGATCGACTCAGAATCAAGTGGAACGCGCGCCTGTTCGAAGCCCTCGGCACGCGCTTTGAAATCGCGCAGCCGCGCGACGTCGATCTCTCAGCGCTGATGGAGGCCATGTCGCCGGAAGGGCGGGTGCGCGCCCTCGCCATACGTGGGCAGCGCATGCAGGCCATGCTGCTCGCGCGGCGTGAGCTGGGACTGCGCATCGGACCGGCCAAGGCCCTGGTCGCGTCGGTCATGAAGGACGCGGCCTGAGGGGCCACTGGCGCTAGCGGCCGGTGAGGGTCGAGAGCGAGGGGCGTGCCCCGGATTCCCCGTCCCATTCGAGCCAGCGTTTCATCGCCTTACCGATATCCGGCCACTCGGCGTCCGTGATCGAGAACCAGGCCGTGTCCCGGTTGTGTCCAGCGACGATCTTGTGCTGCCGGAAGATTCCCTCGAACTGAAACCCCAGGCGCAGGGCGGCGGCCCTTGACCGGGCGTTGAGGGCATCGCACTTCCACTCGAGCCGGCGGTAGCCCAGGTCATCGAAGGCGTAGCGCAGCAGGAGGAAACAAGCCTCGGTATTCACGTTGCTGCGCTGGACCTTCGGCGTGTACCAGATGTGGCCGATCTCGATCGAACCATGGGCGGGTTCGATAGCGAGGAAGCTGACGATGCCGATGGGATCGGCGCTGGCTGCGTCGACGACGGTGAAGAAGAGCGGGTCGCCGGGCGCGAGCGTGGCCGCGTACCAGGTACGCATGGCCGCCTCGGATGAAAAGGGTCCCGCGGGCATGTAGGTCCAGACCTGTTCACGCTCGGGTGCGCCGTGAGACGCGAGGAAGACCTCGGGTCCGTGGCGCTCGAGGTCGAGGGGTTCCAGGTGGACCGTGCTGCCACGCAGGGTCACGTGCGCCGGGAAGGCGCGCGGCGTCGGATCGGGAACCGGGGCGCCTATCGGGAGTGAGGTCGCTGAGTCAGACATCGATGGAGACGGCAGCCAGGGCGAGCGGTCGGGCCCGCCCCGGCGATTGCCGCAAGGCGATTAGCGTCAGCTGGCCTTGGCCTCGGCCAGAAGGGCGACCACGGCCTCTTCCATCTCGTGGTCCTGCAGTCCGCGATGGCGGATGACACCCTTGGCATCGATGATGTAGATGCCCGGGAAGCCGTTCACATTCCACTTGGTCCCGAGCGGGCCATTCGGCACGACATCGATGGCGTTGCGCCAGGTGATGTCCTGCTTGTCGAGCTTGGACTTTACCTGGTCAGCCGGACCGTCACTGTTGATACCGATCAGGGCGAAGGGTTCGTTCTGAAGTCGCTTCACGAGCGACCGCTCATGCGGGAGCATGGCAACGCAGCCGCTTCACCAGAAGCCCCAGAAGTCGACCACGACGACCTTGCCGCGGTAGTCGGACAGCTTGAAGCTGACCCCGTCCGCGTCGACGGCTTCAAAATCGGGCGCCTGCATCCCGATCTGAAGGTTGTCGACTTCGAATAGCGCGCGCTCGATGTTGTGGTTCGCCAACGAGACCTCGTCAACCGACGCTTGCATTCCGACCAGTAACTCGCGTGCACGATCGCGCTTGGCCTTGGGACCATCACCGCCACGTATCAGGCTGTTGACGATCGCGAAGCGAGCGGCGACCTGGACGCCTTCTGCCGGAGACTTCTCCGCGATGGTGTTCAATGATTGCTCGACGAATGCCGGATCCAGACCCTCAGCGTATTCCAGCTCCCGTACCAGGCCGGCGATGGCCTTGGAGTCGACATGGGCCGCGACCAGGTTCTCGATAGCTTCACGCGCGTCCTCGACGGCGAAGTCCTTGCCGCAGCGGACCACCCATACCCAGGCTTCGGCAGCGGTCTCGTTCCCGTCGCTGGAATAGGCGATCTCGCGAAATGCCGCAGTGAAGCTGGACCAATCTGCCGAGGCGTAGGCCTTGTGGGCAGCTTCAGGCGATCCGGCCGCCTGCACCTGCGCGTTGATCTCGGCCCGCCACTTCTTGTAGGACTCGACGGTGGCGCCGAGCTTGGCAGTGCTGCCCTCCTCGACAGTCAGCGGCGGTGCGACCGTGAGCGTTGGCTGCGCCGCAAATGATGTTGCGGTAATCGTGAGCGCCCATAGCGGGGCGTGAACTCTGAACATGTCCACCTCGAGGTTTGGAATGCGCGCCCGACGGGCGGCTTGGTTAGCAGCGGGAACGGTCCCACGGTACCGCACCTGTTAATGGTCGCCACGCCTTACGAAGGTCTTTCTGTGGGGTGTGACCGCAGGCTACGGCAGCCGTATGCGAGCCGGTCATGGGCAGGCTATCCTGGTGTCCATGAACGCGGCCTTCCTTGCCCTGGTACTGATCCCTACCGGGTTGCCAGACGGTGAGCCCAGCCTGCCCGCGGTCTACCTCGGCCTGCCGTCGGAACAGGTCAAGCGCGTGCTGGAGTGCTCGCCGTCGGAGCTGGCACTGGGGGAGCGTCTCTTCTTCGATCGGTTGTTGTCCAAGGACGGCTCGGTCTCCTGTTCGAGCTGTCACCTACCCGAGCACGGATTCGCGGACAATCGACGGGTCTCCACAGGCATCAAGGGCCAGCGGACCCTGCGCAACGCTCCGACGATCGTCAATCGCGCCTTTGGCCAGCACTTCATGTGGGATGGTCGCGCGAATTCCCTCGAAGAACAGGTCCTGCAGCCCATCGAGAACGAGCTCGAGATGGGTCTGCCCCTGGCCCAGGCGATCGGGCGGCTGGAGGGCGACGCGACCTATGTCCGGGACTTCGACGTGGCCTTCGGGGCCCTGCCCTCCGCCGATCTACTGGCGCGCGCCCTGGCGACATTCGTGCGCGCGCAGCTGCGTGGAGGCAGTCCCGTCGATCGATTCCGTGCAGGCTCTCGCGATGCGTTGACGCCGGCCGAACGGGGCGGACTGTGGTTTTTCGAGAGCCGAGGTGGTTGCTGGCGCTGTCACTCCGGGCCTAACTTCTCCGACGAGGACTTTCACAACACGGGCGTGGCGAGTGCGGGCGGCGCCGAGGGAGATGGGGCCGCGGGGCGTTTCGCCGTGACCGGAATCAGCGCCCATCGCGGGGCCTTCAAGACTCCGACCCTGCGCGGTCTCGTGGCAACGGCGCCCTACATGCACGACGGCAGCCTGGAGACCCTGGCGGAAGTTGTGGGCTTCTACCGCCAGGGTGGGCACGTCAACGAGAACCTCGATAGGGCCATCGCGCCGATCGAGATGACCGATGCGGATGCTTCGAATCTGGTGGCCTTTCTGCGCGCCTTGTCGGCCGACTGATCAGGTCGCTACTCCGTGCGCACGGCCTGTAGTCCGCCCGCGTAGCCACCGCCACACCAGAAGCGGCCTTCGTTGTCCTGACCGAGTCCGCTGACCTTGAGCTCGTCCGGGAGTTGGATGTCCTCCAGGACCTCACCCGAATCCGGATCCAGCCGGCGCAGCGAGGCGTCACCGGAGTCCTCCTTGTCCCAGGCGCCATGCCAGAGTGACTCGTCCGACCAGGAGACGCCCGTCACGAAGCGGTCGGTCGTCAGCCTCTTCTCGATCTCGCCGCTCTCGATGTCGACCTTGATCAGACGCTTGCCGTTGAAGTCGCCGATCCACAAGGCGCCCTCCGCAAAGGCCATGCCCGAGCAGTGCACGTCCTTCGGGGCGGGCAGGGTGCGGACGATCTCACCCGATTCAGTGTCGATCCGGATTATGGAGTCGGGCGTGAGTTGCCAGATATGGGTGCCGTCGAAGGCGGTGCCCGCCTGGGCGCCCATGTCCTTGAAATGGCGTATGACGCGCCCGGACCCGGGCGCGACGCAGATGAGGTCGCCGTCGCCCTCCGCGAACCAGACGTTGCCCTGGTTGTCGCACGTTACGCCATGGACGGTTCCGAACTCGTTCAACTTGATCTCTCGTACGGTCGTGGCGCGCTGGTTGTTTTCGATAGGTGTCATGTTTGCCTCCTGAAGGGGTGAAAGAAGCACTATCGCCTCGGAGCGAGCAGGCTCACCAGCAACATCTGTGACGCGATTCCCGGGGCGCAATCTGGGGCGATCCAGCGCCGTGCGCGAGCCTCGCCCACGGGCTGAACCGCTCCTTGCTCGGCCACCTCGTTGAGGGCGCGCTGGACCGAGCGCTGGCTGGTGCCGAGCGCCAGGGCCAGGTCGCGCGCAGCCCAGGCCGAGCCGTCGGCGAGCAATGCGGTCAGCGCGGAGGCCTTTTCTGGCAGTGAGACGTGGACCACACCCGCGTCGTCGGCGACGACCAGGCGCCAGGCGTTTCCGAGGGCTTCGAGCTTCACTCCGGGCGGCAACAGGCCGCGCAGCCGGCCGATCTCGACGCGCAGGCGATCCCGGTAGGATTCCTCGGTCTCCCCACGATCGGCGGCAGGGCCTTGCTCGTCGGCGGCCGGGCCGTCGAATACGCGCTCGACGAGTATCGGCGTGGTCACCTCAGCCGGCCAGCTCAGTGCCAGCTCCTCGAGCAGGCGAAAGAGCACCGCGCGCGCCGACAGATCCACGGCGTCCTCGCCGCAGAAGACGACCCGATGTCCGATCGCGTCGACGATGAGCCAGTATCGCGCCACGGCGGACCGTGGGTTGTCGATCGGTACGTGGCCACCACCACGGAACACGGCTGCGAGCTGGGGCAGGGTCAGGTCGGCCGATCGGTCACCCATCCGCAGGCTGGCGAAGGGGCGAGTCAGGGCCGCGCGGTGGGCATCCAGTTCGGCTGCGAGCAGGGGATGTTCCGTGCGCGAGAGTTCAGCGAGGGCCCGTTCGAGAACGCCGAGCGCGTCGTCCGTCGAGAGAACGCGCACGGAGGAGTTCGCATGAGCGAGAGCGAATGCAGCCGCCAGAACCGGATCATCACCGCTCTTGCTCGTGACCTGTTCCAGCTCGGACCGAGCCTCATCGACAGAACCCGTCAGCAGTAAGATGCGCACCCTGACGAGGCGCGCCCAGGCACCGTTGCGGCGATCTCCCATGGCCTCGAGCTCGGCTGCCACTGTGGCCAGAGACTCGAGAGCCGTCCCGACCTCACGCCGGGCTGCGGCAACCTCGGCCAGGGCCGCGAGGGCGCGCGCCCGGTGGACCGGCTCGTCGCGCAGGGCCTTGGCCGCGGCGCCCAGCTCGCGCTGAGCACTGTCGAACTCCTGCATCTGCGCCAGGGCGATGCCACGCAGTGCGCGACCGTGCGCACCCTCGTTGCCGCTCAATGCGTTCAGGGCCGCGAGCGGATCCCCGCGCTCGAGGGCCTTGGCAGCCCGCTGCTCCAGCTCGACGCTCGTCATGCTTCCAGCCTACGCACTCCGGCCAGCTCGTGGCATCCGGCCTGGCACGAATGAGCCCCCGCAGCAGCCATTCGAAGAATGGGCGCCACGGGGGCCTGGGAATGTGCATCGAAAGTCGGGGCAGCTCGGTCCAGGGCCGGACGTCGTCGTGGTGCTGGATGACACCCGCAGAGGCCTACCCGGGAGCAAGGACCCTGAACTCTCAGGTGTTGGAGGCGTCGCAGATGCTCTGAATCGAGCTGTCCAGCATGCTGTCGAACTCTGCTTCGGTCTGCTTGGCATTGAGGCCTTCGCTCAGCGCGCGCGAGAAGCTGGCCACCATGCCGTTGTTGCGCGACAGCCGTGCGTTGGCTTCTTCGCGCGAGTAGCCGCCGGAGAGGGCGACCATGCGCACGACGTTGGGGTGATCGGCGCACTCCTTGTAGAAGTTGTCGGTCTCGGGAAGGGTCAGCTTCAGCATGACCTTCTGGTCGGCGCTGAGCTTGCCAAGATGCTCGAGCAAGGCCGCCTTGAGGAGCACTTCGGCTTCGGACTTCTGGGCGCTGTGAATATCCACTTCCGGTTCGATGATCGGAACCAGTCCGGCATTCACGATTCGCAGTCCGATCTCGAACTGCTGGGCGACGATGGCGGCGACGCCTTCGGGATTGGCCAGCTTGATGACCGAGCGCATCTTCGTCCCGAAAATGGCCTTGGCCTTCGCGCGCTCGAGCAGCGCGTCCAGGTCGGGCATGGGCTTCATCATCTGGACACCATTGGCCTCGTCGGCCAGCCCCTTGTCGACCTTCAGAAAGGGAACCACCTGCTTCTCGCGCCAGAGGTAGTCGGCCGTACCCATGCCGGCAATCTCGCGATCCATCGTGTTTTCGAAGAGGATTGCGCCGAGAATGCGGTTCCCGCCAAAGCTCGGGCTCGTGATGATGCGCGTGCGCATCGCGTGTACCTTGGCGTACATCTCCTCGTCGCCCGAATACTCGCTCGCCTCGACGCCGTAGGTGGCCAGAGCTTTCGGTGTACTGCCGCCACTCTGGTCGAGGGCGGCGACGAATCCGGGCTGACTGGCGACTTTGTTGAGTTGCTGTTGAAAGGTCATGCTTGGGGGTGGCGCGGGGCGCCGTGAACGGGATGGGGGGACCGAATTCGAGCCTTATGGGCAGAGAGGATGCCCTTTTCGACAGGATTCGAACAGGGGGCCCTCACCACTTTCGCGCTCCCCGCGTGCCATGCGGCTGGCCCGGGCTATGGTGGTGGCATGAAGATTCTCGGTCACCTGTTCGCATTCACGGCCCTGATGGTCCTCTTGCCTGCCAGCGCACGGGCTCAGGCGCAGGCGGGCGGGGTCTTTGCCATCCACTTTGACGAGCAGCACTTCCCGACCGGGTTCAGCGGCGACCTGATCGTGGCATTCTCCGATCCGCAGGCCGGCGAGCCCCGGCGGGAGATGCACCGCTGGTTCGGTGCTCCGCCCGTCATGCGAATCCATGTGGACGCCGCCGCGGCCGGGTCTGAACTGGTCGTTTCCCACGCCGACGCACGCGCCACCTATCCCGGTGATTGGTGGGACGTTGAGCCAAAGGACTGGAAGGTACAGGCCATCGCGCGGACCAGCCGCGTCGGGCGTCAAGCGGGGCTGGACGAGGGCGACGTTTTCAGCGCCGCGCAGGCCGTGGCATACGATTCGGAGTCTTCAGACGTCGTGCATCTGAACCTGGATCAGGTGGTTGGAATGCGACCCTTCCGTGAGACGGAGCGTGTGCGCTTGTACGAGTTCGAGAGCGAAGCGCTCACGCGCTTCCACGGGTTCCCCTATCTGATCCGCGCGGGCGTGTTGTTACCGGAGGGCTACGATCCGGACCAAACCTACCCGGTGGTCTACAGCATCACGGGCTTCGGCGGGACGCTGGACTCGGTCCACCGCTGGGCGGGTATGACGCCCGAAGGAAGCCCATTGGGCGAGGCGATCGTCGTCGTTCCCGATGCAACCAACAGCTACGGTCATTCGGTCTTTTGCGACTCGCCCAGTATCGGACCCTGGGGGACTGCGTTGGTAGACGAATTTGCCCCGGCATTCGATCGGGACTTCGGGGGTGCGGGGCCGGAGCACCGCTATGTCACCGGAGTGAGCTCGGGTGGCTGGTCATCGCTCTGGCTGCAGGTCACCTATCCAGATGCCTTCGCCGGCTGCTGGAGCCATGTGCCGGATCCGATCGACTTCCACGACTTTCAGCGCATCGATCTCTACACGCCCTTGCCGGACGGAAGCCCGCGCAACATGTATTCAGACGCCTCGGGAGCCGAGCGCGAAGTCGCACGCATTCAGATGGAGACGCCGGCGACCTACCGGGATTTCGTGATGCATGAAAACGTGCTCAATCCCGGCGGCCAGATCCGATCCTTCGAGGCGACCTTCAGTCCACGCAACGTGGACGGAAGTCCGCGTCGGGTCTTCGACGTGAAGACGGGTGACATCGATCACCAGGTGGCCGAGGCCTGGCGGCCGTACGACATCTCGCACACCCTGCTGACAAACTGGAACGAGTTGCGCGGCCAGCTTGCGGGCAAGATCCACGTCTATGCCGGCGAGGTAGACACCTTCTATCTGGAAGGCGCGGTCAAGCGATTCCAGGCCGCCGCCCAGAAGGCGGGCATGCTGGACGAGATGGTGGTCGAAGTGGTGCCAGGAATGGCGCACGAACTACACGGGCCCGGGCACGCGGCAATGATCGAGACGCTCTCGCGGGCCTGGGCTGCGCGGCAGCAGGTGGCGGAGCCGGTGGGTGGCTGAGACTCAGCGCGATCCGGCGAACAGGGTCATTTTCCGGACGTCTTCGTAGTCCAGGGCGAGGATCCGGTCGGCGGACTGGCCGAACAGGTTTCGGTGCGAGAAGCCCTCCCGAAGGGCGGCGATGGTGCGCCGCGGCAGCAGAATCAGGCCGATGGGTAGGGCGATCAGCCTGTCGATCCAGAAGAACGGACTCCAACCGCAGCCGCCGCTCGTGAGCTCCCAGGCCGCCAGCTCGACCTCTCCGGTGAACGAGGTGCCATACCCCGTGAGGGCGTGATGCACGTCGTGCATCAGAAGCGTGTTGCGATAGCCGATGACCGGGAGGATGGGTATGGCCCGGTTGCCAACCCAGACGTGGATCCAGCGGACCTGGCGCCAGGCCGTCAGCGAGCTGGCGTCGGGGCACAGGTCGTTGTCACGGACGTGCCTCCAGAGGACTGCGGCGGTGGTTTCGGACATCGGGTCTCCGGCTCAGATGGATCTGCCCATCTGTACGTCCGGACGGTGCCAGCATTTCCCACGGCGCCCGGATGGCCCCGGAGCTCTACCTGTTGAGTGAGCCGATCACGAGTACACGGAAGCCCTTGTCCTGGATCTCCAGGCCATGCTGGTGGCCGATGCGCTGGCGCTTCTCCCAGTAGAATCCGGTGACGGCCATTTTCTTGACCGAGGTATTCGCGGTGACCGTGTGCTGGCCGCCGTAATCCTCGCCCTCGTTGGTCTCGCGCAGGACCATGATCGAATTCACGTCGGTCTTGAGGTACCGGGCGACCTGGGTGCGCATGTCGTCCTCAGCCTTTTGACGGGCCTCGGCCTCGGTCTTTCCAGCACCCTCTCCGCAGAACTCGAGGTTGGCACTATCGACGGACTTCTTCCAGCTGGGCTCCCGACCACTGCGCTCCAGGATCTCCCAGTTGCACCAGCTCACGGCTCCGCCTACGACGTTATGGGTATCTCCTCCAGCGCCCTTGCAACGCCCACTGGCGCAACCTGAAAGGGCCATACATGCGACTATGGCCAGGCCGGACGCGAGGGTTTGTGCCGTTTGGAGGCGGCTATGTGCGATTTTGAACATTGATCTGGATTTTTGGGTGGGTCCGTAGAGGATGTCGCCCTGACTGGGTTGTAAGGGTCGTTCGTACCAGAACCCCACGGATCACCCAGCAACTTTCAGAGACCACATAATAACGGAGATCGATCACATGTACCGACTCAACAAACTAAGTTCGCTCGCAGTCCTGGCCCTGGCGGTCAGCTTCACTGCCTGTAAGTCCACGCCGCCCACCGTTGATGGGGACAAGCTCGTGGTCACCGACGCATCCGGCGGTTCGCGCGTCGTCGTCGAATGGTGGAACAACCCCGGAGACATCGGCAAATTCGCCGCCGCCGGAGCCGCCAAGATCCATGGCAATATCGGGACAGCCCGCAACCGGGCCGAGGTCCAGGCGCGCGCCACCCTGGCTGCATCGCTCAAGGCCGAGGTCCAGTCCCTGGCCGAGCTCTGGTCGCAGGAGGCCGGAGACAACCTGAATGAGGACTCGATCAGCTCGATGTTCAACGATGAGACGTTTATCCGTCAGATCGTCGAGACGACCCTCGTCGGCGCCCGCCTCGACCGCTTCAAGCCCGTCGATGGCTACATGTACGCGCTCGTGATCCTCGAGAAGCCGGAGACCTTCCTCGGCAATATCATCGACAAGGCCGAAGAGGACATCAAGTCCGATACCTACTACGAGACCGAGGTCAAGAAGGGCGTCGCACGCGATCGCCTTGACGCGCTGGTCGGGAACAAAATGAAGGAGATGGAGTCCGAGTCGGCCAAGATGCAGGCCAACCTCGCCACGCTCCCGTAGTTGCCTGATCCGCTAGCTTCTCCGTTTGAATGAGTTGCGGTGCGGGTGATCGATCCAATCGGCCATCCGCATCGCAGCTTTCAAACGCTTCCGGACCCATGGCGTCTGTTCACCCGGACCCCGATCGAAAGCCACTGAACCTCTCACGCCTGTAGATCGAGTCGCAGGCGACTGGCTCGAGTTCAGTTACGGGGACTCGCCATGCCGGGCATCGCCTCCCTCACGGGAGCGCCTGGTCAGAATCTTGGGAGGGGCCGGGCCAGGTCGCGCATACCCCTAGAGGTTTCCCAGCGACTCGAGCTTGCGCTTGGCCTCATCCGCGCGGCCAGCGTTGTCCATGGCGCGCAGGTACTCCTCGCGAGCGACACGATTGCGCGGGTCGGCCTCGATTCCGCTCCAGAAGTGCAGGATCGCACCCTCCTGGTCGCCGAGCTTTTCGATGCAGATCCCCAGAGCTATCCAGTGCATGGAACGCAGGGGCGCGGACCTGGCCAGCTCGCGGTAGTTTTTCGCGGCCTCCTCAAAGCGCTCGAGCTGGAGCAGGTGGTAGGCCAGCTCGCCGCGAGCCGTGCGATTGAGGGGGTTCGTCTCGAGCACGGCTGCCCACGCGGCCTCGGCCTGCACCGAATCGTCGAAGAGCAAGAAGGCCGCCTGGATGCTGGCGTATTCATCGCGCGTCGCGTGCGGGCTCGGCCGATCGCTAGGAGCGAGCGGGTCCTCGCTCAGATCGACCGGTCCGGCGAAGGCATAGCCGAGGGCAGATAGTTGATCGAGCAGATCCTCGGTCATCTCGGCTGGCGGATCGCCGCTCAGTCGCGGACTGGATTCGACCCTGCGTATGGCCTCGATCCACCGGGCCGGGTCGGCGCCGGCAACCGCGTTGTTGAGCTCTCCCGAGTCCGCGCCCAGGTCATATAGTTCCGGCTGGGGGCTGTGCATGTACTTGCGCCCATCCTGAAGCCAGCCGACCAGGGGGCTCCATCCGAAATTCGCGTACCCGTAGAGGGATTCGAAATAGACGCCACGCTCCGCGGGCACTCGGCCCGAGAGCAGTGACTGGCTGTCGGTGCCAGGCGCGCCAACATCGATCGCCTCGCACACCGTGGCGAAGACATCGACGACGCTGACGTTCTCGTTCGAGCGTTCTCCCGCGCGGCGCCCGTCGGGATGGCGGATCAGAAAAGGCACGAGCATCGTCGGTTCGTAGCAATTGACGCCGTGGGCAGCCTCGCCCCTGTCGCCCAGGGACTCACCGTGGTCTCCGACGACCATGATCAGTGTGCTCGAGAGTCCACCCTGGTCCTCGAGCCGGGCGATCAGCCGACCGATTTCGCGATCCATCTGGGCCACCTGGGCCAGGTAGGGACTTCCATGGGCGACGGGCATGAACAACCCGTGATCTGGCCAGGGGCCGTGGGCATCGAAAAGGTGCACCCAGCAGAAGTAGGGCCGCGATTCGTCGCGTCCATCGAACCAGGACAGGAAGGCATCGATCGTGTCGCGTGCACTCCGACGTGGGAAGTTGTTGGAGGCCTTTTCCTTCTTGGTGTCGACCTGGTCGTACAGGTCGAAGCCCTGGTCGAGTGAGTAGGTGCTCCCCAGTACCGCAGCCGAGAGAAAGGCGGCCGTCTCCAGATTTCGCTCGCTGGCAAGCTCTGCCAGGGTCCTTGCCTCCGATGGTAGACGGGACACTCCATTGATACGCAGGCCATGGCGCGGCGGCCAGAGCCCGGTCAGCATGGAGGCGTGGGATGGCAAGGTGATCGGTGCGACCGTGTGTGCCTGGAGGTAAGTGACGCCCTCGCTTGCCAGCCGGTCGAGGTTGGGAGTCAGGCCAGGAAAGGCGCCATGGTAGGAAAGGGCATCCTGTCGGGTCGTGTCGAGCGTGATCAGAAGAACCGAGGGGGAATCGGCCGCTCCGGAGCAGCCCGTGAGCGGGGCAACACCGAGTAACAACAGGGAGGATCCGGACAGGCGCGACAGCATGGGCGACATTCTACTGATGGGATAATAGGGCGTCAGTCACCTTCCACGGCTTCTCGAGTGCCACAACTTCCGGCCATGGCTCGCCGGATTGTGGGGTTGAGGCGTAACGTATGAAGCGCAGGTGGGGTGCCTTGCGACAGGCGCCAGGATGAATCCGATGGACCCACAGCGAGACGAACCGGAAGAGGATGAGCGGACGGCTTCGGAGCTGAACCGACTGCTGCTCGAGTACCTCGACGGACTGGAGGGGGACCCGATTGGGCTGCTCGAGGAGCTTTGCAACCGATCTCCGACCCAGGCCGACGCGTTGCGACGCCGCATCCAGGTCCTCGACCAGGCGGGCCTGCTCGGGGTCGAGAAAGCCGGCGAGCCTCCCGCCATGCCCGAGCGCCTGGGCGAGTTCCGTCTGATCTCCCGTCTCGGTGGCGGCGGTATGGGCGTCGTCTATCTGGCCCATCAGGCATCCCTGGACCGTGAGGTGGCACTCAAGATCGTGCGGCCGGAACAGCTGTTCTTCGAGGAGGCACGGGAACGCTTCAAGCGCGAAGTGACCACGATTGCCAAGCTGTCGCACCCCGGCATCGTCCCGGTCTATTCGGTGGGCGAGGAGGACGGGTTGCCGTTCTTTGCGATGGAACGGGTGCGCGGGTCGACCCTGGCCGATGCCCTGGCCGGCCTCCGTAGCGTTCCGCCGGCGGAGCTCGAGGGCTCCCACCTCCAGCGAGCGATCGCGGGTCCCGACGCTGACGAGGGAGAGATCGCAGCCTTGTTCCGGGGAACCTGGACCGAGACCTGCCTGCGCATCGCGCGCCAGGTCGCCGAAGCGCTCCAGCACGCACACCGCCTCGGCGTGGTGCACCGTGATATCAAGCCCTCGAACATCATGGTGACCCGCGGCGGGCGCGTCATGCTGCTGGACTTTGGTCTGTCGAGTCAAGAGCGACCGGATCGCTTGACGCGCACCGGTTCACAGGTCGGATCCTTGCCCTACATGCCACCGGAGCAGTTGAGCGGTGGCGCCGTTCCCGACAGTCGTTTTGACATCTACGGGCTGGGGGTGACTCTCTACGAACTCCTCACCCTGCGCCTGCCCTATGAGGCGAAGACGACGGCGCAGCTCCAGCAGCTCGTGGTTGGAGGAATGCCCGTCGCGATTCGTGAGAGCAATGCCCGCGTTTCGTGGGAGGCCGAGACTGTCTGCCTGACCGCCATGGAGTCAGACGTCGCGCGCCGTTACCAGTCGGCGGAGATCCTTGCGCGGGACCTCACCAATGTCCTCGAACACCGCCCGATCCTCGCGCGTCGGGCCGGGCGCGTGCTGCTCGCGCGGCGCTGGATCCAACGTCACCCGGCTCGTAGCGTTGCCCTCGCTCTGGGATCCTTGCTCGTGATAGTCGGACCCAGCCTCTTCGGGTGGCAGCAATACCGGACGAGCGTCGCCCTAGGAGAAAAGCAGACGGAGCTCCAGGCCGCCTACGCAGAGCTGCAGGACACGCTTGCGGAGGTCGAGCGTCAACGGGAGCTGGCCGACTCCAACTTCACCCTTGCGAATGACGCAGTGGGGCAAATGTTGACGCGCATCGCTGACGAGACCCTGCGCGACATTCCCCATGTGGACCAGGTGCGCCGCAAGATCCTGGAGGATGCCTTGCGATTCGAAGAGGCGCTGCTGGCGCGGGTGCCAAACGAAGGAACACAGCGCTTTTCCTATGCCATGAGCATGTTCAGGGTTGGAGAGATCCGCGGCATGCTGGGGGACTACCGCGGCGCGATCGAGGTCCTCGGCGAGCACCGCCTCCTGCTCGAGGACCTCTGGGCTGAGGCTCCGAGTGCAGACCTGACCTTCGCCCGTGCACGCTGCCTCTGGAAGCTGGCTCAGGCCTACCGCTTCGAGGATAGGAGCACGGAAGCCATCGAGTGCGCCCAGGGAGGACTCGCATTGCTCGTTGGATCCGGAACCGGCGATACGGACCACGGTCGCTTGCTACTTCGCAGCCGGCTACAGATCGAACTGGGCGAGGTCGCCCGCCGTCAAGGACGTGGTGAGGAGCAACACGATGCCTTGATCGACGCCGTCGAAAGCCTGCGCGCCTTGATCGGTTCGACGGACGATGTGGAGGCGCGCATGCGCCTGGCCCAGGCCCTGCATGGTCTCGGCACACCGGCGTTGGTCGAGGAAATGGTGCAGCCTGATGTCGAAGAGCTCAGCCGGCGGCAGCCCTTCCTGCTGGAGGCCGTCGAGCTACGCCGCATCCTGGCCGAGGACCTGGCTGGACCGGCCCTCGAGCGCGACCTGGCGGATAGCCTCGTGAGCCTTGGCAACACCTACCTGGCGGCGCGCGACTTCGGCCTGGCCGTGCGATGCTTCGAGGAGGCGCTCGGGCTTGCGGCCCAAGCATGGGCGGATCATCCCAGCGTGCCTTCCCTTGGGGATGGGGTGGCTGTCGGTCACCTGAGCCTCGCCACGGTCGCCTCATTGGAAGAGCGCACCGATGTTGAAAACGACCATCTGATGCGGGCACTCGAGGCATTCGAGCAGCTCGAGCGACTGGATCCGAGCAACCTGGACCACGTTCGAAAGCGCTTCTATGCCAATTTCAACCTGGGCTTCAATATCATGAGCGCCGACGCCGGGAAGTTCGACGAAGGGGAAGCCCATTTTCTGCGGTGCGTCGAGCTGGGGACGCGATTGCGCGAGCGGAGAGGACTCGGACCCCTGGGGGACAGCTTTGTCTTGGCCCAGGCCTTCGTCGGATACTGCCAGGCCAAGCAGAGCGAGCATGTGCAAGGATTGGAGTCCGTCACGCTCATGCTCGAGATGTCGCCCAACTCAAACCAGCTCGGCGTCGGCGCGAGCGTCCTGGCTCAGTGCCTTGCGGCTGCGGGGCGCGACCCGGAACTCTCCGAGGAGGATCGAGGCTTCTGGGAGGAAGAGTACGCGGCGCGCGCGGTCGACCTCCTGCGCGAGGCCATCGATTCATCCCCGGACGGCGCCACGCGGCGTGAGATCCTCGCTCAGGAGGATCTGGAGCCGCTCCGAGCGCGGCCGGCGTACGCGCAGCTTCTGCAGGAACTCGGACTGGGGCCGGTGGTCGAAGACGGGTGACGGAAGGCGCGCTCGCGAACTATTCGGACTCGCCCGGATCGAGAATCTCGGAGGCGCGCACCAACGCGCGATGCAGGAGCACCCGCACCGCGCCCTCGGATTTTCCCATCTCTTCGCCAATCTCTGCGCGCGACATTCCGACAATGTGGGCCAGGGTGATGACCTGGCGGTACTCGGCCGGCATCTGGTCGAAGGCCGCTTCGATTCGCTCGACCTCCTCCGACGCAATCGCGAACTGGCTTGGCGTCGTAAATGTCCGATAGCACTCGAGCAAGCCCGCTTCGCTATCATCCGTTTTCTGCATGGGTTGAATCACCCGACCCGCATCACGCCGCTCGGCGGTCCAGAATCGTTGGCGGTTCTGGACCTTGCGCAGAACTGTGGCGTACAGCCAGCGCTTGAAGGCCTCTTGAGACGGGTGACGAAAGCGCTCTGCGTGTTCGAGCACCTCACGGCAGACTGACTGGACGATGTCGGAGCGCGACTCGTGACTGCGTACCTCGGGTCCGGCTCGCAGGCGCACGAATGCGCGCAGCTCGGGCAGGTAGCGCTCGAGCAGGGTCTTCAACGCACCGGAGTCGCCGGCGGCCGCCTTCTCGGCCAGTTCCTGGCCGTCATCCGGTACTTGGTGCTGTTCGCTCAATGCCTCGGGCTCCGATCCCCAGGATAGCCAAAAGCGTCGGGTGTAACGCCACGGCGTCCGGGGGTGAGGAATGAAACTCGCCCCGGCACCGGAGAAATGCCATGAACTCCGCCAGACCGCCGTTCGGTGAGGGGCGTCGCTGTGCTGGCGGAGCGACGAAGCGGATCCACCCAGTCGTACAGACGGGCGCCTCCGGCCACGCAAATCTGCCCCTCGACTTCGGCATTGACTACGGGGCCGGGGTCCATCCCGGCCAATCGGGGATCGACTACCAGTTCTTGTTTCGCGCCCCCGGTGGTGGCCCGGCCGGATTCAATCTCTCGAACGGACCCCACGCCCAGCACGCTCCCTGACGTCGGTTTGGGCATGAACGGGGCCGGTGGCGTATTATCGTTGCTGGCCCCGACCATGGACCACGAAGACGAATCCCAGATACTCGAGCACGCCCGGGCCGGGCAGATCGAAGGCGTCGGTCAACTACTCGAGAGCTACTGGCCGCGCCTCGCACGCATGATCGCCGTGCGCATGGACCCACGTATCAAGCGGCGGGTAGATGCGTCGGATATTCTCCAGGCGACCTTTGTGGACGTTACACGACGCCTCGCCACTTACTTCGAGCGCGAGGATATTCCGTTCTTCGTCTGGGTGCGTTTCCTGGCCTTGCAGAAGCTGACCGAATACCATCGGCGCCACCTGGGCACCGCGGCGCGCGACGCCGGGGCCGAAGCATCAGGGGTATTTAGCGCTGGCCCAATGGCAAGTTCGATCCGCATGGCTCAAGTGCTGGCGGATAGCGGCCCGACGCCATCGGGCGTTGCAATCCTCGCCGAGCAACGGGCACAGCTCGAGGACGCGCTGGCGGACATGGCTGAGGCGGACCGCGAGGTGCTGGCTCTGCGTCATTTCGAGAAGCTGAGCAACGTCGAGGCCGCACAGATCCTTGGCATCACGGAGTCCGGTGCGAGTCGACGCCACATGCGTGCCCTGGAACGGTTGCGGGGGGTGCTGGCCGGTATCGAATCGACGATCGGTCGGGTGGAACCCGATGCGGGAGGCGACCGGTGACCGATACCGAGCCCGGGGATTCGCTCGCGGCGGACGTGTTCGCCGAATTCCTCGCCCTGAGCGAGCGACAGCCCGACCTGGACTTCGACGAGTTCTGCAGAGAGCATGCCGAGTTCGAGGATGAGCTTCGCCTCCTGTACGGACAGTGGAGCGAGCTGGCCGGTATGCGCGAGCATCTCGACGCGGCCGGATCTGCGTATCTCGGAGACTCCTCGGAGGAAGAGCCCGATGTGGAGGCGGGCGTGACCATCGATCCCTCCCTGCGCATGGGCGACGTCGCCCCGCGCGCGCTGATCGCGCGCCTGACTGGCCGTTCGGGAAACTTCACACGCTATCGCATGCAGGGGGAGATCGGGCGTGGAGGCATGGGCAAGGTGCTGCGCGTGTGGGATCCGGACCTGCGCCGCACACTTGCGATGAAGGTCGTGCGTCAAGAGGAAGGGGCGCCCCACGAGATCGACGCGCGCTTGTTGAGCCGTTTCCTCGAGGAGGCGCAGATCTCCGGTCAGCTAGACCATCCAGGCATCGTGCCCTTGCATGAGATCGGGATGGACCCGGACGGTCAGGTCTACTTCACGATGAAACTCGTCAAGGGGAAGAACCTGCGCGACGTTTTTGCCGAATGTGAGGCTGAAAAGAACGGATGGACCCGCCCGCGAGTTGTCGGTGTATTGCAGAAGGTGTGTGAGGCGGTCGCATACGCGCACGCCAAGGGCGTGCTGCATCGGGACCTCAAGCCGACCAACATCATGGTGGGGCACTTCGGCGAGGTCTACGTGATGGACTGGGGGCTGGCGCGTATCCTTGGGGCGCCCACAGCGGCCGCACCTTCCGACGGGGTTGAAGAGTCCAGTATCGGCCTGCGCCCGATCGCGACCGATCGCCACGATGCGTCCGATTCCAACCCGGACTCACCGATGTATACGGTCGAGGGAGACGTCCTCGGTACTCCCGCCTACATGTCGCCGGAGCAGGCCCTGGGCTCGCGAGAGGAGATCGGTCCGCGAGCTGACGTCTACTCGTTGGGGGCGATGCTGTACCAGCACCTGACAGGCCACGTGCCGTATTTGCGCCCGGGAGAGGCGATGACGGCGCGCTTGCTCGTGGAGCGCGTGCGGAACGGACCTCCCGTAGCGATCGATCAGCTCGCAGTCGACGCGCCCGTCGAACTCGTGGCCATCTGTGAGAGGGCCATGGCCCGCTCGGTGGACGAGCGCTACACCGGTGCCTCCGAACTTGGCGACGACCTGCGTGCATTCCTGGAGGGACGCGTCGTGCGTGCTTACAGAACCGGCGCGCTGATCGAGCTGCGCAAATGGGTTGCGCGAAACCGGATTCTGGCAGCGACGGCCTGTCTACTGGTCCTCGCTCTGGTCGCCGGGCTTCTAACGAGTTCGTCTCTGTTGGTCGAGGTGCGCGCCAGCGAGACGCGCGTCCTGCGCATGTCCGATCTCAAGCGCCTGGTCGACCTGCGCCAGCGCGCCGATTCGCTCTATCCGGTCGACCCGGCGCTTCGTGGCGACTATGAAGTGTGGCTGGATGAGGCCGGGCGATTGATCGATCGAATGGACCTGCACCAGGCGACCCTGGCGGAGCTGCGCTCCCAGGCGAGCGAATGGACGGATGAGCAACGTGCTCAGGACCGCGAGACCCATCCCCAGTACGACTTTCTGCAGAGCCAGAGCGGGCGGATTGAAGAGCTTGAGGGCTGGATCGCCGGCCTGGAACGGGGAGATCCAGAGACGCGAGTAGCGGTCGCAAAGGCATACGAACAGCGCAGGGAGTTTCCGACCATGGAGCTCCTGGTCGAGTCGCGGGACAAGTTGCAGCGATCCATCGATCCGATCGAGGGCGACGTGGCCGAGCGACGTAGCTGGCTGATGCCGAGTACGGAATTGCAGTGGGAGCACGACACGCTGGCGGGATTGGTACGTGACCTGGAATCCCTGGCAGACCCGGAGCAGGGCATGATGCGGGAGATCCGTGGACGAATGGAGCTCGCTGAAACAGTCGGAATGCTGAGCGTCCTCGGTGAACAGCCCGCGCACCGTTGGAAAGAGGCTTTGGCCTCTATCTCAGACAAGGCGGATTGTCCCGCCTACGGTGGCCTCGAGCTCGAACCGCAGATCGGGCTCGTCCCTATCGGCAGGGACCCCTGGTCCGATCTATGGGAGTTCGCGTTCGTGCAGTCCGGGGTCCTGCCAGTCCGTGACGCCGAAGGAATGCTCGAGGTCAATCCGGACAGCGCGATGGTCTTCGTATTGGTGCCCGGCGGAAGCTTCTGGATCGGGGCGCAGAAGACCGACCCTGATGGGCGCCACTACGATCCGGTAGCGGACACGAATGAGGCGCCTGTTCACGAGGTACACCTGGATCCGTACTTCCTCTCGAAGTACGAGATGACCCAGAGCCAGTGGAGCGATCTGAACGGCTCGAATCCGAGCTACTACGTGGCAGGGAGTTTCGTCGGCGGGCAACGCATCAACGGGCAGCATCCTGTCGAACAGGTCTCGTGGACGGATGCCACTCGAGCGCTGGCCCGTCTGGGCCTGGGCTTGCCGACCGAGGCTCAATGGGAGCGCGCGGTACGGGCCTATACAGACACGCCCTGGTTTGATGGAGCGGAAAAGACCGCGCTCCTCGATGCCGCCAATGTGTGCGACGCCCATGCGAAGAGCCGTGGAATGAACTGGGGTGCATTCGACGAGTGGCTCGACGATGGTCATTCGATCCACGCGCCGGTGGGGACCTTTCGGCCCAACCCGTTCGGTATCCACGACATGTATGGCAATGTCTTCGAGCATTGCAAGGACACCTACGGTCCGTATACGCGCGCGGTCGAGTCCGGAACTGGCGAGCGCATCGGATGGAGCACCAATCGCGTCCTGCGCGGCGGGGCATTCGACGTGACCCACCTCCTGGCACGCGCCTCCACTCGCAGCCCAGCGACCTCCACTTTCAATGGGTTCAACGTGGGCGTGCGTCCATCGCGCCCGATCCGATAGGAGGGCGTCCGGGTCGTGCATGGACCCAGGCCTCTTCTTCTGGGAGATCGATGGTTGCCCCGATTCCGACCTGCGTGTATCGAACGAAAGCCGAGGCGACTTTCTGCAAGCGCCGATAGCAGCCGACAGGCCGGTCCGGACATTAGGGCAACATGACGGCGGCGCCGGATCCGCCGGATCGCGTTGCGGCATGGCCCAGGGGGGCGTAGATTTGACTCTGGAGACCTCGGCAATGCGCATCTTGATCGTGGAGGACAGTGAGCGGCTTGCAAAGTCCGTGCAGACGGGATTGCGCAAGCTTGGCCATGCGGTGGACGTCGTTCACGACGGATCTCGTGGCCTCTCTTATGCGCGCCTCAATCCATACGATCTCTTGATACTCGACATCATGCTCCCGGGGATGGACGGAATCTCGATTCTGCGGGCATTGCGAGACGATCAGATCGATACCCACGTCTTGCTCCTGACAGCCAAGGACACCATCGAGGATCGAGTCGAGGGACTGCGGCATGGTGCCGATGACTACCTGGTCAAACCCTTCGCCTTTGAAGAGCTGGCGGCGCGTGTCGAGGCACTCGGACGCAGAGTGCGCGGCCCGTCGACTCCGACGCTCGAGATCGGCAGCCTGCGCATCGATACATCGGCGCGTGTTGTCAAGCGCGGCGAGCATGAGCTAGAGCTCTCGCGCCGCGAGTACTCGTTGCTGAAGTATCTTGCCTCGAGGCAGGGAGAGACCGTGTCCGTGATCGAGATCGAGGACCATCTCTACGACGAAGATACGCTGCCGTCGAGCAACGTTGTGGCGTCGACGATCTGCACCCTGCGCGAAAAGCTACATGTCGACGGAGAAGCACAGCTGATCCGAACCCGACGAGGGCTCGGCTACGTGCTTGGGGAGGCTTCATAGTGAATTCTATCCAGCGCCAGCTAACCTTCCTGCTACTGGCCGGCATGCTCGCCTCGTTCGCGCTGGCCGGCGGCATCCTCCAGGCCACCGTGAAGGACGCCCTGTTGAGTCAATTCGATGCCAGCCTGACGGACAAGGCGGCCTCGATCACGACTCTATTCGACCTGCAAGCCGACTACCTCGAGATCGACGACGGCGCGGAAACGATGCCTGAGTTCGAGGGCGGGGACAGCCCACAGTACTTTGCCTGCTGGTTCGACAATGGTACGGAGATTCTGCGCTCACGGTCGCTTGGCGAGGGCACGTTGCCGCGCCAGGCCGGGACTGATGACGAGCCTCTGTTCTGGGACATGGCCCTCGCCGATGGGCGGCAGGGCCGCGCGATCGGACTGGTTTTCAACCTGGTTCCCGAGGACGAGGAATCTGACGAGGAAGAGGACGACGACGACGAAGGCTCGACGATTGCCACGGGGGGCAAGCCGGTTCCCATCACGCTGGTCGTCGCCAGATCACGCGAAGAGCTGAACGGAAGCCTGGCTGCATTGACCACCGGCTTGCTCCTTTCGGCGGGCGTGGCCCTCCTGCTGGTGTGGTGGGGAGTCACCTTCAGCGTGCGGCGCGGTCTCGCTCCCCTGCGCCAGCTCGGCGACGATGTAGAGCGGATAGATGCAGCGTCCTTGTCGCGTAGGGTCGACCGGAACGTCCCACAGGAGCTTGCGCCATTCAAGGCCAAGCTGAACGACCTGTTTCAGCGGTTGGAGGGGGCCTTCGCAAAAGAACGCCGTATGACGGCGGCCATGGCCCATGAGTTGCGCACACCAATCGCCGAGCTGCGGAGCGCCTCGGACGTCGCTCAGCGCTGGCCGGATGACAGTGCATTGCTCGGTGAAGTTGTGACTGCAGCCGGCGACGTCGCGCTTCGGATGAGCAACTCTATCGAAGCGATGATGCGCTACTGTCGCCTCGAGTCCGGGCAGACCGAGCCCGAGTGCGAACGCGTCGAGCTCGCGGCCTTGCTCGATGAGCTCTGGAAACCATACGAAAACCTGGCCAAAGAACGTGGCCTGGAGTTGCGTAATGAGATTCCAGAGCGCGCTGCGGTGGAGACCGATCGCGGACTACTCTCGGTTGTATTCAACAACCTGTTGCACAATGCAGCGAGCTTCGGATCGTCCGGGCTGTTGCGTGCCTGGTGGGTCGATTCCGGGGTCATCCAGACGCTACACATGTCGAACAGGACTGACCAGCTGACGCCCGACGATCTGCAACATCTGACCGAGCCATTCTGGCGCAAAGACCTTGCCCGCAGCGACGGTCAGCACAGTGGCCTTGGGCTTACATTGGTGATCTCGATCGCGGGCGTACTGGGCGACACGGTTCAGTTCTCGATCGAGGACGGGTGCTTCATCGTGTCGCTCGGGCTAGGCGGATCAGGTTCAGATTCATCCGAATCAAGTTCGAATGGTCACGGTTCTGCAACGGGTGACGCGAACCACGCGTCGAAGCGGATCTCCTGATCGAGGTCCGCGGGAGGTCTCTGCTAGAGGCCCTATCCCCTCAAGCTCGCTCCGGCCCTTTCCCCTAGGCCTGGATCAGCGCTGACTCTCGTGGATGAGCTGGGGCCACTGATCCTCCATCCGAACGACAAACACCGCATCGTCGGGCCCGTACCCCCCGGGCCGTCCAGCGCCGGCGAAATCTCCCTCGCCACGCGGGTGGGCCAGGTATCCACTTACGCGTTCATTCATTTCGAAGACAAGCAAGGCCACGTCGTCCCGCTCGTGAATCCGGACCCGTCTGGCGCCGCGCCATGAGAAGCCCAGTTCCCTCTCGACGTCCGCGCTCGTCGTGTAAGGCGAGAAGACATGCATGCGACTCCAGGCATACCCGGTCAACTCGTTCATCGTGACGACTGTCCCATCGCCGATCCTGACCTTCTCTGCAATCTGACGCCGGAGGTCGATGTCCCCACCCTTGGCGCAGCCGCTGAATAGACACACGAGCAACAATGGAAGAGCTTGCTGATTTCGTTTCCGCAGGTCCATGAATGCGACTATCAGCTGCTGGTTTTAGTGGTCCACGCCCTCCAGTCCCTCCTCAGGCGGGCTGTCCCGCCAGGGAGATCACGGCAAATGCTGCCCCCTGCGGATCTGTGAGCATGCTGAAGCGACCGACGGGAATGTCCATCGGTGGCACATGGACCTGTGCGCCCGTTTGCTCAGCCTTTGTGACAGTGGCATCACAGTCGGATACCGAGAAATAGACCATCCAGTGAGCGGGGACACCTTCGTACTGCTCACCGATCATCGGCATCATGCCAGCGGCCATCTTGTCGCCGACATTCGCCATGGTGTAGTTGAAGTCGCCCATTGGCATCTCACTGCAGGTCCAGCCCACGAAATCGCTGTAGAACTCTGTTGCCTTGGCCGTGTCGCGCGTCATCAGCTCGGTCCAGCACATGCCACCGGGATCGCCGACGAGCATGCCGGGACCGTCGGGGTTCAAGTTCTGCCAGACGGCGATGGAGGCGCCCTCGGGATCCATGAAGAAGGCCAGCTTGCCGTGGCCGGGTACCTCCATGGTCGGAACGGTGACGGTTGCACCCAGTGCCTTGGCCTTGGCCTCGGTCGCTTCACAGTCGGCCGTCGCGATGTAGCAGTTCCACATTGGAGGGATCCCCTGCGCCATCATCTCCTCGCTCGCCTGGCCAAGTCCGCCTACGCCGTGCTCACCCGCCTGAAAGAACGCGTACGGAGGTGCGCCCTCGGGTGTCTCCATCAGCAGATGAGACCATCCAAAGAGTGCGCCGTACCATTTGGCGGCAGCCTCGAGGTCGTGCGCAGTCAAGTCCACCCAGCAAAACTCGCCGGGCTGAAAGTCGTTTCGAACGGGCATGGGACTCGTCCTCCAATTGGGGCTGGTTGCAAAAATGGGGGCGAGGATTGTAGCGCATCAATATTCCCGGTGGCCAGCGCTCGATTTCTGGTCAGGGCGTGTGCTGTACGTGTAATCCGTCGGTGAGGTTGAAGCCCTCAGGGCCACCCTGGGGATCTCGATACCAGTACTGGTAGTTGACGCCAGTCGGCCCGGGCAGCACGCCCGCACCGTAGCCGGCGCTGAAATCCAACGCGTGTTCAGCGTAACCCGATGCGTCGGTGACCACCACTGGATGGATGCGCTTGGTCTGCCCGCCCACACAGCGAAACCCCTCACCGAAGGGCACGTTTAGCTGTCCGGGGCCGAGAAAGAACAGACCGGGCTTGTTCGGTGGACAGTCGGCAATTTCGAGGGTCATGTAGCTGGACGAGATGCTGATACTTCCGCGTGCACTGATGTGGGCGCGCTCTCCGATCGAGTTCAATCCGCCCATGCAATAGCTGTCCCCGATTCCGGGCGTGCGATAAAAGGCGGCGCCGATGTTCCCGCTGAAGTCGAACAGGGTCTCGGTCCAGGCTGCGAAGAGGTCTTGCGGTAGTCCGTCGCTGGAGCGTTTGGCCGCGACTTCCACACCGCCGGCCACGCCGGCCGTGTTCGCCAGGGTCGTGGGACCCTCTGTCGGCACCAGCCAGGGACCGTTCAGGCTCCAAGAGGAGACATACACATCGCGGTCGATGAACGGAAAGCTGCCGCTTTCCTCTGCGTAGGCCACGACGAAGGTTGATCCGTCGGAGTCGATTGAAGGCCGCAACTGGTCCACCCCTGGGCCGGCGCTCAGGTGAGCCGAAAGATACTGGGGAGCGAAGACCACGTGCTGCTTGCCCTGCAGCAGTCTGCCGAAGATCCGCATCTCCCCGCCGGCACCCGAGAATGGCGAATTCCAGGCCACGAAGTAGAAGGGGTCATCCGTGAAGGTGTCCAGTCCCGTCGAGACCACAGGAAACGTCTCGTCGGTCAACGACGACGAGTGGACATTGAATACAGGATCCAGAACGAAGCCGTTCGGAGCAACGCGCGCGCCCATGATGTTGTGGTCGGTCGGGCTCATCTCCCGCTGCCATACGATCATCCATGCGCGCTCGAGCCCGCGCCCGCACGATTTGGAGATCGACGGCACCTGGCCTCTGTTGCTGTTGTCGTCGAGAATATTCGGCGCGCCGAAGAGCGTGCTGCTGGCATGTACTAGCTGAAAGATGACGTCATTGTAGGTCGCTCGTCGGCTCTCCCAGACGACGCAGAAGTAGGTGGTCCCCGCAATGTCCGGATTCCCACCGACATCGGGATTCAGGTCGTCGCTGCCGGTAAACGTGTTGACCTGGAATTGTGGACCCATGGCGGTGTCGCCACGAACACGTGCAGCGATCTCGCGATTGGGCGCAGCACCTTTTTCGGCTGCGACCAGGAGCAATTCTGTTGAGCGCGTGTAGGCCATGCTCGGGTTCCGCCAGTCATCCGACGTGGCGTCGATGTAGACCTCTGACCCCGGGACGATCGATCCGAATGAGTAGACCACCACCGAATACAGGTCGTGATCGGTGGCGCTGAACTGGCGCTCCCATACCAGGCACCAACGGCCGGAATGGCGCATGAATGAGACATCCGGTCGCGAATCGTCCATGCTCGACGTGTCTGCCCCGAAGGTCGAGATGACCGGGTCGATGACGAGCGGGTAGGCGGCCCGTTCGAGGACGGCCCGTGGCACGTGAATGTCGATCACATCTCCAAGCAACCTGGTCGGGGCTGCCTGACGCATCCCGCCTGCCCCGAGCGCGACCGCTCGCCCGTAGCGCACCCCCCCGAGGTCGTTCGAGAATGCCAGCCACTCGCTCTGCTCTGATGATTCGAGCTCGCTCTCGATCCGAATCCGGATCGAAACGTCGCCGGAGGACGGAAGGCTGTCGAAGACGAACATCTGCTCCATCGAGTCGTGCTGCATCGCGTAGAGCTCGGTGACCGAACCGCGATCGAAGAACACGACGTCGCCATCGAGCGCCGCATCGACGTTACTCGCGAACGGAAGCGGTAGGCCATCGATGGAAATTGATTCGAGCCGAAAGGTGACCGGGAAGTTGCGCGGAGCGTCGGAGCCCAGGAACGGAATGTAGGTCGCGCCATTGGCGTCGAAGCGCGCCTTGTAGCTCGTTCCGCGGGCCCAGAGGGGGCCCTGCTCGCCATCAGGGCGGTCGAAGAAGACATCTTCGGTCATCCCTACCGCCGAGATCGCGGCGGAGTCGAGGTCCACCGGTGGGGACACCTGGGCTGCTGTGCGGCCGGCCGAGAACGAGAGGATCAGAAAGTGGAGCGATAGAGCGTGGATTCTGGGGGTATTCATGGCGTCTTCCTGGAGGAGTCGTGTATCTGCTCCTTCACCCCCAGACTCAGACGGGTGTTACAGGCGATTCGGGGAAAGCCTGTAGTGGCGCCGGCGGCATCTGCAGCAGTCTGCAGGGGGTAGCCAGGCACAGAATCCGGCCCGATCGGTCGATCTGCGGGTTGGCCGCCCGACCTTGGGATTCGCGTTCCCCTACGGAAGCAGGGCGAAGGATACGCCGTCCGACAATCCAGTTCCGGTGCCATCCGGGTGCATGCCGTCCCGGTACCAGAGCTGTGCGGAGAGGCAGTCGCCTGCCACGAAGCCCAGTGCGACGAACTCCGCTACACGGACATGGTCGTCAAACATGCCGCCGCATGTACCGGCGCCGCCCGAGGTCACGAATGGACGGCGGATGAATTGAGCCACGCAGAGCCGACCGCCCCCGAGGGGTGCGTCCGCTCGACGGCTACCAAGGATGAAGAGACCCAGGCGCCCGGGAGGTACATCCATGGCCACGAGATGAAAATCATCGGGGCCGCTGGTGCTGGGAGTTCCGGCCGTACCGATATGGGGCAAGCAAGCATCGGCACTGAGCTTGGAGATGCAGTAGTTCGTTGGCCCTGGGCAATAGGTCGAATCGAATTCGAGGGCACCCACGTCGGCCCTCGATCCGTCGCTGTCCGGAGGCCCGTTGGGATCGCCGGTATCGATGCAAGGTGATCCGGGCGCAAGATTCAGATCGCCCGCCGGACGCTCCCAGAAGAGTGGATTGGCGTCAAAGTTGCCGACTCCGGCGTGGCCGCCTTCGACATCGCAGTAGGTCGCGGTCGAGACGCCGGATATCTGATCGGGAGTGTTGTCGCGCGCGATCGAATTGATCAGGGTCGACTCCAGCGCCGCGCCGCCGGCCATGGCGGCGTGGTTCTCCAGAATGGTGCAGTTCGTAAGCGTCGAGTAGGCCGCGCCGGCGCCGAAATCCGCCTGATTGTCGATGAGAACGCAGTCCGTGAGGTCCGAGTAGACGGCCGCCCCGCCGGTTCCGGGTCCATAAAAGGCGGTCGATCGGTTTCCGATGAACCGACAGCCGATGGCCGTGCCCTCGTACAGGCCGCCGCCGAACGATGTAATTGGGTCGGAGTCGAAGACGACGTTGTCGATCACGTCACAGTCGATCAGTGTTGCTCCGTTTGCACCGCCGCCGTCAGCGCTGGCCGTATTGCCTTCGATCAGGCAGCGTTCCAGGGTCGTGGGACCGTAGACTCCGCCCCCAAAGTCGCTCGTTCCCGATAGGGAGGTGGCATGGTTCCGTATCAGCTCGGAGTCCCGCACGACCACACTTCCCTTGCCGAAACTACCGTTGTCGTAGATACCTCCGCCAAATTGCGCAGTGTTCTCCGTCAGGGTGCAGCGTTCGAGCAGCACTGCCTCCCTGGAATTCGTTTCCAGCGCGAGCGCACCTCCGTCGAAGCAGCCGTCATTGAAGGCGAAGGTCGTGTCGCGCGCGATGAGAGTTGCCTGTGGGCCGGCGGCGATCCCACCGCCACTGCCGCTGGTGCATTTGGAGCCGCGAAAGCCGGCCAGGTTTTCCTCGATGAGCGAGTCTTCGATCAGCAGTGTGCCGTCGCAAAAAATACCGGCACCGTCGTTGGTACTCCGATTGCCCCGCACGGCAGATCCATTGGACAGGAACAGGGAGCTCTGCTCGTCGACAAAGACTCCGCCCCCAAAGTCGAATGCAAAGTCGTCCCGAGCGTTGTTGTTCTCGATGGTTGTACCGTCGACAGTCGCCCGTGCGGATTCCAGGTGCAATCCACCGCCGTCCTCGGCCACATTCGACCGTAGCTCGCAATCCACGAGATCGATGCGCCCGTCCACGACGCCGATAGCGCCACCATTCCCGTTGTTGGAGCCGTCACCCGCCAGGTTCGATTCGATCACACATCCATCGAACCGTGGATATCCCCGCGAAGTCCATACACCGCCGCCATTACCCGCCGTGTTCACGTGGATGAGGCAGTCCACAATGGTCGGAGCTGCATACTCGATGCGTAGCCCTCCACCTTGGGCTGCCACGCCACCTATCAGCTCGAAATTCTCCAGTACGCTGTCACGTCCCTCGCGGCTCGAGAAGGAGACGACGCTTCCTGCGCTGGCTGCGTCGATCGTGGGTCGGCCCATGCCGACCACCCGCAGCGCCTTTCCAAGAAAATCCAGGGTCTCGAAGTATGTGCCCTGGGCAACCTGAACCGTGTCGCCATCGACAGTCGTCGCCTGGGCCATGGCGAAGCTGATACTCGTGTATGGATCGCTAACCGTGCCAGCCCCTGGCGCAGCGCCCTGACTGTCGACGAACCAGGTCGTCTGAGCCGCACACGGAAGCGAAAGGACGAGGACGACGAGCGGACACTGGATTCCCATGATGCCGCTATTATCCACGCAATCGCGTGTATCGGGAATACTGCGCCAACCACTTTCCTCCAGATAGAGGCGCCGCTGGCTGGGAGCAACTTACGCAGGTTTTCCTGCTTGACCCTCCATCTACTGGAGGCTGTATACCTGGGGTCTCACGAGGCGACCCATGGACCTGTTCAGTATCGGCGAATTCTCCCGCATGAGCGGCCTTCCTGTGAAGACGCTGCGCTTCTATCACGAGAGGCAGCTCTTGATACCGGCGCTGGTCGAAGGCGAGACCGGATACCGGTACTACGATCCGCGCAACCTCGAGACGGCGCAGGTGATCGTCGCGTTACGAGGTCTCGACTTCGGACTGGATGTGATCACCGAGATCCTCGCAGGCCATCGGGACGATGGAGACATTCTCGTATTCCTGGAACAGCAGAAGCACCGGATCCAGGCTGAGATCGATGCTCGGGGTGACATCGTTCAGGTGCTGGAGTCGATCATCACCAAAGAAACCAATGCAAGGGAAGTCATGAGTCAGGTTGGATACGAAATCGAAGAGAAGCATCTGCCCCCGGTCTTGGTGGGTGGAATCCGGATGAAGGGCCGCTACAGCGATTGCGCGAAGGCCTTTGGGCAGTTGGGGCGCAAGCTCGGGCGCCATATCGGTGGCAAGGCCATGATGCTCTGCTACGACGACGAGTATCGAGAGGAGGACGCCGACTTCGAGCCGTGCATGCCGCTGCGGAAGGCGGTCGAGGCGGAATCGGTCGACGTTCGCGAGCTACCGGGTGGCCGCTGCATCTCCCTGATCCATTCGGGTCCCTACGATCAGCTGAGCCGATCCTACGGGCGCATGCTGGAGTACGCCAAGGGCAAGGAATTCAAGCTCTCTTGCCCGAGCCGGGAGGTCTATCTCAAGGGGCCAGGAATGATCTTCAAGGGCAACCCCAAGAAGTACCTGACCGAGATTCAGTTCCTGATCGACGACTGAACCGCTTGGCCTAGCTGCCGGTGCGCCAGGTGATGAACCAGAAGATGGTGTTTCTCGAGCTGGTGGGAGTGCGGTCGAACTCGAACATTCCCAGGGGCAGGATCGACAGGTGAGAGGTTCGCGCGGGCTTTCTGGCTCTCGTAGGCAGGTACTCGCCCTTGTAGTTGAATCCGAACTGGAAGATGAAGTCGAGGAATGAGACGCGCGTTCGTCGCAGACTGGATGAGTAATCCACGATGATCGGCACCTCGAACCTGGAGCGACGATCGAGCTTGTCCACGACCTTGGTGGAAGCCTCGAAGCGACCGTGCTTGCCCACGACCGAGAAGCGATGGGTGTCAGACTTGCCTCCAATCGCGCTCGCCACATCCTCGGCTGAAGTGACGGCTTCGCCATTGCAGCTCATGAGGCGGTCCCCCCCGCGGATTCCGGAGAGGTATGCCGGCGAGCCCACCCGCACTCCGCTGACGTAGACCCGTGGTTCGTCCGTCGTCCAGATTTTCTGGGCCAGATCCTCGGGAATCGTCACCAGCTGCATGCCCGTGCGATCATCGATCGACGGCGGGGCTTCGAGGTCCGTCGTGTCGGTCATGGTCTCCGTCACCTCTCGTACGCCCGGTACGAGCGTGCGCTCCGAGTGCTCGCGCCCGCCCTCACCCGCCTTGCTCGAGATCAGAATCGTCGTCTCGACGCCCGGTTGAAGCTCTCCCTCGACGACCTCGATGAAGTGTTCACGGTTGGTCAGCTTCGTTCCGCCGACCTCCAGCAGCAGGTCTCCGCGCTCGAGGCCTGCGTTCGCCGCGGCGGAGTCGTTTGCGACGAAGTCGATCAGGACGCCTCGCCATGCATCGACCATCAGGCTCTCGGCCAGCTTCCCGTCGATGGAACGCACATTCACGCCGACGCGAGCGACCTCGAATCGGCGCTCGACCGTGCGATTCACCGTGGGCGAACCGTTTGACCCGTAGTGCAAGACGAAGCGGTGTGTCTCGCCGGTCTCGGTCTCGATCTCGTTCAGCTCATGGCCCGAGCTCGAGCTGGCACCCGAGAAGGAGAAACTGGTGGAGATACACGCGCTGTTGGCGAAGGCGGTGAGCAGTGAGAGAAATATTCGAGTCTTCATCGTGAGTATGGTGTGGGAGCGGAAAGTCAGTAACGAGTCAATATGTAGATCGGAGATCGAGCGCAGCGAGTTCCGTGCTGCGCGTCTCCCACCAGGTGCGCCATAGTTCGGGTGACGAGGGCGTTGAGGGCTCATCGCTCTCCGAGGGCGAACCGCTGATGAGGGCCTTGAGTCCGGCCAGGGGTCTCGGCGAGCGGTCTGGAAGATCACGCTCGACCTGATCCGCGCCGGGAACCCCGGGCTCGCCCCGAATGCCTTCGAGCCGCTCCTCGATGACCCGTCGCAGGCGCGGGTCCTCACTCGATAGCATCGCTATCAGGGCCGGGACGACTTGTTCGGTCGAGCCGCGCGTTCTCAAGGAGACCCGGTCACCGCTGCGCACGACGTGCACCGCAGAGCGGGGCGTTTCTGGGGCATTGAAGTTCACCGCCACCCGTGCGGGCTCTGGTTTCCCGATCACGGCCAGCGGTGCTTCCGGGATGGGGTCTCCTGCCTTTGTCGCGGCGGCATCGGCAAGCGTGACGAACGCCCTGCCGATCTCCTCCAGCAGGGTCGCACGCAGCTGCAGCGGGTGGGGGACCCGTACGATGCGCTCGACCTCAACGGGAACCGGGACTTCGACAGGTACCTCGACCTCGACGATGCGTTCGACCTCGACCGGAACTTCGACGATGCGCTCGACCTCGACCGGGACCTCGACGCGCACAACCCGTTCGACGATCTCGGGTTCGACGGGCGTATCGGTCGCCGGGGCGAGCCACACGAGCCAGGCGCCGATGCCGGCGGCCACCAGATGAGTCACGAGGGGCCTGCGCGAGGCTACAATCGGAGCGGCCTGGGCTCGATCCACGGCCGCCATGATCGCACCGACCTCGGCGGGTTGCGCCTCACGTAGCGACAGCGATTGAAGATCGCCCAATGCGTATCGGAGAGCTTCCAGGCCGGCGTGGCATGCACCGCACCCTTCCAGATGTTCTGCCACCCGTGCTGCCTCCTGGGTCGGCAGCTCATTCTCCAGGTAGTCGGAGAAGAGGACCTCGACTTCCGCGCACTTCATGAGGTTTCCTTTCCCTTCTCGAAGGAGGGCTCGACCGATTCACCGGAGAGCTTCAGGTAGAGATCCCGGAAGGCCAGCCGGCCGCGATGGACCCGTGACTTCACGGTTCCCAGGGTGCAGCGCAGAACCTCGGCCGCCTCGTGGTAGCTGAGCCCGACCACGTCCACCAGATGAAGGGCGGCACCGAAAGGCTCGGGCACGGCCTGGAGGGCGTCGTCGATGGCGGCGATCTCCTCGACCCGGCCACTTGGATCGTATCGCTCGGACGCCGGTGCGAGCTGAAGCTGGTCCTCCGGCGCCTGCTGCGGGCGCCGGCTGTGGCTGCGTTGCTGGTCGCGAATGAGGTTGAATGCAATCATGAAAAGCCAGGGTCGAAAGGTGCCGCCGGATTCCACTGGCCGGAATCGCGGCAGTGCCTTGTACGTTCGAATCCACACGTCTTGAGCCAGGTCCATCGCCAGGTGGTGGTCCCCGAGCTGCTTCTCGATCACCGCTCGGATGGGTGCCCCGTAGCGCTCGACGAGCGTCTCGAATGCGGTTCGGTCACCAGCCGCCGCCCGCAACGCGAGGGCTTCATCGGTGATTCCACTCGCATGGGAGCCGTCGAGGGGGTGGGGAGCAACCAAGGGCATCGAGTCCGCGCCCGACGAAATGCCGGTGGGGGACGTGAGGGAATACGAGCGACCCCGGGCGGGAGTTCCCGCGGACCCGGGATTCGGGAGAATATGTCAGATTCGGGCCTGGCGGCCTGCTACCCGTCGCTCTGGCTCGCGAGCGCGCTCACGCCGGACTCGAGCTCGCATTCCTTCAGCACGCCGGGATCGAGCGCTCGACGTGCCAGATCGCGTACATGTTCGTGGTGTGTGAAGAGAATCACCTGAGTGCGCCGGGAGAGGTCGGCCAGGATCTCCAGGGTGGCCACGGCGCGCCGATCATCAAAATCCACGAGAATATCGTCGAGAATGATCGGCATCGGCTCCTCGCCCACGAGCCGGTTCTGCAGGTAGGCCAGCCGAAGGGCCAGGTACAGCTGATCCGCGGTGCCCTTGCTGAAGGCGTCCACCTGCACGTGTTGCCCGTCATCGCCCCGAACCCCGACGATGGTGGGTTCCTCGTTGTCATCGTAGTCGAGCGTCAGGCCCGAGAAGGACCCACAGGTGATCTGGGAGAAGAGCTCGCTGGCGAGTGCGACCATCGGGTCCTGGTTCTCCGACCGGTGCTTCTCGATGCGCCGCCGCAGCAGGTTTGAGGCCAGCCGCAGGCGCAGGTACTGCTCAGCGTGCTGGGCGACCTCGGCCAGGTGTCCAAGGGCCTCCTGATCGGCGGCCGCGGCGTCAGCACTGCCTTCGACCTCGTCGCATTCCTGGGCCAGGGTGGCCACCGCGGACGTCCAGCGATCCCGGTCCTGCTCACAGGACTCGGCCAGCTGCTCCAGATCCTCGAGCTCCGCGCGCAGGTCGTCGCCGCTCTTGTCCTGCGTCTCCGCGATCAGCTCGGCGACCGGTGTACCCTCACCAACCTTCAACAGTCGACGGTCGATCTCGGCCAGGCCACTCTGCAGTTCCAACTTGCGCTGGGATGCGTCCTCTACCGCGGCCAGGTCCTCGGGCTGCTCGACTCCTGCGTGTCGGCAAAGCTGGGAGAGCAAACTCTGCGCTTCCTGCTCTTGCCGCTCCAACCCAGGCAGGCTGTCCCGCTCCTCGTCGATTCGCTCCTGGAGCAGGGCTCGTTCGTGAACGGACTTTTGATTGGCCTTGAGCCTCTGTGCCAGGGCCTCTGCGGTATGCCTTGGTGCGGTCTCGCTCAGGTCCGGCGCACAGCGGTTGACCAGGTCGTCAACATCCTGCTCGAAGCGGCTCTTGTCCTCACGCATGGGACCGATGCGCTTCGTGTCGTAGTCGTCGATGTCATCTCGCTTCGCGAAGCACTCTCGAATCCCGCGCACCCGATCGGCTGCCTGGTCCACTGACGTATCCGCGTCACATCCCAGGGCGGCGAGTGCGTCGGTCCACTTCGCCTTCCATTCGATGAGATCCTGCTCGGCTGCCAGCCTGCTGGCGCTGCGGATCTCGAGCTTGCTGCGCAGGTCTCTGACCGCCCCACCTAGCTGTTCGCGCTTGCGTTCAATCTTCGCGCTGGACTCTACGAGACCATGACAGGTGGCCAGCATCTCGGCCAGGCGTTCCCCGTCTGCGCATGCTGGCTGAGAGAGGCTGGCGAGATTCCTCGCAAGGCGTGCGCGTGAATCGGTCACAAGTTCGTCGAGCCGCGCGGCTTCATCGCCAGCCTGGCGCGCCTGCTCGACGAGGCTGCGGACCTTCGCGAACCCATCCAACCACTCGGCCATCTCCCTCGGCGTCAGCGGCTTGTCGATTTCGCTCGCCGCCCAGAGGGTCTTCCAGTCCTTCCGTGCGGATTCCTCGCGCGCGACCCATTCGGCCTTGCGCGCCTTCAGAGCGACCCGTTCTGCCTCCAGCGACTCGAGTTGCTGCTGTCTCTGCTCGAGCTTCGCCGACAGCTCCGAATCGTCGATCAGGCCGTCCGCGACACTGTCCGCCACAGCGACCGCCTCCTCGTAGGCATCCTGCAGTGAGCTGTCGCCCGCGAATAGCTCCAGCACCTTCGCGCCGGGTGCCTCTCCGAGCCAGCTGTCCCGCACCAGTTCCCATCCACTCGTGCGCGCGGCGCGCGCATTTGCCAGCTGGGCGCGGGTCGGGATCTGACGCTGCCCCTGATCGCGCTGAATCTCTTCCGTGACCCGGTCGATCGTGTCGACGATCTTCTCAGCTTCTTGATCGAGACGATCGCGCTCATCATCGAAGCGGCTGAAGCGCGTGGAGAAATCGTCAACCGTCGCCCGCAAGGGCAATTGCAGGGTGTCAACCTCCTGGACCGTGCCTTGCCAGAGGCCGAGGCGATTGATCTCGCGCTCGATCTGGGTCGTGAGGCGGGTCACCTCGGACATTCGCTCCGACGCCAGCTGTGCGACGTCTCCCTGGGCAGCGATCTCTCGCAGACTGCGCTCGAGGTTTGCCGTGTCCAGACTCGCTGGTAGTCCCGCTAGCTCGTCTTCAACGGCCTTGAGTTCGATCTCGAGCTCACGAATCTGCTCCAGGTATCCAGCGAGGCCTTCCTGAAGGCTTCCGTGCTGAACGCCGAGCCGATTGACCTCTGCCTCGACCGATGGTCTCAGGCGTAACCGCTCCGCCTCGTCCCATTGCAGGTCAGGGTCGATATCGGCGAGCAGTCGCTCTGCTTCGACACGCAGCATCTGCCTCTCGCTCTCGCGCTTGGGCAGGTCGACACAGGCCTTCTCGTAGGCTCCGGCCTTCTTCTGAAGTTGTTCGATTGCCAGCTCCTGGCCGAGCAGATCCTCGTCGATCTCGAGGGCCAGGCAGCGCGCCACAAGACCATCAGCCCCGTCCAGGCGGACCCTCGTGTCGCTCAGCATGCCGCTCACCTGCGCAAGCTTGCTCAGAGTCTCGCGCCTGGCCTCCACCGAGTACTCGGGCGGGAGGACGAGCACATCGGCGCAGCGCTGCAAGCTTTCCTCGATGGTCTGTCGCTCACCCATGTCCTCGAGCACGGTCAGGATGCGAGACAGGCGAATGGACCGGGAACGCAGCTCCTTGAGCCGCTCTCCAGCCTCTCGCTGTCTCTGGCGCGCCTCGCTCAGCTGCTTCTGAAGCTTCGTCCACTTGCCGACGGAGGTTTCCGCGCCGCGCTTACTCTTGAGGGCATCCGCGTGCCTCTTGGATGCAGCGCCGATCAGGGTCTTGGCGCGGCCGTCCTTGACAAAGATCTGCTGACTCTCTTCCTCCAGTTTCCCGAGAGCTTGACCGAGGCCGCTGATGCCGAGCGCAGTAGCGAAGAGGCTCTCTCCGGCGAGCCCCTTGAGAGCACGCAGGTCCTTTCCGCCCGAGATCAGCTCGTCGCGGTCGATGGCCCAGATGCGTTCGAAGGCGGCGCGGTCCAAGCCGCCCAGGAAGGGGGTCAGCAAGTCGGCCGGCAGTGCCCCGTTGTCGAGCGGGTTGAGCAGGTCGTTCTTGGGGGCCTTGCGCCGCAGGAATTCCAGTTTCTCGCCGTCCGCGTTTCGTAGCTGGCCGCCAATCCGCAGGGCCTTGTACTCGTGAACGAAGTTATCCGGCGAGCGGCTGGGAATTCCGAAGAGCCAGCCCGAGATGGCTCTCAGGGTTGAGCTCTTGCCCGCCTCGTTGGCGCCGTACAGCAGATGCAGGCCACCGGATTCACTGCCAAGGTCGATGGTGGTGGCGGTGAAGGGACCGAATGCCAGCAGGTCCAGGCGATCGATCTTCATTGACCCATTCCCTGGTCGAGCAGCCGCGGAACCAGCAGTTGCTTCGCTGACTCGAGCAGCTCGGCACGTGTCTCTGGATCGGTCAGGTCGGGCAGTTCCATCGGCGACCGCGGATCACCGGGTATGGCTGCCTTCAGTGTTTCGAGTTCGGCTTGAACATCCGAGAAGGCTCCATCCAGGGCATCGGCGTCGTCGATGTCCTGCAAGAAATCGGCCAGTGCCTCGTCGGCCAACCCCGCCTGTTCCGGATCGTCGGCCATGCGAGTGCCCAGGCGGATCTTCTCGACCCACACCTGATCGACAAACCGTTCCACAACGGTCTCGCGAATGCGGCCATCGAAGTGGGACCCGTGCAGGACCAGTTCACCATGGGCCCTCGTGGCGCCATTGACCTCGATCCGGACGGCCAGGGTCAGGTCACCGACGGCGTTCAGGCGTTCGGAGATCGCCTGAACCACCGCGTTGATCACCTGCTGTCCATCCAGCAGCTCGGTCGCATCGATCACGACCCTGTCCCAGCGCAGCACATCGACCGGCTGAAAGGCGACGTCGGTGACCTCGCCTTCCTCGACCGTCACCAGGTTGCAGCCCTTCGGACCGACCTCACGGATGTTGCGGCCCTGAATGTTTCCGGGGTAGACGATCCAGGGGTGCCCCTCGCTCAGGATCTGGCGCTGGTGAATATGGCCCAGGGCCCAGTAGTCGTAGTTCTTGGTCGCCAGCTGCGGAATGGTCGACGGAGCGTAGTTGCCGTGCCCCTGGCTCGACCCGCAATTGGTGTGCAAGAGCCCGATATTGAAGTGATGGGGCAAGGCGTCCGGATAGCTGGCCGACAGGTTTTCCTCGACCGCGACCGTCGGGAATCCTTGACCGTGGATCGCAACCCACTGTCCATCGACCTCGAACTTCTCCGTCTCGGGCTTGCGAACCGAGAAGAGCTTCACTCCCTCGGGCAGGTCGAGGCGAAAGGGCTTGCTGACCTTGGCCTGGGCGTCGTGGTTACCCTGGACGATGAAAACGCGGATGTCCCTGTCGGCCAGATCCTGCAGGCAGCGGCGAAAGGCTATCGCCGTATTCATGTCCTTGCACTCGCCGTCGTAGAGGTCGCCGGCGATCAGCACGAAATCGACCTTCTCCTCGATCGCCAGCTCGACCAGATTCTCGAAGGCCTGTCTCGTGGCCGAGCGAAAGGCCTCGGCGGGAGCACCCTCGTAGCGGTTGAGGCTCAGGAGCGGGCTGTCGAGGTGAATATCAGCGGTGTGGATGAATCGCATTCTGGTCTCCGAGCGCGGTGGACTCCTCAGCGTAGGCTGGAAGCGATCGCCGCAGCCAGGCCCGCGCTGACCTCGCGCAGGCTGTTCGTCGCGGCAACCGTCGGGTTGGCGTGCGGCCGGGACTTGCCACCGGTGCCGGATAGGTCCGCCAGGAGCACCTCGCCTGAACGCAGATCGAGCATGCGCGCGCTGTAGCGACTGCGGTAGACGTAGAGTTCCCCAAACCGGCTCGAGTAGTCCGTGTCGACGCGGACGCGCACGAGGAAGTTTGCGTCGCCGGCCAGTTCCCGTTGAGCTCCGCGCGGCAGTCCATCGAAGATCGACCGGTCGATCCCATCGAGCTCCGGGGTATCGACCAGGCCCAGGCCGGGGATGGCGCCGCGCAGTGCACCCTTGACCTGCTCCGCCACGACTGCCGAGTCGAGCGGACGGATCGTGCCATCGTCATCCGTGGCAGTCGCCTGGACCGACAGGGCGACGGTGAACTCGGCCGCGCAACGCTGTCGCAGGTCAACGTAGTCGCCCAGGGTCATCGAGCGTGACGGCAGGCCTTTCCCACCCAGCTGGACCAGGCTCAACTCCGTGCGCCAGGCCTCGAGCTCGGCCAGCTGTTCGGGAACCGAACGCAGCAGATCGAGGGTGCGGAAGATCTTCCCGGCGGCCAGGAAGTCGCCCGCCTGGGTCGCGATCTGCGCCAGGGCACGGTCGTGATCCGCGATGCGACGTCGCAGGTTCTCGGCGAGGGTGGCCCGGTGCACGACCACCAGGGCCCAGGACTGGCCCGTACGCTGATCGCGGGTCGCATCGGCCAGCTTGGCGCCCTCGAGCGTGCCCTTAACCGTGGCCTCGAGCTCGGAGGTCGTGAAGCTGATCGCCTCGTAGCGCACCTCATCGCCCCGGGTGTGGGACGACTCCTGTTCGAGGCGTTCGACCGTATTCGCGATATGCGTGCGAAAGGATGCCAGCAGTGCGGCGCGCGCGCTGTCGGCCGCAGCATTCGCGTCGCTTCCGAAACCGACGGCCGTCAGAAACTGGTCGGCCGGATAGCGCGGATCCGAGTTGTCCCGCAGCCATTGATCCAGGTGAGGGTGTCCGCCTTCGGTCCCCTGACCCTGGGTGGACGATCGGCCGGATGCGCAGCCACTGGTGAGGTTCAGCAGGAGGCTGGCAAGCATGAGCGTGGCCGGGAGAATCCGGCTCCAGTCGCGCGGCGAATCCGTCTTCATGGGCGTTGCTGCCTGGTGGGTCAGACTTGAATTGGGCGTCAGCGGCCGCCGGACTGGCGCGTGGCCTTCTCGTGCTCTTCCGCGACCCGTTTGAGGTCGGCGTATTGCTTGACGAATATCCCGTTGTCCGGGTCATCGCTGATCGCCCGCTTGTAGTGATTGAGGGCTGTCTCGAAATCTCCCTGCGCCTCGGCCATGATGCCCGCGTTGTTCTCGACGCAGGCCAGCGCCAGGCGGTCTGGCTTCTTCTCACCGCGCAGCTCTTCGCGAATCGCGTGCAAGATGGGCTCCGCCAGCTCCGGCGCTTCCTGCAGATAGCGCACCGTTCGATCGAGTCGCTCCTGGAGGGGGCTGTGGTCCAGTGACGTCGCCTGGCGTGTCACGACGCTCTTGTAGGGCGTGATCGCGGTCGTCAGCCTGGAGACGACCTGGGGTAGAAGGGGCTGGACCAACTTGTCGGGTGCCTCGCGCCGTAGCCCGCTCTGGTTCGGATTCTGGTCACGGTAAGCGCCGCCGGCCAGGGAGAAGCGCGTGCTCCCGACGACCGCGCCGGTCTCCACGTCCACCATCTTGGCCGTGACCTGGACGCCCAGGCGTTGTTCGATGAAGTACCAGGTCTCCATCCGGACCCGCGGTTCGGCCTCCAGGAACGGGCGCGCAAAGATCTCCCGCTCCGTAAATGGCCGCGGTGTGTAGCCCGGAGGCTGGCGCTGTCCCTGGGGGTGAACTCCGCCGTTGTTGGAAACTGCGAGCTGCCACAAGAGCTGTTGAGTCGACGCCTGAAAGGCGCGCGCATTCTCCTCGTCCTCCCAGGCTGCCCGACGCTGAAACCAGGCGTCCTGCTTCTGGTACTCCGCGTAGTCCCACGAGTCCTTGCGTCGGCTCCAGTCCCCGCGCGCCGCGATGGACGAGGCTGACTCGCGCTGGAAGGGACCAAGATTCTCGGTCATGCTGACCGAAAGCTCTCCAAAGACTACCGCCTGGGCCTGGGCTAGCTGCCCGAAGCGCGCGGCCGAATCCTGATCGAAGGCATCGTCGAACCCCAGCGCGAGCTCACGCTTGGCATGCTCGAGTTGCTGGCGTTCGATCACGTCGAGGAATCCCTGGTTGCGTACGCTTCCGGCGACACCATCCTCGACGCCGCGGCTGATCGCGCGTTCGTCGAGTCCACGGGCATCCGAGCGAACGCCAAAACCCGTGACGGCAATCGACTCGATCCGGCTCGACAATCCAAACTCGGCGGGTCGTGTGACCTGGACCCGGATTTCGGAGTAGCGCAGCGAGGAGGGCGTCGAGCAGGCCCAGAGGGAGCTGCACAGAGCCAGCCCGGCGAGACGCAGAACGGAGGTGGATCGCGACGACGAGGCGATGGGCATGGATCCAAGATACCACTCTGTACACCCGACGGCGCCATCGAAGCTCTCGTGGGCGGCCGGTGGGGCAGCGGGCGGCGTCGGACCTTGGCCTGGCCCGGTCCAGGAGGGGCTCCCGCTACCGAGCCGGGGCTCCCAGTAGGGGCATCGGTGGCTCCCGCGTCGGACCGAAGGACGGTTCAGTCGACGAGGCCACGATTCAGGATCGCCATGCAGGTTGACATCATGGTCGCAACGAGGCGCTCCTCGCCGTCGACCAGGGCGTGTACATCACCGCTGCACACACTCAGGGTCCGTCCGGATTTGAGAACCCGTCCGCGGGCCACGAAGCTCTCGCCTTCGGCAGGAGCGACGAAGTTGACCTTGAACTCGACTGCAAGAATCGCGGCGTCCTCCGGCAAGAGTGTCAACGCCGCGAGCCCGTTGGCCGAGTCCACGAGTGTCGAAACGATACCCGCGTGCAGAAAACCGTGTTGCTGGGCGTAGGCCGCGTTGAACGGCATGCGGATCTCGACGTGGTCTTCGGACACCTCTGTCATCGTCGCGCCGATGGTGCCCATGATGAGCTGGCGCGTGAAGGTTCGGCGAATCCGCTCTTCGGCGCTTGTGTCGAGTTGCACGGTCATGGTCGTGGGGCCGGCGTGCACTCTACCAGGATCCGTCCGGCGACGACGAGGCTGGCGCGCAAGTGCCCCCCATGAACCGCGCTCTCGAGGCGCGTCAGGCGGCCGTGGTCTTCGAGTCGGCCTGGTGCGGCTCGAAGGGCAGGCGGAGAACAAATGTCGTTCCGTATCCGACCCTGGTCTCGAAATCGAGGGTCCCTTGCTGTCCGCCCACGATCAAGGCGTAGGCTTCTGCTAGCTCCGGTCCCGGCGCGTCGTATGCGCCTGTCGGATTGGAGCCCGGCTCGAAGATCGTGGCGTGCGCCGCCTCCGGGATACCGCCACCCGTGTCGGATACGCGGATCTCGGCGAATTCGCCGTCGCGACGGGTGCTGATGGTGATCCTTCCGCCCGCATCCTGGCCCTCGGCGCGGGAGATGGCGCGCGCTGCGTTGACGATCAGGTCCAGGATCACCTGACTGAGCTCGCCGTGCCGGAATGTCACCCTTGGCAGGCCCGGCTCGAAGTCGGTCTCGAGCTCGGCCACATACTTCCACTCGCCAGTTGCCACGGTGATCGTGCTCTCGATGGCATGGTTCAGGTCGAGCGGGACCAGCTCATCATCGTCCAGGTGAGAGAACTCTCTGACCGCCAGGATGATCTTGGCCACCTGGTCGATACCTTCGAGGGAGACGCCGATGGCGCGTGGAATCTCCCGCACCAGATACTCCATATCTGCCGTCTCGAAGGCGGCAATCAGCTCATCAGCGCGTTCCTTGGCCGGCGAGCCGTCGCGCACTGCCCGGGCCAATTCTCCGGCCTTCTCGAGCAAGGGGGCCAGGTCCTGGAACGAGGTCTGGACAAACTGGGTGTTGTCGCTGACGTACTGCGTGGGAGTGTCGATCTCGTGTGCAATGCCCGCCGTGAGCTGGCCGACGGCCTCCAGCTTGTGCGCTCGGGTCAACCGTTCTTGCAGTTGACCGCGCGCTGCATGAGCCACGGTGTGTGCACCAGCGGCCGCCTGCAGGTCGATCTCGATGCGCGCCTCCCGGTCAGTGGCCAGCTGCAGCTGACGCTGATCTGAGAGGATCAAACGCATCAGGAATATGCTTGTGAGCCCCAGCCAGACCACGTGCTCGATCGCTTGCCCCTGGCCATTGCCGACCGTGCCAAGCAGAGACTGTGGCCAGGCCAGGCCACGCACAACATGATCCGCGGCCATTAGCGTCGTGGCAGTCAGCAGAACACGCCAGTCGCGGTAGCAGGCCAGAAAGGCGAGCGAGCCGAAGATCAGAAAGTGGGTCTCCGCGCGACCTCCGCAGAGGTGGATCAACAGGGCGCTGATCGATGCTTGTCCGGCGGCGATGGAATGGCGTGTCGAGACGCGGCCCGGACGCCGAAGGGCAAGGACGATCGGAACGCCTGAGAACACCCCTCCCAGCAGAAACGCTGTCCAGATCTGGCCCTGACCAGCGAGCCAGGTTCCAGGGGAGATCCACCTGGCGACTTCGATCACGACCACGAACTGGAAAGCCAGCAAGCCGGCAAACAGGCGGTCGGTGCGCCGATGTAGCCCTTCCGCGTGCTCGGCGAGGAGCATTGCGGAGCGGTGTGCGATCGTCGGATTCGGGCTCATGACAGGCTGCCCCCCTGTCCACGCTAGGGCGGGCTGGTCTCGCACGGTGGAGGGCTCATCGGGAGTCAAATCTGTAGCGGGGCGCGGGATCCAGGGCCGGTCCCCTGGAGTCGTCTCGACAGGAATGGCCATTTGCTTGAGCCATGGGGCGGGGGGGGGCGCCCCAGGCGACCCGGGGCAGGGGATTGCGAAGGGCCAGCGCTGCATCCGCCGTTGGCAGCCCCCATTCCGGGGACCTCATCCCTGCCTGGATCAGGACGACCCTGGCCTAAAAACCAGAGGTTGTGCGAAACACCCGGTTCTCTTCGGTGATGGATCCTCCGGACGTTCAAGGTCCCCTCGAATCCCCCCTGTTCCGGTCGACACCATGAAGCTCAAGTCAACGCTCGGATTGCTCTCACTACTGTTCCTCGCGTCCTCGGGTCAGGCTCAGAGCCTGCGCTGGATGAAGGCGGGCTCCTACTCCACCCAGGCCTACGGCCGCTCGGTCAGCAGCCTGGCCGACGTCAATGGGGACGGATACCGCGACATCCTCATTGGAGATCCCCTTGCCGAGCCCCTCGGTAGCTTGAACGGGGAGGTGCATCTGGTCTCCGGGCAGGACGGCAGTCCGATCTACACCATCACGGGCGCGACGACTTCGAGTCGGATCGGCGAGGATGTTCTAGGGATTCAGGACGTGGATGGAGACGGGACTGAAGACTTCGTCATCACGTCGGACACCGAGTTCCCGCAGGTACGCTCTGGCATCGATGGCAGCTTCATTCGCTCCCTCTCGATATTCTCGAGCGCAGGGGACCAGGTTGTCGAATCGTTGGGAGATATCGATGGAGACGGTCTGCGCGAACTGATCGTGGGTCATCAGGATTTCGGGACCAACCACGGCCGGGTCCTGGTGCTGCGCGGCTCATATGTGGCGACCGGCATCGGGCCGAGCCTGCTCTGGACGCGCGATGGTATCCAGTCGTTTGGCTTCTTCGGAGACGAAGTGGCCAACGCTGGAGACGTCAATGGCGATGGATTCGACGATGTTGTCGCGGGCGGACCGGCCGAGACGGGTCCGAGCGGTGAGTGCGGAATCGTCTACATGCTCAACGGGATCAACGGAAATGTCATTCACTCGCTGACCGTATCGACCAGCTGCATCGGCTTCGGTAGCGAGCTCGATTCGGCCGGTGATTGGAACCAGGATGGGCGCGCGGACATCGTCGTGGGGACGAGAAGCGACAACACGGGTGGAAGCTCTGCCGGGGCCATGCGTATCTACTCGGGTCTGACCGGCGGGCTGCTGCTCGAAGTGTTCGGGGCTGCGAGCGATCGATACGGACGCGCGGTTCTGGGAGGGATCGACATCGACGGCGATGGCCACGATGAGGTGCTGGTTGGCGCCTACACGAAACCCTGTGCCACGGGCCGCGGCACCGTTCACGCCTTTGACCCGATCACGAATGCGATCCAGGCCGACGTTTGTGGCGCTTCCGATGCGAATCTCTTCGGGGGCGGCCTGCAGGCCGTCGGCGATGTGAATGGGGACGGGCAACAGGATTTTGTTGTCACCGACTCGGAGGCCGAGCCCAGCCTCGAGGCGCGCGTCTACCTCTTCGATGGTGACTGCGCTGGCTACGTCGCGTCATTCTGCGATTCCACCACGCACAGCGGCGGGTCCCGCGCCACGATCACCGGATCCGGGTCGACCAGTATCGCCACCAATTCGATGGCCCTGATTGCACGCAGCTGTCCGGCCAACAAGCCTGGCCTGTTCTTCTACGGTCGCAATCAGATCATGGCTCCCTTTGGCGACGGGTTCCGCTGTGCCGGTGGGATGAGCTATCGCCTGTATCCCATCGTTCAAACCGATGGCATGGGCATTGTCGCCAGGGCCCTCGACCTGACCGTCTTTCCGCTCGGCTCCGGATCGGGTCAAGCCGTCCCGGGCAGCATCTACAACTTCCAGTTCTGGTTCCGGGACCCGACGGGTCCGGGAGGCACGGGCTTCAACTTGACCGACGGCGTGTCGATCCGCTTCTGCCCGTGATTGCGTCCCGAAGGTAAGACACCGGTCAACGCACGTCGGGAATGGGGTGCCACGCGGCTGTCGAGTAACGCTGTCGTAGCATGGGCAGAATCTGCGTGGGTGGGACGCGGGAGTCGGAATACTGGACTTCCGAGAGCGCGTCGCCTGGCCATCCCCGAGGAACCTGCCATGACCCCTGGACCGTCCCGAAGAGAGTTCGTCCGTTCTGCTTCGCTCATCGGTGCCGCCATCGGCATCGAGGAGATCTGCCTCGGCCTGCCGCCCGTATCCGCAGTCGAGGCGCGCTGGGATCCCGGTGTCGTTCAGTTTGATCTGGGCATCGAGCCCCTGGTCCGACTTCTGGAACAGACGCCCAGAGAGCGCGTCCTCGAGGTGTTCGCGCAGCGCATCAAGCAGGGCACGGCATACCGCGACGTGTTGACGGCCCTGCATCTGGCCGGGATTCGCAATATTCCGCCACGCCCGGATGTGGGCTGGAAATTCCACGCGGTACTGGTCTTGCACTCCGCCCATCTGGCGAGCCTGGCCGCCATGGAGCACGAGCGCTGGCTGCCGATCTTCTTTGCCCTCGATTTCTTCAAGAGCCAGCAGATGTACGACGAGCGCGAGAGCGGCTGGTCGATGACCGTGGTCGATGAGGCCCGGGTGCCGGAGGCTGGTAGGGCCCGAAAGGCCTTCATGCGCGCCATGGATGGCTGGGACAGTGAGGCTGCGGACGCCGCTGCGGCAAGCCTGGTGCGCAGCGCTTCGGCACAGGAGGTCTTCGAGCTCTTCGCGCTGTACGGCATGCGTGACTTCCGCAATATAGGACACAAGCCGATCTACGTGGCGAACGGCTGGCGCACCCTGGAGTATGTGGGCGAGCAACACGCGGAACCGATGGTGCGTTCCCTCGTATACGCGCTCCTGAACCACCACGACCAGCCAAACCCGTCCACGAGCGAGCTCGAGGCGGACGCCCCCTGGCGCAGCAATCAACAACTGGTGGAGCGGATCGAGCCCGATTGGGCACGGGGCAAGCTCAGCTCGAGTGCGACCGTGGAGCTCCTGTCGACTCTGCGTTCAGCGAGCTGGTCGGAGGCGTGCGATCACGTGGTGGAGCTCTTGAATGGTGGAGTTTCCCCCCAGTCGATCCAGGACGGAATCTTTGCCGGAGCTGCGGAGTTGCTGATGCGCCAACCGGGGATTGTGGCTCTGCACGGCATGACGGCGACGAACGCGCTGGCCCATGCCTTCCGAAGGTCGACCAACGATCGCACCCGGCGCCTGTTGCTGCTCCAGAACGCCGCCTTCATGGTCCAGTTCCGTGAGGAGTTGAAGGGGATGGGCTCCTGGGGAGACGGCCAGTTCGACACCCTGGAGCCTGCGCAGCAAGGCGGCGACCGGGACGAGGCCCTGGCCGGAGTCTTCGATTTGATCGGTGGCGACGGCAAGGCGGCCATGGCCAGCACCCTCGGCTATCTCCAGACCCATGGAGCTGGTGACTTCATTCAGGCTGCGCGTCGTTCGAACATGATGCGTTGCACCAACGGTCACGATTACAAGTTCGTTTCGGCGGTCACCGAGGACTACCAGCACGTGTCGCCGCAGTGGCGCGATCGGTACCTGGCGGCGGGCGTGAACTATCTCAGGGGCAGCCGCATGGGCAAGAACAGACTGATCGAGCCGACCCTCGCACTGCTCGCGACCTGAGGCACCATCGAGACCGCAACGTCTAGCCTGCAAGGTGACCGAGCGTGCTGCGTCCGGTCGCCCGTGGGGGCATCCAGGGCCGGGAGGTGCCGGCCAGGCTGAGTGTGGATGCGCGTACCCGGGGCTGGCTACCGGACGTGGGGGATTGAGCTATGATTGGAGGCATGAAGTTCCCCAGCCTCAGATTCCGCAACTGGATCCTCGCTTCCGCCGCTGCCCTCACGATCGGTGCACCGGTGCCTGCGACCTGGTCCATCGTCGTCACCGATAGCGCGACCGGGGAGGTATGCGTAGCGGGCGCAACTTGCATCCCGGACCTGCACCTCAAATCAGCCATCGCGATCGTGGTGGTAGGCAAGGGCGGAGGCGCGGGCCAGGCCCTGGCTAGCCAGGCCAACAATGCGATCATGTGGCGACGGCTCAAGGATGGAAACACACCCCAGGAGATTCTCGATCGACTGGAACAGATTCCGGGTCACCACCTCCGGCAGTACGGCATCGTGAACTTCGACGATCCGGCGGTGACCTTCTCCGGCGGCGCAAATGGCCTGGCCCGGCCCGGAGTCGTGGGCCAGCAGGGAACCATTCGCTACGCGATCCAGGGCAACATACTGGCCGGCGACGCGGTCGTTTTCGAAGCGGAACAGACCCTGCTCAACTCGACCGGCGATATTGGACAGCGCGTGATGGCTGCGATGGAGACGGCCAGGGAATACGGCGGCGATGGCCGTTGCTCCTGCCCCGCATCGCCCACGGCCTGCGGATCGCCGCCGCCGAACTTTACCAAGTCCGCTCACACGGCGTTCATCGTCACGGCGCGCATCGGAGACACGGACAACGACTGCTCAGCGGGCGGCGGATGCGCTGGCGGCACTTACTACCTGGACCGGCGCTTCACCGGCTCCGTTCCGGACATCGATCCGGTCATCGGGTTGCAGATGCGGTACGACGGTTGGCGAGCGGCGCGCATTGGTCGCGTCGACCACATCCTGACAGAGGTCACCCCGTCGGCGCAGCGCATGGTCGCGGACGGCACCAGTACGATCGACGTGAATGTCCAGCTGCGGGATCTCGACGGGAACGATCTGACGACCGGGGGGCAGGTATTGCATGTGCGTGGCAGGGGCGGACCCCAGCCGGCGGCGGTCGAATCGATCGTCGACAACGGCGACGGTACGCACTCCATCAGGCTGCGCGCCGGAACGATTGCCGGGCACTGCAGCTATCGGATCGTTGTCGACGCCGGCCTGGTATTCACCCTGCATCCGCCGCTCGAGATCGACGTGGATCCGATGAGCAGCTTGCACGTCGGCTTCGATCAGGTCTCCGCCTCGATGGGCGCCGACGTACCCCTGGTCACCAACGCGGGTATGGCCGAGGCCGGCCGACCCTACATCGTGCTGGCCAGCGCATCCGGAACGTCGCCCGGCACACCATTCAACGGTCAGACCCTGCCGCTGAACCTGGATCGACTGCTCAGATTCACGATGGCGCACCCGGGTCCACCTCTGTTTCCCGGATCGGCGGGTCAGCTCGACAGCGCTGGTCGTGCACAGGCCACGATGCACCTGGGTGACACGGTCCTGACGCAGTTTATTGGCGGCCGCTTTGACTTCGCCACGGTGTTACTCGGAAACCCGGACGCCTTCACGGAGACCGTAGGCTTCAGCATCCTTCCCTGAGCTTCGCGGCGCGTTCGAAGGCAGGATCGCGACTATTCTTTCAGGCCCAGTCGCTGAGCCAGGTGGTGTAGGTTGCCGCGGTCCAGGCCCAGGTCGCGGGCGGCAGCGGCCCAGTTGCCGCGATTGCGCCGGATGGCTTCCTTGACCAGGGTGCGCTTGAAACCCTCGACCGCTTCACGCAGTCGGACCGGGGATGAGGAGGCGGGTTCGGGGCTGGACGCCGGAGTCCCAGGACGATGACCCACGTCGATATCGTCGTGGCGGACCATGACGACGTCGCCTGCCGCCGTGCGTCCGGTGGCACGCAGGATGCCGCGCGAGATGACGTTTTCTAGCTCGCGTACATTGCCGGGCCACTCATTCTCGTGGAGGGCAGCTTGGGAATCTGGCCCGAACCGGATCGGGCCCGTGCCGAGGCGTCGACGCGCGCGGTCAGCGAAGTGGCCAGCCAGGGGTGGGATATCCTCGGGACGTTCACGCAGCGGCGGAACGACGATCCGGCATACATCCAGGCGGTGCAGAAGATCGGCACGGAAGCGCCCCGCGTCGACCTCCGCCTCCAGGTCGCGGTTGGTGGCGGCGAAAACGCGCACGTCGACCTTGAAGACCTCATCAGAACCGACGCACTGGACCTCACCCTCTTGCAGGACACGTAGCAGCTTGGGTTGCACGTGCAGCGGAAGCTCCCCGATCTCGTCCAGGAACAAGGATGCACCGTCCGCCACGCGGAACTTGCCGGCGCGTGCCGAATCGGCGCCGGTGAAGGCGCCGCGCACGTGGCCGAACAGCTCGCTCTCGAAGATCGACTCTGGAACCGCCGCGCAGTTCAGGTAGACCAGCGGCCCGTCGGCGCGCGGCGAGCGCGTGTGCAGCATGCGCACCACGAGTTCCTTTCCCACGCCCGTTTCACCCGTGACGAGCACGGGAAAGTCCGAGCCTCCCACCAGGTCGACCTCTTCCCGTAGGCTCTCCATCGCAGGACTTGCGCCGAGCAGCATTGTCCCTCGCCGGTCCATCACGTCCTGGAGCAGATCCCGCGCGACCTGGCCGCGTACATCGGCGCGCTCCTCCAGGGCTTCGATCAGGTGCGCAGTGCGCAGGGCAGCGCCGGCCAGTGCGGCCAGGTGTGCGAGGAAGGTGTCGTCAATATCATCAAAGGCACCGGGACTCAGGGCGTCTGCGGTCAGCACGCCGACGAGCTCTCCCTCGTCCATTAAGGGACACCCCAGGCAGGAATGGACCTGGTCGCCCAGGTTGGGTGCACCTTCGACGAGGCCGTCGTAGGGGTCGGGTAGGGGACTGTTGTCGGGGAAGCGGGTCGGCGTGGTGCTCGCGGCGATGATGTTGAGCCGTGGATGTTCGGCCAGGCCGAAGCGACGACCATGGACGTCGTCCGTGAGGCCCAGGGACGCGATCGGTACGAGCTGATCGCCCTCCAGGCGCAAGAGTCCGACGGCGTCGCACGGCAGAGCTCGATGAACCGCCTGGACCAGGCGCTGAGCACGGTCTGCAGCGGACAGGGAGGCGGTGATGTCCCGCGCGATCGGGAGGAGGGCTGCGAGGGAGGGTGCTGTCATGGATACAACTCCGGTGTAGAAAGAACATCATAAGGCTGTGTCGTCAGTACAACACCCTCGTTCTAAGTCCTTTATTTTCAAGCTCTCCCACCCTGGCACGCTTCCTGCATAGACCTGCCGTCACAAACCAAGGAGCCATGATGCAAGACCTGATCCAGCCCGACGCCACCCTCGCCGATCTCGCCGTCCGCCACGCCGGCGCCAGCCGCGTCTTCCACAAGCACGGCCTGGACTTCTGCTGCAACGGCCGGGTCGCCTTGACCGAAGCCTGCCTCACCCGTGGTCTCGACCCGCAGCAGGTTCTCGCCGAGGTTGAGGCCGCGACGGTAGAGGCTCCCGACCATCAGGGCATCACCCAGGGTCCGTTGCCCGAGTTCGTTCAATACATCCTCGATCACTTTCATGCTGCCCACCGCGAGGAGGTCCCGCGGCTGATCGCCATGGCCCGCAAGGTCGAACAGGTCCATGGCGACAAGCCGTCGTGTCCGCGCGGACTGGCCGTCTTTCTGGAGCGCATGTCCGAGGAGCTCGAGATGCACATGCAGAAGGAGGAACAGATCCTCTTCCCGATGATTCTGGCCGGGCGCGGTCCGATGACCGGCATGCCGATCTCGGTCATGGAGGAAGAGCACCAGGACCATGGCAAGAATCTGGCTGCCCTGCGCGAGCTCGTGAACGACTTCGTCCCTCCGGAAGAGGCCTGCAACACCTGGCGCGCCCTGTACCTGGGGCTCGCTGAACTCGAGCGCGACTTGATGGAGCACATCCACCTCGAGAACAACGCCCTCTTCCCGCGGGCGCTAAAGGGTTGAGCGAGCCACGCAACTCAGACGAGTCCACCGGCGAGGCCTGGCTGGCGCTCGCAAGAGTGCATGAACGTGGTGTTTGCGTGCAGGGGGACGGTCTTGACGGGCCGGTCCCCTGCTCGTTTCTGAGAGGCGCCCGCTCTCAGTCCCAGGGCTGGGCGTAGGGCTGGGGCTCGATATCGGAGATGAGTGTGGAGCGCTCGTGCTCGAGGTCCTCGCCAACACACTGCACGAGCTCGCGCAGCCGTTCCATCTCTCCCAGGCCGCTCAGGATGCGGATGCTCTCGAACTTGTCGCGTAGGAGCGCGACCTGCAAGGCAGCTATGTTCTGCTGCGACTCGTCCTGGGCCGCTGCGTGCCAGCAAAGGGCCACGATCGACGTCAGGTGCTCGATCGACTTGCCGAGTCGCTGCAGGGGGATCTGCGCGCGCGTCAACTCGAGCTGGAACCAGAGGCTGATCCCGAGGTTCGTCCAGCGCATCGAGCGCAGCTTGCGCTCGGCCCATCGCGCAGGCTTGCGCAGGCGCCTGGGCAGTCGACCGTAGCGCGGGAGCAGCCCCGTAGGAACCAGCCGGCCCGGAAGGCACACGATATCGCGCGCCGCGTTGCTCACGATCCAGCCGACCAGGGACCAGAACGACGAGTTGCTCAACAGACGTACCGTGGCGACCGTCACGCGGCGCGGGTACTTCAACCCGGTTGCCGGCGCGATGCGTAGAAGCAGCTGATCCTTGGGAAGGCGCTCGCCATTGCTGTCCTTGTTGATCGATCGGATCACCCCCAGCATGCCGCCCATATAGCGATCGGTGAACTTGCCGGTGATGTCCTTGACCATGCCCATCAGGATCAGGTCGTCCTCGCCCTCGACGATGCCGAACACGTGAACATTGGCGCGCGCGTCGCTCGTGCGTGTGCCAATATGGAAGGTGCGTCCACCGAGAACGTGTTCACAGGCGACCTGGGACTCCCTGGCCGTCACGGCTGCGGCCGACTTGGTCAGGTCGCGTAGGCCTGCCAGGTCGACGCCGTCCGCGTCCTGTTGCAAGGCCAGGTGTGACAGGGCCCGGGACTGGAGTGCGCCTCCGACGATCTTGCCCAGGTTCAGGCGCGGCAGCTCATGCCGGATCACGCGGCCGCCGACACCGTCGCGCAAGCGCGCAAAGTGGGCCGCGTCGGCTGCGAGCATGCGCTGATAACCGGCCGACATGGCGGCCAGCATGCAGCGGCCCATGCGCAGGCAATAGAAGAGGACCTCGACGCCGTCGGCCTGGATCTCCTGGCCGCGCGGGATCGGGAAATTGTCGAACTCGAGGCGCGAGTTGTGATTGGCGACGAAGGCCGACACGTCGGTCGAGCTGCAGCGAAAGCCGTGGTCCTGCCCTTCGCCGCGTACCAGGTCGCGCTCGGGGAGCTCGATCACGAACAGGCCGACGCGCTTTCCATCCCTGCCGATGCGCGCCACGAGGCCAGCGAGTGCCCCGTAGGTAGCATTGGTGATGTAGAGCTTGGCCCGCGGTCCGTCGCCGTGCAGGCGCCAGCAGTCGTTCTCCTCGTCGAGTTCGACATAGGCCTGGACCTTCTTGGCGTTGACCCCGACTCCGACCTCGGTCAGGGCAAAGGCCATCAGGCGACCCTCGGCGAGCATCGGCAGGTAGGTCTTCTTCTGGGATTCGGTGCCATAGCCCAGGAGTGAACCCGCGCCGATGGTGAGCTCGCCCGAGATCTCGACCGCGAGGGCCCCGAGTCCGTTTGCGGCCAGGGCTTCCTCGGTCAGCGCCAGCTCTCCGTAGCTGCCCCCGGCTCCGTCGAATTCGGCCGGCACCGTGAAGCCGTAGGCCTTGTTCCGGGCGACCGCACCGCGCAACTTGTCGGACAGTTTCTGGTCCGCCGTGAACGCTTCGCCGCGCGCGAGACTGTCGAGCGCGGCTTCGACCACCGCGCGCCCGGCCGCGGAGAGATCGTTTCCGAGCCTGGCACCCGATCCGAGCTCGGCCGGATCCGGCTGCGGGCCGTAGATGAGGCGCTGGACCAGGCTCGAGCGCACGGTCCCGAGTCGCGCCTGGGCCGCGAGGGCCGAGTCGTCGAGGGCTGCCACATCCCGCGCCTGCTCCGGGTCGCCGGCGTCTTCGAGGGCCTGTGCGGCGGTTGATGCCACGCTTTCAGGCTCGGGCTTGGTGGGTTCGGTGACGTTGGGCATCGGGTCGGTTGGGTCGGGCCGGGGGCGCGTTGGTCCACAGCCCAATAGGGTGAGGCTCGCAGGCAGCATTCCAAGGGCCAACCTCGACGTTTTCGACTCCCACTCCGGCCGACCTTGACGGCTGGTGCCCCCGAAGGGGGCCTTTTGAATTTTCTCGGAGATCGCTGGCAGGAGCTCCGGGAACTCTGCGCCAAGGGGGGTGTTCACGCAAGTACGGCATCTGCCAGCGGGGACCTTCGACCACCTGAGCCTCCAACCGCCGGACTGCGGCAACACCGAACCATGCAAACCATCGACCAGACCAGATCAGAGAACTTCCAGGCCAAGATGATCGGCATCCTCAACGGGGGCGCCCTCTCGGTCATGACCTCCATTGGCCACCGTACCGGCCTCTTCGACAAGATGGCCACGATGCCGGGTGCTACCAGCGCCGACATCGCCGCATCCGCCGGCCTCGACGAGCGCTACGTGCGCGAATGGCTCGGCTCGATGGTCACCGGCGGAATCGTCGAGTACGACCCGCAGCTCGGCCACTACCAGCTCCCGCCGGAACACTCCGGCGTCCTGACCCGTTCAGCCCCCCTCAACATGAGCGTCTTCGCCGAGTTCATCCCCCTCCTCGGGGGCGTGGAGGACGGCATTGTCGACTGCTTCAAGAATGGTGGGGGCCTCGGCTACGACGCCTTCCCGCGCTTCCAGGAAGTCATGGCAGAGCTGAGCGCCCAGACCGTCATCTCCGCCCTGACCGAGTCGATCGTGCCCCTCGTCCCGAATCTGGCCCAGGACCTCGAACGCGGCATCGACGTTCTCGACATCGGCTGCGGCAGCGGCCGCGCCATGATCGCCCTGGCTCAGGCATTTCCGGACAGCCGCTTCCGTGGCGTCGACCTCTCGGTTGATGCTGTCGCCGGCGCAAACAAGGCCGCTGCCAGGAAGGGACTCTCCAACGTCCAGTTCGAAACCGCCGATCTGATGACCCTCACTCACCAGGCCGAATTCGACCTCGTGACCGCATTCGACGTCATCCACGATCAGGCCAACCCGGCCGGCGTCCTCGCCAAGGTCCACCAGGCCCTACGCCCGGACGGCATCTTCCTGATGCAGGACATCCACGCCTCGACCCACGTCCACGAGAATCTGGACCACCCGATTGCGCCGATGCTCTACATGATCTCCACCAACCATTGCATGACCGTCTCCCTCGCGGCCGGCGGCGCAGGACTCGGGACGTGCTGGGGGAAAGAGAAGGCGCTGGAGATGCTGACCGATGCCGGCTTCGGTGATGCCAACGTGACCGAACTCCCGCACGATCCGCTGAACTCGTACTACGTGTCAAGGCGGAAGTAGGGGGACCAATTGCCGCAAGTAGAAGGGGCCAGTTGCACCTCGGCCGCTTACGCCTGTCGGCTCATCGCGACCATGCGAAATGGCCTGAACCCGTGCGGCGCGGCATCCTGTCGCGCCGCACGTCGCATTTGAGGCATGGAGAAGGAAGTAGAGGCCAAGGCCCCGAAAGAACGCGGCGTCGTTGCGGCACGGTATCCGCGAATCGGGAGGAAAGCGACCGATGGGGTACTCCCGCTACGGAGGGCAGGCAGATCATTGAAACTCCGTATTGGGACGTGGAAAGGAATTCCGGTCGCTCGCATCGCAACCACCCCGATTCAAGGAGGCGCGTATTTCTGACGATGGGTCGTGCCAGGGGCCATGATGCGGCCGAAAGCACGACAGGTATCTCTCCGGATGGACTACCGAGCAGATCCGTTGGAATCGCGATCGCCAGATATGCGCCTTTGGATGCGGAACGCCGCGGAGGCAAGCGGTGGACATCGGGCCTGCCTCGCGCTTCCCGAACCGGGGTCGAGGTCCGTGGCTTCGGCCGCCGACGTGCGCTCAGCGTGGTGTCCCACAGTCAGCTCGCGCTAAAGGACGACGCAATACAGCCGTGTTGACCTTGTCCCTGATCGCCAACGGCCAGACCTACCGGGGCTCGGTGCTGGATACTGTCCTCTCCAAGGAGGGCGTCGAGTTCAAGGTCGAGTTTCCCCTTCAACTCCCGATCCTTCCCATCTGCGGCGAGTTTGACTCTGCCTTGATCTCCCCGGACCCTCCATCGGTCGCCGAAGACCGAGCGCGACTCGTCTATCAGGAGAGGAGCGCCCGGAGCATCCGGTGTGGGCTCATGTATCGGTTGGAGACATCCAAGCACATTCTCTCGATTCTGAATGGACGTCGGGCGATACGCGTTCACCCCAGTTCGAACTCTCCAGTGATCGCGACCGTCTCCGAGGACATTCCCGTGATCGTGCACGACATTTCTACCAGTGGAATTGCTCTTCTTGTTTCCAACGCGGAGCAAGACCGGGTTTCCAGCTGGGCGGTGAGCGTGCGCGTTTTGATTCCGAATCAGAAGATCAGGTTCGAGATGCTGGGCCATGTCAAGATTCGCAGACTCTCCGGAGCAGCAATCCTGAACGGGGTCCAGTTCGACGATCAAACACCTGCCTTTGCCGAGAAGCAGGAGATCATCCGGCAGTACGTGATGGAGCGTCAGCAGGAGCTCCTGCAGGTCCGGGCCAATCGAAGGTGACCGACTCGATCGTGCCGTTTGGGTTCGTGCAATAGTCGTAGATACGATTCACCTGGCTGGTAACGGCCCGCTGCCCCGACTGCCGCATTGCGTCGTGACAGTGGACGTGCTGATGCACCGGTCCGCATCCAGTGCACCAATGCGATTCCGAACGAGGCCGCTCCAGGGATTCCGCGGCTGTCACAATCGAAGTCCGCAATCTATGATGCGCAGAGCAGATTCTGGATGCGCCATTCGAGTAGAGGTCAAGATACGGAACACGAGTTGCGATGAAGAAATCTGAAGTGATAGCTCTTCTGAAGGAGAACAAGAACGAGCGTGGCGTCGCGAACTGGGCCAAGGGCAAGAATAACCCCGACAAGCTCAAGAGCTTCGGGATCGGAGTGACGCGACTGCGCAGCCTGGCGAAGTCCGTCGGGCGTGATCACAAGCTCGCCCAGCAGCTGTGGAAGACCGATGTCTACGACGCCAAGATCCTTGGGCTGCTCATCGACGATCCGAAGCAACTGACCCGTGAACAGGTCGAGGAACAGGTTGAGGGACTCGACGGAGGCTTTCTTGCTCACGTGTTCTCGACCTGTGGTGCGACCTTGCCCAAGGCACCATTTGCATTTGAGGTCGCCTGTGAGTGGATGGATAGCAAGGACGGGGTTCGCCGCCGCTGCGCGTGGGGGCTGGTGTACGAATTCTCCAAGGCGAAGGGCAAGAAGGCGCCGGACGAGGAATTCTTTCTGGATTGCGTCGACCGCATTCAGCGGTCGATCAAGAAAGAGAAGTACATGTGGGCGCGGGAATCGATGAACACGGCCCTGCTGGGCATTGGCGCGCGAAACAAGAAGCTGAACAGGGTCGCGATCAAGGCGGCGAAGGCCATCGGGCGTGTGGAGATCGACTACGGGGGCGACGTTAGCTGTGAGCCGATGGACGTGCTCAAGCATCTGACCGGCGACTTCATCAAGAAGAGGCTCGGGATCTGAGCAAATCTGAGATGGCGCCTGGACCGCATGACAGCCCCCCTTCGACAGGATGGCCTGCCTGAGCGCCGGCCGGTTCGTGACCGGCGCCACGACCGGAACGACCAGGGATGGAAGGACGGGTCCATCTCGCGCGCGTGGCCCTCGACACCAACTACCTTTCATGACGCTCACCACTCGCACTGCCACCGGTCAGGACGTGGATCATCTTTCGCACGTCCTGGCGCGCGCCTTCCGAGAGGATCCGTTCCACCGCTGGATATTCCCGTCCGAGCGGGCCTGGACACGCAGCAGCCACCGGTCGTTCGCACTGGCCCTCGAGGGAGAGGTCGAGAACGGCACGGTCTTTACCGACGATGGGATGCAAGGTGCCGCGATCTGGCGCGCACCCGGCCTGGGCGCGCCTTCTCTGTGGGAGAAGCTCCGCATCGCTGTCCCGACGATCGGTCTCGTGGGAGTGAGGAGTCCATTCGTCCTGTGCGGCTTCCAGCGCCTGATGGCGAGCCACCCGCGCGAGGCCCACTGGTATCTCAACGTGCTCGGTACGGATCCCACCTACCAGAACAAGGGAGTCGGGTCAGCGCTCATGCGCGTGGTCCTCGATCGGTGTGATACGGACGGCAGCGTCGCCTATCTCGAAGCGTCTCGGCCCGAGAACGTGCCCTATTACGAGAGCCACGGGTTCGAGATCCTCGGCGAGCTCAGAATGCCCAAGGGGCCGACCGTTTGGCGGATGCTGTACAGCCCACCTGCGGTCAAGAGGATGACCTGACCGGGAGCTGGCCAGGCCGCGACCGGCGGGCAGAATCGGCTGCAGCCCCCTTTTTCGGCATTTCGAGGAACGATCGATCCTCGCCGCGCACCAACCAGTTGGTCACTGATAGCATCTTGTAGCGAGACCACCCATTGCGGGGCATTCGGCGCCGCGATTTGCGGCGACCTCGCTCACTTCTCTGTAATCACCTGCGTCCGAGGCAGCCGGCCATGCGCCACACAGAACGCGGAATATCGTTCGCGAGGAGCAAGCTCAGCCCGGTCCGGATCAATGCGAGGCCCGATCTGATGACTCGTTGCTTGCAGTTCCTGGTCGGCACTTCCGTGCTTCTTTGTGTGACAGCTTCCGCGCAGTCCACCCTGACCCCGCAAAAGATCACGGCCCCGATCAAGGATCGCGGTACGTATCACCTGGCCACAGGTACCTGGACCCGCACCAGCCCATCAAACAGCTTCAACTCGGAAGTCCTGTTCAACAACACCGCCGTCTCGGGTTACTTCTTCGGCACCACCGCTGGTTTCAATACCGTTGACCACGGCCGGATTCCGTCCATCTCGTCTCCCGCCGGCCCCGATTCGGTCACGGGTAACGTTGACATCTACACGATCGACTGCTTCCAGATCGGCTACTGCTCGAGCATCCCCGCCGCTGGTGGTGGTGTCGACTTTGTCATCACGTTCTACGACTCCTACGGTCCCTGCACCGACGTTGACGCTCCGGGCACCAACATCGTTGCTGGTTTCTTCGGAACTGGTCTTGCCGGCGGTACGCCGGCCTCGACCCAGGGCTGCTGGACGGCGTCCTTCGACCTTGCCAACACCACGGTTACCTTCACTCTCGGCGGCGACGCTGACGGCACGTGGGACAACGTGGCCAACGATGACAGCTTCGGCTGGGGTCTGGACATGACGAACGCCATTGTCGGCTCGGGCGGCAACGGCACGGGCCCCTTCATCGCGGGTAACTGCCCGGTCGGTGGAGTCACCGTTCCACAGCGCGGCTTCGGCACGAAATTCGGTGGCGTCTCCGGCGCCACCAACGCGACCGGCCTCGGTACGGACGATTTTTTCTGGATCGACAGCGCGATGGCTGGATCGACGATGACCACGAATGGTGGTTGCTTCTTCTTCGGTGGCTGTACGATCAACGTTCCTGGCCCCGCCCACAACCCGTACAGTGGCTACTGGCTGCAACTCTTCGGGAACAAGGCATCCCTGGACAACTTCGCCGGTACTGCGTACTGCTCCTCCGTCATCAATGCCTCGGGTAGCCAGGCTGTCATGAGCTTCAGCGGATTCGACCCGAACGCTGACCTGACCCTGGCCGTTGACGGCCTTCCGAACGGTGCCGGCCAGTTGTTCTCGGGCAGCATGGGCTTCGAGACTCCCGGTATGGCGATGCTGGGCGATGGCCCGCTCTGCGCGGCCATGAACGTTGTCCGGATCAACCCGGTCCTGACCGCCGGCATGATGATGCAGGCCGCCAACCGGGTGACCCTTGCGCTCAACTACACTGCACCGTACGCCTCGTCCTTCACGGGCACGCGCTACTTTCAGCACTGGTTCCGCTCGACCCTGGCCACTGGAACAGGCTCCAACGGCTCCTCGGGCGTCAAGGTCAGCTTCTGATGGAATTCGGCCGAGTATCCCTTGGTGGTTGATCTAGGGGACGAACTGGTCGTATCGGAACAGGGAGTGCTTCTTGCCGTTGTCCACGGTCAGGAATAGAGCACGCCCCTCCTTGCTGCCATTCTCCCTGGGCATCACGGCCACGCCCTCGTAGCTGCGACCGCTTGGTCCCGGGTAGGTGCGTCCGATGTGGAAGGACCGATACGCTGCGCCTTCGACCTCCCTGGACGCCAGCTCCAGCACGCTCAGCAGATTACCATTGCGTGGGCCGTGCCAGACCAGGAGTCGATTGGTGGAGCGGTCGAACTCGAGCCCCACGACCCGGGTGTCGATCGATGGGTCGGTCTCGGCGGCGACGCGGAACTCACCGAGATGCTCGACGGCGCCAGTTTCGCGCTCCAGGTCGAAGGCGTGGATACCGCCGCCGTTCTGGTGGCCGACAAACATCAGGCCACCCATACCGTTGCGGCTGATCCGTGCATTTCCAGCGCCGTCGACGAATCCCGAGCGCTCCAGGTACTCGTCCGGGACGAAGGTAATCCCCTCGGCCCCGTCGCGGCCATCCAGCGGCAGGAACGGGCTCGTGTCGTAGATGCGATTGACGACCAGCTCACCGTAGGTCGAGACATCCAGCTCGAGGATTTGCTCCTTGCCCTCGACCATGATGTAGACGACCTCTTCCTCGAAGTCCGCAAAGGTGACGCCCTCGCTGTCGCCGAGGCCGGTCCATTCGCCGAGCGCCTCTCCCTGGACGCCCAGCTGCAGCTGGCCCTCGTCATCCTGCTCGAGTACCCAGAGCTTGCTATCGGGCCCGGGCCCGTTGCGACACACCCAGAGCGTGCGGCTGACCGGATTCCAGACGGCACCGCTGAGGTCCTTTCGGAAACCCTTGCACAGGTGCGTGAGATTCGCGGCTTCGTCTTCGGACTCTGCCGGCCAGTCGTCGCCGGTGAGTTCAGGCGGCGCCTGTGAACAGGCCGTAATCAGGACCGAACCCACCAGGCCCACCATTGTCGGGCGCGTCTTCAACACGGGCGTCCATCCTCGAAGTCAGGCATGGGCCGCCATGTTACGAGAATGGCACGACGGGGAGACCCCCGTCGTGCCATTCCTGAATAGCAACGATCAGCGCGCGCGTCGTCGGGCGCGCCAGTCGACTCAGTTGCCGAGTTCCTGGGCCTTGCCCAGAAGATCGCCGGGGACGCGCGCGCCGCCGGGTCCGACGGACTCGGACCAGAGGACCTTGCCGTCTTTTCCGACCAGCACGGTCGCGCGGTCGGTGATGCCCTTGTCGTCGAGCATGACACCGTAGGCGGTCGCCATGGCGCCCTTGGGGTGGAAGTCAGCCAGCAGCGGGAAGTCGATCCCGTCGAAGGAGCCAGCCCACGCTTTGTGACAGAACTTGGAATCGATGGATACACCCAGAACCTGGGTGTCCGCGGCCTCAAACTTTGCGCCGAGCGCGTTGAGACCGGGGATTTCGATGCTTCAGGTCGGCGTGAAGTCGAGCGGGTAGAAGACGACCAATACGTTCTTCTTGCCCTTGTAGCTGGACAGCGTGATCTTCTCGTCGAGATGACTGTCCAGTTCGAAGTCGGGCGCCTGCGCTCCGGTTTCGATGATGGCCATGAGGATGTTCTCGGGGTTAGGGTTCGGCAGATCGCCGGGGACAATTGGCTCACCATCTTGCCGTCGAGTTCCCAGAAATAAAGGTGCCAGGGCCTGGCAACGTTCACCGATGAGAAAACACACCGCCGCATGCCTCGTAGCTGCGCTTGGGGCCGCCTCCTGCTCCGATTCAGGGGAGCAACACCCCGCCGGATCGGGCCTCTCGGGCCCCGCCGAAACCCCGGCCGTCGGGCAGGCCCTGCCCGAACCGTCACGCGCGGGCTGGGACGCTGACACGGCCTGGCCCGGGTTCACCCTCGTGGCGCCGCTCAAGTCCAGGTGGGTGCAACTCGTCGACATGTCCGGGACATCGGTCCATTCCTGGGAGACTGGAGGTACGCCCGGAGTGGCCGTCTACCTGACCGAACGGGGCAGCTTGCTGCGCTGCATCCAGGTCGAGGACCACAAGCTCTTCACCGGAGGCGGCCAGGGCGGCCGCGTTCAGGAGCTCGATTGGGACGGAAGCGTGCTCTGGGAATTCGAGTGGGATTCGGAGAGCGGCCTGCAACATCACGACATCGAGGAGATGCCGAATGGCAACGTGCTCATCATCGCGTGGGATCGCAAGACGCGCGCCGAGGCCCTGGCGCACGGCCGCGATCCGGAATTGCTGGCGGGAGAGGAGTTCTGGCCCGGCGCGGTGTACGAGATCGAGCCGACCCGGCCGGTGGGCGGGACGGTCGTCTGGTCCTGGCATGCGTGGGATCACATGGTGCAGAGCTTCGATGAGAGCGCGCCGAACTTCGACGACCCGGCGGCCCATCCCGAACGCATCGACATGAACGGGGACCGGGATCCGGAGCCGCCGAGTGAGGAGCAGCTCGCGCGGGAGGCGGAGCAGATGGCCGCGCTCGGATACGCCGGAGATGATGAGGACGAAGAGGATCCGGATGCAGACGGGGATGGTGACGATGATGAGGAGGAAGATCCCGAGAAGGCCGCGCTGAAGAAGCGCACCGAAGACGCGGACTGGATGCACACGAATGCCATCGACTACAACCCGCAGCTGGATCAGATCGCCCTCAGCGTGCGGCGCTTCGATGAGGTCTGGATCATCGACCATTCAACGACACGCGCGCAGGCGGCCACGTCCCGCGGGGGTCATTCCGGACGTGGAGGCGACCTGCTCTATCGCTGGGGGAACCCCTTCGCCTACGGAATGGGGGAGTGGGAAGACCGCCAGCTCTTCGGACAACATCACGTGCAGTGGATCCCGGAGGGCTACCTGGGAGAGGGCAATCTGATCGTCTTCAACAATGGATCCCACCGCTTCCCAGAACCCGAGGATCAGGACGAGGACGAGGAGCCGGCGATCGACGAGTGGTCGAGCGTCGACGAGTGGTGGGCGCCGCGCGACGCCGAGGGCAACTACCTCCGCGTGGCGGGCCAGGCCTTCGGTCCGACCGTGCCCACCTGGAGATTCGAGACCGACCCGCGCACCGACCTCAATTCGAGCTTCATCTCGGGGGTTCAGCGCCTGCCCAACGGCAACACCCTGGTCTGCTCCGGCGCCCCCGGTCACGTACTGGAGGTCACGCCCGACGAGCAGATCGTCTGGGACTGGAAGAACCCCTATGGCCTCGATCCCGACGCCGACGAGCCGGAGTCGGGCGATCCGGTCTCACCCAGCGCACTTTTCCGTGCGACCCGCCTGGCGGCCGACGATCCAGCCATCGTTGCACTGCGCGAGCGCGGGGCGCCGATCCCGCTCGACGCGGGGCAGGGTCCCGCGACGAATCAGCGTGTCGAGGTTGAGGAAGAGGAAGAGGAAGAGTCCGACGAGTCTGGCGCTTCGGACCAATGACGGCCGCCCGAGCTCAAAGGACGAACAGGATGTCCGCGTGCCGGCGCAGGCCGTCGAAGATCCTCAGCCGGTGCTCGTCGTCGCGCACCTCGATCGTGAGCTGCATCGAGCAGTAGCGCATGTTCTTGCTGTGGTGGGACAGGGTCAGGACGTACTTGTCATCGAGAATGACCGCCACGGCCCCGCGTAGGCGCTCCTCATTGGCGCCGATGAGCTGGTAGTCCCAGGGCCCCGGGTACTCGATGTGCGGCGTCTCCATCGACCTCATGCTCGCCGCCCGAGGTCCCCACAACAACCTCCGGTCCCGAGAATCGGTGAGTCGATCGACTTGACCCGGCCGGGCGCTCGGCGTAGCCTCCCGCGCCATGCAGATCTACCTGGCACACATCACGGCGACCGATATCGGCCTCGGAATAGCTCTCTTCGTCGCAGGCATCCTGGGCGGGGTCTGGCTGGCCAATCGCTTCGCACGCAGCACACGCCGTAGCTAGCCCGCCGGCGGCGCAGGCCTGGTACGATCGGACCCGTACCAGACGCACCATGTGCCCGATTCGATCATCACTCGCCGGCCTGGCCCTCCTGGGCTGGCTGGGCCCAATCCAGGCGGCCGAGCCGCCTCAGCCGAGACTTCAGGACGCGGCTGATGCTGATGCTGCGGCCGAGAACGGAGCCGTTGCCACCGATGGGCGTACTGCGAATTTCCTGATGATCGTCGGGGATGACATGGGTGTCGATCGCGTCGCCGCCTACGCCGAGCATCCCAGTCCGGGCAAGACGCCCAACATCGACCGCATGGCTCGGGAAGGCGTGCTCTTTCGCCATGTCTGGTCCAACCCATCCTGTTCACCGACTCGCGCGACGTTGCTGACGGGTCGATACTCCTTCCGCACCGGAATCGGCGAGCCCATCGCGGCGGATATTCCCGAGGACAGGTTTCAAGGGCTGCGTCTGTCCGAGACCACGATTCCCGAGATGCTCGGGCCCGACTACCGCAGCCTGGCCCTTGGTAAGTGGCACCTCTCGACCCACGGCGACGGTGACGACCACCCGCGACGGAGCGGATTCCATTCGCACGCCGGCTCCATGCGCAACCTCACGGACCCGGCGAGCGCGACCGCGCGTCGCCGTCCGGAGGTACTCGGCGAGGATGCGGGCTTGCTGGCCGGGAATCCGCGCCATGCCGTCGAGGCACTGAGCTACGACCGTTGGGAGAAGGCCGTCGATGGAGAGGTTGCCATCAGCAAGACCTACGCCACGACGGACACGGTCAACGACGCCCTGGCGGCCCTCGAGAGCCTGCCCGAGCCCTGGTTCATCTATCTGACCTTCAACGCGCCCCACCGACCCCTCCACGCTCCGCCGCGCCGCCTGCACAGCCACAAACTCTCTGGTCGAGCACGGGGATTGCCAGCGCGCCACATGAAGGCCATGACCGAGGCCATGGACACGGAGATCGGGCGCCTGATGGAGCAGGTGGACCTCTCCGACACGACCGTCATCTTCGTGGGAGACAACGGTACAACCGACCGGGCGACCGAGCCGCCCTTCGACGTCACCCATGGAAAGGGTTCCCTGTGGGAAGGTGGCATCAACGTCCCGTTGATCATGGTCGGCAAGCATGTCACGAGCCCGGGTAGCGAGTGCGCCGCCCTCGTGAGCACCACGGACCTGTTCGCTACCCTGGGTGAGCTCGCGGGCAAGTCCACCGCCAGCGCACAGGATTCCGTCAGCCTCGTGCCCTACCTGAAGGACCCGAGCCACCCGTCCGTGCGAAAACATGCGTTTGCGGAGAAGTTTGCCCCGAATGGCTTCGGTCCCTATGGCGTGCACGAACAGGCCATGCGCGGCGCACGCTACAAGTTGATCTGGAAGCCCCTCGAGCTCGTCGGCCAGTTCTACGACCTCGAAGTCGACCCCTTCGAACAGGACGACCTCTCGCAGGGCGACCTCAGCGCCGCGCAACAGAGCGCCTACGACGAACTCAAACAAGCGATCGAGGACACGACTGCACCTTGATGTGCGGGGCCTCTGGTTCTATCTAGACGCAGCAGCCTCCCGGCTTCCCGAGAGCCCCCACGCCCGTCTCCGCCCCCCTGAGAATCGTCGATGGGGACGGTGCTCGGCCCTCGAACGGAGCTAATCCCCACCCTTCGGGGGTCCTACGCTATAGTCCAGCGGAGGTAGGCTGATTTTCGACGTCGTGTCATTCCATGCGTATCCCGTGAGGTGGATCATGAGAGTCTCGTTGTTGGCGGTCCCGTTCTTGCTGGCGTCCTTCCAGACGCCGCCGTCGCCGCAATCCGGCCCGCCGGTCGGTGGTATCGTCCACCTGGAGTTCGATTCTCCGTCGGCCGCTCAGGTCGTGAACCCGGGCGACAGTGTCCACTGGATGCTGACTGCCTACGTCAGCGCGAGCGACAACCTGGGCCTGTCGCTGATCTCGGTCGATATCGGCCAGCTGAGCGACAACCCGGAGCTTCTGGACATTCCGCGCGGCGGTGCCACCTCGACTGCCATGCGCGCATTCGACCGCCCGCGCGGTTTCGCGAATCCGGGCGCCCAACCTGAGCAATCCGGATTCAGGGGGACGCCGGTCGGCAAGAACGGTCAGCGCAACCTGGCCCAGATTGGCGGCGCACAGAACACATTCGGCGTGACCGGGCCTTGCCTGGGCCCGAACGGTGAGATCTGCATGGGTCAGGACATCATCGTCACTCCCGGCGTGGGCCAGTCCGGTGGCCAGCTGATCGCGCTCGGCAGTTTCATCGCGCCGGCGACGCCCGGGTCCTACGAGTTCGAAATCACGTCAGCGGTAGCCAACACCCTGCACGAGATCAATGTGCCGCCCCAGCCCAGCGTCGTGCGCCCGGCCAGGATCGAGCTCGCGATCAAGGGCTTCCGTTTCAACGTCCAGTGAGGAGGCCCCGGATGAACAACAATCAAATGAACTCCTCCCTCTGGCGTCGCGTAGCGACTGGCGCAGTCCTCTTGGCGGCCCTTGGCGGCGCGCACGCGGAGCACGTGATCCTGCCCGGCGAGGGCGCGCTGCTCAATCGACTCCACATTCAGTTCCGCTGGGAACCGATTCCGAACGCCGTGGGCAACTACCGTCTGCAGATCGTTGAAGACGACGGCAGTGCCAATCCGTTCGTTGGCGGCTTCGACCCGATCACCCGGCGCGTGGCCGTGGCCGAGCCTCGCCGAATCGTCACGTCGGGCCTCGAATTCGGCCGCTCCTATGCCTGGCGCGTCATCGCGCGCGTCACCACGCCGGCTGGCGCCGCCGGTGGGCCCGCTCCGATCCGCGGGCGTGCGCCGGTCACCAACGTGCTGACAGCGGTCCGCCGCTTCCAGACCAAGACCGTTCCGATCGACGACCTGGACGGAAGTGCCGTCCCGGTCATCAATCTGGACTACTCGGCCGGTGCCGGCGTTGTCCAGCCCGGCGTGACCCTGTGGACCATGTCGCGCCGGATGAATGACACGGGACACATCCTGGCGACGGACGAGAGTGGGAAGCTGATCCTGCACCTGACGCCACGCGAGGAGTCCTCGTTCGGGGACATGCGCATGATGGAGAACGGCCGACTGTTCTGGAACGACCGCTTGCCGATCGTGCAAGAGCTCACCTGCCGCCGGGCCGTCGCCGGCACACTGAACGGTCTTGTGACCTGGCAGTCGAGCACGGACCTGTGCGGCGTTCCCCAGCATCCTGACGTCACGCGCCTGGGAGTTCACCACGAGGTGTTTCCCATGCCGACCGACGCACCACGCGGGGCCAACTTCCTCTTGCTCGAGTACGACAACCGCTTCATCTCCTACACGGATCCGCACGACGGCACGTTCTATCCGGACCTGCACTGGCAAGGGGACGTGGTCAACGAGATCGATCGGCACACATTCGAGATCGTCAAGAGCTGGAGCACCTTCGACGATATCTCCCTCGACGACCATCTGCCGTCAGATCACGACTCCAACAATGGTGGTGCCGGCGGTGACTGGAACCATGCGAACGCGGCCATCTACGACGTGGTGAACGATCGCGTCTGGGTATCACTGCGCGAACAGAGCCGACTGGTCGGTATCGACTGGGGCAACGATCCGCCCGTGGCCGACATCCACCTGGGCGACGATTCGATCGTTGGTTCGGCTCTTCACCCGGGCCCCTTTCCCTCGGGCGATGTCGATTTCGGCGACAACCTGTTCTCCTTCCAGCATGCCCCCGAGGTCCTGCCGAGCGGAAACCTCCTGGTCTACAACAACGGCAACTTCATCGAGCCCTACGACCCGAACGATCTCTCGGACCGCCGTACGACCGCCGTCGAGATCGCCTTCGACAACCCGGCCGCCCCGACCTCCGCGACGATCGTGAGCGAGCTGACAATGCTCCAGGACGATCTGACGTCGGCCGCCTACGCATTCTTCGTCGGTGATGCTGACCGCTTGCCCAACGGCAATACCCTCGTCGTCGACGGCCCCGGCGCCAACATCATGGAGCTCGATCCCTCCGGCAATGCGGTCTGGTTCCTGGACGCCGGTCCGAACTTCTTCGATCCCGCGGGCGTCCTGATCTACCGCGTCGAGCACGTGGACCAGTTGATCGTCGAAACGCCTGGCGACACCGACGGTGACTGGGACATCGACCTGCATGACTGGGCGCGCCTGCAGGTCGCCTACACCGCGCAGAAGACCCCATTGACCTTCCCCGACGTGCTACACGATCACGACGGTGACGGAGATATCGATCCCCAGGATCTGTACGAGTACGCGTACTGGTTGACTGGACCCGGTCGGTGATACGGAGTCGCACCATTTCTATCCGCCGCCGCAGGTGCTGCCGAGTGCCAGGTAGAAGTCGTGCGGCTCCGTATCACTCGTCATGCCATGGCAAGAGCAGGTCGTTGCGTGAATAGATGCAGTTGACGCGCAGCGATCCGAGGATTGCGCCTTCATCAGCCAGGCTGAAGCCTGCGCCGGTGTCGGGTGGGCTGTAGAGCAGCAAGCGGTACTGACCGGAGGGCAGCTCGGGGAACTCGAACCAGCCGTTCGGGGATACGGCGGAGATCCAGTGGCTCTTCGGGCCGAGTGCGGCGACGCGCAGGGGCGGGGGATTGGGGGGCAGTCCTTCGACCGAGCCGCTGATGCCGACCATGGCCGGTGGGCGCACGAAGAGGTGCGCGCCACCGTAGCCGTAGCGCATGAGGGCCGTCTCGCTCGCGGGGATCCAGTCGGTCCAGGTCGTCGTGAGGGATTTGAATCGGGTCTGGCGCCGGTCGCTGCGCAGGAAGTCGACGATCGGGACGTTCTCCTCTAGCTGGCGCTCGACCAGGGCTCGCACGGTCCAGCCGTGGGGGACGTGTACGGTGTGGGCGGAGCCCCAGCTCGGTGCCCTGGACAGGTCGAGCGTCTCGTCCATGGCGATGGTGGCGCCGACGAAGGGCGCGTAGCTGACCTGCATGCGGTGGGGAGTATCGGCGTCGAATCGGCCGAGGTGCAGGGTCATGGGTACCGCGGGTTCGATCGGGAGGGCTACGGAACGGGTCGTATGGGGAGGGATCGGTCCGACCATGCCCGCACGTCGACGGGATCGGTGCTCGTGCGGCTCGGCGTCGATGTAGGCGAAGATGTAGCGGTTGAGCCTGCTCAGGGTCAGCCAGTCGTCGATCTTGAAGCGACCTCCGCTCAGGGTCTCACCGCTCCAGATGATCGGGCGCTGGCGCTCCGAGCGGGCGACGTGATAGACGACGAGCTGCGCCTTCTCGTTAGGGAGCAGGCCGCCGACCTGGCCGACCAACCCGTCCTCGTCGGCCGTGCCGTCGTTTGCCGAGTCTTCGTCAGCGTCGTCCAGTCGGGTGAGGCCGAAATCCAGGTGAGTCTCACCGAGGGGCACGATCGTCTGCTGCGGGAGGAACCCGTCCGCCTCGACCCGGACGAGCATGGGTTGCCATGCCAGGTCGACGGCCGGCGCCATGGCGCTTCCATCGGCTCGGGTGACGACCGAGGTCGCGTTCGCGTCGAGGCCGCCGTACGAGATCCGGATGCGAGCGTCGGCGATGCCTGGTTCCACCAGCGGGCCTGCGCCCGGATCGAACACGTAGAAGCTGAAGCGTCCCCTGCGGTGCATGACCAGACGAATGTCACTCTGGGTGGGGGCCACGGTGACAACCGGGCGCGCGCGGGGCAGGAGCGTGGTCGCCCATACTCCGTAGGCCTGGCTGAACAGGTTGGCCGGATGCCCGTATTGCTTGCCCATTGCGGCCAGTGCCCGCCACATACCGTCGGCGCTCTCCAGCTGCTCTGGCGCGCCGCCCGCGAAGGAGTATCCGGTCTTCTCGAGCGAGAGCACGATCGGTTCGTTCGGCTGATCGAGCACGAACTCGCCAGCCTCGTCGGTGCGCAGGGTGAAAAGGTCTGGCGACCAGCCGCGCTCCAGCCTGCAGATCACGACCGCTTCGTCGATCGGTCGCCCGTTTCTATTGACGACCAGACCGTGCAGCTGGCGCGGGCGATGCATGACGATGTCAGGCAGTCGTGGTTCCGGGCGTGGAATCGCTTCACGCAGCACATCGCTGGATGCGTCCGGGTGGTCGGCTACCACCAGGGTCAGCTCGCCGCGAACATCCGCCTCGAGCGGCTCGATGTAGTAGTAGCCTTCATCATTGGTCGTCGTCGTTGCGACGATCGCGCCCTGGGAGCTGACGAAGTCGCTCGGCAGATCGTCAGCCGGCGTGGGCGCATCGTCCTCCTTTGCCTGCTTTCGTCGCGTCTTGAGAGTGGCGTCCCCGAAAGGCCGCGCGGTTTCAATCCACCAGCCGGAGACGCGCGCCTCGGCCAGGGGCTCGCCATTGACTGAAAGCACCCGTCCGTACCAGCCCTCCAATGGGCGAAGCATCACGATCGGCCACGGTGTCTGCGAGTCGATCCGGGCCTCACCGCGCTCGAAACCCTCGGCGAGGATGTGCACGTCGAGGGGCAGCCCATCGGCGTCGACGTCCAGGGCCACGCGGCCCGAAGCCGAGGTCTCGTACTTGCGAATGGCCAGGCCCGGGGAACCAAAGATCTCCGCCTTGATACCGGCGAGGGGTACGCCATCGGGCCAGCGTTGAAGGGTCAGACCCGCAATGGCTCGCGCTGGACCTGTGGCCTCCGTCGGCTCGCCCACGATCGGCACGCTGGCCAGGGAGGTGCGTCCCGTCGGCCGGGCATCCATCGGAGTCGGGTCATCGGGCAACGTGACGGGCGATGGGGCCACGCCCAGGGCGTCCATGCGCGCGGCGAATTCCGCCTGACGTGGCTCGATCGACCCCGCATCCAGAGCCGGGATGTAGATCAGCATCGCGACGATGCTGATCAGCAAGGACGTCGCGAGTGCTGCGAGCAACGCGGGGCGATTCTTCACGGGTATGGGGCTTGGGTTCGCCGGGTCGGCCTGTCGTTCGGGTCGCGGCCGACGGATCACGGATCACGGATCGATGCCGTGGCTGGATCATACTGGAGGCGCCCGCCGCGACCCTGGAAGACGTCTTGGTTGGGGCGTCCGGCTGGGTATGGTGTAGCGATGATCCACATCCAGAATCTCCTGGCTGCGGTCCTGCAGGGCGCGGCATCTGCTACCGGGACCGAGGGAGCAGCGACGACCGAGGCGGCTGTCGACTGGGTCGAGCTCATCGGCCGGATGCATCCCGCCCTGGTCCACTTGCCGATAGGGTTCGTGTTCGCCCTGGCCCTCGTGGAGCTCTTTGGCTTCGGCGAGGCCCCGCGGCGTGTCATGATCCTGCGTCGCACCATGCTCGTCGTCGCGCTGCTGGCAGCTTGCGTGACCGTGACGAGCGGTTGGTTCCTGGCTGAACCGGGGGAGTACGACGGTGAGACCCTCGATTGGCACCGCTGGTTGAGCGTGTCGGTGGCGGTGGTGCTGCTACTCGCAGTCCTGATCGACCTGCTCGGATGGCACCAGGCGTTGCGGCGCCTCGCAATCCTGCTGGCGCTCGGGCTGGTATCCGTTACCGGGCACCAGGGTGGATCGTTGACCCATGGCGAGACCTATCTGACCCGTGGAGCGCCGTCCTGGATGCGAACTGCACTCGAGGCGATCTCGCCGACGACCTACGGGGCAGCGACCGAGCCGGATGGGGATGGTGCTGAGGATGGCGCCGAGGATGGTGCCGAGGATGAACCGACGGACGACGGTCCGTCCCCGGATCCGGAACCCGCGCTGGATGAAGCAGCGCAGAGCGATGCCCGCGTGGTCTTCGATCTGTTCGCGGTGAATTGTTACAGGTGTCACGGTCCCAAAAAGCGCAAGGCGGGCCTGCGCCTCGATCAGCGCGAGGGTGTGCTCTCGGTCGTCGAGGCCGGGGCGGCTCCGGACAGCGAGCTCTTCCGGCGCATCAGCCTGCCGACGGGTCACGGCGATGAGATGCCTCCCGACGGTCCGCCCATGGGACAGGAGGATCGGGTGATCCTGAGGCGCTGGATTGACGACGGTGCGAACTTTGGCGGGTTGCAGCTGTCGGGAGATGCCGGCGAGAGCGGCGACTGATCCCGGCCGAAGTTTCTGCCAGTGAAGCGTGTCACTCTTCGGTCCCGGGGAGGGTCTTGTTTGCAGCGATAGGGGACCTGGCGCCTGGGCGCGGGTCCGTCACCGAAGATGCAAACAGGGAGATCGACAGATGAAATTTCTACTGGCGGGCGCATTCGCGCTCAGCCTGGCCGCGACCGGCCTTGCCAACCGCTCGGCGTGCATTCCCGAAGGGGGCTGCGAGACCTTCTCCATTGACCTGCCGGACCTGAACTCGCCCGGGTTTCCGACCAGTGCCGAATGGAGCGGCGACCGGGCGGAGGTCCTGGACGCGGATGGGTTCAGCGGCGATGACGCCATGGGCTACGCCGAGATCATCAACGGGATGGCGGTCGGAGAGCTGTGCAACGAGGACGGCAATATTGTCGGATCCAATGGCAACGTCGTGGAGGGCGGGCTCAAGGGGGACTGCGTCGAGATCTACGTGCAAGTTCCGTTCGACTACACGAGCGTGATCCAGGTCTGCAACAGCGTCGGTACCAGCGTCGGAGGTGGCGGAATGACGACTTCTCTCGGTGCAAGCCGTTGTCAGAGCGTCGAATTCCACTCGCGGGCCACCTGGACCAGCGGTCAGCAGGAGTTTTGCCCGTGCTAGAGGCTCGGGGCACCAGCCCCATCGTCGCGACGACCCTGATCCTTGCGGTCGGGGTCGTCGTGCTCGTGGCCCGGGGTGAAGTCCGTGAGGATGGATTCGCGGTACCGGATGGTCGAGCGGAGCAGTACCAGGCGCGGCCGATAGTGGCGGAATCGGGGACACCGGTCGGTGTCGGGAAGGCGCGGATCGATGTCGCGTCGGCCTCGATGGTCGAAGGAGCCCTGGGCGCGCCGACCCTGGACCGCCAGTCCGAGGCCCGATTCGGTTCCATCGAGGGTGTGGTCCACGACGCGCTGGGTTATCCGTCGGCGGGTCAGCTTTGGGTCTTCCGACACACCGACGGACGGGTGCGCGAGCGTAGGATCCGGAGTTCTTCGCACGGTACCTTCGCGCTCAGGGACGTACGGGTCGGGCGTTGGGAGGCCTTTTTCGCTCACGAGCATCCGTCCGTGCAGACGCCCATGTCGACCGGTATGGCCCAGTTGGCGGTTTCGGAGGATCAGGTCACCTGGATCGAGCTCCACGTTCCAGGGGGGACGCGTAGCCTCTACGGCGAGTACGTGCTTCGGGTCGACGACGCCAGCCACGTGACGGCCGGGGGAGAGCGGGTCGTGCAGACCCTGGAGCAGGACCTGGATCTGGAGTTGCGGGCGGCCGACTCGTCGGGTGGTCGGATCAGCAGCGGGACTGCGCGGGTCGTCGGATTCCCGGGCGGCTCTCCGCCAGCCCGCTGCGTTCAGGTGCCCGAGCAGGATGAACGACCGCCACTGCGCAAGGGCGCCTTCTATTTTGGTGGGCTGGATGCCGGCCACTACGTGCTGCGCGTCGTGCCGAGCGGAAACGAGAGTGTGCGGGCCACTTTCGACGATGGAGAGGTGCACGAAGTCGAGCTCGGCATCGAGCGTGGAATCGACCTGATGCTCGGCGACGTGGTCCTCGACGCCGAGGTCCTGTCGATGGTGGACGACTTCGTGCGTCCGGCCCTGGAGCGGGAATCCGAACGCTGATCCGGGTGGGTTACTCTCCGTCGCCGGGTCGATCGTTGCCCCAGGCCTCGGCCAGGATGGCCTTGGCACGTTCCAGGGTCGTCGCGGGCACGTAGAGGTTCTGGCCCCGCAACATGTTGTGGACGGAGGTGCCGAGCTCGGCCACGTCAAAATCCGGGCCCCTGCTCATGCAAGGAATGCCTTGCTCGGCCAGCAGGGTGCGCGCCAGGTCGACCTCCATGCCCGTCGCGCCGGCGACCAGCAGTGCGGGCCTGTTGTCGTCGCTCGAGTCGAATCGCACGACCCGGATCTCGTCACCGACCCGGATGCTTCCGCCCTTTGCAATGGTGCACAGTACGCCGCGCCCGCGACGGGCCTTGCGGCCGGCTCGCGCGACTTTTTTTGCTGCACCGGCGCTGAAGCGCTCGACGAATCGATCGCAGGGGCGGTGGATGGCGTCGCTGACCTCGAGGATCGCGCTGCCGATCTCGAGCTGCGATCCGATCGGCAGGTTCGCCTCGGTCAGGTCGAGGTCGACCTGTAGGTTGTCGCCGGAGAGCAGCCCCTGGTCTTCGTCAGTTGCCAGCGAGCGCAGGACGTGAATGTTGATCAGGCTGACCTGGGTGCCCTCGCTGCCGGCCTCGTCGTCGATCCAGCGGTCGCCGAGGATGCCCTCGCCCGGTTTGAGCTCGATCGTATCCGGTGTCTCGCGTTCCGCGGGCGCGCCGTGGCGCGGTCGGATGACCAGGCGCTCGACGCGGCCCGAGTCACGGGGTGACTTGGGTAACGCTGACCACCAGCCGTCGAAACGGAACGAGAGATCGAGAAACACGGAATGGGGGATCAGTCGCCGCCGGCGTAGCCCAGACCCTGGAGGGCGCTCATCGTCTCGGAGTCACCGCTCTTCTCGGCCTCGGTCTTGATCTTGTTGATCATGGCGAGCAGCTTCGGGTCGTCGCTGAAGCGTCCCTTGATGCCGTCGTCGAGGAGTGAGATGGCGGGTGAGAATTCCTTGGCATCGAACATCTCCCCGGCGACCAGTCTGTAGTCGGACGACTTCACCTTCGACTCCGGTGCCTTGGCCAGGGCGATCATCGAGTCCTTGGCGCTCGCCGCGTCCGTGTGGGCCAGAGCTCTACAGCGGTCTATGGCCAGACCCAGGTATTCAGGGCTGGACTTGTCGACGGCGGCCATGGCCGCGTCGAAGGAGGTCACCGCCGTCGCGTAGTCGCCGGACTGGAAGGCCTCGTCGGCGGCGGCCTTGGGGTCGCTGCCTCCACAGGCGGCCAGGGTCGTGGAGAGGGCCAGGATCAGGGCAATCGGGGTACGCATGGCTCGAATGGGTCGGGTAGCGGGTCGCGCGGGCGGCTTTGTCGGAAAGAGAATATGATGAGCCCTCTACGGGGCGGGCTGGCCCCTGTGGGCGCATTGGGCCGGAAAGTGTACAGGGTCCTATCGGCCGACGCTGGCAAGGTCTCAGAGCCGGACCTGGTATCCCTCCGATAATGCACCCCGGGCCAGTGACCCGGCCCCACACGCTGGCTACAGGAGCGTCCCTCAGCGGATCACCCCGGAGACCTGGCATTCCCCCCTCAGGAGACCCCGATGGATTTTCCCCCCTTCATTAGGCGCGCTGCCCTGCTCAGCGCTACAGCTGCGCTCATGGCCACGGCCGTCCAGGCCCAGTTCGTGCTCGGGACCGATACCGGCCTCGGCATGGACGATGCCGAGATCACCCCCGACGGACGCTATGCGGTCGTTCGTGAGAATCTGGCCGAGTCCGGCTCGCGCATCTACGACCTGGCGACCGGCCAGCTCGTGGCTCGCTTCGATTGCCCGCTCTACGGCCTCGCCAACGGCGCCCAGGATGGCGTCGTCGTGACGGACGAGCGAGCCGTCGTGCTCGGCTTCTGCACCACGGTTCTGGACCTCACCAACCCTGGCACGGCCATCGCGACCTTCACCACGGGTCCGGACTCGCGCGACCTGGCCGTCACCCCGGACGGTCAGCGAGTGGCGATCCGCGGTGGCCGCGGCGGACCGGGCGTGGGCGGCCCCGGCGGCCTGTTCATCGCTGACATGCAGACCGGCGCGGTCCTGGCGAACACGGCCGGACAGCCCGCGAGCCCTTTCCTGTCCTTCGACGTGGACAGTGTCGTGGTTTCGGCCAGCAACGCTGCATTCGTGTCCCTTGTGAGCTCACCCACCGGGCCGATGACGCGCGTCACGATCTTCAACCTGTACACGCCCCCGAGCGGCATGCCGACGATCGTCTACGAGACGAGCTCCTCGGGCGCCGACTTCGATCAACCCGGGAGCCCGCACGATATCGCCATCACGCCCGATGGTCAGCACGTCGCCGTCCGCTCGGGTGAGTCCGTCGGGCTTTACGAAGTGAACGGCCTCCAGGTGCAGCGCGTGTGGCACAGGCGCTTGCACGACACGCCCGGACCCTTCGGGAATTCGGCCATGGATTCGGTGGAGGTCACGAACGATTGGATCGCGACGACCAGCCGCGACTCGAACGGCGGCTTCGCGGCCCAAGTGGACCTGTTCGATATACAGGGCAACCAGCACTTCGATGATATCCCTGGCGATCCCCACGACCTGGCCATCATGCCGGACGGGGAACAGCTCCTCGTCCGCACGAGTTCGGGCCTGTTCGTCTACGACCTGACCAATGTTCCCGCCGGACTGAATCTGCCCCTTGCCGCGAGCCAGCCCCTGGTTGCGACCCACACCAGTTTCGGTGCCGGCCTGGACTCCCTGGTTGTCTACGACGGTACCGCCGTCACGCTGCGACGAACGGGAGCCACCACCGACGTGGACATCTGGGACGTTGGCCCCAATTCCCTGGAGCGCAGAGCCGGCGGAGTGCTGCCCGAGCCACCCGTGGACCTGGATATCTCGCCCAACCAGCGCCTGCTGGCTGTCACGGGCCTGGTCTGTGCTCAGGTCTACGACCTGCTCACCGGTGACCTGTTGCTCGAGCACATAGCGAGCCCCGGGCCCGGCGTCTGGCCCTGGTGTGACGGAGTCACGCTGAACGACGACTCGCTCGTCGCATTCGGGTACACCGATACCCAGGCCGGTTGGGTCGCCATCATCGATCTCTTTTCCGCCCAATCACCCTACTGCAGTGTGAGTCCCAACTCGGTCGGAGACGGCGCGACAATCTACGCCACCGGTTCACCGAGCGCGGGCTCGAACGATCTCGAGCTGATCGTGCGCGACCTGCCGGCGAACAAGCCCGCCCAGTTCGTCTATGGCGCCGGACAGGTCAACCTGCCCTTCGGAGATGGACGGCTGTGTATCGGTGGCCAGGCCTTCCGCTTCCCGTACCAGCGCAGTGATGCCGAGGGCGTGGCGCGGCGCACGGTAGACAACACCGCCGGCGTGCGGTTTGGAGGAGCGATCATGGCGGGGACCAGCTGGAATTTTCAGCTGCTCTTCCGCGACCCGGACGGTCCGGGCGGAACCGGGGGGGTGGGCTTCAATACGAGCGACGGCATTCAAATCGCGTTCGGTTCGTGACGACCGGCCGCGGTTTCGGTGCCCCAGGTGGGCACCGGCCGTGAGCCAGTCGATCGCCCGCTCCAGGAACCGCCTCCCCGGATTTCATTCCGAGGGGCGGTTTCCTGCATGAACTGTCGGTCCGGGCGGTGCGGCGCCGAGAGTGATTCTCCACTCGCGATCGAATTGGTGGTGATCAGGGCGCGAAGACCACCGTGGAGCCGGGGGCGACCCACAGGGTTGCTCCACTCAACAGGTTCACACGCGCGTGTTCGGCCCCAGTCACGCTGGTGACGCGCAGGGTGAGGGTCGTGCCTCCACCCGCCATGTTGATCGTGCCGCCGCTGCATGTGATATCGGCGGTCACGTCGCCGCCAAGGTGGACTTCGTCATTGCCATCGACGCCCGTTATCGCGCACTCCACGTGCGAATCTACGCGGATATCCGTCTCGGAGCTCGGACCACCAAGGGCGGGAGTGACGGAGATGCACTTGTTCCCGGAGCGGTTCTGGTTCGCCACACAAGTGTCATTGTTGCCGTGTTCTTCTCCGGGCATCACCTTCTCCGTATTCCCGACGGGCGCGCCCCCAGACTGGGCGCCGCCTGCTCCAGCGCTCGATCCGGAGCCTCCGCCACCGGATTCGAATGCCGTGACGGTCGGCGATAGGGCGGCCCCGATTGCAATGACGAGGAGGATGCACAGGTACTTCATGATTCTGGATTACCTTCAGGTGGTCGTTGGGTGCGGGCCGGCCCGCGTACTCCTCCGGAGACCCCGGCGCTTCCCCGGAAGTCGCACCCCAAGCTCAAGAAACTCTCCACAAGGAAGGGCACGGTGCGGTCCACTCCGTATCGTCTCGGCATGGAGCCCGTCGACTTCACCGAGCCGCGCCCGCCCGCGGACGGCACCGAGGCCTTTCTCGTCAAGCTGGCCGAGCTGCTGCACACCTACGGAACGGCAGCGGATCGCCTCGAGGAGGCCATGGTCGGCTGCGCGCGGGTGCTGCGCGTGCGGGCCCAGTTCCTGGCGGGCGCCACGTCGATCTTCGTCGCCTTCGGGGACGGCCCTGACCAGCGCACCTACCTGGTGCGCGTGGACCCGGGTGAAGTGGACCTGTGCAAGCTCGGCCAGCTATTCGACGTGCGCGCCCAGGTCGAGGACGGCATGCTGGACGTGGTCGAGGGCGCGCGTCGCCTGAAGCAGATCGATAGCGCGGGACCGCCGTATTCGCCCCTGGCCTCGATCACCAGCTTTGGCCTGGCCTCCGCCTGCGCCGCGCGATTCTTTGGCTTCGGATGGCGTGAGAGCGCGACCTCGTTCGTCCTCGGCATGAGTATCGGTCTCCTTTCCCGGGTGCTCGTACGCCGCAAGAACGCCAGCCGCCTGTTCGAGCCCGTGGCCGCATTCTGGGCCGCCCTCGCGAGCCTGGCGATCGCGCGCCTGATGCCCCTGTCCGCCTCGGTCGTCACCCTGAGTTCCCTGATCGTACTGATCCCGGGTCTGACCCTGACCATCGCCGTGAGCGAACTCGCAACGCGCCACCTGGTTTCCGGCACGGCTCGCCTGGCCGGTGCGATGACAGTCTTCTTGACGATCGCCGTCGGCGTCGCCCTCGGTCGCGAGGCGAGCGGCCTCCTCAACAGCAGCCCGATTCCCGAGGCCCTCGAGGCGATCGATGCCATTCCGCCCGAATGGACCCTCTGGCTGGCCGTCAGCCTGACCCCGGTCGCCTTCACCCTGCTCCTGCGCGCGCGCCTGTCTCAGTTGCTCTGGATCGAAGTGACCGGCGTGGCCGGCTTTCTCGTGTCGCGCGTGGGCACGGAACACTTCGGTCCCCAGCTCGGGGTCTTCCTGGGCGCCTTGACCGTGGGGCTCGCGGCGAATCTCTATTCCCGAGTGCTGCGGCGACCCGGGGCCGTCCTGCGCGTGCCCGGGATCCTGCTGCTGGTCCCCGGCAGCATTGGCTACCAGAGCCTGGCCTTCTTCCTGGTCCAGGACGTGGCCTCGGGCATGGAAGCCGCCTTCCGCACGGCCATCGTGGCGGTGGCACTCGTCGGCGGCTTGCTGACCGCCAACGTCTTCCTGCGGGCTGGCCGAACCCTCTGACGACCCTGGCTAGCTGGTCAGGGGCTGGGTCAACCAGCGCAGGGAGAGGCCGGTGTGTTCTTGCAGCAGGGCCAGCTTCTGGCTCGTGCCCACCAGGATCAGCTCCTTGTACATGATCAGTCTCAAATCGCGCCGGGCGAGCAGCTCGTCAAACCTGTAGAAGACCTGCACGTCGACGAAGTCGTCCTCGACGGGAAACTCCCATCGATGCTGCTCTTCTCCGAGCCGGAATTCGAGCCAGGCCTCGCCCGTGTCATGGTCCACGGAGTCCCTCACTTCCTCGAGGGGCAGGGCATCGGGGGCGAGTCCCGCGATGCAGCGGGCGATCTCCACGTAGGAGCCGTCGCCCTCGATGCACTCGTCATCGAAGGCCCAGACGTCATTGGAACCCTGTTTCGAGAAGGCCGGCCCACACTCGCTACCCATCGCACCGAGCAGAAACTCGAAGGGATTGGCCTCGAAGTCAGAGCGCTCCCCGTGCACGAACAGGTCGTCGAGTGTGACTCCCGGGATCAGCCGGACTCCACATTCAGAGAGGATCCGGAGCTGCTCGTCCAGTGAGACGTGTTCCATGGGAGGCAGTCTAGCGGACCGAGGTGCGTCGGACAGCCTGCGCGCTTTGACGCGGCGCTGGTAGACTCTCCGGCGTGGGCACACTCATTTCGATCGAAGACTGTCGCAAGGGCTTCAACGACCGCGAGCTGCTGAGCGGCGTGTCACTCTCCCTTGGCGATGGCGAGCGCGTCGGCCTGCTGGGGCGCAACGGGAGCGGCAAGTCCTCCCTGCTGCGGATCCTGGCCGGAATCGACCAGGCCGACTCTGGCGAGCGCGTCGTGCGTCGGGGCCTGGATCTTGGTTATCTCGAGCAGGACCCACTGCTCGCCGCGGACCAGACCGCGCGCCAGGTCGTGCGCTCGGGCTTCGCGGGTCGTCAGGATGTGCTGGACAAGCTCGACAGGATTCACGCCGAGCTGGCCACGGCGAGCGCAGCCGAGCTCGACAGTCTGCTCGCGCGCCAGGCACGGCTCGATGAGCAGCTCGAGGGTCTCGGTGGACATGACATCGAACACCGCATCGAGTCGACCCTGCACTCGCTCGGGCTGCTGGATTTCGACGCCCTGTGCGGGTCCATGTCGGGCGGAGAGCGGCGCCGCGTCGCCCTCGCGAGGCTGCTTCTCAGCAAGCCGGACGTCCTGCTGCTCGACGAGCCGACCAACCACCTTGACGCCTTTGTCACGGACTGGCTCGAGGACTGGTTCCTGGAGACGCGCACCCCGCTCATCCTCGTGACCCACGATCGCTACTTCCTCGATCGGATCGTCGACCGCATCGTCGAGCTCGATCGCGGCGAGTTGCACAACTATTCCGGGGGCTACCCCGAGTACCTCGAAGCCCGCGCGGCGCGCCTCGACTCGGAGCGCAAGACGGAGAGTTCGCGCTGCAATCTCCTGCGGCGTGAGACCGCGTGGATGCGGCGTGGAGCGCCGGCGCGCAGCACCAAGGCCAAGGCGCGCATCCATCGCTACGAGGCGCTGGTCGACGCCGAGCCGATAGCCCTCGCCGCCGACCTGGAGATGAAGATCCCGCCCGGCCCGCGCCTCGGCACGCGGGTCGTGCAATTCAGGCAGGTCACCAAGGGCTTCGACGGGCGCGTCATCGTGCCGCCCCTCGACCTGGAGATCGAACCCGGTACGCGCCTCGGTATCGTCGGGCCGAACGGGGCCGGAAAGACGACCCTCCTGCGCCTGCTGCTCGGCCAGCTCGAGCCGGATGGGGGCACGGTCGAGATCGGCGAGACGGTGAGCTTCATGGGTATCGATCAGATGCGCACGGATCTCGATCCGTCGCAGACGGTGGCCGAGATCGTCGGCGGCGCCAGCGACGTGCTGAGCACCGACGGTCGCACGGTTCGCGTGGAGGGATTCCTCGACAAGTTCGGTTTTCCGAAGAAGACCCAGGGCACGCGCATCGCGCAGCTCTCCGGCGGCGAGAAGAACCGCGTCCTGCTCGCCAAGCTGCTCTGCGCCGGTGGAAACGTGCTCGTCCTCGACGAACCCACGAACGACCTGGACCTGGCGACCCTGCGCGCCCTCGAGGAAGCCCTGCTGGTCTTTCCCGGCGCCGCTATAGTCGTCAGCCACGACCGCTGGTTTCTGGATCGCGTGGCGACGCGCATCCTGTACCTCGATGGCAAGGGTGGCGCGCGCCTGCACCATGGCGACCTCTCGAGCCTGCTCGAGGATCTGGCCAAGGCGCGCGCCCAGGCCGGCCGCGCGAAGGCGAAACCCAAGGCGGTCAAGGACCTGCCCGGGGGGGCAGGCGCACCCGTTCGCGCCAAGCGCCTCAGCCAGTGGGAGGAGAAGGAGCTGCACAATCTCGAGAAGACGATCGCGAAGTCTGAAGCCGAGATCGCCGCGATCGATGAGGAGCTCGCCGACCCCGCTCTCTACTCAGGTCCGCAGGCGGCCGTGCGCGAGGTGCAGGCACGGCGGACCGAGCGCTCCGAGGAGCTCGACAAGCTTTACGAACGCTGGGAAGAGCTCGAGTCCCTGCGTTCCTGATGACCCGCGCCCGGGTGGCGCGGGAGCGAAGAGGCGACTGCTCCTAGGCCCTGGCTTCCGGCTGGCCCTGGTGTACCAGCACATGCCAGAGGAGCTTGAGCTCCTGCAGCACCTCGGCGCGTGTTCCGCGCTCACGCCAGGATCCGGGATCCTCCCTGAGGGACCGCACCGCACGGCCGATCGCGTGAGCATTCACGCGGCCGTCGATCGCAACGCGCTGCGCCAGGGCGGGCATGTCGGGTCCGCGGAATTCCGCAGAAGTGTCGGCCGCGTTCATCGCGAAGCCCGCGTGCCACTGGAGGCCGAGCCCCCATTCCTCGCAGATTCGCTCCATCTCCAGCCCCGTTTCGCTGCCCCGGAATGACGGGTCGGCGACGAGCCATTCGGCATCGTGTTCCAGGCGCACGGCGCCGTGGACCTGGGCCTCGATGTAGGCGTCCAGGTTTCTTCGGGACGGTTCCAGGACATCTACCAGATAGGGCCCCTCGAGCTGGCGCGCGACGTGCTGGACCAGGCCTGAGACGGTCAGCTTCCGCTCGCCGAGCCCGGAGCCGTGCTCGAGGACCTCGGACATGAGACCCGCCATGACGTCCTCGAAGACGTCGAGGGTGCCGCGCTCCTCAGGGTTCAGATGGGAGTCTCGATAGGAAAAGGTGCAGCGTTCGGAGACCTCCGCCTTCAGCACCAGGTAGCAGGAACCAAATCTGGGCGCAGGGCCATCGGGATGGCGCAGCAAGTCCAGGGCTCCGTACTTGGGGCGCTGGTCGGGGGTTGACCCTGGCAGGTCGTACGCTCCGCCATAGAGACCGCTCTCCCAGCGGTCGCGCTCGCCTCCCGGGTGTGCCGAAACGCTTCCGTTGGAGATGCGGGTCTCGAACTGGTTCCGATAGACCCCGGCAGCGAGCAGGCCCTGGGCAACTGTTTTCAGGTCGGTGCCCTGGCGATCCGGATGGAAATGCAGAACCACCCGGGCGTGATTCAGAATGCTGGCCAGGCCTGCTGCATGGGCTTCGGCGCTCGTGCCGGAGCTGAGCAGGACGCGTTGGAGGGTGGCGCGCGCCTTCGTGCGCCGGGCCAGGGCATATTCCCGGACGTGAGCCAGCGCTGCGGCTTGGGACTCGGTCAGTTTCAAGGGCACGCCTTTTTCCAGTGAGGCCTCGGTCCGGAACTGCCCGGGAGGAACGGCCAGGAGCCGAATGGAGCCGGAACGGCACCGGAGCGCGGGCCACTGCGCGCGCCACAATACCACTCTTTCTTGACGGAAGGGCGTGCGCATCGCAGGATCGCCCACTGCCCCGTCAGTCCATGGTGAGTGAATGAACAGCGCAGCCGAGTCCGCCCCGATTCCGCAATCTGGCTCGGCCCGAGGCTCGAGCCGGTCTGCGGCCTACATGTTCGCCTGCGCCTTGCTGGTGCTGATCGTGATCGCCAATGCGGTCATCCTCAACTCGAGCAACGGGATCATCGACGACGCGTACATCTTCTTTCGTTACGTGGACAACCTGCTCGCGGGTGAGGGGCTGACCTGGAATCCGGGCGAGGTCGGCCACGACCGGGTCGAGGGCTACACGAGTTTCCTGTACGTGATGCTATTAACCGTGCCGCGCGCCCTGGGCGCTGAGCCGGTCGCGAGCACCCACCTGATCAATATCGGGCTCTTTATCGGGATCGTGGCGGTCGCCTTCCGGATCATGGTGCGCACATTCGGGGGTCACCGCTGGTCAACCTTGATCACGCCCCTCCTGCTCGCGACCAGTGCGGCCCTCGGTCAGTCCGCGCGCACCGGTCTGGAGCAGATGCTGTTCGCCTTCCTGATCCTCGTGGCCTGCGCCCTGCACCTCGCGGCTGACGGTCGCACGCGCTCGCGCGTCCTGGGGGGAGTCGCCTTCGGCCTGGTCGTCTTGACGCGACCGGAGGGCATGCTGGCCTACGGGATCTGTGCTTGCATCTCGCTCTGGGAAGCCCGCAAGAGTGGCCTGGGTCTCGCGCTGGCAAGCGAGAGCCGGCGCACCCTTGGAGTCCTGCTGGTCGTTCTTCCGCACCTGGCATGGCGCCTCTGGTACTACGGCGAGCCACTGCCCAACACCTACTACGCCAAGGTTGGCTACTCGCTCGAGAACATCCAGCGCGGTCTGATCGGCGGCCTGGAATTCCTCACGACCTTCCGTGGCGCCCTGCCCGCCCTGGCCCTGGTCGCCTGGTCGATGGCTCCTCCCAGCCGCACGGGCCGAGTCTGTGCCAGCCTGCTGGTCGGATGGATCGCCTACGCCGCGTTCTTCCTCGGACTCTCGACCTGGGTCGCCAGCTACACGGTCCCGATCGACTGGCTTGCGCTGATGACCCTCGGCTCGTCGGCCACCGCCATGATCAACCAGGGCACGATTCGTGTGCGCCTACCCTTCGTGCTGGCGGGCGCATTCTTCCTGGTGGCAAATGCGGGCAGCGGTCTGGCGCGGCGCGTCGCAAGCGATCTGCCCTTCGAGATGGCATTGGTGAACCCGCGCGACGGGGGCATGATCAACGGCTTCATCGAGATTGGCGAGAAGCTGCGCGAGATCGCGTCCCCGGGGGACACGGTCGCGGTCGGCGCCTGCGGAGCGATTCCCTATTTATCGGGCCTGGTCACCTACGACACGCTCGGCCTCAATGACAAGCACATAGCCCGGCAACCGGTCAAGTACCCGGGACTGGCTGCCTTCGGGCACGAGAAGGGCGATGGGGAGTACATCGGCAACAAGCTCCCGACCTATCTGATTCCACTGCCCTCGCCGACGGACGAACCGACCGCCAGCTACGTGGGATTCTCGGTCACATTCAGCGAGCTCACAGCCATTCCCAGGCTTCGCAACCAGTACGAGTTCCGGTCGGCACAACTCGACAGTGGCCAGTACTTCAACTACTTCGAGCGAACGACGGGTCGTTGAAATAGCTGCCAGGCCGGGCCGACTCTCAGTCGCCCTCGGCCATCTCCTGGAAGAAGCAGAGGTTGTTCCCGAAGGGGTCGGTGACGCTCATCTCGCGCGCGCCATGGGGCGCGTCTTTGGGTGGTCCGGGGCGAGCGTTCCGGTATTGCTTGGCGGCCAGTTGCTGCTGAAACTCATCGATCTCGGTGACCTCGATGCGTAGCGAGGAACCCGGGCAGACGCCACCGTGATGCTCGGGAATATGCAGCTGACACCCACCCCGCTCGAGCCCCATGTAGAGCGGCAAGTCGGGTCCAAAGCGATGTTCGAAGGTGATCTCGAAGCCCAGGAATTCCACATAGAACTCCTTCGCCTTGGACTCGTCGAAACTACGCAGTACGGGCACCGTGCGCCCAAACGTGATGCTCATGATCGACGAGTCTAGTCCTGTGGATCTGGGGGACGCAAGTCGAGGCGCGTGGCTCCCCTTCGGACTGTTCCCGGGTCGCGCGCAAGCGGGCGATCCCGCTTGATCACGGGCTGAACTGGAATGCAGCCGAGCTGATTCCCCGGCCGGGGAGCAGTTTGTTGGCACTTTTTGCGGCTGGAGGCCGGGTGGAGGGTCGTACCTCACGGAAGGCCCGTCGGATTCACACACCTTTCATCAAACATGGGTTGAAGTCTTGGTGGGCCGGCGGATGATCCGTCGCCAGCGGATCAGCAAGGCGCTGGCCGCGGCCCGGGCGGCGTTGAACTCGCATCGATCAGGCGGGTTGGTCCCGGGCTTACGGAAACAAGAACTAGCAACCCAATGAAACACGCAGATCGCGATATGAAGAGCCTGGAACGTGGACGCGCCCGAGGAACCCGGGTGATGGGCCTGGCCCTGTTCGTTGCCCTCATGAGTGCGTCCCGAGCGGCTGCCCAGGGAAACGCCAACGACCGGCCCCCGGTGACCCTCGAGAGCCTCCAGGCCGAGATCGACCTGTTGAAGGCTGCGAATGACATTCAGCCCACCATCGGAAGCAGCGTCGGGACCATGCGGGTCTTCGGCCGGATCCACCTCGATTCCTGGTCCTTCCCCGACTCGACCCGCGGGATCAACGTCCTCGAGAACGGCGACCCGAACGAGTCTCCCGGCGAGACCATGTTCTTCCGTCGCGCCCGGATCGGCATCACCGGCAACATGGGCGAGAACATGTACTACAAGAGCGCCCTCGACTTCGGAGCCCCCGGGGGCCAGACCTTCAAGGACCTGTTCATCGGCTGGAAGGATGTGCCCTTCTTCCAGAAGATCCAGGTCGGCAACCAGAAGCGCCCCTACGGCCTCGATTCCCTGAACTCGAGTAATGCCAACGTCTTCATGGAGCGGCCAATGGGCGTCGATGCCGTCACACCCGACGCGCGTCGCCTCGGCATCCTCGCCTACGGTGTCAGTGACGACAAACGGTGGAACTGGCGCTACGGCATCCAGAATCCCATCGACATCGCCGGGTCGGGCGGCATCAGGGGCGAGGCCGAGCAGTACGAAGTCTCCGCTCGCCTGGCCAACACGGCCTGGTACGAGTCCGAGGGCCGCGACTATGGGCACTGGGCGATCTCGGGGGCGTTCTCGAACTCGAGCGCCGATCCCATGACGACGGCTGCCAACTTCCGGAGCCGCCCGGAGGGCCGCACGATGTCGCGCTGGATCGACACGGGTCCGATCGCAGGAACCGACCACTACGGCTTCGTCGGTCTCGAGGGAGTCGCGAACTACGGACCGACTCAGTTCACGGCCGAGCTCCAGGGAGTCCAGCTTGCGCGCGAGGGCGGCATGGGTAGTGACCTCAACTTCTGGGGCGGCTACTTCTACGTCGCCCGCTACCTGACCGGCGAGCACCTGCCCTGGAAGCGGAGTATCGGCACGCTCGCAAACCCCAAGCCCAAGCGCGACCTGGGCCCGGGCAGCTGGGGTGCCTGGCAGGTTGCCGCACGCTACTCCTACGCTGACTACAGCAGCGAGGATATTCAAGGTGGCCTGGGTCAGTCCGTGACCCTCGGCCTGAACTGGCTCATGAACGACAACACGGGCATCCAGTTCAACTACATCTACGGCGACATCTCCGAGCGCAGCGTGATGGCGGGCGGATCGACCTACACGGGTGGCACCTTCCAGATCTTCGGAATCCGGTTCCGGATGCACTTCTAGATCAGCCCTCGCACGGGGCAGCTCAGGCTTCCTCCAGCCAGACCGGCGGGGGGAGCCCTGGTTTGGTTGTCGTGGCCCCTATCCCTCAGCGTGATGGTGGGTTAGGGTCGATTGGCAGGCTCCTGGCAGGAAGAATCGATGCTCCCGAACCGACTGATTCCATTCATTCTCATTTCGCTCGCGGCTCCGGCCGTGGCCCTGAGTTCCGAACCGGACGGAGTCCGGCCGAACTTCCTGATGATCGTCGCTGACGATGTGGGCGTAGACCGGATCGGGGCCTATGAAGAGCACCCGGATGCGGGCCAGACTCCGAACATCGACGGGCTTGCGGCGAGCGGAATCCTGTTCCGCAACGCGTGGTCCAATCCCAGTTGCTCGCCAACGCGCGCGACCCTTCTTACGGGTCGCTACTCATTCCGGACGGGTATCGGGAAGCCCATTCCGGCCTCTCCCGTCGCGGGCGCATTTCGGGGGCTGCGGCTATCGGAGACCACATTGCCCGAGATGCTCGGCCCGCGCTACCACAGCATTGCCCTGGGCAAGTGGCATCTGGCGACCGATGGCAACGGGCTCGATCATCCGCAGCTGAGCGGATTCGAGTCCTTTTCAGGTCCCTTCCGTAACCTCTTTGGCGACGCGAATGTCGGAATCGGGGACGAGCGCTACGACTACTTCCACTGGGAGAAGACGACCGACGGTGTGACCGTCGAGACCAACACGTACGCGACTACCGACACGGTGGACGACGCACTCGTTGCGGTCGAGAGCCTGGCTGAACCCTGGTTCATCTACCTGGCGTTCAGCGCCTCGCACAAGCCATTGCACGCACCACCGGACGACCTGCACGGGTTCGATCTGACCGGGTTACCCGACGCCACTCCCATTCCCCATCTGAAGGCCATGACCGAGGCCATGGACCGGGAGATCGGGCGTCTCCTGGCCGGCGTGGACATGCACGACACCACGGTGATCTTCCTGGGGGACAACGGTACCGGGGGGTTCGCGATGGACGCGCCCTTCGACCCGACTCAGGGCAAGGGTTCCCTGTTCGAGAGCGGAATCAACGTGCCGTTCATCATCGCCGGTAGCGCTGTGGAGCAGCGCGGGCGCGAATGTGGAGCGCTCGTCAACACGACCGACCTGTTCGCCACGCTGGGCGAGCTCGCCGGTCAGCCGGCGGACACCGGGTTGGACTCGATCAGTCTCGCGCCCTACCTCATCGACCCGGACCACGCACCCCAGCGCAAATATGCGTTCGCCGAGAAATTCAGGCCCAACGGCTTCGGACCGTACACCCAACACCTTCAGGCTGTTCGCGGTCGACGCTACAAGTTGATCATGAGTCCGCTGGGGGGTGCGCCGCACCTGTACGACCTCCACAGCGACCCATTCGAGCAGAACAACCTGATGCTGCAGCGACGAACCCCCGGACAGCGGCGCGCCATCGTCGATCTGAAGGCAGCCCTCGTGCGCCTGACCGCGGACTGAGTTCAGTCAGACGCGCGGTCGCTGGCCAGGGCCTCCTCGAGCGACATCACCGGGACCCCATCATCGCCGGTGAAGTGGGCCAGGTATTCGGCCAGCGGTCCCATGCCCAATGCGGCTCGGCGCGCGTCCACACCATCGGGATCTTCCATGGGCATGAGCACACTTCGTCCGTCTGGCATGATTCCGATCTGTGACCCGTACCGCTGCCGGTAACCCAGGTTCAACTGGCAACGATCGTGCAGGAGTGCGAAGGCCTGGCCATTCAGTTTTCCAGCCTCGACGTCCGCTTCGACCAGTGGAAGGGCGGTTCGCATCAACCGGATGTCGCCGGAGTGTTGCACCAGAAGGAATGCGGCGTCGCTGGCCTCGCTCCCGAAGCGAGTGGCGTCGATCCAGCCGATTTCTTCGATCATGATGAGCAGAAACTCGGTGTTGTCCGCATCCACGCGCATCATCTCACCCGCATCGACCGAGGTGCGGCCGCCGCTGCGAACACGTTGGTCCTCACGGCTGCGCTCACGCAGATCCTCGAGCACCGCGGCCGCCAGACCCTCGTCCACCTCGATATCTGCCGGTAGCTCGTAGGGCTCGACCCGCAGCTTGCTCGGCACCTTCGAGGTCCGCTCGAGCTCGACCTGGCCGCGGGGGCCGTCCATGAACAGGGCCTCGCCGTCCATGCGCAGTTTCAGGTCCGTGATCCGCGCCCATGTTTCGATGCGGGCACCTTCTGCCGAGTATTCGGTGCGGTAGAAGCTGGGTTTCCCGTTCCGTAGCCAGGCACAGCGATCCTTCTCGAACATGATCGTCTGGCCGGCATCGGCGGTCTGCCAGCATCCGAGCCAGCTGACCTCCTCGGTGAGCGCCGGCCCGTCGATTGCGGCCATCGACAGGCCGAGGGCGATGGAGGTCGCCAGAAGGGGGGCGACCGAGAGCCGATCGGCGATTGCGGTGAACATTTGTTCCTCGTGCTGTGTTCGGGTGGATGACCTGCGGCGTCCTGGTCAGTCGGGAATACGCTGGAGCTCTCCGCCGGAGGGTGAGGCCACGTAGACGTAGCAGGGGCGCCCGGCGGTTCGCTTCAGGTCGTCGTACGCGAGGACACGCGGACTGTTTTCATTTCGACGGGCGAATCCGGGGGCCCAGACGATCCACTCGAAAGGCAGGCTGGCAAGGGGCGTAGGGCGAACGAGGTATTCACCGCCGGCGGGAAGCACCAGGCCTGCGCGCCCGTCCGGGAGCGGTTCGGCCAGAAGGGACGGGACCCCGTGGGCGCGGTCGAAGTACACCCAGTCCGAGATCGTGATGTCACGCCGACGCACGAGGACCCGGCTCCAGGAGAACGGATGCCGTATGGACTGGTGTACGAATCCCTGGCCTCCCCGGGACTGGGTTCGGAATCGGCGGCGCATGTTCGGCAGCACCGTGTGCACGCAGGCGGGGCCCTCGAGGCTCGCGAGATCCTCCTCGATGTGGGTCAGGAGTTGCTGCCGTTCGCGCCAGCCTTCCATGCGTGCCTCGCGCTGTCCCCGTACGACGGGCGACGCGCAGAACACGCATCCGAGAATGAACAGTGGGGGGGCCAGGCGCAGGGCGAGGGTCAGCGGTCCGCCGCGGCACTTTTCGATTGCCGATGCGACGAGCAACGTGGCGAGCCAGGCGAAGGGCGCCTGGAGAAAGTAGACCTGCCGCTCCACCCAGAGGCCGGACCAGAGGATGAGGACGGCGTAGCCAATGAGCCAGAGAGTGATGATCAGGGGCGTGCCCGGTCGTCGAGAGTCGCTTGCATCCGACCCCGAACGGGTCGCGTGGACCAGGAAGTAGACCGCCGTCAGGCCTATGAGCGCGTTTCCAAGGTGCAGTCCGGTGGGTCCGTCCATGGCAGCGAGCCAGTCCAGACCGGTCAGTGTCGTCCACATGGAGAGCAGGCTCTCCACAGCTCCGGTCGCTTGTACCGCGTCGCCGCCATAGCCACCGAGTCCGACCAGAACAACAGTCCGCAGGCAGAGTGCGGCCACGACCGGGAGGCTCACCAGGGCGCAGGCGAGGGTGGCACCGACGCGGCGACCGGTAGAGTCCTTGTTGTTGCGCCACAGTATGCTCAGGGCCACTGGCACCAGCACGATGGCTGCCTCGTTCGTGAGCAGTGCGGCAGCGAGCAGACATCCCGTTTCAAGCAGGCGCGCTCGACCGGGGCCTGCGGGGCGCTGGTCCAGAAGGCAGAGCGCGGAGAGGCCGAAGACCGTCGCCAGGCTGTAGCTCCGGCGCGCCATGAAGGGGACGACCTCGTCCGACCCGGGGTGGGCCATGAAGATCGCCGCAGCGACCCAGGCAAGCCATGTTGCGCGGTGCGGCGCGAGGACCCGGCCGAGCCTCAGCACGAGGTAGCCGGCCGCGATGTGCAACCCCATATCCGTCAAGCGGTAGACGAGGGGATTCAGGCCACCCAGGGCGTGGTCGAGGGTGAACGAGAGGGCGGCGAGCGGCCGGTACCAGGAGAAATGATCCCCGAGGAACACCCAGCTGAACCAGTCCGGATCGACCGCGGTGCCGCGCCCGATCCAGAGGGCCGGATCGCCCGTCATGGGCCAGAAGCCGAGCGTCTCGAAATAGGGCCAGGTGCATGCGAGCGCCAGGAGCGCGAAGCCGATTGCGTTGCGTAGCTTGCCCTGATGACTCACGGAGACCCCTGCGCAAAGGCTACCGCGCGCGGCGGCGATCGCGACGCCCCGGGGCGAAATACCCTTGGCAGACCTTTGGCGCGGGAGCCTCTACGATATGCTGCCGAGATGGTGCTCACGAGGTCCTCATTCATCGCAGCCAGACGGCTCGCGGTGTGGGCGACGGGCAGCCTTCTGTGCATCTTCGGCTGTGCGAAGCCGGATTCCGCCGCCGGTTCGGCCCATCCGAGCGTGCTGCTCATCGCGATCGACGACCTGCGCCCGGAGCTCGGATGCTACGGGGTCGAGCGCGCGGTCACGCCGCACCTCGACCGACTCGCGGGCGCTGGTGTGTGCTTCACGAAGGCCTATTGTCAGGCGGCGATCTGCACGCCCTCGCGCACCAGCCTGCTGACGGGCTATCGCCCCGATTCGACCGGGGTCGTCGACTTGCAAGCGCATTTTCGCGACACGAAGCCAGACGTCGTGACCCTGCCCCAGTACTTCAAGTCGGCCGGCTATCGCACGGTGAGCGTGGGCAAGCTCTTCCACAAGCCAGACCCCGCCTCCTGGTCGGAGCCCGTATTCCATCCGGATCGAGGATTGAAGTACGCGCTGGAGGAAAACCGGGCGCCGGGACGTGATCAGCGCGGCCCCGTTATCGAGCGCGTCGACGTCCCCGACGATGCCTACCGTGACGGCCAGGTGGCCCAGGCGGCGGTCGAGGCCCTGCGGCGCTTGAAGGACGAGATGTTCTTCCTGGCCGTGGGCTTCTACAAGCCACACCTGCCTTTCGCCGCGCCGGCACAATACTGGGACCTGTACCCGCGAGAGAATATCGATCTGCCGCTCAACTCGAGCTTCCCCGAGGGCGCCCCATCCTTCGGGCGACACGACTGGCAGGAGCTGCGGGTGCACGGCGGCGTGCCATCCAGCGGCCCACTCGAGGAGAGCCTGGCGCGCGAGCTCACCCACGGGTATCTGGCCTGTGTCAGCTACGTCGACGCCCAGGTGGGCAAGGTCCTGGACGAGCTCGACGCACTCGGCCTGGCCGACGACACGATCGTGGTCGTATGGAGCGACCACGGCTACTACCTGGGCGAGCACGGGATGTGGTGCAAGATGGGCATGCTCGAAGAGGCCCTGCGCGTGCCCTTGATCGTGCGCGCGCCGGGCGAGTCGAAGACGAACGTCTCCACTTCAGGCATCGTCGAGCTCGTCGATGTCTATCCGACCCTGTGCGACCTGGCCGGGTTGCCCGTGCCCGGACATCTCGAGGGTCTCAGCTTCGTGCCCTTGCTCTCCCAGCCCGACCGTGAATGGAAACGGGCGGCCTTCAGCCAGCAGGCCAACGGTACCGCGGGCGTCATGGGCTACTCCGTGCGCACCAAGCGCATGCGCTTCACCAGCTGGCGCCTGGTAGCCGCACCGTTCAATGAGGTCGGCATCGAACTCTACGACCACGTGAAACATCCGGGCGAGACCCGCAACGTGGCCCACGTGCAGGGCTACGGGAAGCATGTGAAACGCCTGCGCGGGATTCTGGACGCGGGATGGAAAGGCTCGGTACCCGAATGAGGCACGCCCTGATCGCTACGGTCATGGTCCTCTCGATCGGGTGCTCCGACGGTTCGGCTACACAGCCGAACATCCTGCTGATCACGTTGGATACAACCCGCGCCGACTACCTGAGCACCTACGGCTTCGAGGGCGGCAAGACCCCCAATTTCGATGGACTGGCGGACGCCGGCATTCGTTTCGACCAGGCCATCAGCGCTTCGGGCGTCACGCCCGTTTCACACGCCTCGATCCTGACCGGACTCTTTCCCTATCGCCACGGACTGCGCGTCCTCTCCGCCGCGAGCGGCTTCCGCCTACCGGAACACGCCCCGACCCTGACGACCTGGCTCAAGGAGGCGGGCTATTCCACCGGCGCGGTGCTCAGCGCCTTTCCGGTCTCGGACTACTTCGGCTTCGAGCGCGACTTCGACCTGTTCGAAGGCCCGGGCGGCTCGATGAAGAGCGAAAAGTCCTGGGACGTGCGCGGTCTGCAACGACGCTCGGACGAGACGACGGACCTGGCCCTGGAGTTCACGCGCGATGCCGACAAGCCGTTCTTTCTCTGGATTCACTACTGGGATCCCCACGACCCATTCCTGAAACCGCCGGACAAGTTCGTGGAGGGCGTGCCGCGCAAGTGGCCCAACGATGCCTGGTATGCGGCCGAGGTGCGCTACGTCGACGCGCAATTCGGCCGGCTCGTGCGCGGCCTCAAGCGCCAAGGCGTCTGGCGCGACACCCTCGTGGCCGTGACCGCCGATCATGGAGAGGGCCTGTCGGACGGCAAGGAACGCCACGGATGGCACGGCCACCGGATGGTCTACCAGGAGCAGGTGCGCGTCCCGCTCATCCTGCGCATTCCGCGCGGCGAGAGGGGAGTTACTGTCCCCGACCTGGTGCGCACCGTGGACATCGTGCCGACCCTCCTGGACTACGCTGGCCTCGAGGTGCTCGACAATCTCGACGGCCTCGACGGTCGCAGCCTGCGCGACCTGGTCGAAGGAACGCCGGGTCCGCGGCGCGTGGCCTACGCGGATCAGATCAACGGCTACGATCTCAACGCGACGATGATCGAGGATCACCCGGAAGCGGCCTTCCTCTATTGCCTGATCGACCGCAACTGGAAGCTGACCTACCGACCGCACATGCGGGAGAAGAGCGAGCTCTACGATCTCGACGACGATCCCGAGGAGCGCACCAACCTGTTCAAGATGCGCCCCGAGATCGTCCGCCGACTCCTGACCGACCTGGCCAAGCGCAGGCCGTGGGTTCTTGAGCCATTCGTCGCCGATGGGACCCAGGACCCGGCCGCAATGGAGGCATTGACCGCCCTGGGCTACGCGCCGGCCGATGGAACTGACACCGACCAGGAGTGGTCCTGGACCTGTCCGATCCACCCGGATGCACGCGAGCCTACGCCCGGAATGCATGCAGACTGCGGCGGTCGGCTCGTGCCGATAGCTAACTAGCCGTCAGTTCCGTTCCCTCACCGGAATTGGCGCCTGTCCCTACTCGGTGTATCCCAGGGACCGCAGGTGTTCGAGCTCGTCCGCATCGAGTTCGATGCTCTGCTGCGCACCTTCCAGGGGCTGCTCGAAGCCATTCATCGCCTGACGCAGTCCCTCCAGCGTGGCCAGTATCTCCGGCGCGGTCTCGTCGACCAGGTCACGCTTCTCGTCCGGGTCGTTCGCCAGGTCATAGAACTCCTCACGCCCGTTGCGCAGGTCGCGGATGAGCTTCCAGTTGCCGATGACGACCGCAAGTTTGATCGCGCCATCTCCACGGGCAAAGCTGCCCTCGGTGAAGTTTGGGCGGATGGCCTGTCCGTCCGGCGCCAGGGCGAGCAGGTCCTCACCCTGGAACAGGCCCGGTTCCAGGCCGGCCAGCCCAAGGATGGTCGCGCCGATGCTCGCCACTTCGACCGGTTGGCCAACAACGGTTCCGCGCAGGCTCTCGTCGATCGAACCCGCGATCAGCAAGGGCACATGGGTCAGCTCGCGGTACAGGTCACCCCCGTGACCAAACTTGCCCCGCTCAAAAAACGCCTCGCCGTGATCGGCCGTCACGATGGTCACGGTCGGACGCGCCGACGCGCGCGCCCGAACCCCGTCCAGCAGCCGCCCGATCTCCCGATCCGTGAACGCGATCTCCTCGTCGTAGACCGCCTCGATGTGATCTATATCGGCCGGCTCGAGCGGCACCCCCGCCATGATCCCCTCGACGGTCAAGGGATCCTCGAGATCTCCCTCATAGCCCGACGCAAACTCCCAGTCCCCATGCTCCACATAGCTGAAGTGGGGATCGAAGTAGTGCGCCCACAGGAAGAAAGGCTCCTTGAGCCCGGCCTCGATCTGCTCCAGCAAAGCCCCGGTCACCTGCTCCGAAGACACACCCTTGTGCCCGACCACAAAGCGCTCGTCGAACGCATCGAACCCCTGCTCGAACCCGTATCGGCTTCCAACGAACTTGTGTGTCACCACCGCGGACGTCCAGTACCCGGCGTTTCCGAGATGCTCCGCCAACATGGCGTGCTCCACGCCGACGACCGTCTTCATCCCGATCGCCCCGTGCTGCGAGGGATAGAGCGACGTATGCAAGGACGCCATGCTCGGAAGAGTCCAGGGCGCCTGGGAAAGGGCACTATCGAATCGCACGCCCTCCAGCGCCATCCTATCCAGGTGCGGCGAAGTCGCCCGCTCATGCCCGTAACACCCGAGGTGATCCGCCCGCAGCGTGTCCACCGTGATCAGAAGCACATTGGCGCGCTCATCTCCGCCAAGGGCTGGCCCCAGGCGAAACCAGGCCTCCGCAACCACGAAAACGAGCAGCACCCCGGCTGCCGCACACGGAGCGACCCGCCCACGGAACAACCCTCGCATCCCACGCAAGCGGCTGGCGAGCAAGGCCAGCACAAAGGCACCGCCGATCCCGAGGCCCAGTCCACCGAGCAACTGCTCCTCGACCTGCTCCAGGGCAAGCCGATGCAGCCCGAGCGGGACGTATCGATTCGCCAGGATCACCTCGCCCGCGCGACCAATCGCCACGGCGCAACCGAGCAAGAGCGCCCAGGCGAGGACCTGAACACATACGCGCGGCCAGGAGACCGGATCGGACTGGTCAGGACGGGAAGCCATGCCGCGTCAGAATACGAACTCCACCCCGCAGTGCCGGACACTTTGCCGCTACTTTCCCGCCTGCTCCGCACCGCCCAGCCGCGACCCGCATCCGGCACCCTCACGCCATGACCTCGGACATCTGCCGACGGTACCCGCGCCACCCTGCCCAATGTGTCGGATGTGCCCGCGCCGTGCCGTCAGTCCGGATCGCCCGTGAGTACCCAACCAGCCCAATGAGCGGGCGGATGGCCCTCATCGCGGAGTGCCTGCTTGGCTTGCCAGAGAGCCTCGGCCTTGCCCATCTTCTCGATCCAGAGGTTGGTGTAGAAGACCTCCATCAAGCGCCGGGTCGCGGCGTCGTCGACCTTCCACAGGGACGTGATCGAAGTGCGTGCACCGGCGGCGTAGAGGGCGGATTGCAGGGACTGGATGCCTTGACCCGCGCGGCGGATACCGACGTTCGTTTCACAGGCGGAGAGGACGGCGAGTTCGCACTGGGAGAGGTCGAGGGAGCAGAGTTCTTCGGCGGTCAGGATCCCGGGTACGCGGCCGAGGGAATCTCTACCTCTATTAGCGCCAGCGAGCGCCAAACCGCACAAGGTCATCGGGGCCAGCCCGGAGACACGATCCTCGATTCCCATGCGAGCGAAGCCTGTTTCGGTGGGCTGCGCATCCTCGGTCGAGCGAACGCTCTCCGGTGCGAACCAGCCGTGAGTCGCCAGGTGCAGGTAGCACTTCCCTGGCGCGGATTCGAAGAGCGCAGTCTTGGTCGTGTTCTTGCGTGTCAGCAAGCTCGGCTCGATCTCGAAGGCCTCTTCGAAGAGGTCTGCCGTTGCCTCGGCCTCGTAGCGAGCTTGCAGTAGCTTCTGAAAACGCTCAGGCTTGGCGCTACGGGATGTCGCTTCACCTGTCGAGTCGACTTCACCTGACTCGCCATCCATCCGATTCGCGCCGGTTTCGCTCACGCTCGATGAGGCGTCGCGGGCCTCGATGGGCGCGGAGGAGCCAGAGAGCCCTTCGGGAACGGCGCCTTCCGCGTCGTAGTCCACGCCGCCGAATGCCAGGAGCGAGGGAGCGCCCTTCACCGGGCCAGCGGGAGCCAGGAGCCGCGCGAACGAGACCTCATTCACAATTCGCAGCCGGTCACCGATGCGAGAGGTGTCGTCGAGTTCTGCCCCCGCGTCTCTCTCACCATCCGGCAAGGCGTCGAACGGCACGAGGAACAGCAAGTCGTCCGCGCACACGAAGAGCCGCTTCACATCCTCTCCCGCAGCAGCCAGGACCGGATCCAGGATCCGAGCACGCAGACGCTCCCCCGCGGTCTCTTCCGCCTTCTCCTCACTCGCGTCCATCGCGAGGCCGCGTAACAACGGAGCTCCTAACTCCACGCGCCAGGCACCCGCCAATTCCTCGAGCTCCGAGGCTGGGCCCAGGTCAACACGCTTCAGCGTGCCGTCAGCGTCCAGGACATGGGCTATCAGGTGGTCCGCAGGTGCCTCCATCTTGCCGGTCGCGCTACCCACCTCCCAATGAGCGACGCGCCGATAGCCAATCGCCACATCGCCCGGTTGCAGGCCCTCGCTCAAGCGGCCCGCCTCGATCGGTTGTGTCACGACCCCTCGCTGGGCAAGTCGCCGGCTGGCATCACGTTCCAGTCGATCACGTCGCAGCGACAGCTCAGTCAACTCAGCCGCAACCCCCTCGGCGCCCGCACCACCACGCGCAGCTCCGGCTACGAGGTCGTTGAGCGCGCGGCGGACCTCGGCGGCCTCTTCAAGGATCGGAGCCAGCTCCGGATCGGTTTCGAAGCGCGCCAGCGAGCGCGCTGCTTCAGCGGCGACGAGACGCATGGTCTCGGTCAAATCAAAGACGCGCCACCCAATCTCGACTCCCGCGGTTTCGCTCAAGGAAAGCACGCTAGAATGTCTATGACGTTCGCTTGCGACCGTCTGCCGCGCCTGACGCGGGGCGAGAGCGAGGGAGCTCAAGACGCGCTGCAACATGCCAGCCACGAGTTTGCGGAGCAGGGCGCGGGCCCCAGCGAGATCGCCCATCTGCGACATCGAGTTGGCCAGGTTCTCTCGGGCAAGAAGCAGGTCGGGGTGGTCCGCGGGCAGGCTGCGCTCGCGGGCTGCGAGGACGGCTTCATGAAGGGCGTGGCCCCCGGCGAGGTCGCCCATCTGCGACATCGAGACGGCCAGGTTTAGCCGGGCAAGAAGCACGTCGGGGTGATCCGCGGGCAGGCTGCGCTCGCGGGCTGCGAGAATGGATTCATAAAGGGCGTGGGCCCCGGCGAGATCGCCCATCTGCGACATCGAGTTGGCCAGGTTCGCTCGAGCGCGAAGCAGGTCGGGGTGGTCCTCGGGCAGGCTGCGTTCGTAGCCTGCGAGGACGGCTTCACGCAGGGCGCGGGCCCCATCGAGGTCGCCCATCTGCGACATCGAGATGGCCAGCGCTAGCCGGGCAATAAGCAGGTCGGGGTGATCCTCAGGCAGGCTGCGCTCGTAGCCTGCGAGGACCGCTTCATAGAGGGCACGGGCCCCGGCGAGGTCGCCCATCTGCGACATCGAGTTGGCCAGGTTCCCTCGGACAGCAAGCAGGGCGGGGTGGTCCGCGGGCAGGATGCGCTCGTTGGCGGCGAGGACGGCTTCATGGAGGGCGCGGGCCCCGGCGAGATCGCCCATCTCGTGCATCGAGTTGGCCAGGCTTGTTCGGGCAAGAAGTAGGTTGGGGTGGTCCACGGGCAGGCTGCGCTCGGAGCCTGCGAGGACGGCTTCACGCAGGGCGCGGGCTCCGGCGAGATCGCCCAGCTTGTGCATCGAGGTGGCAAGGTTGTTCTGGGCAGCAAGCAGGTCGGGGTGATCCTCGGGCAGAATGCGTTCGTAGCCTGCGAGAACGGCTTCCTGGATGGCGCGGGCCCCGGCGAGGTCGCCCATCTCGTGCATCGAGACGGCCAGATGCCCTCGGGCACGAAGCAGGTCGGGGTGATCTTCGGGCAGGCTGCGCTCGTAGCCTGAGAGGACTGATTCAAAGAGGGCACGGGCGCCGGCGAGGTCGCCCATCTGGCGCATCGAGACGCCCAGATTCGCTCGGGCAATAAGCAAGTCGGGGTGGTCCGGACCTGTGGTGTCTGTCACGTCTGCCAAGGCCATTGCCATGACATCTCGAGCATCGGCCCGCCGGCCTTCAGCTACGAGGCGCGCCGACTCTCGTAGAGCGTTCAGCGCCGCCGCTTTGGCCAGGCGCCCAGCTTCCGATTCGGGCGTGGCGATCAGGTGCAGGGTGAATGGGCCCGTGGCACCGGGATCACTCGCGATCAGGACCACGAGCCAGTCTCCCTTTCCGACCTCGAGCTCAAGGTATGGCGTCGTGCCTCCACCCGAGTCGTCGTCCGATGCCAGCGGGCGTGCTTCGTCCGCGTCGTCGACGCGCAGGAACAGGTCGAGCTCGGAGCTGGTCCAGATGTGAAGTGTGCCGTCGAATTCGACCTCGTATTCGGCGAAGGCTGTCGGACCATGGCCCTCGATCGCGGGCTCGTCCGAGGCGGTGATCTCCAGCTCAATGACGCGATCAAAGGGCGTCCCGGGAACGGGTTCGGCCTCTTGGGCGAAGGCGAGGGCCAGGCAGGCGAGCGATGCGGGAAGCATGGGGACTATCCTAGTCCACGGAGCGTGGACGTTGGGAAACGACCTCCAGGCTCAGTCGGGATCGCCCGTGAGTACCCAACCGGCCCAATGGGCGGGCGGATGTCCTTCGTCGCGGAGTGCTTGCTTGGCCTGCCACAGGGCCTCGGCCTTGCCCATCTTCTCGATCCAGAGGTTTGTGTAGAAGACCTCCATCAAACGACGAGTCGCAGCGTCGTCGACCTTCCACAGGGACGTGATCGAGGTGCGCGCGCCGGCGGCGTATAGAGCGGACTGCAGTGACTGGATGCCTTGACCCGCGCGGCGGATACCGACGTTGGTTTCACAGGCGGAGAGGACGGCGAGCTCGCACTGGGAGAGGTCGAGGGAGCAGAGTTCCTCCGCGGTCAGGATTCCGGGCACGCGGCCGAGGGAATCTCTACCTCTATTGGCGCCAGCGAGCGCTAAACCGCACAGAGTCATCGGTGCCAGACCGGAGACCCGGTCTTCGATGCCCATGCGCGCGAAACCTGTGCCTGCGGGCTGTGCATCTTCGGTCGAGCGCACGCTCTCCGGTGCGAACCAACCGTGAGTCGCGAGGTGCAGGTAGCGCTTGCCGGGGACAGACTCGAAGAGCGCGGCCTTGGTGGTCTGCTTGCCGGTGAGCAGCGTGGGCGCCCTCTCGAAGACTCCCTCGAACAGGGTCGCGGTGGCCTCGGCCTCGTGGCCGGCCTGAAGCAGGGTCTGGAAGCTTGTCCCGGTTGCGCTACGCGTCGCTCGATCGCCAGTCTCGAAGCCTGCACCCGGTTCAATCGGCGCAGATACCGCAGAGCCGCCCTCGGACGCAGCCCCGGTTGCGTCGTAGTCGACTCCTCCCATCGAGAGCAGCGAGGGATCGCCCTTGATCGTGGGCGGGGGCGCCAGTAGCCGTGCAAAAGACACGCCGCTCACCACTTGCAGTCGATCGCCAACGCGGGCTGCCCCATCGCCCACAGCCTCCAACGGAAGGGCATCGAGTGGCAACAGGAACAGGAGGTCGTCGGCACAGACGAAGATGCGTCTCACGTCCTTCTTCGCCACGGCCAGGACCGGATCCAGGATGCGTTCCCGCAGGAGATGTCCCGCGTCCAGTTCAGTGGCTTCGGTCACGTCCCCGCCGAGTTCAGCCTCCGGCGCGATTCCGCGAGACGCATCGGCGACGGGCGTCCCGGCCTCGGAGGACGGGCGGACAGCATCGGGCGTGCCATGGATCCCGATCGGTGCTCCCAGCGCCGCGCGCCATGCGCTGGCCAGCTCTTCGAGGTCCGATGCGGAGCCCAGGTCTACCTGGTTCAGTTCACCGTCCGCGCCGAGGACATGGGCGATCAGATGATCCCCTCTCGTCCGGAGCCTACCCGTCTTCTGGTCTACCTCCCAGCGGGCGCTACGCCGGTAGCCAATCGCCACCTCACCGGATCCGAGTGCCTGGCTCAGCCGATCCACTTCCACTGGCTGCGTGACGACCCCTCGCTGCGCAAGTCGCTGGCTGGCGTCTCGCTCGAGCCGATCCCGTCGCAGCGACAGCCTCGTCAGCTCGGCCGCAAGCTCCTCAGCACCGGCGCCTTTCCGGTCCGCCCCGGCAACGAGGTCATTGAGCGCGCGGCGGACCTCGGCCGCTTCCTCCAGGATCGGGCGAAGCTCCGCGTCCGATTCGAATCGCGCCAGTGATCGGGCCGCTTCTCCGACGACGAGACGCATGGTCTCCGTCAGGCTGAAGACACTCGCAGCAAACTCGGGGCCCGCCGATTCGCTGATGAGGAGCACGTCGGAATACCTGGTGCTCTCGCTCGCGACGGTCTGCCGCGCTTGACGCGGGGCGAGGGCCAGTGAGGCGAGGATCCGCAGGCGCAGGCCCGCGACGAGCTTCGGGAGCAGGGAGCGGGCCTCGGCGAGATCGTCCGTCTGCAACATCGAGACCGCCAGGTTCGATCGGGCCTTGAGTAGCTCGGGATGGCCCTCGGGCACGATGCGCTCGTATCCCGCGAGGGCGGATTCATAGAGCGCGCGTGCCCCGGCGAAGTCGCCCAGGTCGGACGTCGAGCCGGCCAGGTTCGCCTTCACACGGAGCAGGTTGGGGTGATTCCTGGGCAGCACACGTTCGCAGTCAGCGAGAACCGACTCACCCAGTGCGTGCGCCCCGGCGAGATCTCCCATATCGAGCATCGAGCTGGCCATGTTTGCTCGGGCGCCGAGCAGATCGGGGTGGTCCGCAGGCAGGGTGCGCTCGTACGCAGCGAGGAGCGACTCACGCAGGGCGTAGGCTCCGCGAAAATCGCCCATCGCATTCATCGAGACGGCGAGGTTTCCTCGGGCAATGAGCAGGTCGGGGTGGTCTTCAGATAGAATGCGCTCGTAGGCTGCCAGGACCGATTCACGCAGGGCTCGGGCCCCGGCGAGATCGCCCATCCGGGACATCGAGACGGCGAGGTTCCCTCGCGCACTGAGCAGGTCGGGGTGGTCTTCAGGCAGAATGCGCTCGTAAGAGTTGAGGAGCGATTCGTCGAGAGCACGTGCACCGGCGAGATCGCCCATGTCCGCCATCGAGGTGGCCAGCTTCGCCCGAGCACTGAGCACGTCGGGATGGTCCTCGGGCAGAATGCGCTCGTATCCGACCAGGACCGATTCACGCAGAGCGCGCGCCCCGCCGAGCTCTCCCATCAGCGACATCGATCCGGCCAGGCTCCCGCGGGCACTCAGCACGTCGGGATGCCCCTCGGGCAGGATGCGCCGGAAGCCCGCCAGGACCGATTCGCGCAGTGCGCGGGCGCCGGCGAGATCGCCCACCTGCGACATCGATGCGGCGAGGTTACCTCGGGCATGGAGCAGGTCGGGATGATCCTCGGGCAGAGCGCGTTCGCAGCCGGCGACGACCGATTCACGCAGTGCGTGGGCTCCGGCCAGATCGCCCATCTCCGACATCAAGAAGGCCACGCTTCCTCGCGCACTGAGCAGGTCAGGGTCGTCCGCGGACCGCGTCCGCTCGTAGCCGGCGAGGGCAGACTCGTATAGGGCCCGAGCCCCGTCGAGATCACCCATATCCTGGATCGAGCCGGCAAGGTTTCCGCGAGCACGGAGCAGGTCCGGGTGATCCTCGGGCAGGAGCCGTTCGTAGGCTGCGAGGACCGATTCACGTAGCGCTCGTGCCTCGGCGACATCGCCCGACGCGTCCATCGAGACAGCCAGGTTCGCTCGGGCGGCGAGCACGTCGGAATGATCCGCGGGCAGATGATGCTCGAAGCCCGCCAGGACCAGCTCGAAGAGCGTGCGGGCTCCGGCCGAATCACCCATCTGGTGCATCGAAACGGCCAGGTCCTCCCGGGCCACGATCAGGTCACGCTGGTCCGGACCGGTGGTGCTCACGACTTCTGGCATGGCCTCGGCCATCACCTCTCTCGCAGCGGCCCGCTTCCCGTCGCTTACGAGGCGCCTTGACTCTCGCAAGGCGTTCCGCGCGGCCGTTTCGGCCAGGCGTCCAGCCTCCGATTCGGGCGTGGCGATCAGGTGAAGGGTCAGCGGGCCTGTGGCGCCAGGATCACCGGCGACCAGGACCACCAGCCAGTCTCCTGGTTCGACGTCGAGCGACAAGTAGGGCGTGGTACCGCCGCCCGAGTTGTCATCTGAGGCGAGCGTGCGCGCCTCGGCGGCGTCGTCGAGGCGCAGGATGAGATCGAGCTCGGACGTGGCCCAGACGTGGAGCTTGCCGCCGAACTGGACGTCGTACTCGGCGAAGGCTGTTGGACCACGCCCTTCGATCGCGGGCTCGTCGCGCTCGGTGATCTCGAGCTCGATGACGCGATCAAAGGGCGACGTCGCGATGGACTCCGCCTCTTGCGCGAAGACGAGTATCAGGCAAGCGAGCGATGCCGGAAGCATGGGACCATTGTAGTCCAGTGACCGAGGGCTTTGAGGCCCGACCTGGTGGTCGGAAAGGGTCGGCAGATGGGTGACCACTCAGGCTGGGCGCATGGGCCGGACTCGGGCCTCTTCGTCGACGCCAGGTGACCGCGGAGTGCTCCGCTGGACCAATTTGTTCTCGGCTATGTCGGTACTGGCACCCGCCAGTGGGGCGGACTCAGCGGTGGTTGTGCTGGTCGAGATGTCGCAATCGCTCTGCTGCCGGGCTCGACGGGTCCACGGTTGCTGCGCGCCGGTAGAGTTCAATGGCCTCGGAGACACGGCCGCGGCGTTCGTTGATCGAACCCAAGTTGAAAAGGGTGCCGGCGGAGTTCGGTTCCAGTTGCAGGGCTGCTTCGAAGTGGACCACCGCTTCGTCCAGGCGGTTCATCTGAAGCAGGGTCGTGCCCCAGTTGTGGTGCACTTCGGAAGTCGGCGGGCTCAGGGAGGCGCAGATCGCGAATTCGTCGAGGGCGAGAGCCAGTTCGCCGCTCATGGCGATGGCGAGGGCCAGGCCGTTACGGTAGCCGGCGTGGCCGGGTTGCTGAGTGACGGCGGCGCGTCGATGGGGCAGGGCTGCGGGCAGGTCGCCGCTTTCCAGGAGAAGATCGGCGAGGCCGGTGTGGGCGGCTCCGGTCGTGTCGCCCTGGTCCAGTGCTCGTTGGAAGGCTTGGCGTGCGGGCGTGGGGCGACCGAGCTGGCGCAGGCATTGGGCGCGGCGTAGGGCGTGGGTCGAAGCGGTGGGGAAGATCCGTTCCAGGAATCCGAGGTCGCGCTCCGCGCTCACGTAGTCCTCGCGGGCCAGGGCTTCGGTCACTCGGCGCGACAGGAAGGCTGGCTCGAGGGAGAGCTGGTCTACTTCGTATCGGACGGGATCCGGGACGCTCAGGGTGGCTCGGGATGCGCGGGCGCGTTCGGTGGCTTGCTGGGAAGCGAGGGAGTCGCCCTTGAGGTGGTAGGCGCGAGCCAGGGTCGCGTGGGTGACCGAGTCGCCGGGTTCGATTTCTCGAGCCCGTTCCAGGTGGGCGATCGCTTCATCGAGCTGGTCGAGTCCGACGAGGGCCTGGCCCAGGCCGCGCTGGGCCATGGCGAAGTTCGGGTCGAGTTCGATCGCCTTGCGGAACGACTCGACCGCTCGATCGTCGGCGCCCTGACGCAGGAGGGCTTCGGCGAAGCGGTAGCGCAGGGGTGGGTAGTCCGGTTGGCGAAGCAGTGCGGCCTCGAACGCGTCCGCAACGGATTCGAGATCTCGGCCGGCGAAGTCCATCACGACGGCGGGCAGGTAGAGCCAGCGGAAGTCGTTTGGCGACAGTTGGCGCGCGCGTTCGTAGCAGATCAGCGCCTGGTCGTAGAACAGGTGCGCGTCGAGCAGGCCTCCCAGGTCGCCCCAGGTCTCGGGTGAGCTGGGATTGGCAAGGACGGCGTTGCGAGTGCGCTCGAGGGCCTCGCGGAAGGGGGCGCTCATCAGGCTCGTGTCGAGCTCGGGCGGCGGGGTTCTCGGTCCGACGTCAGTGGTCCCGGAGAAGCCTGAGGTGGCTGGGGATCCGGATGCGGGGGCCCCTTCCTTCCATATATAGAAGCCGGCTGCTGCGATCAGGGCACCGGCCCCCGCCATGAGCAACAGGCGACCCTTGTTTGCTCCACTGCTCATCGGCTCGGCGTTCCCGTGCCACGCAGCAGTTTCAGGGTGCGGTCGACCGGGCCTCCGGGGAAGGTCTCTCGCATACCGTCGGGCCACTGAACGTCGAGCCCGTCGATGGTCTCGGCCTCGCCCAGGCCGAAGTGAGCCACGAGAGAGGAGCTCGATTGATAGCCGCCCTGGCCGTGCACGATTCTGAGATAGCTTCGATCGCCCGCCTTCACCGTCAACACTGCGCCGATCGCGTCGCGCTTCAATGCGGGGTCGACGGCGCGTACGCGCAGCCAGCTGCCCGGGTTGGGGCAGACATTGCGGTACAGGCGCGCGGGCCCCTCGATGTTGGCGATGACGACGTCGAGGTCACCGTCCTGGTCCAGGTCGCCGGTGGCCATGCCGCGCGTGATCTCGATCGGTGTGCTGAACGGGCTGTCCGCCGTGATCTCCTCGAAGCGTCCCTTGCCGTCGTTCACAAAGGCCTGGTTGGGCTCCGCGTAGGGGAGCCATGGATCCTGGGCATCGCCCTCCGGCCCGAGGGACACGCGCCCGTTGGCCACCATCAGGTCCAGGTCGCCGTCGCAGTCCGCATCGAGGGCCACGACTCCGAAGCCGGTGAACGGCATGCTCGAGGCTGCGATTCCCGCGGTCCCGGTCACGTCCTTGAAGCCGCTGGCGCCGATGCCGCGGTAGACGGTGTTGGTCTCGACGGCCAGATGGGTCAGGAACAGGTCGAAGGTCTGATCACCGTCGAAATCGCCGGAGACGATTCCCATGCCTGCCTCCGCCTGGCCGTGCTGGTTGAAGGCGATTCCGAGGGGAAAGGCCAGCTCGCTGAACGAGCCGTCCTTCTGATTGATCCACAGGTGATTGATGTAGGCGTCGTTGGCCACGGCCAGGTCCGGCCAGCCATCGCCATCGAAGTCCTGGGCGATCGCGCCCAGCCCGGCTGCTGCGATCGAGGCGAAGCCGGCGGCGTCGCTGACCTCGATGAAGGTTCCGTCGCCCTGGTTGTGGAATAGCTGATCGGAGAGGGGAGTCCTGGCCTTCGGGCCACAGTAGGTCGGGCGGCCGGTGCGGTCGAAGCACGGATCTGTCGGGTCGGTTACCACGTAGCGGGCGACGAACAGGTCGAGGAATCCGTCGCGGTCGTAGTCGAAGAAGAGAGCCGAGCTGGACCAGGCGTCATTGACGATCCCGGAAGCGCTGGTGTGGTCCGCAAACGTGCCGTCTCCCTGGTTCCGGTAGAGGCGGTCGGCTCCCACGTTTGTGACGAAGAGGTCGACATGTCCGTCGTTGTCGAAGTCCCCGACTGCCACGCCCATTCCGTAGCCCGTGCCACCGAGGCCCGAGGCTCCCGTGGCGTCTTCGAAGCGTCCGGGCGCCGTCTGGCGGTAGAAACGGTCCGTGGCCTCGCTCCGTTCGCTGGAGGCCCCGTTGGTGAAGAACAGGTCCAGGTCATCGTCCCCGTCCGCATCGAAGACGGCCACACCGGCGCCCATGATCTCGGGAAACTGCCGCTCTCCGACGGCACCGCTGGTCTGCCGGAAATCCACGCCCGATGTCTCGGTGAACTCCTCCCACCATCCCGGGGATGGCCCCTGGCTGGATGAGACCGGGGGCGTCGGCGACCCGGTCACCTGGCCGGCCGGATCGGAACAGCCGCTAGCCAGGGTCAGGACCAGTCCGCCCAGGCCCGTGGCCAGGCTCCGTGAGACCCGCCGATCGGTCGTGGGGGCGGTGGAGGGCGGGCTTCCAGGCATCAGTTTTCGAACGATCGGGGCCGGGGGCGCGCCACGGGTATATTCTTCGGCCGGTGCCAGGGGGCGTCAACCCAGCCTGGCGGGGGCGCGGTCGCCGGACGAGGCTGCGATCGTAGCCTCGATCGGCGCCGGAAGGCCTTCCTGGGCCGTATCTTACGGCTTAGTACCTAAAGTTTCGGAGGAAAGGCTCCGATAACACTCACATCGCACTCCAAACGGAGTATGATCAGAGTGCGATCAGAGTGCGATTGGAGTGTCGAACGTCGACATGCCCGCGCCAGGTCGTCCCAGCCCCCCTCATCATCCAACCCCTCCTGAGCCGTGCGCGAGAGCAAAGTCACCGTCAAGATCCCCCGTCCGCTGTATCGCAAGATCCAGCAGGTGGTCGATGGATCGGGCTTCAACTCGCCCACCGACTTCATCGTCTACGTCCTGCGCGACCTGATGGGGGAGGCGGATGCCGAAGCGGTTGGCCCCCCCGAGTTCACCCAGGAAGAGCTCGACGACGTGAAGCGCAAGCTCAAGAACCTCGGCTACCTCTAATCACTCTGACTGCAACGACCTCAGCCATGACTACCGCAACCACCATGAACATCTCGCCCGTCCACGGCGGCCTCAGCGCCCCGGTCAACCGCATCGACTCGCAGGCGACGGCCAATGCCGCCGCCCTGACGACGATCGAGGTGAACGAGGTCGACATGACGACCCTGTACCGCGTCGCCGACGGGACGCTCAGCCCGATCGAAGGCCCGATGGGTGCTGACGACTACAACAGCGTGCTCGAGCGCGGCGCCATCGAGCGTGGCGGCAAGCTCTGGGCCTGGACGATCCCGATCATCCTGCCCGTGACCGATGCGGAGGCCGCCAAGGCCAGCGCCGGCACGAAGCTGGCCCTGTCGTACGGCGGCAAGACCTTTGGCGTGCTCGAGGTTGACAGCTGCTTCGACTGGGACAAGGCCGCCTTCATCAAGGCCGTCTACCGCACCGAGCGCACGGACCATCCGGGCGCCCGCCTCTGGACCGCAGACGAGCGCACGAAGCTGGTCGGTGGCACCATCACTCTCGCCCCCTTTAACGACGAGCGCCCCTTCGCCGGGCGCGTGATGTCGCCGACCGCCACGCGCAAGCTGATCGAGAGCAAGGGCTGGGAGCAGTCCGTCGCCTTCCAGACGCGCAACCCCCTGCACCGTGCCCACGAGTACGCGCTCGTCTACGGCGCCGAGATGATCCTCGAGAACGGCAAGAAGACCGGCGTCGTCCTCAACCCGCTGGTCGGTCAGCTCAAGGGCGACGACATCCCGGCTTCGACTCGCATGGAGACCTACGAGGCTCTGGTCGAGAGCCGTGGTCTGGGCGAGGGCGACAAGAACGAGGCCCTCTGGAACGACAAGGGCCAGGACCTGAATGATCAGCTCGAGCTGATCGGACTCGACATGCGCATGTACTACGGCGGCCCGTCCGAGGCCGTCATGCACGCCATCTACCGTCAGAACCTGGGCTTCACCCACTTCATCATCGGTCGCAAGCACGCCGACGCCCCGTTCGACGACAAGTCGGCCATCTGGGGTGACTTCGACGCCCAAGAGGTGTTCGACAACCCGGGCGGCGAGCTCTCGATCAGCACCGTCAACGTCGGCTTTGCGGCCTTCTTCGAGGAGATCGGGCGCGTGGGTCTCATGTCCGAGAACAAGGAGAACACCTCGGTCTTCATCTCCGGCACCAAGGTGCGTGAGCAGCTGGTCGGCGGCGAGCAGCCGGACCCGCGCATCATGCGCGAGTCGACGGCCAAGATCCTGGTCGACTACTACAAGAGCAAGTAAGCGAACGAAGCGAGCATCGTCGCGGCCGGGCACTCCTGGTCCGGCCGCGACAACCAATAGTTCACCGGCACGACCTCAGGCAAGGATTCAGGTAGACGACTCATGGGCCTTTTCGACGCGTTCAAGAAGAAGCAACCCGCCCCCAAGCGACCCCCGTTGCGTCCCATGGGGCGCCCCGGCATGGGCCCGCGCCCGGATCCGCAGGGGAAGAACAACTTCATCATCGTGATCATCGACAGCTGTCGTTACGACGCGCTGGCCGAGGCTGCACCGAAGAACCTGTTGAAGCTGGGCAAGCTGCAGAAGCGCTACTCCTACGCTTCGTGGACCGCTCCGTCGCACTACAACCTGCTGACGGGTCTCCTGCCCCACACGACGCCCCCGAACGTCTACGCCTCCGAGTACTACAAGGAGGACTTCTTCAACTACAACGACCGTCTGGGCGCCAAGGGCATCGACTTTGCCCAGATGGTTCCCGGCCTGTGGTTCCCGGGCCTGATGCGTAACACCCTCGGGTACTCGACCCATGCGCGCGTTTCACTGCCCGTTCTGAACCCCAAAACGGGCATTAACCGGGACTTCGACTCGTTCCAGCTGATGGACTCACACAACGACATGGCGGCCATGCTGCCGACCATGAAGTTCGAGGACGACCGTCCGTCCTTCTACATGCTGAATGTGGGCGAGGCGCACTACCCCTACGCAGTCCCCGGCGAGGACACCTCACACCTGCCGCGCATCAGCGGCGTCAACGGCGTCTTCAAGAAGATGAACGACGCCATTGACCCGGACAGCCCGGAGTTCAAGGAGGAGTTCCAGTTCTTCGATCAGGACAAGCTGGACACCTTGCGTGGCTGCCAGGTCAACACGATCAAATATCTCGACGGCGTCTTCGAGCAGCTGTTCGACATGGTGCCCAAGGATACGCACATCGTCGTCACCGCGGATCACGGCGAGCTGTTCGGCGAGATGGGCTACTTCGGCCACGGCCCGATCATGCACGAGAAGGTCTTCGAGGTGCCCTTCCTCGAAGGCAAGATCCGCTAGTCCTCCCTTCACTACCACTCACTCTTCTTTTCTCTTCTTCCGACTCAGTAATTCGACATGGCAACGAGCGACAACGGTTTCATTCTCTGGTTCACTGGCCTTTCCGGTTCCGGCAAGAGCACCCTCGCCCAGTATCTCACTCCCGTGCTTCAGGAGCGTGGCGTCAAGGTCGAGGTGCTCGACGGCGACGTGGTGCGTACGAATCTCTCGAAAGGCCTGGGATTCTCCAAGGAGGATCGCGACACGAACATCCGCCGCATCGGCTTCGTGGCTGGCCTGCTCTCGCGCAACGGCGTGTGTGGCATCACGGCGGCGATCTCGCCCTACGAGTCAGTCCGCCAAGAGATCAGGGAGACGACTCACAACTTCATCGAGGTCTACGTAGAGGCTCCCCTGGACGTGCTCGAAGAGCGTGACACCAAGGGTCTCTACAAGAAGGCGCGGTCCGGCGAGATCAAGAACTTCACCGGCATCTCGGACCCCTATGAAGCTCCCGAAAAGGCTGAAATCGTCGTGCACACGGACAAGGAGTCCATCGAGGAGTCGGCCACGAAGGTGCTCGACTACCTGGTCAGTCGCGGCCTTTTTGCCGCTGCCGGCGCCCAGGCCAAGTAGTCCCCGCGGCCCACGCGATCGGGACAGTCATCCAGGTGGTGGCTGACTCCCGTCGCAGGGCTGGGGTCTGCCGTGCCTCCGGGGGGGACCACAGGCCCCACGGGGACGCCTGGGCCGTATACTCCTCCGCCAAAGTGGGTGGGAGTGTCCCATTCCAAGGCGAGGCTCCAGGGCCGTCCACGTCCGGACGATAACCCTTGGCCCTCCGACACTAATATGGCTTCGACGAGGTGGGATGAGCCCGCCTCGAACTCCATGATCCATCGACGATCCATACTTCGCGCCGGTGCGGCGATGGCCGCCCTGGCGGCCTTCTCAGCGCCGGCCTTGGCGTACATCGGCCCCGGTGCAGGCTTCGCGGCTGCCGGGTCCGTGCTGGTCCTGGCCGGCACCTTCGTCCTCGCCCTGGGCGTGGTCATGATCTGGCCCATCAAGGCCGTGGTCAAGGTCTTCGCCCGCCGCGGGACCAAGGCCAAGGTCCAGCGCATGATCGTCATCGGGCTGGATGGCTTCGACCCGGGTCTGGCAAAGCGCTTCGCCGACGAGGGGCGCATGCCGAACTTCAAGAAGCTGGCCGACAAGGGCTGCTTCGCGCCGCTCTCCACGGCCATGCCCTCGATCTCGCCCGTGGCCTGGTCGACCTACGCAACCGGCGTCGACGCCTCGCGTCACAATATCTACGACTTCCTGACGCGCGACCCCTGTTCGTACATGCCGGTGCTGTCGTCGACCGACACGCGCTCGGTTCCGCGCTCGCTCAACCTCGGCTTCGCCAAGGTCCCCTTCGGCCAGCGCGCGATCTACAGGATCCTGCAGAAGAGCCAGCCCTTCTGGAAGCTGCTCGGTGCCAACCACGTGTGGTCCTCGATCATCCGCGTGCCGATCACCTTCCCGCCGCAGAAGTTCAAGAACGGCACCCTGCTCTCGGGCATGTGCGTGCCCGACCTGCAGGGCACCCAGGGCTCATTCTCCTTCTACTCGACCAAAGAGCGCAGCGCAGACGCTCACATCGGTGGCCAGCAGTTCAAGGTGAACCGCCGTGGCAACATGATCGAGTCCAAGATCAAGGGGCCGCCCGGCAAGGACAATCATCCGATGAAGTCCGACTTCTCGGTCGAGCTGGATGAGGCCACGCGTCGTGCCAAGATCACCGTTGGCGGCGAGACGGTCGAGGTCGGATTCCAGGAGTACACGCCCTGGATGGTGGTTCCCTTCGAGGGTGTCCAGGGCATCGGCCGTTTCTACATCCAGGACTGGGACGAGGAGAGCGTCGGCATCTACGTGACGCCGATCAACATCGATCCCGAGAAGCCGGCCATGCCGATCGCGCACCCGCTGGTCTACTCGATCTACCTGGCGAAGCTGCTGGGTCCCTTTGCGACCCTGGGATTGGCCGAGGACACCTGGGCGCTGAACGAGCGCGTGATCGACGAGAAGGCCTTCCTGTCCCAGGCGATGCTCATCTTCGAGGAGCGCAAGAAGCAGCTCTGGGACGTGCTCGAGAAGACCAAGCGCGGATTCGTGACGGTCGTGTTCGACACGACCGACCGGGTCAGCCACATGTTCTATCGCTATCTCGAGCCGGACCATCCGGCCAACGAGGGCAAGGACACCGAAATCTACAAGGACGTCATTCCCGAGCTGTACGGGAAGATGGACGACTTCCTGGCAGAGGTTCAGGAGAAGATCGGCGACGACGAGGAGACTGTCTTCATGGTCATCTCCGACCACGGCTTCACCTCCTTCCAGCGCGGCGTCAACCTCAACGCGTGGTTGCGCGACGAGGGCTACCTGTTCCTGAAGGAGGATGCCGAGACATCCGGCGACTGGTTCGAGAACGTGGACTGGTCGCGCACCAAGGCCTTCACCATGGGCCTGACGGGCATCTTCATCAACCGTGTCGGGCGCGAGCGCGACGGCATCGTCGAGAAGGGCCCGGAGCTCGATGCGCTGACGCACGAGATCAAGGAGAAGCTCGAGGCGCTCCAGGACCCGAAGAGCGGCAAGAACGCAGTCAACGAGGTGTTCCTCACGCGCGAGGTTCACGACGGCCCCTATGCGGACCTCGCTCCCGAACTGCTGATCGGCTACCACAAGGGCTTCCGACACTCCTGGGACTGCGCCACCGGCTCCGTCACAAAGGAGATCTTCACGGACAACACCAAGTCCTGGTCAGGCGATCACTGTGTCGACCCGCGCTTCGTGCCCGGCGTCTTCTGGTGCAACCGCAAGATCAACACGGACCAGCCGCACCTGGCGGATATCGCACCGACTGCCCTCGACATGTTTGGCGTCGAGGCACCGGGCTACATGCAGGGTGAGTCCCTGTTCGGCCCCCGCAAGGAGGCGTCGAACGGGACCACGGGCGCATCGACGGAGAAAGGAGCGCAGAAGGCATGATCCTCCCGCGCTGGACCACCTACCCCGCACTCGGCGTGCTGCTCGTCTTCATGGTCTCTGCGATCCCGCAGCGAATTCAGAAGACCTATCCTATTAGCGCGACGTCCGTGGCTGCGACCGCCGCTGGCGCTTCGCGCATGTTGCCCGAGTCGACCTATCCGCGCGTCGTCGTGCTCGGCATCGACGGCATGGACCCGGATATCCTGCAGGAGGTCATCGACCTCTATCCGGAGGACATGCCCAATTTCCGCAAGCTGGTCGGGCAGGGCGACGGCATTCGAGAGCTGGCCACTTCCACGCCGCCCCAGAGCCCGGTCGCCTGGTCCAATTTCATCACCGGACGCAATCCGGGCGGGCACGGCATCTTCGACTTCATCCACCGTGACCCGGAGAACTATGGTCTGCTCCCCTCGACGGTTACCGCGAGCCACTCGGACCCGATAAACCTGCCGGGCGAGTGGCAGTTTCCGATGGACGATGGGGGCGACGCCAACCGAACGGGAACGGCCTTCTGGACCATCCTGCGCGACGCGGGCGTGCCCGCCGACGTCTGGCGCATGCCGATCAACTTCCCGGTCGAGGAGGCCAAGGGGCTCTCCTTCCCGGGCATGAGTACTCCGGCTGTCGATTCGGCCTACGGTGAGTTCACCTTCTACACGACGGATCCTCCGATCGAAAAGAGCCACAAGACGATCGCGGTCGTCGAGCGCGATGGCGTCATTCGCACGTCCGTGCTGGGGCCGACGAACTCGTTCAAGGTGGGAACCCCGGTCGTCAAGGTGCCTCTGAACATCTACCTGGATCGCGAGAGCGGCGCGGCCGCCGTCGAGCTCGGAGCCGAGGTGCTCGTCATGACGCCCGGGCAGTGGAGTGACTTCGTGCCTGTCTCATTCGGCATGCTCCCGATGGGCATGATGGATATGAGCGGCATGGTTCGCTTCTACTTGCGCAACATCGAGCCGGAGTTCGAGCTCTACGCGTCGCCGATCAACATCGACCCGCGCAATCCGCTTAGCCCCGTGTCCTATCCCGACGACGCCAGCGGCATGCTGGCTGATGCGATTGGCAACTACTACACGCAGGGCATGGCAGAGGACGTCAACAGCCTGAAGAAGAAGGTGCTGACGGACGACGAGTTCATGCAGCAGTCGGAGCTCGTGTTTAACGAGCGCGGGCGCATGCTCGACTACGCTCTCGATCGCTATTGCGCGAACGAGGAGGGCGGCCTGCTGTTCTTCTACTACTCGACGGTCGACCTGTGCGGTCACATGATGTGGCGCCACCAGGACGAGGAGCATCCATTCCACGAGGCCGATATTGCCGGCAGCGACTCCTCATGGTGGACCGGTCGCGAGGACAGCACCTGGAAGACCGTGATCCACGACCTGTACCGCAAGATGGATCCCATCCTTGGAAAAGTGCGCGCAGCGGTCGGCGAGGAGACCTTGATCATGGTCATGAGCGATCACGGGTTCGCGCCCTACCACCGCAAGTTCAGCCTGAACACCTGGCTGCTCGAGAACGGCTACCTGGTCCTCAAGGATGGTTTTGAGCGCGAGATGCCCGCGGACGACCCCGCGCACGAGAAGGTCTATCTGGTTACAGCCGTCGATTGGTCACGCACGCGCGCCTTCGGAACGGGTTTCAATGGCCTGTACCTGAATATGGCCGGGCGGGAGGTCGAGGGCATCGTCAAGGCGGGCGCCGAAGCGGATGCCCTGATCGCCGAACTGGCGGAAAAGCTCGAAGCGTTCACGGATCCGGAGCGGAATGGCACGCGTGTGGTGCTCTCCGCTGACATCGCGACCGAGGTCTACAGTGGGACTCGGGTTGCCGAGGCGCCGGATATCCTGGTCGGCTACAATTCGGGGTACGGGAACTCGGATCCGGCGTCGCTGGGGCAGGTTCCGAACGCGGTCCTGTCGGACAACGTCGGAGGCACCTTCAACGGCAGCCACCTGATGGACCCGCGGGTCGTGTCGGGCACCCTGCTGACAAACCGGAGCATCGCACTCGAAGACCCACGCCTGGAGGACCTCACAGTCGAGGTGCTCGGACAGTATGACATCAAGCCGGACGCGGAAATGAACGGGCGTCCGGTCCTCAAGTAGTCTCTTTTCTCTCTTTCAGCTGATAGGTGATCTCATGTTCGGTGGCGGAAGCAAAATCAAGTTGGACAAGGACCTGCTCGATCGGATCAAGCAGATTTCTGAAGTGGCCGGGTACGCCTCGCATGATGAGTTCATCATGCACGTCCTCGAGCGCGAGGTTGCGCAATTCGAAGACGCCTCCTCGGACGACGACATCACGGAAAAACTACGCGGTCTCGGCTACATCAGCTGAGTCCCCGTTTCCTCCTTTCCCCAACGCCTCACGTCTAGCTGATGAACGCGCTCAATAGCGTCGTGACGAAGGTCTTTGACCTGCTTCTGACGCCCTTCGAATTGATGGGTACCGAGCTGACGCTGATCCTGATCAGCGGCATCTTCGGGATTCTCGCGCTGATAGTCTTCAAGTTCATCAGCTACCAGAAGGGGATCAAGGAGGCCAAGAACAAGATCAAGGCGCACATGATCGCGATTCGCCTCTACCAGAACGATCTGGGGACGGTGGGCAAGTCGGTCATCAAGGTCCTGGGCCGCAACGTGCAGTACATCTCGTACAACTTTGGGCCGATCGCGCCGTTGATCATCCCGTTCGCATTCGTGCTGGCCCAGCTGGTCGTGCGCTTCGCCTTCGTTCCCGTTCCCTTGACTCCGGATCCGAGCCAGCTCCAACCCGGCCAGGGCATCACGATCAGGATCGAGGCCACAGAGGAGCATCAGCGTGACATCGCCGGCCTCGAGGTCGTGTACCCCGAGGGTCTGACCCCGATATCACCCCTGGTGCGGAATCCGGCAACCGGCAAGGCCTTCCAGGAGGTCGTCGCAACCGCGGCGGGCGACTACGAGATCGGGATTCGAATCCCGGGAGCCGAGGAGGTAACCAAGCGCTTCGTGGCTGGTGCCGAGACCGAGGTGCGCATGATGCAATCCGAGCGTGTCAGCTCGGTGTTCCTCGCCGCTCTCTGGCCCGCGGAGGACATGCTCGATCCGAGCTCGGGTCTGGCTCACATCAAATTCGAATACCCTGAGAGAGACCTGGGCTGGTTACCTGGCTCCGGGATCCTGGGAATCATGATCTGGTTCCTGGTCGCCTCGATGGCTTTCGGAATCGCGATCCTCAAGCCCCTCGGCATTCAGATCTAGCAAGCGAATTCTCGGTCGGCGATACGGGTCGCCGCATCAACGGGATCGAACACGCGGCAGGTGCCCGCCCGGGCACCTGCCGCAGATCACTCATCCGCCAACCTGGCGGAGTCCGTTGGCGATCACGGTCGGGGTCCGCAGCGAGCGCAGGAAGGTCAGCAGGTTGATCTTCTGCGGCCCGGTAAGCGCGTCGAAGGCTGCAGCTGCCGCGGCACCCTCGCCACCGTGCTGGTCGATCGCCTCGGTAAGCGTCAGGGCGCGACCGTCGTGCAGGTACGGAGCCGTATCCGCGACACCCCACAGACGTGCCGTGATGAACTGAGCGTCGAGCGGGTCACCCGTGGACTCGGCCAGGCCGGGGCCCATGTCGTGGCGCTTGAGGTCCGAGAACATCGCCACTCGAACGCCGTTGCCGGCGAGCGGGAAACGGGTCGGCTGGGCGCCCAGGTCGATCTCGTAGTAGATGTTCGACGGGTTGAACGGATCGGTTGCGAGCTCGGGGAACTGGAGCGGAAGAATGCGCGTGCCCGTCACCATCGAGGACACGTGGCAGTCCGTACAGCCGATCGAGTTGAAGAGCTGGCGGCCGGCGTTGGCCGGGGGTGTGTGGCCACCGCGCACCGTCGGGTGCTCTAGCGAGACACCAAAGATGTGCAGCGCGGACATCTCGCCCGCGGTGATCTCATTCACGATGCCGTCGTTGTCCGGATCGTTGTCGACGCCCGGATCGGGGGCTCCGTCACCGTTCATGTCGTCCGTGAGCTCCTCGGGCTGCATTCCGTGGTGGAACTCCATCGCGCCCAGGTCGAAGACGCGGACGGTGCTGTTGTTGCCCTTGCGGCCGAAGGGTGCGACGACCAGGCTCGGGTCGATGCCCTCCACCGCGGAGGTATCGAAGTCGGCGCCGTCCCACAGGATCGAGCCAAAGGAGACGCCGTTCGCGATGAGCGGAATCGAGACATTGGGGCTGGCCACGGCCGCCTGCTTCAGCAGCTGAAGTTTCGCAGTCATCTCCTTGGCCACGAGCTCTACACCGCCGGCTCCGAATACGAAGGGCGGGTTGATGATCCTGCCGTTGTACCCGGCGTAGTCGTTGTCGTCCGAGTCGTCGACGTCGATCTCTGTCGCTCCGCCCATGGCGGAACCACCGATTCCGGCCACTCCACCGACTCCAAATGTCGCGGGGATGGTCGCGTTGCTTGCGACTCCGTGGCACTCGAGGCAGGTCTGGGAGTCGAGACCGTTGACCCGCAGCCAGGTTCCGTTGTTCTGGAGATAGGGGCGGTTGCCCGCGCTGGTGGAGTCCGGATCGAAGCCATCGAATAGGCCATCGCCGAATCCGTCATGCTTGTTGAACGGGGTCGAGAAGACCCGCTGGCCATGGGACCGGACCTCGACGGGGGTGTACACGCCGTTCGCAATGTCGTCGTGGGAGATCCGGACGGCGCCGAGTGCAGGACCTTCCCCAGGGGGCGCCTGCGCCAAGGCTGCCGGCGCCAAAGCGAACGCGAGGCTTGGGGCGGTCAAAGCAAACAAAAGTCGCATGGGTAGTCTTCTGTGTTTGGTGTAAGTCGGTAAGGGAGAACCCCGCTGGGGACCTAGACAGTTGGAGCGCGCCTTCTCCGCGAGCTCCTATGGGTAACAGCGTATCGGACAATCCGCGGCGCTGCGTCCCGGACCAATCCTAACCGCGATCAAGGATGCTGTGGGGCGGGGACGAGGCCGATTCAAGGCCTGCTCATCGTCTCCTCACGCTGTTATCGACGTGTAAAAGATCGTGCTTGCGGTCGCTGGCCAGCCCCCCTGCGATCACGTACGCTCACGCGCCATGCTGTTTTCTCCGGGAATCGAGAGGGCCCTGCGAGTCGCCCTCGAGGCCCACGCGGGCCAGACTCGCAAGGGTGCGGAGGATCTGCCATACGTCTCGCATCCGGTTCATGTGGCCATGATCCTGGCGAAGCTGGGCCTGGACGAGGTCGCGCTTCAAGCGGCCTTGCTGCACGACGTGGTCGAGGATTGCGATGACTGGGACGAGGCCCGGGTACGCTCCACATTCGGCGACGCCGTGGCCGATATCGTGGCCGCCTTGACCGAGGACAAGTCTGGCACGTGGGACGAACGCAAGCGCCACGCGATCGAACACGTACCCGAGATGTCCACCGCTGCGGCCCACGTGAAGGCAGCCGACAAGCTTCACAACCTGTCCTGCCTGCTCGATGAGCTCCAGAGCACATCGGATCCGGACAGGGTCTGGGCCCAGTTCCGCGGGGGTCGCGAGAAGACGCTGATTACCGCGCGCCAGCTGGTCGAGGCGCTCGAGCCGCGGGTTCTGAAGCCCCTGGGACAGTCTCTCCGTCGAGTGCTGCAGGCGCTGGAAGAACAGTCCCATGCGATCTGAGCCCACCCTCGCTGGCCGGCTGGCCCTGCTGATAGGGATCTCAATGCTCGGGTGTCGGGTTCCCGACACTGTTCTGAGCGCTTATCCGCCCGAGAAGCTCGCGGTAAGCGACGTCGAGTACCTGAAGGTAGGCCAGGCTGGGGGACGCTTCATCGGTGTACGGGTCGATCCGCGCGTCGAGCTATTCTGCATCCTGGCGCAGCTTGCCGGCTACGAGGAGTTCAGCGCCCCCCTCGACTTCGACTACGCGCGTGCAGTTGTGGCGCACTTCGAGCCCTTCCGCGAACACGCCGCCGTGAAGCGGATGCGCTCGCTCCGGCGCTGGCAGGATGTCGCCCATGACGCGGTCATCAGTCTGGCCATCCACGTCACGGATCCCCCCGTCCTGGCAGAGCGCGTCCCGTTCGACACGCAACGCTCATCCCTGGACGAGCGCTGGACGCCCAGCAGTGCACGAACCCTGCTCGAGGACGCGCGCGATTTCGCGATCGATAGCGGTTTCATCGACTTCTGGCGCGCCCAGCGCCCGGCATTCGAGACCTCCGAAGCGCGCTTCGCCGAGGCACTTGCCTCCGCCCCGTTGCTCGAATGGCTGGACAGTTTCTTCGTCATTCCGCCCGCCACGCAGTTCCGTGCCGTGCCCGGAATGCTGACCGGCGGCTCCAGCTATGGCGCTACCTGCCGAAGTTCCGACCAGGCCTTCGTGTATCAGATCATCGGCGTGAGCCGTGCCGATGACGCCGGCGAGCCCGCATTCCCGGCCGAGATGGTCGGAGGGATGGTGCACGAGTACGCCCACGCTTTCGTGAATCCGATCGTCAGGGACGCCGCCGACCAGTTGCGCCCATACGGTGAGGTGCTGTTCCGCCGGATGGAGCGCCAGATGCGCAGCCAGGCCTACGGATCCTGGACGAGCGTGATGTGCGAATCCCTGGTCAGGGCCGCCACGGTCCGCTATTTCGCGAAACACGCCTCGCCGGAGCGCGCCACCATCGAGGCCCACCGTCAGCTCGCGCGCGGTTTCCTCTGGGTCGACTCCCTCGCGGATCTGCTCGGCGAATACGAGCGCGATCGCAAGACCTACAAGACCCTCGACATGTTCATTCCGCGTCTGCAGGGCTTTTTCAGACGCTACACGGACCGACTGGACGCGACCCTCGATGATTGGGACTCACGCCTGACCTACTGGCGCCAGGTCAATCCGATCGTAGCCGGACCCCTGCGCCGAGAGGTCGTCGCGCAGCTCAACGAGGTGAACCGAATCCTCGATCGGGCTGCATACGATCCCGAGCAAATGCGCCGCGCCCTCGATGCCCTCATGCCCGAACACGATCTGCAGGTCACGATACTCGACGCAGCCGGCGACTTCGTCTACCACGTCAGTGGTCTGACCGGCAGCGCCTATCGCCACGTCGACCTGCGCGGCCGCGTCGTGTACCGCGACTTGAACGAATCACCAGAGCGCGACGGAGTGGTCTTCAACGTGGACGCCCTGTCCGGAGACCGCAATTCGGGCCGCGTCAATGTCATCGCGTTTGAGCGCTACGAGGCCAAGGGCTGGCTGATCTGCGTCGAGGGGCACGAATGGCAGCGACGCCGCGGCGCGGCGAGTGAGAGGATCGGGACGGGGGAGATGTAGGGAGGGGAGTTGGGGGGTGGTTCTGGTTCCCGGCGGGTTCCGGGTCTGGTCCTGTCAACTTCGGGCTCTGGAGCAAGGGCTGGGACGTGGGTTGGACCTGGTTCCCCTCGGCTTCGGGCTCTGGAGCAAAACGGGGGGCGCCCCGCCTTGCCCCGTCACCGCCAGCGTCGGGGCCCAAAGGGCCGTAACCGGACGCTGGCGG